>Ga0207886_10020_pt1 | contig 574507 bp, 632 predicted proteins | sample LinPmetageLP35_FD_184048 | JGI IMG/M metagenome (GOLD analysis project Ga0207886, IMG submission 184048) | Marine viral communities from the Pacific Ocean - LP-35 (SPAdes) | ecosystem: Environmental > Aquatic > Marine > Oceanic | place: Pacific Ocean | collected 2009-08-31 | reverse complement strand
AACCCTAACCCTAACCCTAACCCTAACCCTAAGCGTCAAGTTTTATGAAGTTTCCGTATATCTTAAAGTAATTTCTACGGTTTCTTCCTTTGCCCATCCTCTTATAATTGGGATTATATTTTCTTTTTTTTTCATATTATGCTTATACCAATCGTTATCGATCTTGCAAACGGCTTTAATAAGTGTCTTGAAATTATTTATAATGCTACTATATTGAAGTAATTTATTTTTAATAAAGTCTTTCAGACCTTTGCGATAAGCATAATTAAGTGCTTTGTTTTCCTATTTTGTGCGGATAGAGTAACATTAGAAGTCCCGGGTGTAAGTAATTGCTGATCCCTTTTGGCGAAGTGCTTTGATGGTCTTTTCCGCTTTCCTTTATTTGTTTATGATTTTAAAGTTGGCCTTGATTTTCGTAACAAATCCTTTCCAAATGTCGAAGATCTTAATGGTGATACTTTTTGCTTTTCGCTTGTTGATGATCTTATTTTTATCACTTTATATAAGGTAGTTTTTAAGGAACCTTTCGATCTAATTTAAGGCTTTTTCTTTAAGCAGCGTGATTGCTTAAAGGACTTGTTCGGTTTCAAATTGAAAGCGATTTTTATTGAATTTGATATATAATTGTAATTAAAGTAAAAACTTATGAAAGCGGTTGCATTTATCATTAAAAGCTTTAATTGATTTGTATTTGAGGTTTTTATCGATTTCTTTAACAAGTGCTAATTTCTTTAAGGTGGATGACGATGGCGTTCTTACATTATTATTAATAAAAGCCATTGTTTTTAATCTAACGTATACGCCGGTACTTATGGGTGCAGTGCTTAAAATGTAACGTACAGTTAGGCTAATGTTGCTCAAGAGTACAAAAGTAAATTAGTTGATAAGTAGGAACGCTATTACTAATCAAAATTAAATAATCGTTACAAATTACTAAATATAATATAAAGATATTTTATTTAAATTAAACACGAAGCTTTTATTTATTATAGGCAAATAGCTTGCGTTATATAAAACTTTTGTTTTTTTAAATTATTTAAATCATTTGAATTATCATTTAAATTTAAGGAATCTAGATAATTTATCCCGTAATATGATTATATGATTTATAGCTTTTTTATGCAGGGTCGGGACCTAATGATCCTGACCGACTGCCAAGCCTCAGGGCTATGTCACCTGTTCCAGCGCTAGTCTGTAGCATATCTCTCCAAAAGCCTTTATATAAGCCTCAGAATATCAAGCCGGTTATTCAACAACCTCTTACTGCTTTTTTTACACTAAAAGCTCGCGTAGAGGCTCCGTTGCCTCTAATAGAAGAAAGAAAAGAAGATATATTCGAAAATATCGATTTTAGCGACGACGAAGATTCAGAGTTCGACGCTCTTATAGAGGCAGAGTTTGAGGCTAAAGAAGCTAGCTCGCCGCTTAGACCCTATAGGTGGAGATGATGCTGGTGGGGAAGGATAGACGACTTTCGTGTCAGGAAGTTGGCAGTGGACTCGGTAGTACTGACAGTTCCAATTCTGCCACGAGGTCGAAAGTTGGTAATACATCTCGAGAAGCTCGGGCTGAAGCCTTGCTGGCAGGACCTTGTCTACTGCGTATGATCCAAGTAGGGTCCGAGGATGATGACCGACACCAGCCGCGATAACCTGGATTGGATTACTTGCATCGGAATTATTATAGAAGTCGTATCTCTTAAGAAGGTCACTAATATATCGTTTTGCGATAACAAGAGAAGCTTGTCGGTAGAAAGAGAGGGTCCATAGAGTGGCTAAATCTTGTGTCAAAGATCTTAGGATCTTCGATGCCTGCTCCGAAGACAAATGTGGGTTCTTGTCACTTGGATCTGGAAAGAACAACTCGTTATGTTGATATTGAGGAAGATCAAGCTGGTTTGCAAGAAAGTCAAGAAACGGCATGATCACAGGATCTGGGTTGTGCCACTACGCGAAGAAAAAAAATCTTGATTGTTAAGTAAAATGCAGGTGATTCTATTGGGTCGCTTAGCTTTTTTTCTGTATCCAGGTAATTATTTACATAGATGTCAAGTAGGAGTGCTTTCTTCATCCTTTGACAGTGCTCAGGCTCTTTGGCTGCCGCTTCTGCTAGCCATCTTGTGTCTCTGTACCTTAGGACTTCCGGCACTCTTCTTTTCCACCGGAAGTCTCTCAGCCCAATCTTCTCTGTTCGCATCTAGATGAGTAAAGTGCTTTGCCACTTCTCTAGGCAGTAGTTGAGCAAGCCGAAGTAGGGAGGGGGAGGGGGGGCTGGGGTTTCTTTGGTCAGCGAAATCACATTCCTAGGTGACATTCCCAAGTCACCCATCGTGGAACGTGATGACCTCAGGCCGCCCTATGGGTGCATAGCCCACACGCTCCAGACCCTGAAACGCACTTTGGACTCCATTCCGACTCCAATATTCTTTCAGCTACAACACGGCTTTTTCCGTAATCCACAACCTGCATCTCGCGTTGTAAATCGCGATTCGAGAGGCGAATTAGTGAAAATCACGAAAATTACATGTCGAAATACGTATCTAACGTATTCTTTTTTGAATGTGACAATACTTTGAGGTGATGACTTTCCGAAGCGCAGCTCTTTGGCTCTTGAGGCTAGTGATTTGTTGTTGAAATGCATGTCCTTGCCTTCGAGCGGTATAAAAGAGGGTTTTTAAATTTAAATAGTAATTTCAAAGGTTGGCGTAAAGAACACGAAGTTTATATGATGCTAAGAGGCTTAAAGAGAGGTAAAACGTTGTTATCTTAAAAATAAATTGATTTTTGATTGATATGTTATTTTTAAAAGATTATATAAACTTTTAAAACACATTTTATTGCATTAAAAACGCTTTAAAATCATAACAATTTTTTTTCCTTTTATTTCGATATATTAAATAATCCTTTTCAAGTTACATCTGATCTCATTTCAAATCAACGCCCTTTAAGGTCCGTCCCCTCAAGAGTTTATAAGACCTCGCTATACCTTTAAAGGTGGGCAAGTAATTTCTTGAAATTCCCTTCTCTTCAAATGCATCCTTAATCAACAACAAGCTTGCTGCAAGCGTAGAAGCTTGCCCCTTGCTTAATAAATCCTAATTCAAACTTTGAGCCAAAAGCTAATCAAGCCTCAAGCAAGATCTGACCCTAACTTGAACCCGCCCTAACCCGTGCTTAACTTGATAAGGAGAAGGCGGATCAGGAGTAAAGTAAGCTTTAAGCGAGCCCCCTAAACGCAACTTCGACGACTCCCGAACACGTTCCCGGACCCTAGCCCTACATTCTTTTCTCCACCCTCAAAATAACAAATCCCGCTACTCAAATTTATCTTATCTCTTAATTTAATCAAACCGTTCTTTTATATCAAATCTACCCTTATGCCTTAAGTGCTCCTTCTCTTGTTGTGTAGTTGCTTGGGATTTGTCCCTCCACAATACTTAGTAATTGTTTTGACCCGTACGTGATACACCTACTTCTCGATCATTAGAGATCAATCACAGCCTTCTGTATTTACATTAAGTAAATATCGGACCGTTACATTCAGTCACTTTTGCAACAAAATTGAGACTGGAATCAAACAGAGTGGTTTCGGAAACGACAAACATTTGGGCCAAATAGCGTTGGTTGCCTTGAACAGAATCAAATTTTCAACATATATATTGGCTATCCAGGAATATAAAGGAAGGGTTCTCACCAATCAATCGGACAGTGTCAATGCTATTCTTGGAGTTCTTCGGACTCTTTCGGAGCAATGGGGTGCGTTTCACTCTGGAATGCCAGAGTCCCATCTCGCCTCAGCTTTGCTCTGGGGTCCACCAAAATACGGCACTGTCAAAAAATATTTGGCTACAGATGCACCATTCCCTTCATGGAGCTGGGCACGATGGTCGTTCCCGCAAGTTATCACATGGCAACCGCCAAAACCGTCAAAAGCAAGGTTGAGCAACCAAGCATATCTCGTCCAGCCATCAGGAATTACCGCGCTGAGCTCGTCCAAACTAGATCCATTAAGGGCCTCGTGGCACGATTCAAAGCCCCCAAAACAGATGGATTACAGATACCTCTCTACGAAGGCCCAGAGGGACGTAGATACCATCGGCGAATTGATATGCATGGAATGTTCGGTTGTAAAAGTGAGGATAGGTGAGCTGTGGCAGGAATGGCTGGGACCAAGCCACCCATCGGGAAGAACCATCATGGAATACTGTCTAAAACATCCGAAGAGCGATGCGACCATGGGTTATATCCGAATGTCCTCTGATGAAAAGAAAACTTATGAGGATGGAGAACATGAATTGATCTCTGTTTGTTGGGTGACGGGTTACGACGGTCCTAGCATTCCGAGCAAGTTCATTCCTACGAAACAAGTCAACAAAGGCGACTCAGAAAACCCAAATTGGGTCACCGTGAATCGGACTCCCGACGAATGTCCGACAGCCAGCGTATTTTTGGTCAGATGGAAAAATGAAATAGCAGAGAGTGTTGCATTGGGTCATGTCGTGGGGTCGTTATGGAACATTTGTGATCGCAGAGAGAAATGGATACTTTTTGGATGAAGTGTTTCTGCTGGAAAGCCGGGTCCAGAGAGGGTGCCTATTCATTTGTATAGCAGTTTCTTTTCATGTATGCCTTTCACCGTTAACGGTACAGTGGAAGTTCTGATCACTTACATGAACAGGGCAGGTTTTGTTACTCCCTGCTCTGGGTTGTGTTCCAACGTTCTGCCAGCTATGCCTCGATTTGACCAGATTTGTTGGAATTTGTGATACAAGACTTACTGGATCTTCAACGGCGTTTCAGCTCTTCACGAAGGAAACTCAGGCGTCTGATAGCGAAGACTAGCCCACGAATAGGATGTCAGATGATTAGTAGAAAATTGGTTTTCTATTTACCTTTCTATGTATTTTGGATCATGGATGGTCAATCAGGCAATGGCGTTTTTGTTTATTCGCAAGCGAGATATGTGCAGTTTTGTGGAGATCTTGCCGTGGTGGCTAAGGGAGGAACCCGAGCGGTCACGGCACGGCACCAGAAGCGACAAACAAGGGAGCATGGAAGAAACGCAGTGAGAAAGAGACCCGCAAGAAATTTGGCCCATGCTGCAAAGTGTCTTCCGTTCTGATATCAGAAAGCGCCGCGAGCGGCTGTATGAGAGAAGGGAAGCTGGGTTAGTGGAATCACACGTGATATCCCGAAAAGTTCCCCGGCCCTTCACAGGCGGCTCATTGATTTCGAACACCCCGCGTCTCATTGGCCAGCTGCACTCCACTGCGCTTTGGTGTAGCGTTATTCCCGAGGTCAAACAATTGCCATCGATCGACGACGTCTACACTTTCTTGAGCTTCTTCATTGATGCCCGCCACACCTGCTGCTCGCCTCTAAACAATCCAATTCAATTGTTGCGCACTGGATTGAACGCGATAAACCTGAAATAATCTCATATTCTGCGACTGAACGTCCACCTGACCGAATCATCAGTCCACTCCACCACGATGGCCTCCCTCCGCACAACATCCCGCCGCCTGTTCGCGGCGGCGAGTCGACCAGCTTTCAGCAGATCCTCAATCCGCGGCATGGCTTCTGTTGCGACCACTGGCGCTGTCCCTCCTTCGCAGACGACGACAATCAAGGAGCCCAGCAGCGACCCGGATGCCAAAGTCAAGACCTTCCACATCTACCGCTGGAATCCCGATGAGCCGACCTCGAAGCCACGCATGCAAAGCTACACCCTCGATTTGAACAAGACGGGACCTATGATGCTGGATGCGCTCATTCGGATCAAGAATGAGGTTGACCCTACCTTGACCTTCAGACGGAGTTGCAGAGAAGGAATTTGCGGAAGTTGTGCGATGAACATTGATGGTGTCAACACCCTGGCATGCTTGTGTATGTCTTGTCCACAGATTCAATTGGGAGTCACAAATTTACTGACTATCTACAGGTCGAATCCCAACAGATACCAAGCAAGAAACGAAGATCTACCCCCTCCCCCACACTTACGTCGTCAAGGATATCGTGCCGGATCTCACGCTCTTCTACAAGCAATACAAGTCTATCAAGCCATATCTCCAACACGACGGACCAGGACCAAACAACAAGGAATACCTGCAGAGCAAGGAGGAGCGAAAGAAGCTGGATGGTCTGTACGAGTGCATTCTCTGTGCCTGCTGCTCGACGTCCTGCCCATCATACTGGTGGAACTCGGAGGAATACCTTGGCCCTGCTGTCTTGATGCAGAGTTACCGATGGTTGGCAGATTCCAGAGATCAGAAGAAGGAAGAGAGAAAGGCTGCGTTGGATAACAGCATGAGTGTGTACCGTTGCCACACGATTTTGAACTGCTCGAGGACGTGCCCCAAGGGTCTGAACCCTGGTCTGGCGATCGCGGAGATCAAGAAGGAGTTGGCTTTTTAAGAAGCATGTATCTTTAAGGTGGGGATGGGGAATGTCAGAAGATTGGAGATAGGGTGACACGATTGCGTACAGTATCTTGGGTGCTTGAGCAGATCGCAAGTTGGCGGGCGTTGTGGATTGACAGCATAATGGTCCGATTATGCGGCCGTGTAGATATGAGTCTTTGCAGCACTGAATAACAACCTTTTTTATTTTGCCACAAGATGCTACTTTCCATGCGTGCCTCCACTGTTCTCAGCTTTCCCCTTGTTACCACCTACGAAAGTCGTCGCGAATGATCCTTTAGATGAAAGATTGAGGTGCTGTGTAACCCCAGTTATTTCAGTTGCAGCCACCTTCAAGTGTTGCTGCCATGCCACGCCATACATGCATGGGGCTGAGGCTGATGCTCAGTATAGAAATGTACCACGGCCCGTACTTTTACTCACCAACAAGTCACTCCTTATCAAAATTAAAGAACAGCATTTCACGACAAAGGGACTTGATCTTCAGTAAACCACTAGGCTCACTCGAAGTATGCAGACTGACTTGAAAACTGGAATTGTTGACGAGGCTTCAGACGACAAGACGAGGGTCGTCACAGAAGCAACCCCAGTCATCCATTGTCCGACGACCTCGGAAGTAAAGACAGGTCAAATGAAAGGGCTAGCCGAACCAGCAGGTAAGGTTGCCGGTAATGGCGGAGCCACTTCCGACGATACTATAGACGCCAGGAAACTATCTCTCAGTGAACGTGTGGAAGCACTGAAGTTGTGGATGCGAGATCCGCTGAGTAGAGTGGAAAGCAATGTCGTGCTTGAAGCTCTGCATGTCAGAAATATAGCCAATGCGCAGTTCAAGCTTCTGAAGTACGGGGTGCTTGACATACCCTCATATGAGGTCTTGCCTAATTCGCCGCACAAGAAGCTCACTCCCTTGTACAAAGGATGTAAGTCCTTCCGAACACATCAGGTATTCTCAGTTAAGCAGAATCTGACCATATAACAGTATTCGAGCGATTGATAAACAAGGAGCTAGCATCCGATCTCGAGGAATTTAGTATGTATGCCCTGATCTCGGACCAACTTGCCAGGAACTGATGTCAGAACCCAGACAGGGCAGTGAAGATGTATCATGAGTGGCGGGCAGAACAAGAATTCTATTATCAGCCAACACAGAACGACTGGTCACTTGTGCAACTTCTCGCCGTCCAGGAATGTGCTGGACAGCGAGAGCTCTGGGACAGTTCGGAACGAGCCAGATTCGATCAAGAGATCTGCTCGGCTTCTGCTCTAAATTTTGATAAGCACAAGCGACAAAGGACAGCAGAGAGACGGGAGGATGAGAGAACCACCCAGGCATATTTGGGCCGTGTTGGTATTGCCTTCGCGGGAGACATGGCCCTCCTCATCCCAATGACTATTATGGTCAATCTTTCCAGTCTGGTAGCCACTCTCTCGACGACAGTAGCATGTGTCGCGATAGTTGCTCTTGCGCTGGCACACTTTTTGACCGAATATAAAGACATCTTTGCAGCAACTGCAGCGTATGCTGCTGTGCTGGTCGTGTTCGTTGGCACTGGCGGATGATGGCTGGCTTCTTGGACGCAGTACGGGACAAAATACGTCCAAGGTCGGGGCAGCTGAGCAAAAAGTCAACAATTCATGAAATTCGGAAAAAGGACAGCACGAATGCTATGGACTTGTAGAGAGATTGGCAGAAAGGCCATATTTATATCGAGCATAGTGAAATGGTGGGTATGTAAAGTGATTGTAGAGACGGAGAAAATCAAATGCGAAGCGGGCAGAACCCAGAAGACTAAGCAACCTGGCAGACAGCGAAGCACGTATCCTCATACTCTCACCGTCAGAACAGTTCAACTGGAGAAAACTTTGGTACCAAGAAACTCACAGAAAATTGTAGAGCGAAGTAGACCAAGTAATATGTAGGAAAAGGCACATCACAGACAAGGCGAGCGGCAATAGCGAGTGAACCATTCGCACTCATCATGGTATGTCAGCCTCTGTACGTCCTATAATACAGTACCATCAGTCGTAACGCCTCATTCCCATTTCCCTAGGTAAAGGTCCACCCTCAAAATGCATCCAGGATTTGCACCCCAACGCCGCGCAAATATGCAGTAGAAAGCAACCCATCCAACCTACGCCAGTATAGCAACTACAGTCCGGAGGACTTATGCACACTTTGTGTCCAAGTTCGCGACGAAGTCTTCTATCGATTCAAAGTATCCATCCTCAACAACGCTCGAGTTGTGGTCTCCGCCTGGCAAAGGCTTCCATACTTTCGTGGGGGACTGGCAGATCTCGAAGAGACGGCGCATGTGGCTTGGTCTGTTGCTGTTAGCCAATGAAGATGCTAGGATCCAGAAAAGCAAGAGTGAGGGATATTGTCAGAAATTCTCAAGGTGTATAATCAAGTCCCAGAAGGGATCAGGTTTTGTGGATGGAAATTAAGTCATCATTCAGGCGGGGAGGGAGAAGGAGAGAATCTGAACGTACGGTACTATTTCGTCCTGTAGACCAGAAAGGAAGAGAATTGGGACTTCCGTGATAGAAGGAAGGTATGTGTCGGAAGCCCAGACTTGGTGGCAGAGAAGAGTAAGATATTTTGCGGGCGGGATGATCCTATCCACTTTTAGAGTTTTCCACGAGGAAACCGCGGCAGGGATACATACGAGGGAATCAACTTTCTCATGCTCAAGAAAGTGTTCTCCAGGACCAACCCCACTAATCTGCTATCGTTCTGGTTCTTGGCCACAAGTTGTATGCTCACCGCCCCTCCGAGACTTTGTCCAAATACCACGATATCATTATCCCTCGTTTCGGATCGGTTTCGTAGGTAGTCGAAAGCTGTTTGCGCATCGATCATGAGTCCAGTCTCGTCCGGAGATCCAGTAGATAGACCATAGCCTCTGTATTCTAGCATCAAGACGCTGCATCCCATTCTGTGTACGAACATTCGCGCAATAGGTACTCTGTGCCCGATATTGCCCGCATTACCGTGAAACATCAACACTGTCACTCCTTTGCGCATACCAGTCTTTGGGGGTCGAATGTAGAATGCGGAAAGGTTCTCGCCGTCAGGTGTAGGTATCATCAGGTCTTCAAAGTCGGTGATGCCGAACTGGGATGGTCGAGGGACTTCGGTTCGAGCATCGTTCGGAACGTGGGAGGGGTAGATAAGAGCTCTGGACTTGTTAGCAGGCGACGATATTGGCAGCAATAGCAGATCAAGACGCACTTCTGCTTGAAATACAACAAGGAGCTGAGCGCAGCAGCGATGCCCTGGGACCAATGTAAGTACGACATGGTCGACAACATCAGGGGCAGTCATATACCGAAGACACCAGGACTGGAAGACGCATGTAGCTATAAACACTACCTGCAACTCCAGACGCCTGTTGTAGGTAGCTCCCCGAGTTTTCTTGAGAAGACATGGCGATGCGGTGAAGGAGGTGGAGGATAAAGAAGGTGGTGTTTCGAATTCGGCTGCCTGTTGCTTTGCTTGTTGCTTGTCTCGTGGCCCCAACCGGCTCAGGCTTGCTGCTATTCGTAGACTGGTCTCAATCGCGCTCGCCCATTGGGACGAAGAGAAGCTTATGCTATGCCTTGGAGCAACGCAATCGCAGAGAATCAGGAACGGGAGGTCGTGGGTTGCATCAAAGTGGTAAAGTGAGGTGCAGTGTGGATATTCGGTAAAAGAATAGTTCATGCGCGTCGCCAAAATCAATAGCTTCCCAATATAGGGGGGTGTGTTTACCGTAAGTGGACTTGGGATCGTTACAGATAAAGAGCTTGTTGTCAGCAGAATCATCAATGCCCAGGTGAGTGGGCACCGCGGGATGTAACGAAATATTTCTACAGCATTCAGAGAGCAATTCGAGGTTAGAAAGGTCATTTAAGTTGACCGCGGAGGGCATCTTGACTTGGAAGCTGCTACCCCTCCAACTAGCCTGTTGGGACCCTGTAACACATGCAAGATGTAGAGACTGCTGAAGAAAAAAAGCAACGTCGCTCTGAAACATATTATACTGTTGGAAGAAAAGGCATGGCCTTCTTCCTTTCACTGAATGTCTCTCTTTAAACCTGATTTAACGGTTTTGCTGTTAAAATATTTTGTATTGTCCCAATGTTGTTCCCAATGCCTAACCTTACCCAGCCAGTGGGTAGGTAGGAACAGGGGGTGAAGTGAGATACTGTAGCTTGAAAAAAGAACTTGTAGCAAAGGTGATCTCGCAGTTCATGTACCTTGCATACCTTCTCAAGGGAAATGAGCTCGCTGATATGATAATAAATATTCAAGCCTGACTGATTTCTTGTATTTCTCGTGAAGCATCCTGGCATCGTCGTCATTGTCACTCATCCCGCCACCTTGTCTTGACGTTCGTAGATCTCCCGCAGCCTCGCGAACCAAGGCTGATTTCCCCCATCTGTTCATGCCTGTAGACTCCACATACCACAATATTATAAAATGAATTCTAGATACATCTACCCCCCATCTCCTCCGCATATCCTCGCATATGCACAGCCATTATGCCGTCAGATATGTGCATCAAATTGTAGTGACTCAATTGTGACTCTTCAGTGGAACTCTCGCTTCAGTCCGAAAGAGCTTAGCCTAGATTATTTTTCCAGAGCACTCGTCGCCACTTAAGCTCAGCCTCGTCTCTTCGATTTCGCAACAAAACATTCCATTTACGTTGACGACATTGACGACTTGCATTTGGCAATTTCTTTTTTATTTGAAGACGTCATATTTTGAAGGCGCATCTGCCGCACAATAGGAACTTCTAAAAGCAATCGAAAAATTCGAGTCGTGTTGACGACTTTCCCAGAAAGCACCCCGCCACCTGCTGGCCAAACCGTATACATCACCACCACGGCTTCACAGACAGCCACCGAACTTCCTCAAACCGCAATCATGTCTGCTGCTGAGCCCCCACCAGCTGCAGCTTCTGGACCCGGTAGACCTCGTCAACGTCACGGTCCAAGAAGAGGTCGAGGAGGAGGAGCTTCTGGAAACACACCACAAGCTCTAAACGCCTCATTGGCATTACGCCCTGCCTCAGTAGCTCCCGAATCACAACAGATACCTACACCTTCCAGAGGAAATGGCAGACGTGGTGGATATAGAGGCAGAGGGAGAGGTGCCGGTCAATTGTTGGTCAATGGACAAAGAGCATTTGGAGGGCAATTGACAGCAGCTACACCCAGCGAAGGGTCTCTAGCAGGGGACGCCCCCGAATTCATACCTGGACAGCCAGTTGCACCACGAGCTCGAATGTCCCGACCACGAAACCCGCCCCGCCGCCGAATGTCGAAATCACAAGCCCCCGATATCGCCACAAGAACTCACGATGATATTACAAACGGACAGTATGAGTGCGTGATCTGCACGAACGAGGTGCTGCCAAATTCGAAAGTCTGGAGTTGTAGAACGTGTTGGTCGGTCCTACATTTGTCATGTGTGAAGAGATGGTCCAAGAATGAGGTTTCAACCCACCAGCAACGTGCTGTGGAGAATGGAGAATTGCCCCCACCAAGACAATGGCGTTGTCCCGGATGCAACCTGCCAAAATCAGACCTGCCGAATAATTACTCTTGTTGGTGTGAGAAGGAGATTGAGCCTCGTTCTATCGCTGGATTGCCACCGCATTCTTGTGGACAATCGTGCTCGAAGAAGAGGGCTGGTAGCTGTCCACATCCTTGCGAGTTGATCTGCCATGCTGGACCTTGCCCACCATGCGGACATATGGGTCCCTCGATGTCTTGCTTCTGCGGCAAGGAAACAAGTTCTAAGAGATGTAATGAGACCAATTACGAGAATGGTTGGACGTGCGGACAGATCTGCGGAGAGGATCTACCTTATGGAGAGCATACTTGCGCTCAAGAGTGTCACCAAGGTCTATGCGGGAGCTGTGATGTTGAAGTTGAGTCTCGATGTTACTGTGGGCGGGAACAGAAGACATTGAAATGCTCGGAACGAGACGACGAGCTGGAGAGCCAATCGAAGGACGAGACTTGGATGGGGTCCTTCAACTGCGGAGCGGAGTGCCGAAAGCCTTTTGATTGTGGGAATCCAAATCATTTCTGTGAACAACCTTGCCATGTTCAAGATCTGGAGCGAGCGCACTGCCCGCTATCGCCAGATGTTGTTTCGCATTGCCCATGTGGCAAGACGCCAATCGATGTTCTGCTTTCTGAGCCTCGCTCGGATTGCTCAGCACCGGTACCACACTGCCAGGAGAAATGCCGGAAGGTACTTGCCTGTGGTCATCTGTGCGAGCAGAAATGCCATGGTGGAAGTTGTCGGCCCTGTCTTCAAACGGTCCAGATCACCTGCCGCTGTGGTAGGACAACCTCGAACTCGGTCTGTCATCAAGGGCTCGATGAGCCACCTCAATGCCCTCGAATTTGCCGCTCCACCCTCAATTGTGGTCGTCACGAATGCGGTGAGCGATGCTGTCCTGGAGAGAAGAAGGCTAGTGAACGGCAAGCTTCGAGGCGGAAGCATCGAGCGCTGAACGCACCGACTACTGGAGAGGAGTTCGAACCGGAACACATCTGCTTGAAAGTATGTGGTCGATCACTGAAATGTGGCAACCATACGTGTGCTTCTCTTTGTCACAAGGGACCTTGTTCCAGCTGCCTAGAAGCCGTTTTTGAGGATATTAGCTGCGCTTGTGGTCGGACGGTTCTGCAACCACCTCAGCCATGCGGTACGAAGCCTCCCGAGTGCAGATTTGAATGTACCCGGCAACGAACCTGCGGCCATCCTCAAGTGAAGCATCAGTGCCATGAAGATAGTGAAGAGTGTCCAAAATGTCCATTCTTGGTTGAGAAGCCTTGCATATGTGGAAAGAAGACACTGAAGAATCAACCTTGTTGGTTCACTGAGGTTCGATGTGGTCTGCCCTGCAACAAGAAACTTCGATGCGGCAATCACTTCTGTCAGAAGATGTGTCATCGTGCCGGCCAATGCGAAGATGCTACTTCTCCATGCACTCAAGCATGTGGTCGACAAAAGACAGTCTGCGAGCATACTTGTTTGGATCCATGCCACGCTCCTTACCCGTGCAAGGAAGTGACGCCGTGTCAAGCGAAGACATTTGTCACCTGTGAATGTCAAAATCAGAAGCAGGCTATTAAATGCCTGGCCTCGAAATCTTCACCTGGCAATTCTAAGAAGACTTTGGACTGCAATGAGGAATGTTTGAGGCTGCAACGTAACGCCAAGCTTGCAGCAGCCCTCAATATCGACCCCGCAACTCACACCGATGACCACATCCCATACTCTACAACAACTCTCTCCTTCTTCGCGGATCACCAGAAGTTTGGCCAGCAATACGAACGAGAATTTCGAGTCTTCGCGGCAGATGATACAGAGAAACGCCTCCGCTTCAAGCCGATGCAACCTCATCAACGAGCGTTCATTCATGCTCTTGCCGAGGATTTCGGCCTTGACAGCGAGAGTCAGGATCCAGAACCACATCGCCACGTCTGCATATTCAAGACTCCGAGATTCGTCTCAAGTCCTATGAAGACATTGAGCCAGTGTGTCAAGATCCGAGCAGCTCCTGTCGCAGAAGCCAGCGTCTCCAAGCCACTTGTCACGAGCGCGGAGCCATGGAACGCATTCCTTCTCTGCAATCCCAAGTTTGGAATCACGATTGATGAGCTCTACTCTGATCTGAAGCCTGAATTTGCCACGGCTGGTATTGACTTCGAGATATCTTTCCTTCCATCCGGGGACGTCGTGCTCAAAGCTTTGACCTCCACTTCCTGGCTTGTCAAGATCGACAAAGAACTGGCAGCCATCAAGGCTTTAGTCAGCAAGAAGGTGTCTACGCTAGGTCTGGCTTCATTGACGACTCTCTGCGCGGTGGATAGCAGTCTCAATGTCGTGAGACGAGAGGATGAGAATAAGGCGAGTGGAGGATGGAGTCAGGTCGCGAGGGGTGGAGCGGCTGCGAGAAGTGTGCCCCAACCTACTGTTGGCGCCAAGAGCAGTTATACGGTACTTGGTACCAAGAGGATGAAGGAGAATGAGAAGAAAAAAGCACTTGAGGAGGCTGCTGATGACTGGGAACTTGAGGCCGATGCCGATGCCGAATGAGTTGAATGTAGACGTGATGGAGTAATGTAGAATATACCAAAGATGTGGTAGCGCGAAATGAAATGAATCTTATGAACCATCCCCTTCCGGTACTATCTTGTGCGAAAGTGTAAGTCCTCCCTTCTACAACAATACATTTGCCTTGACCCTATCAATAGGCATACAAATTGATACCTTCGTCCACAGCCGAAGACATGATCTTCTTGTTCTCCCTCTTCAAACAGAATTTCATCCACCAAGCACAAGCAATCGAGCCAAGTGCAAAAGCAGCGGATGCACTGAAGCCGGTGATATATCTCGGAGAATCGCTTCCAGGCCACAGATACGCACCGTAAATATACCCAATCTGACCGCCCACATTCGTCATTGCGAGAACAACCTACATGAATCAGTCACCGATCTGTATATCAAGACCACCAGGAAAACGAGCACTTACAGCTTTCTTCTCCTTTGTCTGAGCTAGTGTCGAAGAAGCCCAACCGATGATAACAGAGTTGACAGAGTACGCTCCGAGCGGGAAGATGAAGCAAGCTACATATCGACCAGCGGTGTTCATTGTTCCAGCTGCAACGGCGAATCCAACTATCGACAATGCGAGACCTGCTGTGATGTGCCAGGTTCTCTCGTGGAGTTTGCCGGAAGACCATCCCATGGCGAGACCTCCTGCGCCTGCGAGGAGGAAGGGAGGGCAGGTCATGACTAAGGTGATGGTTGTGGTGAAGCCGAGAGTTTTGACGACTCTGTGTGGGGAGTTAGCTCGTGCTATTATTATGGGATACTTGGAGAACTTACGTCGGAAAGAAGCTATTAAACGAGCAAGCGGACAGATGGAAGCACTGCATCAGTACAAAAATCCAAGTCTTGTAGTCCTTACACGCCTGCTTCAAGCCCTCCATAGCCGGCACGATCTCATCGCTATGGTTGATATTATCGCGGACCATTCGTCCATGAGCAAGTTCTCTTTCTTCCGGGGTGAGCCAGCGTGTGGTGCTAGGTGTATCTGGCAGGAGCACGAAGCCAGCGAGGGCAACGGCGAAGGTAATGACACCCTCGAGGAGGAAAAGCCTGTCAGAGTCAGATACAACTTTTAGAACAGCATGGGACAAAATCACCATCGCCACCCAGCAAGGCCCCTCACACCATCCAATCCCTCAAAGACACCCGCCGCAATCAGCGACGAGAATCCCGTCGCCGTAATCTGAGCAAGATACAAACAAGCGATCCGACTCGCAATCTCCTTCCTGGTATAAAAAATCGAAAGCATGTACGTAGCACCAGGATAAAACGGAGCTTCCGTGATCCCCAGGAGGAATCTGCAGACGACCAGACCCGCATAGTTCTGCACGAGCGCGGTACAAGCTGATACGACGGCCCAGACGGCCATCCAAGCACTCATGTAGAGCGAGGGGCGGAGTTTGGTGATGAGCATGTTGCTGGGGACTTGCATGAGGACGTAGCCGACGAAGAGGATGGAGACGGTGGTGTTGAACTGGCTGGATTTGGGGTCCATGTTGAGGTCTGCTTCGAGGCCGTTGAGGCGGGCTTGGGCGATGGCGTTTCCTTTGATTGGCATGTCAATTTCTGTTGCTAGCTTTCCTTGACAGGAATTTAGAGCTGAGACTCACTGTCGACATAGTTGAGGAAATACATGACGAAGAGAGTGGGCAGGATTCTCGAGTCTAGCTTGCGGACAAGCTTGATCTCAGCTGGATCGGTCTTTGCTGCTGCGCCGGCATAGTCTCTGTTTGTTCCTGCTTTAAGGTCTTCAAAGACGGGCTGTTGTTCTACTTGCTCGATCTTCATCTTGGAAGTGTCTGGAGAGGATTTTGTGTCTGTCATGTTTGGAATATTTCGCTATTTGTGTCTATGAGATGATCTGGTATGCTCAAGGACGATCTGAGAAGTGATGGGAGCATCTCTTTTTATGTGAGATCTGCTCTCTTGACCCCATGGGGTCCCGTGGGGAGACGAGGAAACAAATGTTTGGCGGGGGACGAGCGGGGAACCAAGTCGCCAAGCTATCACGACTTCAATTCCATGCAAGCCTTTCCTTGGAAGACAGGCATATATTTCACTGAGTGTAGCTTATCTGTGAGTGAAGAATTACTTTCGTGGTGAAACGAAATCGTGACAAGGAAACCATGTATAATGACAGGAATCCAATCCAAGTTCATTTAATTACTCTTTCGGTCGTTTGTATGTCGGCCACTATACATTGCCTACTACGAATGGGCCGGAATGGCGAAATCTTCGAAATTAGGCGTCTGAAGAATTTCTATGAATTTTATCTAGAAGCACCAAGTCATGGTGTTGATGCCGAGACCCTTGAAGGGTGTGGCTTGCCCAGTCTAATGCCCAGACTGCAGCCCAGCTTTTTCGGCCATTCTTTTTGCCCGTGAGTCGGTTTCCAGAAATGATACCGGTTGCCATTTTGGTAATCGGATATTCTAAAAAGACCTTGACCAGACGTTGATCCGAGATGGTAGGGCTAGATTCAATCTCAGCAGTGATAACCGAGTCATGAGATGGAGGAGAATTTGGAGTTGTAAAAAGAAGGAATGGCACAAAGGCACAAGGGCTTGGCACGAGGATATGCTTCACCTCTCTGTGAATGGTTGGAGGTCAAAGTGTAAGATACAGACAATCAGAAGTTTTGAAGCCCGATAAGGTTTGCTCAGGATATGCGCTGCCGTGCCGTAACACTTTCCGTTTCTTTCTAGATTCCTTTGCCGCGCCCCCAAGATGGTCCTTCTTTGTCCCCTCCGCATCCAACGTCCCGATTCCGAACCCTTCTGCAGACTGTCTATCAATATTATACAGTGTATGGATAAAGTTTCATATATTCAGACATTAATAACATATGATTCGGCGTTCCATCATAATACTTCGAGATCATTACATTCGTTCGTGATACTCCCCAATATTCTCAGTAAAATTCCGGCAAGCTCCCAAGACTGGGAATGGGCTGAGAGCAATCCCAATTCCGCTCGTACGCGATAGCAGGTATATATCCTCCCTGTAGACCAGCCTGGTAGCTCCACAAAGGAGCCGACTCAGTCTTCCAGGTCCAGTAAAACCAACCCCACGACTTCTCAAACGTGAACATCTGTGCCTCTGCCCACGTCTGTAGGAACAGCTTGTACTCTGGGGTGAATGTAGACGGCGCGGCATTGGCCATGTCACAGCTGCATTGGCTATCCTGGGTCGGACAGGCGGGGGAGTCTGAACCGTAAAAAGTCCCGGTCCAACGGTTGCCTGTCCCAACACCATTCAGTGCTGGTGTGCAATCACTGTCTGCCTGTGACCATTCGCCCACCATAAGAGGACCAAAGCCGGTTGATGGATTCATACCATTATTAAGTTGATTAGCCCACCCTTCGCACGCATATGATATGCGATCCGTATGCTTGAACTTAAGCAGGGCGTTGTCGAAAATGGTGTACTGGTGAACGTCGAGCACAAGGGAGTCCCCATACCCCGTCAATTTTCCAGTCCAGGGCTCCAACCCGCGCATCGATTCACTGAAGACCTGAACAGCGCTAACACCATTGTCGTGTACAATCTGATATGCCTCCTGTGTCCAGGCGATGAGGTCATCCATAGGGATAGCTTTGGCGGGCTCGTTGACGAGGCCGTAGAAAGCTACGATGTTCTTGTAGCGGTCTTGGGCGAAGAATTTGGACAGCTGAGCATGAATATCCAAAGTCCGCTGGGCGTTGGTGGCACCTTCCGGGCCGCTAATCCAGTTGACCTTTCCATCCCGTCCACTGTGGTTCCATCCGTTCTGACTTCCAGGCACGCCATGGAGGTCGAGCTTCACGCGAAGTCCATACTTGCGTGCCCACTCAATGCCGCGAAGGAGATAACGCCAGGAGACGCCAGGCACATACGGGTCGTCGTCGAATGTCTTCACTGCCCAATACGAGAATGGGATCCGAATATGGTCCAGACCTGCAGCAGCAATGGATTTGAAGTCATTCTCCGTGATGAATGTACTGTAGTGCTTTTCCAACAGTGCAGCAGCTTTCTCTGGGCCCAGCTTCTTGCACAAGCTGTATTCGTCCTTCAAGGTTGAATCGATTGCGAACAATGAAGGGGTGATGAAGGGCTCAAGAGCGAGCCAACCCCCTATGCTTACTCCACGGAAAGGTTTGTTGCTGTATGAGCCCCATGGCTGGCTTAGTGGGGGAACCTTGGGATTCGCTTGTCTGGAGTTGTTCCAGGTTGAGTTTAGGCCCACGAGGGGAAGACCGCCAACTGTCGCATCGGTAAAGGTGCAATTGAAGCCTGTCATATCCAGCCATGATGTCGGGTCCATCCACGTGTCCTTCGCCTTGGAAGGGATGTTGTCGGAAGTGGAGCATCCTGTGGGTGTACTGGTGGCCTTAGATGAGGTCTTGGATGCGCTTGAAGTCACAGTAGAGGAACCAGACGGCCGGACTGAAGAACTGGAAGTCTGTTTTGAAGTCCCAGAAGCTACAGATACTGAGGCGGAAGTCGTGGAAGACGAGCCAGAGTTCTCCGCTGCAGCGACGGTAGCCTCCGTAGATTTCGAGTGCACATTAATTACATTCTTCGCAATGAGAGCCCCCACAACCGCGCCTACGATTGCCAGGATCGCTAGGACACCTGCGACCCAAAACCCTATATCATGTTAGAAATTTGGAGATATATGGAGGGGAATACCCATTGGCGAAGCGCAAAAAGAAACCCATTTTGGCGCCGACTTGGTACACCAGGTTGGCTCCCAAATTTGGTTACTTAAAGTTCTCTGCGACGGGTATAGAGCATCACAACCAACTCACAGATAGGTCTTATCTTCCTCTTTTTTCCTGGAAGTCCTCCATCATCTGCTGATCCTACAGCCGCCGTTGCATGTAGCTTGTCCGTGCTAGCTGAGGGACTGAACATTCCCTCTATCTCTCGTGGGTTAATTCCCTCCAGATCCTGGTGCCACTATTGAGCGGATCGTTACCCGGTATATACAATATGCCTCGATGCACGCGACGCGACGAGGTTTTCAAGGTAATGATATGAGCTGAATGCGCGATTTGAGATAAAAAGCGCGCTGTCGCAAAGTAACAACTGCGCGCAAGCCTCGTGTTATCAGAATGCCCTGGACAGATGTGCTACTGTGCCTCTCGTGTTGGGTGGACTCAGGACTGGCAGTCGAAGAGTCTGGGGCAGAGGATCACGACGATCGATGTCAGATCACGAGTCTTTACTTCGGACTGCGACGGTCAAGAGCCACCGGCGGCGGCGAAGGGATCCAGTATATAAAGCCATGAAAGGATCTTGTGGAAATTAACTTCAACGTTCTTTGAGCCAAGAAAGGCGGGAGTGGCTGTAATGTAACGCGCTGATAGGAGCTAGTATGTATTGGGATTCTCGGATTCCGGCTGAGATAGTAGATAGGGGAAGATACGAGGTCTTGGCAGCAACAGGGGTTGTCGCCTTCGTATCGTGATAACATGAGGGGCAGGAAATGTAAACAAGTCGTTACCATACTTACGAGAATTACGGTTTTCTAATCAGATCGTCCAAGAGAGCACAACGCTCCTTGAACCGTGATTCAACAAATTATCACCGAAGGCGCGTCAGAATATGCCTCCGTATTGTCGAGAATTCTTTACATGTGAGACAAAGTAGAGCGCGCCTATTTGGCAAGCAACCAAGGGACTGTATCCAGCCCCAGCCACACCCCGCCCGATCTCGTGGGAATAGCAGAAAACACAAGGACAGCAGCTCACTGGTTGCCAACAATGCCATCTTGCAACCCTAAGCACCCGAAGTCTATATTCGCAGTACTGCAGCTCGCATCCGGCATGATCAATTTCAGGACACTGATGTCCAGCTTTCATCTGTAACATCCCAGACGAATCCCACCACAGACCACCTCTGCCTCTGCCATTCCAGCCAAGACTGCACACTGGCACCATCAGGGAAGGGAGAGAACGGGAAGTACGTGCTCTGATTGATGACGTACTGCTCGACCTGGGTCCGGATACAAGACTTGGTAGACATCAGGTTATCGTCCTTGTGATCATCGGGAACTCGCCAGTTCTCAGATCGTCCGTTGTACAATGAGCCACTGAACTTGACGTGTCTAAGTTCCAAACTTCTACGCATAAATTTAAAGATGGAGACCCACGATGAAGGCGAGTCTGGCAGGAACATGATATCCCGTAACTCAAGAGAGCGCAAGGTCGAAGCATGTTGGAAGAGAAGTCCCTCGAGGTCGGCTTGTGTTGTTGCGAATGCTTGAAGCGAGAGATGACTGAGGTGCTTCCAACAGTAGTCCTTGGGGATGATTGTCATAAGATCGTTGGCCGACGTGGATTGTTTGATTCCAAGTCGATCGAGTATCAAGGTATGCAACGAGATCCTCAAATTCCGAAGAGAATTGCAACCACTCAGCAGCCGAGCAAGAGCATCACTATCGTCGCCGGCCAGTCGCTGAAAGACAAACTCGAATTCCAGATCCTCCAATGTGCCCAGAAACGTGAATTTGTCTTCGTATCTCAGAGCTTCTCGAGCCCAAGCATTGAAACCAAGATTGGATCCCTTGAGTGTGCGGAAATTGGCCGGCTTGATGGAAGTGACCCCATCGAACAAGCTCCAGAAATGGCACTCATCGACAAACGCTGTTTCATATGGCTCGACCAGTGTCTCCTGTGCTATGTAGCCCATCTTGCGCAAATCAAAATTAGATGTGATGTGGTGAATATCACGACTCTTCGTATGATATACCACACCTGTCAGTCCTGGGAGTCTGTGAATTGCCTCCATCAGCATCACCTTCTCATTGTCCCCAGACTTGATGACTCGCTGGCCTTGCACGTAATTCAGGAAGTTGCCATGATAGACTTTCAGCTGCTCTGACGTGAACGATGCCAACAAATTCTTCTCTTGCGAGACACTTCCAAGCCCGAGACCCGTACAGGCATGCCGACAAATCCAGCAACTGAAGTCCTCTTCGTATGCCTTGCTGCCTAGATCGAACAATCGCCGGCCATCGTATGAGATTGTTCGAACATGTTTCTTGAGGTCTGAATGACACGAGTTTCTGGAGGCGAGCGAAACTTTTTAGGTTCACTTTCAAATTGATGGTTTTGAAGAGTAGAGTGCAAGCCGCAGACCGGAGGCGATGCGATGTGAGGCTGAGAGCGATGTGATCGCTGCGAGAGAGGTGTCAAGATCATGGTAAAGACCTCGAGAGGGAGCGTATTGATTTTGGTCTCCATCATCACTGTCTCAATGACTCTGGACTGGTTGTGTTTAAAGGCAACTCGAGAACGCCGAACTTCATATCGGTAGTCTCGCATGTTTATATCAATGAGATAAGAACTTGCCTTGAGACACCTCGGGTACATTGACCCTTAGACGAGGCTGTGGGACGCCTGATTTAGCTGTCCTGTGGTGTTGTCCCCGCCTCAGTGGCACAGAGAATTGTTCGCGCTAGCATTTGCAGAGAGGTGCCCTTTTGCAAGCGTGCAATGTTCACATTCACTAAGCTCTGGAGATGTGGCGGTAGCTGAGTACAATTACCAGGCTGCAAAGGTATCTTGTAATTAAGGAGACAGGATGAAGCTGACCATCGCTCTAGAAGGCACAGTTCCATTCACGACTCCTCCCTTCCATCCCACTGCCATCGCAGCATAATCTCTCGTGTTGTCTGTCACCCAAGCTGTAGCTTTCGTCCCATTGAAACCCTTCGTCCCGATGCTAACCGCAGATGCACTCGAACCAGTGTTTAGGACCAGAACACTCAACGTCCCATCAGCATTCAGATATGCACTTGTAGAAAAGCTGCCACCCGATGTTCCCACTCTCACTGCGCCTGGTCTAGCACCTCTTGCAAACTGGATACAACATGAGGTTAGCAAGTGCCACATCTGGGTGACCTTGAGAAAAGGATAATGCGACATCATGGAAAATCTTGAACGTCTCAAAGTTCTGGGACACGAGAAAAAGAAATAAGAGACGCTCGGCCTACCTGAGCGAAAGCCCACAGGCGCTTGGATACCGAGTAAGTACTCCCCGAAACTGATATCAGCTTCGAATTGGTAGCCCCAGTTTGCAAACCAATCCAGTAAAGGTAAGCGCTACAGTTTGCATTGACGATAGCAGAGTGGATATGTGAAGCCCAGCGCATTCCTTCGCCTGCTCCTCCGTTGCTGTACCACTTCGTTTGCCACGCACCGTTGAGATCCGCATTCTCAGTCTGCCATACTCGCTTGATGGTGTTCAGGGGTGAATTTGGTCCACTGGTATAGGCATGGGACGTTATGGTAGAGAGAAGTGATTCGACCCCGGCAGACTTGAGCTGGGATGTCATAGTTCCTTGGTTGCCCCACCCTTCCGAGTCGCAGCAGTTGATTCCAACAGATGATAAGTTTGCTGCTGCGAGAGTCGGTGAGAGAACCTTGATGAATGAAGCCGCCTGGGTTCCAGATGACAGCATTCCGGCATAGCTAGGGCTGCTCAGAGTCAGACAAGCCGTCCATTGAATCATTGAAAGTGTTAGTACTTACGCAAACTCCGGTTCATTCAGGAATCCAAGATGTGTGATGTTGATGCCCTCGCTCTGATAGAACTTGATGTATTGGACAAGGTAGTTGGCAAATGCTTGTTTCCAGTCACCACTTGAACACGTCTGCCCTGTGACCCCACACAGGTATCCACCGTTGTTTTCGTTTCCATTCGTTTTCATATATCCAGGAGCACTCCAAGCATTTGCATAGAATGTCCTGACTCCTCGAGCATATGCCTCCTTGGCGACAAAGACCTGCCCGCTGTCCTTCCCATCCCAAATGTATTTCGGACTGGCATTTGGGCCTCCAGGATTCTTCGGTTGTATCGAGTTCATATGGTCGCTCCTTGAGTCTAGCGAAGAGCCGATACCAATACGAAGAATTGTGGCTCCGGCACCGCTTGTTGCATTGAAGAGAAGATCAAGAACTTCCCGCTGCTGCTGGGCTGGGAGGTTAACGATAACGTTTGCTCTCTGGAACGCTTCGGCGAACCCAAACCCGTCCATTGTCTGAAACTTCTTTGTCACATCGACAGTGATTGTTGCAGAAGCCTGTCGCCGGGAAACATCTGGCCATCCAGCAATGCCTGGAACGATGGCAGTAACCGCTAAAATTCCCAATAAACGCATTTTGTTTCCAGCGCAACGCGAAATAGAGGACTTTCGTCCTGGCGACAGTAGTGGAGATGTAGCCTCGTGTAGAAGAACATCTTGGTGGGGTTTTCAGTGAGTACAGCTGCTGACCTGAGATAGTGCACTTATTTAGCCATGTATCATCCGCATGATCGAGTACCGAACCGCTTCGTGGCCGGCAGCTGGATTTGTTGACGATTCAAGGATGTATGAGGCCTGGCATCCAGGTTCTCCGCAGTGGCATGGGTCTTGGATGAACTCCCACGCCTGGGTGAGGAACTTTACCCGTTTACATTGATATCCATATTGAACCAATCCTGAGTGGATCCGTTAGTATGAGAGTCGCAGCAAAACATGGCGACTTGACGCTGGGTAGCGCCAAATAATAGAGACTTACAAGCCAATCCAGAGCACTCTGATCTTCCATCTCCAAGTTCGGAATGTACATGTCCAGTTCCTTCCCGGCATTGTTGATTGCTTCATTGATCTGGTCATCTGACATAGAAGAGAAGTTGAGAAGCTCTGACATCTCCAGTTGAGGAATATTCGGCTGATTTTGGTACGAATGGATCGTCTGCTGCTGGACATTATGAGGTAGAGGATATGCTGTCTGAACCGGGCTTTGGCCATATTCTGTGCTTGGCACGGATGTCCCGATCACTTCTCGAAGGTGCCTACCGTAAAGGGCAGCGGTTCCGTTCCGATGAGGTGGGTTCGAGCCAAGCCTTTCCAGAACATCCGCAGATTCCTCGATGAGTCTGCGAATGCTGGGTGCTAAGCTCATGCTACCTGTTGCACCAGTAGTACTGAGATAGAACGCAAAACATGCAGCAAACGAGATCATGATTGAAGTGTTGTTCGGCATCGATTTGAGACGGTTCTCGCCCTGGACGGCGGCACGAAGGACATTCAGGGCTGACGAAAGACCTGCTGCTCGAAGGAAGCGTTTCACTTCTACTGGCGCCGTAGGATGATTGATGACGCTGCTGTAGATCGATAGCCGGCCATGAGTTACCAGAATTTCGACGTATGGGGGAATTGAGTTGTCTGACTCGTCAGCTGGAAGCGATATATAGGGTAGTAAGAATACCTTTCATCCCGCCAATAGCGAATGCCCATGTTGCGTACCAATTGTTGAAAAATCCATCGATCATTCCCTGGAGGCTGTTTCGGTGAGCGGAAGCGAAAAGAAAGTTCAGGGAAGATCAGCATACGAGTGAGCGATCGAATTCCCACTGATTCTGTCAGTGTCACAAGTTTTCTTGACCTCGGATATCAAAATCGACTGCCACGTATTAGTTCTTTGAATGCTAAAATTGGAGCCAGCGACTTACCAGATCCCTTCGAAGCACAGTGGATGAAATTATTGAGCCGTCCCAGACATCTGCGATCGCAGACTTGTGCCAGTTATCACAACGCTCGATGATCGTGGTAACTGGTACTGTGAAACTCCGGCCCCTTGCTAAACAGACCCCACGATCAAGAACAAACAATGCAAGCCAAGTCCTCTCACGACGACGGAGGAGTCTTTTCCCATAATCAGATTTCGGGTCCACGTCTGGGAACCCGTCAAGTTCTAGTGCTTTCTTGGCTGTAATACAGTCCGAGGGAGCTCTGCCTTCATGTATGCCAGCCAGGGAGTCACTGGGCGATGGGACGATAAGCTTGTTGAGTGAAATATCCATGGCAATGGTAAGAGCAGACGCCATGTATGCGCACGTGCCGTCGTCTGACCAGTGCTCGCCTGGGGCCATCCAAGGGATGTTCACCATGAACCCCAGGACAATCTCGGGGGACCGATTCCGCTTCGTCATGAGGCTACGTGCCAGAAGTTTGCAATGTGCTGAAAGTCTTCTGGACAATGCAGATGCCGTTGGTATGAAGAGTGCAGATGATGCCATTATCGAGGTGAATAAGAAAGCCGACTGCTTGCGGACGAACTGCGGGGTATGAAGGACTGGGTCCAATCCCCACCTGGTATGTGAAAGGTTGTCATAGAAGCTGTCACTGTCAACATCTAACCTAGGACCGGATTGGACGGACTTACTAAGCGAACAATATTGCTGCTTCTTCTTCCGTGACAAGCCCAAGTTCGATGGGATCGATGTCCTCCCCTATATCCAAACTCGGACGGAATGGCCCGAAGAAGTCTCGTAGCTGCTGGTCTCCAACGGCACCTGGGAATCGTGGCGGGCTGAGGTATGAAGTCGGCTTGTTTGAAGCTGACAGATCTGACGCTCGAGCGAGCAACTGCAATGGATTCTCGGCATCATCAACCGAAAAGTTATCGTCCGGACTTTCTTTCTCGGCAACGGCTCGTCTGAAGGGATTGTTTGGTAGTTCTAATCGCTGACTAGAACCTTCTAATGTCCCCAGAGAACGTTGAGCACTTTGACGAGTACTTTGATGGGTCGAAAACATCTGGGCTTGAGTCTGAGGCAGTGTTGAATGGCTGTTATTATGCGCCCTACGTAGATCCAGTCTCTGCTGTCGAGGTGGATCTACGGATGGGCTCGTACTTAGAGCTGGCGAGGCAGTCGCTGGAAGCAAACCTTGGGCTTCACTTAGGAGTGCTTGAAGATGTTGCGTGTTCTCATCCTCTTCCGGACCTTGAGTACGAGATCTCTTGATGGCCTGCTCGATACGATAGACTGCTTTTTCGAGCCCATCTCTCTTGCTAGATTGCTTGTTAGCGAAATGCACGACATCTTAAATTTGAACGGCGAGTACTTCTTGATGCCCTTCTTTCTTCCGACCCGGTAATCCGGAACAATGCAATCTGCCCCTGTCTGCGCACACTTCTTGCACCGGATGTCCTCAGCAACATTTCGAAGGCAGCGAGTCTTACTCTTTCTGCAATTCAAACATGCCGCTTGTTTCTGAGATGCTGATCCATCCTTCTCGGCAGTGTTCGAACTGCTCGGTGATCTCAATGACCTGTCTTCCATTTCGAGGATCCTGGGTGACTAGGATCAATCATCTCGAATCATATGTTATGAACGGAGCAGAGAACATTGTATTGAGTGGGAGTGAGGTCGAGAGGGTTTGGCTGGATGGTGGCAGTCCTGCAGGACCCGAGGGAGACGCAAGTGAAGTGCAGTGAAGATATGGTTCTCACGTGATGTCATTACATCGGCTCAGACGGGACCTCGGAATCGGATCCTCACGAGCTCACGAGGTTCACTTTAATTGCAACAGAAGGCCTTCTCTCATTCTTCGTTCTTTTCTTACATAATTTGGACTAAATACAAGGTACTTTAAACTCGATCATTACCTGATTATGACTATCCGCGTTCAATTCCTCAACCAATTGCTGTCCTATCGACCTCACCGGCGCTTCTCAGGCGCGGGAGTGGCAACCATCCTCACACCCAGTGGCAGACTTTAAAGATCCAGCTCTTTCTCGATATACGGTGTTTCAATCATTTCCAATTCTTTGTTCTCCACGCTGGATTCTAGCTCCTCTTCTGTTTACAGCGTTTTCGCTGCAACCAAGCGCTGCAACTGTTCCATGAAAAGGAACATGAGGACCGTGTTCGGCCTGTTCCTAGTCAGCTTGGCTCGCTGTCTTGCTGGGTGCAACTTACGCGAGTCTCAACCATGCTGGGGTCCACCCTTTCATCAAGAAAGAAGGCCCTTCAGTCCGAAGGGATTCTCTGACTATTCTTACAAGTCCCTAAATATTGTCAGTACTTCCCTGCCTAGGTTCTGCGCCCAACATACTGGGGATTTTCCTTCCGCAGATGCAGCACTTTGCATCCTGCTCTTCAGCACATCCGCGGGGGCACAAACGGTCGTTGCAACTGTTCCGGCAACCAACGATGCTGCGATATGGACAGGAACTCCGTCTGAGAATGGCGTGAATTTATTCGCAAGTAGTTGGCGTTTCGCTGACGTGTATCTGCGACCAGGTCAGCTGCGAACGTTCGTCATGGGACGGTGATCAGCCTACACTGCAATCTGCGATACATCTTTTTCTGTTAACTCTCGCTCTTTACTGTGGGTTTTTACTCACTCATCAATATGCTCCTAACGATATTTGGTCCCAAGCCCTTCGTGAATGCACCGACTCCTTCCTCTCGTCCAATTCTGATCAGTCCGCTCACAGCGTTTGAGTACAGGTACCGCTGACTTGGAGTTTTTACTCCGTCCGCGCACATACGAACCAGCACGACCTGCTGCCCATTAGTAGCTATATCGTGGTCTCCGAATGATGCTTTTGTACTTCGGTAGGGTTTCCAAGCATTCCAGCAAGTCCTCCAGCGACTCCAGCACATACGATTGTGGACCCCGCAGTCAATTTCTTGCCGGTTCTCTGTTGTACCTGCCGAGCAAGTATATCATATAGGGCAAAGCGGGCAGTCGAATATGTCGTTTGTCGAAGGATCGAAGCAGAGAGGCCAGACCAGAGGGACCGTATTCCTGTTTCTGTCAGTCGAGTGCTCATGGTGGGGTCTTCGACTCACCATCTCGGAGCGCGAAAGTCTGGAGAGCTTTCAACATTGGCTGCTTCGACGACAAGACCTGCATGCAACTTGCCAAAATTAAGTCTGTCCCATGAAAATTCACGCGTTGCTCACTATTTGGTCCTATCCAGAGGGTGTGCTGCCAAGATTTAGATGCGTGCACATGTACCGGAAGTTATTGAGAACATACTGAAACAAGCTGCCATTGAAGCAGACGCGCCTCTGCCAGCATCAGCATCATAACTTTCCTCGTAATCTAGCATCACCTACCCAAGCCATAATGGTTGCTGTGCTTTTGCCATATCAAAACTGGTCACATGTAAACTTGCATTCTGGGGTTCAGACAGGACGAGACATACGTCCCTAAGTTTCTCCAAATACTCTACATTTTCGGCATCGAAATATCGGCATCAGATATACCGCCGCTGGTCCCGGACCTTGAATAAGAACGAAAATAACAGAAGCACGTGCCATTGTTTCTGGCGGCAAAATCAAGACCCGATCAAAGCCAAGATCCGTCAACTACCGAGCTAATTGCAGCTTCGCAGATAAAAGAATGGCCGTAGGACTTTACCATGTTGGAGCTCCGGGAGAACAAATGCCGGAGTCAATCGTCATCATATTCTTATCCTTCAATCCAAACTACATGGCTCCGTTTTCTTTTGTTTACAATTGATCTTTTTCTTCAACTCGTAGAAATGGCTACCAGGAGAATTGCATCCGTTTGCCTGGCGACATCCACTCGCAGTGCCATCCTCAGAACAGCTCGGACCAACCCCACCCCGAGATTCCAGATCCCACGACAGCTTCACACAACCTCGATACGATATGAGCAGAAAGCGAACACCAGCGCGAAGCGAGATCCGGCGCCAAAAGTCGTACGAGGGGGATCGAAAGTTTACAAGAATGCGGACGAAGCAGTGGCAGATTTGAAGAGCGGTTCAATTGTGTTGAGTGCTGGATTTGGTCTTTGCGGAACAGCTGGTGAGCAACTGCCCTCTTGCGGGATTCAACATTAGTCCTAAGCCGTTGCCAGAAACGATAATAGCAGCAATCGAGAAGAGAGGCAAAGATGGCTTGGGTAGTCTCACAGCAGTGTCGAATAATGCCGGATCAGGGAGTGGGGGAGGACTGTCGCCCCTCGTCGAATCCGGGCAGATTGAAAGATTGATCTTGTCGTTTCTCGGCGCAAACAAAACTTTGGAGAAGAAGTACCTGTCTGGAGAGATTGCAATTGAACTATGTCCACAAGGAACAATTGCAGAGAGAATACGCGCTGGTGGTGCTGGCATCCCTGCGTTCTACACCCCTACAGGAGTTAGTAAGTATACTCACTCTCGATACGTCAATGTACTAATTGTAGTAGACACTCTTCTACAATCCGGGGATATTCCAGTAAGGCTCGGACCCGTCGATAAAGCGACAGGAAAGACCACGATTCTAGAAGCTGGCAAACCGAGAGAGACGAGGATATTCGATGGCAAGATGTACAATATGGAAAATGCGATTAAGGGCGATGTGGCGATTCTGCGAGCATACAAGGTTGACGAAGCTGGAAACTGTCAATTCCGATATACCACGAAGACATTCGGACAAATCATGGCAAAGGCAGCCAAGATCACCATTGTTGAGGCGGAGAACATTGTTCCCGTTGGAGAAATCCACCCGGATAATGTTCATATACCTGGGATATACGTTGATCGGATCGTACCTGCGACGGTAGAAAAGACAGTTGAGATCAAGAAGTTGAAGGAGGTTGGAGGCAAGGGCGATGGAAAGAAATCAGATTCACAGCTGCGACGAGAGAGGATCGCGAAGAGGACGTCCAAGGAATTGAAGCATGGATACTATGTCAATCTTGGTGTTGGTACGTGTTGATTTCGATATCTTTGGTACCAGGCTGATAGAAGTAGGCATGCCGACATTAGCACCGTCGTATTTGTCTCCCGAGACAAAGGTCTGGATTCAGTCAGAGAACGGACTTCTCGGAATGGTGAGTTGGCCGTGCTCTATAGACGAACTTAGGCTGACGCAATGTAGGGACCATACCCCACAGAAGAGGAGATTGATGCGTAAGTACCTGATTTAAAATTGCCCAATATTGGTTGCTGACTAGAACAGCGACGTAATAAACGCTGGCAAGGAAACCGTGACCCTCGTCCCAGGCGCCTCAACATTCGACTCGGCTGAGTCCTTCGCCATGATCCGAGGCGGCCACATCGATGTCTCTGTCCTCGGCGCCCTTGAAGTCTCTGCGAACGGAGATCTTGCAAACTTCATGATTCCAGGCAAAGTTTTCAAGGGAATGGGTGGAGCGATGGATCTGGTTGGAAATCCGGATCAAACCAAGATCGTGGTCGCAACAGACCATGTTGCCAAGGATGGGAGCCCAAAGATCGTGGAGACTTGCGCACTGCCTTTGACGGGAGCGAAGGTTGTTAGTACTATCATCACGGATCTGGTAAGTCGAGAAATGGATTTCGAGAACTGAAGCTAATCTTTTGTAGTGTGTATTTGAAGTGGACAGAGTTAAGGGTGGGTTGACGCTCACTGAGCTGGCACCAGGGGTTGATGTTGAAGAAGTAAGGAGTAAAACTGGGGCGAAGTTCAAGGTTGCAGATGATGTAAAGTCAATGGAATAGGAGATGTTGCTGTATATACTCAGAAATAATTGTACAAATCCGGATTGACTTCGATACAATTTGATGACATGGACAAATTTCTGACATATTACATATTGTCTTCATACATGCGTGCATTCAGGGTTTCGGGATGAAGAAGCTCTCTTAGAAGCAATCTCTCAGCAACTTTCTGTGCTCTCTACAGCTTTGACTTCACCATGCCCGGAGCAAAGGAAGAACCCTTACCCTCTCCCAACGCCTCTACAACAGCGTCCACTGCTCCAAGTAGCCAAATATTCCCCTCATCAGTAGCCAACCACTCTCCGCCCTCTACCGCAAACTCCCCCTTCGCCTTGAAGCTCTCATCCTCAAACGCCTTCCTCAGTCCAAACACATGACTAGTGACCTGTGGTCCAACACCAGTTTGCGCTCTCAAACACGCCACAGCAACGATACTCGTCAGAACTCTCCCAACTTTCGCTCCAGACTCGTGACCCAGGGCTGGTGGATCCGCGAACAAGGCGCCGTATTCGTGGTTCAGAATGAACACTGGGAGATCGGGATGTGATTCTGCGAGCTTGGCGTACAGCTTCTCGTCGAATGGTTTGTAGATGGATTCCCAGAGGGAGTTTCCTCGTGTGATGATGTCGTTGATGTTGGATTGTGATGCCGTTCTGTAAGAATTAGTATTCGAGTCCGAATTGAGAGGAGGGCGACTAAAAACCTTGTAGGTTTCGTGGAGAGCGATGATACAATTTCACTTGGTAAGCTGGCCCTGAACGCTCCCAGGCAGTTGATTGTTCTTGGGACCTGTCACGTGTTAGTATTGAGGGATCAAGCAGTTTGTGAAGGAGACTCACTCCATTGAAGCCGATGCACTTCAAGCCAACTTCTCTCATCAGTTCAGCTGTCTCGACGGACTGCTTCTTATCTTTCGATTTGTCGGTTGCGAGATTGTACAGTTCCGTCAGGGATTCCGGCGAGTTCATCGTCATGGTCGCGGCAGTCTTCGAATGTTAGCGTCGCTCACTTCCCTCTTGAGGGCGTACTTGCAGATAATGTGAGCCATGCTGGCGTTCCCACGTTTTTTGACGAAGCTTCCTGTCTTAATCTTTCGTATACTGATCGAATTCGAGGTGTGGCTGGAAGGGTGTTTGGCCGAGCGAATGATGCTCCGATCAGCGCTTTGAGTGATGACGAAAGTTTCGACATTGCGATGAGTTCGTATGTATCTATGATACAAATCCAGCAACAATCACAACAAGACTTCGTGCAATTGAAAGCTGATATACTGTATTGATCGGTGTCGATATTTCTCTTCCTCGCAGTTTGTTACTGTCACTGGTCATCGGATCGAGCGTGTCGGCTGTGGAAGATTGCTGCTGAGAGAATGTCCGACAAAAGTGGGCCTGGGAATAGAAAAATGGCCGCGAAATGGAACGGCCAAAGATAGTGGTAACAGGAGGGCACAGCCCCTGCAGGCACCCTGATAGCGCTGACACTCCAGTGCTATTCAGTGGCCGTCACTGGACGGATTGCCCCCTCCTTTCCCCTCGTTACACCCCCTCTTTGGGGAACCTTGCACTGCAGGGAAGCTGTAATCAAGTTCGCGGAGAGCTAGAACGCCACTACAAAAGTAGGCTTGCCCAGATTTCCCCAGAAGCTTATTTTCCTTTCTTTCAACTTGTGTGGAGGGCTTTTTCCTTGTCTTCCAAGAAATACACCAAGCCAAATTTCTTGGAATTGTTCAAGTATTCGAAGAGATGGCAATCCAGGCCCTGCACCGAAAGGAGGACGAGAAAGACGAGATGGCTTATCAGGATGAAAATATTGACATGGCTAAGCAGCCTGTCCAAAATGCTCAAGTTCCTGTTGATTCAGCCATGACAAGAAGGATACTGTTGAAGCTCGATGTCAGGTAATTATCGATCCTCGCGTTGCTGCGATTCCCTCGCTAATCTTCACAGAATCCTTCCAGTCCTTGCCCTCCTTTTCCTCTGCTCGTTCCTCGATCGTACCAATGTCGGGAACGCCAAAACATACAAACTAGAAGCAGATCTTGGGATGACAGATCATCAGTACGACACTGGTCTTGCAGTGTTCTATGCTACATATATTGCTAGGTACTTTTTCCCGCGGCTGTACCCCGCTGTTCCGTGACATGGTTGGGAATTTCCAACAATAGCACTGTTAACAGTTTCTAGCGAAATCCCAAGCAACCTTGTTCTCAAGAAGGTTTCCCCAAGAGTGTGGTTACCTGCTTTGACAGCGATGTGGGGGATTGTCACGATGTGTTTGGGCTTCGTCAAGAATTATCATGAGTTCGTGGCTGTGAGAGCTATATTGGGTATATGCGAAGGTGGACTTCTGCCGGGCATGGTAAGCTTCGAACTCGATATCACAGCAAGACTTAAGCTAAGGTCTCGAGGTCTTGTATCTGTCAGGGATGTATACCAGAGGAGAAATGGCTCTCAGGCTTGGTCTCTTCTACACAGCCGCTTCACTCAGCGGCGCCTTCGGAGGTAAAATTCTCAGCATGTTTGAGAACATTGGATTGAACCTGACTAATTGGACAGGTCTCCTTGCACGCGGACTTACAGCAATCGGACAGCGAGGAGGACTACATAGTTGGAGCTGGATCTTCATCATTGAGGGACTTTTGGTAAGCTCACCGACCGTATACCATTCGCAAGACTGACGGGGATAGACTGTCGTCGTTGGCATTTTGTCATACTTTGTCCTTCCCAATAATGTCGAGACGGCTTCATTCCTGAAGGAAGACGAACGTATCTTTGCTAGTGCCAGGTTACATCAAGACTTGCCATCTCGTCTATCTCAGGATGGAAGGTTACTATACCCCGCATTTTCTCTCTGATTTTTTGCTAACCAAACAGCGAACACGAACATGAAAAGTTCCAATGGTCAGAAGTCCGTCGAGGAGTCCTCAACATCTCGACTTGGCTCAGCGCACTCGCCTACTTCGGCATCCTCGCAGGCCTCTACTCGTTCGGTCTCTTCCTCCCGACCATCATCGTCGAGCTCGGCTATACAGCCAATGAAGCTCAACTCTGGTCCGTCATCCCCTATGCAGTTGCATCCGTAGTAACAGTCATCATTGCCGTCGTTTCCGACCGATTGAAACTTCGTGGGACGATCATGCTGTTTGTTCTGATCCCCGCCATCATCGGATATGCTGTCATTGCAAACATCAGCGCTGCACACCCCAAGGTCAAGTATGGCATGACCTTCATGATGGCCACGGGAATGTACGCGAGTGTTCCTTGCGTACTGGTTTGGAACTCCAACAACAGTGCGGGCCACTATAAAAGGGCTACAACGACTGCTTTGCAATTGATGATTGCGAATAGCGGTGGGTTCGTTGCAACCTTCATTTATCCCAGCAAGGATAAACCGCAGTTCCACAAGGGTCATACTGTTATTCTTGCATTACTGGTAGCTGCTTGGTTCTTGTAAGTTCTGGCAGTGGAGGTCTGAGATGAAATGAAGCTGACGTTCATAGGGTGCTGTTCAATGTGCTGTATTGCCGAAAAGTCAACCGGGACAAGAGAGCGGGGAAGTACGACAAGTACATTGGTTACGGGGACGATAGGGATCCGGATTTTCTCATGGTTCTGTAACGAAGATACCTCTCAGGTATTGGCAGGTTGCTTTGGGCATTTTCCCCGAACGTTGAGGGAATTACAGGAGTGGGATATCAAGTTCCATCCACTTGAATGGACAGAGAAAGATGTGCATTAACTTCTCCCCAGCCAGCTTCATCACTAATGAATGGATTGAATGCATTGCATTTGAAAGTCTTGAAACATGCTGTGTCTGGATTTGGCACCGGCATATTTCGATAAGATCCTGGAAGCATTCTCGCTAAGTGGCGGGCCGTCCTGGCCTTGAAGCGACACCCTTCAGTCCACCAACGTCTCGAATAATTCCACATGTCAAGCCAGTAGAGGGGCTTTTGTTTGTTGATAATTGATTACACTTTAGAAATTGGAATTAAACAGTAAGAGTGTTATCAATCCACCCCACCCTTGTATGTAAACCTATTGACGCATTTAATGAGTCATCATCCACTGCGCGCCCTTCATGCCTCCCTTCCACTTTTCACCGAATATAAACAAGAGCAGATAAGCAACCGAATACCCCTGGATCTTCAAGCAATATCTTTCATCAGGCCCATAGTACAGAGGAAAAGCCAAGGTATTTCTCCCTTCTTCAAGGATTTCCGTTTACGTCAAGTGGCTCACCAAATCAGATGAACCCCGCGATATATCAAGTCTGGAAGCGAGACGGGTACTTCATCAGCATGGATCCCTCTCTCATCCCCATCTCGCAAGTCAACGAAGCTTTCGCTTCTTCTGACATCTACTGGGCCAAACCCGTCCCTGAAGATGTGATGCGAGAAACGCTTGACAACTCCCTTTGCTTCGGACTATACAAAACCCAAGCCGAAAGCTCGACAGCAAAGCCAGGCGACGCCCAGAGCAGTACGTTCATCGGCATCGCGCGGCTCGTAACGGACAGAACAACATTCGTGTACCTGACTGATGTATACATCTATCCAGCCTATCAGGGCGAAGGGTTAGGGAAGTGGCTAGTCGGTTGTGTGCAGGAGTACATTGAAGCAATGCCGTACCTGAGAAGAAGCATTTTGTTCACCGGCGATTGGAAGCGCTCCGTGCCTTTCTATCAAAGGATTATGGGGATGGATGTTGTAGAGGGGAAGATGGGGGAGGGTTTAGCGTTTATGGAGAGGAAGGGGCCGGGGCATCCGTTTTGGGAGGGGTGAGTGGTTATATTCTGGAGAAGAATCATACAAATTTGCTTGTTTTATGGGGGGCGCAAAGTACAAAAGGCTTACGATAGACATTCAGTAGAGGGAGGAAGCCTAGTACACTTTTGAAAAGAAGAGACAGACTCGCTGGGATGGTTTTGTTTGTCATGCTTTATTCTCTATCTGTGCAGGACCACCGGCTGTCCTCGCAACTGCATGAAGAGTCTCGAAGTATGTAGTAGCTTCTACGTCGCCTTAGTAGGTGACCGTGAGGTGAAAGAAGAAAGTGGCGCAGCCATAAAATCAACCCATGCGCATGCAACGAGATGGCCAGAAAAGTATGCTTGGAATGGACCAGAAAAGGAGGCGCAGCTAGGCCTCAAGCCCACAAAGCGGAGCATCCATGGCATCCTCAAGCCGAACGACGATCCTGTCTGACCAACTCCACGAAGTCGTGACGAAGAGCAAGCGTCCACATCCTACCAAACTCGGCAGCCTTCTCAGTTCTACTGGTACCAGCCCGACGAGGAGGCTCTTCAGCACCGGTGATTTCCTTGCCATCCTTATCGATAATCTGAACGACCATGCTGAGCATAATCCAGATCTCGGCGACGAATCTCTTAACATGCGCAGATCTTGCGACATGGCTGTAGAGGAGCGAGGCAAATGCGCGAGCTTCGTCTCTCTCTTCGATGAGGCGATTCGTCTCGGTTGGCCACTCATCACCAGGGTCATAGCTAGGAGCGTTAACGTTAATACGGAGGTGGAAGATGGGATGGGGTGGCTTGGTTTTCGTCGGCTTCGATGAGCTTCAGCATGTTGATCTGCCACATGATCACGGTCTCCTTCAAATAATCCGATGCCTTCTTGTGTGTACCTTCCGTGTCGTTCTCTTCTTTGCACCATGATTATATCGGTCTTGTGAACAGTCAGCCTTGGGTCGACTTTGAAGAGAGCCTATAGGGAGGGTGGTAGGTCTGATGCTATGGCACTGTCTGGGTGCAAAATCTGAAGATGGGATGGCTGGGAAAGAAACATACAACTTGCGCAAGGTTCTCGAAGAACTTGACAGCCTGCGCGTCGTTCATAAGGTGCGACATATTGATACTTAGTTTTCGGGACCTCCTGGTGTTGATTGTGGTACGAGTACATGTGGGATACTTGGGAATTCTTTCAAGGTCCGAGTCGACTGACGTTCGAGGGACTTGTCGAGGCTGCTGTCGAAGATTCTGAGAGCTTCTTTGGGAATGAAAGGCCGAAGATTTTATCTTTGAGGGATGCTCGCGAAACCTTGTCGATTGATCTTTCGGTCAAGCGAGCGTGCCTTCGCAGGAAGTCGAGTCGAATTGGTGAATTTTCGGAAGTGTCACCTCTCGATAGGGCATGTTGAGCGACATATATTGAATCAGCTCCTAAATTTGACAAGCAGCCTACATGAATTCACTGTAGAACAGGTAGCCAATCTCCATCGCAGTCAAACCAAACTCTGTACCAACGTCAGCATGGACGTCGATATAGGAGCCAGTGTATTTACTTGGGCCAAGGTTCAAAAGCATCAACCTTTGCTCAATGCGACGTTGTGGACAGCAGGCGTCGAGTCCAATCACAACGGTGAACCCAAAGCTCCTCACTTGCCAGTTTTCCAGTACTCATCCAAAACTTCTTGGGTTACGCAAAAGGCCCAGTGGTGGCAGGTCTGATGCATCACTGGGCTGACTTCGACTTGCTCCTCTTCCTCGCCATCATCGAATACGTCTCTAACACCAGCACTGACATATTTCTTCAATAACATCCTCCTCCACCTCCCAGTGGCACCAACGCACTTCTTCCACCTCGAAACCTGCCTGTCATCGTCCTCGCACCGCCTGCCCATAAAGAACCGACAATACCACTGGAACCAGCCCCTCACGTCGTACTTATGGTTTATCCAGCCCGCCAGTTCCCATTCTTCGATAGACTGTCCGCAGGCGACCTTGAACTTGTTGATGTCGGGATCGTAATCGTGAGAGGTAAGAAACAAGTCCACATTGAGGCCTTCTATCCACTCAGGAGGAAGTTCTTGATAGTCATCCGATATTGTGGTTCGGAGATGCTTGGAGTATAGAGGACGAAAATAGGAGCCTCCAAAACAACCTTCGCGAAGGACTTCTTCTGGAGACTTATTCGGTGTGAAGTCGGGATGGGATTCAAAGTGAAAGACTCCTGCTTCGTCACGAAGAGGCGGAACAGCAACTGGCTCCCAGGATGTCCATGACTCTTGCAGAGTATTTATATCCTCAACTGGGACCGCAGATTCTGGCTCCTCTTCCTCCTCTACTTTCACAGACTGTCGCCCCTTGCTTGGCTTCGACCGCGACTTCTTGACTGCTACCACGCTTCTCGTGAGCCCATCCTCGTCGTAGACTGGTTTCGTTGGTGCGGATGCTATCCTCGCAGATACTCGAGAGGGAGCTGGCTTCCAATTACTCTTTTCGACCCTTCTCTTCTTCTTTGCTGGCTCCGCGACCTTCGACTCGTCGCGGATCATCTTTGCCTGTTGATTGACCCCAAGGTTTTCAAGGAGGGCACCATTGCGGCTGATGTTTACCAGTCGACTGGCCTCAAAGTCTTTGACGCTTGCCATAATAGAGACATAGATGTGGATTTGCTGCTGGATCGCCTTCGGTTGCGGCTGTGGAAGTGCATTGCTATTCAGGAAGACGCGTTCAGCGCCTGGCGCGTCGACGTCATCACTTTCAGGGGCACGCTTGGGCTTCCAGATAAGCGTTCCTCGCTAAATTCCATTCCCGACTCGTATCGCGAGCGTACGGCAAAGCGAGCTGCATACCTGTAAAGTCTTGATGCCTGATAGTCAATGACAAATCGTAGGTCGAAGCACTCTTTCAGATTTCTGTTAATGTCCTTTGAATAGGTTGCGACTTGGATATCTTGGAGAGTCCGGGATGGTCGCGGCGTAATTTGGCGCCCGCGAGCGAAGCGAGCCCCTTTGTTGACTCGAAATTTATTGACAACGTGAGCTAGAGCAAATTACGAAGCAGATTTCGAGGTCATTTGAGAAAGGAAATGCCTCAGATTCCAGGATCTTCTCTCAATTTCATCTAACTACGATATGCTATGCCGGAAGGAAACTGCTTCGGGGACCCTCCAGCTTCTATTAAGGCTTTCCTTTCCAAGCATCAGAGAGGAAATCTTCGATTTTTACGAACTCGAACTCTGGCAGAAGTCTATTATAATCGTCTGACACATCCCACGCGCCTTTTACACAGCTCAGAAGCGTTCCGATGAGGACCGTCTTCAACATTGCCTCAAGCTTGACAGCTTGGTCGTTAGTGAAGCTTGGATGCTTCTTAGCCAGAGTCCATGATGACTTCAGCTTCCTGGCTTCAAGATCCTCAATCTTGACTTTGTCGATGGTAAAGGGGCCTCGTTTCGTCAGCATGATCTCTCCAGGAGAAAATCAATGACATACCTCGAATCTTTTGTCCTATTTCAAGGACCTGCAAAATTGTGACACGGTTTCCTTGGATTCCCCCAGTCTTTGGCCATTCATCAAGATCGACCGCTTCGGCAACAACTTTGGCGATATCTCCAACGGTGGTAAAGCACATAACAGCGTCCTCATGGCCTTCAACGACAATGGCTCGTCGGTTCTGGAAATCGAAGAATGTGTCCAGAGGACTTACGTACTTCGCAGTTTTGGTGGGTGAAGCGAGATAGTCGAGGAACATTCCTGGCTGGAACAAACTGTACTCCAAGACCTACAGGGTGTTAGTAGATTTCATCATATCTGGTATGGATGATACCTTTCCGTCTTTGTTCAAGTCCTCCAAGTATTTCTGGATTTCCATTTTCCCTGCCCAAAACGGCAAGTCTTCTTTGCCAACACTGAAGTGGTCAGTGGATTTCTTCGAATTACCCGGGTAGCTCACCAGCCATACTCGCTGGGAGCGAATCGCTTGACACCAGCGGCAACGCATGCATCAATGAGAGCTTTCTGGGAAGCATTGCCGTGATCGACGGATTGGTTGATGAATGAGAGAACTGTGTGAACTCCCCGAAGCATATCGGCGAGCTGGTCTTTGTCCTGATAGTCTAGAGCGCAGAAGCGGAGACCTTGCTGTGGCTTGAGTGAGTATTCCTGTCAAGTCTAGATTAGTGCAAGTTTCTGGTAGGGGTTTGGAGAAAGCTTTACTGTCCGAGAGATGACAATGATGTCGTGCTTCTTGGTCGCCAACAGAGCGTCGATAACTTCTCTGGCAAGTTCTATCGGGTAGGTATTAGTACGAATTCGAGTCTCAGTGATATGAAAGCCAGACAGACCTCCCGACCCACCAGCTACAGCAATCTTCACCATAGTGATATTTGATATTTCGGACAACAAAAGGGACGAGCTCAGGAAGAGAAATGATGATCACAATCTGATTAAAACCAATAGCCACAACATCAGGGGAAAGGCCCCCTATATAGCTAAATGCCGGAAACTTTGTCCAGTCACATTTCTCGGATTTTGTCTCTGGCATGGTGTTCCGTGGTGTACTCATCCATCCCATGCCATGAAGTTCCGTTGGCCAATTGGGATCGGTTTTCGGTTCCCGATGGAGCGTTGTGATTGGCCCAAGCCGGGAAAGCAAAACATCGTCCCTCCCTGATGGTGAAAGAGATGGGTCGTGGATCCTGCAGTATGCTGCAACTCTCAAGTTGCTCCAAGTTACTGTAACAATTCATAGTTTCAAGTACTTCTGAAGTAAGCAACATTTTATCCTCATTTGGAACGGGTAGATTTATGCGCCACAGGTCCCTCTCCAAGGCAGCACGCGCCAAGTCTATGGAACAATGTTCGTGAAATCAGACAGCCGTTGTGGTACATTATAGTCTGGTGATCTCATTGCCTTTCCCATGACTGGAAATGTCATTCATTAAACCTGTTCGGGAATCATTGAACCATGTGATTCCCGAATTATTCGTTTAGTGTTCTCAGCCTCTGGTTCAAGATTTCGACGGTCCGTTCATGTTCAGTCTTGAGCCATGTTCCTAGATGACGGTACAACCCGCCTACATCATGAGTCGAATCCTGAGCGATGAATAAATCAATCAGTCCGGCTGCTCTCTTCAGCTCGCTCAGGACCAGCTGATTCCTAAAAGCGGCTTGCACATTCTCATCCTCGATCATGAATATCCCAAGGGAGAGTGGAACGTGATCAACTGCGAATCCAGTTGCTTTGGCTAACGAGACGGATGCCGTGTCACATGGAGCAGATGGTGATTTTGACGCTGATTCTGCGAAAAATTCGGAGTCGGATGATGCGGACTCACTTGGTCTAGTCCTCCATGCGCTGCTGCCTGTCCAGCCTGCAGCCTGTTGGTACCAGATCAAGATCCTCGATACAATAGATGCATGAACCATTGCTCGATGACCAGAGTTTGCACAGTCACATTTCAAGACTCGGCTGAGCCGATCGATGGCAGTTTTGGTGAATTGAAGGACTTCATCTAGTGGCGCCACAACAGGAGATGAGTTTGAATCGGGTGCGTGGAGAAAAGGACTGGGACAGATCAAGTCCCGGAATATCTCGTATGATTCTCGGGGACAACTGTGAGAGTCCTTGCGGATCGAAGCAGTAGGGCCGGTTGCTGGCGGCACAAAGTTGAAGTCCATCGGGAAATATCCCAGCGGCCAAGCTCCGAATTGATCGAAAGGAAGAGGTGGGCAGTAATCCATGACATGGTCTTGTGCATCATTCCAAGTAGTGAGACTAGTAGAGGACGCACTCTCAGTCGTAATGTTTGCAAGATTGTTCCGCGTTGATTCTTCGACAGTTGTGAATTTTTCGGTCTGGGGTTGGGCGATTTTCTTTGAACTTTGAGATGGCTGGGAGACTCTCTTCTCGATTCGACCCAAACCTGGAGAGATTCTGCTCCTCGGAGTCTTGCCACACTTTCGCGAAGGTCCGTATATACATACCGATGAAAGAAGGCTGCAACGACCACAAGCTGGACGCTCACGGTCGCATTTGACTTTGGCTACTCCGCAACTGTCGCAAGAATGTCGCAGCTTCGGGCTGGAGCTGATGGTGACAGAAGAAGCCATCAGAACCAACTTGAGTGATACTTATTGAGCTAGCGGCACAGGTAACAAGATTATTAGAATAGTATCTTCAACGCGGAAGGATGACTGTGTGAGACCGTCTCCGAGAAGTGTGGGAGCAGGGTGGGGCAGATTAGTGTGAGGCGTGATACCCAGCGTGCCAGCCCCTGAAACTTAGCGAGTTACTGTTGACAATCGATGGCTGTTTCGCGCGCTGAAATTATGGTGGAAGTCAAATGTTCACGGATAATTCTCCAATGTACAGGAAAGATCATAGTGCTTATAGTGATCAATTCCTGTTTTTGGTAAAATCAGAGGATTGCACTGGGGGTCATTCCGTGCTCTAAAACAAAGGATTGGCGGTGTCTCCATCACAAACTCCAGCCACCTGTCACACTTGATTGAGTCGAGGTTCTTACAACACATGTGATTGTCAAAAGTAGTAGGAAGAAAAAGAAATTACACGAGAGAAGTGCTGTTTTGGATAGTGTAGCAGCCATGAATGACATAGAAAAGATATTGGCATGCCAATAGCAATATCAACCAAAATAACTTTCCAGAACCCGCATGGTCCTTCTCGATCATCATGCACGTGCTCATTCCGTCCAAACTTCAGTTCACTTCAACCTGAAGGTCAGAGTCCCATACCCAAGTTGGTCATACCCGCCAGAGTTTGGGCCGTAGTTTCCTCCGCCACCCTCTGCTCCGCTGAACTCAGCATTCACAATCCGCCTCATCATTTCCGTGTATGTGGCGTTTTCACCCTTCAAGTCTGCATAGTGTGCATACAGCAACTCCCACATGGGTCTTATGTCTCCTCTACTATTATTGGAAATGACAGTCTGAGTCACATCGCTGTTCGTATAAGTTGTGTAGGGAACGTCAAATCCAGCGTTGTACTTCGCAGCATATTCGACTCCAGAAAGGAGTCTGCTGTCTTCGTAGGCAAAGAGGTCATCACCTTGGTTGTATGCCATCTGAGCGAAAGCTCCCACCAATGCGAAGTCGAGTAGTGCGTGTCCTTGGTCGCGTCCTGCTTCTTGACCTTGACCCAGAACCTGGCCATCGACCGTGTATTGCTTCCAGACGAGCTTGTCGACGGCTCCATTTCCAGCGCCGGACTTGAAGTACGTAACGGCTTCCTGGTACATGGTTGCATTATCGGTGAAAATGCCAATAGAGAGCATCGAGGCCATGTTGGCCAAGTCCCAGTTTGCCCAGTAGTGATCGATCTTGGCGCCATTGTGGTTCACAAGAAAATTGTGATTCATGGAGTAGAAGACGCTCTTCATCATGGTTCCGAACGCATTTTGGTCAGTAGTAGCCCAGCCAGAGTATGCCCTCATGATCTCTGCAGCATTGGCGAGCTGGTAGCCATAGATCCCGGACGCGAGGAACTTGTCTGATGTACCCGAGATCAACACCAACGTTGAGGCCCACGCATTGAGAACTTTTACGGCCGCGTCTGCAAAAGACGTGTCGCCTGAAATCATCCATCGAAGAGCGAGAGCGTATGCAGCTGCAGCATCTTTGTATAGCTGGCTGTAGTTCTGTGCATGAGTACCGTCCGCGCCGCGATAGACACTGGCAGCAGGCTTAGGGCTGTAAGTAGCTGAGGCGAGCGAGTTGGCAGTCAGAAGATTCCAGCTTGTGATCCAGGGGACTGCATTTGCGTCGACCTTGGCTTTCATACGGACAAAATCCGAATCTGTATGAAGCATTCCTGGGTGACGAAAGGGCGAAACAGTGCGTGTCGCCTCGATCTTGCTTTGGTCCGCATCTGGTAATGGGATGGCCAATGAGTGGCCGCAAAGAAATGGCAAGAGGTAAAAAGAGGTTTTCAGGAGCATTGTAGAAGTTTTCTCGCGATCGCTTGAGCTTCAATTGTTAATGAAGAGCTTGCCGTCTCAAGGTGGTGGTTGTACTAGGACTTTATATCTTCAGAAACAACTACCTAAGTATACTGACTCGCGGCGTTCCGGACGAGATATCGGAATGTTGAAAAAGGGCTGTCAAGTCGACTTAGACGTGTGCGTCTCTGATGGATCACGGCATCTTGACGGAGAATCTTACGGCCCATTACGCATGTCCCGTTTTTTGTAACCATTCGAAAGGCCTGATACTTAGACTTTCTCTGGAATGGAATGATTACTCCACTAAATATCGTACGACAGCACAAGTGTGACTCGAATATCACAAGAAGTCTGAAAAAACCTTCAAAAAATCCACTCTCTGTGGGGGAGGAGCGAGCAAGCTAAGTTCAGAGGGTACACTTGTGATCAACTTCCGGCGTAAGTATACGCTCTTGGCCTAGTGTTATGTACCTACATTTACTGCGCCTACTGGGATGATAAGGAGACTTCCGAGAGATTCGCTCTTTCAAGGGCCCTGCAGCCGGGTCTTATGTGATCTTGCCTGAAGCCCGTGTCCGTGCCATTGACACATTCTCAGGCTTCATGGTCGGAATGCGAAGCTCTGAACAAACATTCCGGAACCTACCAGAAAATATCAGCAAAATGATTCTGTGAATGCGCAAGCTTAGCAAGCGAGGAAGACCCTGTCAGGTAGCCTGAAGGGAAATGAAATCTGGGATGTGGAATAGTGCCAGGACAGCCTTGCGAAAACTCACCTCGGCAAACTATATTGGCTGCATTTCAGTCGCAAACTGCGCAAATGGAACAATCGAATTCTGCCTGATTATTGAGGTGCACAAGCACCAGCATGAATGTCTGCTCAAGAAATGCCCCATGTTCAGGGTCCAGAACAGCACAATGGAGTTTTGTTTTCAAAAAGTGGCGATCAAACACATGAGCTTGCAATGCAGACTGTGGGGAGTGGGGTGAAATCCGGGGAGTTTGCGGGGTTGTGCTGCCGTCACGTCTTGATCGGCTCCAGCTGATCCCCTTTAGGACAACGTCTTCTGGGGAAAGGGAACGCTGAGAGGCCCCTAAAGATTCTGCTTCTTAATCGACTCGCCGGTGTTTGACCCGTATGCCCGTTTCAATGACATGTATAACAGAAACCCTTTTCATTAGACGCTGACGGAAGAATTATTTCCAGCACTCTTGAAATACGACATCGATAGACAGTAGATCATTTGTCGTGCGATCAAGTTGCTCAAAAGACTTATGGAGCAAACGAAAACTAATCCGCATATTCGCCCGTCGCCCGAAATGCCTGAGTGATAAGGATGCTTGCAAGGATGGAACTTTTGCAGAGCGAGGAAAGGGCAGCATTCGGGAGAGATACACAGTACCTATTTGCAGATCGACAGTGCTTATTTTTCGCCTCTTGAATATTTTCCGATCTCGAAAAAGTTCTGTGATTTTGCGAATTCTAGAGCTTTGCAGAGCCTGTTCGCCCTTTGCTATCGATAACCTTGATAGTTGTGAAGCGACCATCACTTGGAAATTGCTGCATGTGCGGAAGATTGAAAGAACCACAAGCAAATACAATCACCAAAGTCGATGGATCCGGCTGCTGAGTGTGATGATCTACGCTGAACAAAGATATCAGCTTCGAATCTGAGATCATGGATTGGATCGAACGATTGAAGGGCGACGAGGAGGTCCTTCTTGCGCTATCTATTCGTCATGTGTTTCGGGCACGGAAATTAAGCGAGGCCATGTTTACAATCAAATGCTTGCCCAGCACAGAGAACAGCTCCGAGCTCCTTGAACAATGATAACATGAATCATCTGACATTCTCGATATGAACCTCCCTTCAGCCTCATTTTTGACGTGATCTTTCACATTATGCCACCTACTACCCCTCGCTGCACGATACCGCACTGATATCTCCTTACTTCGTAAGCCAATCTTTCGTTGCAATACTCCCTGATACTCCCCGCGTCCTTAAAGTGATGTGACTGTGGCAAGATGACAGACTGACAGGTTGAAACGAGCATTCAAGAAAGAGTGGCTGATTGTATTTAAGAATTCCAGGAGAAACATTTCATACCTTTCAGCCACATGTAAAGGCCATGTATGTACTGTGGCCTTTTCATGCTACAGGAAAGAGTGTAAACAATGGACCCTATGTGGGTGGGGTATAACCGAAGGTTGTAAATTGGAAAAAGTGCTGCGAGATGTTGGGAAAAGGCTTACCAGTGGTGTGAACTGTGCCACAGTGGCGTGCCCTTCGTCAGTCGCATCAACCCCTGAGCTGAAGAACGAGGAGGAGGCGATTGGATCATGAGCGAGTCAGCTTTGCATAGACGAAAAGTTTCAGCCGAAGCTACAGTCCACAGAACGGAGTTGTAGGTTCATTTGTAGAGTGCAATTATAGTAGCTTTTGACATCAGGGTATTTACATGTACGCTACCTAAGCACATTGATACCAGTGGCGCCTCCAACAATTCCGTTCCCTTCAACGCAATGTTTTAACCCCCTCCCGATCTTTGTTCTTCAACCCTGTTTCACGTGCGTATTGCTCAACACCAAACTCTTCTCCTCCACACCCTGCTCAGCTGCAACTGCGCTCCAAAATGATATGGTCACAGGGCTGCAATAGGCTTCGTACCATAGAAAGTCCTCGACCATGAGTGCTATTTCGCCAATTCCGACCAGGCCTAGCGCAAGACAGGATTCCGCGAGGATAGTGGCGAAGACTTGTTGGGTCGACGTGCTTGCTGCGCCGAAACCACCCATAATTAGGATCCAGAGGAGCATTTCGGGGTATTGGAGGAGGTAGGTTTGGATGTCGATGGTGGTGAGAAGTTTGTGGATGCGTTCTGAGAGGAGACGAGAGAGGGGAGCGCTGGCTGGGGAGTTCCGCATGAAGAGGAGGGCGTGAATGAGGGAGGCATTGCCGAAGAGTTGGTAGATGTGTAGGCTTTGATCTTGATCAGAGGTCTCAGAGGCTGAGAGTATGAGAGCTAGTGCTCGACGTTCCAGGCGTTCTAGTTGGCCTTTGTATTTGTATACTGGTGTGGGATTTCCTTTCTGGATCATGGCGAGCGCATCGGGTTCTGGAAGGGGTGGGAAGTTCCGTAATGTTGAGTAGATATGTATGCATTCGGCACTTAGCTCTTCATGGCCAGTAAGGTTGTTCAGTTTGGATTGGTACCGGCGTGCAAGGGCGCTGTATGGGGTCCAGTTATCGTCTCCTTTTTCCTCCTCGCCCTGAACCAGTTCGAATCGTGGCCGGATGTTCAGTGCAATCGAGACGCACGTGTCAGTCCTATGTGTACATTAGTTTGATATTCAATGTCATGAAGGAGACAAGGTACATACCATGCAACAAAAGTGCTCGCACTCTTCCCACTAACGAACTCCTTGGATATCTTCTCTAAACCACCTCTGCCGTTCACCATGGCTTGTAAGCCATCGAAATGTATTTTAGCTTCATGTGTCTCGAGACCGGCTCGAACGCCATTGAAGCCGAAATCCGCAAGGATCTGTACAATCAGTTTGATGCCTTAGTGAGATGACTGACTAGAGATAGTACCTCAAAGTGAAGCAAACATGCAACAGTCAACAGAGTGATGTCCGATACCTTCCAGAACTTGGGATCACTGAGCCGTCGATTGATGATCCGGATCGACTCTCCATGGTGATAGTAGACGTCTCGGCTAAACGATGTCCCTCGTAACCTGCAAAGGTTCAAGGCGGAATGGAAAAGAGTAGCGTGGAGGAAGGATGGATCAGTCATGGCATGGCGCATGGCAATGTCCTTCTTTGCCTTTGTGGTCATGACATCGCTCGGGTATGTGTGTTTGAATGTCAGGTAGTCTTTGCGGTACTTAGTCAGCAGTTTGATGCAAAGATGATGGCGGATGTGATGTCACTGTCCAATGACAATACACTCACAATGCTTGATGTAGAAGTGCGTCCTCCCTCGCTTGCCAATCACCATGGAGTCAAAAGGGTCGTGAGAGTTTTCCTCAGGGCAGCGAATGAGAGGAGCAATGGCATTGGTTGGTTTCACCGGTAGCGGTTGCTCTTCCGTCTCTGCATGGCTGTCATCCTCTGACTTCAGTCTTGACCGTTTATTAGACGGGCCGGATCGGTGACGAAGTTTGCGTCGCGCTTGAGATCGAACTGCATGAATGGGTATCAGCATATCGGGCCTGAAGGCAGTAAGGTCGGTGGCGAAATTCGTGCATGCGATCTGACTGAAAGCGGCTGATGCCGCGATGAGAGTGGGTCGTGCATGGGGGATTTCACATACTCAAGTTTCTGAAAGTACCTCTAGGCCTCGCAATACCCGTTTCTTCCACAAAATGAAGATCCTGAAAGCAAAATGATGTGTTAGCATGCACTGTATTCAAAAATCCAAAGCTTGTATCGATTGGCGAGCCGGTACCGTACCACTTCCCGTTGAGAGCCGGGAGAGTTGACTAGTGGTGGAAAGCTTAGTCAAGCCATGTCTTGAAACTGTTACAGAGTATGGATACTCACCGTGTATATCTGGCACCGCTTCGACTTGCATCCATTCAAGTTGTGTCGCTGCATGGCGTGCCCCTCCTTCACCCCCACTGCTCCCCGATTGCGGGCTTGAAGAGTCGCTCATGTCTGGTAACTGATAACTCCCAAGAACAATGGCCTAAAGAAGCACCATTGAGAAGTGTGTCCAGCTATCTCCAAAGTGGAGCCGTATCCGAGAAGAGATAACTGTTTGAAGTGCAGTGGATTCCTCGGTAACGTTTCCGCAGCTGGGCATTTAGCCTGATGAGAGCTGTGCCACGAACAGCCCAAGGATCGGAGGTTAGATGTCGATTGCATACGGGTGCCCATGAGCGGAAGAGAAATAAGCTTTGTTATCCAATAATATAGGTCTGAGATCTGGAGATAACGCAGCCTGATGGCTCAAAGAGGGGAATGTGACGGGCGCCTAGCATGAACTAGCCCTCATGATAGGCGCGCTGTCTCGAAGGATTCCCGTCAAAGGTCAGCCACCAAATTTCCGCAACTCGACCATTTCCCATTCGTAGTCAATAGCTAGACTGGCCAAGCAATTTTTTGCACTCCATACCGATAGGATCCCAGTGAAGAACTCAACATCTCTCTATCCATATATATTATAGCAACGAACTGTGTGAGGCTCACCCGTACTGTTGGGAATAGCTTCACCGCCACAACACGACAGCTCTTGAAGGTTGGAGCCGCTCTTATTGCACCGTGCAAAGTCACGCCGCGGGGTTCAAGTCAACAAACCATAGCTTCTAGTATGCAAATATCGTCTAGACTTTTCAATATTTTTTGATTACAATCATATGCAAGTACAAGAGCGATTGATTCGCCGGAGGGTTGCTGGCGGGTCTAGATTGAACTGCGACGGCTGACTAACTCCGCGACGCACTGTCAGCTTAGTGCCCATTGGAACGCCTCTTCTGGAGTTGTCTCGGCAGCTGGCGGTAAGTGCACTTACGAGCAACAAAATGCGAAGAATCATTGGCGAATCTTGACATGGGAAAACCGCATCTGAAGCTTGAGAGCTTGAGCATAATTTGTGTACAGCTTCCCGTCCTATCGGTAAGAGTCCGACCGAGCTATGGCCGCAAGAGGAAGTCCACATCCTGTCTTGTCGATCGTCGATCGTACGATAATATGCCTGCCGTGGTTGCAGTCCATACAAGGCTGGCATCTGGAGCTGACTGATATATAGATAACTAAAGTCTCAACCTAGAGATGGGACATTGACAACTTGGATCCACAATCGAAAGATCAAAATTCGCTATGGCATTTGAATACAGTCAAGATAGTTATTGGAACGGTGCTACATTCTATCAGCAACACCTGGACACTGTCCCACTTGCCGCTGGCGATTACTTTGACTCTGCTGCAAACCCCTTGATGGTAAATTCCACAGAGCAAGTTCAATATAACGGTGACTGACTTCAGTAGATCAACACTTCAAGCCCTCAATTCAGTGGCAACCTGGTGGAAGAACCCTCCAGTGTGACTTACTCAGAATGGGGCGGCAGCATTCAAGGTGACACACTTTCAAATGGTGACTTTTCACCGATCGCTGCAAAATCAGACACAGCGGCATCAACGTCCGTGGGAAGCTCACGCGTCCCGAGACGCCCATCCGCTGAAGCTGTAGCAAGGAGGAGGAAGCAGAACAGAGTCTCGCAGGCTGCGTGGCGAGCTAGGAACAAGGAGCTAGTTGAGGAACTTCGTCAAGAGATATCCGAGTATTCGGAGTACACCGAGAACATGCAGCAAACGATGAGATCCCTCCTCCAAACTACGGAGACCCTGAAAGGAGTCATTGAGAATGCACTTACACAACAACCACCGAGCAAATCTCAGGGCCGGCCAAATGGAGAGTCACAACTCCTGTCACCTATCTCATCGAATGAAGGACCAGTGCAAGATACCCAGGACACACAAGATTATGATGGAGATACTGTATGATATGCGGATATGGGCAATGGGATGATTCGGGTTCGGAGGGAAAACCTCTCGGATTTGGCGTAAAGGTTTCAGAATATTAATTTGCTTTGGCGGCGTTAAATGGTGTTGGGAGGCAGGTCTCCGCATATAGACATGACTTCTGGTTTTATCCAAGGTCCAGATTCAAACATATGACATATGGGAACAGGAGTAATGACCCCTTTCCTGCATTCCCAGACCAGCTTTTCAAGCTAAGACATGCCCAATGAAGTAACTGTATGCAAGTTTGGGAGCTTGTCGATCCGATTCGAAAATGTTCGTTATGCTCGTATCATCATGACGACAGCCAAGATATCTGTACCTGCGTCCACAACCGGCTTCCGGTAGATGGGTTGGTGGAGGCTTAGATCAGAAAGACAGGCTGGTGAGCTGATGTTGTGCAGCAGCGTGTGGCAACAACGGAAATCTCCCAGAGCCTGCCACACAGAACGAGACAGCTGAAAGGAAACAGCATACAAAGACCGCTGGTACCATTCAACGACTCCTTAGAGCCCCAGTGTCCACACTCATAGCACACGACAATAGAGACAAACCCCATTGTGGAAACAGAAACTCGACTCAGTCGAGCATAAATACCAACCAAGTGACTCGAAGAAAGCAATAAAAATATAAATGCGACAAAACACAGCAATATATCCTACCACTAGGCATTTCTTATCCAACTAATGCTAGTAAGAGAACATTGAAATTCAGGTATCCAGGTCCTTGCAGATGGCAGTGTTCCATAGATATTCCAATAAATGGTAATAATCATCCTCATTAGACTCGTGCTCGACATCACGACCTCAGCGGTAGTATATGCTGCACTGCAACCTCCCTCCTACAGAGAGGACACTCGGGCTTCTCTCTCACCCAATCCCCAATACACTCCCAACAGAATACATGCCCACAGGCAACCGCACTCGGATCTTTCAACTCCTCCAGACACAACGTACACTTTCGATTTTGTCCTCCAATGAACTTCATTACACCCTCCTTGCGCAGATCGTATCTTGGCTCTTTCAGTACCTGCGTGTGCGTCACCTTGCCCACTTCTTTGCTGGTATGTTGTATCGCACCACTACTCTCGAAGAGCAACTCGTCCCCTTTATTTGGCGGCTCGAGAGAGATTTCCACGCCGCCTTCGAGGATCACACTGCTACCGTTCATTGCATTTGCATTTGCTGGGACCGGTTGGCGGAGTGTGCTGTGGAGATGTAACCATGCCTGCACGCTCATCTGTAACACCAGCAACACTCCCAGCACTTCATATCCCACCCTGGCTTCTGAAGGTGCTATGCGTTTCGTGAAGATGTACCGTAGGCCCCAAATTCGTTTCGAGAGCTGATAATATGCGCCGGAGAAGTAGAAGATCGTCAAGGTTAACGCGTGGAGTGGTGATGGAGACATGATTGTCGCGAGGTGCGTGAGGAGATATTGTTGGATCTTGTAGCTCGTCGAACCAGTCTCCTTCCTTCTTCCCATCTTCCTGAGATTCGCTTCTAGCTTTGCTCTTATCCTTCCGCGGAAGCTGGGCAGTATCTTTGCCAATCCATAGGGGAGCAGTATACTCGTTAGGATATAGCCCGCCCTTCTCTCCACGCTCGGAAGCTTCAATGTATCATCCTCAATCTGTATAATATCGCAATATTCTTCTCCTAGCGTTCTATTCCCAATGAATGTCGTGAGACCCAGGTACAGAAGTTCCGAGAATGTGCGAGCTTCGGAAGTATAGGTGTGTAGGAATCGCGCCCCGTAAAGACGGCGGAGGAGGTTCGAGAGATGGTTGAGCAGGATGCCCTCGAAGTAGGAGTCTTTCTGATGCGCACGAATGATATCAGGAGCTGCAGCGAATGGATAGTTGAATGTTGGCGTCTCTGACACTTTTTCTGATACGTGATCTGACATTTTGAGTGCGTTCTGTCCAATTCTGAGCGGTGTTGTTGATTCGGGACCTTGGATGTATGCGCGAGATGTCAAGTTGACCTCGGCACGCTTGTCAGAACGATCGGCCCGCCTGGAGCCACATGTGGCCGTGCAACTGTGGCTTGACCAGAATTTATTTCCCGACTCGAGGCTGTTGCTCGTGTGTACGTAGCCTTCTCTTCATCCTCCCTACTTTCAACTACCAACTATCCTCAACCTACACCTCGAACACTCTAGCTGCAGTCACTCCTTTGGTCGCCTCTTGTATATCCTTCGATGCGGCGTTATTTACAGCGGTAACAATGGATGGTGACCCGGCCGTGGAGCCAGAACTCGACTCCTTTAGTCTGACTCTTCCTTTACCATATCGAGTCGCATTGGTTGTAGTATTAGGTACTGTATCTGCTTGTCAGTCACGAAAGTATTGCTGACATTACCCAGGCGTTTGGGCATGGGGCGCGAATCTGCATTATTTGTCTCTTGTTAAAATCGTAGGTTCCCCTTTTCCTTCTTTTCACTCTGCCTCCCTTGCTATTCCCAACAGACACTGATCTTTTGGTACAGGATGTTCCCACTCTCATCCACTACCCACAACGAGCATCCCCTCGAACAGATCTTCCTCACCATCTTTCCACATACCGCCTGGCTCTCCTGCTCACGCTCCCCTTCTCCCTCTCTATCCTCCTGTTCTGGGCCCTCTCACATCGCAACCCTACTCTGGTTATATACTACGACTTCCTCCCGATATCTCTCCTCCTCCTACTCCTCGTTATCTTCTTCCTTCCGCGAAGATTCGCCTCGACCGGACGAAGCCGTTTTCTACAAACCCTGAGACGTGTTTCAATTGGCGGCCTAGCCCAAGCTCACGATGGCAAGTTTGGTGATATCCTCCTCGCAGATGTCCTCACATCCTACGCAAAGATCATCGCAGACCTATTCGTAGCACTCTGCATGTTCTTCTCGCATAACGGGTCTGCGACAAAACGCCCCGATCGTGCCTGTGGAGGACAGTACCTCGTTCCCATCATAATCGCAATTCCTTCCCTGATCCGACTCCGACAATGCCTCATCGAATATGTGCGTGTACGAGCTGCGAATCGCAGGAGTGGTGGAATAGGATCGCAAGGATGGGGAGGTCAACATCTAGCCAATGCGCTGAAATATTCGTCGGCTTTCCCAGTGATCATCCTCTCTGCTCTGCAGCGTAACATGACACTTAACCATGACGCAGTCGGGTTGACCGAGAAATCACTCTATCGCGCATGGCTGCTAGCTGTCATGGTGAACTCTCTATACAGCTTCTATTGGGATGTAGCAAAGGATTGGGATCTTACACTCTTCTCCGCCCTCCGATCGCCATCAAAGGTACCACACAACATGCCATTTGGCCTCCGATCACGGCTGTGCTTCCACACGAAAGAGCTCTACTACATCGCCATCGTCCTGGACCTTCTACTCCGCTGTACATGGTCCCTCAAACTCTCGCCGCATCTCGACCACTTCGCTGATTTCGAGAGCGGTATCTTCCTTATGGAGTTCTTGGAAGTGGGCAGACGATGGATCTGGATATTCTTCCGGGTTGAGACTGAGTGGGTTAGGAATACGGAGAGAGGTGTTCTTGGTGGACCTGGACAGGATGATGTCCTGCTGGGAGAGTATAGTGATGATCTGGGTGATTTTGGGTATAGCAGTGGAAAGGATGATGACGATTGAATGGTTGCTCGATTGTTTTACCGGGAGCGACTTGAAGCGACTTAAGCAAAGGGATTACCAGGCAAAGAGATCATTGTACGATGGATTTCAAGGGTTTGGTCCGTTTTGTTGTAACAGTACGATAACATGGACGAGTTTATGGCGGCTTGACGAGGCCACAGGAGTTTGTTTTGAATAGAGGGATATCGCTATAGATGAGAAATAGTTTTATGATGTGACGGACATGATTTTCTCAATTTCAGTTTGAAAGGATGCAAGAATATGGTCCTGATCTATGGCGTTCTTACTACGATTCAATGTGTAGACAATTCATGGAGCCAACCACTCCTCGCTAAACATCGAGCAATGCCCCTGAAATCATCCCCTGTAAGAATCTCGCTTCAAGAGCTCCGTTTCCCCAGATTCCAGCACAGCAGCTCCACCAGAAGCGCAGCCGACAGAAGAAAAAGAAAGTTCTGCAGCTCATGCGACGACATGTCTTCGTAGGAGGCCCCATCATAAAATTCTGCATCGTTTGCTTGTACCTGACCCAGATAGACCAGAATAGCAGCATGCAGGCAAGCCGCTGTCAGTGGACTTGCATTGCATGAGATCAGCCGAGATCTTGATCCAGATCTCGGGTCATTGACGTCGTTCCTCAACTCCTCTTCTCTCCAAGTACAGTACATGAAAGCGACAAGCAGCACAAGCATCACCTCCAAAAATTATTCCAGAAGTACCCAAGAACCATAAGGGTTCTCAGATATCTTCACTGACAGGTCGCACACGCACATGACAGATGGCGCCATCTTCAGGCTATTATTTGGTGCAGTGCCTTGCTGGTCAGGGACTCCCAAGACCTGGGCTCTGACGATTTCCATTACGTTTAGTTCGTCATTCTCTGCATCGTCTCCCCGCATTCTGTGCTTGCCTTTCAACCACGAGTTCTAGAGCACCGAGTTAATTAGTTGGTTCCGTTTCCTATCGGTTTCACCGCCTGGGCATTGGACCTTTCAAAGTGCATTTTTACTATTTTCTTCAGGGCCTTTCTCTGAGTTCTTGTTTTGCGTTTTCTGGTTGTTGGTTCGAGTAATGGATTCCCGAGAGAGGCTGGATGCCGCAAATGAGGCTAGGATGAATGCCATGCCGTGCTACTCTGTACCAGCGTACCGCATCCAGCTTGCAAGTCGCAGGTGATGATGAGCTGCACGGATTTTTCTGCTGCTTAGTAGCTTGGCTTGAGGGGGAAGCCTTTCCGTAGCCTTGCACTTTTGTGAGGTAGGTGTGACCCGACCAAGCTGTTGGGAAGGTATATAGCTTTGGCTTTCCCTAATCTGCTTCTTTTCTTTCTTTCTTCTGCCCTTTGCTCTATTCACGAACAGATACCTATTCAAGCACGAGTGAAAGCTACTCTTGCGCCATCACCTCAGCGTCTTCACAGGAGCTGTCAATCTACCATTGTTGATTCACACCAATATCCCGCCACAAATCTCAAACTCAAGCAGAGTATAATACCTCTGCGCATTCAGCCAATTCCTCCCTGGTCCGAATCAGAATCGCATTGCGACAAGCAGACATCCTCAGAAACAAAAATACAACCGCAAACCGCAAAAATGGCAGCAGTACCCAAAAACCTCAGCGAGACTGGTCGCAGAGATAGCAACAACTCCCAAAAGAGAGCCCAGCTCTCCCACGGTCGCGGTGGAGCCGGTACGTCACTTACATTCCATTCTCCTCTTATCAGCCTCTATTCCCAAAGCGGAGAATTCCCATGTGAAAATACACAGGGCGCGAAGTTCAATCGCAATGCGATACTTTCCTTTGAGCTGGCCTCAGAAATCAGAAACAAGAACGTATTGATCGAGCGCAAGATGAAGAGAACAAGAATCGAGAAACGGGAACTGACAATACTTGACGATAGGCAACATGGGCGTCTCAACCAAAGACACCGAACCCATTAACCTCGAAACCCCTACCATCAAAAGTGAAATGTACACGACCGGCCGCGGAGGAAGTGGGAATATGGCCAGGAACACAGATGCGCTGGAGGCGAGACGCGCACAGGATGTCGTTGCGTACGTCCCTTTCCTTACTCAGTGCTCCGTCAAGCAAACCCTCCCTCCACTCTCCCAGATTCCTCTTTCCCGAAACAAGAAAATGCGCGATCCCCATACTTTCACGCACCAAAAAATCCAGAATGACAGACATCCTAACTTCAATCCACAGCATGCCCCGCCGCGAATCCGGCAACAACACACACGTCGGCCGCGGGGGCGCCGCAAACGTCTTCAAGCCATCCGCCGCCGACCTCGAGACCGCGAAGAAGGACAATGCCAAGTGGGAGAGTGCTGTGGGCGATGATAGGAGTGAGGATGGGAGGGAGGGCTTGGTCCCTGGTGCGACTGCAGGGAAGGGAGGGGTGAAGAGTGATGGGGAGAAGAGTAAGGGGCTTGCGGATAGGGGGAAGGAGTGGTTGATGGGGAAGATGGGGAAATAAGGGGAGAAAAGAAGGAGTGGAAAGGGCTTGGGAATGTGACGTGGAGAGGGGATGTGATTTCAAGACTTACCTTTTGAGGGGTCTTGCTGGTTTATGGGGAGAGAATTGGGTTTGGAAGGGTGAGATACCCGGCGTTGTCTTTTCGTGCGTTTCTTTGCTTTTTGGTTACTCGCTTTTATGCAGCCAGTCTTTATTTTGTCTTTCTGTGGCAGTCCATAATTCATTTCTTCGTCCGCCTATTTGGGGATACTATCCTCAGGCTTCATAATACACAACATCCTGAACGTCAGATGCGATCAAAGCATTCCTCTCTTCTCATCTCGTCCTGCAATTGCCATACAGTATACTCTGTCCGTTTCCCTTCTCCGGGGCATTTTATCGTCCCAGCTTCGTACAGTCGTGAGGGCGAAGATTATGCCCGATCGGATGGACTGGCTACGCGATGCGAACTCTTCAACCGGTCGGTATGATATGAGCAGCAGTCACTTAGCGGTATGCTGCTAGTACCGAGATCTGAGCCATTGTTAGACTCGGACTTTACAGCCTGCTGCAGGACCGGATTGCTGAAGGTTCTTGGTTCTGGTCGTGGGTTCGTTTGTTTTGATGTATACTAGTGGGAATCGGTAAACGAGGAGTCACTACTCTCGTGAAGCGGGAGCTCAACAGTTACCATGAGCAAGAGAAGGTTAATAAGAGGGAGCCGTTCTGGACTCTGGTACAAGACCTGGATTTTCGACTTTCTGTTTCGAACGAGAATCATGGTGAAGTCAACTATGGCATGCGAGTGGGGATGAGACGCCGTGGAAGACCAGCTATACCCTACACGATCTCACGATCGGTCACTTCCCGACTGGGGGTCTTGACCTGGCTGTTGGAAGCAAGACCGAGGATAAGAGTGGTTGCATCCGAGTTCCCAACAGTCTCATGCACATCGGAGAAGTCTTCCATTCTTGAATCTCCTAGCTTCCTAGAGAGGAGAAGAATTTGAATGACCCGGTAATAATGATCTCCTAGGGAATATATGCCCGGAATGTATTTTACAATAGCTGGTCACTGAGTGGTGGCGCAGAAGCATACCTCGATCTGGTTGAGGGTGCATCTGACCGACTGCCGGTGTAAACGTGCCATCTGTAACAGGTTTGGGCCGCTGTCCTATCGTCTGAAGCTACCGGTGGCGTATTAACCCTTTGAAGAGCAGTGCTCGTTGATCAGCCAATGATTGAGATCTGATTTGCGATCCTGGTCAATACCATCCTTGAGAGGGAGTTGTAGTTTGACCAGCAGCTTGACCTAACCCCCTGGACCAGCGATAGGCATAGCCAGGTCAAAGTCGGGAATCGAACTACACGGTGACACAAGAAGAGAAGATTCTGGACTAATCGCTGGATAGGATGCTTGTCCATGCACGATTTACAGGAGCTGGGTCTGATCTTGTCAAACACGGGCTTGATAGGCTGCCGCCTGCATGGTTCAGTGGTCATGGGGGGACGGCGCCTCCAGTATGGCCATGGAAGGATCCAAGACAGCTTCATAATAGACTGGGATCCTGGAATGACGATCCTGACATGACTTAGTTCCACCTGTAGAAGTCGTTCTTTCGCGCCTTGTTGCGACCTTGTTGCGTTTGTGTCTGTCTCGGACGTGATCTGCCGAGAGACATGTGTGGATATTGTCAATGGCTTGGATTACAGCCTCGTGGAATTGAGATACCGAGCTTCATTGGGGAACTATTTGGAGGATTTAACGTCCTAAATTGCCAAATTCTGTATGCTTCTTGTACCCCCCCTAGCCGTTTGGGGAAATTGCCAATTGACTTTCCCGTGAATTGAGATATTGACAAAACAATGCGGGGGTACGAGCTCACAACGTCGAAGCTAGGACTAGAGCAGAAGAGGAACATGCAAGTACTGAGTGCATTGACTAAGGAGATGGTTTTGATCGCCGTTGTGAACTCGGGATGCCGGAGTCGGCACCTACTCGGCCCCGCCGCAAGCTTTCCTGTTCGGGGTCCAACGAGATATTGGGTGGCATCAAGCTGGTGGAAGTCCAGGATCTCGGGCCGCCATGCTGGCCCTATCTAGTCAGGTTGCGCAGGCTAATCGCTGAAGATTGTTGTTCTAGTCCCTCCTCATCTCGTTGGCCATACGGCTTGGCATGCCTCTGATCGCCAGCTCAGTGGCTGTTGCTCCGATCCTGACGTTGGTGAAGATTGAAGGGAACGCAATCTGCGACGTTGTTGTTTCGATTTGTAGGTGATAGGAATGCAACGGTGTCGAGAACAGCAAGCGTTGCCAGCGGTAGAGGAGGAGGGTTTCGTTAGCGAGCTGAAGAAGAGGCGTTCGTCGGCTCTGTCAGAACTTTGGTCTTCAGACGCCTTGCTTTCTAGCTGCAAGGCTGCTGTTTCTTGCTAAGATCGGTCACAGACTATCATAGCAGCAGAATTATGGACAGCGGTAGACTCGCATCGGCCCAAGTCCTTGAAGATGGGTGGACTCGGAAATGCACACCGCTGTCCCGTGGCCAACGAGGGAAGAAATGTCTGTAAGGAAGCGGCACACCTCATGCATGAAATTTGTGTTGTGCAGGTGGAACAACAGGGGTACAGACCTCTTGAAGTCTGATTGGAGTGTCTTTGTCGTGATAGATTGAGAGGTGGTTATGGACAACATGGACAGGATGATAGGTTGTTATTGTGCATACCGAGTAGTGAGGGGTGATTGTGAGATGGTAGAGAAAAGACGACGATCTACCTCCATAGAAGTGGTGATGCTCTTCGTTGAGGGGTAATTGATGAACTCGTCGTTGATTTCCAGGAGGTTGAGAAAAGAAAAGAAAGATGTGCAAGGAGAGACATGCGTGCGTGCCGGACGTGAATAAATGTGGTACCAATAGGAAGGCGCTGTGAAGCGAAGATTCCTATTCCAGACTGCGGCAAGGACGCCCCAAACCTGCAAATGCGAAGTACGACAAGCGAGAGAAATGGTGGCTGTTTTCTTGGGGTCCGCATCTACTTACTCAAGTATAGCAATTCAAAGCACACGTTCGCGCGAATTCAGGAAGTTGACATAGGCTTGTCGTTTGCATGATGCACTGGAATCGACTAGGGAAATTTATATGTTGTGTTCTGCTCGCACGTTTGCCCCCCTGAGCCACCCACGACATCTCGCTTCAGGCTTCTTGCGAGGAACCAAGCCGCAGAGAAACAACAGCTTGATAAGTTTCTGCAAAACATACCGATACAGGTTTCAGAAAGAACATCCACAACTAATTCCCACTTCATACACTATGTAGACAACGCGTGACAGCTGGAGGCTCTTTCTGTAGTTTAAATTTTAGTTTAGTCTAAGCACTGCCGAGACGAATTCCTTCATTTTCCAAGTCTGCCTTCTTCTCTTTCCACATATGCAAAGCCGTCAGTCCGTCCCCAAACCCTGCAAATCCCAAGGCAACGGAACTCTCGATTCACAGTGCGGCAGAAACACCACAATCGTCCCAATCAGTTTTCCATGTCCATGGCGGGTATACCTAGGTAATAAAGCATGGCTGGCATGCATCCACTGACTTTCGACCCAAAGCAATCGCTTGCAGAAACAGAAGCATGGGCGTGCAAAGTAACCACACCGCACCACACCACCTACACGGATTAGGGATCCCGAGCCCGAGCAACGGTTCTGCAGCTGAGAGATCGAATCGCGTGTCAGCAGCCAACATTCCCAGGCACCTTCGAGAAAACCAACAGGAGACGGGCATGGCTGACATGCCGACCCAAGGACGGGTAAAAATACCCAATCCAAAGCTACGGGAGCAGATGCATCGCCTTTTGACTTTCCCGCAGACCTGTCCGCGGTACGGAGGATAGAGGCGAATTAATTAGGAAACGCCTATGAATGGCTGGTTGGGAAGCTGGGCTTGCTGCACGCACGCACATACTTCTGCATGCTGTCGACCCGAGCTATAAGTGACAGCATATTGGGATTATCTAGGTAGGATAGGTACATATACTAGCATAGAGCTAGAAGAGTCTTGGGTCGTGTCAGTGTAGTAGGGAGAGTGTCCACATGGAACTAAGTACAAGAGCTGCATCTCCTCCTCCCCTCGCTTCAAGTTCACTGCACATTTCATTTCTTATTACGACCGACCTCAATCTTGTGTGCCTACCTTCCTATTGCGAACTTTCCTGCTTTTCATGCAGATGCAGATGCAGATGCAGATGCAGACGCAGACGCAGACGGAGATATTCATAAAGCTCTCGTCCCCCTCCCTCTCCTCGTCGCATCGTTGTCCCCCCTTACTTTGCGCACAGTCTGCACAACTACCACTGCCACTTCACGCTTCGCTCACGCCGGGCCCCAAGCTCCGGGAGATCGTCATCCCTCCTTCGAAGTTGTGCGTGCTGTAACTTAAACTTAAACCTCCGCATCTCCCGCCCGAACACCAGATCAGACCAGCCCAATCCCCTACCAGACTAGACTGCCGCGGGCCACACAGACTACCCTCCACCTCTGACGAGACCGAGAGCTTCGTCTCGCCTTTATCTTCATCTTCATCTGCACCTACTCACATCACCCGCAAACTACGCCCAATTTCAGCATCACATCACAATTCAGATAAGGACAGCATTCAGTTTGGCACATTGATCTGGGACCACAAGAGCTTCGGCCTGCTCTCCCCTCCCCTCATTCGAGGCCGCCTTGCCTCTCTAGCCCTACTCCTCTCCTCCCCACGAATAGCTACTTGCATGTTCTGGGTAGACACATAGAGGCACCCACGCACCCACGCACGCACAGCATCAATCGCAAACGCCATTCCCGAGTCAATCGAAAGATTTGGGTCGAGACCGCCGAGCAACGTGGTACAAGACAAGCCTCTTGTCTCTGTATCTTCCGCTAGAATTGTTGCGCCTGGCCTCGCTGCGATCGCGGCAGTCGCGATTAACCCACAAGTCGAGAGCTCTACCCTGCACACTCGAAACTCACCACTTCCAACCTTCAAGTCGACTCTCTGCAGGTACGACGGGCATTGGTCTACCATATTTGAAGCTTCATCTTGAGCTGGTATAGCAGTGTTATCACCATGAATCAGTACGCATCACCGCAACAATATTCCCCGCCTCCATCCCACTACGATACTCGACCCCCCATGCCGAACACCAACGACCCATATCGCCCTGCGCCAAATGGCAATGGAGCGCAATATCCTCCTATGCCCTCGCAGATGAGCGGCCCTCCGCCCAATTACTACCCCCAACTTCCTCCTACCACTGGTGCTCCACAAGAACCATTACAAGGAGGGTACTATGCCCCAGGTCCACCCGGATCGGGCCCACAAGCAGGTATGCGTGGCACCGAGCTGGCACAATTGGTTCCGGGTACTCAGCCTGCTGAAGAAGAACCAAAGCCTCGGTCTATGATTCTGGATGGGAGAAAATACGAGTAAGTCGCTTCCACAGGAGAGGTTATCCATTACTTACAAAGTTAGACTCTTTGTCATGCAGCAACCAAAGAGAGCTCGAATGTGTGGATTTGGAGACAAGGTATGAATATTGGGCAATCGTTGCGTACATGTGCTGGTGCTGAGAACAATAGGACCGTCGACCAATCACCCCGCCTCCATGCGTCAAGTTAGTGATTACAGATGTAGCGAGCGGCAAGGAGGTGGATTGCAAGTAAGTTGCACCAAACGCATATCAAAGCCGAGTCTAACAAAAACAGTGATATCGATCATGGCATGTTTGTCATCAGTGCGGATCTCTGGTCCTCGAATGGTCAACATGAAGTGAACCTGGTCCGCCACTCCAATACATCTCCTTCGATCTCGTCGGGTACCCCAGTCTCCTACCAAGAGGTCATGCCATCCGTAACACCAGCCTACTCAAACATTATGCCCCAATCGAATATGTTCAAAGTCGAGCCTGGGCAAGGTCCTCCCAGTTCAACATATAATCCATTTCCTGGACCACCTCAGGTAAATGCTTATGCTGCTCCACAGGGTGGATCTCAATCCTACTACCAAAACAGCTATCCGCCAGCAACCAATGGTACGAGTTATCCTCCGCAGAATGGCTACTCGCAGTCTGGTGGTCCTTCGTCATACTATCCTCCACCAGCTGGTTCAAGCTCAATGGATTATCCTCAAAGCCAAGCATCCCACCAATATGGTCCAGGTGGTCCTCGACCCTTTACTCCTAATGAGATGCCAGTTTCGAGGGGCCCAATCAATAACTCTACCCCACAGGGGATGTTCACCCGAAACTTGATCGGAAGCCTTGCAGCCAGCGCATTTCGTCTGACTGATCCCGATGATCGTATTGGTATCTGGTTTGTCCTTCAAGATCTCTCCATTCGCACTGAAGGCCAATTCAGGTAAGCTCTCCTACAACCACATGTGAAATCCTGTCTAACATCAAGCTCAGACTCCGATTCTCGTTCGTCAATGTTGGCGTCCCAGTTTCACCCACCAACCCATCATCAGCCTCTGGGCTCAGTCCCAACAAGACATCTGCTCCTGTCCTTGCCTCCTGCTTCAGTGACATCTTCACCGTTTACTCGGCCAAGCGATTCCCGGGTGTTGTTGAGAGTACCCCTCTCAGCAAGTGCTTTGCCACGCAAGGCATCAAGATCCCAATTCGCAAGGATGGCGCGGGTAAGGGTGACAAGGACAAGGAGTTTGAAGATGATTAGATACGTGACAGAGACATACCGCCGCCTTTGTGCACTGGGTAACTCTATGGAGGAGAGTAAATTGTAGTCCGATGTACAGAGATGCTGATGAGGCTCGATTCCGGAACTGCACTTCAGGTCGAAAAGCGAGTGTTGCCGGGGAGAAACGGTCTGCGACGACTGCACTAGACTCGGCTTCTTCCTCTCGCTTCTCCGGCGTGGTCGTCGTTAGCATTTCTATTTGTTGTTTCTGTCACTCGGGACTAGGTGTTCTTCGGCGGTACTTTGTGCGCTTTCTTGGGAGAGGAATGGCGTTTCATTTTTGTATTTTCTTTTGGTATTGGTGTTGGGAGTGGCTGGTTAACCTACCGGGTGGTCGTTTGCGCTTCTAGGAATTCAATAATTCTAGATGGATGGATGGATGCGTGGTGAATATGGCGATCGATTGCTTGCTTTAGACTAAATTGACGGATTGGTTCCAAAACACATGAGGGGGAGGTGGATGGTTTGGTAAAGGATCGTGGGAGGTTGTATGTATTGGTAATTAGAGTATGCATATTGGATTCACAGTATATCTTGTGTTTCGTTGTCCGTGTTTACTAGTGTATTGCCATTGCTGCAGCCACCAAGTGAAGCATAAAATGACAACCTAAATAGTAGTTGTAGAAGCTGTGACTTGAGATTAGTAGGTAGGGCTTAGCACATCAGATCAGTTTGATTCAGATCAGATCACGTCTTAGGATTCTGAATTCTTACTGGTGGATTTGGGCGACCCATTCATGGTACTAAGTGGAATCGCCAGAGGAGACGATCCTTATTGCACCTATCTATCTATCTATATGCTATGCCATCCCGCCGTCTAAACACCATGCTATCCCAAGCCAATGCAATACCATGCCATACCGTACCATACCGAGCCCTATCCCTCTATCCTCATGAATTTCATCAATCGTTAATAACCCCTGCCAATGCACCACGTCCCATCTACCATCCCTTCAAATCGCAATCCCACTCTCCCACCAATGCTTTCCCCTATACCACCCAACTCCCAAATGCCCCCAACACCACCACCCATCCCCCTCCCCACCAAACCCCAATCCTCTAAACAAACTAATAGGAATCGGTTCATATAACCATATCCCTCCCCTCGCAAAATCATCCGTCAGCCACCACCCCGTGTGGAACAACCACGCAAACACAAAAGCGAAATTCCCAGCTTGCCTCACGCTACGAGGGAGCGTTTTGATGAGGGGGTGCAAGAGCGAGCAAACGCTCATCTGGAGGACGATCCCGAGGGCTTGCAGCATGAAGAAGATGGGCGCATGAGAGGGATGCGTGGGTGGGAATTGGCTTATACTTCCCGCGGCATGCAAGACGCCTGAAATCCCAAACGCGAAGACCAAAGCTAGGATCTTCGCCGTAGGCGATCCGGCTTTCACATATCCGTTATTGATAAGGTAATTCGACGGCGCGGCGAACACGGACCGGAAGATCTGGTGCCACCAGCCTCCCCAGAGACCGTTTAGACCCTTTGAGAGGATATTGGAGAAGGAGCCCCATGTGCTCGCCCAGTAGTATGGTTCGGCGCGGAGGCCGAAGAGTGAAGGGTTGAAGAGGAGGGGGACGGTGAGGGGTAGGAGAAGGAATGTCATTTCGAGGGAGGTGATGATTGCTATTGAGCTGATGGCTTGCCGGATGAAGCGGAGGATTAGGGGTGAGGAATTGAAGGGGAAGAGGTGTGGTGGGAGGGCGTAGGTGGTGGGTCCGAAAGTGTAGTAGGGGTCTTTCATCATAAGGACTTTGAGGATGTCGAGGAGGAGGTAGCCTGCTATGAATTTAGGGAGGATGGCGCGTGCAAGTTGGCGGCGTGTGTCGTAGCGTTGAATACCGACGGAGGAGGTGCCGGATATGGAGCGTGAGGTTACTTCTAGGTCGAGTTGGGAGAGGATGAAAGGGGGGAGGGGAGGAAGAGGTGGGATGGCCCAGTTCCAGCCGGGGCCGCGGAAGTTAATGAGAAGGTCGGAGGTCCATTTGAAGCGGTCGAGGAAGTTGGACGGGTAGGGCTGCCAGTAGTATTCCCATTTACCAGTTTCGTTCTCCAGCCTGCCCTTTGTATCTCTATCTTCCTTCCCTCTGTGTTTAAGGTCCGCAGATCCATTGGTGTATCCCGTCGCCTTTCCATTCCCTTGCATAGTTTCTCCATTACTGTGCCCTCCACTTTCTCGTACAGCTTCCGATCCAGACCTAACCCTCCTCCTCTCAACCCTCTTCGCATCAAACTGCGGCCTACACAGCACCAACCACGTAACACTCCAAATCGCACCCCAAGCCGCGACAAGACCTGCCGCATACCCCGTCGCCATACTCATACTCGTCGCCTCCCACAGCGTCTTCCATTGGAACGCCAAAATCACCGCAAGGACAGGCCATCGCGCCGCATAGATCAACGGACTCTGCGTATGCGGTATACAGAGGTATAGCAGGAGCAGTATACAGCCGTAGAGGTGGTATGGGAGGACGAGAGGTCGGAGTTTGCTTTCTTTGACGAGGACGTCGAATGCGGCGCGGTAGGTGGATGTTACGATGTGGTGGGAGGGAGGAGGGCCGGTTGAGGAGAGGTATGGAAAGTGTTTTTCCATGTTGTCGTGTCGTGTAGAGCGGTGTTGATGATGTGAGGATGTGAGGAGAGGAGAGGAGAAGGGAAGGAGTATCGTAGAGGGAGCACCTCCACGAGCTGTGGTGCTGGTGTAGCACGAGGCTGTGGCCTGACTGAGCCGCTCACCGGAACAGGAAATTTGTTTTGGTGGACGCGGGTTGTCAAGTCTTTGATGACGTCAGCATTCGAGAATGGAAAGTTTCGCTTGGACAGACAGAAAGAGTGCTCAAGTGACAGGAAAGATTCTCGCGTTTTAGGAAAGATGAACATGAATCGGATTTGTACGGTAATATTAGGGATTTATGTTCATGTTGTACTGTCTTTCTAACGACATTGCTACCTTGGAGACCCCAAACGGTACGCCCTAACGCGTCCAAGTGAAAAGTTCGGGAGCCTCAAAAACGGATATTGTATACAGAATTGTCGGTTTCTCCTCTGTGAGTGGCACAAGCGGTGAACGCAGCAAGCGTATCTACAACAGAGCTAGAGAGGCAGACAGAAAATATCAGATCCCGATCGAGTATGACAACTTTGAGCTGCGGCAAGTCTATCATAGCAGTAGGTACCTCCCCAGACCAGCACAAATCTATCATAGCAGTAGGTACCTCCCCAGACCAGCAAGCCATTTACCCAAAACCACCATCTTAACAGTTCTTCAATCAGCATCATGCCGTCAAGTTATCTGTCGTAGTCACTTATCATTTCTGAAAATTCCCGTCAACCCTACGCAAATAATACCGAACAAGAATTTTCATCCCCGCTACCATTCCACAATCCAATGCAGGCTTATCATATCCAAGCCAGCTCAACTCATCCCTTCTTCCCAGAAATAATATACCAATACTGATTATTATTATACACACTCCCTTCCACCTCCTCTAACGGATCCAACAACGGCCTCAACCCCATCCACTTGTTCTTCTGTCCCTCTCTCAAAAACCCTGCCCCAGACGCCCTCAACCCCTCCGTCTCCTCCTTCATCTCCTTTTCATTGAACGTCGTAAACACAGTCGGGAACTTCGCAGTCATCAAATACTCAATCGACGGTCTCCACTGCTCCTGCGCTTCTTGAGAATGACCCGAGTGAAACACAACACCAAGATCTGGCTTCTGGAATGCAGAGTCTTGAACGTAAGAATGATATGGCCCTTTAAACATCGACACAGAGCGTCCGCGTATTGCGTTCGTGCAAGGCGGACAGCAATCAAGATCCATTTTCCTGCCTCCATCTACTGGTGTAGGGAGTTGTGGACCGATAAACGCACAGTGTAGAAATTTGAGACTAGGGAGAAGATGAAGCATTTCCTCAAAGAGCATCAAGGCGTCGAGTTCTTTGGCTGTTGCGCCAATCAGGTGCAGCGTGATGGATTGCATGTTCGCGAGATCTGGGAATACAGCTTCGAGTGCGGCGATGATGGTTAGGATCATGGTGTTTTTATCGCTTGCTGCTATGAGAGCGTTGGAGGCTTGGTCGTGGCCGTTTACGGGTTTGAGATCCGGAGTGACTTTGCCGGTTATGGAAGGCGCTTTGTCGGAGATGCTGGTGAAGTAGTCGTACCAGGAGGTGGCGGTGGAGAGGGGTCTGTAAGTTGAGCGTGGGATCTCGGTGGGCATTCCGAGGGAGGTTTCGCTGGTGTGGAGGTAGTGTTGGATGGAGAAGAGCTCGGCTTTGGCGATGGAGGTGAGTTTTGGGCAGGAGTGGTCGTGTGATGGGGAGGATGAGATGCAGCCACTGCAGTATGCTGCGATGTTGCAGGTGGGACAGAGCTTGAGCTTGTCTTCGTTGACGAGTTGGTTCTGGGAACGGTAGCATTTGGCACAATATGGTTGGTATCTATATGATGTGTTCAGTAAAATCCACCACTTGAGACGGGAAGGTTAACATACAGCAAAATTCGTTCATCATTAGAAGCCAAAATTTGCTTTTCCTCACAACGAGACCTGTACAAATTTACCGTGCTCCACTTAGAAAATATCAGTATTGTGTCTCACCCAGATTTAAGAACATGGCAACTCACAACTTGCAAGCGATACTCCTTCCAAGATCTAGATTCTTTCTCGTCTGAGAACAGACTATTCATCTCTAAAAGAATTTTGCAAATTCTCTTGTGGCCATCTGACCAGTCCTTCTTCTGGCATTTCTGAGAGCAATAGCTATATCAAAATGTCAGATCACGCAATTTAGTTAGGTGGGAGCACGGAAAAACTTACCTGGTACGCTTACATCCTCCGCATTTATTCAACTTAGGGAATTGCTGGAGACAAGTGGTGCAAATAGCTCCTTTACCAGCAAGTATCGGCTTGGGGAAAGTAAGAAAGTTGGACATTGACATCGTGAGGCCTTATCCAAGATCTCTGATCGGAGACAATGTTTATGTTGACTTTGATTAGAAGAGGTTTGATTGCGGCGTCGAGGCGGGATGAAGCTGCAGCCTGGTGGAGATCAGGGGTTTCGCTTGCGGGCGGGAGGCAGGTTCCCGGATTTTAGCGTCTTGTCACAGTCTTGCCTCAACGTCTACTCTTCAACTTCACTGTCAAGGAATACTCACCACATGTGGAAGCTTTGAGTTGATTGTGGATTGCATGGCAAGCACGCATCTCATGGGATATAGCCTCGACGACGACCACCAGGTGTATGGCCACGCCGAGTACTGGACGACATTGAGCCTGGGCCTGTCAGCTCTGTTATGGTAATGGCTTCGCCTGATCCGAGTCTGCTTGGCTGCACTCCACACATAGGGCGGAGAATGGCACGGAGCGACGAGGTGAGTCGTGAGCTCGACCATTACACAGTCTTCAGAGCAATCCAGGACTTGTTATCGGAAGAAAAGGGCAAAAGCCGGAGAAATGCCGCAAATCGCTAGAGGTCCTGGGCTGTACACGGCCCGCGTCTTGCCAACCACCATCGGGACTGGAATTCTACCATTTGATGATTCGAAATTATAATTCACTCAACCTGATACGACTGGCTTTCAAAGAGAGAAAGCCGTCATCGATGAAAAACTGAGTGGATTTGCTAGATAATTTATGAGTGTTGTTCGCCGAGTCTGATATCGGATGATGGTTTATGTGAAGGTAGGACACAGCCTCAAGTTGTCGAAAGCTTATTTCCATCGATAAAATTCATCCTAACCATTCTTACTTCGTGTTTTAAAGCAGAGGATTACTACTAGAACCTAGTAGAACGTTGCGGGACCGGTGGAATACTGCTCTTGTCAAGATGTGCAAAGTCGCTAAAATTTATCAGGACTTCTCCGCAAATGGCAAAGGGCACACCACTTGCCAGAAAGCAAGGCACCACTGCTCTCAATACCTCCTGAGGATATCGTGAGGCTGAACAACCTCATTATAATTATTTTAAGTACAACTGACAATCAGTAGATGACCTTAATGTCGCAGGAATACCCAGGCATGTGAGTCGATGCTAGAGTCACAAGAGACCATCCACAGACGAAGATTACTATGTATTCTCGACTATGACTTATATCGACCCGACTCCATCAACACGCAAAGTCCAACAAAATAATATACATTCCGAATTACCACTCTTTACGCAGACTTTCCGGCCTTGGCCTTCTTAGCAGCAATCTGGGCTTCAGTGTGATGTCTTGCCTCGACGTCACGGGCTCCCTTGGCTGCCTTTGCCTTCTTTGCGGCAATCTGAGCTTCGGTATGATGGGGCTCGCGGGATTCAACCTCGACATCGCGGGCGCCCTTACCAGCCTTTGCCTTCTTAGCCTGTTGAATGTCAGGTGTGATTATGGTGACATGAGGGCGAGGAAAACTTACGGCAATCTGTGCCTCGGTGTGGTGGGGCTCACGGGACTCGACCTCAACATCGCGAGCTCCCTTAGCTGCCTTTGCCTTCTTTGCGGCGATTTGTGCTTCAGTGTGGTGACGAGCTTCAACATCGCGGGCTCCCTTGGTAGCCTTTGCTTTCTTGGCCTTCAAAATGTCAGTGAGGTCTTGCGTGGGATGATGAGTGAACTTACAGCGATCTGAGCTTCGGTGTGATGGGGCTCACGAGCCTCGACCTCGACATCACGAGCTCCCTTGGCAGCCTTCGCTTTCTTTGCGGCAATCTGGGCTTCAGTATGGTGACGAGTCTCAATGTCGCGAGCGCTCTTTGAAGCTTTGGCTTTCTTTGCAGCAATTTGGGCTTCAGTGTGGTGGGGCTCGCGGGTCTCCAGGGCAGCATCCTCGGCATCTTCAAGGTCCTCTTCATCCTCGAGATCTTCTTGATCCTCGAGAGCCTCATCAGCAGCCAAATCGCGGCCAGCTTTGGAAGCTTTGGCCTTCTTAGCGGCAATTTGGGCCTCAGTGTGGTGGCGAGCGATCAGGCTGCGAGCACCTTTGGTAGCTTTGGCTTTCTTAGCCTGTATGGTTGTCAGATCGACCTTGTTATTCGAGAACGAGCTGACTTACGGCAATCTGAGCCTCGGTGTGGTGAGGCTCGCGAGTCTCAAGAGCAGCATCCTCTGCGTCCTCAAGATCTTCTTGGTCCTCGAGATCTTCCTGATCTTCCAATGCCTCATCTGCTGCGAGATCACGACCGGCCTTTGAGGCCTTGGCTTTCTTTGCAGCAATTTGAGCTTCAGTGTGGTGGCGAGCTTCGACATCACGAGCACCCTTTCCGGCTTTCGCCTTCTTGGCTGCGATTTGAGCCTCAGTGTGGTGACGGGTTTCGAGAATCTCGATGTCACGAGCACCCTTGGAAGCTTTGGCTTTCTTGGCCTGAAGAGTATTAGTATGTACAGTGAGGAAGGGGAATATGCGGGGTGACATACGGCGATTTGAGCCTCAGTGTGATGTCTAGCCTCAACCGGTTCAACAGACCTGGCCAAGTCTTGGGATTGGGATGGAATGGCGTAAGCAGACGCCAGCGGAGCAGAGGCCAAGAGGCCGAGAGCAAGAAGTTTTGAAACGGAGGTATACATGATGAAGGAATGTAATAAAGACTGGCCGGCAGTGAAACGAACGGAATAGGTAAGGATTGAAAGAAAGAAGTGTGAGTGGGCTGATGAGTGGATTTGAGAAGGTATGTGGGAGCCAAGTTCCTTTATACATCATGTCACTTTGGTTGCTGGTGGAACAACAACTCAGGAGAGCTTAATCCAGTTCGGACGACAGCTGCCTAGGAAGGTCTTAGCACAATCCATCGAGAGTCCGAGACAGATGTTGCTTGATGAACCGCGTGGTTCCGCCCTGACACTCGAAGTTGGCCGCATTGCATTTAGATCGCAGACTCCTGATGATCTAAACAGACTAGTGCCATTGGCTGTTGGATTACCTCGCCGTCAACATCCAGGACAAGCTTCGTCGGCTAGAGTTGGGTCAAACACTAGTCGTCGTCAGAACCTTCCGCACTTCTACGTTGAGGCTCTCCGGTAGTTTGATCTTCGGGGATTAATGACTGGAGCCGACCCTGTCAGGAGAATGGGGAAGGTTTAGTCTAAGAATGGTTTGGATGCGCAGTCTCAAGATATCTTGAGGCATTAATCGCGCGATGGGATCCTTGGAAGAATGCCTTGAAGTGGAACTCGAACCGCGGAATCGAAACTCATCTCTTGGTTCTTGGTTTGAGGTGAAGCTTGATTTTGACAGGCACCTGCCATCTCAACTTTGGGATGAAAAGTATGATGCACTTTTTCAATGCGTCATCCGAACACATTGATTCCACATCATTTGTGCTTATCCACGCCGGAAAATTACGTGCGGTCGAGCAGCGGAGCTACACCACTGTGGATTATTGGATATGACCACTATGACCTTCTCATGGCTGGCTGTTCCCTACTCCATTTAGGTACTTCCGAGGTCCATTTTACTCGACCTCGTCGGTTGGGGTTTCATTGTGGGGTTGATGAGGTTGGGATTTGTTTCTGGTTGGCACTAGTGCCGTACATGGTGGAACCTGGCAATTGTTTCAAGAATTCGATGGCTCGATCGTGCATAACTCCAATACAGCGATCAGACGAGCCCATCGCTTGCACCTGCACTGCTACCCCTATGACATGATTGGGGGTCTCTGGCGGTTGGCGAGTTGGCGAGTTGATATCCTCCGTTACTGAATTCCGTCTCCCAGTTTACTCTCTCTTTCCTCTAGCAATTGCTTCTGGTCAAGTACATTCGTTCAAGATATTTTTTTTTTCGCTTCTTTTCCAACTACCAGGAGTAGTACTTTGCGCAATTATGTCTTCCAAGTACGAGGCCGTTCGAGACGATGAGAAGTTCAACGAGCCATTCCCGAGACGATCGTCAATTTCAACCTCAGATTCGACACTCTTGGAGGACGAGGAAGACGCTAGACTCACTCAGCCGCGGCGGAAGCTCAATATTAAGTGGATGTGGTTGATTCATGCTGCTCTACTTTCACTGTCTTTCACGATGTTTGTTGGTGCGTTCTTCACACGAGCGTCAACTTTGGAGCATGTGAGGAAGTTCTCTGCATATTGTGGGTAATTGAGAATCCGGTGGAAGTCTCATGAGGGCTGACTGACATGATGTAGCTCCCGCTGCAGAAGCAGTGGAATACCAAAGAGTCAAATTTAATGCAACCATGGGAGAGGGTTCGCCGTATGTTGGAAAGGGCCCAGAAGTTGATAAAGCGTGGCACGCTATCTCGTATGACAGTAAGTTGTGATTGAATACTTTGCGACTGTGTATTAACAACAATCAGTCGGAGATCAAGTCATTACTGATGAAGAACTGGAGATCATCGGCATGCCGAAGTCACACTTGAGGGCCAAGAACCCCAAGACTGGAGTGGAAGGGTACCGAGTTGGCTTGGAAGTTTTTCATCAACTCCATTGCATCAATCTGCTACGTCAAGTCACCTACAAAGAGCACTACATGGAAGTTGGCAATGGCAACTTTGCTGGAACCGCCGAAGACCTTCAAATGCATACTGGTAGGTGTGATGACCTAAAAGATAACCTTTTTCTAACGAAATCCAGACCACTGCCTCGAAATCCTCAGAATGAACGTGGAATGCAACGCTGATGTGGGTGTCTTTACCTTCTACATGATGGATGGAGATCCACTTCCATGGCCAGAACTCAACTCTATCCACCAGTGCCGAAACTTCGACAGAGTGAAGGAATGGGCAATAGACAACTCAGTAGGAAACATGGAGCGGGGAGATGTAAATCCATAGATATCAACCTAATACATTTCTGCGCACCCAACTACCAAAATGCCACCACTCTGACTTCCAAAGACTCTCTCGCGGGCTCATCATCAGACCCGTCGAGATGAAAACTACAATGCGGAATCCCACTTGCCACAGCAGAGCCAGGCTTCTCGCTCTCACTGTCAAAGAACTTCAAAACAGTAACCTCATCAGGCATTTGGTCCTTACACCATGACCATTTATGGCCGTCCCCAGCCTTAAGGAGCTTAATGTCTGTCTCATAAGGCCCATTTATCCCAGGCGGCCTCAGCACATATCTAACCAGATCCTCCTCCCTCACACTCTCCCACTCCGCAATCGCAAGGGGATCTCTCTTAACTTGGCTTAGTGGCCTCCAAGTCCCATACATTCCCCATCTCCTGCCCTTGTAATTCTCCTTTATGCCGCCGGGCAAGCGCTCCGCTTCGTCCTCAGCAGCAATGATATCAGCTGCCTCATCAGCGATATCCTGTCGCCAGTTTCGCAGCGTGCTGCGAGCGCCTACAGGACCGAAATCAATGTGTGGTTTCTTAGCTGGTCCTTGAGACTCGTTTGCTTCGAAACCTCTGACTCGAGGTCGGTCAGCTACGAAAGCAGGAAATGTGTTATTGCCTGTAAGGATTCGCTTCTGCACTTCTTCTGGCTTGGGAGGCACGGGCTCGCGATGTAATCTCGTTCGAGCGATTCCGCCTAGTATCATGATCTTCTTTGCGCCGGTGACTTTTAGCATTAGGCTTTCTATTTCCGGGTAGTGGATCGCCTCGCGGAGGTCGTGGTTGTTCCAACTCTCCCGTGTGTAAGGGGGAGCGGAGAGGGCGCTAGCATGTTTTAAGACTGTGAAGCCGTGGGTGTCGAGGGTGTAGATAGGGGAGCGAAGGAAGAGCGACGGTCTGATGTCTTGGATTTGGACGAGTTTAGGATTTGCTTCTTTGACAGCTGAGGCGGCTGCAGTGCCGGTGCTGGGGTCCGCTGGAGAGGGGCCGTCATAGTAATTTATTATTGCTTCAACCGTAGAGGGATTCTGTACTGTTGTTTGTGACATTCGTGCGATTTTGTAAATCGACAGCTTTCGATATTTATTTGCCTATCACGAAATATCTACATTTTTGAAGTATTTATTTAACTGTCCGGCTAAAGATGACCTTATCGACATCAGCGTCAGCACTGCGCCGTCAATGTACAGACAACACCTGCTCCTTTGTCGTAATTTTCAACAAATCAACAAAATAGCCAAAAGCAGCCAAGAGGCGTCGTCAATTGAGGTCCAATCACCGCTTCTTCCCCACAACATCGGCACCACTTCCCCTGTCTAAGCCTGCCTGCAACTTGGCACAATTCTCGTCTCAGCTTGCCGCTCTATCCACAAACTTCCCAGATCGGACGTGATCGACTCCAGGATACAGGCTTCACTTGCCCGTTCGAACGATCTGGATTTTACACATCTGAAAACTGGTGAAACTGATCAATTGACGAAGGGGTGGCTCTTGGCCGCCAGCAGCAGACCCGGGTTGTCGGATCGTCTTGAACGAACAGCACATCGTCGACTCTCCTGCATTCGAAAGTCCCAACCAAGACAGACGATGCCTTGGATTCACCGGTTTGAATCGAAGTAAACAATATTGTTTAATTCTGCACTGTTGCCATCGGCCCATCGGGCAATTTCGCTGCACCTAGGGGCGGCCCGATGTTCTTAGTGAGCTTGAAAAGGGGGGACGGCAGGAGACTTAGCGTCAGAAGCAATGCTCGTATGGACGTCAAGTGTCAAGGCGGGAGATCCATCTAATTTTGATCTTTGGTATCCCCCTTGGGTTTAGGCATGGTTAGACTGCCCAGAAAGCTTAAGCTCTGAGAAGTCTGGGCCAGCAGCTCGAGACGAGTTCAGATGGCATCAATCGAGGGATCGTCTGAAACCACTTGACACTTGCTTGGGAGCAAGTCCACGCGACCCATCTGGAGAACAGGTGAAACCTGCTGTAACCTCTCCTTTAGGTTTGTTGCCGATTGACTTCACACTAGTGTGTGATAAACCGCTGTTAGTAGGAAGAAACGTTCCGCTTCTTGCTGGACAGCCCCCGAGAACCATCGTCTGAAAGTTGTCAGTTCGTCTCTTCACTTCTCACGTCGACTGGTGTGTTTGATATTACCAACGGTCTGGGACTGAATTGCTTCGTGCTGCAAGAGCTGGATTCTTTACTTTCTGGAACTGGTTTCTCTACGTTGTTTTTCTGGTGCATTCTATCCCGTTGAATTGAGCTTCACATTCGTTTATTACTTTCACTATGGCGCTCTTACATCACGAGAAGCAGAGCAGATATGCTACACTGGACGATGACGAGGTCATGTCCATCGACCTTGAGAACGATAATGACCACGACTCGGACACCACACTCGCCTCCGATGGATTCCTGAGCAGTAAAAAATCCGCTTTTCGAGATTCAAGATACGAACGCAGCTCACGATTATCGTCGGTGTTGACGTGGATACGATGGGGAGTCGTTATATTCTTCCAAGGGATCATCATCATGCTGTTACTGCCTACGAGCGGGGTTCTGAGTGATGGTTGGGCTGCAGGAACGGGAAGTGGTTGGACACAAGATAAGACCGAGACAGGTGGTGATGTCAATGGCTTGTACATCCCGAGTGAGTAGAGGAAAGTCGTGTATCTGTGCAGTGACTGATGGAAATAGCGAGTCATAAATGGACACTGCTCACTCCAGACGAGGAGATGTTCGTACCGAACATGACGACCAATGACAACAGGATGGAGGTTCGGAAGAACTGGGATATGTTGATGCCTCGTAAGTGCTGGTCCAAATTGAACGAGCTCAATTACTAATACATCCAAGTCGGGAGTGGAAGTGTCTCAATTCCAGATTGGGAACAACATCCAATGCTCGGAAAGCCAATCGCAACCGACCCGCTGCGCTCTGGACCCATCTTTGAGGCTTCTTGGACTCACGCTTTGCACTGTGTAGGTATTCCACACTGCACGGACGATTACAGGCTAACGGAAAATAGTTATACTATACTGTAGATACCTACCACCAGCTTGTCGTGAACAACAAGTTTGGATTCGATGGCGAGCGGAATGATTACCACGCAGCTCACTGCTTCGAGTACCTCAGAAATCAGATCATGTGCATGGCAGACATGACACTGGAAGGCTCGGAATCAGTATTGGACGCAACGGGGAATGGACAAGCACATATGTGTCGGAACAGAGAAGAAGCGATCAAGTGGATTGAAGACAGACGAGTGGATGATATTCAGAGCATCGTTGGTCCAGATCCACCGAAGGCCAACTCGAATGAGACATCAGAAGAGACGTTACCGACAGATTCATAAAGCCAGATGATCTGAACTTGAAATTTAATACCATTTGAGCGTTGATTTGCTTTTGTGGAGACACCAGTTGCGCCGCATTTGTGCTGACGAAAGATAACCAGTCGACATCCAATCTATCTTCCGAAATGCTTCAGTTCCAACGATCGAGTGATTGTATAAACCAGAAGAGCTGCAGCTGCACCCTATAATTTATTAACAGGCATGTTCTCCTCAATTCAGAAAAAACTTACCAGCTCAAAGCCTACATCCGCGCCACCGATCGCTTTCGCAACAGGTCCAACCAGCCAAGTCTGGTCAGAACCCATGAAAGCAGCGGTAACACCACACGCCCAAGAGACAAAAGCTGCGATTCCCGGTGGTAGATGAGGTGCCGAGTCCCAAGCACTGGTATCGTACCCATGGCTTCGGCGGAACATGAAATGTTCCGTCAGGATGATGACAGCAAATGGAGTCGCCCAATACGAGAGCAGATTGAGGAAGTTTTCCAGTGCCTCCACGAAGCGATTCCGTAGAATACAGGACACGGTCAGAGCGACTCCGAAGCCGAAAAGCGTGACGAGGATTCGCGGGATCTTCTGTGTCCATCCTGAGATAGCCTGAACTGAGAGACCGAAAGAGTAGATGTTCGGGATATTGGCTCCCATAATGCTGAAAGACAAGAGAACTTGGATGAATCGTCCAAAACCTCGAACACCTGCACCATGTCCTGCGAATACTGCACCGACTAGACCGCCAATTCCTCGATCATCGTAGACGTCGGCGAAGTTGTAGAGTGGATTGGGATTGGCGATCAAGGTGGCAAGAGCGACGCCAATGATGAAGCCAATCGTGGAGCCGATGTATATTCCGCAGAACGTCCAAACGAAAGTCTTCCACTTTGGAGTCTTGGTTGGCATGTATAGAGAGTAGTCTGCGGCGAGTGGAACCCAGGTGACGCCCCAGGAGAAGATCAGAGCTCCGAATGAGAGAACGCCGAGTCTGGAGTCGTCGCCTTTTGCCATTGGGGTGTTGACGAAGTGCTTTCCTCCCATGCCTACGACGATTGTTGCGAGGACGATGGTAAACGCCCATCCGAAGCGATCGTAGAGATGAATTGCTCTGTATCCGAGGAAAGAGGCCACAAGTGATCTATATAGCTTTGTTAGTGACTGCTTAAGCTAATATTAGGCAGTGGCTGGAGGACTCACGCTACAAGAACTAACACCATGGCTGCAATTAGAGGCAGCTTTCCGTCAGCAGCATCGTACAGTAGCCCACCCGCACCGACGGTATTGATCACCAACCACTATGTCGTGTCAGCTCTTTCCTTCACAGCAGATCGAGATACATACTCCAATGCAGGTAATTCCATTCAGCAAAACAATCAGCTTGCTCGCCCAGTATCCAAAACTGTAGCGAACGATGATCATACTTCTCATCCCCAGCTTCGGTCCGAGATATGATATCACTGAAGGCCCTAGGTCGCCCAGGAAGTTGAAGAATATAATGGTCAAGAACGAATCCCACCATCCGAGACCGAACAGGAGCGGACCCAATGCTCCAGTTGTGAAAGCCGAGTAGTGGAAATTTGCAGTACTCCAGACGAACCATGTGCCTGTGTCTTTTGTTAGTTATTTTCATCCACTGAGTTAGCTTGACGTACTCCATGGCTTTTGAGCAGGATCTCTTGCTTCCTCGGGGACTTGTTGACATCCGATTGTTTCTGCCCCGAGCTTCTCGCTCAGAAGATGCACCTTACTCCATACTGACGGGACTTCCGTGATATCACGCAGATTGGTGATTCGAGTGACTTCTCCCTGTTGATTTGAATCAGTGGCATACAGCTCCGGTTCGGGAGTTTTCTTCTCAAGAACTCCCATCTTGATGGTATGAATTGAAGTTACACAAAGGAACGAGAAATTTGGAAGGCCTGGCCCAGATAAGAAGGGTAAAGAGGCCAAGGACAAGAGTGGAGTGGTGCCGTCCCCATATCTCTTGGGTGGAGAGCTTGTCTTGCTCAAGCTCTCTGTCAGAAAGTATGTTCCCCGATGACTGATGTGGATCCATTCGAGGGAACCGATCCCCTGTGAGTACCTCGATGTCAACCATAATTATCTGATGCTGATTGGTGTAGGGCGATTGTCCAGCTTCTAATGGAAAAGCCAACGCGGGCAAAGTAAGAAATCCTACCGTCCATTATGGGCGTCTTTGCGAGTGGTGTATCAGCTATCAGATAAGAGTAGCCGGCTAGATAGAACGGAGTGATTTGGGTCTCCCGGCAATTGAAGCATGAGCTTGAAGATGCGCTCAGCACCCCAGGTAGCTAGCCAGATATTGACGTAGTCTACTTCAGACCATGGCATTGAGGTGAACCTTGAAGTCGCGATGGGACATCCATCCCACTTACGAACAGGAGACGAGATAAGGACGGAGATTGAGAGATAAGGTTTAGTAGGGAGGAGATACGAAGTAGCAGAACGCGGCCGAAGGATTCGACTGACTTACTGATGGTCAGCGTTCATAAATTTTGGGGACATAAGCCGGCCATCGCCATCATCCTCGCTGTGGTCGTAGCATCGCGTGTAATAAAGTAGTGATGATCTGAAATGTGATCGCCAGTCAAGAGATTATAATTACAAGGTTTCCATGCAACAGTACACTTCCAAAGAGATAAGAGTAGAGCGGCCTGAATTTTGGAAGTTGAGACAATTAGGTGATTGGTTTGGTTTCGTTTGTCTATTATAGCTCGGTATTGAGATGATGGTCTCGATGTCGTGCCCTGTGAAAGTCGAGGACTAATGTTGTTAGTAGGAAAAGTTGGGGGCGGAAATTGCGGGGTGCTCTCGCTTGCTGGGCGATGAACAACAGCATTCACATCAATGTCACCCTCTATTGTCTCATTTCACTACTCTGCTCCGGGATAATATATCATTGCAGCATGCATCAAGCCTAGCCATTCAACTTGCATCGCTAGAATCGATTCTGAGATAACATCGGATTTTGGGCATCTAGTCGAATTGGATTTGTTTACAAGGCAGCCAAGAAGTCTTGAGCTGTCAACACATTCGTTGATACTGTTAAATTCTTTAGTATTGGCGCTCTTCGGAAAGGTCTTGATCAACATATCTCTGGATGATGTAATGAGAGTGGCTTCAGACTTTACTTCTAGAGCTTCTGGTCGGAACAGTAAATGGCCTTGATCTAACCCGCCAATAGATACCATGAACTTCTCATCAACCCAATCAATGTATTGTCGTATTTTGATCATGGCAATACCTTTGATCTCTTCATATCAACAGCCAAAAGTACTTGCAGAAGCCCCGTGACAACGGTACCAAGGAACATTACCAATGCACTCAGTCCCCAATACCATTTCAATATACTGATAGCCACGATTGGGAGAATGCAGGCAAGAGCAAACCAAAGTCGGTAACGAACGCCAAGAAGATGGTCGCTGGCGTTTCGAATAGTGAGAATGTACGTCATCAGAACCGAGAGCAGTTGCGTAAGTGATGTCTGGACAGTGTTGAGATAGTCGGAGGCAGAAGAATTGGATGGAGTGTTGCTGGAGAAGGAGATGACTTGGATTACAATGCAAATTACATAGATTGCAAGATTTATGCTCCAGATTGTGAGGTCATCCTAGCGAGACTTATGTCAGTGAAGGCATACTCATCCCTGCTACAGTACTCACCTGTAGATAACGCCCCAAAACTCGAAATTTGGATGATGGTTCATAGTGGTCGGGCGTTTTGAGGGGCGTCAGTGAAGTTCCTATAGGGACCTTTGCGGAAGCTCTGTCTTCTTGATATCCTCTCCTTTTTCTCACTGTTATATCGTTAGCCTCATAAACGTGTCTGCAATCAGTCTGCAGGTGTGCTGTAATTTGCGAGGACTGTGGAGAGGCATATTGCTGGATCTTCCATCTCTTGTAGTCTTCTTGAGCTCGAACGACCTCAAGTTCTCTTTTGGTCCATCTTTGAAGGAGCCCACATCTCGCATAAATACCCTCTACGACCTCGTCCGGTAATCTCTTTTCTGGGGGATTGTGCTCCACTATTACTTTCTTACTCTCGGTCAGAGCATCATCCGCCAATTTTTCAATTTCCCTCGTATGTTTATCCCATTGAGCAAAATCAGGTGCGAACTCTGCCTGTTTTTGGATATAAAGCATATAATTTCGCCAACTCTTGATAGTATCGTACTCGCGACCCTTAACCATAGATGCACGGTCGAACCGAATGATATAATCTATGGCCTCTACAGACGTTGAACAGTTGCTTGTTTCTGTGCTGTTCAGTCTGTCGATTGCCTCGTAAGTTCTCACTAATGCTGGTAAGAGAGGAAAAGCGTCAAAAATGTTAGAGCCGTGATCCATTGAGCCAACCATTGAGTAATCTTACATTGACCGAGGAATCCTACAGCGTCTGGAAACTTCGGGTTCAGACTGAGAAACTCCCCAGTTATTGACCATCGCTCGGTTTCACGTTCTGATTGCTGGAAGAACCCTTTGTTAAACCACTTATTTATAGGATTTGAAACTGGGGAAGGCTTTGTCTCCGACATTATGAGTGAGGGTCTCAGAATCGTGCTCTCAGCAATTGGAGTGTGAGGAATAGTATAATCCTGTTGAACGAATAATTCTTCTGAGGATGGGATTATTCCGCCAGCAAGGCTGTATGCATGGAAAGACATGGAAGATCTATCTCGGTTGCACAGCCATTCAGCGACCCAGACGCATCTCCGCAAAAGAGATATCATTTGACTTTGTTCAACGTTAATTACACCGAGCACTGAATGTTGACATATTGAAAAAGGAGCTCAGTTCTAGCGATACCTAGAGAACCCTCATCTTGAACCTATAGGGCTCAATTGCCTCTGTGAATCTTCCAGTGCATGACAGTAAATTCTCTCATTCATTATCCCGGATTTCGGAGACACGTTTTCGTCTTCGGTCGTGGCAGGATCGAAAGACCTGTTGTGAAAGCTTTTGTAACTACATTGCAATAAAGGACAAGATTCTGTAAGTGCCTTTTCAATCTGAGATCCCTTCGGTTCGGGTATTCATTGGAACAACGGAGCTGGGCTTTGCAGTTCGCGGTTCGATGAGAGGCCGGTTTGTGAAGACTCCAGAATCAAAGTCATGACCTGTCATAGATTTTGATCTACAGCGCAAAGTATTGTCGACCAATCAAAGCTTCCTAATATTTAGTGGTCGAGTATGTACCGGAGATAGCTGTGAATAAACAAAGAAAGCTCGCTGATATCAGGGGGATGTTGATGGCGCAGAGGTGCGATGAAGACGGCATGAGTGATGAAAACGGGAGATATATGAGGAAATAAAGGCATCGAACTTCTCGCTTCACATAGAAATCAACTCTTTACAACCCTCTCCTCGAAATCCCACAACGTTCTCTGATGTACCCTGCACTTAGCGCCTATACAAGTGCTCAATCGCCATTCTTCAATGGACGAACCCCACTAAAACGGAAAACAATACAGGTTTTAAGCCGCTGAAACTCCAGGTATTATCTCGCTAATCATACAACTCGAAAGAGAACAATCAATCAAATGAGAACCCTTTCATCTGGACTTTGGGTTCAGCCAGACCTTAATCTCATACCCCGCCTTCGCCAAGGACCCGCCAATACTCTTCATTATCTTCCACAGCTGCTTCGGCAGGAACGTAGCAACCCAAAAGATTCCATAACCCACAAACCATAGAATCTCTCCCAGCAGACCAAACAGCGCCTTCATCATCTTGTAAGACGTGTCGCCAAACGCTTTGATCCATGAGAATATCAGCTTCGGAAGCGCGACAAAGACGGCCCTCAAAACCTCGACAAAACCGTTCCAGATATCTTTCAGCGTGAGTGACTTGAAGAATGAGATCACAGCCTCAATAATTGTCGAGAAGAAAGATATGACCTTCAGAACTGCGTTCCATATCGTCTTCCCCAAAGACGTGATCCCTGAAACGATCCATTTCCCCAGAATGTTCAAAGCATTCGGCAGCCTGACCGTAAGTAGCTTCCACATCCAAATTGAGAACTTCTTGATCAACTTAGGCACCGTCTCAGTCGCAAATCTCCACGTCCCCTTCGCCGCACTCTTAACGCCCCGAGGAATTTTCATGATTTTCTTGCCCATCCAAACCCCCGCCCTCTTCACCCTCCCCGGCATCTCCTTAGCCTGGTGTTTACACCACGGCCCGAACTCCTTCCTCTTCTCCCAACACCACTTACATCCTTTAACCATCGGCTTAACAACAATGTGTTTCGGTAGCGTCCAGAGAAAGAACTTCTCTACATCCCACACAAAGAACTTGACAAAAGCACCTATCCTCGAGCAGACTTTCTTGATTCTTTGAAGTGATTTTCGGTTTTTGTGTTGCCAGCGCTTGAAGCCTCCGGTGCGGCGGGAGGGGAGATAGTCGACGATTTCGCGGTGGTTGTTTTCGGCTGCAAGGCGGAGGGCGATTTGCCCGTCGGGAGCGACGAGGGAGTCTGAGGCGTGGTAGTGTTCGATGAGGAGTTTGACGAGGATCAGGTGCCCGAGGGAGGAGGCGAGCATGAGGGGGGTGCGGAGGGTGGATGTTGTGGTTGAGGTTGAGGGGTCGTATTGTGTTGACTGGTTGAGATGTTAGCTAATTGTTCATATTCGGGGAAACGAAGATCTCAAGATTTCATCTCTCAAAGTATCACATTTCCAGGATATCAGTGAGCGAGAGTGAGAATGAGGGAGTACTTACCACCCAGCCAAACTCATTGACGTCCGCTCCCGCCTCAAGAAGCTGCTGCACGATCTGTACATTTTTCTTCTTCACGGCTCTCAGCAACGGTGTCTCGTTTCGAAATTTGGTATTAGCTGTCACTGCTCCATCTGATATGAGACGAGCAATATATTCTTGATTCCCTTCGTCGATGGCGCGGAAGAGATGGGCGGCTGTGGAGGCTTCCTCGATTAGGCGCGACTCTAGCGAACAATCTATGTCGTTGTCGTTGACGTGTGAGCGAATGGCCTGGGTTAGCTCTTCTTGTGTGAGAGGAACATATGAGCCGGGATCTGTGTATAGGGGGCTAGGGTCGGAGTCAGGATTGGAGTTGGGATTGTAGTTTGGAGGTAAGGGCTCGATGGAGTCTGGTCCTTCATGTATGGGATGGTCGGGAGAATAGGTCGGCGGAGCAGGCTCGCTCAGCTTTGGTGATAACGGTGCTTCTTTATTGGTGCCCATTCTGGAAGCTTGAGAGAGCGTGATAATACAAAGTGATCCAGTAGTTGAATTGCTGAGTGCTGGAAGAATGCCCAGGTTCCGATGATGAATGATGACTCTAGACGCTCAAATAAACATAAAGTACTTCTATCGTGAATCGCAGTCAGAATCTCAAGGCGGATAATCAATATATAACCTCAACCCATCAGACCACGAGCGCACGCTCACAGTCTCAGCTCTCTCAAATTTGACTTCCTGCCTGAACCGCAGCAAAGCCACATCAACCCATTCTTTGTGTTACCGTCCCCGTTACTGAGGCTGGTGCAAGCCACAACGTTCTTGGACTCGCTTAAGACCCCTGAAATAGGCGGCAGATATGCCATGAAGCAGCCTGACAGGCAGACTGGGGCAGCCAACCGAGGTTGGTTACTGCTGACAACTTGGCGATGCATGTGCAGCTCCGACATTGGATGTTGAGGACGAGAAATGCGAACTGACCAATAGCTGGGAAGGATGGGAAGTTAAGATTTTTGGGGACTACTTAGCGCTCGATTCGGGTATGGTGATTGTGTCTGAGTAATTGTTTGATATTTTTATCTCCATGGGGAATTCTGGATGGAGATATATAAGTCAAGTATGTGAGTAATCTTACAGTGCCAGAACTCCAGCACCAAAATCTTAAACTCGTCATTCATATTTCTAATTACCATCTGCGTTCGACCCTATCCTACCAAGACAGACAAAACTTACCATCTCCAGAAATGTCCTCTCCAGTCCTCGCACCAAAGGTCTCATTCATCCTCCAAATCAAAGTAACAATCGATCCAAAGGACCGCACCACCTTCCTCGAACACTTCAAACCGGTCTACGAAGCAGTGGTCAACGAGCCGGAATGCGCGTATTTCTTCATCGGTGAGAATGCGCAGGAACCGGGAGTGTTTAGATGGACTGAGGGGTGGACGAAGGATGTGAATTGGTTCATGACGGTGAGTTCTGTCGCTTTGCTGAATATGTTTGGGTCTTTGGGTTGTCGGGGTGGAAGTAAAAGGGACCCGCGAATGAAGAGTCGAGACCAGGAAATGCTCACTTTGGGTCCAGAATCAAATTACGAAGGCATATTATGAACCTTATCTGAAGGCTACGGAGCCAATGTTTACGAGCCCAAGTAAGACCTACACTTTTAGGTATTGGTTAGAGATGTAGGCGCAGTGACTAACAACCATTCAGGAGTTGCGGAGATGTACTCGCCGATTGAAGGAATGGGACACATCACGATGGAATAAGCAGCAGTAGACTCATCAAACTCGAACAATCAATCAGATAAACTATTTCCCAATCCACCAAAACTCCATGCCATGCTATGCTATACTTTGTCAATCTCTCTCATAAAATCGCAAAAAGACTTTTACTCAAACTTCCCCAGCGCCTCATTAAAAATCTGCACGAAGCTCCAAACCTCCGCGTACGTGTTATACAAAGGCACTGGCGCAATACGAATAACACCCGGCTTCCTCTTGTCCGCCACAATGCCCGCCTGTTCCAACATATCAGACACGGTATCGAGTCTTCCGTCGGCAAGCAAGACGCTCAACTGCGTACCTCGTGCATCTGGATTCGAAGGCGTGATGATACTGAAGCCGCGCTTGTGGTGCGGACTGGCGTGCAGGAGAGTCTCGAGGTAGGCGGTCAGCTTGACGGACTTGGCGCGGATGTCGGACATGGAGGTTTGGTTGAAGACGGAGAGGGAGCCGCTGAGGGAGGCGAGCTCGACGGTGGAGCTAGTGGAGACTTGGTAGCCGCTTGCTCCTGGACTGGGGCGGAAGTCTATTCGTTTTGTTAGATTTGATCCAAGAAGACAAGATGAAAAGACAACGTGGGAAGACTTACTGTTCTGCATGTTCATGCGGCCGACTTGATCGCCGCCATACCATCCTGCTAGACGGTGTCTGTAGACTGGCTTGTTCTCGCCTTGCGAGTAGTCGACTGTGCCATGTCTTTCGTGAACGTAGAAGCCTCCCACACCACCTGGGCCGGAGTTTAGGTACTTGTATGTACACCAAACGGCGAAATCAACGTTCCAGTCGTGTAATTGGAGTGGCACGTTCCCGACTGCGTGAGCGAGATCCCATCCAACTGTTAGACCCTTGGATTGAGCGTAGGCAGTAATGGTTTTCATGTCAAAGAATTGGCCGGTATAGTATTGAATTCCTGGGAGGAGGAGGAGTGCAGTGTCGGAAGCATGTTCATCGATGACAGACAGGATCTTCTCAGTCGTGACCTCGAAGGTGCCCTCTTCAGGTCCGATCAAGATCATTGATTCTTCTGGGTTGTATCCGTGTTGTCTGATCTGAGATTCGATGGCGAAGTGATCACTTGGGAATGCCTTCCAATCCAGGATGATCTTGTTCTTGGTTGCGGTGGGAGTATAGAAACTCGCCATCAATAGATGCAAATTGACGGTTAAACTGGCCATGATACCGACTTCAAATGGAGAAGCACCCACAATAGGAGCGAATTGTCGAGAGACATCTTCGGCAAGAAGTTGCCACTGAATCATGGGCGAATTTTCGAGAGGTCTGAAGTGGCCATGGACACCAATCGTCGCCCAAGTATCGAGATATTTGCTGATGTACTCTCTCGTAGCACGCGGCTGAAGACCCAGAGAGTTTCCACAGAAATATATGCATGGATCCTCTGATTCTGGTTGAGAGTCAGTGATGATGTCACATGATAGCGGGGTAGAAAAGGGGGACGAACCTGGCTGTACGACCTTCTTTGTTTTGATGTTTGATTTCGATGGAATAATGAACTTTTCTCTGAATGATCGCATGTGATCCTTTGCGTCCAGGGATTGCGCAAATTCAAGAGTGTTTGCCTCCTGGGCGAGGGTGGGCTTGATGGTTTGTTGCTGCTGCTGTTCTTCAGGCATGATGGACCCCATTTTGGCGAGGCGAGGTGTTGTCAGGGAACAGTGTGAGGCGAGATCTGAATATAATATTGGCGAGATGGTTTGGTGATGAGATGGTAGAATGGAATGAGAATGGAAATGACTTGATCGAGTCCTTCGCAATTCACTTTGTACCCCGCGCCCAACATCTCGTCGTCACCGACGGTGTCTTATCGCGTTCTGTCGGCTCAAGGTCTTTGAAAAGCTTTACGTGATCCGTGTCTTGGCCCGTCGCATCCGTACCCGTATCCGTGAATGCATCCGCCCTCATCCGGACCCTCTCTAGATCAAGATTTGCGGTCTGAAAGAAGAGCTTGCGTTGCTTGGATGTTATTGCCCGCTTCTTGCCGGCATGGTGTCATTTCTCTTGTTGAGTTATCGTAGTTTCGTTTTGTGTTTGGTACATTAGAGCGTCTTGTGTACTTTCGGAATTCTCTTTTCTCACCACAACCAACATCAACAAGATTTCTCGTTATCATCGATATCATTGTTGATCTTTCATTACGCCCTTTCACGCATACTATTGTCCTCATCATGTTGGGTCCTTTGAATGTAAGTTTGGCGGATTTTGGTGTTTCTACTCGAAATGGTTTCCTTCCAGACCAACCGCCACTCCGGGAACTGAGTAACTCATACTACGAAAGCTGGGAGATTGTCCTTTCCCAACTCCCACAACTTCTCAAATCTGCTTCTCTAAGAAGTCATGTCGATCAATTACCAGTACTATCACCAAAGCACCTCATTTCAGAAGGCGAATGGCAAAGGGCATACATGATCCTCTCCTTCTTCACCCACTCATACATCTGGGAAGCCGGTGGACCATCACAGGTATGTACACGAGCTTTAACCCGCCCGTAGCTCGCCTCTAGATCCTGTCTGACATGACCAGCGCCTCCCCGCATCCATCTCCGTCCCCTTTCTCGAGATCGCAAAGCACCTCGGACTCCCACCCACAGCAACCTACGCAGCTCTCAACCTCTGGAACTTCTCATCCATCTCCGGCGCAAACGATTTCACCCAAATCGAAGACCTCCGAAGCCTCCACACCTTCACCGGAACCAAAGACGAAGAATGGTTCTACCTGATCTCCGTCGCCATCGAGGCCTACGGCGCAAAGATCATCCCGGCGATGATGAAAGCCATGGATGCGGTCCGCGCGAACGACTCGGGTGTCGTGGCTGCTGCGCTTGAGACGTTCGCTCTAAATATCAAAGAGATTGCGAGGATTCTGAATAGGATGGATGAGCATTGTTCGCCGAAGGTTTTCTATGATGAGATTAGACCGTTTTTGGCGGGGAGTAAGAATATGGTATTGGCGGGCCTGCCGAAGGGAGTGTTTTATGAGGAGGGGGAGGGGAAGGGAGAGTGGAGACAGTATAGTGGGGGGAGTAATGCGCAGAGCTCTCTTATTCAGTTCTTTGATATCGTGCTGGGCGTTGAGCATCACTTGACCAAGGGGTCGAAAGCTAGGAATGGTTTCCTTTCGGTAAGTTTTCTCACCAATACGAACTGATTTCATTGCTGACAGAAGCAGGAAATGAGAAATTATATGCCTGGAGGTCATCGCACCTTCCTGGAGAAGATGGAGTCGATTGTGAACATCCGAGAGTATGCGGAGAGCACCACGATCTCGGAAGTCACGGATGCGTACAACCTCGCTGTGAAGGAACTCGAGCTGTTCAGAAATGTGCATATCCAAGTCGTGACACGCTTCATCATCACGCCTTCGAGACAGAAGACGCCAAACGTACACCCTGGGCTGAATCTTGCAGTCGCTTCGTCAAACACTGCGTCCAAGGAGCTACACGGTACTGGAGGGACGCAGCTGCTTCCTTTCCTCAAGCAGAGTCGTGATGAGACGAAGGATGCGACTTTGACGAGTGCATGATCATGATGGAGTTGAGTTTGTTTCTGTGTCGGGGGTCTGGGATTTGCATTTTCCGGAGTATGGTGTCGCATTCTGGGTGTTCTGAGCATTGTTGGGTGGAGGAGCGAGTGATGAAATTTGTAGATATGGCGAGCGAACGAGTAGAGCTTGGCTGGATAATCTCCATTGCCATGATCGATAGCAATAGTAAATAAAGCACGATGAGACGGCCAAACATGGCTCTAGAGAACTTCCATTACCTCCAATCCCTTGCTGCACTGTTATCGAAACCTGCACATAATCATTATTCATCACCTACCCACACCTTCAACGTCTCAACAATAACACCCGCCAACCCCACACCCTGCTCCCAAATCCCATTATGGTTCTGATCAAGAAATCCCTTCAACACCCTGAATTTCGTCACCCCCCGCAAACTCTCCAACCTCTTCCCCATACACTCAATCTGCGCCTCATCAACCAATTCATCCCCTTTCGAACTCACCACCACAACGGTCTTCGCTTCCGGCCACAATTTCGAGAAATCATGATTCGCCGGCGACGCTTTATCCCAGTCTTTCTCGTTCTCACCAAAGGCACTGACTAGAAACTCCTGATATGCTGGATGCGAATTGTTATCGCGGAGAAGTCGCATGTCGTAGATTCCCGCGACGCCAACGACGATCTCCGGATTTTTGAATGTGATTGATGGTGGGATTGAGGTCAATAACTGGTCTCGAATGATGGATTGGTAAGCGAGTGTTGCACCACAGGAGTGTCCGATTAGGAAGTACTTGCTGCCGAAGTGGTACTTGGATTGCAAGAAGGAGATGCCGGTTACGATGTCGAGGAGGTGGTCTGGATGAGTAGCGGACCGGAGGGAGTTGGGTGGGGTGGATGGAGATTGGGGGTGTTGAGGGTGAGGAGAGAGGCGGTATGAGAGGGAGGCGAAGGCTGTAATTTTGGATGTTATGAGAGGTGATGGGTTGGAGTAAAGATGTCGGATGGTGGGTAGAAAGGAGGCGTCGGTTATGGTTGGGTCGCGCCAGGCGCCGCCGTGGATGTAACTGGGAAATCTTAGATATATTTCTATGGCTTAGGGACTGGAACATTCACATGATCCACAGTCCATCATCTTTCTGAAGCTCTGCCCCGAAGTGGTGATAGACGCTCAACTTTTGGAGTTCGTGGTCTCCGTAGCTGAAGTCTTGCTTGACGATGACTTTTGCCTCGTCAATTGGCTGGTTGGAAGACATCTTGCACTCTGTACACGTGATTGGTTATTGACGGTTCGGGTCGAGGTACTCGCTTCGTGTAGAGGAGGATCTTGCTAGACTCGGGAGCGAGGATTGTCTTGACAAAGAGATATCACTCGATCACTTGCCAAGCAATCAGCGGGAACCTTGATACCGGCGTTCAAACTGTGAACCTGTATTAGGAAGGTCATGAGGCTGCGGATTCCAAGCCGGGTGCGTTGATGCTGACTCGCTACTTCGACTCTCCGACGATGAAAATTGTTGTTCATCCGTGGTGCGAAGAACCAAGAGTGGGGAATGGAGACGGAAGCGGATGCGGATGCGGAAGAAAATCAAACCTCGGCTGGCAGCCCCAGGTGGGTGCGCATCATTTCCGCCGCGTGCCAAAAGCCGCGTCCATGTTATCCGTCTCCTCTGCAGTTCTTTCTCACGAACACAGCTGTCCACTTCTCGAATCTTGGACCTGCATGATGGCGCTAAGGAATGAGGCTCATCGCTTCATCAACTCACATCGCCGCATTCTGTCCACTTTTCGATCGATTTCCTCAATCAATCCGAGCTGTGCTGCGATCCGTGGCATCCATGCCAGATAACCTGTACGGATACCAGCTGCGAAGAACGAAATACATTCACCGCTGGGCTCAATAACAATCAAGATCGTCATTTCGTGCTGATTCTTGCCTTTGTCTGGTATTCCAAAAGGGTGGGTCGAAAATCCCTGGGTACTCTCAATATAGATCCAAAGCCGTAGTGGCCTGGAATCTAGGTGTTTCTTCCGTCGAAACAGCAGGCTCTGTATCTTGCAGCTCCCACATCGAGATCTCCTCCGGAGCTGTGTATTTTCCAAGACGGGTTATCACATGTTGTTTTGCACTTTGCTTCCATACAGTCCAGCTTCTAGAAGCTGATATCAGATGCCATGAACCTTGGCCGGCCGTTCAACAGCTGAAGCGTGGAGTGAGAAATTTCAACCGGCCAGAACACTGACACGAGGAGAAGTCCCTATATATGATTGGATTCCGAAGAGCTGGCATCGTCCCAGTCAAAGGTTCGGCCAAGGTGTCGAGTGCAACAAAATTTGTCTTGGGCTCTGGGCTCTTCATCGATTCGCGAGAGCCTAGAAGCAATTGGGTCGCACCAAATATTGGCCAAGTAAAGCTTTGCTAGAAGGCGATAGTGATTTCGGGGGTTCTGATAGCATCTAGAAGCCCCTTTGAAGAGCTCTCTTTACTCATGTTCTCTGTCAATTCTTTCTTTTGTTCGCTGTTGAAAGGTTTTCGAGCGATGGAAAGAGGTATTTTAGTCGGGCCGCACCGGCCTTGGCTTCGTTCATTCTGGAGGGTCAGCACGAAGAAATGAACAACACTGGTGGCGTTGAAAGAGATCAAAGTATTTCGACAGATCAAGTATTGAAATCTGTTGGACACAAGAATGGGAATTTTTTGAGACAATGATACGCTTTCCATGGAATAATATTCAGATGGATATGAGCTTAATTTGGTGATATTGACATACCTTGCCTAGGTTGGCTCTCCTCAAGCTTCAACAAGTTAATGACATTATCCTATTATTGCCTATTGGCAACTAATTTGAGTTTGTCATTTGAAGCCAAGCCAGAGTGCGCCACACAGTCAGAGACGTGGGGTATACATTTTGCGCGATTAGGACATCCCTTTGGCACCGTCGTTCAGTCGCATCCATTCCTCATCGCGTCTCGAGTTGAAATTTCACAAAATCTCCATGTTCGCACCCATCAAAAATGATTCACGACCCCTTACGGACCTATGACAATCAAGCATCGAACAACGTGGTCTACTCGACCAATCACAGTTATTTCGTGAGATGCGTACTTGGTGCTTAGTTCAAGACCCAAGGCCATGGCATCTGCTCGGCACCAAGAATGCAGGCGACTTGGCGACGTGCATCTCCTCATCTGGAAAACATGATTGGTAGTTGACGACGGGTTTCCCGCCAGAGCTGAATTTTACTTCTTGGAGTTCTTGGGGATTTGATATCGAGCTATGGGGGCAGCCGTGAGTGAATGATACAAGAACTCGCCATGTATCCTTCATCGGTATCGAATTTTCTCTCTCTAACATCAATCCATTCCCTTCTCACAACATCGAGAAGTCGTAAGGAAAAACTCTTAAATTCGAACAATCACTACCGCAACTTGCCAATATGGCAGCACTTAGCCAATACGACGTAAGCCAAATCACAGATCCCTCGCCTCTTACCTCTCACAGCACACCTACTGACACAATCCCAAACGCAGTGGCTCCTCGCCATAATCACCATAGCATTCTGCTTCAGCGCCTTCGGAAACGGCGCCAACGATGTCGCCAACTCATACGCCACCTCGGTGGCTGCACGCACTCTCACCATGATTCAAGTCGGTTTCCTCTCCATCGTGACCGAATTCGTGGGAGCCGTCGCCCTCGGCGCCCGCGTGACGTCCACGATCAAGAATGGTATTATCTCGATTGATCGATTTGAGGATAGGCCCGGGGTGTTGATGCTGGCGATGACGTGTGCGGAGGTGGGAAGTGCGACTTGGTTGATGGTTGCGACGAGATTGGGGATGCCGGTTTCGACTACGCGTACGTATTGCTTACTCTTTTGTGGTCTAGAATTTAAATCATGATATTGGCTGTGCTGACTGAAAAATGTAGAGACGATTGTCGGTGCTCTTGTTGGTGTAGGGTTTGCTTCCCAGGCGACTATTAAATGGTCGTGGGAGAGTGGAAGTGTCTCCCAGGTTGCAGCTTCGTGGGGAATTGCTCCTTTGATTGCTGGGGCTATGGCTGCTGTTATCTTTGGAACGATCAAGTACTCTGTATTGGACAGAAAGGATCCTCTGAAGAATGCTTTGAGGCTCATTCCGTTCTACTTGGCTTTTACGGCTGCTATGCTTGCCCTCTTCATCGTTGGTATGTATTGAATAAGTCGAAGACGGGACTCCTATTTGAGTGGTTGCTGATTACAGACTTACAGTTGAGGCACCTACTGCACCCTCTCTAGAAGAATTTGGTGCCGGCAAGGCATGTGGTATCATCCTGGGTGTATTCTTCGGAATGCTCGCCATCGCTTATATCTTCTTCATGCCATATTTCACACGCAGATTGATCAAAGGCGACGCACGCCTCAGATGGTACCACATCCCACTTGGCCCCATGCTTCGCAAAGATAATGTGTACTTGTACTTCCCTGGCGACCCCAACGGCGATGTAGTGATTGACCACTACGAGAGCGCTCACCGCGCAGCCGATGTCGCCGACTCCCCAGTCTTGAAGTCCAACAACGAGAAAGATCTTGGGAACAACTCGCCACGAGAGACAGGTGTATCTAAGGACCCGGATTCCATCGACACGGATCCAGAACAGAACACCCTGCCTCCACCTGCAAAGGATAAGCGATTCATGTACGTAGCTATCTGCAACTCCCATCTCTCAAATTTTCGCTAACACATGTATCTTAGGGGACCCAGAGAGCGCTTCCTCGCTCCAACAGCCCATCTCTCCATGTTCAACCCGCAACGCCTCTGGTCCTGGACGAAATTCATCGTCATGCAAGGCGTAACCCGCGACTGCGTATCCCATGACTCCAAATCCCTCGCAAAGACCCACCAGCGCGCAGTCCATTACGACAACCGCGTCGAGCACCTCTGGACATACCCACAAGTCGCCTCCGCCATGCTGATGTCCATTGCGCACGGCTCCAACGACGTCGCCAACGCCGTCGGCCCCTGGTCCGCTGCCTACTCAACGTTTCAAGCTGGTGAAGTGGCGACGCGCTCGCCGACGCCGGTCTGGATGCTCGTTGTCGCTGGTCTGCTTCTTGGTTTGGGATTCTGGGTCTTCGGGTATCATATCATCCGGTCGTTGGGGAATAAGATCACGCAGTTGTCGCCAACGAGAGGATTCAGTATGGAGCTTGGGGCTGCCATTACGGTGTTGTTGGCGTCTAGGTTGGGATTACCGGTTAGTACGACGCAGTGTCTGACGGGTGCGACGGTGGGCGTGGCGTTGATGAACTATGATCTTGGGGCGGTGAATTGGAGGCAGGTGTTGTTTATTTTCAGTGGATGGGTTTTGACGCTGCCTATTGCGGGGTTGATTTCGGGGATTTTGATGGTGATGGCGTTGAATGCGCCGCATTTTTAGGGGGGCTGATGGGAGGTTGGGGAAGGAGAAGGAGTGGGAGAGAGTGTGTATTTTTAGATTGGGAAGACTACGGACTGGGAGATCTGAATACCCTCGTTTGTTTTGATCTGGTGGGATGGTAATTAGGCGAGGAGCACAGATAAATGAAGCAATCCTTTCTCGCGCAGTTTCTTCCCAATTTGTATACGAGAGTATTGGGTTTAGAGTGCTTGTAAAGCGTACACTGTCGAGTAGCCGGTGGTTACAATAATCTATCCATCAGTTCCATCGGACTCCTGGAAGACAGCAAGCAGACTGCTCATGTTATTAAACATTAATATTACATTTCATTCTCTAGCACCGCACCATATATACAAAAGAGGGAAATCGGAGCACCGCTTACTGTTCATCTCGCCCTGCAAGCTCAACCCGCAAGCCCAAAGAGACGCGTACAGCACTCACTCCGCCTTCCTCCTGCTCCTCTGTCTTCCCCGTCTGATCTCAGAACGCACGTAAATTACAGCTACCTTCTCTATCCTCCCTCCCTCACATCGTAAAATCCACACAACTCATATATGTCTGCTTCGCCTCCTTGCTATCCCACCACCACTGCATAACACACCTCCCCGCCTCCCCACACATCGCCTTGACATCCGGCATCGTGACCTCGAATTCCGTCTGATTCTTCGGCACCTCCGTCGCCGTACTAGCATACACCCCAAAGCTAGCCATCATCTCTCCAATCATCTTATTACTCCCCGTATCTACAATACTAACGTTACACGTCCCGGTGTGTTTGGCTTGGATGTCGACTTTGATGGGGACGACTTGCCCGGGCGTGTATTGCTGGACTTTGTTGGCGTTGTCTTCGAATTGGAGGCCTTTGCAGAGACTGACGTCGCATTCGGTGGGGGAGAAATCTTTTTGCGAGGAGCCGATTTGGGAGAGTTGTTCGATGGGGCCGTAGGCGTTGGAATTTAGATTGTTGAAAACTTGTTCGCCGCAGACGGCTTTCATGGCGGGGCCGACGGCGCGGGTTGGGGGGGAGGTGACGATGCCGTGGGCGGTGGTGAGGGTGAGGAGGGAGAGGGTGGTGGTTGATGTGGCAAGGATGTGAAGACGCATCGTGGATAGTGTTTGGGTGTGTGAGGTATAAATTGAGTAGATAGATAGAAGGTAGATGGTAGATCAAGTTGTGTAAATGGTTGAGGAAATGACCGCTTGAACTTTGATTGTTTGAAAAAGGTATAAATAAAGAGCGACTTGAAAATATACTCAGCATCAGAAACCGCCCCGGGAGAGGGATAGAACGCAAACTATATACCAACCCAACTCTTGCATGCATGATGAATTAAGACCGGATGGAAGAGCATGCGATCGTCTCGCAACCTTCAACTGAATGTAGGATGGCATTTAACTTTGCAGTAAGCGATTGCATATTCGTTTCAACCGAAGAGTAGAGGAAAACACAAGCCGAAGGCAAAACAAGACATGCCAAGACCCGATCTGACGCAGGCATCGCTGGAGATCTGGGGCGAGAAGGTCTGTGCATTGATGTGCGTGATCTAGGTGAAGCCTTTCCTGAGCCCTACGATGTTTCATGCTGGACTGAGGACTTCGGACGAAGAAGGACTAGCTGGATTGGGTGTTCATGCGCGAAATATCGCATGGGGTTTAGAGACTTTAGGATACCTAGAACTCGGCGGGAAAGCGATTGGTGGCCAGTCGCAACTTCAACTTTCTTCGTCGGTTTTATCGTCTCAATTGTTAGAAGGTACCTAGGGTCCTTCGCGTAAGCGGGTTGATGTTGAAGTGTCTGCTGTACTTCAGACCAAGAAAATCGGATCACCCCAGCGCCGGCCGGATCTTCAGCTCATGTAAATCAGATTTGAAGAGTCTGCATAACACTGTGCGAATCGATCTTGAAGCATCTGATATTTCGGATTCGAGAGTATCGGATCACATGAAGCCAAGTCTTCAGACCAAGCAGCAACTTACATTGCAGATCAGGTCGCATCCATGCTCATGCTGTTCCACCAATTCGCATTCCCATCAAAATCGTTCCTCTGATGAAAGAAACTCTCCGCTAACACGGCGAGCTCATCGTCCGAATACGTCAACGGCACTGCAGCAGCAGTCACTGGCAGCGTACCGGCACCAGTCGCAAGCATCGTCGAACCATCGAGCGGATCAATCACATGGGTCATATTAGGTGTCAAATTACCAAATTCTTGTCGTTCGACACGAGTGGGTTGGGGTAGGACGGAAGTTTGCGCCATTTCTGTTCTGGATCCGCCGAAGCTGGTGTGCAGGGAGGGGCCGAAGAGTTGACGTGCGGAGCCGTGGATTTCGCTTGAGGATGAGTATTCGAGGACTTCGAAGAATTGGCCGAGATCGATGAGGAGTTTTCGGTTTTGGCGGGTGGGCTCCTCGCTGGCTACGTATGTTGAGGAGACCGTTTCGGCGAGGCGTTGTAGCTTATTGGCCTGTATGTGTAAGTTGTGAATCTTGGTTCAGAGTTGGGTACGTACAATTCTGCCCAGGTGTGGCCACTGTTCGCCAAAGCCACGGATGAACTTTAGGCATTTGTCAAAATTATCCTGCTTCTCTCTTCTCGTTCCTGGATCATCTACGAAGCTCTCTTGCAAGTAGATGGTGGCAATGATGGCCACACAGTGGCCCAGGAATGGATCCGTGACTTTGAAGGGCTTAGCTTCCAGCATGTCGATAAAATTAATGATCCAGGTGGCATGCGAAGATATCAGATCCGAAGTGTGCTGCAGGAAGATTTCCGGAATGACACATTTGAAGTTTCGCAGTCGCAGCGATAACAACAGAGGATGATTGAGAAGACACAAGTTAGTATGGTAGAGGAACTGAATGAACAGCCATGGTCCCCAATAATCCCGATTCGAGTCTAAATGTTCCACTGACTTCTGTGAGAACTTTGCAGGCTCAAAGCGGTGAATGTAAGGCATCCGGGTCTCGAAGTCCATTTGGTGCGCCAGGATAAGAGCATACTCGGATTGTGAAGACCAAGGTGGTAAGCTGCTGGGTTTGCCACGCCGACGAGCATATCGGGTGATCTTGAACCAGACTTCACTCAGTTGAATAGCATATGCTACAATACCTTTGTCGGGTCCTTGTTCGTCATTTCGAGCGGGGCTTGATTCCTGGCTCGGAGAAAGTGGCTCGCCAGTCGTTTCTGGATACCATGGAAAGTTGTCCTCGGCAGAAAAGTCGAGGATCATAAAATCGGCACCGTGTAAACGCTTGACGAGAAATAAGCTCCAGAAGCAGCGTCGGCGCTCTTCTTTCTCCTGATCCGGTAAGATAAGATTTGATTCTGATGTCAGGCCGGCGTTGTGGGCGAGGCTCATGGCCAGACTGCAATGGATACTCGCTCGTCTTGTGTGGCCATCTGCGGATGTTAGATAGATGGCTTGAAATATGGAGTATCTTACCTGTAAAGTCAACAATGGTCAAAAGACACAATGCTTGGATGGTAGAAAGCTCAACCGCTCCCTCGAAAACTTGCTTTGAGACAATTGTCCTCGCCGCTTCGACATACCCAGTGGTGAGCCGCGCATGGTTATTCCGGGACTGTTGGTCTTCCGTCAATCTCAAAGCAATGGCGAGAATCGAAAGCAGCACTTCCGGCCTGCGATCTTTCAAGGTTCGAATGAAGCTCGAGCGCTGGAAGAGAGGCAATGGCTGACAGTCGCAGTATTGAAGGTACGTTTCGGCAGCACCGAGGATGACATCCCAAGAAGGAAGGTTTCTAACCACATTAGGCGCACATTCTCTGTAAATAAGTCACGTCTTACATGTCGGATGATCTTGGACTCGGTAGAGAACGATGGACGGTCGTCCTCGGCGTATCTGGTACTTGAACCGATGTACTCCTACTCATGGACGCTTGATTCGCAAGGACTTCTGAAAGTTGGTTTTCTAAGAATCTCAACCGATCCTCCTATTTTTTGTCATCAGTAATAATGGATTCAGCCAGCAATAGAGAAGCAAGTACGTACCACTCTCCCGTCTCCCGCCGACGAGCTCGTAGGCCTGATTCCCGTAACCTGAGGAGACGGCGTGATGCTCGACCGCTCTAGGTCTGGTCGTTCATCTGCATAGTAGCAATTCTGCTGCAATCGAGCGCAGTGTGAACAAATGGGTTTCTCGCCTGGACATCGTGACTTCTTGCGCCTTTCGCGATCAGCTTCTGCTGCGCGGATGTATCGCGGATCAAGACGGATGTGCTTACCGACACGGTTCACAGGCTTGCCTGATCCGCTTTGCTGGACGTTCCGATGACATCGTCTGATTCCTTGTCAATAGATTAGAGCAGTAATGTAGCACTTGGGAATCATATTGTCAATTTGTTGTTGTTCTCATAGACTCTTTTAGCAAAGTTGGGATGTTGTTGTCGGGACAGATCAAAATCTGATACGGGCTAGCCCGTCTGCCCGCATCCGTATCAACTTCGGGTTTTCTCGCTTAAGGAGAGATCTGTCAGAATCCAAATAAGCCAGATCAAGAAAAGGACGTAGGTGTAGGTATTAACGATCCTTATGTATTCAAATCGCTGACCGTTGATTCGCAAGCCCAGACTCCCGCAAGACACATCGTAGTAATTATAAGCTGTCTGGCGTCACGTTCTGGTCCTATCTGGATATACCACGTGATCATGCAGTTTTTGAATCATCAGTCCCTTGTAAATGCATACAATACCGAAATCCAAATGTCACTGAGTTTTAAAAGCATAAATAGCTTTCTATTCAGTCTTCACATAAGTCCACATCCCAAGAAATTTAAAGACAGGCTTATCCGAGCATTCCGACTCCACGTCAAAAACTCCCCTACCAGCCCCGCTACCAGCCATCACTCTCAAGCGATACGTCGACGAAGAGCAAGATCAGCCACCAACGGCACCATTCCCAGCCACGCATCATTGACTTGCATTGGCGTGCAGAACGGGCTGACGGTTTGACCAACGGCGAGAGTTGATGGCGGAAGGGGGTTGAGCTAAAAATCCTGTCTGCTTAACCCCCATATGGAGAGAGCGATAAGCTTGCTTGAGAAAAACAAGAATTATTCCTGCACCAAGAAAGCCAGCAGCAAGCTTGACAGGCCGGAGTTGAAGCAGGTTCAGATGATTGGAGAGATGGACAGGGCAAAGTATAAATTGTACCTTAGAGACATGACGCCAGTGATCTATGCGTTGGCCAGAGCAGAGCAGAGCACAATTGCAAAGTGAGGCTTGAGCTTGAGCTTTATCTTTTAAGGCTGCTACTGCATGCCCGCCTGCCTTCGAGATTTCCGATTCGATCTCTTGAGCGAGAAGTGCAGTCCGGTCTTCCAGTTGTCAATTGATCGACCGAACCTTGCATGACCGGGCTGGATTCTCCTCAAAAGGAATACCTTACATTATCTTACCTTACATCATTTCCCCATTCTCCTCTCTCTCCATCTCCGTCTCCGTCTGCATCACCCACACTTTCCCCTATCTTTCTCGAATTAACATCCTCACCACCAGCACGACAACACCACCATCATCATCATCTCACCACGCCCAGGTTGAAAAGTCATCGGCCTGAAGGGACAAGCACTCAAAAACAGCACGGCTATTCGTTGACCGTCCTCCGCGCCGCACTTCACCCGACCTATCAGCAGCCAATCCGCGAGTGGATCCCCCCGTTTTAATCTTGATCGTGCAATCTTAGCGCAGGATTACATTCAGGGGCAAAGCACCAACACCGCCGGGTCCAGAGCGAGTATCCATCCAAGCAGAGAGGAGAGGAGAGCAGGGCAGGCCAGGGCAGGAAAGAATTGAAGGAGACGGGCTGGCTTGGGCTGGCTCATCACATCAGCATCAGCATCATAACCTTAATTCCCGGACATCCACGCCAAATTCCTCCTCCTCCTCCTCCTTCGTTCTCGACCTTTTTCCTGTTTCTTCACTCCCTACCTTACCCAACTTCACCTTACCTACCTTACTTCACCTTACTTCAATCTCACCCACGTCTCTCGTTTCGACTCTACTACTCTCCTGCACATACTCTTATTCTTCGATTCGACACTACATCCCTTTCCCACGGCTTCTGCAGCATCGGATTCGATTAATCGACTAATACCAGTAATCAACCATCCGACGACGACAACAATCATTCATCCTTTACGGTCGTTATAATTATATTTTCTTCTCCATCTTCTCTTCACACGACTCAGCCTTCCACCGCTTGTTCCATATCCCGCGCGGCTTTTGCGACTCCTCACCATCCCGTCAACACATCAGGGGTCGTCTCATCACCAGTTGAAACAGCAATCCGAACTTTCTACACCGACAGCCCGGACGCGGACGAGAAGACCAGACGAGACAACAACAATTGATCAGACCGACAGATCACCAACCGCCAAGATAGCTACCTTACAAAGAGCCCTTACCAGCCCCCCTACCACGCTCTACGAAGATGCGATGACCTTCACCGACCATGCCGGCCTCCCTTCGCCCATGCCAGGCTCACCTCCAGACCTAACGGGGTCCAAGTCCTCGAAATCCTCCTCCTTTCACTCCTCTTACCAGTCTGACAACAGCATCCTATCTGACGTGGGCAACTTCGAAGACATTGGACTGGACGACGAATCAAGGACAGAGGCGGAGATAGGGACATTCGAGGTCAAGACCAGCAGTAACCCGTACGATGCCTCATTCACCAGCGATCTACGAAACACCGCGAACTCGAGAAAACGTGTCCCAATGTCTGCCACCAATGGCAATCGGGTGCAGCGGGAATTGACTGCTGGGAAGGGAAGACCATCGTTCCCCAGCCTGCGTGGACAGGTCCGAAGCGTGACGGATGGATTGGGTCTACTACCTGTACAAAATGGCATGCGGAGGGGACTGTCGAGTCCCAGTGCTCCGTCTCTGCCAATGATGAAACGAAATCGAAGTTCGAGCCCAAATATAATGCGCAATGCTAGCTATAATCTTTCTGCGAATGCTCTCAAGACAAGGAGAGGGAGTTGGCAGGCTAATAGGGAGAGGAAGACTGCTCAGCAGTTGGAATTGGAGTGTGATGAGGACGATGGGGATGATGTACCCGATGAGTGCTTCTTGGAGAATGTGCCAATCTCCCCGCGGCCATTGAAAGAACGGACAAAGAGTACGTCTACATCTGCTGCAACTAGTCCGGAGAGAGCGCCAAAGGAAAGGGTTAGGAGTGTAGGAAATGGGACTTCACCAATACCTGCCGAACAAGGAGAATTGCGGTCTCCAAGAACGAACATGCACAGGACGGTCACCATGGGGCAGATGCCCTTTAATCATGAATTCAATCCAAAAGGCAGAGCCAAGAGCTGGACTGCTGCCTTGTCGGAATTGAGTCCGGAAGCCAAAGCTCTGACAGAGGCACTGGAAGCACATGCTGAGGATGTGGAGAACGACCCAATGCAAAGGAGAAGTTTCAATGCGAAGAATCGACCATTTGTGGAGAAGCAGAGGGTCAAGTCTGCTATTGCAGAATTGCCACCTTTGCGAAGGACAGACATCATGATTGATCCCCTACCAATTTCGAAAGAGAAGGAAGCCGTTCTATCTCGGACTCGGCCATCATGGCTCCCGCCGAAGAATCCCGCAGAAGAGAAACGCCATCTAAAGGAATACCAGAAGATGATGGCGTCTGCTCTGGAAGCAGAACGGAAGAAGGAAGCTCAGAACAAGGCAAAGACCACTTGCCGAGATGACACTGCGAACTCTCTTTTGAGGATATGGGAGGAACACGTCTTACCGAATTGGGATGTTGTCACTACTCAGAAGCGGACAAGGGAACTCTGGTGGAGAGGAATCGCTCCCAGGAGTCGAGGCATTGTGTGGGAGAAGGCTATCGGAAATCAACTCGGCCTGTCAGATTCCTCATATACTGCTGCTCTTCGTAGAGCACAGGCGTTGGAGAAGACGATCAAGCGCGGTTCGCAGTTGAGTCCTGATGAAGAGAAGAAGAAGGCATGGTTGGACAGAATCGAGAAGGACGTAGGGAGCACTTACCCCGAGCTGCGGATCTTCCAACCGGATGGTCCACTCCACGGTGCTCTTTTGGATGTGTTGAAGGCATATGCTATGTATAGAAGCGACGTTGGATACGTGCCCGGCACAAGCGTAAGTTCTCCTCTTCAGTTGAAAAGAGACATCCAACTAACCCCCCACAAAGACAATAGCAGCTCTCCTCCTCCTCAACCTCCCCACCCCATCCGCCTCCTTCTCCGCGCTCTCCAACCTCCTCAACCGCCCCCTTCCACTCTCCTTCCACACCTCCGACTCCGGTGCCATCTCCCGCACCTACACGCTCTTCACCTCAACCCTCAAACTCAAATCCCCTCGCCTAGCCAAACATCTTTCGTCCTTACAGATCCAACCTTCCGCCTACCTCGCCAATATGTTCACTTCTCTCTTCACGGAGAATCTGAGTCTCGATAATGCGACAAGGCTTTGGGATGTGATGGTTTTCGAGGGGGACGCCGTGCTCGTTAGGGCTGCGGTTGCATATATGGTTGAGTTGGAGGGGAAGTTGTTTGGTGTTAAGACGGAGGGGGAGGTGAGGGCTGTTGTGGAGAGGGGTCTGGGGTCAGGGTCGTTGGTAGGGAATGAGGATGCTTGGATGGGTGCTGTGAGGGGGGCAGGGAAGGCTTGATGTTGAGTGGCATTTGGCATTGTGTCCCAGAAACAGAAGAGTGACATTTCGGGACTCTGTATAGAAAGCGATTGGAACCTGGATGGCGTGTAGGTCCGCTGCCACTGCCTGACGGTAGTATATATCAGCTGCTGCTGAACCCTTTGCTCTGCTTCTCGCGGCCTGAGGGGAGAGTGAGAGGTGCCTCAGGGGCGTCAGCTCAGCTGTGCCCAACATGTGGAAAAGGCATCGGGGTCGAGGGTGGAAGGCCCATGTATGTATGTATGAATGTGGAAGTACGTAGACGGAGAGGAGAGTGGTATTGGAGTAGAAGAAGTAAGAGGAGTATATAGTCTGTCTGGCCATCCCGTGGCATCAAAGCTAGCTGGCAATGGCGTTTTTACATGATAATGTATATGTATATATCTCTGTTCATATCCATATATTCACTCCCTCGTTTACCAAATTTGTAATTCCGTGCTTGTGTATTCGTGTCATTGTTCTACATCTCCTCATTCACTCTCTCCTATCTCCTCACTATTTCGTGTTCGTTTCGGTTTGGAGGGATGGAGGGTGGACGGTGGATAGGATGAGGCTGAGTGTCTCAGCAGTAAAACCTCCCTCACTTGTCCGAGTATCTCGCTATCGGAATTACCATGCCGTGTCATTTCAGCATTCAGCATGATGCCAAAGTCAATGTTAAAGTCAACAGCGGGAAAGGAAAGGAGTCTGCTGGTCTACTGGTCTGCTACGCGAGAGCTTAAGAGCTGTTTGACGTGATGGTGAGAAGGCTCGAGGGAAATTGCTCGCTGCTAGCTCCTGGCGTCGTCGCGCCGAAGATGGGATGTGATGGAGAGCTAAAGAGAAGGGGAAGGTGGTGGAGGGAGAGGGACGGGGGAAGGGCAGGGAAGGAGGGTTCGCTTCTACTGTTGACTTTGAACTGGATCTGGGTTCGGCCGGGCTGGATGGGATGGGACAAGAACTACCGTATCTGCGTCTATGTCCATGATGAAGGAGCTGATGGTGAGTGTTGAGTTGATATCAGGCTGGAGAGTTGATGAAGTGCATGAAATGCGTGAAATGCGCATTATTTGAGATCCCTTTGAGAAGGAAGACGGAGGAGGGGGGGAAGGGGAAGGGGGAGGGAGGGGGAGGGGGAGGATAAGTGAAATGAATAGGAAGAATGCGAGAGAAGAGGAGATGAGACGGAGGGAGATTGAGGCGTCGATGGATGGATGGATGTAGGTAGGGTGGGGGTCAAGTTGGCTGGGTAGCATATCATGTACGCAGAATAGGGAATTACTATTTAGCACTATGATTTTGATTTCTTTTCCTTTTTCTTTCCTAGGTGAGAGAGTGGATAATTCTCTTGTCGGGCAGCCAGGATCAAGACTCGAGGTCTGGGAGCCCTCATTCTGGCAAGGTACGAGCAAGAGTGTTTGTTCTACAGTTTGTGATCGGAAACTAGATCTTTCTTTGTTTCATATGAGATAATTCATATGAAACGTGTTACATTGACCCTGTGCGGGGTCGACTACATAGCATATGTTCGTATGTCGTGTCTCAACAGCACTGTATGCTAGGCAGTACGATTCACTCACTACCTTGTGGAAACAAACCACCGGAGGCGTTCCCCGCAAATCTGGACGCCCAGCTATGCAAGTGTTTTTTGAGCTTGGTTGGGGGAGCTGAAGATGATCCGAGATCCAGCCTATCAAAGGTCATTCGTTAGGGGTGGGTGGCTTTCGATTAGGTCTCACTCATATGAGTATGAGTGGATAGAGTATTTGGTACTGCATAGTCTCAGGCGTATGGTTTGGTCAGTGGATCAGAACTGTTTCTCGTGCGGTTTCGGTTTCTTGACCAGCCTTTCATTCTTGGGATGAGGTTCGGGTTTCCGTTGGATCACAAGTGAAGTGCGGGAACTTGGTTCGAGCCTAGCATCTACAGACATCTCTCAACATGCTGATTAAAAGCAAAGGAGTCTTCTCTGGTTCACGTGAATTTGTAAAGGGAAGCTGTGGAACGGTTGTCTGAAAACTCTTGCGAGGCGGGGTTGATGATTACTTACAGTGGCTGTTGCGGGGTTCTGTGCTGACGTTTCAGGAAAGGTGAAAAGGTACCTCGTGGAGGCATCCCCGATATACTTTCAAGCGACTTCTACTAATTTGCTAATACAGACCAAGTTGCGTTTCGACTCTAGTCGACCTGAAAGTAAGATACGATGCTATCCAATCTAAGAACAACAGCCCTTCAGGGATCAAAATTCCAAAATACAAGCCATTCGCTAGGCGAGCCGAATGAGCCAGCCTGGAAACAGGTTTGGGGCTACAGGGTCTTGTCAAAAAGAAGCTTCGGAGCCGGAAGTCGATAAGGAATAATCGCTGACGTGCTCATCAATACCTGACATCTTGAAAGATGAAAGGCTGAAGTCTGTGATTTGGTGGAGACACTGGAGATTCACTGACGTCGCCTGCATAATCAAGCAAGCGAGGTTTTGGCTGCCGGAAGTGCCGGTTTGTCAGCGTAAAACTGCCCCTCTTCACGTCACTGATTTTGGGACATCAAAAGTCGGCGTTAAGACACAAGTACTACCAACACGTCGAATGGATCCTTGAGATTGTCAGTTGATGATTATGATGTGCTGGTTTCACCGATCTTAAGAAAGGTAGTTATTGGTAGCAGATACGGTACAGGCAAATGTGCGTTTCATGGCTACTCACAACCTCAAGCTGCTCAAAGAGGAAAGACTACAACCCCTCCACACCACATGCCAACCGTTTCTATCTTCGGCCCCGTACCTTCAAACGGCAGTCCTAGCTTACCAGTCAGGAAGAGATGTGCCGATCCCTGTACCTTTCACAGGCTTACACTGCATATTGAGGCTTTAGTCACCAAATAGCATGACGGCTTCATCGTGTTTGCTGCATGGGTACGAGTGGGTACCTGCCATGTCTGAGCTACCGGTACTGAGGAGGGGGAAGATACGCAGCTAGACAGGTAGATAGGTATAAGATAAGGACTAGACCTCCCCCTCCCGCCCTTCGGACGGCTCACTTGCTATTCTTTTTCTTTCATACGTCCTGCTTTTGACAACGAAGACACAATGGGTGAAGCTCACAGGGACTCGGTCAATCGTCCTGACGAGTGGAAGATCGAGCAGGGTATTAATGGAGCGAAATTACCTTTCCTCGATCAGACTGGAGAGGGGACTGTCAAGATCCAACCTAAGGTATGGGATGCTTTGACGAAAGATCAAGCTGCGATTGATTCGGTTGGGAATCGAGATGAGTTGTTTAAGAGAGAGCTTGATGGTTGGGAAGGGTAAGTTTCTCTCCTTCAGCATTGGCAATCAAAACTTGTTTAATCGTTCGCTGATATTGACGATTGTAGGTACGTCGAATGGGAAAAATATCCTGAGAAGAAAGCCAAAGCCCACAAACTCCTCACCTCGCAAACCTTCCCTCCGAACCCGGAATATCAAATGGGTCCTATCCCAGACACCAACCCCGTCCTTGAAGGAGCAGACTACAAAGCCTGGCACGCAGCCATTGGGGGTGAACTCAAAACAGCCTCAGATGATTCTTGGGCTACTGTTCTCAAAGAGAAACATCCCGATATGCTGCATTTGTTGCAATTCCCATACAATGGCGAGCCTCCCAAACGCCTTGTCACTTCCAAGCCCGTCACACCAAACTCTCTTCATTTCGTCCGAAACCACGGCGGTATCCCAATCATCGAGAAGGAGAAATGGAGTCTCGATCTCGACGGTCTCGTTGCCAATCCCAAGAAATACACACTGGACGAACTAATGGACGAGTCTCGCTTCCCACAGATGGAGAAGCTCGTCACGATGCAATGCTCCGGCACGCGTCGAATCGAGCAGATCAGCTTATACGCCGGCCAAGGCGACGAAGTGCCTCAAGCACCCTGGGCCGAAGGTGCAATCGGGACAGCACAGTACAAGGGCATCAGCTTGAAGAAGCTGATCAAGGATTGCGGCGGTCTGATCAACGGCGCCAAACATCTCGAATTCTACGGCCCAGATACATATTTCAAGGCCGAGCAGGCAATGAACTACGTCGTCAGCGTGCCCTGGTCGAAAGTCAAAGCCAACGAGGTACTCCTCGCCTGGGAGATGAACGGCGAGCCCCTGCCGAAAATACACGGATATCCATTGCGTGTAGTGGTACTCGGGTATATTGGGGCTCGCAGCGTCAAATGGCTGTATCGGATTAAAGCGATTGAGAACCCGACGATGGCGCCAGTGCAGAGTAAGGAGTATCTGTATTTCAACCAGCAAGTTGGGAAGCATAATCAGCGGCCTACGGATGGGATCCAGATTCAAGAGATGCCGGTTAGTTCTGCGATTATGAGCCCGTGGAATAAGCAGGTTGTGATCCATAATGGGAGTATCAAGTGTAAGGGGTGGGCGTACTCGGGTGGCGGGCGCTGGCCTGAACGTGTGGAGTTGTCTGCTGATGGGGGCTTCAGCTGGTATGCTGTGCCTAACGATCAAATGTCCAAGAAGCACAAGTGGACGTGGCGGACTTGGGAGATTGATCTGCCGTGTGATGTGGAAGGATGGATTGAGATTGTGTGTAGGTGCTGGGATAATTCGCTTAATACGCAACCGTTGACGGTGAGGGCGGCGTGGAATTGGGGATTGCATGTTACGAGCTCGGCGCACAGGATTGCGGTGTATAGTGTTAATAAGACGAGGCAGGTTACGAGGGATAGGTTGGCGAAGTTTGAGGAGACGGGGGCGGTGCTGGCGCCGTTGACTTGTCCAGAGCATTTTGAGACGCAGAGTCAGGAGGAGTATAAGAAGTTCTGGGAGGACAATGATCCTAGGGATGTGGATGATTGAGAGCTTGGGGGCCTGGTTGGAGTTTTGTTGTTGTCTGGTCTTTCTGAATGGGCTGCCTCTTTCTTTTTCTGGGATAGGCTGGCTTCACGAATGTTATTATTTTTACCTGGCATGAGGGCTCGCTGTGACCTACCTGTTGGACACGTGAAGAACGATTCGGCCTCCTGGCCATCAAGTTAAGCCATATGGAACTGAAGGGCAATGTCCGTCTAGTTGTGGCGTTCACGAGAGGCGAAAGTACGGAGTCATCTCGAGCCCGGCATTCAAGACTTTCTTTCCAACGCTTTCTAGAAACACACCCAACCACCTTCTATGATGGCATGTCTCAGTATTAAACGCAATATATCATTCAACAGCAGCACAAGCATAGTTTTTGAATGTAGACTGGATTTAGTGGAGTTTATTGCATGTGGTTGGAGATAACACCAGCATGTATTCACATACAAGTCAGTACTATACCACGTTTATCCAGAATCACGATGACTATATTTGCAACGTCTTCCTCTCATTATTCAACATCCAACCGAAGCTGCTAGATTCCAGATTGCTCACGCTCCGGCCGTGCTCAACTATAAAACCAAAGCCACCTTCCGCTCTGTAGTCTTTCTCTCCTCCAAACAAACAAAGCTCAACATCAAAGTCCACAACACCAGAACCAATATCAAGACACAACAACAAAACAGCTACTTACATATCATCAAAGACACACTCCAGAATCTAGTCAACATGTGCGACTACGAAGACTTCCAATACACGAAATGCAGCCACATCATCACCAAACCCCTGAGCTACTGCCACTTTGCGCGAAACGATCCCTGGCATCAGTGTTTTGGCGTAAAGGTTACGAAGCATACGTGGACGCAGGATATGTATTGCCCGGGCTGTACGGCTACGGGGAGGTCTTGAGTTCTGGATGAGATCTACATGAAGAGGGGTTGTGAGTGAGGCGAGGGGCAGGGGGTTGGGAGGTAGGGGCTGGGACTTGAGCTTAATGGGGAGTTGTAGTGGTATGTTTTGGAAAGGAAGGATGGGGGAGTGATGTAGAAGATGTTGACATGGATAGGAGAATGTGAGATATGGATGGAGAAGTGGTGGGCTAGAGACTTGCTGGCGAGTTTCTTCGTGGCTTTTGTAGTGTATGCGAAACATTGCTTGATATGGCATGACATATTGCCTGCGAGCTAGATAGAAATAAACATTGCTTTTCTACATGAATAACCCCTGGAACTGAGACGGATAGATGTAAAGTTATGGTGTCTGAACGACACAGCGAGTGCCCAAAGATTACTTCAGAGTGGTGCACCTGAAAGTTTTGAAGATCAAAGAGCTGGAAGCATGATTATTAAACGAGTGTGAAGTAGGCTCTATTCTAATCTCAATCAGACTCCAGATAAACTCGTATCAGCATAATGAACTTTCGACTCTCGCTCAGGCCTGAGGCGTTAGCGCACCGCTTGAGGTACAAACACGATGAATGAATTCAAAGGACTATGGAGCATTCTCTGAGGGTTATGATATATTACCTCATAAAAAGCACTGCGCCGTCTGGGTATGAAACTTGGCGTTGCAAGTGTTGATCGTGACATTATCAGACGTTGTCATTAAGCCGGCTATGTAAACATATCGCCATTCTTATGCCCCTTTCTCGAGACCCCCACTCCCTGGGGTACTAGCTGCCGGGGTGTATTGTTGTGATGCCGTAACCCTATTTCGTACCTTTGCCTTGCAGTTCACTCTTGGTTTCTTTGGCTTTGATGTATTCCAGTATCAGTTTCAGATAACCAGTTTCGCGATTCTTCCCCACTCAGCCGACACTCCGTTTGCCTAGAGTCTCTCACATCTGAAAACCCCCAATAAAATAGTAACTCCCTCAAATCCAACAAATGCAGATCTCCCGAAGACTACCAGCGCCTCTTCATGGTCTTTTCATCCACCCTGTATCTGCAGGGGGGTAACCCTCTAGGATCCAGAAGTCTTCTTGTCTAGCCCATTTCAATTTGTTTCGCTTCAACAATACTTCAGCTTCATAGGTCTTGATTTCCCGTACCAATCTCAGAGCCTCTTCTGCAATTTGTAAGTCGTGTGGTGATTGCGTAATTTCCCAGGTGGACACCGGCATGATGGTTTTTGATTCGGTGATTATTCTCGTGACAATGTCATCGAAGAGCATCAGTGCATCGTCGTCCCTCCCTTTTCTACGCAGAAGTGTAGCCAGGTCTAATCGCACCCACAGGATCGATCTTACCCTACCTTTCTCGTTTCTTTTCAGCGCTTCATCCACCGAAGCCTCCAGAATGTTGATTGCATCGGCGATGTTTCCTGTAAAAACTTCAAGCAAGGCGCGAACATGCTCGACCTGGCAGGTGCGCTCAAACCACTGTTCCACTAAATTCCCATCGAGAATAAACTCTGCCATTTCTAAAGCTTCAAGAAACCTCTCGGAGTCAAGGTAAAGCACGAGACGTTGGATAATTGCATCTACTGTTGACGCTGTCCTTGGGCCGAGAGTCCTGGTTCTAGAATCGATGACTTCAACGACAGCCTTTTCTGCGTCCTCGTAACGCCTCAATTTGCGATATCCGGAGACCATTGCACACTGTGCCCACACAGCCATTGGGTTATCTGGGCCCAGAGTGGACCTGCGGTAACTCCAAACGTGCTCGTAGTCCAAAATCGCCCGTCTCACTTCTCCACTATACTCTAACACTTGTCCCAAGCTAAGTTGCGACAAGAGATATAGAAAGCTTTTGGGGCCGGAGGTATTGAGTAGGCCCTGTAGAGATTCCGTGAGGTTTAAGTCTGCATCGGCAAATTTGGTCATCCAGAGCTCGGCCATACCTTGTCGTTGCAAACTCTGAAAACAATCTGGGCGGTCCGTCCCAATCACTTCACGTTGAATCTGGGCGAGCCGTTTAAATGTTGCTTCCGCTTCTAGAAACCGTCTCTGCCCAAGATACTCAAGAGCAAATGCCGACTGTGCTTTGAGTGCTAGTGGGTTCCGTTCACCCAGCAGCCTTACCAGCCCTTCAGCAACAGTTTTCTTAACCTGGATTGCTTCCCCAAGTCGCGTTGAAAGATTTAGAAACTCCCCTAACTGATAGAGCGTCAAGAACGGCAACGTTTTGTCACCTCCATCCTCGTCAAATCCATCAGCTGCAGCACGATATGGTCCCGCAAAGTAGCTTCCCAGGGGCAGCATGGTTTTCAATTCATCCTCCAAACCGTTTCTCCAAATTTTTAATTTCGACTCGACCTCTAACGCCATTCCCTGAGATCCGCTTAGGCGATACACAAATTCTGACCAAGACACAAATTCATTCCCCAGCAGGAAAGAAGCCGCAAGTTGTACAAGCCGTGGCTGACTGCGACCAAATGTCTATACCAGTGCATTGCAGCATACTGATAGAAGTATCTATCTTTATCTTCCAAAGCAGCTGCAGAAACGTTCTCGCGAACTAGCATCGCAATTTTGTTCAGCGAGCGATATTCTTCTTGTGACAATGCAGCAAGGCATTTGAAGGCCAGGTAGGCTTCAGCTTCATCTGAATCTACTCGTGTCGATCGATCCTCATGGCAAAGCAAGTAGTCCTTAACAGTTTCGTGCATCAGGTGTATGCGACCGTCTGAAATTCGTACTAGATATCCGCATACCCGTAATAATGCCTCCTCGGATTCGATCAGAGCAACGTGATCATCCACCACTGTCGCCGTCTCGTGCTTTAGACTTAAGACGAACGAGATCTCTTCACATCTCAAAGCTTGACGGAGACCGATCAGGATGAGGAAAATCTCTCTTCTGAGGGACTTCGAATGCAATTTTGATCCTGTTTTCCGGAGTATCTTTGTATAGAAGGTGTATAAGTCCGGCGGTACCTCCGTCAGACACTGGCGTTGGGCTTTGAGCGTCTCTGCGTGTTTGAGCTCATCAACGAGCAGGACTGTCCACAAGAACATTCCCTTCGCAGATCTCGAAACATTCTCCAGGATCTCCTTTTTCAGGGGTTCCAATTTCTGGGGATGCCTTCGGATTTCCGCGTTCACATATAGTTCGATGTCGTTTTTAATCGAAGTTGGCGTAAGCTCAATCTTAAAAGCATGTTGAAACAGTGTCTCTAGCTGTGGATGAATCCGAAAGGATACAATTACCCTCGTGTTTGGCAGCGAAGAGAGAGCAATAATTGCCGTGCTGAGCTCGATCCTAGTAGCTTCGTCGCATTCGTCCAGCCCATCGAAAACCATCATCACTTCGGGAAGTGCATTAACGAGCGTCTGGAAGATGACCCATAACGCGTGAAAGGGGACAGCATTCACACACTTTTGTGAGATACTCAAGTTCATTATCTCATTGATGGCCATTCCAAAGCCGTCTGTCAACTTAACCATTTCATCTTGTAGCAAGTCGTAGAGTAAAGCTGCAGCAAATGGGGTGGGTTTCGCCAGATCATTGCTTATGACGCTTCGAAAGAAGTAAGAAAGCGTGATCTTCGCAGTGGAGGTTTTGCAGAGGTATTGAGCTGCGCTGGACTTTCCGGTCCCTATGACGTGATTGTTAGATCGCACGTCGTTTGTGATCGTGGGAGCATACCTGGGAAGCCAACTATACACAGTGACTTTGAGTATCCGTCATCTTCCCAGGTCCTCCAGGGCTCACATTGACGGATCCACAAGCAGGTTCCTTCTTCTGCGGATGTAATGGGATGCGGAACTCGATCTCGAGATAGCCATTTCATAGCGGTGAAATGTTTGAAGCATCGAGTAGCTAACAACTATCAGCTGCCCTGTAATATTCCGGCTGAGAAGCACACTAACCATTATGAATACTTTGAAGGTTGGCCGTGCCGTTTGCCACAAGTGTTTGTGTCTCCTGCGTCCGTGCAGAGATTTCTTCACGTTGTCAATTATATGATCGTACGTACTTAAAACGGGTTTTGCCTGACCTTGACGAAACAGTTCTTGTTTTGACGAGTCTACCTGTGCCAGCGTAAAGCGATGTGACTGGACTTGGTGTTGATTAGCTTCTGCCAAATCAAGAGTTCGATGGCATTTACCTTTTTGATCTTTAGAATATCCTGAATAAGATGTTATCAGCACGCTCAAAGTTCAACGCCAGTGAAATGGACGACTTGCTGATATTGAATGCAAGGACAGCTTCGCGCTCCAGGGCGCTAGACTCTTGATTAATGAGGTTCATGATGCTACTGTACTTCTCGGACCACGTGCTGAAAGCTGTTTTGAAGTGGCGACCTCAGATATATTTAGTGTCATTCCAGTTGGTAAGCAAAGTAGAATGAGTGTCTCACCGGCACGGGACTTTTGGTAGTATATCCTCGCTCGAACCAAGAAATTTATTATCTGGCTGAACAATCGAGCTGCAGCGTTCCGTACGCGATCAAAATCATCGAAGAGGTCGACGTATTTATTCCAACGTCCAAGGTTCTCGACGATAGATACCAGAGCCTCGTTGATCTTCTCCGAGCCTTCTATTTCTTTTGCCGCAACCTATTTAATTCTTCTGTTAGTCGTTGAATACGCGAATACCCACCCCGACCTGAATACGTGTGACATTGTTCACATACGCCGAGAAGAAATCGAAAAGCTCCCCATACAACCGCTGTGATGTCAGGTTGCTGTTGGATGAGAACGTCAATAGCCTTAGCATGTGAACTGATCGCTATCAAGGCTGTCTCGATCCTTGTTTGGGCTTTTGACCTTGCTTTCTTGCGAGTTTCGCTGAGGCTGACGACAGTCTCTAAAAGATCATCAACTTTACAGGGCATATGCTGGGTGTTTGAGATCGGAGAGTTCGCAATTCTCTTCCTTGAATCTGAGGTGAGATGTTGATTGAACAGCTGGGCGCGATCAGTATCAGGAGCAGCGGGAAGTGAGCCTCCACATTTTGGGGGTTCTCACCTCAACACCCATGCTGATTGGTGTGGGGTACCGGTGACGGGGCGAAAATGCACTAAAAGCATTATCCATGCGGGCTTCCACATCAGACGCCATGTGATCCTATTGCTTTAGGCTTTGTGATCTGCAAAGGCTCCTTGTGGCTCCTCAAACACATATCTATCGTTCGAGGGCCTGTCCTTTTATCTTGAGGCAAGTCTGTAACCATACTAAAACGAAGCGAGCCTTGGGTATCAATACATTGTCCAGCCTTCTGAGCTCACGTAGCAAATTCCTTATCTTTCCACTTGAAGACTCTGTCTTCTCAAGGCAAACGAGGCAGAATTTAGCAACAGGTCTGGGCACGAAAGTGCGAAAGATCGTACAGTTCCGTCCGCCTCACTTTTGAAATCCAGCTGGTTGCACGGCAGCAGAGATGCTGGCCCCAATGGATACCTTGCAATACAGCCACACTCCTGGTCATCCCGCATAACGGCGAGGTCATGCTACCTCAAGAAATATGGGGGAACTGCAGCCTTCCAGCGACACACTGCGAAGGCTGCTTGAGGGTCAGTCGGTCAACTTCGTTCTAAAACCACAGCTTCAACCCCAAATCATGTTTAAAAGCGGCATGAGTATTGTCATGTCTCCGCGAGTTTGCATCTCGAAATCATTGCCTTTATCAACGTCTGAACTGAACAAGACCTCGGGACTTTCCACCTCCACCTGAAAGTCAATCGGTCTGATTCGGCCAATGAGAACATCCACTGCCTGCGCAAAGACAACAAGCTATCATCGGTCAATTCAACGTACACAATCGTTCATACGAGTGCTGTTGATAAAATGCATTGTTATACCAATTAGTACCTTCAAGCTCTTTCACACAATGTTGCTTTGTATCTGCCCCGATGAGATGTCGTAACCGGCGCCATACCATTAGTGGATGCCCAACGTGGGTTTGGAGGCTTGACATCGTTTCGAACGTCTCCGCCAGATACCCATTTTCCATCTTCATCAAAATATCCACGTCCACAGGGACAAGTAATATCTTTCCAATCTTTATAATTCTTTTCCCAAATCTGGAGCTGCAGAAAGTACGTGTCCCAATCCCTTCCTGCAGCAGTCTCAGCTGGAGACAGAGGCTTTGGGGACGGAGTTATACCGGGCAAGGACAGTGGGCCACAGCCTGAACCATTTGCGCCCTGAATTGAAGGGCACGAGTCAGAAAGATATAGCTCAAAAAGGTCTATGTTTACTTGGGGTCATTTTTACCTTCACAGAAAGTTTACCTGATCCAGATCCCGATCCTTTCGTGCCAGAGACTGAGGATGATCCCTTACCCTTACTTTTTTTCGAGCTGATCTTCCCATCTTTCGGCGATGGTTGAGGAGGAAATATTATCACACCGCAGAGATTCTCTCCCAACTCGCAACGACATAGAACTGGCGAGGGTATGAATAGAGGGGGTAACGGAGAGGATCGAGCACTGACGTCGTGCTCGGAAATGTCTGTCGTTATTTGCTGGTTTTCATAGTTCGTAGGGCCAGAGGAATAAACGAGCGTATTTTCATCATCAAAAGGACCTTTTTGTCTTGAATAATCGTCTTGAGAGTTCATAGCCGGACCACAATCTGTCAAGGGCTGAATTTCTGTGTATGAGCCTTGATTCTGACTGGAGGTGTATCCGGTAAAGTATTCTTTAGACGCCTCATCGCGAATTTGTTCTCTTAAAGAACTTGATCCGCTGCTCTGGGTATAGTTCGGCTGCCAGGGGACCTGGCTTGACTTCGATTCTTGGCCCCGGACAGTTGTATAGTAGCGAGATGAAGATGAAGTTGTCTCGGTCTCGGGACCTCGAGTCTTTGCAGCGTATTCATAAATCAATTGACCGTTCTGATCCTTTTTGGACCTCCACCAGCATCCTTTTGGATCCGTCCAATTCCAACTGCTCCATGAAGATGATGAGTCTGATCTCCTGGCCTCGCTACTGTTCGAGCCTCCATAATCATCTCCGTCCTCATAATCATTTCTTTCGTCCGCCAGATGGTATTGATTCACGCGCCCTTCCAACTCTTCCAGATTCTGGTTAGCTGCACGTGTGTGGCCGAACCCTCGAGGCGTACTCTCTCGATCCCTGGTTTGTTCGTCATTGTCTTCCCGGGTTCTTCTTCTTCTGGATTTGTCGCCCTTCCGATCAGTGGATGTAGACATCCTTCCAAAGTCGTGGAGATAATGCCCGGAATGATCGCGGATTTTACCCAGACTTGTGAACAGGGAGATCAGGGAGATATCAGAGCATAGGTTGATGATCCGTCGGTTGCTGAAAGGTATATGCCAGCCCTGCAAGAAACACGACTGTATTTGAGCCTCGTTTTCTTTTTGAGTCGGCGCAGCCCGCAGCCAGCGCACAGCTGATCCTGGGGTCATCATGGGTGCCCAATGTCTCCCATGACCACCAATATTGCCTAAAGGCGATTCGATAAGGCAGAACAGCCAGCCCCAGGTATTTTACTTGACCAATGGAGCAACTTGTGAATATTCAGCATCGCCTAGTGCTAGCCTCAGATTCTGTCGATTTTCTCTCGATCATATCTCAGGTCGACTCGTCGTAAAGCACAGATCTACTTCGTCATCACTTCTCAAGGCTTGGGCTTGTTGATTTAGTGGCACACGGTATTGATCGAAGCTTGAAGGAGGCGCATTGCGAACGTCAATGAGAAACTCGAAATAAGCTGTTGAACTGCTACAGCCAATAGATATCGCGCGTCCGCCTACCTGCCTGCCGACTGAAGCTTTATTGCGACACTCGAGCAGACAAGGAGTGGCAGCAGATCTCCACTTCAGCCTCATGCAAGAACTGCCGTTCCATTAGAATACAAGTCACAAAGGGTCACATGTTTTGACAGCCTCAGAATTATTTCAGAGGAATTCCTCAACGAAATGATCGGAGACAAGATACATCGCTAGCTAACATGTTCCGTCAAGACAACAGCCAGAACAGCCTAGCAGTCGAGAAGCTAATTATTATTGGAGGCGTATTGCACCTCCTGATTTTCAAATCATTGGCCACAGACCCTGTAACAGATGCAAACTCCGGACAAGGCAAAGTGCGAAAGCGCTCGCCAGCCACCAATTTCTCCCGAAAAAGAAAACATGCAGCTGAGGCACCAAAGGAATACTCAAAACTTCCCAAACCTGCTTCAATTACCTCTGACACTAAAGCATTTCCAAAGGCTTGCCCTAACGGATCCAACCAGACGACTATCCAGCTACGATTATGCAAGACACAGGACGAGATCAGGCCACTGAGCCCCTTCTTGCATCAACCACTGCTATGATCCAAGTAGCAGCCGATGACCGCGGGACCAGGCTGTGCTGTCTTGGAGTTATGGTACTTGTCAGCATTTCGTACCAATTCTCGGATGCTCCCATTTTACAGTTGTACGGAGACTTCATTTGCGGCGGAACTCCAAGGTCCCTGAGTCATCCAAACATGGGTGCAGACGAGAGGCAATGCAGGTTCGATCCTAATCAGATTGAAAAGAAGGTTGCTTCCATTATGTCTAAGCAAGTAATACTGGATACTGCTCTCGGTAACTTACCAAGACCTCCGACTCAAATACGTTGCGCTTACGGCATAGCTCTCATAGCAAGTGTTTACATGCCCTCGCTTCTTCGCAAACGGGGCTTGAGACGAATGCTTCAATTGAATTTATCCTTTCATATCGTGGGAAAGCTATGGATTTATTTCATACGTAAGCAAATTCCGAGCGTATCCTTAGTCCCGCTTAAGTAACATCAATGAAGTGGGAATCCAGTTGGTTCCTGTGGAGTGGACGTGGATTTCTTCGCTCACCGTTGCCGTCGCTTCTGGGCCCTGGATGCGATTAGAAATACTTTTTACGATTCTCACGTCTGTTACCCCAGAAGATCAAAGGTGAGATATCGGAACAATGGACAGGTACCCGAGAAAGCCCGTTTCAACGAGTCACTGACTGCAATAGGTTTTCGACATTCACTATTGGACAGACGATTGTCCTGGTTCCCGATTTTTTTGCCAAAAGAATTTCTGCAAATCTGATGAACGAAACCATCTGGCTTCCTTTGACTCTGAGTATCGTATCTTTAATGCTTGCAATCCTAGTTGTCTTCTGGATTGTACCTGCCGAATCAACAGGGCAACAGAGTACAGATTATCAATTAGACCTCGCAAGTGTTGCAAGTCAGTTTTGCAGAACTCTTCGAGTTCTTTTCAAGTCAAGGATGATTTTCTTCTTGATAATTACTTTTTCTTTTACCAACGTCTTCGGGCAACTGATGTCGGGGAGCATAATGCTGCAAGTTCTGAAGAAGAAATTCGGAACGGAAATCCCAAAAGTTAGTGTATATGCTGATGATTTGAGATAAGCATATTCTGACCTCATAGGCATCAAATATGCAATCCTGGAGCAATCTAGCCAGCCTGCTACCCCTTACACTGATGTGTTACTTCCCGCGTAATTGGGATAACCTGATCATATGCTGTTCTTGTGCCGTATGCTCGATGATTGGGCTATTACTGATAGGGCTGGCTAAACATTGGATCATCGTGATCGCCGGTACTTCAGAAATCACGGAGCTTCGAGGCCCTTGCTTACATCCGAGACAGGTTTTTTATTTTGTGCCGCCGGTCAAGGGTTTCGCATGGCAGCCCGGAGTGAGTTGTCTTTGGCAAAGAATGTACCGAATGAAAGTATCAGTCACCTTTACATTCTCATATTTTACATGGATATGATCGGGGGCGGACTATTCAATGCCTGGATACTAGCACGTACTTTTAACGAGGGACTGGACCATGGGGGGGCCTTAATTGGGCTTCCTCTGTTCGTCGCCGTGGCCGAATGGTACATTGTAGCGTTGATCGTTGTGACAGCCAAGGGTGTCCAGCTGCAGAAATCGAAGGTAATGAGTGGGGCTGCAAGGACACCATCACTCATGGACCATTCATACTTGATGTTCATGTAGGCAGGTGCCTGTGGCAATGATGTCAAGAAGGCACCACACATCCCTGAGTTATAGCAGCAGCAGCAACCAGAGAACAAAATACCTGCCAGAGAGAAGAGGAATGGTAACAAGCAGGGGCCGTGGGGAGGGATTAACCGGAGCAGCTAGCCTTGGAAAGGAATTTACCAAGCCTTAATGTTAGAATATCATCTTCGAGAGTCACTGGTCTATTTGATACCGTCACGAATGAACCTTAGGACAAGGGAGGATGGAACCCCGAGGGCTATGGTTGGTTCCTGACCGTTCTTTTGCTTTAGCATCGTCCACGAGGACGTTGCGATCTGACTTCGCGATTTTGGATATCCTTTCACCAGTTATACCAGTACTTGCATCCTTTCATATTAATGAGCCTCGATCACAGACTCTCAGCAAAGTGTTAGGTCCGATAGCTAACTTGCTCACTTGCCCACATGCCCACTTGCCAGTATTTAACCGAAACCAGCAAATTTTCAAGGACGAGATGTCAATTACCGTCCCTAATGTCGCTTGATGATTTCAAGAAATGCAATATCCATTGCGGTATCTAAGAACCAAATTTCGACAGTGGATAACAATGGTTTTTCCTGGTGTGTGTGGCGGCTTGTGATAACGTGATGTCTAATTACCGTGCGAAGATTGACAGACTGCCGGTAAGCTTCAATTGGAGGTTGTCATGCAAAACCCTTGGTGTATTTGGAGACGCGGAACAGATGATCGCGCAACATGCTATCAGATAGATTGAAATAATTACGAAGACCAGCTTCATATGGTATCTCGCTAAATTCCAAACAGAGAAAAGTCCAACAATCCCTTATCTCTCAAATGCACATGCCAATCCACCTCTTTCTCATCTCCACCCCCCTCCCGCACCCTATCCTGCTCCTTGTACAACTCTTTCAGAGCATCCATAGCCCTCACAAAGTTCCGCCCGCTGGCATCTGCACCCATCGTTTCCAGCACCTTCAACACTTCCTCTTTCTCCTCAGGTGAAGTAATCACAGTTCCACAAATGAACAGCGCCACCAGATTACTAGCAGCTATTTGCCGGACTTCACCCCATCTTGGTCTCGTTAAATAGAGTATTTCTCGGGCGAGATATTGGATATACTCTTCTCGTCGTTTTGTGAGCTGCTTCCTCTGGCCAGGAAAGATCGAGGTGTGCATGAAAATCTGAAGTTCGCGAGCTATGAATTGCGCCTGGCACTGTTAGATGAAGTTATGAAGACTGTCTGGAGAGCTTACGGAATCAAACGTGGTCTGGCAATACAAGGGCATGCTTGTATACGCTTCGTCATATATGCCGACCGGAACCTGCGGGGCATGTCGTGAACACCAATCATCCAATGCTTTGACTTTTGCTTTCAATTCCAGGAATCTCGGCTCCAGCTCGGATAGTTGTGTGATCTCGCCGCTGTTCACACACTCGATTGTTTGTCGAACAACTCGATGCGTCCCTGATTCGTGTCAGTATTATGATGGGAGAAATGTGGGGGCATGAACGTACATCCTCCAAGTACATTCAACTCTATGATCTTCCGCGTCAGATCAGCATCAGTAAACCTCGCTTCCAGGTGCGGATTTCCAGTCTCCGAATCGACAGCACTTAGAAATCCAGTCACCATGATATCCGGGATAATGGTAAACTTCTGCCGTTGCATGGTCAAGCTGTGCATGTCGCAGTACAAACTGACGATTGGAACACACATCATCGCAATCTCGGTACACTTTCGACAAGCTTGATCTCGAAAGACATATTCTGGGTTCGTCGCGCACGCTGTGAAATACCATGCCATGAGCCGAGATAATTGTGCGATGTGACCTAGCTCAAGATTCGTGCGGCGTTCACAGGCAGCTACCTCGTATCTGAATGGTCAGTGGCTGGATAGAGGGCCTTGTGCAGAAGGATCTTACAATAAGAGGAAGTAATGTGTGTAGATCATGTTGACGGACTCAAGGGTACTTTGCTGTTGCAATCCTTCAATTGCTAATTGGTAATACCGAAGGGAATCCACTCGGTCAAGTCGTTCTCGATGTGCCATCGACAAGGCCGATAAAGCTAGAATGGCGTAATAGAGCTGGAAAGTCAGCGCTCCACTCAGAAAATTGGAAGCAACTTACGGGGTAGAATTCTGCTGCAGCTCGTTCGAAGGCATCCTCTGTTTCGTCTTCTGAATGGCAGAAGGGCCGGACGTCGCTGGGGAATTTGCTGTGTACCTGAATACTACTACAATCAGCATGAAAATTGCAAGTTGGCAAAAGAATCCTTACGCATAAACGAACACAGCCCGGTAGTGATTATAATATCTTGACATGTCAGCTTCTCCACCCATTTTGGAACCCTCAACGATACTCACTGTAGATCACGAGAATGAACAAAAGCTTGATCAAACATAGACGGACGGATGCTTCTTGTATTTCCCCATCTGGTATCGAGTGATTGGTTCAGTTTTCGCGCCAAGCTCATGCCAGTACTTTGGCTTGCAACAGATCTTGCTGTGACTGATGGCTCGATTTTCACGACAGAAGTTCTTCGAGAGGAATTTTGACTGATTGCATAATCCTCGAATCTTTCCAATTTCACACTGCCTGCTGGAATTGTTGGTACTGATCCAACACTGCTGGGTGCTGCGGGATGCTCGCCAGACTGATACATCTCGTGATAATTCTCCGCAGTTGTATTCACGAAACGGTTTTCTGGAATGTCAGTATCTCTCTCACAGGGATCGCACAATGCATACCAGGATCTCTTGAACTTTCCTCGCCGTCTAACAATTCCTCCGGGAAGTCATCGCCAAGAGAACGGCCATCTGTTTCGGGATCCCACACGGAGCTTTTCTCCGATGTGGTACCAGACATTGATATTCGCGCTGCAGCAATTAAATATTGCCCAGAACCCAATGATAACTACTCACTGGACATTGTTTGATCTCTCCATCGGAATTTTGACGGCTTCTCACATGTGAGACCTAATCTTTTGCAGTTGAAGCATATCGGCTGTTCCCTTCCGCACCTCACCTTCCGTCTCTTCACGCCCAGGCAATTCAGCAAACGATTAATCAACTGTTGTAAAAGGTTCCCTCATACCTGACATGTTCTATAGATCGTAAGCATCATATAATCTCACGAGAAGGAACCAAAACGTACCGACATCTTTCGCCAGCCTGACCAGCGGGTGCTTGACTTGCCATGTCCTGGACGGCTCAAGGCTTTCCAAAGTAATTCCAGCCCATGTGTTCCTGACGATATAAGCGCTGGCCAGAAGATTCGTCCCAGGAAGTATCAAATGTGTGTTTGTGAGAGGACGTCGTGTAAATGTACAAGGATTTTCGGACTTCAGAATTCAGATCCCCGAACCTGCCGTGAAAGTCGTTACGCTAAGTGCGGACACTAAAAGCGCCCAAGAACCGCCTTCAAAAAGTTCTTTCATGTGGGCTTTAAAGCCTGCGAAGCGAGAGAATGCGAGTCCGAGACTGAATCGCGAGCTGGGAACAATCTCTCCTTTCTTGAGAGTCATCTTCAATTCTGCCACTAGGAGCTTCGTGAGACTTACGAAGGAACCATTCATCCAGTTAAGGTTTGCTAGGAGTCATGGATCCGCATCCACAAGCCACTTCCTGACGCGGACCTTTACAGCCCTGCTGTCCCTATTCTGTCTTGAAACTTGTTGCTCTTTTCTTGAGCGGGTTAAAGCAACGGTGTCGCCGTACAAATGAAGACCTTATGTAGAGTGGGGTGCATCGGTAGATCGATTCAAGTGTAGATCTCACCGCGGATCTGGAAAAAAGGGGTTCCAATTAATCACGTGTTGATGCACAGCCCCTCGGGCTGAACCGAGATTCTGCACCAATGCTTTATTAGGAGGAACCATTACATCATGTAGCTGTGCTACTGTTGCTGGAAATGGCATGAAGCAGCATTCAATGGTTTCATGTTGATCTAATTTGACGCTTCTTTGAGTGCTAGATCACAAATTGACTTTGGCGGCATCGTCCTCCTGCACGCCATATCTTGATGGTCATTTTAGGCGAATTTGATGGACTAGTCAGGTCCCAATCCTATTTAACATCCAATCGCCACCTCAAAAAGCATCTTGAAAAAGATCAGTCTAAATTTAACAAAATAGCTGCATATCAAAGGACGAACGACTGCTCGGTAAAGGAATGACAATTAGTGATGAACGTGAGCAATGCCCAATCATCAGCCAGAGTGTCCTAGAACTCTTGTGAGCTGAAAGGACGGTTACCTCCGACGCGCCTATTTCAGTCACTTATCTCTAACTTCCTCTGCAAGATTGAAAGCCGAGACATTGAAACGAAGATCAACAAGCCTGTTGATTCTAAGCTGTCGACATTGTCTGATCCAATTGCCCAATCGAATAATACCAATTGCTATTAGCTTTCAGCCATTAGAGTCAAAAGGCGTGGACACCAGAACGGACTGGCTCCGCGACAACGATTCATCTTCTCACACACAGGTAGGAGAGGAGAATGGGACTTCTTGTCTAATGTCGAAAACCGTCGCCAATGATCTTGTCGGCTTCTATACTCATCGCGGTTTGTTCAATGCTGTCCTGAAGAAATGCGTAGTGCCGGCAACGATAATGCCGAAGCACCGAGCAGTCAGATCTAGTCCATTATACAAACCTCAAAATTTTCCAAGCGGAACTTGAGCTTTTCCTGGCCTCCGGTTGTGGAAAGGCGCGTTGCGGAAACGAGGCTGCGAGAAGCATGAACTCTCCACCTTATTTCCGCTCATACCTTACGCCCGTACCTTCCTTTTTGGATTTGCGGGTATATCAAATTCCTATCGTCACGCACAATCTCATCAAGCGGATGCCGCAAGCTTGCCTTTACGAAGTCCATGTGACACTTGTTCACACAACAGACCATCAAAACAACGATGAATTCGTTTCGCATAATATCTACCCGCCATTGCCATTGCCATCCTCCATGCGCCTATCCAGCTTTCTGAATTCGCCTTACCAAGTCTTCGACTCCACCGCTCCCCATGATACACCGACCTCTCTTCCCACCCGTTCATGTCTCAACACAGACCCACTCGCCAACCTCCAAGCCCTTACACTCCTCGTCGATTCCTGAATTCCACTCCCAAAACTTCTTCTTCGGAACCATACTCTTCTCACAGATACCATCACAAGTGTCTCCCTCTACTACCTGGTAGTACTCCTTACATGCTCCCACAGTACCAGTTCGAATCGGCGATGGGGTGGCCACGACTCCTGTTGAAGTCGTGACGAAGGTAGTCTCGGTGTATGGCCCGTTTGTGTTCGAGTTGGAGTTGACTTTAGCGCTGGTAGGCGGGGGAGTTCCAGATTCCATCGTTGCAAAATAACCGGGCTGTGACACAATAGAAGGACTCCCTGCGGCAGAAGATGCAGTTGGAGGTGAAGATGCGATGCTCAATTCAAGATTTGATGTTGTTTGGAATCGGGGTGGAGTAGGTTTGATAACTGATGTTGTCATGGTCACTTGAGATGTCTGGATCGTTGCCATGCCTTCGGAACTTCCAGCACTTGTAGGTATGATAGAGAGGGGAACGCTTGCTGAATTCGACATGCTGCCGCTTGCCACGGAGGAGATCGTTCTCGTCAAGGTCATCGGAATTGGAGTTTCAGGTGAGCTCGGCGCTTGACACGCAGATTCTGTGGCAGACTTTGTGACCGTTGATGTGATCTGCATCGTGGTGGAGATCGTTGTATCCTTCTCACTCGAGGCACTGCTGGAAAGTGATGATCCTGCTGCAGAACTTCCTGAAGCTGCCGACGAGGTCATGACCCCGCTTGAGGAGCTGCTTGGAACTAATGATCCAATTGCAGGGGCCGTTCCACTCACAGCACTTGTACTCGCACCCCCTCCTACTGTCCCTCCACCAACAATAATATCATCCTCACTCTCTTCTTCCCACACAACACTCGTCACCAATCCAGGGTCCTTTCCAACATCCAAATCCAAGCTTCCGAGTTGTGCGATGAAAGTCCCAGCCTTGACATCGCGAGACAGAACGACGAGCTTATTTGATGTGGCCAAGGCGACAGCGACTCGATCACCAGCTCGGTTGATGGCGAATGATCGAGGTCCAATGCCACCTGCCGAGAACTTTTGGAGTAGTGTAGGCTTACCCGTGGTCGGGTCAAGAGAGAATGTGACCATGGTATCGGATGGAGAGTTTGGACTCATATCACCTGGTGGATTGAGTTTATCGAGTCGGGAAGAGATGATCAGGAACTTAATATCTGGCTATCTTGTGGTTAGCACCTGTCATCAAACTCCGATATTTCGGAAGTGTAGCAGACGACTTGGGTCATACTTACAGTGACTAAGATTTCAGCAGCAGCCGACCCAGCGGGCAAGTGATTGCCCCCGAAGATCGTACTCATGTAGATAGGCTGATCCTGGAATTGCATCGTTCCCTTTGAATAAGTAACGTCATATCCATGTAACATGTTCATCTTCTCCATCACAACGTACATATACGTCTTTCCAGTCTTTCCTTCCGGCTGGTAGAATGCCAGATGTCTTGGCCCACTACCAGCAGGGAGTAACAGCTTAGGCTGTCCGTTAGGATCAACCAACATGCCATCTTCGTTTAAACCGAAGACATGGACTTCATCGCCACTGAGATTTGGTGCGAGGAGGAAAGATCCTGTAGGGTCGACGACGACTTGGTGGATGAGTGGGACGACGGGCTTAGTAGGATCTGTGCCTCCTGGTGGGTTGAAGTCCAAGATATATTCTTGTATCAGTGCAAGCTTTGTGGGATCTGTGGTGTTGACAATGCTTATAGCTGATCCGCCACTGCCAGTATGTTAGTTACTCTAAATTCACGACTTCGAGGTTCAAAAGACAAGGGACCTGAACATACTAATGCGCGACAGCCATGAACCTATCCTTCCCAACAATGAATGCATCCGTGCTCACACCGCCGTTCGCGGTAACGAGGTTACTCAAGAATGTTAGGCTGCCGTCTGCTCCTACCTTGAGAGATGTCAAGTTGGCTTGGCCTGGAGTTGCGTTTCCTTCATCGGCACAGTATAGCGTGGAAGACTTGCTGTTGTATTGCAACTAGGAAGGACTTGATCAACAGCCTTGAGAGAGGGAGGTGACTTTTAGATCTACGCTGTTCGCCTTGTCGGTCACTTCGACGGTTGCGATATTGCCGGAGTAGGAGGAGACGAACAGTCTGCTTGCATTTGCGTAGGAGAGGAGCCCAAGGGCGAGAAATTTGCTTGCAAGCTGCATTTGTATGTTGCTTCGTGATTATTTTGTTCTTCGAAGTTTCGAGGGTCTTTGTGTTTCTTCAAATGGAGATGGTTTTGGTTCTGAAATGAAGTCGAGAAGAATGGGGCAGTTTTATGGCGTGGCAGAGGTCGCAATTTAGCTGACTTGGTAGCTTTGTGTGAATGTGAGCTAAAAAATACCTCTCATTGACTGTGAGCCAGTCACACAGGCTATTGTTAGCGAACAAATCGTTTGATGACTCCTGAAATTTCCCTTGTCAATGTAAAATTAACGAGGAAGCAAAACAAACATAATGGCAGCCATGCCTGGAAATGGACAGAGCGCGCGAACACTGGATTTCCAGTTGCCAACAATAACGTTCTCCGACCTAGTTGTATCTCTCTTCAGCGAATGAGAGAAAGACTTCCCAAGCAAACAACTAGCGGCATCGCTATGCTGCACCGGTGAGCAAGAATCGTGACTCGGTAAGGAAGTGGTACCTTACCGAATCTACGTTTAGACCTTCCGTCAAACAACACACTTCATCAGACTCATGTGCCAGTACATCACCACGCGTCTCCCTTTTAGGCCAAATTTGGAATTAGTCGATATTTCAAGTCTGGCTTCCTTCCAGGCTCTCCAAAATGTTCTCCTCATGCGGCCAAAGATAGATATTTTTGACGAGCGTATCCTCGAAACCTACTGCCTTCACATTCGCAGGACCTGACTGGTGAACTGACCAGTCGTCAATGAGCGAAGGACATATTGAGGAAATGGGGACTTGATCAGCAAGTTCGAGATCCCAGAACTTCTTGTCCTGTTAACAGATCGGAACGGGAAAAAAACAGAAGAAAAGAAACGCGCAAACATGAATTCTCGTGATTCACCGAACAGATCAATCATCCCAATTTTGACTATCACTTTAAATAAGTGAATCTGCCTCCGCGCCATTGCCTGACCTTCCTGTCAGACTCACCTCTGCCGTTCACCACAATACAAGCAAACTTCCACCAAGCAAGCTTATCCTCAAGCTTATAACCTAATCTCATCATCGTCCACATGCCTTTCAGCCGTCGCGGCTAAAGTCTCCTCGCCTTCCTCCAATTCCACCCATGATGCGACTGATACTTGCTGACAGTCCAACGACCTGTCTCCTTACCACTGTCCTCCCGCTTCCTCCTGTCTTACTCTCGGCATCGAAATACCGACGGTACTGCTCTTTCCGCTCAACAGTAGATGTGCCAAGATCGTTCGAGAGACACGGGATACTGTGCGCACCTTGCTCGCTACAGCTCGAGATCAAGCCTGGGATATAACCCTCAATGCAAAGAGAAAGTATCTTTTACAAGACGGAGAGCGCGAGGAGAAGAAACAGACTAAGTCAAGTTAGGACATCAGCACTTGCTGACCCCCCTTTTCCTTTCCAGCATCCCACAAATGCAGGACCGGTTGTCTGCCAGTAAGTAAGCGATTTCTCGCAGATTTTGAGAACCGAGCCTATAAAGTTTGAAAGAATGAGGGAGTCCAGGGCATCTTTCTAAAAGGGTATATTGCATGCATATACAACAGAATATAACTTGATCGCCTGCTACGCCCTCATCTCCCCTCCCTCTTGCCAACACTTCTGTTCCAGGGAGCCCCAATTTCCCTCAACCCATCCCATGCACCGCCCACCTCTTCCTTTCGCCCAATCCGGTCTATAAACTTCACAAAAAAAATGCAACGCAATCCCCCAACCTGCATCGGCAGGCTTAGAATCCATTTCCATTATAAGCGATAAGCTTGGTAGTCTGTCCATTTGCACCAGTGACATCAGCACCTGTCGATTGAGCGAGAGCCTTCATGCGCGCGGCGACATCGGCGGGCGCGGTGATGTTCTCGAGAGCCATCAGGTATGCGGCGAGGCCAGCGACGTGGGGAGATGCTGTGGAAGATGTTAGTCTCAACAAATATCAAACGAGGGCCAGCTACAAGGGGATCACATACCCATACTCGTCCCACTCAGCACGGCACTCGCGGTGTTACTCGTGATACCCACACTCTGCACCTTCACACCCGGCGCGAAAATGTCCACATCAGCGCCGAAGTTCGAGAATGATGCTTTGGCATCGTTTGCGTCGATGGCGCCGACTGTGATAGCCGATGGTGCTGATGCGGGAGAGACGTTGGCTGCGTCTTGGTTCTCGTTTCCAGCGGCGACGACGACGGTTACGCCGGCGCGGGTGAGTGCTGCGACGGCGGAGTTGAGGGCTGCGGACTTGGAGCCGCCGATGGACATGTTCATCACGGCCTTGCCGGCGAGACCGCGAGCTGTGGCGTTTTGTGCAACTGGAAGAGAAAGTTAGCTAGGTACTCCTCTCGTGATTTGGATCGATATCGTGTTTGGAGGGGCCATACCAAATTGCAGTCCATTAATGACACCAGAGTTTGTGCCGGCTCCGTCCGCATCGAGTGTCTTGACAGCGACCAATTCGACTTGCTTTGCTACACCGAAAGTGGCTCCTCCAACTGTGCCTGCGACGTGACTTCCGTGTCCATTCTCATCTGTGTTGACATTGTTGACAAAGTTGGCACCCCAGATGGCACGTCCTCCATATTCCTGTACCCAAAAATCAGCATCACATTCTCAGCCTACAACTATTCCCCGCCTCCAAGAATCCCAACAAATCCAATCTCCTTCCAAGCGATTTTCATATAATTGCGGAGAGAAGGAAACCTACCTCATGAGTGGTGAGGATCCCTGTATCGACAATATATGCCGTAATTCCAGCTCCTGCTGTACTGTCGAAAATATATCCTGTTTCTCCTGCCGCAGCATGCGATATCCGCCTCAGTCCAGCTGGAGCAGCTGGTTGCGATACCAACGCGTTGAGTTTGACCTTTGTGTCGGCCTCAATGTAAGAAACCTGTATTTTGGAAGCCTTGTCAGCCTCGCTTCCTCGTCTTCAACACGAAATCTTCTTCTCCCCACCCGTTCCACTATGCGAGCCCAAACTCAAGACAGGACAGGACCAACTAACATGTGTCATGTCCGCAATCTCCAACATCATACTATCCTCCGCCTCAAGGATCGAGCCCCTCCATCCTTGCATCGAGAAGCCTTCGATAGTGCTCGACAGTGTCCGCCCGTCCAGGCCGCGAACGCCAATAGCCCGCTTCTTCATAGCGCTGGCAATTGTGGACCTGCACGTCTCAATCTCATCGTCTGAGGCAGTATTGTTGTAGACGACGATGTATCGATTGGAGATAATGTCGGAAGCATCTGCATTGTTGATGGGGACGCCGAGGCCCTGAACCCTACTTCCTCCTCGTGGTATTGGTGTAGATTGAGCGAGTGTGACGAACAGGGTAATAAAGAGTGAGAGCACCACCATCGTGGTGGATAGTCGGTTGGAAAACATATTCAAATGAATAGATAGACACAGCTACTAGAAGAAAAATTCGAACCAGCGGAGAGAGATCAGACGAAGAAGAAGAATAGAAACTAGACACACACACTACAAAACGAACAGAAGTAGAAGCAACAAAGAATGTGAGAGGAAGGGTATGAGGCGGTATGTATATCCGAGAAGGAGAAGAAGGAGAAGATGAAGAAAGGAAATCAGATCAGATCCATCTTGAGATTTCCATGCTCCATGCTTCCCCTTTTGCTGGCTGTGAGTGGACGGTCTGAAAGTGATTCAAGCCCCTCAGTCAACCCAAGCTCGGCTAGCCCCTGAGACCCCTGTGCTACTGTACCTGCAGCTGCACAAGCGCCAAGGGAGCTCTGAAACCACTTAAATCACTATTCCTGAACCGCCAAGCAAGCCACGCCGTTACAGAAGCCTGTAAAACACATGAGCCTATTTCAGCCAGTGCCCGCATTCAGCCACGACACGCTGCGACAGCACAGAGACAGGCGAGAGGATTGGCCTGGCAAGGAGAGCAAGAGACTCACAAAGCCTGGAGAAGTGTGAGAGATGGGTGGCGAGACGTGTACAACTGTGCAACACCAGATCACGGAGGGCTCTTGCAGGGCTTGCAAGGTCAGTGGCAGTTGACCGGCCGGAGGATCAGAGCAAGCCCTCCGTACAAACGCCATACACGGCTTGCGTGTTTACACCGTACAAGCGACCTGCACCCCGAGCTGGCGTAATTGGCTCGTTTCAACCAGAGAAAAAAAAAAGACAAGACGGCACGAGAGAGATCGCCCTTGCATCAATGATCTCCGAAATGGGCTGGCCTTGGTTGAAATAACTGAAGCATCTCGACGATGTGACTGGACGTCGCACTCAAATTGTCGATGCACTGCAAAACAAAAGAGCGGGCGAAGCTTCGGAAGAAAGATCACATCTTCGCAAGTCAAAAAGCACGTACGGCTTGGCGCAGGAACACACAAAGCAGACGTGAGCCTCCGGGAAATTGTCCCAGATGCATGTTGATTTGATTGATGATTGACTGGGCACCTGGGCGAGCTGGGCCAAAACAACTTTTTGTTCGTCCTGCCATCGTCCCACTGTGCTCTGCCTCCCCCTTTCCAATCACTGTCCGGCATTTGTGCCTGCAACCGAAACGCTGTTTTGTTCTGCGAGGCTCCAAGCCCTCAACGTGTCCCACCAAGGCTGGGCTTCCCCACAAGCCCGGGCATAACCATCAGCATGTTCCATCAGCGCTGCTCCTCCCACACGTGCTGCCCGTACAATTGACGCCCGCAGTACCATTCGCTAATTCCAGATTGATGGCATTGAGACCGATGTTTTCGCATGGAGCAGCGCCACTGTACAGGAAGATCGTAATTGGATCCTCGTTCACCGTACCGGTTACATTGACCATAGTGAAGTCCTCGATTTTAAATTGAGATGAGTTGCAGTCTCCAGCCTCGCCGCTAAACATTATACGTTGGGTGGTAGAGACTGGGGAAGAGCGGATGTTTCGCAGTGAGAAATTCTGGAAGGTCACGTTCTTGATGTCTGTTGCATGGTGAGTACAATTCAATTCCATTTCATGAATCTGAAAAGAGATGCGCATCCAATAACACTACGTCCTCCGTTTGGTAGAAAGCCAACTTGTTGACCCGTCCATGTTTTCATGTAGCCGGCATGTAGAGTATTGTTACAGATGATGTTCTCGGCTGTGAAGTTTTCAATGCGTTCGAATATGCTGTCGCATTGGCCGATGGAGCCCAGGGCGAAGCCGACTCCTTAATTGAAAAAGAAATTGGTGACCAGCATTTTGGTGCGGTTGGCTTTAGGTGAAATGCAGTCATTTCTGTTGGTTACAGACCAGGGATTGAAGATGATATTGTTGGCGTTTATCGTCTCGGCTCGGTCGGTGTTGACAACTGAGGCGTTGCTATTAGATGTACTGCTGACATAGATAACTTGGAGGAGGAGGTCTTCGCTGTGGATTACAGTCATTGTCCTAGCAGGTGATTGGAGTCTCCCTCGGAAGCTGAGATGCATACCACATCTGGCTTTGTAAAAATCTGATTTCTTCGAAAAGTGTATTCCTCATCTCCGAAATGGTGATGGCGTGCGATCTACGAGGATAATTGCTGGTACCATTGACAAAGTTATACCAACCCTGGCCGTTTTTATCCAGAGTCCCGTAGCCATCGCCTTGAAATGCCACATCCTCTCCTCCAAAGATCCAAGCTGCTGACTGACTTTGATATTCCATCGGCAAAGAGTGGTAAAGCTAGCCAGGATGTCAGTACTCCACTGCAGCAGTTAGTCTGAATAGAAAAAGATGAAGTTTTCCTACCAGCATCGTTCCTCTCGAATCGACTTCACAATTTCAAAACCGGTGGTATTCATGACTGTTTGAAAACTGTACGTTTGTTGAAGAAGATTACTTTCCCGTTTCTACCGCAGTTCTCGACGGCTTCCACGACAGCGGGCGCATCAGAGCCAACGCATGCTGGTTTGACAACGCATGTTTTACTATGATGACAGTGTCATGTATTCTAATGTGCGTCAACAAAAGTCGACACTAGCGCAGCCGATGAAGATGTTCTTGAATGCCATTGTTTTCGTGGAATATCGAATACTTTCGAGGCCAACACGGGAGACGTTTGCGTAAGTGACAGAAGTAAGACAACTTCTGCGCTACAAATGTAGGAAAACAATCGAACAATTCTCATCCCACCTTTCTTCATGTGGAAATGAAGTCAGAACATCGTATTCACTGACGATCTTCAATTGTCCGATGACTAACGCGGGGTAGAGCAAGGTGTAACATATCTCCGCACTTCCAATACGGGGTTCCGAGGACGGAAAGGATCAATTTGATCAGTGAAATCGAGCAGGAGCTCCACTAAGGACGCCATGGTACTATTTTCAAACATCGAGATAACGACCTGTGGACTCTCTCGTCGTCGTGGCCCTACAACTTTCGTCTGCTTTCAGACTCTCGAATACACTCTCGCCAGTCTGGAACCAGCGGGAAGTCAACCCAGATTTCGGGTCCGAAAGTGATTCCGTCCACTTGAAGAACATGGATGAAAGCGGCCATCAAGCAAGCATCCATCGTCCTTTTGACACTTGACAGGACTCAAACGGTGGCCCATTCGCGAGCTTGAATCATGCCCAGTCCTTGGTCGTTCCTCCAACATAACCTTACAAATAAGAACGGACACTCAAATCAAACCCATCAATCAAATCCATCCATCGCATGGTCCGAAGTCGATTTGGTTCGTTCATGCATGCATGGCATGTTTCAAGCCGCGATATCTCGACACTTGACAACGATGCGAACTCGAACTCGCTCGATTGCCGCGTCACCTGATTCGCGACCTCGTTCGGGGAGATCAGACGTTCCAGATCTGGGGGAGTGGGACGCGGTGATTCGTCATCTGGAGATCCAACATCGGTTGGGCTTGTAAGGCTCTTGGCTCTGGTTGAAGTATTTTGAGATAGAATTTGGACATCTGTGCTCCTAAGTGCGCAACTGACTCGAATTGCATGATATCTTGAGGATCGAAGAGTCAATGAATGCGAAAAATGAAAGGAAGATGGTGGCGGAAGGCAGGAAACAACATGTGAGGATAACGGGCGTGATGTTTTTCCTTGCCGAACTCTGCCGAGTGCCAAGACAATCAAATGCAGACCTTTTCCCTCCCCTTCCCTCACCTCCTGTTCCGACTCTCTCTTCACCACTTCACTCTAACTCTTCTCGCTAAGCTGTGTTTATTGTACGGTCAAATGGCAAAGGAGTATGTCTTATGAAGTTCGAATCATCTTCAGATTGGTTGATGTCTTCAGAGCAGATGGCCGCTGGCGCGCGCCATTTGAGAGTAAATTATCAGGGTCTCGGCAGCGCCCGAAACACATCCACTCAATCCCCCATATTGTCCGCAGAAACAGCTGATATTTTCTCATTTTCGTCCCTGCATTCCAACGTTACTTCACTTTGAGCCCTGCATATCATCATCGAATGACTGGAAAGAACAATCTTTTCACTGCAGATGACGAGGTGGCACCACGCACGTGAACTGTCCAGCGACAGTGAACTTGCGCGCCAATGAACCTCGAGACCCGGCTCCATATCTTTCTATGTCTGCTGTTTTTTTGCGGGGAAATACTCGGCAGTCTTTGGGGCTCCAGACATCGTCGTGACCAATGATGCGGGGTGGTGTGTTGTTTTGTCTGCTTCACGATATTCGGTACCTGTCTAGCTCTTCATTGACAATGATGAAAAACATCACCTGTTGCTTTGCCGAGAGCATATATACCACCATGAGTACAAGCAATCTATTTTCTTCCTTCTTCATCTCTTTCGAGCATCTTACAATCAATTACATCAAATATGTGGCATACAGGGAACATTTATATCATCACTGGCATCGCCGTGATCGGGGGTGGTCTCTTTGGATTCGACATTGCTTCGATGAGCGCTATCATTTCCACACAACCATACCTCTGCTACTTCAATCAAGGACCCGATGGACCAGGTTTCAATGATCAAGAGAACTGCTCTGGTCCAAACTCCAGCACGCAAGGTGGCATTACAGCTTCTATGGCTGCAGGTTCATGGCTAGGAGCACTCGTCTCTGGATTTATCTCTGATCGTCTGGGTCGGAAGACAGCTATACAGACAGGAGCTGTCGTCTGGTAAGTTCATCGCTCTTTTCATGGAATATATTTAACAGTAACAGGTGTATCGGCTCCATCATCGTCTGCGCATCTCAAAACATCGCCATGCTAATAGTCGGTCGCATCATCAACGGTATCTCGGTCGGTATCTGCTCAGCTCAAATCCCAGTCTACCTCTCGGAAATTGCACCACCAAGCAAAAGAGGTCGTCTCGTCGGCACACAACAATGGGCCATCACCTGGGGCATCATGATCATGTTCTACATCTCCTACGGATGTAGTTTCATGACAGGTCCTGCAGCCTTCAGAGTCCCTTGGGGCCTGCAAATGATCCCAGCTATCATTCTCTTCTTCGGTCTCCTCATCTTGCCCGAATCACCGAGATGGTTGGCTAAGCATGGAAAGTGGGAAGATGCTGAACAAGTTCTTGCTATCACACATGGACACGGCGATAAGAACGCCAAGGTCGTTGTTCGCGAGCTGAAGGAAATCAGAGATGAGGTCGAATTCTACAGCAAGAACTCCGATGTTACATGGACAGAACTTTTCAGACCTACCATGCTGAATCGTGTCCATATCGGAGCATTCACACAAATTTGGGCGCAACTGACAGGAATGAATGTCATGATGTGTAAGTCCTCCCCTCCCCGCCATGATATCCTCGCTAAGAAGTATACAGACTACATCACCTACGTCTTTGCCATGGCCGGCCTGAAAGGAAACAACATGCTCGTCTCCTCGTCCATTCAATACGTCATCAATGTAGTCATGACAATCCCTGCTCTAATTTGGATCGACCGCTGGGGTCGCCGCCCCATGTTCCTCGTCGGCGCTCTCCTCATGATGACCTGGTTATTCATCAATGCTGGAGTTATGGCAACCTACGGACACGCCGCACCCAAAGGTGGACTCAATGGCATCGCAGCCGAATCCTGGATCATGGAAGGCGCTCCCGCAAAAGTCGTCATCGCCTGCTCTTACCTCTTCGTCGCCTCCTTCGCCCCAACTTGGGGTCCAGCATCATGGATCTACCCACCTGAGCTCTTTCCACTCCGAGTCCGTGGAAAGGCAGTTGCATTGTCCACCTCGGCTAATTGGGCCTTCAACTTTGCGCTCGGCTATTTCGTCCCCCCAGCGTTCGAGAATATTCAGTGGAAAGTATATATTCTATTTGGAGTATTCTGCGCAACCATGTTCATTCACGTGTTCTTCCTATTCCCAGAGACAGCAGGGAAGAGTCTCGAGGAAGTGGAGACGATGTTCACGGATCCAAAGGGTATCAAATACATTGGTACGCCGGCTTGGAGGACAGGTGTTGTGAAGAGGACGTTGGATAGTGATCTGTTTGCTGAAAAGGAGATGCATGGGGCGCATCATGAGAGGAGTAGTGATGAGGAGGCTGGGGTGTTGAGACCTGTTCAGAACTGAGGAGCAAGAAAGGAAATGAGAGATTGAGACTTGGCGTGGGTCGAAGTTCTAATGAGTAATGATGGAGTTAGTAGAAAGATTTCTTTCTTGTATAGATAGTTGCATCTGTCGAATATGATAACACTTTTCTTGTATCCCGTCCTGTTCCTTACTTTGCTCCAAAGTTCAATAGATCTTCCAGACCCCATCCCTTTTCTTCAGCCGAAGGTTCTATGAGTTCTATTGCGGACCAAGAACATCCAGATCTAGCGTCCAAGCTTCCTTCTCTTGATCATACAGCTCCCAGAACTTCTCCGCGAGATTTGTGGGATTAAAGACTTTGTCATCTTCGGACACTTGACCAGCGATGTTGAGCAGTGCGCAATGAACATCTACCTTCCAGTCAGCATTCTCCATCCACACTATAATCTTTATCAACTATCTCAAAGTGCCATTTTCACAGCATCGAGATGAACGAAACCGGGTTCCCTGTGGTGAAAGACAATGCGCAAGGGAACGAAGAAGGAACATACCAGGAAACGTCGCCCCCAAACACTGCACCAGAGTCCTCTGGCTGGACTTAACCATCGACAGCGAGAAGAAAGGCGCATAAGGCTGTTTCCACAACAAACTGCTCGTAACAAGGAAACTCGCCTTCTGCTCGACAGGCAAGTGACTTAGGATAGGCATGGCCCATTGAGCAGCTGTGTAAAGGCCGATGTTCGTCACCTATTCTCACACATCAGTTCAACCCCAACCCCAACTTTTGATATCGAAATGATAACAGTCGGAGCACAATAGAATGTTAGAACGCACCATAAAATCCTTCACAATCTCCTCCTCACTCTCCACCAAAATCTCACTCGGCTGCACCCTCGCCGCATTGAACACCACGCAGGTCACACTTCCCCACTCACCTACCTCCTTCAACACAGCCTTGAATTTTGCGCTCTCGGCGATATCTACGCTCCAGGTCTTCACCTCGACTTTCTTGCCGGCTGATTCCAAAACGGAGGATTCGATGCTGGATTTTTCGGAGGAGAGACGGGTGTTGTCGCGGGAGAGGATGGCGATCTTGGAGAATTTGTGGGTGGCGAAGGATTTACTGATAGATAGGCCGAGGCCGGGGCCGGAGCCGATCAGGAGGAGTGTTGGTGTGGCGGACATTTCTGGAGAGGGATTAAGGTTTGGGTTGATGCTTGAAGAGAGATAGAAGTTGAGGTCCAAGGCGGAACTTGAACTAAGGAACTGTGAAGATGGAGGTACAGAACGGATTTATTTGCTCGTATCCTAAAAAGATCGGGGTTGTTGATTGAATGCTACTTATAGAACTCAAAGTGAAGTAGACGAGCAGAAGAAGCACCAGGATCGAGTAACGTCGTTCAGCATTTATACCATCGCATCATCACATCACCGGTCTACTAATACAGCTCCTCTCCACCGGTGCGGCGCCGTCATCCATCAGCGCCCGCACCCGCAGCGCATTTCCTCGGACATCCACTAATTGACAAGGCTCGAACGTCTCCAAAGACCAAAGAGGCGTTTTGGCTAGTTTGATTCTCTGACGGCTCCATGATTTTGTGTGGTAGAAGGTAAGATGTGTGTGATTGAGAGTAGGCGAAAATAAACAAGTGTGAGGCGTGGTTAGGATGGGGGTAAGATTCTTATGCTGGTGCGGCCGCACCCCTGTCGGGCGGGCTGAACGACCTGGAGTCGGCGCCCAGCTCGCTAATTGCTTTCGCGAGGCACTGGTGTGAGGCGAGAGACCAGTGAGATTCATGATCTTGCTTACCTGATTTCCGTCTTCGACTACGCTCGAATTTGTGGGCTATTTCTTGGACCCGTGAATTAATTGATGCTTTTGAGAATGCCCATGATTTTGAGTAAGTTGCTGTGTACAGTGAAATAAGTTAGTCGTAGTTTGTCAAATCAGCAACAAATCAGTACACTCGTCGGCAGAGATGCATGACTCTGCGAGGTTCCCATCTTGGAAACCGGACAAAACGGAATTTGGTGTTATTTAAGTACAGGTATGGTGCACTCGCAGCAGCAACCTCCCTGCATGGGCTGTTGTTGACTGAAATAAATAAAGATAAGATGTTACATGTATCACGAGAATTCAGGCACATGGAAAAATCTCTTTTTGTTGCCTCAGGTACACGGGGACCCGACGACGCAACATGAAACCAGATCTGGCTCTCATCATGACTGAGTGGCATTAGTCTGTGGACAGTACATTTCATAGTGTGGATTTTGATGTAACAGCATATTTTGAGATCTTTAAAGTGACCTTCTGACCGGACTTGAACACACCCCTATCCTGGAGATACGAATTCTGAACTTGAATACTGGAGACACGAGCCGCCGGGTATTTGAACTGAGACCTATGGAACTTCCTGCATCGAGACTCTGCGGCTGGACATAGACATGAGTGAGGGCAGTCGCATCCCAGCTCTTTCCAAGTCTGCCAGTCTCGCTTAGATGTCAACAAACGAGTAAGGGAGAACTTCTGCCAGGGACATTGATACCCGCCAAATTACGAAAGCAAGAAGAGTTTAGTCTATCAACAGAGTCTTGGTGTTGTTTTGGGTGGCGCGAATCCTCTATGCTATCGCGCTGGATAGTCAGGAGAGCCGAACCTCGGAACACCGTATAATTATCGATGTGCTGTACAGAATACAGAGCATCGCAAATCGGGAATAAAATGGTGTATGAATGGATTTTGTGTGTTGTCAAAGGGCTTTTGGACCAAATTTGCTCTGTGAATATCGACTACGGCGTCAAGGAAGGTCATATTTGGAGACACTGCTCTTATTTGGCAGAGACAAATAGGACAGAAACTGTGGTAACTTGATCGGAATTCAGGTTTCCATCACACTTACATATCGTTGGCTCTTCTCAGTACATTCGTCGACGGCTGGAATATTTAGTGATGGGGTACGTCAAGAACAGGTGGGTATCCATGAATTAGCGATAAGTTTATGACCTTCCAATTAAAGACAACTGAGAAAGATTGTATTGCCCGTAGGCGGTTTGGCGAATGGAATCGACTCCAGGCCAGGTGAGCGTCGTACACATCTTGCTGATACCTCTCACTGTTGACATGGCGGGTATTTGTTATCCGCTTTCAAATGTCGCGAGAGATTTGGAGACATATTGCTCCTGTAATACTGCCAAGATGAGTGGAAAGAATACAGCGATGCCTTCATGTCTGAAATTTATGCTTCGCATAGTGCGACAAGCTCAGTTACTACTGACCACAAACAAGGAAGTTCGACTTTGCCAATACAGCACCTAATCATAACAGGGCAAAGACTAACGGATTTTCGCTCTGATGAAACGTCTAGGTTTCATAGCGCAAAGTGCAGACACGGTATACAGATTCCCCAAGGCATTCCACGCGTTAAGCGAGTATGCAACCGGCGCGGTCCGGCGGATACTGATAAGTAGGTTTCGTTAAGTCTAAGTCTGGGACTGAAGATCCGAAAGTCCTGAATAGTGAGGAGGACTTTGAAACATTAAATATTTGTCTTCGCTAAAAATTGCATCCTCTGGACCATGAGCCAGGTTAAAGATGTCGTGATGAAAATTGAAGAATCTAGTGGGAATCATTGTTCAGAAGAGACCGCAGGGTCCCATAGCAAGGTATACGAAAATGCTGCGTAGGGCTGTCTCAAAACTAATAACTTGTCACCATTCTAGTCATTAGCTGGAAAGTGTCAGCGTAAGTTGGTTACATTCAAATTTGACACAGGGATGTTGAGCAAAGGTCTTGCTAAGTGCTTAATCACCCTCGCTTACGGCAGAGGCCCTATGCACACCGGCACAGTTACACATCCCCATTCACAAATATTCAATGCTTCTATGGGATCTAGTTCGCATTCGGCTTGGGGATCTTAGGGAAACTTATGTTCTGATGTGGCTACAGTACATTGAAGTCGTGGCATGGAACTTTGCCAGTTGTGATAGTTAGAAGAACCTGACCTTGTCTAAACCAAAAGCAATGAAGTAATGAATTGAATCAAGGTTTGAGATTGTATAAGCACCATTCCTAACATTCATAATTGTTCCATATGTTATTTCCGGTCGACCTACCCCTCGTTCTTGGCCCACAAAGTGTGGGGCGGAAGTCATGCTTGAAGCCCGTCTCGCCCGCCCAGCCGCCCACCTCGCGGTTTCTCGACTGTGGCGTCAGATTACAATACTCTTCATATATAGTAATAAGCAAGAATGCTCCATAATTCAATCTGGGCTTGTGGTTTAGTGGTATAATGTTTGTACTCCATCAATATATCAATTCTGAACACCGGCTAACCCCTTCAGACTCCCTTAGCATGGTCTACGAAGATCTACTTCAAAGACAACGCAGTTTAATCACTTGGGAGTGGTCCGGGGTTCGATTCCCCGCGAGTCCAATCGCGAATGTTAAATGCATTCATATTTCCCATTTTTTTTGCATCTTTTTGAGGTGGATTGATTGTGCGGCCAAGCGGCCGGAAAACCAAGTAGCGGTGCGGAACTAGCGAGCCACGAACTGTGCGGCCGTTGTTCAGGCGATCTGTTGTGCCACTAGAACCTCATGTGCAAAAGCATGTGCATTGGCATTTGTGGGCCCCCCCTACTCAAGTCTTCAGAAGAAACCGACTGATTCTCTTATGTCTCTGCAAAGTATTGTGAAGATGCCTGGAAAGCCTCATGAAACTTTTCAAAGTTTATTTTGATATATCGAGAGCGACTTCATATGTATATTAAGAGGGTAGATGATTGTTTCGTTGAGACAAGTCCGGTGGCCGACATTTTAAGGCCATCGTCGCAACTCCTCACCACACTTCTTACACATTTGACGAGCTCATCTCTCAACGAAGACCAGAGATGTCAAGACCGTTGCGAAAGGCAGCCAGATGCTCTTACGTATAATGGTGTCATTCGCAGTTCGGTCTGGCGCCTGTGGCCCACGGTATCGTCAAGTGTTGCCACAAGTGTTGGTGAGCATACTGTCACGTTCGCCGCAGCATCTCAACGACTTCGTCAAGCGAGGAGAGTAGCCCATACGATCCCGTAAAATAACCCTTCATCTCTACCTTGTACAGTAAGTAAAGATGACTGCTTTACACCCAGTCACAAAGAACAAACCTCGAAGATGTTGTGTTCACGTGACTCGCCCTACAAGACAGAGCTCCACATATTCGAAGGCTTTTCTACCAATTCTTGGAGAAGAGAACGACTTGTGAGCACAAAGCAACAAGAATCAAGTCAATATCTTTGCATGATCTTCTTATCATTACAGACATAAATTCGCAAACCAAGAACACCATCCAAATAAAATCCCATGGGTATCAAGAAACGCCATTCCCCACTTCCTCACGGCAACTCCACCGGCCCATGGGTATCACTTCTCAACTCTACAGGATGCCTTCCGCTTTCACTTCTCGCAAAACCCGGACTTTTCTGACTCCCCTCCATCTCGCTAACCGCCGTCTGCGTACTCATCCTATTCCATCTCGGGAATTTCCCATCTCCAGCACTTGGTGGACTCAAAGGCGGACTATTGGGTGGACTTCCCCATTCCAACCTCTTATTCGCCTCCGCAGCCTCCTGCAATTGCGCCTTAACAACCAATCTAGCAACAAGTGTAGCCAAAGCATCCTTCAATGTCTTCCGAACAAACCTAGTCATCAAGAAATTGCATTTCACTACATCAGTCAGCAAAGAACCAAAGCAAGAGATAAACTCACTTTCAACATCCTCCCTCAAATACAACCCACTAATCGGTGCCCCAATTCCAATCTCTGCAGGCATAACAGGCTCTCCAGGCATATTTCCACCCAATGTCCATTTCTCCTTAATATCCAATCCCATTGGCGCATAGACATGATTCTGCAACCCATTTGCCAAATCATGAAAACAAGCCTTGAACGAGACTTTCCCCTTGTACCCCGGCAGATAGCTAATCATATCCGTAATCTGGTACCACGTACAATGATACTCTTCGGGTGTGGCTTCGGGAGGAGGATTGATTCGATGTCTTTCGGTATGCGCGGGGTTCAAGTCTATCATCTCGAGATGGTCGTGCAGCGTATCGAGAACCGTTTGACGCGACACTCCTGCCGGGAGCGGCGTTATCGTCGTGAATATTGTCTTGGGCATCGTGCGATGTTGTGCGATGGGTGTGCAACCCGGATCCTGAGGGATGATGCACTTTTTGTTGAAAAGTTGGCCAGAGATCTGACGTGAGCGATCAGCTTGATGCGGGCTGTCGGACCTTGGCGGCGGGGTGATGGTTTTAATGGGGGAATGTCGGATTGAGTTCTGCCACCTGAACTTCAGCTGGGAACAATATTCAGCTGATAGTGAAATCTTGCGACATTTATTATATACAGATTGCTCTAAGTCTTTGTTCTCATGTTCCTTTGCCTTTATCAAAGATGACGCTTTGCCAAGTGCCAACTCAGTAAGCTGGAAGACTCGTTGTGTGGCAAACTCTGGGCTGTGTTCTGATTACGGATGCGCCAACACTGCCCAGAAAAGAAGTAATATTTGTCAGGGAACTCCTTGGTGAGCGTTCACCACTCGATCGTATCATGATCCGTCGAACTCCGTAGAGACATGGACTTCAAGAACATCTTGTCTTACAGAGGTCCCAGATAGGGCTGCAAGATCGCCATGATACCCCGCAATACCCCTGAAGAGGATCGATAAGATACCGAAAGGAAGGAGACGAATGCCTGAAAATGTCTTGGATTTCTGCTAGCGAGAGGCATGGAAGTCGGTGCCGTATTCGGTGGAGTTTCCCCAGTTTGCTGGACTTTTGGTCCTCTGTTCAAATGCTGAATACTTCGTTATCTTTGTCCTAGAGGGTTCATGAAAGGTTAGATGATATCGGAACCTCTGGAATACTTCAAGACAAGACTCTCGGCTTGAGGCGTCCCGTTCATGGCCCGCAATATAGCGCTGCTGAGCCGGCATCGTGTGTTCCCGAGGTGAGTGGTTCGAGTGTTCCTTATTTGTTGAGATGGCAATTTTGACTGGCTGTTAGCTGGGGATGATCTAGAGATTTGCAGAGAGCTTGTTGACTGTCATTAATCTCCAAAAATGTGCAGCAAGATGTTCTGGAGGCGCTCGCGGTCCTCCCCTTCTGATCCATTGAGCTCCTCGAGATTGCCATGCGGGAAAGAACGACTCAGTCCAATATTGCGATAATGTTATGTCGAACTCACTGTACATATTCACTGATTTATGGGTGTCAATGAAAGCAGCTAGAGCAGTTGCACTTGGGTTCTTAACCACTTTTAATCCTCTTCGGTGAGCTGTTAGCTGCCTCAAGACTACGCTGAGCAAAGCACCATTCGATATCCTCACATCGCGCCTCGAAAAATAACACAGACTGGACGTTTCTCTTATCGTATTTGCAGTAAAGATTTCCAGTGAAAAGATCTTCAAGCCGAGATCGTAGACCTGAATAGAGACAGCGAGACAGTTTAGCGGGCCATATCCTATATTGCTTGAATACTGGCAGTCGGGGCGTCGCTGCAGAGGAGCATGCCCCCTAAACTTGGATCCCGGCGACTGCAGAGAAACTCAACAAACAGGGAGAATGTATCATTGAAGCTCCAATGTATGATCTTCAGAAAAAGTTCTATGATTAGTGTCTGAGGATCTTTTCACAACACCTCTGCCTTTCAAGCTTATGGAAAGATGCAAGCTTGTCCGCCAGCGCACTTCCAGCTCCTTTGCCTCGTTAGCGAGAAACATTTTCGACCCAGCATCAACACTTCAATATCCGTCCAGAGTTTATTCTGGTTGACGAGTACGAACTGTTCAGGCTTCAAGTCGTCAGTCGATACACACTCAACAGACTTGAAGTATGTATCGGAAGCTTGTCTGCCAATACGCTTACAGTACTACTTCAAGCGTCATCTCCAACTCGAGCTGACAGAAGTTAGGCAATATGTCTTAAAAAGAAGCACAAGAAAAATCCAAAAGAACTCAATGGCAGAGGCATCTTGAGCTCAGTAGACCATGCCGGTGGAAGCTGCGAAGGCGAATCTCCTATGGACAAAGTGACACCACCACGACATAAGTAAAGTCCTAATGGAGAAGACATTTTGGATTTGGACCCTTTCAACTCATACTGTGATACCGAAAAACATGATACGCGGCCTCGTATCTTTCGCAGGATCTTAGAAGAAATTGGGATTCATATTCGAGAAATCGACACTGGACAGCCGAAGACATTTTATGTATTCCTACGCTGTATTACATCTTTCTCCCAGCAGTTGACCAGATCCAGATTCCCCTTTCCTCGATTGTGATTTGTTGAGCTGAGTCAGCAGGAGATATTTCAGCTGAGGCTGACATAGGGCGTTATCACTCCAACGTCAGCTCTTCGAGCCTCAATATTGCTGCTTCAGCTACGCTTTCCTACTTTTTATACTCCAGCAGAAATGCGCATTCGGTGTTGTGCTTGCTCAACGTAGCCGGCTGTTCGTGATGGAGCAACTCTCCAGCGGGAACCTCATTTCAGGCATCCGAGTCAACCTAGTCAATCCCAGTGGTGGCATGGGGGACGCCGTCCAGTAAAGGGTTGACTCAGGACGATAGAGACATAGACAGTCCCTAGGATCTAAGTAGAGCCCGCAATAGTCTGCAATTATTGGATCTGCGACAGGCTCAAGCAATGCTGGTGAGTTACCTTGGTCTCGCTTCAAGCTTTCCTCACTAGGTTTTCTGTTCTTAGGTTTCGATAAAAGGACTTCCAAATCGAGGTCTAGAGTTCGATCCCTGGAAATATTCAGACGTTATCTTTGCTCTCTTCCATTTGTCCTTCGTTCATTATTGAACGCCGAGTTTGATCCGAGATGTCAAATTATTGTTGATTCAGTTCAGTTATCTATAAGCGCTTAACATTTCCTCAAGTGGTCTGATAGTTTGCCCCTGACTTCACTCAAGGCAAGTATGCCGAGCATGGAGGTCTCGAGTCCAAAATAGTTCTTGTTTACCCCGCATCTTGATCCTTAACTCATGCTCGGTCTCGGGCCAAAAATGAACTACGGTAGTGGGATCAAGGTTGTGGATATCCTCTCCGCTGCGAGCTGAGCACTTGTTATCTCCCAAAGCAGCACTGTATCCGCAGACATGGCTCGCAATAGGTCCACGAGCCCATATTTAGGCGCTCTGAAGGAGGTTGTCAGAAAGAATACCAACATATCTGACTCGCATTCATGTATCACACGGCTGGAGGACACCTTCTGGTCAGTACTCACTCCATCATGCCTCCATCATCCGCAATTCCGGGTCGGCCAGACGGCGAAACTTCCCCTTTCATAATTAACTGGGAGGTCAAATCCAAATACTTGCGGGTCTGACCTTATGCCTCCGCGTCAATGGCTCAGACCTGGTCGTTTAGACTTATTTCCGGATCGCGGGGTAGTTTGCGGGGTGGTACTAATTCCACGATCTGCACGCGGCTCTGCCAATTAGAGCTTGGTTTCCACCCCAGAATCCCCATATGGACACAATCATGACCCCTCATCGCCAGTGTACTACATCACACTTGCATTATCAGATACTTTCGATCGTGGAAGGACCAATGGGAGGTTCTGGCTCGAGGTGTCCTCGGCCTCGTTCCGCACCTGATCTTCAGGTGCCGACGAATTATTTTAAAGCTTGCAATTCCCCATCTTTTTCAAGGCCCAGCAGCGTACAGTACATGTTTTAATTTTGAAGATACTACTTTGTAAAGAGAGATACCGTCAAAAATAATCATGGGATCCGTTCAACCAGTCGAAGAGCTTGATGCTCTCCTCGTCGGAGCAGGCTTCGGCTCATTTACTATGCTCAACAAGTAAGAGAATTCCAAATAAAATCTTTGGGTGATGAGACTAACCATACAGGCTTCGCAAGCAAGGTCTCAAAGTTAAGATTTACGAAAAAGGTTCAGCATCCGGTGGAATTTGGTACTGGAATTGCTATCCAGGAGCTCGTGTCGACAGCGATACGCCCATTTACCAGCTCTTCGACGAAGAGCTCTGGAAGGACTTTACATTCAAGGAGCGATATGCTGGATGGAAGGAGCTCCGAAGATATTTCGATCACGTCGAGAAAGTGTGGGAAGTGAACAAGGACACGGAGTTTAACAAACACGTGGACAGCGCTCGATTCGATGAGAGCACCAATCGCTGGCACGTAGAATGCTCTGATGGTACCGAAGTATCCTGTCGGTGGTTCATTCCATGTATTGGATTCGCCTCGAAGAAGTACACACCTCCTGTCAAGAACCTCGGCGACTTCAAAGGCCAAGTCTACCACACCGCAGTCTGGCCACAACACGATGTTGGAATGAGGGGCAAGAGAGTTGGTATCATCGGTACAGGCGCTTCTGGTATTCAAGTTGCACAAGAAGTCGGACCGAAAGTCGTCCACCTCACTTGCTTCGTCCGAACACCCAACTACTGTCTTCCCATGCGCCAGCATCCACTCGATGCAGAAGACGAGAAGAACAAGAAAGAGACCGGTTTCTACGAGAAACAGTTTGAAGCCACTCGTGGCACCTTCTCGGGCTTCACGTACGACTTCCTCGACAAGAACACCTTCGACGATAGTCCCGAGGAGCGAGAGAAGGTGTATGAAGATCTCTGGGAACAAGGCGGTTTCCGTTACTGGCTCAACACATACAAGGACATGCTGTTCGACCAGAAAGCCAACGACGAAGCATACAAGTTCTGGCTGAAGAAAGTCCGTGAGAGGATCCCGGATCCGAAGAAGGCGGAGATCCTCGCGCCAACCAACCCTCCCCACCCTTGGGGAACCAAGCGCCCTTCTCTTGAACAATGTTACTACGAGGTCATGAGCCAGGATAATGTCAAGCTCGTCGACGTCAACAAGTCGCCCATCGTAGAGGTTACCGAAACAGGACTCAGACACAAGGACGGCTTCGAGGAACTCGATATCCTGGTCTTGGCCACTGGATTCGATTCCGTCACCGGCTCTCTAGCTCAACTTGATATCCGCGGTACTACTGGAGGAACGATCGCAGACCACTGGAAAGATGGTACCAAGACAAGCATGGGTATCGCGATTCCCACGTTTCCAAATATGTTCTTCTTGTATGGCCCTCAGGCACCGACGGCGTTCAGTAATGGACCAAGTTGCACGCAGTTCCAGGCCGAATTTGTGGAGAAAGCAATTAAGCTTGCCACTGAGAAGGGTATCACTAGATTGGAGAGTACGCCTGAGACTGAGGCAGATTGGTGTAAGCGCATGCAGGAGAAGTGGGATATCACGCTGTTCCCACTGGCAAAGTCTTGGTATCAGGGTGCCAATATCCCAGGCAGGAAGGTTGAGCCCTTGAATTGTAAGTATTGCCCTTTGTGACTGAATAATAGCGGAACTTGTACTGACTTGAAATAGGGGCTGGTGGTATGCCAGAGTATCGTGAGAGTTTGGATAAGAGTTTGGACAATAACCTTCAAGGGTGGAAATACTCGACTAAGGCGTAGGTAGATTGTAGATTCTAGATTAGCTTTGTAAATGTATGCTTTATTGAATGGTATGCCTGTTTATGCCAGATGAATACATATTGAGACACTTCGTTGCTTGCTACACTGGACGGCAGAAGAGGCGAGGAGGAGATCTCGAAGACAAACAAGTTAAGGAGCTGCGCAGTGGCGAATCTGTTCAATGGCTTGATTCTATCAGATCCGAAACCTTCGGACTTTTGGGATGGAAGATGAGTGAGCGCCGCCAGTGAACCACGGTGTTACCTCAAGCGAGAGGAAAAGCTACTCACTGGGGTTGTCCCATCAAAAAGCTTGAGCCGACGTGTAGTCATGAAGCAAGCGAAATGCAATTAACGAAGTAGAACATAAGCGGAGTCAGACTAGATTCAACGTATAGGACCCTAATCCGCCAGCTCTCACTACAGTAATTCAGGAGAGAAGATCTAAGTCCATCGTAAAGTCATGCATTGTTATTCATTAAATTACCGTCCAGCATCCCGTTCTCCCCATTCAACCCAACGTCTGATAACCTCGTCGACTCTTTTGACCCCATCCCGACTGGCGTCAACCTCAAACCATTCCCTATGTTCCCTTCCGCAAGCCTTGCACTTCCCATCCCCCAGGACTCTCTGTGCATTCAATTCAAGATGTATCAGCCGTTCCACCTTGTGTGCATTAGGAACCTTCCGAGGTGTTCTAGGGAGCTGATTAACATTTATGTCGGAGAGGGTTGTGGCTTGATATGGGTAATATCGAATGAGAGAGAGATTGTAGCCGCATTGCTGGGTCCATTGATTCAAACGGCGATATACATTCTGGGCTCGACCAATCTTCAGAAGTATAGTCTTCTTGTTCTTAGAATCAGGGAGAGTTTTCGAAAAAGCATTGAGAACATCCGACGTCCTTCGATGTCCTGGTACAGGTCGAGATGGCGGCGCAAGAAGAGAAGATGCTGTCTCCGAAGGCGGTGATGCAGGAAGCGATTCTGGTGTTAGCCAGAACATATAAATATAACCTTCATTATCCAGCTCCGAAACTGGCTTCGCCAACTCTGCCAGAAGCTGCGCTGTGGTTTGTGGCGACGCAGATCTCGGTATCAGGGAGAGGAATTCTCCTGTTCGTGAGGAAGGGTCTCGATGTATTGAGGGTCGATGGCTCGTAGTGTGAAGATTCGAGGATGCTTTCACAACCTTCGGCGGGATTGGGGCTGTTGTTCGTCTCCCAGGTTTGTGGCTCGCTGGTCGAGGTGCCCGTTTCGCATCGTCTGCAATCCCAATACAGCAGAACAGCCCCAAGTTACTAGCAGGTTGTGGTCGTGGTCTTGGTTTCTCAGGTCGTGAATCATCGATCTTCGTTTTCTCATGCTCGGGTTTTGGAACTGGCTTCCGGTGTTTCTCTTTCTTCCGTTCCTCCACTTCTAATAGCCCTAATCTGTCAACCAGTGTATCCACGCTTGTTCGTTCCCGTATAGTCGCAGATTGTATTCCTTGTGGTGAAGCTCCAGGATGAGCAGCTGCTTGGTTTTTGTGTTGCCAGCAGTACGCATCTGGACTCGGGGCTCTGCCAGGTCTCGACTTTCGTCGTGGGCTCGGAGTCGGAGAGGAATATGGCGATTTTCCAATTGCTCTTCGACATGGTGTTCCGCTCGTCGTCAGGCCTCGACATGTACTATCTGGTTTCTTCGAGTCTGACCTCTGTAGTAAAGACTCGGGCGTGTGAGGAATATAGGGAGCCATTCTGCTGATGGTTAATTTGAAAAGAAATGTACCAACCTGGTAAGCAGTAGCATATTACTGCTAGTATAGAACCATTGGAACGTGGCAGTGACGAGGACCAGAAGTTGAATCCATCGTAGCCAGTTATTCATTGGAGACGCGTTGATTGTGAGAAGGGGGCTGGGGGTTGCAGATGTGGCTGGGGCTTTAGCACGGGGCAGATTCGCTTGACTCGCACTCACGTGATGTGTCTTGGCTGTTTTGTATTCACGCTTCTCCTTTTTTGAGTTCCAGGCTCGTAGACCGTAAGGCAGAACGTATCTAGCAGGTACCTTCCAAGTCCATATCTCCTGATTAGGCGTGACGGTGGTATCGACGGTCTTCGTGCCCTTGACAACCAAGTCTCTATTGAAATTTGCCATAGCATCGTCTCTATCCCTCTCTTGGCGAGGAATGGACGGATCTGGGCTAACGATGATCATTGAGATCTGTCGAGGTTCCTAAAGCTGCCGTCCAAACTCCAGCGACGCCGAATACTTTATGGTATCGAAGCGGGAATGTATGACCTTCCATATCGACTCGAAGATGCCGGACGGCCTTAGCGAATTGGAGGATCTTAGGGGGAATGTTGTAGGTGACTAGGCCTTGAGTAGTGTCGACAAGACGGGGACTGTGAGGAGAAAGGGTCAGTCTTGCCAGAAGATATTGGGACGAATGAGTCAATGGTGCACTTACAAGATGTGCAATGTGTAGGTATTCGCAACATGCATGGATGGAACCGTGTGCAACGCATATGGCTCTGCCACTGCGAAGTCAGGTGGGCCCCCGATATCCGAAATAGAAACAGCACAGTTCTTGTATATCTCTCTCATAGCCTCCTTGTAGACGTAGTCTTCTCCTCTCATCGCGGCAATGACGTTGGTATCTCCTGTGCTTAGCTGCGAGAAGAGATCCGTGATGAGCTCCAAAGGAAATCTGTTGAGTGCAAGAGGAGCTCTGGTGAACCCACAGTTTGTCACCGACTTATCGCTGCCGAAGTTCCCGCATTTATAGAGTGTAGATCCTTCAGAATGGTATTTGTAATGTCGTAGTTGGAGAAATTGGTTGCCATTGCATCATCCTTGACGTTTTCGCTGGTTTGTACAAGGTCGCAAGTGCGGAGAGCACTTTGGTAAACAACCGATCGACGGATCGTGGACTGGGAGATTCTGGTGCGTATGAATGTAGTGTAACGAGTTTTGGACCCTCTGAATAATGGACAGCACCCTGAAACGTCACACCTGTCGATGTTGCTGCTGTTGATGACAGTGAGGAAGAAGCTGGTATCTGATGCGATCACACAGAGAGCGATAGCACTACTGTTGACGTGGCATTGGGCGAATTCTAACTTCGTGAAAACTGACTTGCTGACCGTTAGTTTCTTGAAGGTGGAACTTACAGCCCTAGAATGACTGAGATTGGACTGACCACCATCAACGAGACAATTGTTGAGCTCGCAGCGCTCCAAGATCGAATTTGTGATGACTTCGGCACCGTGTTTACAGTCATCGAGGCTTGTCTTGTAGATTCGACAGTCGCGGATGTTGAACATTTGGATTTTAGAATTGGTGATCAGGACGTCCTTGAGTTGTGAATACGGGATAGGTCGGACACCAGAGGAGACTGTAGAACCATCCAATGTGCCACCCTCCATTCTGCAGCCCCGGACGGTGGAGAATTCGATGTCGTTGTGATCGATGACCTGGCAATTGATCAAGGTACAGCGGTGCAGCTTTGGGTTGATGATACGGACGTTGGTAAATGTGCAGTCGAATGCTTCAATGCCCCGGACCGTACAAGAGTCGATGTCGGCGGCGAGCAGCGGGTGACCCTCAATATCGTCGTTGTTGGCCATTCTGTCAGGAAGTTCGAGGTCGTAGCTCCGCAGAAATGGAAATGGAAATCTGGGACAAGGAAGAGGCTTTGCTATCGGCAGACTGCCTGCAATTTCGGGATAGGGATCGGATTTCGTAGGAATGCGAGGTGGTCGATGTTTGACGTTGAAGTTTCGCGACGAGGACCATGAATTTTTCTTTTGTGGTGCGGGCCAGCGTGACTTCTGCTGTCTCTTAGATCCTCGAACGTCACTTCAGACAGTGATAGATGATAGGGATAGAGATGAGTTTAATGCTGGCAAAGTGATAAAGCCTCTTGTCGGAGGATGGCACAGTTCTAGAGCCATTTCCAACCCCAACGCAGCATACTTGATAGTATGTTTACTTACAAGTGTCAAGGCCTTGATTCATGGCGAATGATCTTGATTTCAGCTCAATATATCTATCTTTCTTTGCAAACCATTGAAACCAAATTGGAGAAGAATCAAAGGACTGGAAGAGTGTATTCCACTCCTTTGTTTGATGAACCAGACACTTCTGAACTTTCGTGAGTCAGGGGTCGTGGAGTTTCGTGGAAGTTCTCATGTCCTTCTGAGACCTCGAGACCTCTCGCGACGAAGCGCTTTTGTCAACAAGCTCTTCAAGTGCTGATGCTTCTTCCTTCCAAGCTCAAGAGGGACAAGTTTGTCATCTCGCGTAATTCAGGGGTTCACAAGCTGTGATAAACAGTCCTAGACCTGCCTCCAACACTTGACAGGTACCCTCGAGCTACAATTCTAAATTCCAGCTTCGAGAGTCTAGTACAGAAAAGCGAGACCGGGCGTCTGATTTAGAGCAGTAGATGGATGAATAACAAATGCACCAATTGATAACTGAGTGATACGTTATGTAAACAATTGTTATCTCGCTTAACTCTGAGGGGAAAATGGGTAGACGCAGCTGGTCTTTTCTTGAGCATACCCTGATAAGTCCAATCGAATGTCAAGTTACTCTCTGGTGAGCCCGGGGATGATCATCACTGGCAAAAAAGAGTGCCCTTTCGATGCAGACTATACTTACATGGTGCGCCTATAAACACACAGCCAATACAGCTTCCAAAGCTTGCCGAGGCTCAAATAGTCTTAGGGAAAGCCACAAGGCCGAATCTATTACGAGCTACTGAGAGATTTACTCAAGTAATCATGAAAGGTATAGACCCCTTGACCTATGCCTCAAGAGAAAGCCAATAAATTGACCAACCACAGAGCTAAGCTAAAAGGAAAAATCTTTACAAGGCAGACAATGCTTTGTCAAGATCAAGGTCGCATCAATACACAGTCTCCAATGCATCGAACCAGGTCTCAAAGAGTGTCACCGCTTCCTTCGATGTGGCGACCTCAATCTGGCCCCAGCCATCACCAACCTCCTGGACAGTGCTGCAATTGGCGTTCGAGGCAGGCCAATACGTGAGATTTCCTCCGTTCGGGTTTCCCATCTTGATAAAGTTGACCCAGTAAGCATTCATGGTTCTGGCGATCTCGTAATCTTCTGCGACCCAAGGCAAATCCGTGTCGTACAGGTTGTTAAGGACGTAATTGATTTCAGATTCATGATAGGCACCCTGAGTTTGCCCAGGCGGCGCGTGGTCCCAGAAGTAGGTATACACCGGCTGGTCCGAAGCTTTAGCCCATAGCTGTGACCATAACCAGGTTCCAACGGCTGACCGGTCTGACCATTGTCGGTTGTATGCTGCAGATGCTGAGCTGCTATCGTTCGCGGTATAAACAGCTAAGAACTCGTCTGTCCATTCGGCAAAGGTAGTGTTCATATCTGCCAGATATGTGGCCAGGGAGATGTTCAGGCCGTAGGTTGCACCACTTTCATCCCTGGTGTTGCCGGTTAAGATAGGCACATTGTTGGCTGCTCCGTTGATCAAGGTGTTCATATATGTGTCCGGTATAGCATAGCGGTCCAGGACAGCCCCAAATCCGTCTCCTTGACTGAAGGTCGTGTAGTTCAGAGTGCGGAGATCCGCGAGCGAAGTGACATTGAGTCCCGATACATAGCTCTCACCAGTCTCCAGAGCCTGATCCAGACTACGATAGTTCTCAGCAAGCTCGCCACTCAGAGGATCTTTGGGGTCGCGAACACCAGATTCGATGATGGCGCCAACGATCAGGCCCTCCACCAATGGACTGTTCACAATGTGATATGTCGCCGCCGAACCGGCTGACTGGCCCATTACTGTAATTCGTTCTGGGTCGCCGCCGAATCCCTCAATGTTTTCCACAATCCACTTCAGCGCAGCATTTTGATCCAGAATTGCCCAATTCCCGGAGCTATTCGTCTGAAAGGTCTCGTTCATCTCAGCCGAGAGCCATGGGTGAGCAAGCCAACCAAAAACACCATTCCGATAATTGTAATTGACGAAGACGACGCCTTGATCGGCCATTCCTGCACCATCGAAGAGAGGGTCTCGAGCACTCGACATGGCTGGATAACTCCACATGACAACAGGTAGCTTCGCATCTGTCGAGTTGGCGGCACTCCAAATGTTTAGGCTCAAGCAGTCCTCAGACTCCGCGTAGCCGTCAGGCACGGCTCGGAAGGTTTGAGGGCAGACCGGCCCAAAATTTTGAGCCGCAAAAGTTGTATTCCATGGTGTGGCGGGCTGAGGTGCCCTGAAGCGATTGTTGCCACTTGTGCTAGCAGCAAAAGGAATGCCTTTCCAAACCGTAATATCCTTCCAGTGCTCGAGGTTGACCCCGGCAGGACTGCTATTGAAAGCTGCATAGCCTTGTACTGGGCCATAAACAGTATCGATACTCTGGTCGTACAGCGTGGCACTTATTGTGCACAGCAAAGCTATGATTGGGGTCAGAGACACTGGGAGGAGTCGCATGGTCAAGAATTGTGATTGGGAAGGAGTGCTGTTGAAGTAGAAAGAATGTAACCTGGGAAATAGGTTGCGGGATGTCCCTGAGGCAAACTTACACATCTAACTGACATTCTTATATTTGCCATGTATGAAAATGTACATCATAAACATGTAGGTGGAAAACTTACCTCAGTACAAGCGATGATGGCGTAATACCGCATGTCCAGTGAAAAAAATGACGAGGCCTATAATAAACTCATTCGCGTCGCTGCACATCACAATTACGTCGAAGCCAAGGCACCATGAATAAAGACTGAAGCATTCTCGGGACCGAGTTGGAGGAGCCCAGACTGACTCGTAGAGCAAGCTGTGGCCAGGACCGAGCCGTGGGGATCCCATGCAAACTCCCCACCGGCACCTTCTGACGTGACCAAACAATTTCGGCAATCTCGTCTGTACACTGGCAGGATACTGCAAGAACGGGTTCAGGTAGTCAGATGGGATTAAAGGAGAAGTCCCCACACGACCGCACGGTTTGGTTGCGTATGTGACTTGACCCTCTCGCTTGCTTGCGCAAACATACTTCCGCATTCAATCGACAGTAGAAGTATGCGAACCTGATCTCCCTGCCCAAACATATCGATTTGGAGGGCGTCATTGGTCAGAGCCCTGCTAAATAAGGTGCATACATCGTGCAGCACCATATTTCGAGTCCACACTTGTACGCGTCCAATCTAAATTTATGTTGGCCATGGGATCATAAGGAGAGAACCCTCTAGACTGTTTACTCGACTCCTTAGTTCGTGGCAACACAGAATATAAAGTATATATTCTGCAGTACCACAGCCTCCTCTTTGTCACGTCTTCACCATACTGTCCGTTTTGTTCGCCCACCAAATCTTTTTGACATCTGCAGTCTCCGACTCCGGGACCTCGCATAGCCTCGCATAGTCCTCGCATTTCCTCGCCACCATGCTTTCTCTTCCCAGGCTTGTGGTCAGCGCTCTCAGCGGCGCTGTTGTTGCCGTCCAGGCACTTTCACTTAGTGATGTCTGCACCACCGCTTATGCCAGCGCCGCAGTCCCTGCAGCGGACTTCTTACCTGGCATCACTATCGACGCATCTTCGGTTATCACGTCTCTTGTCACAAACTCCACCAACTCAAACGACTGGTACATCTCGGAGTATATCTCCTACTGCAATGTTACGATTGCCTACTCGCACAACGGTATCGCAGATGATTTAGTGCACGTATCCTTCTGGGTGCCGGAACCAGACAAATTCGAAAATCGATATGTGACCACCGGTGGCAGTGGACTTTCTATCAACGCTGTAAGTTTATCGTCATTGAATTCTTAGACCTCCACCATTGACATCGATCTCTTCACAGGGTGCCGTCTCAAACCCTACTGGTGTTATCGTTGGAGCAGTGTCCGGTTATACCGATGGTGGTTTCGGTACCTTTGATTCATCCTGGGATGAAGTCTTCCTCCTCGCCAATGACACCATCAACTGGCAGTCCGTCTACATGATGGGATACCAGGCTCACTGGGAGCTCGCAACTCTAGGAAAGGAGTTCACCAAGAACTTCTTCAACGTCTCAGAAAAAGTCTACTCTTATTACCAGGCTTGTTCTGAAGGTGGCCGCGAGGGCTGGAGTCAGCTGCAGCGCTTCGCCGACTTGTTCGATGGAGCTACGATTGGTGCACCAGCTTTACGCTACGGTCAACAACAGGTCAATCACTTGACTGCAGCCGTGACCGAGCAGACTTTAGGCTACTACCCGCCTACCTGTGAACTGGAGAAGATCGTGAACTTGACAATAGCTTTCTGCGACCCTCTGGACGGAAAGACTGATGGTGTCGTCTCACGATCGGACCTATGCAAGCTGCAATTTGACGTTAACAGTATCATTGGCGAGACTTACTACTGCGCAGCGTCATCTGGCAGTTCATTTACTCCAGGCAAGCGTCAAGTCGGTGGAGGATCTACCACGCCTGAACAAAATGGAACCATCACAGCCCAAGCTGCCGAGCTTGCACAAACTCTCTGGGATGGTCTTCATGACTCCAATGGCAAGAGAACATACATCTACTACCAGCCTGGTGCCGACTTTGGTGATGCAGATACCACATACAATTCGGAAACCGGAGAATGGGAAGCTTCTATCACGGGTCTTGGCGGACAATGGGTTGCACAATTTCTTCAACTCAAGCAGGTCGACAATCTGAGCACCTTGGACAACGTTACCTACGATACTTTGAAGGAATGGATGATCTATGGGATGCAGAAATATGGTGACTCTTTGCAAACCACCGCGCCTGATGTGAGCGCTTTTGCAAACGCTGGTGGTAAGGTCATCCACGTTCACGGCGAACAGGATCCTTCCATCCCGGCTGCATCGTCCATCCGCTACTACGAGTCCGTCCGCAATGTCATGTTTCCAAACGCGACATTCAATGCTAGCACAGAGTCCATGGACGACTTTTACCGTCTCTTCCTTGTTCCCGGCGGTGCTCACTGTGGAGTCAATACCGACCAGCCAGATGGTGGATGGCCCGCCACGACACTGCAGACTATAATCGAATGGGTTGAGAATGGGGTCGCGCCGACAACTCTCAACAACACTGGCACTGCTGCGCCCAGCCTTTGCAAGTGGCCTCTGCGCCCGTTGTGGTCGAATAATGGAATGTCGTTCGATTGCGTTTATGATCAAGCATCGTGGGACAGTTGGATGTACGATTTCGATGCTTACACCACCCCGGTCTATTGATAAAACCGGAATTTTATCTGGCTCCTGTCCTAGTCGAATGCAACCAGGCCGGAAAAGACGTGATGTGGCGCAAGACAAGCAATGCTTTTGGGGGGGCACAGGTGGAACTTTGGTGGAATTTTGGCAGAAATTTGGTATCTCATTGTGGTCGATTGATATGCCGAGGAGAGATGGTATCAGTTCATACAAAGTACTGGCCAGCATTGAAAGAATCAAGCTGTGATTACGTCCAGAGGCGGGCTAGTGTCTCTCAACTCATTTTCAAGTTTTATGCATGGTTACGACCTCCATTGTAGAGTTCAAGCGTTTTAAGCGAGTTTCAAACAGCCAAATGAAGAATTGGAAAGATGCCTAAACTCCGACCAAAACATTACATCATGTCAAGATGGGAGCCAGATCGATCAACATCTACTCTAGGATATTATATAGCTGGACCGTTGAACAAGTTGGACACATCAAACAGTGGTTCTCGATCCTGGCAAACGTAAACAATGATTGTTTACTCACTACAGAGATCCTAGAATTCAAGAAGATGCCAAAGCTAGACTCATACAGACCTAAACCTACATATGGTGCCAAAGCACTCAGCTCCTGCCGTCATCCTATCCCTGATAAATCGCACTCTCCACCCCAGCCCAAAGCCCCATAACCTCCGCATCCGCAAACGGCACAATCTGACTAGCCACCATCCCACCGACCCCCTTCTCTCTATCCGCCCACCAAAACAAATTGGGCAGTCCAGCCCACCACCCAGTGTTTGCTCCTCTCCCCGTCGCCCCCGGATGAATCGTCAACATAAACGTCAAGCCCCACCCCTGCTCCTGCTCCTTTGGCTGCGGATACAGTTCCGGAATCGGATTCGTGAGTTCCGGAGTAGCAGCTTGTATCGCCTCTCGTCCGAAATTCGGCATGTTAGGGATCTGGTTGCTGAACATCTCGTTGACGGTTTCGGCCTTGAGGATTTGCTTGCCGGTGTTTGGGGAGGTGCCGTTGTTGAGCAAGGTGGCGATGATTTTGACGTATTCGCGGGGTTGGGCGAAGAGGCCTGCGCCGGCGGAGTTGAAGATATTCTTCTGTTGTTCGGGAGTGTTGGCGTAGAGGGGACCGCGGAGGAGGTGTTCGCGGGTGGTGATGTGACCGTCGGGGGAGCGTTGATGCATGTGCGCGAGGTTGTCTTTCATGGATTGTGGGGGGAAGAAGGACATGTTCTTGATACTCAATGGAGAAAAGACGTTGGCATTGATGTACTCGGAGAGGGATTGCCCGGTCACTCGCTCGACGAGAACGCATGCCCAGTCGATTCCGGTCTTGAGTGTGTTAGTGCTGCGTGGACAAAGAGATAGGGAGGACTTACGCCGTAATTGAATTTTGACCCAGGTTCGAAAAGCAAGATAGGATCGAGATCCTCAATCCGACCAGAAAACTCATCGATACCCCTCGGCAAGCCGACTTTCTTGAGCTCCGGATTAAAGAACGTATAGCCCAGACCAGCTTCTCAAGAATCAGTACTCGTCACATGACGTTCCTCGCCGCCCGAGAGCAGTTCTCAAGGGAAAGAAACTCACAAGTATGGCTCAAAAGATGCCTCAGCGTAATACCAGTCTTCTTCTCCTTCCAAATCGGCCTATCCTTCTCATCAAATCCATCCAAAATCCTCGCCTTCTTCAACTCCGGCGCCAACTTCCCCACCAAGTCCGCATCATCCAAACTCAACTTCCCCTGCTCAACAAGCTGCATACACGCGATACCGCCCACCATCTTCGTGCATGATGCGATCCAAAAGACAGAGTCGAGAGTCATGGGTTCTTTGGTTTCGGCACCGCGTTTGCCGGATGCGTGAGAGAAGATCTCGTCGCCATTTTTGTTGACGGCTACGAAGACAAAACCGGGGATTTTGTCTTTTGAGGATGTTGCTTCGTCGATTGCTGGGGGGTGTTAGTGTCGATGAATAGTGGAACAAGTACTTGTGAGTTTGAAATTGGCAGGAAATGAGGGACGAACTCTTTCGGATCCTGGCGGCACTCGCTTCCTTGATCGTGTAACCTTCTGACGACATGTTGTACGATGGCTTTATAAATTTCCGGTAACAAAAGTACTTGGACCAAGGAGAGAAACAGAAGAAACAAATGATCAATGATATGATATCGAACAAATGTTCGGCAATGACACCACCTAGGCTGGCTGAGACCGACCGCGGGGTAAGTTGCGGGGTAGACTCTTCGTTCCAAGGACCCCTCTTCCGGTATTGACGCCATGATAGCACTAGTCTCAATTATTGGCTGGCTAGGTCTCAGAATGGGATGTTTGGTTTCCAGATTTGGACCCATTAGAAAAGGCTATTCCCGAAGTCAAGTTCGGAGGACCGGATCCAATGCTCGGTAGGTCTTGGCGATGTCAGGAGGTATCTCCTCACTCACTCACTCACTTGCACAGCAGACACATCGAAGGGTTTCTGGGATAAGGAAAGGACGAAATTCTATTGTGGTATCTCTCTAGCTCTATGTCTAGTACATCTATTCAAATCTATAACAATGTGTCCTCGGACACTTACTTCCACTTCCCGAGTCTGCCCCGAGAATCAATTTCTTCGACCAGCGTCGTGATGCATCTGCATCAATTCTTCCTTCTATCACACATCTGTGTAGGATAGAAGTATGTGAGTGGCTGTTGACCAAGAACCATTTCTGGCAGGAGAAGGCGTCGACCTCATTTAGTCGTTGCGGAGACCACCCTCCTCGGCATCGTGCATTTGCACCGATCTGTTGCTGCCAGCAGTTCTGTTCCTCAAAGCAGCATCGCCCTTCTCATTGTCGCTGCTTTCACCTCCGATCTTTGTCTCCTCATCACTGTCGATGAAGCCGTATTGTCTTGACATAGCTTCGACTTCCCGATCCGACAAAAATGGCATGTCGTAACTAGCCTTGACATAAGACATGTTCTCAAGATATCCCTTGGCGAAGATGAGATCAATTTCCTCCAAAGAGCGCTTCTTCGTCTCGGGATAGAAGAAGTAGATAACGGGGAGGAAGCAGGCGTTGACGATGGCGAAGAACAGGTAAGTTCCCCACTTGATGTTTGAGATCATCACAGGAGTAACCATGACGATCAAAAAGTTGAAAAGCCAGTTGGTAATCGTGGATACGGCATTGGCCTTCGCACGGGTACGTAGAGGGTTAATCTCTGCTGGGTACAACCATGGGAGTGGCAGCCAAGTAGCTCCGAAAAATGCGATGTAGGTGAAGAGACCGACACCAGCTCCCTTAGCTGAGGGACCCTTTCCACCATCGGGGATCAAGCAAGCGAAAACGAGGACCATGCTCAAGCATTGTCCAATAGTACCCCAAAGGAACAATTGGCGACGACCAGCACGCTCGATGATGAACCAGGACACTGTTGCGAAAATTGAGTAAACAATCATGTTGACACCTCCGAGCAACAAAGCAAGATTGTGTGACACTCCAATAGCCGATTGGAACAAGATGGGGAAGTAGTAGATGACGGCGTTACATCCTCCCAATTGCTGAAAGAATTGAGAGCTGGATCCAAGAAGTAAACGGCGGAAATGTTGAGTCTTTCCGCCAGTGAAAAGAGCAGAATAGGGGACCTCTCCGCCAGCGTGTCCACTGGCCTTGATTCCATCAACGATCAGGGAGTGCTGGAGAGTGACTGCTGCGTCGGTAGTCTCCAGACCACTAAGGGCAGCAATGACATCGATGGCATCTTCGTGTCGGTCTTGCGTGATCAACCATCTTGGCGATTCAGGAAGGAACCAAATCCCGACGATAAGGATTATACCGAAGATGATTTGGAAAGCAATGGGGAAACGCCATGTCAAGTCATCAGGTCCGTAGGACGCGCCGTAGTCGATCCAGTACGCAATCATGGTCCCGAATGCAATAATTCCTCCTTCAATACAGATGAGAAGACCACGGTTGGTAGTACGACTGCACTCAGCTTGATAGGTTGGGATCGTGGAAGTGTTGATGCCATTGCCGACACCAGTTACAGTTCGTCCGATAATCAGCTGAACAGTTGCTTTAGACCCTTTGATGGCGCTGATCTGGATGATGACACCCAGGATCATGATAAGTCCACCAAGCATCATCTGGAACCGTCAGATGATTCACAAACGCCGAGAACCTGAGAACTTACAGCTTTTCGTCGACCAGTCTTGTCTCCAAAAGCAAGAATGAAAATGGCCCCAAGCAAACAACCGATTTCATAAATAGCAGTGACGAATCCTTGGTAAACGGAATTGTCCTTGGTTTCTGGAAAATAGGCGTTGAATGGGTCTGCTGAAATGATACCAGACATGACACCTTGATCATATCCGAAAAGAAGGAAACCTGTCGTAGCAATGGTAGAGATGACAAGACCGAGAGGGCGTCCCATGAGACCGGCATAAGTCTTCACTGTAGACACACTGGCAGCTCGGTTGGGTCGCTGTTCTTGCATATGCTGCTCTTGCATATTGGGAGTTGGTTCTTCCATGATGGCTGTATTGTACGGAAACACGAAACGAGGATCTCTGGCTCAGCCAGGAAACAAAATTGCAAGTGACAATGTGCTAATGTTGCGGAGAGCTTGGGGAGACGGAATGAGGATGAGAGTGAGATGATGGAGTAGAGGAGAAAATGTGGGAGGAGGGGGCTGTTATACTTGTCACAACCTGTCAGCCATCAAATTCTTGTCAAGATTTTACCCACCGTCTTGGATGTTATCCACTGTTCCCAATTTCTGTTCAGGGTCAGACTGGGTGACTATCGCTTCGGTCGGAGGATCGGATAAGTTTCTACTCTCAACGCCTGCAACAATCGGAGCAGAGTCATGTTAGTAGCAATTCCTTGCGTTGAATTTTGATGTTTTCTCAAGAGATCGACACCTGTTTACCAATATGAGATTATCTGCCGTAAGGCGGTGTCCATATTCAATCTCTTGCTTAGCTGTGATTGGGTGTAGTTCTCGTTCGCGAAAAGGATCTTATTTTGACGAGGGTAACGGCGCCATGGCACTGATCCACATCATCGTCATCAGGTGGATTGCGGGGACTCCAATTGGAGAGGATAAGCAACGGCAAGAAAGCCGAGAGATAACCAGGAAGCTTTTCAAGCACAAGCGGGAATGGCGTTTGCTTGTTTATAAGCCGCAAGGCATCGGGGTATTTCTCAATCGAGTTGAGCTGATCTCGACCTGACAATTCTGCGCAGAACAACATCACAAAGCTGAGTCTGCACAAGGGTGCAACTACTCCAGGTCCCTGAGATTGGGATATTATCGTCAGTGGAGTCCCCCATCTTCAACGGATCGTGCGATGTCTGCGTGTCGACGTCAGATGCGGCGCCTTGCAATGTGAAGCAAATGCGACCGAGACAGTTCCGAGGCCTTCTCTTGCTTGTCCACAATTGTATGCTGCACCATTGCTTAGAGGCGTTTTATTGTGGAATCGTGAACCCGGTAGCCTCAAAGTAGTAGTCCGATATTTGTGGGTTCGTGGGTCTGATAGCCTCATGAAGAAGGCTGGTCTGCAGCCTTTTCTATGTTTTGTGGACTTTGTCGTGGTATCGGCGCGTGAGAGTCGCCCTGCAGTCTCTTTCTTGTAGCCTCCCCAATCATGATGAAGGATTTGATCGGATATACTTCCAACAGGTGCATGTGAGATGCGGGCAGGCGGATAGTATTCAGTTGATGCTTGGGCACCGAGAAAAGAACGAGAAAAGCCGAGGTTCTTTCGAGGCGGAAAATTTGGTGCGGAGGTTGGTTTAAGCTTCATCACGTGAACTACTTTGAACTCTCCTTTCTCGACCTTCTTCAATCATCAACGTGAAAGACTTCCTTTTTAGACGACTTGTCGATTTGGCTGGACGTCGAAGTGTACGTTCGTCTTTTATCAGTGGTCTCGTCCTCGGCCAGTCTCCGGGGCGAATGCTTAAGTGAAGACGGAAGTTCCGATTTCTCCCTCGAATATATGCATATTGCCCATTGCAGCTTCATGCCTGCACCTCAACGTTGGCTTTATCGTCGGCTCATCTGAGGCACGGCATCACTATGGTACTCAGACCTCAGAACATATTTGGCTCAGGCTTTTATCCGATTCGTGCTTCACGTGTTGTTGTTTTCTACCTAGGTACCGTCCGTCTTCCTCTTTACAAGAAGGCCAAGTGCTGCAGAGCACTGTGTATTGACTTGCGAGTTCTCTTTGTTTGTTTCAGTCCTTTGCTTCTAGTTTCATTCTTCAATCACAAACTATACATAAATATCGCTTTTTCCAATCCCTCAAATCCCCATCCATCATATCGATACTTCCAGGAGCACTCTCCGTTAGGAGCTTTCTCCGCCAGGAGATACTCTCCGTCAGGAGAAACTCCTCCGATGCGACTTGCAACAGAATGAATCGCAACAATCCTTCTCTGTGTCATCATGTTTTCAGTTTCGAATCAGCAAAAAAAGTTCTGCAATTCAGACGTCTGGCGCCAATATTTTGGCCTGCCCGATGCGAGTCACGGTTCACACGAGCCTGATTTTATTTAGAGTTTGGCTATCGAACGATTTCCCCGAGTCGTGCTACCCTTAATCGTCGAAGTGGCAAAGTTGTCAAGATCACGTGGATGTTCGAAACGTGATATCCTGAGACTTTGGCGGTTCATTCTTCCACAACTCTTCTTTGCACGAAGATTTGAAGGTAATTAGGGCATCTTCGAGGCGCAAGATTCAAATTTTGAGATCGAAGTGATAGATCTACTCTCACCAATGCTCGTCCTCTACCAGACATCTCGCTTCTACCCAAACAAAACACCAACCAGAACCATATTGCTAAGCCATAAGCAGAGCGGGGCACGACATGCAACAAACCTCCTTCCGCTTTGCATCCTCCAATCAGATCAGGCATTTCAAGCCTCGGATTCTCAGCACTCGCGTAACACAAAGCGAGGGGGCAACCAGTAAACATTCAGCTCTGATCTAATAACTTGCAAGTTAAAGTGGACTGTGAGTTGCAGCCAGTCTTTTGGGAGCTGTCAGCAAGCGGACGAAAGAAAGGGAAATACTTCAGTCATTTACCGTACACTAATTCTACTCACTGCCCTCAGGTTTCCAGTCTTGGCTGCAGAGACTGGCACATCGTCTAGCCAGCCTCAACAAGCATATTGAAAAGCTCTGAACTTCGAAGATATTCCAATGGATCGAGTGCCATGCTTGAGACCTTCGGACAATCGCATCATCGCCGGCCAGCTGCATATTACGACTTGCAACAAGACGACAAATTTCGTAGATATGGCAATACCAGCACCGACGCTCTAGGCATCCACAAAAACGAAGAGAATTCGAGACCAAAGCCAAGTTCACACAATAAAAAGAAGACCAGTCACCCTAACACCATCATCTACCCCGTCGTTACATGTCCCATCTGGAAGTTGCGGCCACCATCGAATTTCTCCTGCTTTCAAAAACTGGAATAGTCATCACTCCCAAGAATCTCCAATTGATACACGGCACCACGGCATGCCCGACTTACACAGGTGTGTCGTGCGAGTCTCATGTTGTGGTCGGGTTCAAGAACCCGATAAGACTGCGCACGACCTTGCCGCAACAACAACTGTGTCTTGTCCAGCTTCGCCGGTTTTGAGGATATAAACATGCAACGAGTCGTGTGCACTGAAACGGAAAGATACGATCCGATGTGGGGCGTAGATGAATAAGGAGAGTAGTGAAGTGAAGTGCAAAACGTAAGTGGTGTGTTGAGGTGCGATGTGGTGCTGTGTGAAGGACAGCTCTCTGGGCTACCCAGAGTTTCAGCGATTTTCGTCGTACCGGCGCGTGTTGTTTGCTATCTGGATTGAGGAATGTGTAGAAGAGAAGATCGAAGCTTTATGAGGTTCACAGTATCTCGGATCGTATTTACAACTCCAAGCCGCGGAGTACATAAGAAGGTACGTCTCCTCTCGCACCCCAAAGAAAAGAGCCCCACGCTGACGGGTACACTACAGTATCACTCCCCAGAAACAACACCCGTTCCATCTACCGACCTTCAAATCCCCATAGCGGCACAGTACATATCCGTACTCCCAACACAGACATCGTAGTCTTCGTATACCACATCCGCACCTCGCGAACAATCTAAGTCACGCCGTTTCGCCGACATGAAAGCTCTTTAGCCTAAGCAGGGCAATCACCCCGTCAGCCACCATCCAATGAAGCGTACCATTGTTCTTGGAGTGCAGGTGTGATCGCCTGAAATGTCTGCTTTGAGAAGGTCTCAGCCTTACGAAGGATTCGGGGTTGTGGGGTTGAGATTGAGCCTGAGTGGAATACGATACCCCGCGATGTACTTTTTGTGGTTGGCATCTTAGCACTGGTTGTGAAAACGGAATTCTGCATCACAGGGTGCATGCAGCTTTGAGGCGATGATGGGGAAAGGCGTGTATATAACTTCGGGGATCATCTTCAGTTTGAGAAGAGGAGAGGGATAGTTTGGCTGCCAGATAACTCTATTGGCTTTCCATCATCAGTGTTATTCATAATTTCAATCTTCAACGATAGCTGCACGCAAATTGGATAGCCATCACTATGGTCGTAGCTCACGAGGGTGACCCCGTCCTCACCCGCCTCATCGAAGGCGATCATATTCCATGGTACAAGAAGAAGAATCTTCGAAAGTTGTATCTCCTTCTCTTCCCAACATGTATGGGCATCGAGATCACATCTGGTTTCGACTCGCAGCTCATCAATAGTCTGCAAGGTGTGGCGTCTTGGAAACACTGTAAGCTCCCATCTGCATCCATTCCGAGTTCACAATTCCTCTTCTCTATTTGCATGTATCGTGGAAGAGAGAGCCTGACAATGGTGCAGATTTCGGGGACTGCGTTTCGAAATTGAGTGACGCCGGTGTGATGGAAGAGACATGCACCTTACCAGCCTCTTTGGACGGTCTCGTACAAGCATGTTACGCCCTCGGAGCAATTCTCTCTCTCCCCTTCGTCCCGATGTTCAATGACCGCTTTGGACGAAGATGGTCTATCTTCTTCGGATCGGCTGTCTCAATTGCTGGTGCTATTGTCCAAGGATTTGCTCAGAACGGTATGTTTCTCCCTGCTACCCTTATGTTAACTTTTGGATTAATTTTGACACTACGTAGTCGGAATGTACATCGTAGCGCGCATGATTCTTGGATTCGGTATCCCGTTTTGCATCATTTCTGGATCGGCAATGTTGGGAGAATTGGGGTATCCGAAGGAGCGACCTTTCTTGACTGCGCTGTTCAACTCATCGTATTTCATCGGGTCGTTGACAGCTGCTGCTATCACGATGGGCACTAATCACAGTAAGTTCCTCAACTTCATCATTATAGGCAGGGTTCCGGACGCTCAAAGGCACCTACTGACTCGGTAATCTCGTTCAGTCGAAGACAATGGTGTCTCCAGTAACTGGGCATGGCGCATCCCGTCGTTCTTGCAGCTGGTTCCTTCGATGGTACAGCTGACCTTAGTCTTGTAAGCAATCCCAGCAGCCGTACTGCGATATGAACATATCTCCAGATACTTCGACTAATCTCCAACCCTAGTTTTCTACCCGAAAGTCCCCGGTATCTCATCAGCAAAGACCGTCGCGAGGAAGCGTTTAAGATCCTCTCACACTACCATTCAGAAGATGACCCCAGCAGTCTTATCGTCCGAGCAGAAATGGCCCAGATCGAAGCTACAATCCGCATCGAAATGGATGCTTCGAAACAGACGTACTTGGATCTGTTCCGTACAGTTGGTATGAGGAAGCGAGCTTTTATTGGGACAATGTTGGGATTCTTCACTCAGTGGAGTGGCAATACTTTACTTTCGTAAGTTGAGCCTGTAATTTAACGGGATCGGCTCAGGAAGTATATTGACCTCGATAGATACTACTTCATGCGTGTCCTGACTATGCTTGGTATCAAAGACTCCAACACGCAGCAAATTATCAATGTAGGGAATCAAGCATGGGGGCTCGTCAACGCCACCACCATCGCCCTGATTGTGACAAGATTCGCACGCCGAAAGATGTTCCTAATCTGCACGATTGGCATGCTCTGCTGTTATGTCGGCTGGACGACTTGTATGGGCATCTATCTTCAAGGAGGCAGTAAGAACGAAGTCGCTGGCAGAGTTGCGGTATTCTTCATCTTCGCGTACTCGCCAATGTACAATATCGGGTACAATTCGTTGACGTACAGTAAGCAACTTCTCGTGGTCCAGCTTCGTCGTTGAGGTGAGGCACTAATCTTATGCAGCATATCTCGTCGAACTCTTCCCATATGCAGAGCGAACTCGCGGAATCGCGCTCTTCCAATTCTGGGCACGTGGAGCAAACTTCTTCTCCACCTTCGTCAACCCCATTGGAATCAAGAGCATCTCCTGGAAGTATCTGCTTGTCTTCTGCGCTTGGGTCGCCTTTGAAATCGTCTTTGTGTATTTCATGTTCCCCGAGACATCCAACCGTACTTTGGAGGAGTTGAGTTTCAGTAAGCGTGCCCCATGGTAGTGGCGGAGGCCGAAATCTGACAAGAAAAACAGTCTATGAGGGCCAGGAAGTTCAAGCTAAGCAGGCGATGGCAACGGAGAAACAGATTCAAGCACAGGACTTTGACTTTGGTAAGAGATCTGAAATGTGTGGAAGCGTTGAAAAATGCTAAATGGTGAGCAGTGTACGAAGGGCATGAGGTACAGCACACTGGTGCTGCTCCGATTGAGCTGGATGACATTGCCCAGCAGGAGCCTCGCCACTCTGGTACTGTGCCACCTAGGTCTGAACTCAGAACATGAATATGAACTTTGGGGAAAGTTAAATGACCATAAGGTGTCTTGAAATGAAGTCTGGGCATTCTGCCAGGGAATCAATATATGCGAGAAGGATGAGGGATAGCGGGTTTCGGTGTCGAGTCTAAATATCTTGGAGCACTTATGCAATACTCGAAATGATGCCAATGCGAGCTTTTCTCGCTTTCGCTCCTTGAGATATACCAATTTGCAAGCATATTCGCGTGATCGAGAGACATCAAGATTCATAATATGAAACAGGAAACAGGTTGGTTTGAGGTTGGCAGTTATAGCCGATGTGTATTAATCTTCATGGCCCTTGCCAGGCGCCACGGAAAATGTTTGTCCCTATCAGACATCTCGTAGGATGATTCGTGCTTTTCCCGGTATGTGTACGCCAATACTCCAACACTTGTCTAGTAATACAGCTGCCATATGCCTCTATGCCAACCAGCTCGTGGTAGAGGCGGTGGCTCAGAAAGTGTGTCCGTCTATCATCTATCGTACAACATTTGTCCGTATGTGCTCTTCTTTTTGTCGCTTGGAATTTGAAGATCGAAGTAGGATTGTGTGCCGCAATGGAGTTGACTTTGCGCATATGGTTGACGCAATTTCGAGGATGCCAGGCATTCGAATGATGCGGATGGCCGGGTAAAGGTTGTGGTGGTCGAGGAGAGTTTGCCAACTCGGCGGCAGCACTCAATGACTTAGAGACCAATTTTGATCATGGCTCCTCCGAGCTTCGTCAAGAACGCATCCCAAAGTTCGTAGGTCTCGAACCAAATAGCAGAGAATACTCCACACATGTTGATGCGCTTCGGGGGAGACTGTAGTGTACGTTTGAGTGGTGGTTTGGTAAAGCTGTGACTTGTGATATACAGCTGTGGTATGTATGGTTTGATGGTGTTTCTTGTTACGATATACTAAACTCAGTTACAGCATGACGACCTACCTATATACTTCTTGGAGGGGGCAGACTCCAGGGCAGATCCAGGAGCAGGGCTAATACAGCGCCTTGGAATACCCGTCTTGGCCTGTGATGATCACCCTGCCCGAGCCTTGTCATCTGCCCAGACAGTCAGACCTGATATCATAGGACTCGAAGAGATCCGCAGGCTCATCCAGGGCTGTGTGTGGTGCGATGCATGTGTGACGACCAGTCAGATGTTCGTTGCCTGAAGTGGTGAGATGGAGCGATAAGAGAGGTCAACAAGAGGGGGCGATGACCTTGGCGAACCATCACGTGTCTGGGCGGTCGGATCCGACGGCAGAAAGCGAGAAGGGTTTAGCTTCATTCCGAAGTCCTCGTTGGATCTCGTGGAGCTCGTCCTCCTCCTCCTCTTCATCTTCTACTTCTGACTGTGTCTAAGGTTCCTAGCCTGCTCTACTTATTCCAGACTGCCATGACATGTCATCCATAGTTTATTCACTCACTAGTTTTCCCGTGAAATCGTAACCTTTAAACCAGCTCGTTTAGCTGATCTACTGCAGAGATTGGCCGAAGTCTCTGGCCATGTCTCAGTCGCTGCACGACGCACCTTTCGAAGCGGAAAACATGTTCGAATATCGCCAGTTCAAATACCAGGAGAGCATAATCCTTCGCTGGATCCTCTACGATTGATATTCAATTCATTGTAACCTGTTAAAGCAGTCTTTTCCTGGTCACATCTAGACTCACGGAACAATGGAGAACGATTGTACCAAAGGATTGCTCGCAGACGACTAGGAAGAACAACTCGGTCTACGTTATACTATGTACAGGATCTCGATCTTTCGCTATTCCTCATAATCTACAGGTTTACCTTTCCCCTCAGCCTTGCTGTTGGAGCTTCCAGCTTCAACCAAAACAAAATCCGGAACCTCCTGTGTCTTCGGCGACTTCAGATGCTTCTTGCTGCATTCACCACAACAAGCCTGTCCGAGACGTACACCTTGGCGTTCCTCTGAAGCTTTGGCGCGAGCGAGGATTCTCTTCTGACCTCAATGATCTTTTCTTCGGTCTCGTGGTTCTCGGGACGGTGATAGTGAATATGCTTCAAGAACCCCAGGACGAGGTCACGGTCGATGCCTGGAGGAAACTGGTGTTCCAGGAGTGACGGTGGAAGTTGCTTGGTCGGTAAGAGAGCCAGGCGATAAAATCCCATGGCATCAGAAATTAAGCTCAGTGGGCTTGGAGACTTCCACGAAGCGTGTGTCTTTGCGGCATCAAAGGCTGTCAATCGGCGGAGCAACTCTTCGCCTGCGCATAAATCGAAGTTCTCACGTCTGGCTCGTGTTTGTTGATTTTGTCTACCAGCTCTGTCACACCTTTAATCGTGGTTCCTTCATGCTTCTCTTCGAACTTCAAGGCCAGCTTTCCATAGTCATAAAGGAGACTTGCGACGTACACGTCGGCCCAGTGGCGGCCATCGCCTACAGGTTGGAATTGAGCCTGAAACTTGTCCTATGTACCCTCGACTCCATCGATCCAGTCCATGGTATTGGTGATCCAGGTTTTGAGTGTCGCGTCATATCCCACATTGCATGGCCTGGATATAAATAATCATACGGTATCGGTCGAATTGGACCTCTTTTTCCATCATTCTCCGCAAAGCCAGATCCCGCTCTGTCTCTGTACCACGTATGCGAGCCATGATTCTTCTGGAAAACTCGAGAACTGTAGCATCTATTTCCAAGTTCTGAGTGGAGATTTCGAGGAGGTGCCTGGCTATGGGTTCGGCAATCATGTCATCGTTCATGAGACACATTTTTCCGAACTGAGACTCGTGGACGATCTTCTCCATAGACTTACGGGCCAAAGTTTTCAGCTCAGCCTTTGGGTACTCCACGACAATCTCTAATGCTGTGCGCATTTTTGGGTTCACTGTTTCTGCGTGCATTGGTACAGGTGTGAACACCTCACCATGGAGAAACATGAGATCCATCTTCAGGATGTCCAAGCTGAACGGCATGTTCTTGAATTCTTCAGGGACATCGGTATTGACGCGTGCCGCCCCCATGTCCTTGCACATTTGCGAGACCTGGGACAAGATTTGTCTGATCTGTCCAATCCAGGAGTCTTCGATCTCCTTTGCCTTCTGACCGATCTCCGCAAAGTCTTCAGAGCCAGCAGCCCCGTTTGATTGTAAATCGCGAACAAGCAAAGTCACCAACACCTCTGTCATTTTCCTTGCCCCTTTCAGCAAATGTGATGCCTTCTCGAGCTTTTCGGAGCCTTCATCACGTAGCTGCTCGTCGTTGGATTCCCAGATAGCGCCATCTAGCTCATCATGTAGCTTTCCAGCATCCTTCAGGGCTCTCTGGAGAATTTCGATGCGCGCGACGGTAGCCTCAATATTGTCGTCGGCTTCGGTGGGATGTTCGATTTTGATGAGATGGCGAGGATGAGCTTGGCTGTTGTATCCTTCAATGAGGGCTGCACCACCTGGTCGCGTGACGGCATGTGGTAAGTTGCGAAACAGGCTTCTTGCGATCCTGTCGTGGATCGTCGTCTCAACAGCAGGATCTGTATTGTCATCATTACCGTCGGTTTTATTGCCTGCTGGGTAGCGTGGGATTCCAGCGCATGTGTCAACCTCCATGCCTAGATCTTCTGTGTCATTCCCGTATGTTTCTCTCACATCCTCGTCTATGTCCCGTAGCGGTTTGCAGCTACTAAAGCTTCTTTGCTCACCAGAAGTTTGTCCTCATCCCGAGACTTTTGGTACTTTTCGAGTAGGGAATAGAATGCCGAGTAGCTAGAGAGCGGATCCGTGTATCTCGCTGCTCGTCCCTGCCTTTCCAACACAGAGGTGGGCATATTTACTTCCTAGACCTAAGATCGATTTTGATGGCCGAGTAGAAATGTTGATATGTCTGGAAAGAGTTCTTTTATACTTGAAACACAAATATCAAGAAAGAGGACATTATGTGTTGTGATTCATACCGCTAGCATGAAGGAGTGCGAGATGCGACTACTCACGCAAGCATATTCATAAGCTTGACGGCCATCCAAGTCCGAAACAAAAATAGGCGTCGTGTTGGAGGAGTGTCATAAAGTCATGCTTTTATTTCTGAAGACCATCATGTCCAGCGCCACCAATGAGCCCATGCCATAGATTTTTGATGCTCCTTTTCATCATCCGTAATCCCATGCTCCTTAGCCCAGTCCAGGATTTTCCTCGCCAGATCAACGACGTGTTCAGCAGGCTCAAGTCCACAGCTTCCAACTTGCTGTATGTAGCAATCCACTATTGATACTAGGCGCTTCTCATCGCTCAGTTCTCCTCCTTGACTCGAACCGGATTTCTCCATTTTCTCCGAACATATTAGGCCTTCACCTATACCTTTCGACGGCTCCAAGAGTCTCCGCAGGGCTCTTTCCACTCCCTCATCCACTTTCTCGCCCGTCACCAACGTTCCCATCCCTAGATTGAAGTGGTAGCATCTCAAAGCTCCGAGGGTCCGGCATTTTGCATTCTCCAGCATATCGAGTTCCTCCTCAGTCTTGTCGGTCGTTGCAGAGGCATCCAGTTCAAAGTGGCTGATCTGACTATCGCTCATAATATCGTCTTCCTGCATCATATTCTGGAGCGTTGCTGGCGTGTCAATGAGATCTTTTGTATTCCCCTCCCACTTCTCGAAGAAGTCAGAAGTCCGTTTGTATGGTAAGAGGCTGAGCCAACGTGGTCCACAAGGGCGGCAGACTGTCCGGGGCTGAGGATTGGAAGAGATCTCGACTTCGAGGGTTTTGACTTGAGATGCGAGGCTATCGATTTCCTCTTCGAGCTGAGAAGTGGATGCTGACATTTTAACCAAAGCATCAGCTTGAATGTGAAGGTTTTGAAGCGTTTTTGATGGTTGCGATTGGACTTTGAGGATTACTGGACGAGATAAAGGGTGGGAACCCGGCCAAAGAATATTCAAGTCAAATAAAGAAGCGTGCCTGAGCACTTGTGATTCACGCTTTGCTAAATGCTAAGTACAATGTGACAGACAGAAACTTCTTTCGCACAGCTCCATTCACTTCTTCTTTGAAGACGAGGGCTTCATCTCCCCGAGTATCTCCACCAGCTTATGCGCAAATCGTACAGTATTCCTTCGCTTCTCCTTCTTAACTAGCTCTGGCTCCGGGGAAAGCTCTTTTGGCGGGGTCTCAATTTCTTCTCTAGCGAGTTTGACGAGTTTCCCTGCTTCATCCAATATCTTTGGATCGTCTTGTGCTTCGTTTCTCGCATTCACACTCTCTTTCATCAATGTCGTAATCTTCTCGCTAGCAACTACCAGCTCACTGTCCACTTCACCTTTGACTTCCAGTGTTGCCTTACCAATCTCGTTTACCTGCTCCGCCAGACCTGGTGTTGCTGTTTTAGCTTCAATGATGATTTGGGAGTGAATATCCCTGATTGTGGCATCAGGTACGTCCTTGGCTGGACTGCCTTCTTTCGTAGCCTCTCTGACGTTTTCGACTTCATCCGCCTTACCCTCCAAGCGCTCCCCTACCAGCTCAACCAGCATCTGAGCTGCTTTTAACAGCTGATGATCAACTTCCGCTCTATGTATATTCTTTGAGACGGTCTCGTGGAAAACCTGTAGATCACCTGGCAGAGCTCGAAACCGCTCTTCTTTGAACTTGGTGATATTCAACTCTTGATCATCAATGTTCGGATCTTCCTCCTCGATGGCAGTCTCCTCACATGATCCCATACAGCCTTGGCTCGAGAAGACCTCAAATTCTTGCTGGTCTATCTTGTTCTTACCCTTGGCGAGAATTATGATGTCTTTCGTTGGCTTCAGAACCCCTTCATCGACGTTGCCTCCAGTTGAAAGGTAGTGCCGGTAGCTTCTCAGCTCCTGCTGTAGGTATGTCGACCAGTCCCGAACCTCGCCGTCAAACTCCTTGAAGCTTTCGATAATCTGCACATCCTCAGCGGCTAGTTCTGGAGTCGCAGGTGGAGACGGTAATAGAGGCAGTGAAGCGATGAGACATTCTTCGCCACAAGAGCAAGAGTCCTTGGAGGTTGGTCTGTATTCTGGGACAGCTGAAGCCAGCTTTGGCGAGTTGTCATCTCTGTGTAGAGCTTTGTGAACCAAGTCGAAGACAGCCTTATTTTCACACTCAGATCCGTACGATAGGAGTGCTTGCCTGTAATCTCTCAAAGCGCGAAGAGCATCTTCTACCAAGATTTCTCTTTGGGTGGGGTAGAGGGTTTTCGTATCAATACTTTCAATCCCCACCTCCTCCGCAGCCGCTGTATCTTTCCATCTCAGCAACCGATCGAGCGCTTTCATGATGCGAAGATTAATTCGCTCGTCGAGTTGTAGGTCTGCGAGATATACACTGAGCTGCTCGATGGCGTTGGGCACAGTTTCGTGCTTCATGTATTGTGTCATTGCATCCGACATCTGCGCCAAGTCATCATCTGGCTGATGATGAATTTCCTTCTTTATCTCCTCACAGTTCTTGTCGATCGTTTTCACCAAAGCATTCAAAGATGCTTTTTTTCGGTGTTCTGCCCTTTCTTGGAGTCGATGCATTGCAGCTGTTTCTCTCCACCACCAGGTCAGATCTGAGTATTCTTCTTTCCCCACCCACCAAGGAGATGCATCTTCGTTTGAAGGAATAGTATGCCCAGTCTCAGCCACAGCGGCATTCATTTCTTTCTCCAGCTTCATAATATGTGCATCGAGCACGGCTGCTGTATCATGCTGACCTCCCTGGGTCGCAAGCTTCCTAGAACTTGCCAAGCCGTTCAATATCACGAGGTGTTGGGAGTATACTTCCATGGCTGCCGTAGATCCCTTACTATCTGAGCCGAACAGCAGGCATGTGAAGAGCTGGCGTATCTGCTCCACGATGAAGGATCTATCGTGGTATCGTGGAATGGATTTTGGGCTGCAGTTGAAATGTGTTTTCACTTTGGTGAAGAGACTGTCGATTTTGACGGCGGTCTATATCTTCGGGGCTTCGGTGATTTATACGAGCAAACAGGGCGAGGAGGCCAGTCGTGTGAATCATTCTCACCAGTAAGAGATATTGTCTGACTTAGGCCCCTCAAGACTGTTTCCTCTCTTGAAGCAGTCAAAGGTGTTGTCACCGGTATGGTTTCTTCATGACGTGGCTGCACTCTTGGAGGTAGTGGAAAGAAAAGCTGCATGATCGTGAAAGAGGAAATGTATCACTTCACCAGTCGCAGAACTTGTCAATAATTTTGATATTGGGCTCCATGTACCGTCTTTAAGCCTCTTCCAATGTACACCATCTAAAATGTTTAGCCTTGCGATGCTGTGTAATCGTAGATATCGCGGGTTGTCCTGCGATCGCGACGATGGATTTAAGTGGGCCCACGTGGCCATCGCTTAATGGCATCAAAACAAATGGTCAAAACGACCTGCGCGCCAAACGAGAAAAAAATGTTGTGTACAATCTAGATCAACCGAACGCTTGAAATCAGCGTTATGAAAGTAGCATGACATAGGAGGTCAAGATCAGATGCTCAAATTTTGGACCAAAATAGCAAAACTCGCAGACTAACCGCGATGAGGCGGATTTTCCGACCGAGAAGCGATTAGTCTGTTAGAAACCATGAGCTTGTCATGATTTTGAAGAGGCATCACCGTGACGTAGAACGTGGGTGCTTGTACATGGCAATTGTTTGTTTATTTTGGCTAGATAAAGTGGTTAGCAATTTCACTCGAACTAGAGAAAAGCTGAGAGAATGTGAATGTTAGGATCCACCACGACCTACCCTCACGATCGTAGGCTCAATGAATAAATAGAGAATAGATGTAAGGGTTATCCTTGTCAGATCCTGGAGACTAATCTAGAAATTTATCTTAATCCAAGTGTCGTCCATAATAGCCATGGATGAGATTACTGATGGGAAAGGACGAAAGGTGAGCTCCACTTCCGCGCCAAGCTAACCTGATCTCTCCGTCTTCCGTGATCACCTCGACTTTGCTGAATATACACCTATCCCCACAGAACTACTCCTCTAAAGTCACTGAATACTCCTATTGCTTCTTGTACTATCACCGCAATTATCATGAGCGCTAATTTCATAAATGCAGGCTCTGCGGATAATGTCAGAGCGGGGTGGATATGCGTCAAGCATCTTAGGGCAGTCTTCACAAGGCGAAGTACCCAACACGACCCAAAATGCGCGCGAATATCAAGTTGCCAAACTCCATCAAAGATGTAAAGATCAAGGACGAACACATTTCGGGACTCCTATCCAAGAACAACGCATTGTCAGAAGAGCTGGCAGCTCTTAAGGTCGAAATTAAAGCCTCGAATGAGATGTATGCTTCTTCCTTTGGGATCCCAATAGATAACACCAACATCCGCCCAGAAACACTGAACACGAGACTGAGATAGCAGATCTCCACGGACGCATCAGCAACATGACCCCATCGTACCAAGTCCAACTCAGAAGATGGGAAGATGCCAAGGAATCATTGTGGACAAGGAAAGACGGTCACAAGCAGAACTACATGAGAGATACAGTGATTTACGACCATGGAAATGCTGCAGCACATGGGGCAAATATCTAGGCAGATGTAGCTCTACTTGAAAGCAAGGAGCAAACTTCTCTCGTTGCAGATTCTCGAGCCAAGGAAATTTTCGACGAACTCTTCAACGCGTCATGGTGTCCTTACGCAGTGTACACACTCGAGCAATTACGAACTGCCGAACAGCATCATCACGGCAACAAATTGTGGAGGTACAATGATGGCGGAGAGGATCCCGGCGAATAATGAGCAGGTTCGAAGAACACGATGCAGCGCGTTTGAGAAGATCGAAATCCTCTTCGAAAAACATGCAAAAAGCAAGATTGGTGATAATTTCGATGATGAACCCAAGGTCGTGAAACTTCTTAATTGCATCAATGCTTACACGCGCGAGGTTGTGGCAGCGTGCAGACCGCAGAATGGAGGAAAGCTCGGGATTTCAGGTAAATCTGCTTCTCCGCTACTGTGAAAGATGGGTGCTAAGTTTCTCAAGCAGACACTTCGTACCAAACGCCTTCTCAGGACGACGCAGGTGGTGATTTTTTACAGTGTTTAAACTTCGTATGAACGGCTGTGGTCTAGGTTGGGTTTCGACTTCTGGAACGGTGTCGGAAAAGACACCGTATATCACCCCCAATCGTAAGCTCTTGGTCAATCTAGGGTATAGTGCTATTGAGAGGGATTTGGTGCGCATATTCGGAAAGTATGGGGGTCTTGTTAGCACTGACAACAGGAGTACTGCCTTTGAATACCATCTCCTTGTGAGATGAGGAGCACGTCCCACGTAACACATCCGGCTCACGGTGAATCTATCATTTGCTCACGACGTGAATGATCTTGGCTCACAAGGCGAATCAGCAGGTTCACTACAGACTAACCAGTTGGCTCGCAATGAAGACAGACGCTGGCTCGCAGTGTAACAAAGCAGGCTCACGGCGGTGGAGATTGTCAGGTCACGATGTTAAACGCACCTGGTAAGAGGCTCAGAGTACTCATCAACTTTTGGATTTCGGAAAGGTTACGAATAACATTTGAAGGATTATGTATCCAGAGATCCTTCAGTGGTTAGCCCTAATGCAATTCAATCAAGACAGAGCATTATTGTCTGGCAAACGTGCAAATTTATTTCAGGACCAAGGACAGAATATTCCATGAGAATTTCGTATTATGACTCGGATAAGCAATGAACACCACATTATGTATTGGTTACTTTATTTCAGATTGATGCTCTTCAACTTCGCGGTTGACGTTGTGCACCAGATTATACTTGGCGTGAGTAAACTTATTCAGGGGATAATAGGTCAAGCTTACGAGCAGATCCAGAAATGAAATGACGAGATAGAGAAACACGTTAATAATTTCACGTATTCACAGGTCAGACAGAGACCTTCCTAATAGCCTCAAACGTTGAGATGGAAGAGTGAATTCAAGCTAGGCGCACCGGTTTTGTGGTAGCTCGTTACCCCTTCGAACACGATTATACGGGATTGTCATCGGCCAGGTCAGTCGAAGGAGGTGATTAGAAGAATAACGGATCTTTACAAAGTGTCATTTCACACATTTTGTGTCATCGAGAGAATACTACCTAAAGGTGGATGCTCAGAACTTGGTTCGGGGATTGGCGCTAGTCCTCGTCTCGCTTCTTCTCCCACCACAACCCCAGTAGGTTTTTACTCCAGTCTCCACTATCGGCACTCTTTCCTCTCCGTATCTCACTAGATACTTCTCTGCTTTGGCAGGTAGTGAACAGTTCAGAGATGGCCATGGAGAACCTGACCAAGACCGATGCGTCCGATGCGTCCGAAACGATCCTATCCATACGAGCAGCATTAATTCAACCTTCTTCCATCGAGGAACTCGAAGCACTTCAGGTAGCTCTAACTAAGAAGATCGAGAATGAGAAAGCTACAAAGCAATACGCCACTGTTCTCAAAAGTGAGCGTATGTTGAAGGAGAAAGTTGCGAGTCTGGAAGGTGAAGTGGTCGAGTTCCGCATCAAGATCAAAGAGCTTGAAGCGGCCAAGGAGAAGACAGATGAATCAGTCGAGAAGGCTACACAGACTGTGAGACTCCAATGACATTTGCGTATACAGATACTGATCGAAGACTTAGGATCCAGAAACATGTCCATGCCAATTCCAACTCAAACTTCTGAAAGCTGAAGTCCAAGAACTGAAGAGCAAGTTGAGGAGCAAGGACGTGACGATCCGAGAACTGGAGAAAGACAGGAGTCTGAAGGAACCGCTCGTTCAAGTCGGCGTCGATGTTCGTATTGGATGCTTGGAGCGGACCAAAGAAGGATTCCTCGACGACTACACTGCTGATCTGATCAAAATCGAAAAGAGAAACGTTGCTGCGCATGAGGGAAATTGGAAAGCAGACGCAGCACTTATGATCCTCGGCTACCTCTCTGAAGACTCCTTGAACCACGGAGACCCTTCAGAGATGTTTTGGAACAACGTTTACAAGATAAGCCATATGCGTCTGGCGCAGGAAATCTATACCCCAATCAATTGCATCAAAGCCATCAATCACCATTTCACGATGATGGGTGCGATCATGCCAGAGGGACGCGAGGCGCAAAACATTATCAGGGATACAAAGTCAATCGCGAATCAGATCTTGCAGCAGTGGGTGCGAACCGAGAATAAAGGAGATCCCGAGGTCAGAAGTTCGTTCCAGTTCGATGATGAGATTCACGACAGCCTCGCGAGACTCAGAAACCTGAAGGACAAGGCAGTCCGTCTGGCTAGGAAAATGAATGGCAAGAATCGTGTCTGAAGGATATTTCATCAACCCAATCAGTCCCTCTTGGTACTGATAATGTATAGTTTTGTTGGCTGCTTTCACCGTTCAGTTTTGTCCAGCATCGCCGCCGAAGTCTCTCTGCAAGTACGGCATCAAGTCGATTATTCGACTAAGATGAGTCGGAATGCTAGCCATACTTTGTATCCGGTTATGACAGGCAATGGAAACCTGTATAACAACTGTGCCTCAGTGGTGGACAGAAGCAGTAGCAATTCAAAAATACATTTCGTATGTACATCGTTACCGCCGTGTTGACTTTGCTGACCAATACTCGCTTAAACCGAACCCCAACCATTTTTGCAAGCTCATCCTAGGTGATGTGTCCTCTTTCGAACTTCAGACCAGGCTATGGGGCGTGCTGTAATCTCACATGATCTTCATCTCGGAGATCTACACGCTGCCCTCGAAATCTCACAACTTACGAGCACACCTACAATCTACTTCCCACCCCTTCCGCCTCTTTCCCATCCACTTTTGCGACCCCAACATCCTCACCCTCAAAGAACTTCCTCAAAACCTCATTCGTCTCCCCTGGCCTCTCAAGCATAATCCAATGTCCCGCATCAACATCAACGCATCTCAACCTCCCCTCCTCCACAACCCCCTTCATAATCGCCCTCGCCGTATCAGCACCACTATTTCCCCCAAACAATCAGCAAACAGCCCACAACAGCACTTCAAAGCCAAAGCAATAACCTCGTCACTTCTCAGATTAGAGGAATCCATGACTTACCAAACCGTGTCTCTAAGTCCCCCAACCATCAAAACATCCTTCCCCTTAATTCCCTCGTCTATTTCGCCTCGATCGAGCATCTCCCTCTCCTCCTCCCACCCTAAGCTCTCCATTCCGCGTTTATACCACATAAGCGGCGCGTCATACCCTCCCCCCTCTCCAATTTCCCCCACAAACATTTGACGATGATGATCTTTCGCCTCCGTCGAGATCCACGGTGCTAGGATATGCTTTGAAGACTCCTCGGTATTGGCTAGCAGGAAACGTTTAAGTGATCCCAAAGGAGCGAAGGATGTCGTCCAGATCTGGGGGTTGCTGGGGTAGACGAGGTTGAAGAAGGGTTCCCACTTTTCCCAAGCGTCAGTCAGTTTTTGTATTCTGGAGTTTATACTTTGCATGCTTTTTTTTCTGAGAGAGAGAGAGATGGTGCAGGGAAAGGAAAAGGGACAGAAATAGAGAGAGGGAAATGGAGAAGAACGTACGTGTTGAGAAATGATATTACCAGCTTCTTCCTCGGCAAACCACACCTGATATCCCAATTGTTCATACCCGAGCTTCTTCTTCGTCTTCTCATTGATCGCATGCACATCACCCTTCACACCCGGTCTGCCGAAAGGCACGCTCATGAATACCAGTTTCGTAAATCTGTCGTCGTGGAAGGTTGAGAGGCGGGAGAGGAGGTATGTACCCCACTGATTTTATACAGTCGTAAATTAGCATTTCTTTCTGACTTCTTTTTTTGATGCTATACTTTGTATGCAAGTAAGAAGAGCTCTAGATAGACAAGAAAGGGGTAACGGGGAAGGGGAAGTAGGGGTGGGAGAAAGGGAAAAGGATAAGTTTATTAGGACATACATCATGCGCGATACCCACAACATCACCATCAACACCTTCATGATCCAGAATTGCTGTGATCTCAGCAGCCATGGACTTCCCGACATAGGCGTTAATATCCAGCGGTTTGGATGTCCCTCCATAGCCTAGGAGGTCGGGGGCGAGGATACCGTAGCCTAGGGAGAGGAAATAGGGGATTTGGTTCCGCCATTCTGTGAGTGTAATGCGAGTTATCAGCAATCAGTATTCAGTGTATAGATTATGATCCTGGAGGTACTGGCACGTGAAAGTCGATTTTGATCTAATTGGAGAAATAGAGGATGAGGGATATGTTATTTGCTCTGGATGGTGGGATGTAGTTTGAGAGTGGGGTATGTGAGAAGAGGTGTGGCAGAGGGGATACGCGAACAGTGAGAATAGAGGAGACGTACCAGCCGAAGTACTAGGGAATCCATGCAGCCACAGCAATGTAGCTTTCTTCTTCTTCCCTCCCTCATTCGATCCCTCATCTTCTTTTGCTGGATGGTAAATATACGCATACGTATGTCCCGTACCAGGAATGGTATATTCCTTATTCGGGAGGGGGATCTCTTCATCTCCCATCATTTTGGCTGAGGTGGATGTGGTTGCAGACGTTGCCAAGAATGAATTAGTCGAGATGGAAGCAGCAAACTCAAGTCAAGCGGACCGATGTGATGAGAGTTTAGAGAAGACAGTGCAATTACGACGTCTGTATGGTTCTAAAAGAAGAAGTTTAGCAAGTAAGCAAGTAGGTAAGTGAGTGAGTCTTGTTTGATAATTGATGATGATGTCAATAAGACCAACTGACCACGAAGTTAAGGTTCGACGTACACAACCGACTTCTATCTATCAATTAGCCATTTTATAGTCCGCAAAAAAGTCGGAGACGGTCAAATTCACGGATATGGAAGTACGAAATCTTACTGTGAAGCCGATACACCCTCATGAGATGAAGTTGCTTAGTGAGTGGTGAGGAATAACCGAGCCGAGGAGCAGTAGGCTATGCTATCGACCGAACCCCTCACTCACTCACTCAAAACCACCACCTCAGAAACCACATCCTCAAATCCCGTGCTTCAACCTCTGGTCCAGAAAGGATCTTGGCCGATTTATTACGTTATCAAGGTTCGAACTTTCTCTGAGGTTAGGGTTTCGTTGCCGCTTGTTGATCTCGCCGTTGATCTGAGTATACGGAGGTAAGATAGTGCAAGGAAGTGGTGGAGAGGAGTCTGCGTGCTTGGGAGATGTGTATGTCAGATGCTGCCAGATGAGATGGGGAATATGAAGAGAGAGGGACGTGGGAAAACGACGACAGCCGCTCAATCTATTCCGTTTCTGTTCTGCTAGGCTAGGTTACAGATTCCTAGGGGTATTACTCCGTACACGTTCCTGATAAGTCTATTCATTCGCCATTTCAAGCCATCTTCTTAGACTGTGTCCGCTTTGCCATCCAGTCCCATATACTCCGAATCAGCTCCAAATCAGCTCCAAACCAAACTCCTATAACTCTACCAATTTGAAATGAAGCAAGCGAGTGTAATCGTACACTCCACTCCACCGATACACATACACACACTCCTCCCCTACCCCCTTAGCAGTCTAATATTCTAAACCAGTATAACTCCTATTCCTAATCAGCCCCCTCTCCTGACTCATACTCCTCCTCTGCTCCCTCGTCTGTCCCCCCAACGCCGCCGCATCGCCAGGCAACTCCACTTCATCTTTAATCCTACTCGTCAACCACGCCGCCACAAGCGTACTGAGTCCACCAGCCGCCAAAACCACGGAAATACTCCGATCGCCGGGTGTACCCCGTGGTTTCTGCAGGAACTTGAAGATGATGGATGAGGCGATGGTGGCGAGGATTTGAGGCGACGCGATCGCCATGTTGTGGATGCCGAGGATGACGCCTGCTTGGTCTTCTTCCTGTTTCTCACCTGGATGTGATTCCGGATCCGCATCGTGATCAGTGTCGAGAGAATGGTGATGATTCGCCTGAGCGGAATCCCTCGACCGGCGTAATGCATCGCGTTTACTGACTTCAGCGGAAATGATAGCGAATGGAGCCCACAGTGTCAAGGCCCAGGAAATTCCGACTACGCCGATGAGGATAGTGGCTGCGGTGATGGAGCGGACGATGAGCGTGCTGAACATGCAGGTTGCAAAGATGACGTGGGAGATTAGCCAGGCGCGGCGGAGGGTGAGCCAGGGGATGACGAGGGCGTCGAGGAAGCGGGAGAAGCGAGTGGTGTAGCTTTTTGTGCTGGAGGAGGAGGATTCCAGCGCGGCGTCGTAGGAGGGCGCGATGAAGAAGGGGAGGAGGACGTTGGTTGCTAGGGAAGTGATGGCGTAGATTAGGAGAGCGAATGTGCCTACTCGGGTGGCCTTTTCGTAGAGTTTGTCGATCTCGTCGGGGGTCATGTTTGGATTGGCTTCAAGGTAGGGTTGGACGTAGATGTCGCCAACGTAGGAAGAGGAGTAGAAGAGTTGAGGGAAGAACCCGATCCAGGCGAAGAATTGTACTTCGCATACTTGGCGAGTGAGTGGTGGGAGTCGTCGGATCGATTTGAAAACTGTAGTGAAGAAATGTATCAAGCCGCCTTTGCCTTTAGGTCTAGCGACTTCGAGCCGCGGATCGCGCTCTCTGATGGTAAGAACACTGATAGCGACCGTGCTGGAAAGAGATATTGAAGCTATCACGCATAGGATTTTGAATTGTGTGTTTCCAAAGAATGACATGTACTTTGGTAGGTCAACATATCCGGCTACATAGCCGATGATGTTACCAACGCCTACGACTCGACTTGCCATGGAATTTGCAGTTTCTACACTAATCAGCTCTGATTAAAACCTTGGAACAAACCCTACCTTGCTGATGACTTGGACAGCAATCCAGAATAAAAGCTCTGATTCCAGCTTGAACTGCAAAATGTTAGTACAGGTTGTACAACGTCGGAAGATCTTCGTACCCGTGTTGATCGAAAAGTCTAGAATGTACACAAAGCCAACTGCGAACACAACAATCGTGATCTTAACACCTTCAGACTCTCGGCTTGCGCCAAACAGTCCCAGAAAGCCACCAACAAGCTCTCTTACCCAAGCAAGTGCTAAGAGAGCGACGATCGTAGCAAGTCCTCCAAAGACCATGAACGGGGTCCGCTTTCCCCATGGTGATCTGCAATTGTCGCTGAGCATCCCGACATATGGTTGAACAAGTGCCCCTGACAGAGGTCCTGCTATCCATACCACAGCCACCAGTGATTTACTCAAGCCCAATGCAAGCAGATATGGCGTTCCATTTGACAATTCCACCGCCCAAGCTAGTTGCAGTCCCCCAATACTGATAGTCAAGAGTATCATGTACCATAAGCCCTTCGTCTCTTGCCAGTCATCAACGGGATCTTCTTGTAGGATGGATTCGCGATCGATCAGTCCTTCTGAGGAATCATCGTCTCCGGATGGGGATAGCAGAGGGGATTCCTCATGGAGAGGCTTCCCCATCGGTTCCACTGTATCATCTCGCTGAGTCTCTCCGGATAGCGCAGGGGATATTGTTAGCTGACCTTTCTGCTGGTCTGGCAGATCTGCGGCCATGTTGACTGTGGCCAGTGTCTGCAAGCAGACGTATTTCAGCCCTTCCAAATCTTTGCCCTATATCAAAAACTCTTGTTTGTTTCTCTTGTAGATCTTGTAGGTAGGAGGTGGGTGTTTCGAGTGGGACGGCGCAAAGGTGGGTATTGGGAGGTAGGCAGATTCAAAAGCGGGAATAGCCTCAAAGCTGTCGCAGGTATTCTGGTAGTAGTTTGGTCGAATCCTGGAGTCCCCAGAGTTTAAACAGCGGCGGCTGCTTAGAGTTCACGAGTCGCTCATTATCACGCGATGGTCGATGCTGAGCATAGCTGGCGGATCGTGATTCGATGCTGCACGATGAAGTGCACACAGAGCTGTGGTCGGGAAATCCTCCGGAGTCAGATGGTTTGACGGATGACAGAAGGAAATGCCTTGCAGGTCAGAAGATGGGGTGTATCGTATTCGAGGATGCGCGAGGTCGGAGAAGAGGAGAGCTGAGTTGAGATACTAGGAGAGGTATTATAGGTTCTCGTCATGCCATGCTGCCCCGCGACTCGAAACTGGGACTGGGACTGGGACTGATTAGATTCGAGGCTTTTCAGGAACGCTGGACCCTTGTGCCCTGATGCCCTGCTGCTTCAGCCCGACGTACAGGTGTGCATCTTGGGATTCAAGGTACGACGGCATCATACACAAGCACCACACCATTTGAGCACACCCTCACCAAATCCTGGGGAATAGGCTTGTAGCCTTGGCGGGTTTGGATGAAGAAATGGTGGATCTGACAGTGCGACTAGAGATATGTAGATCTTGGAGGGGAAGGATTAATAGAAGAGAAGGCTTGATAAATATATTGCATAGACGGAACTTGCTTCTGTCCATAGTGCATCGATTATAGATCTTTCCTAATCTTGCTTGATCTTCTCTGTCTCGCCAGCAATTTATTTTCTTCTACTTCCAGCATTCAGTCACCTGGACTCTTGTTCCACCCTACTTCCCACCGCTTCGCACCTCAATGTTCAAACAGTGCAGCACAGTCACCATAGTAGTGGACTGTCCCCCATCACTTGAAGCACAAGCTGGAAGAGCCAGATATCCTGTGTCCCGTCCTACGTCCAACCTCAACCCCAGTCTCCAAATCACGACTTCCACCGATACCAAGCCAAAGTGACATCCCACCTTCTCCACCACCAGCTTACACCAACAAATCACGACTTTAACCATCACGTTCCGAGCCGATTAAATCGGAACATCAACGTATCGCCGTATCGCATCCCCCATCTCCATCGGCACAGAGCCGCAAGGTCCATTTCTTGCTACCTGGCCGCTAGTACAAGCCGCCCCAGACTCTAGCACATTAGTCCCCACGCCTGGTCATCTAGAACTTCGAGGACCTCCTTTTCCTTTTGCCTACCCTTTCCTTCTTATCGATCGCATTATCGCGAGCAGTTACATGTGTCCCCCTTTCCCTTCACGCTGCTCGTCGCTGAGCTACGACTCGACCCGACATCCCCTCCTCTGCGCTCGCGATTGCGCTCCTCAAACATCACAATGGTCAAGATGTCAGCGGTAATGGGCACGTTGGCCTACACGATACTGAGTAGGTTGCGCATGGATGGCGAACAAGCAGGATGATGCTAATAGGTTTTGCAGAGAGAGCGGAAGAAGATGATTCGGAAGAAGGTAGGGAATAGAGGATACCATCAATGAGGACAGCAGACTGATGGATACAGCGCCGGACTCTTCGCAGATGGAGATATTCTCGTCATGGGCACTCTTTATTATGATCATGCTGCTGATCGCAGCCCTGTTCACCAGTTATATGCTACAGCAAAAGAAGGTGGAAGCAGTACATGAAACAGTGATTTCAATCTTTGCTGGTACGCAAACAGCTTCCCCTCTCCAGGCTATACTGACGGACTAGGTATGACGGTGGGATTGATCCTCAGACTGAGCTCCGGAACCTCAATCCAGGACCTTGTCAGTTTCAATTACCAGATCTTCTTCAATCTCCTCCTACCACCAATTATTCTAGCATCCGGCTACGAACTACATCAGGCGAACTTCTTTCGAAACATTGGAACGATCCTGACATTCGCATTTGCTGGAACATTCATATCTGCCATTGTGCTCGGGTTGATTCTCTACATCTACACTCGGATACCTATTGATGGGCTGGAAATGACCTTTGTCGATGCTATTTCTGTTGGAGCAACATTGTCGGCAACGGATCCTGTCACAATTCTCGCCATTTTCAATACCTACAAGGTCGACCCAAAGTTGTATACTATCATTTTTGGGGAATCTATCCTCAATGATGCTGTGGCTATCGTTCTGTTCGAGACAGCACAAAGATATAAGGAAGGTGGAGCTGCTGGAACTTTGGGACTGGTCAGCTTATTGGAAGGTATTGGAATCTTCTTGGCTGTCTTCTTCGGAAGTTTGCTCATCGGAGTCTGTGTTGGAATCGGAACGGCGCTGGTCTTGAAGTATACCTACGTCAGGCGATTTCCCAAGATCGAGAGTTGTATGATTGTGTTGATTGCCTATGCTAGCTATTTCTTCTCGAATGGCCTGCATATGTCTGGTACGTTGCCCAGATCTTGAGGTTTGGATATTGCTGACTTCTCTAGGAATCGTCACACTCTTGTTCTGTGGAATCACTCTCAAGCATTACGCATATTACAATATGTCCCGCCGAACCCAACTCACCACCAAATACCTCTTCCAAGTGCTGGCCCAACTATCAGAGAATTTCATCTTCATCTACCTCGGACTATCACTCTTCACAGAAAGCAAGCTAGAATTCAAACCCCTCTTGATCATCGTCACAGTCATGGGAATCTGCGCCGCAAGATGGACAGCAGTCTTCCCCCTCTCCCGACTCATCAACTGGTTCATTCGCTACCGAGCCAAGAACCGAGGAAAGGACGTCGCAGACGAGCTCCCCTACAGCTACCAAGCCATGCTCTTCTGGGCCGGTCTTCGCGGAGCCGTCGGCGTCGCCCTCGCAGCCGGTATGACAGGAACGAACGCCTGGGCTCTCAAAGCCACCGTCCTCGTAGTCGTCGTCCTAACCGTCATCATATTCGGTGGGACTACCGCACGCATGCTCGAAATTCTCGGCATCAAAATCGGCGTGGTCGAAGAAATAGACTCAGACGACGAATTCGACATCGAAGCCGTCCCCAATGGCTCGTACTATAAACACAACAGCGGCTCAGGATTCGGAAACGTGCCTGGCCGCAGAAACGGTTCCGTTCAACTAGATGGATTGAACTCCCGCAGAGACAGAGACAGAGACTACGCTCGCGGGACATACGTCTCGGGCAATTCCAGCCCAGTCAATGGACCTAAGGGACTCAGCAGGAAGAACTCCGCAGCACGCAGACCAGAAGATACAGAAGAGCTTTTACACCCCAACTCCGCCGAAGACTCAGATCTCGATATTGATAGCGACACGTCGGATTTACCGCCTGCAGCGAAACGCACAGAGAGGAAACGGTCTAGTCCGCCGCCCGCCGCGACTACGAGGCAGGATTCAGAGCCGTACCCGACGAGTGGGAGTGTGGAGCATGGGGCGCCGAGTATTACTGCTAGTGGGGCGATTAGCCAGCTTTTGCATGGGACGGCGGAGGATCATGCGGCGTGGTTTAGGCAGTTGGATGAGGGGTTTATCAAGCCGAAACTTTTGCTGGATGGAGGGAAAGGCCCGCATGGTGGGAATGGGGGGAGTTCGTCTTGATTCTCTCCTGTTTTGGATGGAGACTTGAAGGTAGACAGGCCGGATACTCTGTGTGTATGAGGGGAGGGGATGAGAAGAATTATGTGTGGAGAGAATACTGGAATGAGATGAGATGAGATATGAAAGCTGGTGATCAGCAAAGTCTGATGTAGTATTGGACTGGATCTGGGCATGGATCTGGGCATGGATCTGATCCTAGTCCGGACAGGAGCATGGAAATCATGGCAGGCAGGCGTTCTGGGTGTCTGTATTATAGGACTTCCGTATCCTGTCGTCTCGACCCTCATTGCCGAGAGTACGGCAATTGTCGCGACCAGGTTAGGTGTATTGGTACCTTTCCCATTACCATGCATAAGGTATCTTACATTATAGAAATAGAATATCGTGTATGTGTTCTTGATCGATCCGAGACGTGTTCTACCTAGTCAGTTCTCGTGCAATACACGCCCGAATCATTGTTTTTATTTATAGCCAGGGGGACAAGCGAAGCGAGACCATCAGCGCTCCACTCCACCTTTGCTTTCAAGCTGCTGCATTTGTTCCTCGATTTGATGAACTGGCTGGCTCGTAACAATTTTTTCATTTTTTTTTTTTGGCTGCCTACTGAACAGCAGAGGAGAAGAGAGGATTCAAATTATCTCATAGACCAGAATAACACTCCATTTAACATATTGATCCATCTCTTCCATCTACTTTCCAACAGCAAAGGAGCTGTGTGCACCGCCCTATCCTAGGACGGGGAGTTCGAGCCCTTCCAGGTCGCCCAGCAGCAATTCCTTGACTTTATTTCCATACATTCGCCTCATCATTTCGTCTTCTTCTCATTCTTCTTCTCAATCAATTCCACCTTCCCAGAACGATACCCACTCCCCTTCCAAACCCCCAACAAACACCAACAAACCCACGAAAACCCCACCAACACCCCAATCGCCGTCCCAACTTCCACAAACCGACTCCTATCTAAATCCAACACCGGCACATTCAACGTATTAACCAAGCTCCCATCTGCATTACCATCACCAGCCAGCGCCGGCGGGCTCGGACTGAGATGGTAAAAAAGAGTGCGTGGACCGAAGAGGCCGTCGTATCCCAGATTCACCCGGTCAAAAGGATTGATCGGGAATTTCGACCCTTCGTCAGCTGTGCAGGCCCAGAAGACGATGGGGTATGGGAGGCTGAGTGGTGTGAGGCCGGAGGTGTTGTGTGAGGGTGGGAGGTAGCGGAGGTGGAGGGGGATCTGGGATGTCCAGTCTCCATTCGCATTTGTGGAGGAGGATTTTGAAGAGGGAGCTGCGAGTTCAAGCAGTACCGACGATCCCCATGCATCTAACGTATAGGCCGGGGCTTCGAGATCCACTGGACTTGTTATATAATGTAATTTTGCGAGGTTTTTAGAAGCAAGGAAAAGTGGGTCGGAAAGTTGGTATTTATCGACAAACACCGCTCTCGGTAACGTGAGATGTGCATGTAACGAGCACGCTCTATCATCGAGTGGTGGCTCACTACTCGAGATGTTCAATTCCAGGGTAGGATGTAGACCGGTAGGACGTACGAAACCTGATACGAAAGTTTGCGAGAGGGGTAAGGGGTGGTGCCGAGCCGGGAAGGAGAATAGTGTTGGTGAGGGTTTAGTGTTTTCGCCGAGGACGGTGAGAAAGCCGCCGAGCGAGAGCTCTTCTACTTCTTTGGGCTTTTCGACGGAGAGGATGCCGATTTCCATGCGTGAGTCGGGGAGAGACGAGGGTTTGGAGAGGGAGAGGGATTGGGTCGAGGGTGGGAAGAAGGCGGTTAGTGTTAGGGCATGGGAGATGGTGTCGAAATCTATTTCGAGGGTTGAGGCGGAGAGGAGGGCCAGTACTCGTGGGAGACAGGTTGGGTCGGAGGGTGTGGAGGTGGAGCGGGAGGGACAGAGTTTGTGGGATAGGTAGGTGGTGAAGTCGTGGAGATTGGGGAGGGGAGAGTAGAATTGGGAGGCGGAGGAATGCGAGAAGCGGTCTCGGGGAAGGGTGGTGAATGATTTCTGTTCTTCGAATTAACATAATTTTTTTGGCTTCAGAACATTCGCCTACCTCAGGGGATATACAATCCAAACTACCAAATACTTTCTTCAGAAGCGGACATAAATACTCCCTATGCGGTCAGCATTTCTCTGCCAGGATGTCGAGAACAACATACGAAGACCCCTCATTTCTCAATGGTGTATAGAAAACATGTAATCCCGGACTCAGCCTCGCCACCAGTGGTGCTCTCGTCTCGAAAACCTTCTCCGTGACCCATCGTATATGCAATTCATGGCTAGCCTTCAGCACCTTGTATAATTCCTGAGGTAATTCATCGAAGCCGAATGTTATGCGCTCTTCCCTCGCAGCTGTCAATTCTGGTGTGGATATTGATGTTGACGTTATTTCGAGCTTACTCGGATCGATCGAGTCGGCAGGATCTTGGAGGAATGTTATTCGTTGGCGCATTTCGAAGAATTTGGAGAGAGAAGTTGGAATTGTACGAGGCGAGGGGAGGCTCGAGGTTGAAAGCTACATGGGCAGAATAGCTACCCCTGCAAGGCGGTGTAATATCTTGGAAGGCAAGGCTGTGGCCAAAGTCGTCCGACGACTTGCTTGACTACAGCTCACGAAATCACCAGCTGTGATTGTCCACAATCGACTTCGACATCGAAGAAGTCCCGATCCTGCCTGACCCGAGACACGCGTACAACAAAGCTATTGTCGATTATTTGCGCGGCTTACACTGAAGCCTCCCCCAAGGAGCACCCAGACTAAAGGCACCAGTGACGACGAGGCGGGCGTCAACAATCAAGCAATCTGTCCTCACTGCCCATCCATAAGACTCGAGCCTTGCGCATCAATACCCCGCACTCTCGCATACTCTACAATCCTACAAGCATTTTCGAAAATCGAATTTGCTGAAACAAGCATTTCGAATCATCCACACCAACATAGCAGAATGCAACTCCTCCAACCCCTCCTCCTCGCTCTCCTCACTCTCACCACCCCCTCCCTCGCGGCAAAGAAACCCAAAGACGCCATCCTCCTCTCCTCCGTCAAAACCCTCACCCTGCGGTCCAACGCCCTCACATCCCACCGTCGCGTCAGCGCAGTCCCACAACTAAAATGCGTCGGCCCAGCCTGCAAACACCACAACGTCGAGCGCATGCGCTGCACGAACCAGGGCTCATCCTACAACGAAGAGGACATAGAGTGGAGCTGCGTGGCGGATATGCCGTCTGATTTCAAGCTGGGGAGCACGGAGGTGATCTGCGAGGGGTATGCGAATAGAGATGATCCATATGTGTTGAAGGGGAGCTGTGGGGTGGAGTATAGGTTGCTTTTGACGGAGCAGGGGGAGGAGAGGTTTGGAAAGAGTGGGAGTGGATGGACGGGGGAGGGGAGTGGGGAGGGAGGGAGTGCATGGGGGAGGACGCTGTTTATATTCGTGTTTCTGGGAGTGTTGTTTTGGATTATCTATTCGGCGTGGCAGGCTCTTCCAGCCGATGGACTGCCTAGACAGCCTAGAAGAGGTTGGGGAGGCGGATGGGGTGGAGGGGGATGGGGAGGTGGACCTGGTGGTGGCGATCCTTATGATCCTCCTCCTCCTTACCCGGGAAAGAGATACGGTACTCAGCAGGAAAGTTGGAGGCCTGGATTCTGGTCTGGCGCAGCTGCTGGTGCGGCGGGGGGTTACATGGCTGGAAACAGAGGCAACAGACAACAGGAAGCACCGAGGGGTAATTCATGGTTTGGAGGGAACAGTGGTGGTGGATTTAACAGTCCTTCACCACCTGCACGAAGCAGCTCTGGTTCAAGCTCATCGGCGAGACACTCGAGTACAGGATTTGGCTCAACGTCAAGAAGATAGGCAGTACGAAAAATTCATGGCGTGATTGATTGACTGTCCTCCTTGGGTACATCTAGCGTACAAACACTGCACCCAGAATCTTCTGGCAGTGTGACACCTCAAAAGGTGTATGAGGACGTGAAATGAAATGTGGTGTACAGAGTGAAGAGGTCATCTCCTCAGAGCTATGCAGAAAGCATCAAGCCAAGCCAGCCATATCCTTCTTATGCAATCATACACCTACAGACCTTCGAGGTCTCATTAAAAGCCCGAGGCAGAACCCCTTAACCAAATCTCCATATGACCAGATGCAGAAAAATCAATCACAAATGGATCGTCATAACGTCCGACTTGTCAAAAGCTTTTGAGCAATTGGGACATTTTCTCATGCGATTAGCCAGGCGATCTTCAACACAGTTGTTGCAGAACGTGTGACCGCATGATCTAATGGCCGTATTCTTGAAATCCTTCCGACAGATTGTGCAAAGAGCGAGTGTCTACAAAAGTTAGCTATGATCATTCGAAACATGTGAGAACATACTCTGAGCATCTCCTCCTCGCCAGATTGCTTGCCCAAGCTCTTCGCCTTCCATTGATCCCTCTCCTTTTGGCAATGATCATACTTGACTTGAAGCTTTTCCAAATCCAGCTCAGCAGCTCGAATTCTCTCCTTCGTGTTCAAATTGTTCGCATCCTTGGACTTCAACAAATTGGTAAGCTCTGCAACTTGCTTGCTCAAAGTTTCGGCTTTGCTGGTTGCATCTCGGCTTGTTGACTCCATCTTCTTGTTTTCTGCCATGACTGAAGTATTGGATTGCTTCATATCACTCAACTGCTTTTCCAGGTTGCTGAGCAGGGTACGATTGGCGGTTTCCACATCCTTCAGCTGCGAAATGATCTCGGAGCTCTTTGCATTTTGTCCCTTCAATGCTCTGACCTCCAAAATTCGAGTGTCCATGTCTTTCCGAGCAGCAAAGTACTTTTGATCGGCCTTGGCCTTTTCCGCGTTGACGATTTGAATCTTCTCCTCAAGGATTGACAGATCGATAACCTTCTTTGTCGAAAGAGCTTGTACCTTGGTGTACGCATTCTGCATAGCTGGTAACTCCTTATTGATTGCTTCGAATTGGCGCTCCAGGGTTTCGTACTTTCTGCGCAATTGCTCAAGATCTAGAGTGTCAATTTCAGGGCGTGGGGTCAATTCGCAGGATTGCTCGTTGATGGATGCCTTGAGACGCTCGATTTCACACTCGAGAGCAGTAATTCGTTCATCCCTGCCTGCCACGAGGTCCTTGAAATGAGTATTGGATGGGCGATCGCTGTCCTGGCTAGCTTTTCGAATAGATTGGTCGGCAAGTAGTTCATCTCTGGTAGCTCGAATTCTGGTGAGGTCCGTCTCGACTCGTTGAAGCTGGCTTTCAATTTCACCTGTGATGATTTCTGATTCTCCCTCGACTTGTGTGCGGAAAGCAGTTCGTTCTGCCTGGTACTTCTCGGCATCCTCCCTGAGTTGTATGTTTGTAGCCTCCAAATGATTAATACGGCGGATAACATCCTCATGTTGGGCTCGGAACTGCTTAAACAGATCGGTGCGTGCATAATCGTCTTCTGTTAGGTTGGAGAAACGAGTAGTGGCCAAGGTAAGTTGTTCTGTGAGGGTTTTGTTCTCTGCAGCGATGGCTTCCAGTTGCTCCTTTTGCTTTTCGACAATTGCGGATGCTTCCTTGTATGCGGTTTGTGAGGCTTCGTTGACTTCGGAAATTCCATTTGTCATCTCGGTATCACCATTCTCGACATTGCCAATACCGCTACCGGCACTGTTTCCAGATCCATTGATAGCCTGCTGTTCCAATTTGGCTACAGCTGAGCTGCGGGCTCGATCGTACTTCTTTTCGGCTTTGATACAACGAAGGGATGCGCTTTCCAGACGTTCCTCTAATTGGTCTCTTTCCGTACGAAGGCGATCGAGCTTAACTACGTATTCCCGCTGTGAGGCCAGAAGTTTGGTGAGCTTTCCTTGTAACTCTTCGATATCTGGCGACTGCTCTCCTCGAGCGCTGGCCAGTCTTGTAAATATAATTTGAAGTTTGGACTTGATATCTCTGGCCTTCGATGCAAGGTGACTTTGGAAATCCTCGCTGCCCTTGAAATTTAAAGCGGTGGGGAATGAGGCTATTTTGGTCAGCGTTGAAATCGGGCTTGGGGGATGCGACTGACCATCGTTATCAACTTCAGGTACTAAATCTTGTGCCAAAAGTGTAACCTCATCTAATAACTATTGATCCGTCAGAATATGCGCCTGAGCACGTGCTCGAAATAACACACCTGAGTCCACCATTGATCTGCAACACGAAGGTGGTCATCGTGATCAGTAGCTCGCTTTTGAAGTTCTTTTACTTGTGATTGGAATGTAGCCGCCTCGCGCTTGTACTCAAGCATTCGACGGTAAATCGCATCTTTTTGATATTCCTATATCACGCCACGAGTCAGCATAGTCCCTGCCCTCGCCATATCTCTCAGATCGAGAGGAGAAAAGCATATGTATAGAAGGTATGAGGTGAGGGTATTGTACGATGCTGTAGGACAAGAACGAGTCTGCAAGCTATGCAACGTGCTGTGGACAGCAAGCTGCGCATTAGCACCAGCCAGATAGATCGTACACCTCAGGACACAAGATGCGAGAGGATCTGAAGTCCGGTACAGATGAGGATGATAATCGGACAAGGCCGAGGTTGATGGAAAGGGGAGGAGAAGCCATAACGACAGCGACATACCTCTAGATCGGTAGCCCATGGCATATCAGCATCTGCTGACGCTTTACCATTGACTGCCTGTCTCTTCGTTGGCGGTGCGAGATCCTCGCCGGCAGATCTCTTCCTATCCTCCATCTTGATGAAGGATGGATGAGACGGGGCAAGGGGAGTTGAAATCGGCATCAGACTAGGCGGGCCGGTTGGCACATGAGGGTAACAGACCGGAGATGTCGAATGAAGACCTGCTGCAGTGGTTGCAGCCTGTCGCGATGTTGTTGTGAGATCGAGGAGTGGCGAGAAGGATGGTGAACATAGAGTTGATGAGGTTGAAGAAAACGGCACTGCGAAGTCCTTGGATCAATACGGCCGAGGCGCTAGTCTGTTTCCGAATTTACTTGACGCTAGTTAATGCTAGCAGATATGGAATTCAGAACCTCCCCCGCCATTGAATCTTCGGTAACCAAATCGTCCCTTCACGAATAAATCACGACCACGACAACGACAATTACACTCTCAATGCGAGATACAGGCTAGCAATCATGTTGAAAGGAAGAGGAAAGGTTTTTGCGCCAAAGAAGGTGGTACGCAAGCCGCAAGGTTCAGCGCCATCCTCTGCAAGACCCAGCGTCGAGCGGTCTTCTCAGACTCCTGCACCACAACCCGCACAAGAGACCATCCCTACGATAGTAGAGGAGGCTACTGTTCCAGAATCTGCCTTTGAAAGCAATGCGCCGCACGCTCAACCAGCCCGAACATATATCCCGAGTCAAGAAGATCAGGACCAGGCAGTTGCGTCAGTGAGTCAGGATGGAGGAAATACTGCTCGACCGGAATTGAAGAGAAAGGAGAGGGAGGATGGTATTGCTCCACCACCACCGAAACGAGTCTCTACAGCCACCGAGAAGCCAAGTGCCCCATCAATCACAATCGATACTCCAATCATCGAAATATCAAGTCAAGAAAATACTCCCCAACCCGAGTCAAACCCAGCCCCAGTAGCCTCAACATCACAGGCTCCCTCCATATCCAAGCTGTTTTCTCAGACCCAGGCGGTCTCTAAGCCAGCAACTCGGCCAAAGATAATTCCGCCAAAGCAGAAGAAGGCAGTTGAAGCGACGACTCCTCAATCAGCAGCTCGAGCATCTCCGGAAGCCAGAAGACAAGATGGACAAAGTGCAGTACCCCAGCCTGTACAATTTACGGCGATGGAGCCCTCCAGCACTTCTTCAGAGGCCGATAATTCTGTTCCAATGCCCACACCTCATCCCACAGCCTCTACACAAAGCGACCCAGAGCCACCCATGACCACCATACCTGAAGCTCCAATACAGACTACAGAAGAAGAACCTCCAGCATCTCCTAGCCTGGAAAGGTCTCCTGAGCCACCAAGACACAGATATCCTTCACCACAGAATATTGTTCGTCTAGCAGATGAAAGTTCGGCCGAATCACGAGGCATGGGACGAGCGGGCGGTGGAGGAGTTGGAATCGGGACTGGTGAAATCTCGTTGCGACCAGGAGAGGTCAATCAAGCTTCTGAGATCGTCCCGATTGGAGCTCTGAATCCCGATGGTACATCTGGTGCTATCCAAGTCGATGAAGCTCCTTCAGCTACCGAAAGTGCTACCGAGAAAGGAAGGGGGAAACCAAAGAGGAAATACACCAAACGGAAGAAGGTTCAACCACCTGGAGACGGGGAAGATGCCCGAACGACTCTTGGAATGCAGCTGAACAGACCACGTCGAGTTGCAGGTGGCAAGAGAAAGGGCAAGAAGAAGGACGGAACCAGAGGCCGCAAGGAACGTGCCGAAACTCCAGATGGTGCTTCTGATGAAGAAATCGACCAATCCACACTTACCATGACGGATCTCTGCAGAGACTTACGTATTGGCAAGAAGTTTAGCAGACATAAGGAGATCAAGGACCGAGTCATAGCAAACAAGAAGTTGAACCTCAAGAAGAAGATGATCATGAACAACCCCGAAATCGACGGTCTTGTTGGCGACGGACCTGCCGAGGGTGCTGCCGTAGCATCTGGATCTGGATCCGGACCTCCCGCACCAGCACCCCCAACAGACCGCGAGTCCACCCCCGAAATCGCCCCAGGCGCAGGCGGAGGACCTCAAATCCGCCTCGTAAACGGCGAACTCGTAGTCGACGAAGCCTCCCTGCAAATCGACCGACAAGCCCGCGCCCGCTTAAACGCAATCGACATGGAAGAAGTAATCGAAGACGACTTCACGCGCGTCATCACCTCCGGAACATACATGAAGCGCGAGAAATCCATGCTCTGGGACCACGCCGCCACGATCCGTTTCTACGAAGGCCTCGCACAATTCGGCACCGATTTCGAGATGATCGCCAAGCTCTTCCCACACCGCAATCGCCGTCAGATCAAACTCAAATTCAACAAAGAAGAGCGCGCGCACCCTGATCGCGTCACGAAAGCCATGGTCGGTCCTAAGAAGCGCGCTATCGATCTCAGCACCTTCGAGCGTCTCGCAGACGAGAAGTTGGAGGATGTAGCGGCTATCGAGGCCGAGTATGAGAAGTACGAGAATGAGATGCTGGCGAAGGAGAAGGAGGAGATGGATGCGGCGGCGGAGATTACGAGGCAGAAGAAGGCGGCTATCCAGGGGACGGCGAGGGCGATTTTGGCGACGGTGGATAGTGATGAGGGGGATGGGGAGGGAGGGTCGAGGGGCGTGGATTCTGGGTCGGCGAAGGAGAACAATAGTCAGAGGAAGAGGGGCCAGAAGAAGAAGAATAGGCATAGTCATTATGCGGGTGGTGAGAAGGTTACGGTGCTGGAGACGCTGGATTATTAGAGCTCCCAGGAACGAGCTGTGAAGCCAGCAGTAGGTATTGTAGACATAGACGCAGATGCCTTCGAATCGAAGCTTGTGCCATGCACAATGAAAGAAGCGAAGATCTTCGATCAAGTAAACAAGCACGCACAGACACAAGCGAGGAGACAAGCAAGCATTGCAGGCAAGAAAGAAGAACGAATTTTTCATTGTCCCCCTCTCATCAACATCATCATCATAGTCATCTACTCATATCAATTTCCCAATCTATGCATGTTTCCCCCCTCGTCAGTTTCATGCAATGCAATTCACCCCTCCCTCCATCTCCCTCCCTACTCCTTCTTAATCAACTTCTCAAAAAGCGGCCCCACAACCCTCGCACTCTTCTTCAAATACCTCTTCTGCCCGCCCTCATAATCCACAAACGTAACCCCAAACCTCGTCTCATATCCCTCGGCCCACTCAAAATTATCCATCAAACTCCACGCCAGATAGCCCCTGACATCCACCCCATCAATACTCACAGCCTTGGCAAGCGCATCGATATACCCCCGGAAATACTCGGCGCGGAACTCATCATCTAGGATTTTTTCCAGAGGGAGATCGTTCTCGCCTTTTAAGGATGTGCCGTTTTCGGTGCAGTAGATCTTGGGGTTGCCGTACCGCTTGGAGAGCCAGACGAGGAGGTCCCGGAAGCCTTGGGGGTTGGGACGGAGCCAGAAGGATTGAGTTTCCGGGCCGATGTTCTCGCCTGTTTTGGACTCGAAGAGCGTTTCGAGGTTGCCGAGGAAGTCGTCTGCTTCAGGGGGTGTGGTCTTGTGCTTGATGTAGTTGGCGGTGTAGTGGTTCATGCCGTAGAAGTCGTTGGAGCCTTGGACGAGGGCGATTTCTTCTTTGGTGAAGGTGGGGAGACGGTCGCCGAGTTGCTTGACCATGGAGGCGGGGTAGTGGCCGTGGTAGATTGGGTCGGCGAACCAGGAGATGCTGAATTCGAGTTTGCGCTCGGCGGCTTCGACGTCGAGGGGGTCGGTGGGATCCCAGGGGTAGACGGCGTCGCCTGTGTGTTTTGTTAGTAAGTAGTTCCAAGCCTGACAACACTGAGGAAAGTAAAGGAAGACATACCATTCAGAGTGATACCAATCTCACCGCCATTCTTTGGCTTGAATTCCTCTCTGTAGATCTTGACAGCCGTTCCGTGGGCAAGCAAGAAATTGTGTCCCACAATCCAACACTCCCTGCTACTATCACCCACGGGAGATTTCGACCTATCACTCGTATGTCCAGGGGCGAACAATCCAGTATTGTACCCGAGAATGGAACTACACCACGGCTCATTGAAGGTAATCCAATGCTGAACCTTAGGCATAGCCTCAAACAGAACCCTCGCATAATTGGCGAAATCAGCCACAAACTCCTCCTTATTCAAGAGTCCTCCATATCGCTTATCCAACGCATCAGGCAGATCCCAATGGAATAGCGTAACGAAAGGAGTGATCCCCTCAGCAAGGAGATCATCCACGAATTTCTTGTAGAAGGCGATACCGGCTGGGTTGACAGGATCGTTGCGGCCTCCGAGAGGGATGATTCGGGACCAGGAGATGGAGAAGCGGTAGGCTTTGGCGCCGGTCTCTTTAAGGAGGGCGATGTCTTCGGCGGTGCGGTTGTAGCTGTCGCAGGCTACGGCTCCTGAGGATCCGTCGGCGATTTTGCCGGGGATGGCACAGAATGTGTCCCAGATTGAGGCGCCTCGGCCGTCTGCTTCGGGAGCTCCTTCGATCTGGTAGCTGGGGAGTGTCAGTTTCGTATAAGTTGAGGGAGAAAGGATTGAATCTTGCAAGCAAGACCAGAACCTGGGAATAGAATTGAGCAGGAGATAACTTACGCTGCCGTAGCAAAGCCCCAGAGAAAGTCCTTTGGTAGAGCGAGCGTCATATTGGGCAATCAATCAAGCAGTTAAGCAGATGATTCTCTTTCTGTAAGCTGTGTTATGTTGTGTTATGTTATTCCGGATAAATTCAATCTAGGTATACTTGGCAAGTGGAACTGGCAAGTAAGTAGAATGAGGAGGAAAGGAGAGAGAATGGAAGAGAAGAAAGGAAGAAGTAGAGAAGGGCAGGGAGAGAGCCCTAGATATACCTACCTACCTACCTAAGGTATGGATGCCATGACATTAGTGGGATGTCATGCTCTGCTCCCTCTGCTCCCCTCTGCTCTGTCCTTTTCCTCTCGTGTACTGTATCCGTCCGTCGTAAGGTATGGATCTGGTAAGTACTATGGGGTATAGCAGAAAGAAGGGGCAGCCAGTTGTATCAATCAAATCAAATGTCATCGAATCTATGGGAAACCCAAGCCGCTCTGTCCGTTCACCCACGCTTTCGGACCGCATAGACCGGATCAATAGAATGATCAATTCCTCAATGAGCGGAGGGGGGCATGTTCGTGATGTTCCGAATTTCGAACGCCCCACTGTTCGTGGTGGGCAATGGCGGGGTTGTTGCAGTGCGGTGCAGACTGTGCAGCTGGTTGAATGGGGGGAGACGAGCAGAGGGACAACCCCGCCAGGACATTGCTTTACCCGGAATACGGGCCTGCGAGCCTGTGAAGCCGCCGCCGCCGGGATGACTTCGGTTGTTTGTCGTGAGGATGACTATTTGGGTAGTGAGCTTTTGAGGCATCAGGGTTGTTTCTTGTCTTAAAGTCCTCACGTGGATGGGCGTTCTGGTCGTGAGGCTGGGAAATGGGAGATGTGTGGTCTTACCTGGGGGTTTTGTGGGTTGGTTGTGGGTTGGAAGACGGATGGGTTCGGATGTCTTGCATGTTGCGCCTCCTTGGCTTTGATGTTGATATTCGTTTGAGATTGTACGAGCTGCAGCGTAGAAAGACTTCTTGATTCTGGTTCTGTTGGTATATATCTTTTGCTAATTGATAACGCCGTGCAAATGCTATTCTCTTTTCTACCACGCTTTTTGTACCAGAAGATACCTGCTCTCTTGATACAAGTCATAGAAAAGCTAGATCACCTCATTGCCATGCATTGGCTTTCTGATAATCTCGCAGGGAGCCCTCCATCATGATTCCCTCTCAACTCGACGGCAGCATCATTCCTTCGTAGTATCGTGAATCCCAGTATTGCACATCCGACCATCCGCCCATCCACCCCCAAACTCCAAAGCAAATCCCCATCCCCATTATTTCTCCTCAATGCTCCATCAATTCATCCTGATCCACCTCCCCCAATTTCCTCTTCGCCGGAGACTTCCTCCCCTCACCACCCTCTCCCCCATCCTCAGTCCACTCCACAATCTCCCATTCTACCTTAAACCTCCCATTCCCACTCCTCCTCTCCCCCCAACTCCTCTGCACATTCCCTAACCTGCTACCCTTAACCATCGTCTCAAACCACGGTAGACCCTCCTCCCCAATGCCATTCCCACTCCCCTCACTCAGCACTCCTCCCTTCCCCTCTCCCTTCTCCCCAGCACCAACACCTCCCCCAGCACTCTCAATCACTTCCCTCTCCCCCACTGCATCCTCAACCGCCTCTGTCGGCAGTACCCCCAACTCCTCCAAATCCCTCAAATCACTGCCCATCAAACTCCCCAGCGTCAACGAGATATAGCTCGCCTCCGCAGGCGTCTCCTCACTCCAGTACGCCAGCGGCGTACCGCAGAAGCCGCAGAAGTGTCGCTTGCTGTTCTGTTCGGTGGGAGAGGTGTAGGTGCGGCGAATGGAGGAGTGCGATTCGTCGGACATGAAGGCGTAGGTGGTGGAGGTGTACCAGGAGAGGGGGACGCGGAGCCAGGCTGAGAGGGGGGTTGCTTGGAATCGGCCTGGAGGGGAGGCTGTCAGCTCAGAGTTTCACAGGATGGGAAAGAAGGTAAGGGAAGGTAAGCTGAGATTGTGAACAGGGAGGAGAGGGGACATACGATGGCCATGTCCACTATCGAAGAAAACCTGTGGTCTCTCCGTTGCGTTCTGCGGAATGCGAATTATATATTTGTTGCGGCCGCAGGAGCAACCTCCATGCAGTGGGTGATTGTGATCCATTGTTCCTATCTTCCTCTGCACACTTCCTCTCTTCAGAAGAGACGTTTCGCACGAAGGTAAATTTGGGAGATGTAGTTTTGTACTTGTGTTTGTACTTGTAATCAGGTTGCAGCGACAATTCAACGGGTTGATGGGAGGTGCTGCCTTGACGTAACCTGCAGACGGGGAATGTTGCTGCTAAAACGGCGTGCAATTGGTGGTGTGGTGCTGGTCTGGTGGGGGAAGGTGTGCTGGTGAGGCTGCCGGCGTGTGCTGATCGTTTGGTGGCCTGATCGCGAGACAACGTTGAAACTTCTAGAAATCGATTCGGAGGTTCTTTTTGTTTTGTGAATCAACAGCAGGGGTCTTTGACCCAGAGTCACTTACACTATTTGGACTTGTCGGCGCTGAAAAAAGGTATTTGCTTTTAATATTGTGTTATCCGTTTTACATAGCTACATTTTCTGTTCGCTCTAAGAGCTCAGAGCTGGGAAATGGCTGCATCGTCTTTCCTCAAAGTCTTTGAAGACAAAAGCATATTCGCAAGATCTGCAATGCAAATTCCGAGCCGTATCTCTTCTCGGTCAAGCAGTTCAAGATACGTATGTCTCTAAGCACAGCAAAAAATTTGCGAAAGTCTGCAGCTTTGGGCCTATCCTTCACAACCTTATGGTATAATTTCTGTACTTATACGCCAACATCTCCCTCATAAAGCTTGCAATGCAAAACTTTGGCATCATCTCTTCGTTTGTTTGTCTAAGTCAGCGGTTCTATTAGCTACTTTTCTCATCTGCTTATCTTCCAAGCATCAGACCATACACTTACTCAAGATCGAACTCCTGTACAGCTCCAATGTTTCCTCCAAAGCAAAGGAATCCATCGAGATTCTTCCCAACATAGCCTTCTCAAAGCCCTGTAATCTCCCCCAAGTGTTCCGAAAGCTCCACCAATTCATCAACAAGCTTGCCAACATCCTCGCGTCTCTCGAACTCCATCGCATCCTTGACGATTATTTCATTCGCAAATCCCTCCAGCTGTTCAACGACTACCTTTCTTCGTGCCCACTCTGGAAGTTTTCTCGAGCTGTGAATTACTGGAAGCCAGTCAACCTTTATGACCAAATTCTCCAACATTTCACAGTACTTCGGCATAGCGGAGTAATCAATCTGGACAAACACCGGTACTCCATAAAGCTCCACGAACAGGTGGCCATCAGTTTCGACGGACAAGGTACCAGTCTGATAGAGAGCTGCATCGACCTGAGGATTCTTGCTGTATGCAACAGTGTCCACTATCTTGTGCATGATTTCATGTTCGTCGATGCCGCCTCCTTCGTAGCGCAGGTAAGCCATACGAACCGATGAGCCAAGCATTGTAAGAGGTTCTTTGAGCTTTTCATCCTTCTCAAGTTCTTGAACTTTAGCAGTGAGACGTTCAACTTCTCTGGCATTTCCTTGGCAATTGGTGGTTTTGATATGGTTCCAGATCCTGTTTTTGAGCATCCCATTCTCCTCCTTCGCCGCTTCTTGGTCGATCTCCTGCTGCATCGCCTTTTCTTGAAGTTCGATCAATTCTGTTCGCAATCGCTGGATCTCATTTTCGAGCTCAGCTTGTGCCTCAGACTTGTTCAGTGCCTCCTTGCTGCTCTCCAAAGCCATATTCACAGTCCGGCCCTCGGTCACTGTAGCATAAAGTGCGCCCGGCCATCGGAGAACGCCACCATGTTCCTGTGTCTTCATCTGAAGCTGCTCCTCAAGTTCCTGCATCTTTTCAAGATTCGAAGCCTGGACTTTAGCATCCTCCTTCAGTTGCTGAATGAGTCTGTCCTTCTCCGCATTCTTGTCCAGCTCAAGAATGAACTTTCGCTCCACGCCCTTCACATGCTCAAGCTCAGTCGTGGCGGCCTTGAGCTTGTCTTCAAGGGTCTCAATCTTCTCATTCTTCTCCTCAACCTGCTTCTGAAGCTCGCCTCGGACAGTTTTGTCTTCCTCAAGGAATTTGACTTTCACCTTGAGCGCCTCATTCTCCAAGTCAAGTCGTTCCTTGTCATCCTTCAGCTCAGCATGATCCTCCATCAACGAATCATAATGCTTCACATATACACGTCTCTCATCCTCCATTTGTGCGTACAGTTGATCGTTCTCGTTCGAAAGGTTCGTGTTGGCGATTATAGCATCATCCCTCTCGAAGACCTCCTTGTCAATCTTATCGCCCATCCCTTTCAGTTGTCCATCGAAAGTGCGGAGAGCTGCTCGAATGTTCTTCATGCTCTGATGCATTCCCGCGATCTGAGTTTTGGATGTGGCTTTTTCTGCCTTGGCAGCCTCATCTTTGATGGTTGATGGCATCGCTGTCTGATAGTTAGCAAGATTGGATTCTTGAGTTCATGATTGACGCGTGGCATGAGTGCTGCAGTCAGATGGAGAATGCTCTCCGTGATCAGTTTTGTGTTCCATTGCGCTTCACTCTTCTCACCTTTGCTTCCTTCCAGGGTCTTTGCTTGTGTGATATTGCGCGCGGCGAAAGCTGAAGAGAGAAATGAGCGCAAGGCTAGAGTGGTGGAATTGCGAGAGCAAGATCTGTTGTTGAATGTTTGAAGGAGGTGTTCAAGGTTGAGAGCGGGTGCGCGTCGTTGTATGTTTGGGGATTTGAGAGCAATCAACAAGACAAGCGAGACGAAGTGGGTCCAGAGCTAGCTTCAACGTGGAATGCTCCTCTCTTCGGCCACCTCACCCGCTTGAATGTCCCAAGATAGACTTTGGACATTTGATACCTTGTAAGTCATCCTCGCGGGTCTTGGAGAAAAGTTGAAAGGCTTTGTAGATTTAGAAATGAATTCCTGTTATTCGGTCGGTCCCCATTCTTTGGCAAGCTGCCCAAGCGTCCTCCAAATGCATTATTAGGCAAATAATATGTGTATACTGTAAGTCTGATCAACAGCCTCTCTATATATCAAGGTAGACTGTATGGTTAGTCGGAGAAGGTCTCTTGCCAAGATCTTTCCAAGGAGAAAGAAGTTGAGGCGATGAACGCTTCGTAGGAAATAAAACTATCATGAATCATCATGGTCCCAAACAAGGTATAAAATTCTTGCTTTTTGAGACCAAAGTTGTCGCCAATGAGGTCGCCGTTAGACGAATATCTTAAGATTTTCGTTGCCCGACACGATGTAAGGAGGTCGAGCCGGGCCCTGCAAATCTGGTAGTGAATGGCCAATATATCTGCTCAATGGAAGGATGGAGCTATCTGTCAGTCATGATACGGCAGATGGACATATTTTTGTCTTTAGTCTAATATTCTAGAAGTAGGCTCTATGCCTTGCGGCAGGTGAAGCGGACGTGGTTGCGAGGGCAAGGGCTCATGTCAATCGAATCATCTTGGCGTTTTTGGCGAGCCCCCTTTTCGTACCCCGCAGTAAGTCAACAAAATATTCAAGGTCATGAAATTCATTCATTACATTACCACCAACTACTGCCAATACAAATATCGCCAACTTATCGACATATACAGCAGGTAACGTGACATCCGATAATCCCTGTACCACACCAATGTCTCACGTAGACCTCATTGATTAGCAATCAAAGCTCCGCTCTCTCAGCAGCCGCTCGCTCTTCCTCCATCCTATCCATCGCTGCGAACTGTGCCTTCACCTTCTCGATATTCTCTCTCCAATTATGTTGAGCTCGAGGGTTTGTTCCTACAGTGACAGTGGCGAAGAAACCGAAACCAGGAGAATTGAAGTCCTCTTCAGCTCCAGGCCGTCTCCTAACACGAACTTTGGGGTTATTGCCGTCCTTGTCCTACTTCAATTCAGCTTTGCCACTACAAATTGAAATCAAAGATACGTACCATGTACCTCTGGAACCTCTCCACACTCTTCTCTCCCTCGAACAGCAGAATCTCATCCGTCAACCACTCCAACCTGTCAAGCAAGAACCAATGATTCACGTTCGCCTCGAATAACTCCGTCTTTCGATCGACCCACTTCTTGAATCTGCCAATCAACTGTTCACACAGTTTTTCATGTCCATTGAGCAAAATCAGCATATCCGCAGTTGCAGGAAGATTCTTCATAAACCGGACCGTAGCCTGGCAATCAATCGTCCGCTTCAGTAGTTCCGGGAGATCTTCCCAATCCTCTCTCGGCTTAATGTTGTAAATCTTCTCGAAGACTTTGAAAAGCGGATGCTCATCAATAGTGTCCGACCCCGCAAACAAATTGTTATCAATATCACCATTCGCTCCCCGAGCAGCCAGTAAGCCTTCCCGCATGATACACTCATTCGGGCTATCACCCTCCAGCGCAGCGCGTGCCTCCTCAAGAAACTGGATACGGACAGCAGATCCGATGGTTGCCATGGGTGCAATCACATTGATGTACTCCTGTAGCTCGGATATGGTCTCTCCCTGACGTGTGACTTCTCCACTACGGGCCATACAATCGCGTCGGGTACAGGGTAGGCGGGTAACGTTGCTATGTTCGTAGGGTAAGTGGGTACATTTGGCTGGAAAGTTACTGCAGTGGGCTTCTCTGAAGCGGAAGAGCTGAGTGTCGCGGTCTCCAAGATCTTTGGCTGAGTCTTTGAGGGCCCGTACGGCTCTACGGTATAGGTCGGTGAGTCTTGCTATCTCGGCATCTCCTGGTATCATCGTCAGTATTGCTTGGAATAATAATAACTGTATATTCTGAAAAAGTCTTGACACATTGAGCGGACGAGGGTGGTTCGTTACTTACGAGGATCCGTAATGGCATTCTTGATCTCTGGTTGAGGCTTACTCCCCTCCCGCAAAGTGTTTAGAGTTGTATTGAGAGCCCATGAAACAGCGCACCTAGCTTTTCCTGCCATTGTCTTCGGTCGGTCGGGATTTCTAGGAGGCAGCGTTGGGGCATCTCGAGAATCTGTACTTGGCAGCTCCTCTCGAAGGCGAGTTGTTGCGAGTAGTGGAGGACGTCGTGTTGCAGGTCTCGGAATGTCATCTGTTGTACTTGATACATTGATACTAGGGCTTCCCTTCGATTGAGTTGTTGTAGCTGCCGATTTTGGAATGTCCTTAGTTGTGCTGGAAACATTTGCATCGGCCGTAGACTTGGCTGCAGCTAGCAGTCGGTGTGTTGGTGTTGCATAGATAGCCATCTTCTCTGCTTCTGGCAGACCCTCGACCTCTTTGCTGAGGGCTTCGTACCTAATATGAGATTCAAGAGTCAGTGTATGTACTCAACATGACTGGGGACATTGAAAGAGCATGTATGGCGCGTTGCAACCGGAATACCCACATATCCTTGGGATCGGAGCCGGACTTTGAATTCTTGGCTGCCTCGATCAAGATATCTTCAAGTAGCTTAACCATCTTCTCTCTAACCTCTCTGCTTTCAGTGCCGGGTCCATGCTCTTGTGCAATGCGGTCTACGGTTTCTTGGTCATCCACTGATTCCGATGTCAGTAGTTCCCCTTGTAACATCAACTCAGGGGCCACCTGCGTCCAGAAACCTTAAACAGCCCAATCAAGATACTCCCTACCATACTTTGTCTCTCTTTCTCTCCTTTGACCATGATGCTGCTCAGTTCTTTATTGTGCTTCTTCTTCTCATTCTCCAACGCTTCTTCGAGTGCCTTGCATTTGCCTTCGATCTTGGCGAGATTGAGTCTCCATTCTGCCAGGCACTCCTGTAAATGATCAGCTTCCGTTCTCTTTCCCCAAGCCAATAACCAGACTTGCCTTGTACCAGCTGAAAGGATGAACTTTGGAAGGTTGATTCTGGATCATCTCGGGCGAGATATTCTTCAGCAAGCAATCCATCGCCTCAATTTGTAGCTGCAACTCGAACTTCTCGTTCATGCATTGCTCGTTCTTGTTGACAAGAGCAGTACATTGCTTGCCTTGCTCGTCGTTCCAGTCTTGAATCCTCTTTGCTAGCTGCAGGTTTTGATCGGCCTTCTTCTTCTGGTCGGCGACCTCTTTCTGGAGGTTTTTGATTGTCTTCCCGTGTTTTTGATCGATGGTTTTGAGCTAGCAGGTAAAGTCAGCGATTCAAATTCATGAAAAGGTTGCAGAACATGTGGCTATGCTTGATTCTGCGATGCATTGAGAGGTATAGAATCGAGGGGGCGAGAGACAGCGACGACGTGACCAGACCTCATCATTAGCTTTCGTCTTCTGTTGGCGTACGAGAGAGAGCTGTGTATTTGATGTCTTGAGATCATTGTGTAACTTTGCCACCTGGCGTTGGAGATTCTGGACGAGGCCGGAATCAGATTCGGGCTTCTTCTCATCGCCGGGCGAGCGCATGTCAGCACCGGTATCTAATTTTGTCAGCTGGAATTGAGACATTCGCGGAGAACGCGATCGGAGCTTCTTGCCTTGAGGAAGAGTATCCTGCAGAACCCCTGAGGAGCTTGAGGTATCCATTGCGACGCGTTATAAGTACTGTAAGATACGACGTGGCTGCAAAGATTCGAGAAGGTGATGGGGCGTTTGTTTACTTTAGCGAGAAACATTCTAGCTAGGCAAACAGACTAATCAAACTACTATTAGCGTCCGTATCACCCACGTGAGTAGGCTCTCTCTACGATGTGTTTGATCGGTAGCTTTTTCCAACATCCTCAATCGTTCAAAATAAGAAAGAAATCTTCTGACATTATCATAACAACAGAGCTTTCCTATATGAATCCTTACCTCATAAGGCTTGCTTTGCATATTGGTCCCTCAACCCTACACCTGCATAGTTGCATTCAAAAGTGCCTTCCTTCCGGCACTATGTATCTGCAATGTCGTCTTCGAAGACAGGTGATCTCATCGCCTAGCACCGAGCCACTATTTGCAAGAGACCATGTCATGATGTCGCTCAAAAGGATGGATTGCCAGTTCCCAAAGCACATTTGTAAGTATAGAGGCCATGGCGGAGCACATATGTGGGTTGGAGGACCATTTGATCGTGCACATATGTGAGTTTGGAAAACCATATGGTCGAGCACATCTGTGAAATAAATGAGGCTATTTGGCTAGCCACATGTGTGGAATCAGAGCCATCTGGCTTGTCGCATATGTAAAACTCAAGGTGCCATTTCGGCCTAATTTCCCATGATATGCCCGTAGTAAGGGCTGGGAGGCATTGCCCTTCCGATGTTCAGTACATCCTGTTCCAGGTCAGCGTAAATCAATACCGTCAAACTATTTGAGCCTACCTCCAGCGGCTCCAACTTCCCGAGAGCCACTATTCCCACATAACGATACATCTCGACTACTACCCGTTGCATGCACTCCACAAGAACCCAGCTGCGTTCATCTTCGTCAAGCTTTTTTGCAGTCGACTCCGTGAACTCCTCAAAAGTCAACTTCTCCGCCATAGCTGCTACTCTTGCCCGCTCGGATGCCTCCTTGAGAGCACTGTAAAGCATCTTGCCGTATTGAACAAGCTCTTGTAAACTTGGATTGGATCTTCCCCTATTCACCTCACCCTCCCAACTCTTCCGGCAGGCAACTGCTCTCGCCAGAGACTTTGGGAACTTTCGCATTGTGATAAGCCTGCAGCCATACAATTCCTCGAAAATTCTTGCGTGCTCGCCATTGTCCGGGAGGATGCCTACATCGAACAGTGCCATATCAGCTGCAAGATTTGCCCCATGCGCAGCTTGATTTCCGTCCGCGACAAAGGTATTGTTAATCGACGGCTGGTGTCTGGTTTTATCGATGTATCGCAGTCGAATAGCAATGCCGAAATCGCGAATGGTTTCATCTGCTTTTGCAGGGCCTTTGATTCGTTCACCTGCTCTTGTAGTGTTTCGATCTCGACTTTGTGCCTTTCCCGTAGATCGGCATTTTCTTGTTGACCATGTGCGAAATCTTCATCGAGACTTCGGACCGTAGCTTCAAGCCATTTGATATAGGCATCCTTCTCTGCTTCTTCTGCTTGCTCTGCGATGGTTTGTGCATCTGATCTGCGAAGTCCTGCTCAGAAGCATAGGTAAGCCTGGAAACAAATAAGTAAGGGCAAAGCTATTGCTTACTATGCATCACAGAAAGAAGTGACACTCATAATTGTCGCAATACTTCAATGCGTGTCTGTACACAGATCTTTCGCCCATCTTCGCGAGTACCGGCTGGAATTATGTAAAGAGAGGAAGAACACAGTCTGGTAGGTTGCTGATGAACTGGATCTGGCGGTTGACTTAACCAAATGTGGCCATTTAAGCGAGTGGCAGAACAGACCACCAGGGCAGGAGCTTTGGGAAATTTAATGATGATTTTGCAATCTAATGGAATCTCTTCAGCCTCATTTACAGCGCCTAGGAAAACATCATTCTGCCTTGGGCTTCTCAAGTGCTACTGTAAACTACTGGCCAATGTTCAACACTTTCAATCCATGCTGGCAGGGTCCAAGGTCAAGCATTATGGTGTCCGTTTGGGCTGCACCACCACCATCGGAGTCCGAAAAGTCAAGAAGACAATGAGCCTCCTTGAAAGTTATGTTACATATTAGATACAGTCAGTAGTAGTTTGAGCTCTGACTCCTGCATTTGTTCCGGAACGTCAACCCGAGAAAGCTCTTAGTGAATCGTCACAACAAAACACTCTCACCAATGTCTCCAATTCCTCGGCTCGCTGGCATGCCTCATGAAATATCAAAGGCATCAAGACCAAAGAGTACCTTCCATGATCTTGATCACGCGTACAGCCCCAGTACATTCTCCCCTAAATTCAGCTCAATCTCAAAATCCGAAACGTTCTGCGCCAAAGCCTGTCCCTTCTCCTGCAACGTCTGCACAATCGGATCTCTAAATCTCACCGCAAAAGCCGCTACATCAGCCAGCAAATCCTCCCTCGATGGCGCATACCTCCGATTAATCGACACTTTCGCATCCCTCAACGCCAGCAGGGGAAACAACCTCAATCTCTCAGTCAATACATCAATATACTCATACATCTCCGTCGAAGTCTCAAACGCTTTATTAATCCACCCGATCTTCTCTGCTTCAGAGGCAGTAATGTCTTTAGAGCTGAGGATATACTCCATGGCTCGTCCGCGGCCGATCAAGCCGGGGAGGAACTGGCTACCACCGCCGCCGGGGATGAGGCCGCTTGCGACTTCGGGTTGGCCGAAGAGGACGTCGGTTTTGGTGGCGAAGCGCATGTCGAGGGCGGAGAGGAGTTCATTACCTGCGCCTCGGGCTCGGCCTTCTACGGCGCCGATGGTGACTTGTGGGAGAGTGGAGATGTTGTAGATGACATCGACAGACGTCGGCCAGGTCTCGGCTGTTACATGTATCAGTAATGTACTAGCCAAATTCAACAATGTGAAAGGATAACATCACATACTCAGGTTAGGAGTCGTAAGATCCAGATGACCCATGAAATATCTCGGGACGTCGCTCTTGAAAATGACGACCTTGGTCTCGTTGTCTTGCTGGAGTTTGGCTACGATATCGGCTAGTCCGTCTTGGGTGTCTAGGTTCCAGACGTTGATGGGTGAGTTGGGGTTGTGGAGTGTGATTTCGAGGATGTTGTTCTGAAGCGAGGTTTTCAATCCGACATATTCTGGGAGCTCCAAAGCGGTCGCAAACGAGAGAAGGGCGCAGGTGGCCGTCTGGATGCGAAGCCAAGAGAGAGACATGTTGAGATAGGTTGGTTAGACTGTAACTCGCTGGCTGAACGAGTGTAAGTGTGTTAATTTCGAAAAGATCAGCGACTGTGCTTGACTTTATAAGTTTCAGGAACTGCGGGCGACATTGTATGAGTGGGTAATATTGATATGATTTCTAAGCTGATTCCAAGCAATGGCCTGTATTGCCGTCCTCATCTCCTTTGGTGAACTCAAAAGATGTCATTCTACAGATAGATAAGGCGGGGATTCTGTCACGGCGGAAGACTGGTAAGTTGCTTGGGAACAGTGCCAGTATATCCACGGCAATAGCCGAGTCAGAAACCACGATACCATACGTAGCAAACCTGGTCGGGTTGGAAGGAAATTGAACCGATGCCGATGCAAGTTCAGTCTTGGAATCTACGACATAAAGTCTATCCCATTGGAAAGCTTATTCTAGTGGAGAAGTCAGGCTTGTGTTTGGCGAGATCTTCCGAGCAGGTTCCAAGCGACAGATTAGTTTGTGCAACGACGAAACATTTCGTAAAGCGTTGAGCTGATCACATTGTCTGAGTTTAAGATTATCATAGTTCCTATAGATTTTACAAGGCAATTCCCACAAGAACAATATAAGTGAGTATTGGTTCACGTCAATACTCTCCCCCCCCCTAATTACTTGTAACAGTGGGTACTTTGTGGGTAATCTGTGGGGACTTTGTGGGTAGGGTACCAGGGAACTTCTCCAGTAGAAAGTATTACGGTAAACCACCGACAAGCTCCTTTAACCTTCTCTGGATACCTTGCTCTCAGATCTGACCAGTTTTTGGCCTGTGCTTCAAGGCAGCTCAAGGTAAGTAGCCACTCAGAGCCCTGTGTTCAGGGATCCGACCCACTATTACAAGTAATTAGGGGGGGGGGAGAGTACAAATCGATACGCAATTGAGATCTGGGCAGCGGCATCACATTGTACCGCAGCCGAAGTGGAGGAACTGTCTTCTCCACGTGCCGAACACAAAGACGTAGGGCGTCGGTTGTCAGGCTTGTCAATTTAACTTACGAACCTTAATTGAGAGACGTAGACGATTATTAATTCATGCCTGCTTCGACCGGGTTCGGTTATTAGGTGGTCTCGACTTCGTCGTACGGTTGTGATGAGAGCAGATCGGAAGCACACGAGTACCATCTCCTACGTATTCCCCGCAACTGGAGACTGGGATTTATGAGGGGTTGATTTCAATTGCGAAGATTGTCTTTCATGCAGTGTCCCTCGATACTCGGGACAAAGATGCTTGATTTCCGCATCAACATCCACTCCCCACCAAGCCTATGTTACAAGTCAAGCAAGCAACTTTCACTCCAACCACATCTCCTGGCATCTCCCCTCATCCCAAGCCTCCCCCTTCATAACACCATGCACATACGCCTCGCCAATAACCTCCCACCTTCCCTCCTCCCTCCTAAGCACAACTGGCACCTGTCCCCCCTTCAACAGAAACACTCTATCACCAACTTCCGTGTCTCCAGGAACAAGCGCCAAATGCCCCTCCTGCGTCCTCGCCATCCTTCTCCCAACCGCCAGCATAGTCCCGCTCAAAAACGCCAGACCATCTGGATTCGGCGTAAGACACTGGAGAACCAACTTCGAGAGACGTTCAAAAGGCCAGAGTAGAACGGAGAGGATGAAGATCTGGTGGACACGGAGTAGGGAAACAGCGAAGATAGGGACGAAATCCCAGAATTTCCGGAATCGCTCGAAACGCCGCATGTCTTGCTGCCAGGCGAAGAAGGAATGTCGGTAGTACTCATCGCCTTTCTCTTCTGGAATGTGGCTCGCTAGAATGGTCTGCCAGAAAGCGTCGAAGTATGTTTCGTCTGAGAATGGATATTTCTGCTTGGGATTTGGGGGCGCGAGTTTCTTCCAGGAGTTGAGAGTGGAGAGCTGCTGGTCGGCATAGGTGATTTGCATTTTCTGATGGGTGAATGCGACGTCCCAGGATGTGAGAGTGGTGTCTTCGAGGAGGTGCTGGATTTTGATGTTGGCGGGCCAGATTGGGCCAAGAGTGGAGATTTCGCAAATGCTGTAGCCGTCGACGCCAAGGTAGGCGTGGTCTGGTGAGAGGCGTGTTTTGTAAGTCGTTGAAGCAGATGCTTGGAAGGTGGATTTCTCATAGTAGAGCAGCTCAGACCGGAGGGGGATGGTATCATCGTCTGTGTACCATGTTGGAGCCCATGATGGAAGTCTAGGGGGGTCAGAGAATGCCCACCCGGGAATCTTCAGTGCCTTGTCGAGAAATGCAGTAGTAGCTGGTGAAGACGATCTCGGAACGCCAAGAATGTTCAAATTCTGCTCTTGGTCGAGGATACATTTGGCCACTTTGCTGTACAGCTCGACGATCGAAGAGTCGTAATTTGGTCTTAGCAGAAGTGGGTGGCAGTATTTTGATGGCGGAAACAACCCATACAAGCCAAATACCTTATCTCGTGGATCGGTAGCGCCAAACTTGCGATGTCTGAGGAGTAGAGGAAGGAGAGCTTGCTCTTCGGTACCTAGCATATGCCGATTCTCAATGATGTACCGCGCCATGGAAATGGAGAAAGTTCCGTTACAAACATCATCGACAGCCATTGTGAGAATGCCAATTTTGACAGCGATATCTCTGGCATTGAAGAATTCCATCCATTTGACAGTTGACGCTCCTAACGTGATGGTGGCCTGTGAAGCCATGGCGACTTCTTGGATGATCCAAACTCGGGTGAACCAAGGATTCGACTGAAGTGTAAGGAATGCACGCATGATCGGATTGTCCATGCTTGCGATTTTGTACTTGGTGAGAGCTTGTGGTGATATATTCTCCGGGCCATTCTTCTCAAGGTGTTCTTTGATGTTCAGAAGGATTTGGACACACTCAAGACCTCGGACGGTGCGGCTATCGCCACATCCTAGCCAGATGAGAGTACACTTCGACCGTTGATATATCTGATCCATCTTCGATACTTGGTGATTTCTTTCTGCTGAGCTTGACTGATCGATACAGATGGCATCTACCCATAGAAACCTGCTTCTATCGTGCAAGCGGAAGCGCTGAAGAGCCTGGACCATGTTGATTCGGGCATGAAATACCCTATCATCATGATATATGAGCGTCGAATCGAGTGATTCGCCCCAACAGTATGACAAAGCTTCATAATCTAGTGTAGCACTGAAAGATACAATGTGAAGCTTGAATTGGACCGGATCGCATAGGTCAGAGGCAGGCAGCAGTTCCAAGACCCGAATATGGAAACTTTCCTCTTCGGACGTGTTTAGCGGTTCATACTCGTAGCCCAATGAGATATTTGGGCGGACTTGCGGCAGTCGAGTATCGGGAAGATGTGTTGGGTCCACGACTGGCAAGTCGGGACTGAAGAACGCTTTGTAGAAACCACGAAATCCATCCACGGGCGCTGGTGGAAATCCAGGGATTTTCAGACCCGTTATGTTCTGATAGTATCGTAGACATCCAAGGACCAGGTATGATATTGGAGAAAGGCCGAAAACAAGGACCATGAAGCAGCAGACGAGGAATAGTCGAATGCCAAATTCAAGTATCACGAGACATGCTTTGATCGGAAAGAGCAGGAGTTGAAGTATTGTTCTGGAGACACTCCGACTCCTTCCGTCCCTATAGGACATGATGGAGAAGCAGTGGGAAGGAGAGATAGAGGCGTGATTCTCAGCTGGGCGATCAGATTGGACACGGCTTCGGATTCTCGCGATACCCGTGAAGAAAAAGCTCAAAGGTCCCGACCACGGAGAGTGGCGACCTATGTCCTCCGAAAGATAGAGAATATATCAAAATATCAAGTCTGAGAGGTTTTGTAGATAAAGACTAAAGACTCACATGTTGTTGAATTCGGCCTCCTAAACTCACATTGGCCGTGAAAATCCTTCAGCTGAAAGATGTGGCTTGACTCTCGTGTATCATCAAGCGCGACATCTCCCAATTGCGCTTCTCATGATACGAGCAAAGAAGCCAATTTCTCCCAAACGATTTCATCCATAACTTGCGCCTCCATAGCTCTCTGCTGGCAGATTTTGGAAGAAGAAGCTTTTCCAAGACGCAAGTTCACTTGAACCTCAGCCTGCATGTTGACCCAGGTCGCATCCATGTGAGTTGTGAAGGGAACACAAACATGATAGTCAATTCAAGAAGCTGCAAAAAGCTCTATACCAATTGACATTACGAAACGATATATACTTCAACTCAAAATCCAAGCAAACACATCAAAACACTCGTACAGAAGTGAAATAAGCTTCAATGACGTCCGAGAATCCCGATGTCCCAATTCGCCAAGCCTCAATCAGCCCTGCACCCCACATGTTTCCACATCCCCTGTCCGCCTGCATCTTGACATCAACCTTCCGAACTCCAATCAATACCATCCCAGACACAGGAATGAACGGCATCTCAAGAACTTCAAATTACAGCCCTACCGGCTAAACCATCCGCATGCGCCTCGCACCTGTCGCTCCAGTCTCGCATAAAATCCAATCACATCTCTCCTGCATCTCACTGTCTCATTCAAACCCAAAGCGGTGGAATCACGAGTTGGAGCTAAGCCTTGCTAGTACGAGGCTGAGTTATCATACGTCAAGTGGCCAACCATTAATTGGTATGCTATTCCACAAGTGGGAGGATCATGCTAGTACATATGCGTCCGGCGTATAAGTGATGAGCTGTGATGAATGGCGCAGGCGCAGCACCGGCAGTCCGCAAGCTGTTGTTGGTCGTTCTTGGCGGAGAGCTGAATGGAGGGGCAGTAAGTATATATCACGGCGAATGCCCACCTGAAGGACTCCTTTCTTCGCCTTAGAATTTTAGTTCGCAGGAGCAATTCATTGTTCTTTCTCCTACTTCAAAGTACCATTCGCAGCTTCAAACCCCTCTTACAAAACTAAAGACCAGCTCAAGTACTGCCTTGCGAAACTTCTTAGCTAGTGCCCTACAGCTTCACGACTTCACAGTCTCCAGTACTTCTACAACACTACAACGACAATCATGTCTCGCATCAACCTCCCACCCGTCAACCCAGCACTGGGCGTAAATCCAGCCTACTGCGTAAACAAACAAACTACCCTCGTCATGAAAGAGAAAGTCTGGTAAGCCCTCGCCCTCCTCCCCCTTCCCTTCCCTTCTCTCCCTCCCTTCCCTTCTCTCCAACCCCGCTCCCCTCCTCTCCAACCCCAACGACTAACATCCCACCCCTCACAGGTCCCTCTCAGGCGACACATTCCACATCGTCGACGAAAACAACCACGAAGTAGTCCAATGCCGCGGCCAAACCTTCTCTATCTCCGACCGCAAAGAATTCGCCGACTCCTCCGGGCGCCCCCTCTTCAGTCTCCGCACACGCCTCCTCTCCCTCCACAAATCCTTCTACGCCGAGTCCCCCTCCGGCGAGACGCTCTTCGAAGTCAAGGGCAAGTTCAGCATCGGGAGCAGCAAGATGGTGGCTACGTTTGTGAATGCAAGTACCAAGCAGAATGTCGAGTTGTTGATTAAGGGCGATTGGTTCGATCGTTCGGCGACCATCACGATGGGCAATATTGTCGTGGCGCAAATTAGTAGGAGTTATTTTAATATGCGGGAGGTTTTTGGGGGGCAGCAGACGTATTTTGTGACTGTGGCGCCGGGGGTGGATTTGGCGTTGTTGGCGGCGGTTTGTGTTTGTTTGGATGAGAGGGAGAATGAGAAGAAGTAGGTTGAGAAGAGGGGATGGAAATGATGTGGGGCAAAGGGGACTGGGAATTGTGAGGGAGAGTTTTGCTTTCTGGTTTGGAGGAATTGAACTGGGACGAAATATCAGGGAAACGGAGGGATAGGTTAGGTCAGGATAGGATGGGATGGGATGGGATGGTTTAAGGGTCTTTGCGTTCGATACCCTCTTTTCGGAGATTTTCCTTTTCTTGCTGTTACACTGTATCTTACGTTTCTTGCGAAGTAATGCAATGGAGTACCCGAAAAATCTGGATTTATGCTGCAGCTTGATTGTTCTCTAGATTGAGTTATGTGCGAAAGTGATTGATTGGAAAGCAAATGGGTATCTCTCTACGCCAGCAACACCGAGCTCCATCCTTTTCCATTCATACATCTCGTCTCAATGGACTTTCACCTGTAGCAGCCACTGCAAGCAAATATCTTTCTCGGCCAACATCCTGTTCTGGCCCTAATCCTTCAAACCAACCCCGAACTCCTCATAAAGCTCCCCAATCCTCACGCCTCGATTATCAGCAATCATACCCACAAGACCTTGTCCCACATCCCGGATGTCATTGTAGTCATGTAGGAGCTTGATGTGGTTCTTTACTGTTTCTGCGGCGGGGTATCTATGGGTACTTATCAGTATGTCTTCGTGCGTGTCACTGGAATTGGAGACAAGAATCTGGATCAATAATAACGAGCAGCAAGGATCCGAGCAGCTCGAGGCCGGAAAATGATGAAGAATAGGCACTTGTAGAAAGTGGAAAGAAACGGGCGGATACATACTTCAACTCCTTGGTAACCTCCTCCAACCGAGCTCTTTTCTTCTTGATCTCAGCTTCAAGTGATGCATTACGGGCTTGTATCGAAGCCTGTTATTCGTTCAATGTCACATCCATCGTCCGAGAGACCACAACTTACAATCTTAATAGCTTTCAATTCCGCCATCAAAACATCCTTATTCTGCGAAGTTTCCGAAGCTGGGAAAGTCTTGCTTGTCGTCTTCTCTTTCCCGTCTCCACCTTTGCTTGGACGTGATATCGTGTCTCTTGGTTTCGAGGCAGATGTTGTGGATTCTGTGAACGTCGGACTGATAGCTGTGGAAAGAATTGGTGCTTTGAAAGATGTCATGAGGGTTTTGGGTGGAAGATGAGGTTTGGATATATGTGTTGTCTCGAGTGATGAAGAGGGCTCGAAAATCTGGGCCTCGACAGCCAATTCGTTGGTAGTTGGTGTAGATACTACTGGAGCTCTTAATTTGGAGCCAACATTCTCTTCGGACTTGGAAATTGGGTCGGCATCAGGAAGTTCCTCCTCGTCATCGTCGCTGTCAGGGATTGAACGAGCAGTGGTTGTTGTCGAAGCCGAGACGATTGGAGCAATTATTCTCGTTTCTTCAACTCCTGCGAGTCCAGCTTCCCTTGCTGGATCAATGGGTTCTTTGGCCGCGGACTGCTGAATTTCAGACAAATCGTCGCTCATCATGACATCTTCATCCTTCGTAGAATCCGGAAAGTTTCCCTCTTTCTGGGCGGCAAGATGTGGCTCCGATACACGGGAGTCTTCTAGAACAGTCTGAATCGGTAAAGAAATGGGCTCGACGTGAACATTAGCAGTCTCGGAAGGTATAACCTCGCGTGGCTGCGATACAAGGAATCCATCCTCAGTCACAGCCTCAGCCATCGTTACAGCTTCATGGACAATCTCTATCTCACCAGTGGGTGGCACCTCACATCCTTCTTTACCAGACAATTCCATGTCAATCTCCCCTCCCTGTAACGTAGCCTCTTCCAGCGAGGACATCACATCTTGTGTGCCACCGCCAACATCGGACATAACAGCAACCGCATCTGCAAAGTGTAAGTTGACAATCTCTTCCTCTTGGGTTCGAGTCTTGGTTGGCGTATGTGTAGGTTGCAAGTCGGAAGTAGTGAAGTGGGGGAGTATGATCAAAGCTTCATCGTCGACAAACGATACTGCGCTGCTGTCTTGATGCACTGAATGGGCTGGCAGAGCTTCGGTCTCTGGACGCTGCGTAGTCTCGTCGTTCGATGCCACGGTTGAATGTTCAACTTTCAGAGATGAAGTGGTAGCTGCGGTCTCAACATTTTGCTCTCCATCTAGATCTTCCGGCGTGTCACCCATTGACGGAATATCCTGTCCATCATCACCCTCGTCCATCTCGGGATGCTGGATCTTGCTCTCGACTGTGCCTTTGACAGGACTGATAGCCTCGTCCGTGTCAGCTTCACTATCCGGGATCTCAGATCTGAGAAGTTTCTTCTCGGCCAAACAGTCCTGCTCGGCATCAACATCACCCGTATCCCTCAAGACAGGTAGCTCGTTCTCCTCGCGCTCCAGGTCACTGCGATCCTTGACAGCATCGGACAGAGCAATTTCCTCCTCAGAGCCTCCATCCCCGCCATCACCATTCTCTCCAGTGCCATGTTTCTCACCATCTCCCATAACATCTTCATCCTCGCCTTGACGTATCCCTTGATCCTCAACCTCACCCCGCCTCTCACCCTCCCTCACCACCAACTCATCCACATCCAGCGATCCAATCCCTCCACCTCCACCACCAATGCTCACAGCGCCTCTCAGTCCAATGGCTGATCCCAATCCCAGGTCCCTACCTTCCCCTCCAATCTCCTCCACAGGCGTCATCTCCGCACTTGACAACTCGTCTAAAATCATCTTCCTCTCCCTCCCCCGTACTCCTCCAAAGACGTTCCTGTTTACCCTTCCCTCAGCGAGCTTCCGACCCAGCAGGAAGCCCAAATACGCTTCACCAATACGTGAGTGCGAGACTAAGGTAGAAAGGCTTCAGAGGTCGAGTGACACTGATCATATTCCGCTCAGTGTCGTGACATCTGGCGCGCAGCTGATGAGGTGAGGTGCTTGCTTTGGGTCCTGTAAAGAGATTGATGACAATTGTGAGTGAGATGGTAAGGTTGTCAGATAAATTGAAGAAGATTATGGTGTCGATTTCGTGGTACCTTAGTTGTTGAAATCGAGGATGCCCACCTAAGAAGCGAAATGTACCTTCCCAATCGCGCATCCGTTTCAGGAAGGCACGACAGGAATGATGGCAGGTAGTTGATATCACGTGCTTAGTACATTTTCATCCGAAAGGCGTAGGTAACTTTCGCGATATTTCTGAAGGGCAACATGGAGTCTATTTATAAATATGGAGATGGGGATCTTGACGTAAGATACGAAGTCGCTCGCCAAGCTCGATTGCTTCTGTCTGTCGCGCCGAACTGAAATGCAGAATGTGCTGAAGTGGTTTGAAGAAAAATTCAAGGAGAACTTCCGGTACATGAATGGTCTTGGGGAGACGCAGACATGTGCTTTTAGGCAACCGGGAGCTATTTCGTGCTACCTCATATCTAGCAGGTCTAGTTACCTGGAAGCTTAGTAAGGGTATCTCCAAAGTCTTGCTGTTCAAAGTCCTGTGGTCACGGCAGATCCAATATCAAGAACCAAGTCAGATGGGTGGAAGAAAGACGAGGCTCTCTAGTTTCATTTCAAGTGATTTGCGGCCCTAAACGCCATGCATGCACCCAACAAGCGAGGTCCACTATCAAATCATTCCCAGAAACGAGTCAAGGCAAGCAGCCAGACAGATATCCACCCTACCAATCCAACCAAGAGGTTTGCAATGCCCTTGGCCATGCTGTAGTCATTGATCCTCTGTCCCATCCCAAGTCGCCGCAGCAAAATACCAACCACGAACCCCTCACCAACTCAGTAAAACGATTCCACCATCGTATCCTTCAGACTCGTATTGATATTTCCCGGCCCTTGTCCCTCTCCTAACCTAAACACACTCTCGACAACACTCAGCTCCGTCGCCGTAGTATCCAATCCCGTAACCGCAAGCCAGTCATTAACCACCATACCAGCTCCCACAACCGAACTACCACGATTGACACTACCAGCCACAAGGGGTACCTGCAGGAGGGAAGAGAGTTCGTCTTGGTCAAGGATGGAGGTCTTGGGGTGTACGATGCCGCCTTGGTTGGAGAGAGCCATGTAGGAGCCAACGAGGACGTTGTCGGCGATGGTCTGGCGGAATACGTCAACGCCGAGGACGTCGGCGATTATTTCTTCGGTTTCGCGCTCGATGTCGGGGTGTACGAGGGCGACGTGGTCGTTGCAGACGATTACGTTACCGAGGGCGGAAAGGCGCTCTTCTATTCTCTGGGAGGGGGTTAGCTTTCTGTATCTATCTATACCACCATTTGCATCAAGCCTAAAAGGTCTCGAAGGGCAGAAAGCTGTGCTCTGTATCGCGAGGAGGGGTACGCGGGGTTGTAATACCTGTATCTTGACCTCATCCGGTAAACTATTCCTCAGATGCTGCAATTCCTGATCCGTTGTGGAAGTAGGTACCAGTAGACCCTTACGATTACTATCACCTCAATCAGCTCAATTCTCATCCATATCCTCCTCTCCACCATCTCCTGTGTATTCGCAAAAGGCAGAGTGACATACCCAGCAGTCAAACGACCGATAATCCTCGTCCCGGCAATCGTAACATGGCAGATGGGAATGACATCCTGGAGTTCGGCCTCGAAGACACTATTTGGCAGATACAATATCAGCTTCTCTTCATTCTCTTTCACTTTCTCTTCTCTTGCGTAAATCTCCTCTTTGCGCTGTTGATCGCAAACCAACCACAACTGCAAATCGGCAGACAAAGACATACCTGTAGAAATTCTCACTCGCACCCACGGCAACCAGCGCATACGAATTCGTAAGCGTGGAGAAAACACCGACCTCATTCGAGTTCTCGAATTGTGCTCGAACCGCCATCTTTGCTTTTGCTGTGGTATCTCTTTTCTTTCTTTCCTAGCTCGTCTTCTTCTCCTTCTCTGTGCTTTCGGTACAAGCACTCGGTATCTTTCCTAAATATACTAGGAGTGATGTAGATGTGTGGTTGTGGTCGTGTAGTGGTTTTTTTGACTGGAATGAGGGAATCTTTTCTGCTTATGATGCGGTTGATTTCTATCGCGGGAGGGCGAAAGAAAATACGCTAGCAGGGTCGTTCGAAGTGGCGGAAGGAAGAACCCCACTACGAGCCTTGTGAGTCAGGCAAGACGTTGAAGGCGTGAAGGGCTGAGCAATTGAGATCTCTCAGAGTCCGTCACTTTCGAGACATCCCAATTCGAAATGTTAAAGGATCCTTCAATTTTGATTGGAGTATTGATGGCGAAACCCATCAGGAATCTGCATTTCAAGCATGTTAATTGGTCAAAAATTGCAAATCAAATGGGGGAACATCAACTCAAAGTTACACCTGAGATTTAGTGACTCAAACCCAAGCCGAGAGCCCTGTCAAGCCCTATCATACCCTGTAGCTCGTTCCCGAACGGGCTTCGAATTGCATGACTGCACTCCACGGCATGGCTCATTCTCGCTCATCCTTTTGCCTTGTGACTCCGACCTCAACTGTTGTAACACCATGATCTTGATCAAACGTGTATCTAGCAGCTAGACATTTAGTTGGGAATTCCAGGACGCTGGGTAAAGGAGAAGGGAATTGGAAAGAGCTACAATATGGGTTGTAAAGCTACGTACCTGCATTAGCTGTGCTCATATATGCCATGCTGGCTGAGCCTGAGGGATCTGGTGCCAGGAGGGTCTTCAGAGTGATGATGTACTTGCACTGCAGTTAGGTTACTTGTAGAAAAGTCACTTCAATGCATCATATGCCACGTCAGTTCAGCAGCCAAAGGATCGACATATGGCTCTCCATTCTCATTCTCACTGTTATTCTCGAGGGTTTGCTGGCTGTCATGCAATATTGAAAGAATCTATCCATCAATGGATCCAGCTCCAAGCATTAACCAAATGCGTATACAAGATCAAGCCCATTCCGAGCCGGGCTATGCCATGCCTCCATCAAAAAGCAAGGCCTCGATACAAAGAATCTCAAATGAAAAAAGAACCAGAAAACGAATATGGAGAAAATGCCCGAAAATGCCCCTCGCCACGCCATGCCAAACGCCTATGTACAGAGATCAAGCTCTTCGAGCTTCCAGGCTCATCTTGTATGCAGCATGCTCGTCAGGCTCAAGTCAATATGTATCCTAGAACTACAAATAAACAATGGAAATATGTATCGTACAGATCGTTGGTTGGTGTGCGATGATTATGTGGTGATGTTGATCAGCATTGTGATCAGCGTTGCGATTCGACCTTCTGTTGTGGCCGAGATCCTTCTTCCTCAGTAAGAAGGGAAAGAGAAGAAGAGGACTGGAGATGGATCGCGGGTAGTGTTGTTGCGGCCTGCTATCTTCATTCCCAGCTCACCAGCTGCTTGAGACTGGAGCTGATACTCCGTCTTTAAAGAAAGAGAGTCAGATCATAGCCATTGGAACCTCGCCAGACGGTACTTTAGACTGCATATGTGTACTCTCTGATCAGTGTCCATCGATGCCATGTAGATTACTGATATCCACTCCCACCGTACCCACGATACGGCTGATGAGGAGGAGGTTGTGGGTGCTGCTGAGCAGCCGGAGGTGGAGCTCTAGCAGCTGGTGGAGCAGGACGCAACTCTCTTGTAGGTCTCCGACTTCCAACAACACCACGAGACTGTTGAGGAGGTGGTCCATAAGGAGAAGAGTGTGCTTGTTGATGACCGAAGACACCCATGCCAGGTCCCATGCCGCCCATCATGACAGTTAAGCGTTGTGATTGCGGCTGGGGAGGATGCATGTGAGAATGTCCGTATGGGTGGAGAGGTGATTGGTAAGGAGGTGGAGGGGGCATGGTGTTGTGGTAATCGTTTGCGCCGTCGGTGCCACCCCCGTAGTGGTGTGCTAGGTCTGCTAGTTGAGAGAGGTTGCCGCCGCCGTTGTTGTATGTTGCATGTGGTTGTGCTGGAGGAGGCGGTGGTTGTTGGCGTGGCTGTGGCTGTGGTTGGGAGTAGGGTGTAACATAATTTCGATCTCTGACTGGATCGTAACCTATTTGACGGGACGGTGGAGGCATAGATTGAGGTTGAGGAGTAGGTTGAATAGGAGAGAATCCCATGTGCTGGGGTGGGTATGCACTGGGTGGTGAGTAGACCGAAGTGGAAGGACTGGTGAACTTTGGAGTTTGTGGAGGAGGTGCAGGCGAGAACATTTTCTGGGCAGGTCGGCTGGCTTGGGCGCGAGCTTCTTCTGCAGCACGTTGCTCTTCCTGCTGTTGGGCATCAGCTGCTGCATCGACTGCATCAAGCAAGTCTTTGGTAATGACTTGAGGAGGTTCGGGAGTAACAGGTGTGGCGGGCCTGCTCTCCAGATCTCCAGATTCAGCAAGTAAAGCTCGCATCTTCTCGGCTGCGGAGATCTGCTCGAATCCTCTCTTTGCCCGGTACATCCATTCAGAACGAGATGTCCTCTCAACTGTCTTGCTGCCATCCTCATTGTGGTGGATGAACATGACTGGGTTAGTGTTCTTCCACTCAGCTCCCCAGTTAGTGCGATTTTCGAAGTAAGGATCCTCACACTCTTCATGATCTGGGTTGAGCGAGCCTGGAAGTGGTAGACCAAGTCGGGGATGAAGTTTGTGGGTAGAGACAATCTCCTGGTCAAGATCTTCTGGTTGATTCTTGCCAGCGTTGTATCGGCCCTGTCGCTGCTCGTAGTAGAACTTGCCACTGGCTGGATTGGGGTCAATGTCTCTGCCGAGCTTCTTGTAGCTACCATCTGGTTGCTTAGCCATGTGAGTTCGGCGAAGACCAATCTCATAAGGTTCGAATCTAACTGGTGCGTCGCCAACAATACGATTGTAAGCTGCAGGCTGATCACGGCGGACCTTCTTGCGTGGGATGCTGACTCCCCATTCGTCAACTTCCTGTGGGAGAGCATCACTGTCTTCAATGTCCTCGCTGACATTTTGATCGACTTCTCCAGGTGTTGATCCCTCTCTAGTAGGTGGGCGAGATGGGCCACGAGAAGGGTCACGAGAAGGACCTTCAGATGGGACGGCTTCTTCTGGTTGCTCATCACCATTCTCTTCACCTTCGGCACCTTCGGCAGTCTCTTGCTGAGTGTTGAAGAGAGCTTGACGACCACCCTTCTTGGATCGGCCCGTCTCTTTCCTGTGAAGGCGCTCCCTCTCAGAAACACATTCAGCTTGCTTTCTGAGAATGGCAGCTCTCTCCTTCTTCGTCTTGGCTTGCCACCAATTGGCGGGGTGTTGCTCATAGTCATTGTCACCTGAGGTGCTTCGGAGGTTGCTAGTAGCAACCGCTCCAGGAGGCTGAATGGACGTCAGAACAGATCAGGACATAGATAGTTAGCAAACTTACATTCATGAAAGGCATTCCGGTTCCGTGGACCTTCTTTGGTGGAAGCCAAGAGTCCTTCACGATGCGACCGTCCTCCTATGAAGTGTTAGTGTGATCATGGAATGGGATAGAGTAGACTTACCCCTTGTGAAAATGGAATCTCATCAAGTTCTCCGCCAGCCATGCCTTTGGAATAGACATAGGTAGCTTGCTCCATGATCCGGTGCTCATACTTCTCCTGAATCTCCTCGACTTGAGTCTGTTTTCTGTTAGACGCGTCCAAGAACTGGTGTTGGCTGACTTACTCGATATTGCTGATTAACCATGTGCAACTTGTACTCATGAGTACGCTTTGCCAAACCTTCTTCACGCTCAAGTAAGATCTCGGCCTGAGCTCTGTTCTGATTGTACAACTCCTCAAGCTCTTTGGAAACTCTCTCAAACTCAGGAAGAGTCTCGTGATACAGAGGATCATTCTGCAGCATCTCAAGGGATTTGTCGGCAAGAACAGACAGAGCATGTCGTTGCAAAGATGAGAGAAGCTTGAACTGGGCCTTCAAATCAAGCTTGCGCTTGTGGTAAGCATCGATGCGAGGATTTTCAGGCTTCTTTCTGCGTCCACCACGGCCTCGACCTCTGCCACGAGTTGAAGCAACGGCTGGCTTAGCACCACGAGCACCAACTCCAGTCTTGACTCTTCCACCTCGTGAGCCACGACCTCGAGAACCTCCTCTGAATCCACGTCCACCGCGACCACGTCCCCGGCCACGGCCACGAGTTGGCTCTGGGACGCCATTGGGAACGACATCATCCTCAGGAGCTGGGGCTTCTTCCTCATCATCTCCGTCAGCATCAGCATCCGGATCATCATCATTAGATCCACTGGGGCCATCAACTTGAACATCAGGAATTGGTTGACTTGATGGATCTTGCTCAGGACCGGAAGTAGCCGAATCTGGCACTGGCTCAAGATCCTCGTCATTTCCCTGAGAAGAATTGCGATTGCTGGAATTGACAGACTTTTGCTCAACGTCTGGCTCTTCTGGGATTTGATTTGCCGAGGAAGAGGAGCTGGGAAGTTCTGGAGCAATTGTTGATGAAGATCGACGTTTCTTGGTTGGAGGTTGGCGGGGCTCGGGTTCAGTGGCTGTAACTGTCTTCTTCGCGACAGTTTTGGCCTTTGCAGCCCTTCCTGAAACTTTTGAAGGAGGAGATCTACCATGAGGAGCAGGTGGAGGGGAAGGGGCAGAACTGATTTCTGTTGCCTTGCGTTTTGAAGATCTGGTGCTATACGTAGTGTTGTCTCCAGCTCCGTCCAGCTGGGAAGGCCCAGTCTCGTGACGAGCTGGCGCCATCTTGATGTCGACAGACGATCAGAGTGCGAGGAGATCAACGAGCAAGCAGAAGTTGGTGTAATGTTGTCCGTTGAAGGAACGAGACTTGTTTGCAATAAATGCAGTCGAGGTTCAATTGATGGTAGAACTGTAGTCGAAGTACGTACGTGGTAGTTGGAAAAGGTCGCATGGAAGAAGAAGAAACTCCAGGAGTTGAGCGAAAGATTTTTGCGATGGGCTGCAAAGTCGAGAACAATGCTAAGATTATTCGTGGGCGACGTAGATACTGTGGCCGAAATCTCGGGTCTTCACAATAGCAAGGCGAGTCAAGGTCGGTGAATTGAATATGAGAATAGTTGCAGAAAACGCATTGTCCCAGGACGAGACCAAAATCCAAGCGAGTAAGAAAAATGGCGGGCTCTGATTGGTCGAGAACTCGGCGGCCACGGATCATCAACCCTTCCATGCCCGACTTGGAAGTGCGATAGTCAACGGTAACTGGGCTTCAATACATGAATTTGAGTGTCGTAAGAGTGCAGAAGATGGAAGTTAGAGTAGTATCATTATTCCTCGACCTTATTTCTCTTTCCCAGCAGGCTGGGTATATTAGAATAGCACATCGATCCTCCTACCGTCGATGTCAGTCAGTTCTTGGCACGGAACGGAACAGAAACATGATAATCAGCCCCAAAGAACTTCAATGGACAAGCTGCACGCTCTCATTACTATCTGGTTCGATACTCAATTACTCGTATATCAATCATACCATTGATGACTGTGTCGTGCAGTCGTGAGAGCCAACTTGCGAGCTCAAAACCCCATCAGTAACTCCCAGCCACCCCATTTTCTCAATAGGAAGGAAATTTTCTCGGAGAAGGTGAACAACAGAAACATGAGTGATATGTATCGTTTCTAAAACACTGCCAATGCTATCTTTTCTTCCATCCAGCGCCGTTAGTGCAGAGCATCTAAAACTACATCATTGAAATAAGGGCGGTGGAGAACCTCCAGAATCTTGCACAAGTCATGCAGCTTCTCGAACTTCCGCAACTGGTCGGGAAAACGTTTGCAAAGTAAAAGAACACTACAAGTATATTTCGGAAGCTCATAAAGGACATACAAAGAGAAGTTCCTGTCAAAACAGTGGTTTGAAGGTCGTGGTCTCTCGATGGCGGAGCATTTCAGACCAGCCCAAACCGGGTAGGTGGCGAGGGACGATGCAAGAGGAATTTTTGAATATCCACCATTGCAACTATCAGTCCTATATCAAGGACCGAGAGCCATCCTAACTCATCCAGCTACTGCAATTCTTCATGTCCATGTCTCGATTCCTCCGTGATCGATATTGAATGTCCAATTCAAAGAGTGGGTCCTCCAATTTCGGGACTTCACCTCTTCTTCATGCGACGGACTGACATGAGACGCGCACTCCCGCCTTACGATTCAACAAAAGTCACGATCATAGATATGAAAATAGGCAGTAGTAGTTTCTGTCATACCACTTCCATAATCGGCGGTTTCAGTCGAGCGATTAACATCTTCTCTGCTCACCTGCCATGACCTCACTTACTAGACCTAAATCCAGAATTTGAAACCGTCGAGACATCTCAAGGAGAATCACCCAGACACTTTCCATGCTATCCTGGTACTTGAAAATATCGCCGAAACTTTACATTATCCTATATAATTCGTCACGACCTGGAAACTAACTCATCTCAACTTCCAAGAACCAGTCACCCCTCAAAACCAAGCAGAAGAGCATTGTGTGTGTGTGTGTGTGTGTGCCTCGAAGGTTCAATGGTGCCGTGACGAGCCAGTAGCTCAATCCAATCATTAGGATTGTTGCTCCAATCGAGATGAAGAATATCTCAGATCATAGCACAATACAGCTTACCAGGTATTTTTGCCCGGATGTAGACCGACACAATATTTCTCTCTCGCAGGCAGACCCAGGTCGCCCACAGTCTGCAGCAGTACAGTATAGGGGCATAAAAAGCTGTGACCAAAAAAAAGTTGGAAGATTTGCCTTCTTCGAGGTTTATAACGTAGCCAGTAAGAAGCAAAGTCTGTGTTTGAATGCTGGGCTGGATTAAGGAGACGTAACGTTACGGAACAAGGCTCTAAGTTATGGAGGTGAGTTGGCATTGTGACTTTGACTTATAGATTTATGGTGTGTGGAGGAGTGGGCAAGAAAAGGATGGGTTAATTTGTCGAGAGATCAGAAGACATATCTGAAAGCCTGGCTAGATATCACAAGACAGATTCCATTCGCGGCAACAATCGGTGGCAGGATACACAGATATGCAGATGAATTTTTGGTATTACGAAACATGCAGAAGTCCTCTCCGATAGTCCCGACCCTAATCAATCCATCCTTCATCAACCATCCAGAGATTTCCATCCATGTTAAGAAAGGCCAGACCGGATCATGTACCAATTGCACAATGCATATCATCCCTATCACTCCATGAGATGGGGAATATGCAGAATGCAGAGCAGAGCAGAGTAAAAGGAAACCAACGATTCGATACCACACTGGATGAACGGCCAAGGTTATATGGTGGGCCTTGTACATGATTGTCTAGCTGTTTTGTGCAGACTCAAGAGATGAAATTCCATTGGACCTGGGTGAAAATAGCCAGCGCTCGAAGAAATGACAAAGAGATAATGGTGAGCTTGTTCAACCCTCCATGTCATCATCTGGTTGATCGAAGAGAAAGTTTGCTGCGAGCTCTTCATTCTTGTCACATGCGAAGTAAGCTTGGATGGCTTGATCGCGGGGAAATCCGAGTAGACATAACTACAATTTGTCAGTAATGATGTACATCCCTGCAAGAGTCAGAACTTACCCGCTCAATAGCAGCACGCTCCTCCTCAGTAACGCTGATAGCCTGGGCTCCGGGTGGAAGTGGGGCGTCATTGTCACCATCCTCGCTCAGTAGTTGTAGGAATTGCTCCGGATGTTGACCAATCAAAGCAGCCAATTGTGGGTTGCCAGCACCGACTTGTTGAAGGATAGGCTCGAGCATTTGTGGTTGTTGCTGAACGACTTGGCGTAGTTGTTGGAATTGAGGATTATTGCGGAGGAAATCGAGGTTTCCTAGTCCTTCAGCTCCAGCAGCTCCAGCTCCAGCGCCGGCAAACAAATTCGCAGCTCCTCCCCGGGCTCCGGCTCCAGCACCACCACGTCCACCTGCACCAGCCTGGGCTGCGGCCTCGAAAAGGTTGACTGGTTCCTCGCCACCATCGCCTCCTTGGTTGACAGCAGCGGCAGCTGGAGCAGCCTCGCCCTGGGCAGCAGCTGGTGCTGGGGCTCTCTGCTCTTGTTGAAGGTTCTCTGGGATACCCTAGCAAATTGTCAACCTAGTCCTAGAAAATTCTCAAAATATACTTACGTTCAAGAGATACTCAATAGCACGCTCTGAATTGTAGAAGGCGGCACGCATAGCAGCATCGATTTGTGATCTCTCGAAACCCATGCTCTCCATCTCGGCGATTTGCGAGGCACGCTCAGCACCCATCGAGATACCAGATGTGGCTCCGCCTGGTGTTGACGGAATAGCTGCAGGGGCGGCACCTGAGCCAGCTGGAGATGGCGTGGCGGGGATTGCAGGAGTAGAGGAAGTCGACTGAGCTGGAGCTTGGGGAGGTGCAGGAGTTGAGGCGGCAACTGGGGGAGCTGGTGTAGAAGGAGGGGCTTTTGAGCTCGATGCGGCGCTTGCAGGTGCAGCCTTGGGCTAGATGAAGGTTAGACAAAAGAGAGAGCTTTGAGAAGACTATAGCATACTTTTGAGACCATGCAGACAATGAAGCCCTTCTCCTCAATGTTATACGACTCCACTGTGTGGGCATCCTGCAGAATCTTGCCTAGAAGTTGTCAGCAAGCTGTTGGGCGCGAACAGAGAGTCCAACTAACCAGAATAGATCAGCTTCTGGTTTGAAGTCTCCCATCCTTTCTCCTTAGCGATCTTTTCCTTCACATCGGAGATCTACGTTTATTCAAGTCAGCAGAATTCGAGAGCATGTCGCAAAGGCGTATGTGGGTAATATGCGGTCAAATCGAAGAGGGGCAAAGGCTCGTACCAGCTCAGATGGTTCAGCTTCGATCACGAACTTCTGCTGCTTCAAATCCTAATGCAGGAAGCCAGGTTAGCATATGTGACAAGCTGGTGGGGTAATAGCAGGACGACGACGGAAACGTACCTTGAAAGTGAGCTTCATGATTGCCACTGGACAGTGTGCGGCACTGCGACGAAAGTCGGGCTTGGATGTGTTGTTTGTAGTTCGAGTTTGTGGGTAATAGAGTATCCAGGATTCGAGGTCCAAGATGTTTCTCTGGTGTTGTCTTCTCGAGATGGAGGAAGGGAAGTGGGAAGGCAAGAGGATCGATACAGATGGAGGCAAGGCGAAGGAAGGCACGGTCCAGGCGGCGCCGGCGCTACTGGGTGGTGGTTCTCGCGCTAGACGAGGCAGCCTTTGTCCACGACAGCTCCATCATCCAACCTCTCAGCCTTTCGGAATTCACAATCACGACTCTATCCCATCAACAGCCCTGTCATTGGTGTCGTCGAACGACATCAATGTGATTCTGCGATGCGAGACTGTCGCCGCTCAAAGCATGCCATCAGCGACCTCTGTCCGCATGTCGGTGAATCATCAATTGCGGGGTTAGGAACTTCAGCCTCGTCAATGATCATATCCAAAGCTACTTAGCGGCTCGTCTGCAAGAGGCGCCGAGGACGACGACAACGATAGCGGACTCCTGTCGATCAATCATCGGCAGAGCTCATAACGACAGCGACAGTGATATACAGCTTCCAGGCATATTCTATATTCAAGGTTGGAAATGGCAGATGGCTGAGACCGTCGCTTTGCCCAATGCTTCAGCAGCATCTCAACTGTGGTCGGAAATTTGGACGGCAAGAACCAAGGATTTGCGTAAAATGGGGATACGCCTTTCGCAATCCTGCCCAGCGCATCTTCATCCTCTTGCTGTGGACTTGTAGGTCATCGGGACCTTAGCAGTTGCTAGACTCTTCCATCTGTCACCATTTCATATCACTGCCTCACGTCAATTTCCAACAAGTAACAAGCTTTCTTGAATCTCTTTATTTCGTTAGGCACTAAGGTATATCTGGTAATAAGATCAAACGCCACGCTAACATCATGGTATCCATCATACATGCAACAAGGAAATTCGTGTGGCGTTGAGCCGTCATCTCTCATCAAGAGACCTTCGTCTATGCGTCCCGCACTTCTCCTAGCATTCCCAACCCAGCTGGCTTCTTCCGCGAATTATAGACTTGCATACTACTCCTTGGACCACCGTTCAAGATGAAATCAGGAATCGGCGGCGTCAAAGTTCTCTCTCCTCCGACCTCTTCCAACCTCTCCAACTCTTCCCTCTCTATTGCGAGTCTAATACTATCCAAGCTTGCGCTATGCACCAGTGGACTTGGACTCGATGGCAGACTTCCACTCCTCATACGATGGATCGATCGGATACTCTGTCGATCGGATATCACTTGGCCAGCTCCTGGAGCTGCTGTGACCATAGTGCCTGGAGTTGCCGCAGGTGGAGGTGTTGGTGAATCGGTTCGAAATAGTGGATGGATGTGTGCTTCACTGCTCACACTCTCAGTCGGACTTTGAGTTCGTGCTGTTTTGGACAGATCCCGCGAACTGTTCGCTGGACTGTAGCTTCTACTCCTCTTTCTAGGCTTCGGAGGCTCCAAATCCAAAGGAAAGCCAGGACTTGCACTTCTACTGGTTGTGGGGCTGGCTGGGATGGTTTCAAGGAATCGGGGCGGTGTCGGTGAAGCTGAGGCGACTGCTTCCCTTGACTGCGCATCCACAGCAGATGTATCCCACGAATCGAACCCGTCCTCAATTGATACGATTGTTTCGCGGTGGTTCGATTCGAGAGATGTTGGTCTATAGGGAGACCTATGGTTGTGCGAAATAAGCTTTGTCTTGGAGCTAATGGGTCGTACGACTTGAGAGAATGATGATCGGAAGGATGACATTGTGTCAGATCCGGCTCGCGATCGACCGCTTGATGGTGGCGGAGACTCTATTGAAGGAGTTGTTCGGTGACCCGTGCTTCTTTGCACACTCGATGCCCGTGGTCTCGTCGATTCCATCATTTCTGACACGTTCTGTGGCTCTCCCTCTGGATCATATGTCTGTATCTGTTGCTGGAAGTCTTTCCGCTGGATGATGACCATGCAGATGATAAATACTGCCTGCGACAGCAGAGAAATCGCCCAGACGATGAAAGCAGCGGTCACTAACGTCTTCGTCGATGAAGTGATGGTTCGTTTTGGGAGATCGTGCCTGGTCCTCATGAAGCCGAGCAGAATCGCCGATGCCACGGCAGACAAAATCCCAAACACTCCCCCAAAACCAGCTAACAAATAGGTGTGCTGTCTTCCATGCCCAAAGTCCTGAATGTGGGCTCCATTTCGATATCGAACCTGCCTCCCAAGCAGCAGCAGCAACAAGCCAACGGTCACCCCGCTCAGTCCTGAAGCGACAATTGCTACCACATTCGTCTTTACCGGTGACGAATTCCGAGACAGAGTGACCGCAAATATGATGTCGAATGTCAGCATAGCAACCCCGCTAGATACTGCTAACGCGCCGAGCGCTAGAGGTAAAGCGCGAGTAAATCCCATTGCGACAACAAACGGCAATCAGTGATACTGGGATGATGAAAATGACGCGCTCCTGTGGAACAGGTTTGAGAGGGGTGAGAGATATATAAAGAGTTGGCGCGTTCCGGAAAGGTGATGGGGACTCAAACGAATGACGACAAGCAAACAATGTCTTGAACTTCGACCAGAACACCACGAAAACTGCAGAATATTGAACGACGGCCTTTCAAAGGACTTTCCGTCGATTCCAACGAGTTCTTCAACTCTCCCCAATGTTTTCGAAGGTTTCACGAGGCGTACCAATCTCACTTCCTAGTTGCTTTAGGGTTGTGTTCTTGTACTCAGTCCGTCCCACCAAACAGCCAACTCTTGTCAGTTTGTCGGAATAGGGTTGCCTTTTGTGCACGCCCGGTTCAGGGTTTACGCACTTCAGAGGATCTGGTTGGATTACAGGTTCCAAAGATGTGAGACGCTGTCGCTTGAAAGCCGTACATGGATTGTCTGGAAGCCTGCAGGAAGTAGGTGACCAGTAGACTACTACGAATCGCGTGGCAGACAGGCTTTCGGCGTTTCGATTTTCGTCTTGTTGCTGTCGTAGAAGGTCTGAAAATCGGTCGGTGACAGGTCGCCAGGCCTGCGCTCGCTGGATAGTGCGATAAGTCAGGATCGGGAAGATAGATAGCGTGAATGCAATACGGAAAGGCGGATGAAGTAGTTTTCCAGACGATGTTCAGCGGGATCCTTCTTCCTTCTTCCCTTGCTCCTCGTGTTGGGCTTGGATGTCAGGCAATTGTGTTTATACAAAACCCCCACCAAAGTTATGCGACTGGAGATCCTGGAAGCTTAACAAAAACAAGCGCAAGGCTGAATTGCTGCAGCGAACTTCTGACCGGAACCGAAGGCCGGAGAAAATGAATCGACTGAATCACAAGAGGCGAACTGGGCCCTTATTGACTCAAAAAGCACAATATTGACCTGCACGACGCGAGAAATGCAGTTGGAAGCAACGAGGAGAATTTTCTGGGGGATCTGAGGGGATGTTGGGGATAAACAACTTTCTTTCGTCCGAGTGGATGCTGTGTGGTCGAGCCTCAACGCGTCGCGTGAACCGGGGGCTGATTGATGTGATGATATTTGGCGGGGGTCCCTGGAGCGGGGGATCTTTCTGTGCAGCCCAGACTTTTGGTATCCCTGTCACACCAAATATCCTGGCTGGAAAATGAGGAAAGCCAAAAAGAAACTTGTAAGCTTGCAAGCTCCGAAAAGCAAACTGGAGGGTCCGGCTCCGATTGGGAGGAGCGTCCCGTTTTTCTTCGAACTGAATTTCCGGCCTGGGAGGAGTCGGAACAGCTGGTAAGAGACTTCGGCCAGGCTCTGATGTTGGTTTGATATTCGTTATTGAGAGCGGTATTGGTAGGGACTGTTTAGGCAGTGTCGCGAGACTGCGGTCTTTCGGAGGGAAGAATGTCGCCAGCCGTGCCAGTGGAACGCAAGATACGAATTCTTGATTATATCGTTATGCAGATTGGTGTGAGGTATTGATGAAGCACTGCGCAGAGAGTGTTGCTCCAACGAGTACTGAATTGACAAATTGGTAGTCGCTGCGCCGTCTATTTTGGTGTGGTGAGCCCTTCTGAATGAAGTGAAGGCGAGGGGCTCTAGGCCAGCCGCGGGGTCGTTGACAGGTGCGTAACGAAGGAACCGTTAAAGTATAAAGTTTTCCAACGCCTGCAGCCAGAGCGAATGGAGGGGTTTCTGAAGTTGAATTGTGAGGAGGACGAAGAAATGGAAGAAAGGGAAGCAAGAGGAAAGAAAAGGCCGGAGCTATGAATCGCAGATTTGTTTGTATCATAGGACCTCACATATGAGTGGTCTGTTCGCATTTGTTATGATGGATCTCTGGTGGGTGAGTGGGTGGGTGGGTGAGCACTGGACAGTTCTGGGCGAGCTCCTCGCCCAAGCTCCAGCACCTCACAGCATGCATCCTCCCTGCGCAAGCTCTGTCTAGGCCTTGAGTCTTCCGGCTGTTCCTGCATTTGGGCGCCTGCGCACACTGACTTCCGCCTAACTGACTCTGCACTCCAGTGTGGGTTTTGGCTTTCTCAGCGCAAATTTTACAGGTGGTTCGAAAGCCTGCTGCAGGTGAGAAAAGGAAGTGAGGCGTGCCGGGGTGGGGACTTGAGGAGGATGGATGCAGGGGACGATGGTGGATGCCGTAATGTCTGTGCCCCAGGGATCAAGCCTTGCGACGATCTTGCTGACCATCCTTGCGCCATACCTGCCCTGCTACGGGACTGGACTGCTAGACAAGCTGGCGAAATGAGATGCGATTGGAGGTCACGTTTTGAAACGCCGGCCGTCTTTCCCCAGCAGAAGTATCTCCTCTCCATTCCTTTTTCTCGTTTGTTTGCTTTACTTGTCCGGAATTTATTGCGATGATAGGATCATAGGAGAATGTTCACTTCAAGGCATTGATGGGATATGCTTGCGAGATGAGGGAGCGAGCCGGAGCGGGAGTCCGAGTGTTCAGTTCAACGTGCGACGAGCATCAAAACAAAAACAAGACCATACATCGAACGAAGTTGACGAAGCTCGCGGGGCAAACAAACCCGTCAGAAGCCATCCCAATCTTTGAAACAAAAACGCTCGAAAGGTCAAAGTTCAACGGCCCCAATCCCCGGTGTCTTGAACTCTGATCGAGAGGGATCAAGGGATCTGATCTCATATACTCCCAGCTAGCTTGCCTCACCCCATTTACACTTTTAAGTATTTCTCCACTTGTTCTAGGGTCTGCACTGTCACCTGGATGTGACCTGGGAACAGCAGATGCAAAGAAAGCCCTGCAGAAATCGAGGAATTCAGAATCCATCTCTCTGATGATGTCTGCTCATCTTGCGTTCCTGAACTTACCGAAGGTGAATATTGACGCAGGTACGGAGACGGCAAGTGGGGTTGGCAAGTAGTTTGTTTGAGAGTTTTGGGGAGGGTTCGGGGCAAGAGGATGGAGAACCTCATTTCGATTAAGCTGCGTACAAGCCTGCAACAAGGAAGATTCTTGTCTCACCTGAGGAATTGACCAGAACACGAGAAGAAGGTTCGGAAGCTCATCCTGACAATTTACAAGGCAAGCCAGCCTGTCGGCGGTCGCTCTGCTCGCATCGTGGAGTCAAAACGGTGGAATGGTGGGGTTTGTGGACCTGGAAAGAATGGATGCGATGGGTCTTTGTTGACTTTCTCGGAAGAGATTTCTGGATAAACAAGAAAACTTGTTTGTTTTGATTGGAAGCTGCAAGCAAGCAATCAAAACAATCGACGTCTACCCGTTGTTCGAATTCGATCGATTGATGAAGAGGCTCGGCATGCAAGGGATCAATGCAATCAATAATCCTTCGATTGATGGCGTCATGGCATTGTACAACAAGTCTAGAATAGGACATGTGCGTTGGATGTAAGGGAGGTTGAAGGCTTACATTGCATTGCATATATCTATCGAAGGCTGTTTTGGTGCCATTGGTAGGCTTATTGATTCGCAACCTGTGAGACCTGAGCGCTTGGTCTCAACTCTTGAACTTTCCCACAACCAACACACACAAAAGTAAAAAAAAAAAGTCTCAGCCTTGGGGATATTTGTGGTGGGGCAAGCAGAAAGTAAGTCACTGACTCGATCCGGCTTTTCCACATCCAGAAGTACCGAATGTCGATGAAATTCGCCTTTACGACCTCGATGTCACCTCACCAAACCCAGCTCAGCAAACCCAGACGAGATCCACGATGATTTCAAAGAGACGAATCTCAACGCTCACCAAGCCAGGATGATATTGTATTAGCAAACGATATTTACGGTTCCGCACCGATGGACGACAGCACTGTTTGATTTGATCAAGGCGCTGGAGAACATCTGGGCGACTCCCCAGGTAGTTGAGCTGAGCTGAGGCTCGGAGCTCAGGTACCAGGTACCGATGTCCTCCGTACCGCCAATCTTTCGGTGATTACATCCCCATCTTTCGCAGCCAAAGGCCTGGAACGAGCCAGAGCAGGATTCAAGCTTCAAAAGAAAGTGTTTGAAGCCAATCTCGGGGAGTATTTCCTGGCATGACGTCGTCTTGCTTGTTCATCCTCCACTAATCTCTCATCTCTCATCTCTCATCTCTCTTTCTGCGAGCTGAAGCCTGAGGTTCGAAGATAACTCGCCTCGTCGAATTATCGTTTCAGCTCTCCTGCACTATCCCTCCCTTTGCATCGGCGCGGAAGCTGCCTTTGCGTACAGTACCGCATGCCATACGGGACATAACGGGCCCCGAAATAGCAATTCCTACTTCGTACTGAGAGATATGTATGTTTGCCTGCGTACCTGCTACAGGCTTCAAGGCTGCAACCTCATAAAGTACCATCTCATCTCATCTCAACTCATCTCAAGGGACCTAGGACATCATGTCATGTCATGTTCGTCGAGCACGCAGTCTTGCTAGAAAGAATCAACTGCCCCGATGCTTGGCACAGACACCTTCTTCCGTACGTAGTTTTTCGGAAAATTAGGTAGCCCAAGGCATCCCAGGCACGAGGCACGCACGTTTCCAGGCCCTGGAAGCCTCAGGGCTGCGTGCGACTCTGAAATCCAGCGAAACGGAGCATCGGTACTGCTTTCAGCGGTGCCAGCGAGCCAATTATCACGTAGATGGCATCATAACAAACCGGGATGCACTGCTCGAATTCTTTGGTAACTGGTTTTCTTTGGTAACTGGATATGTATGTAAGCAAGCCAGCATCACCTCTTCGAGCTTTGAGCATTGGAAGTCGTCTGATCTTCACATTCATCAAAGAGTTTGGTAAATTTGTTTTTCGATTTGATGCACTGCACTGCACCACTGTAAAGATGAAACAGCATGTTCGTCCGGAATCAGAAACAGCTGTGTTCATGGTTTGGACTTGCTTCTCGGCAGTGTTTCGCGCTGGCAGCTACCTCCGCGCGGGGTCTGTGTGGAGGGGTAACAGGTTCATCGCAGCACTTTGGATTTTTCTTTTGACGGCATTCGGACGATAGGCAAGAGCTTGAATCTGTCGTCGTCATCATCATCGTTATCGACATACGATGCCGTCGTTGATATCTTTGACAATTGAGGTCGATCAAAGAGAGAGTTCGGAGCTATGTTTCATGTCTGGCGGAACGGACCTCGCAAAGCTAAGAAAGGAGCCAAAAACTCAGAGCCGAGGATGTCAACGTTAACAAGATACGGGTAAGTGGCAGATAAGTGCGTTTCGGGATTCGGTAGGCTAGGGACGGACGGGTAGAAAGGGAGTCTGTGGTCGCAGAAAAGGACAGAACAGACAAATAAAAAGAAGGTTGAGGGACGGTGCGATTCGGAGAAGGGAGTCTGTGTCTTTTCGCTCCCGTCGACTTTACTGGTTGCCGCTCACTAAATTCCAACCAAGTGCGGAAGCTAGTGGTTAGAAACTACAATTAGTACAGATGGGCTCGAGTCAGTACACTCACACTTACCTCTCGCTGGAGGTTGCTACTTACAGTGATCAGATTGGCTTCTAGGAAAGATTCCATGAACAATTGGAGAACGACTTTTTTCGATCTCGAAACACCGAATCGATTTTCAAAAGGGGTAAAGAAGCAGCTTTGGCTTGCAGCATGCCATGTCATTTGTCGCATCCAAATCAATCTGCCAGAAATGGAAGGGTTATATTGTCCAGAAGTGCGGATCTGGGTCTGTAGCTGATCTGATCTGATGTGATCTCTTTCTGCTGCTGCACAACTTCAGCTGATTCTACTAACTCTCTGCAGACTCCAGCTCGTGGCTTGCATGAACGCTGCATTCCGTCAGAAAAAAACCTCTTGATTACGCGGTCTGCATTGCCAACCCTCGAGTATGAATTCCCGGAACTTATCCTCCTCTGTATCGAAGAATCGTCTTTGTCATCTCCTATTTTTTCAGTTGCCGCGTTATGGCTTCTGCTGCTCTATTAGCCGTCAGAGGCAATCCTCGAGTTTGGCGTGTCTTCGATCATACAAATTCGCAATGCCAATTCAAATGCCCGGAACACATTCTCCTCGGTTTCGAAGAAACATCTGCGTCATCTCCTATTTCATAATCGCCCGTTTGTTAGTGCTTCTACTGCTCTATTAGCCTTTTCGAAAAAAAGAAAGCATCGACTTTGGTGTGCCTTTGACCAGACAATGTACAACGCCGATTCTCGAGCAGAAGTTCCCGGAATATGTTCTCCTTTAGCTCGCAGAAGCCATTCCGTCATCTCCTATCTCTGATTTGTTCGATCGTTGGGGTTCCTACTGCTCTTCTAGCCTTTGCAGAATCTAGAGAGAGCGCGGATTTTGATATGCCTTTGACTATACAATTTTCAAGCCAGTTCTCGAGCGCAAATTTCAGGAACATATCCTCCTCCGTCTCGGAAAAGCCTGTCTATCATCTCTTATTTTCGAGTTGCCCGTTCGTTAGGGTTTCTGCTGCGCTGTCAGCCGTTCTAGAGAGGCCTAGACTTGGACGTGCAATTGCAAATTCCCAAGCACAAATCGGAACATATCCTCCACTGTCTCAGAAAAACGTCTCTGTCATCTGTTATTTCTGCGTATCCCACTTGCTAGGGTTTCTGCTTCTCTCAGCCGCTCCGGATATATGTCAATTTTGGTGTGCTGACCTACGATGCCATACATCAAAATCATCGGAGTCGGAGCACATCACCAGAATTTATGCTTTGCCAGGGTGTAACAATGGCCAGCTCTAGCCACGAGATGCGAGGTCCCTGCAGGACACTATTTTTCACTTGCCGCGAGTTTGGGTTTTTGTCGAGCGACGTCACCCCAAATATGGACGTCTACATTTCTTTCTGATATACCGATGACTCGCGTGCACATATGCAGCCAGGTCAATGGTGAGGCAGGTGGCTTTGAGAGATGGTCTTGCGACGGTGAAAACGTTGAGGGGTCAAGCATGTCGATGTTTTTTGATGTCGATGGTGCATTTGGCTGCATGGTTCTGGCTATGGTGGAATTGAGTTTGTCGAGGCATGTCGAACGGTGCATGTAAGCACATGGAGCTGGCTGCGCGGACACGCGAATGGGGAAGAACGCCAAATGAGTGCCAGAATGGCGAGAAATATTGGTGCGAAAGACGCATATGCTGCGAGGCTGTTATTGAGGACGGGGAGGAAGGAGTTCGGGGAGGGAGGATGGAAGGCATAGCGAGATCTTAGTGTCAAAGACGAAGACTCTTTGATGCCGGTCGGCGGCGGGGGAGGAAGGAAAGGAGACGACAAGCGTACCGCATCCTCTGGCTGGTGTTGGAGCTGAGACGATGTGGTCGAGCATTCGAGCACTCCACTTGAAGGATCGTTCGATCTGCAAGACTTCATGGTACTATTCGGTACGTTTTGGACAGCAAAAGAGGATATGACTTTCTCGAGACTTCGAGCTGCAATCCGTTTAGCTGGTGTTGAAGCGGAGAGAATGTGAGCGAGCACTCCACTTGAAAGATCGTTCGATCTGCAAGACTTCATGGCTCCGCGGCAAGACGTTAGTGCCGGATGCTGCGCCGGACCATCAGTCTCTTTACATCGATGCCGAGGGAAAGTCTTGTATGGGAGGAGAGTTGCTACCATCAAGCCGATCTTCGCAGACAGGTGGAAATGCATCAAGCAGAGCCAGCCGCCGTCTTGTAAGTTTCTGCCAGCTCACACGAATTTAACTTTCTCGAGGTTGTGGGTTGCAACTCTTTAACTGGTATTGGAACTGAGATATGGTCGATCACTTCCCTCGAAAAGCCGTTTGATCTGCAAAAACTGACGCCACCCATTTTCTGCATCTTGTTCAGCTGATGACGAATTAACTTTCTCGAGATCGTGAAGTGCGACCCCGTATAGCTGAGGACTTAAGTATGTTTTTGCGCCAGTCGGCCGGTTTTCTTTTCTGGTTAGTTTCGGCCGTATTTCTGCCACCTTCAGCTCGTCTGTTCATTTTTTGTTGCTTCTCAACTTAATTCTTTCTATCTCTCGGTTTTGCCTTCCGAAAGGTGCCATATGTCTAAGGTGCGATGATCAGAGTCGCTAGAAATTTCTCTATTCGATCAAGTCCATCTATCATCGGCATTCAGACTCTTGTCACTCGACCCACGAGTCATACACGGTTACCTGACGGCGGATGGTGATCGACCTTTCGAACGGGTCGCTCGTGTCACTACCGATAGATTTTCCCACTATGATTCAATCGATCGATGCATGCAGTGTGATAGCAATGACAGCGCTGATCTGCTTACATCCGGCAAGAGTTACGCTATCTTTTCAAACGCTTCTACAGAGACCGAGTAGCGTTCGCGCCTTGGGTCTACAGGACTTCAGCCCTCTTTTCGGCTTTGTCATGTCGTAATCGCATATCGGTCGGTGCTTTGCCGAACAATCATCTTTACAGAGCCAATAATTCGCTTGTCGAGGAGCTCGTTTGCAAGATCAAAACATTTTCGCTCCAGTACCCAATGAACTGCCCATCGCAACGGCGCAATACCACCCCACGTTTATCAACCGGGCCGGTCCAGATCCCAAGCAAGACAAAGATCAAGAGAGCCCACAGCATCGAGCAACGGTCCGTTCCCGAAAGGGGTTCCATGAGGTGGAGCTCTGGTCGCTCAGCGGCCCAAAAGTCTCACTTAAGCCTTGCTTCGTAGCAAATATTCGCAACAGTACAGTACCTTCTTTCCAAGATCCGACGAAGGACACGCCATCGAAGATCAACGGGCTTGCCTAGCTTATAGCTACATGTGAGACATTGTCACAAGAATTCGCTACTTTGCCAACTTTGCCAACTTTGCCACCGACTGCTTAGTCTTGAAGAATCCTCAACACTAAACGGTCTCAGACGACCCCGAATCGCTCCGGCCTTTCATGACCGCCTTGCTTCCCAGTGAATGTTCGCAAATACAGCTCGTCTAGGTCTTCCCCATCTCTACTAGGGCTCCTCGTGGGAAGGTAGTATTGTGCCCATCTAAAGTGGGCTTTCAAGGGAATTATGGCTGATTACGACCCTGTACTCAACCCCGGGAAGGTCCAATGCCACGTGGAAAAGGAGTACTCCGGACACAAAACCCCTTTCTTCATCTCCATCTCTACTCAAAGTTCTCGTGGGAAGGTAGTATTGAGCCCATCCACAGTGGATTTCCAAGAGAAGTTCCGTTGACCAGGGGCCTTGTCTTCTACCCCGGGAAGTCCTGTGCCACGTGGAAAGCGAGTTTACCGAACGTGAGCCCCCCATCTTTCGCTTTCAGGATGGCACTGTGGCAGCGGACGGACCGCTTTCTTACCTGGCCCTTTGTGCAGACTTTTCAGCTGACGAAGTCCGTGGAGGTCTCACAGACCCTGTTTTCATCCGTTGGGACCGCCAGGACCGCCAGCACCAATCACACCTCTCAATCCGTGTACCGTTCATCACGGGTAAGGCGCTTCTTGGACAACGTTTGACTAGATTAGGGGTCCTGATCGTCGCCGAGAGTGTGGAACCGACACTTCCGCGCTTCGCTGCCCTGCCCGCAATGGCAGTCAATAAATCTACGACTAGGTGGATGCTGCTTCAAACGTCTGTCACAAATTATTCCGCTTACTTTTTCAACAATATCCCTTTCTTGATTTGCTGCTGGCTTCGGCGGCTAGGTTTGTCACGCACGTATTGTGATAATGGATCTTCAGCATTGCATGCAGATTTCACAGTAGCTACATTTTCTCCGCAAGTGCGACGAGTACATGTTTATGTCTCGGGCAACATTTGCGCTCGCCGACCGATATCCGCCGGCAGTGCCGTCAGCCCTTATCCATATCCACATTCCCAAGGCCTCGAGCGCCTCGTCCATTTCTCCCTTTGCAGAGACTTCAAACGAGGCGCTTCTAGAAGGATTCCAAGATCCTTTCATCGTATCCCAGCCACTAAGAACCCACATTTCCAAAAGGAGTGACGTCCCCATCATCCACATCCCAAGTCCAGAAATGTACTCTCGATTTCCCTTTTAGGCGTCGACGCCGCTGACCCTTTCGGCTCGCCTCGGGAGGGGCTCCGAACAATGCTACAGTAGATGCCATCCCTCATTCTATCTAGGAAGCGAAATCGTCACAATACTGGATTCATGCCCACACATTTCCTCACATTCCAGCCAAAGCACTTCCTCTACTACTCCATTCATTCAATAGACCTGATGATGGGTCCATCCCAACCACATGGTTTGCATGGATTGTGACGTTTACATGGATTCTGACGAACCAGTAAACGCCCTGCCCCCTGGACAGTGGGGTGGTCCCATCATACGTCTGTCCATCGAATAGATGCAGTACGCTGCTGAACAATACTACCTTCCCAGATCGTCGCTAACTGGCGAGCTGTGCCAGAGCATCAGGAGCAGAACTCCATTCCACGGCCCAGGCCGACGCTTGTAGCTCGCCTACTAGGCAAGACAACACCAACATGAACGAGAAAAGTATATCTCTTCCATCCATCGGGTGGTCCGCCTTTTTCGTGTCCGTTCTGCAGCCTCTGTCGATGTAACCTGGAAGGACCGGGCTAGAAGCAACGCAGTCACTTCACTGACGAGTTCGCTTCACTTGAGACAACATGGGATTTGCGGTGGTATTTACCCCTTTAGATTATTGAGTCGACTGTGAGATCGGTTCGATCTCCTCGGCGCCGGGCGAGATATATATGTACAGGGCTCCTGTTACCTTTCGTCCCAATCTGCTTCACTTCTCAGCAGATCGCTTCCCGTTCCAAGGTCAATCAATTTACGGATCGTGCCGAAGGGGATCGTCCGACGATCATTGCTCGTGCATACTGTCAGAAGCTGAGAAGAGACAACACCAAGCTTTTGCGACGAAACAAACGGCTTCAAGCGACTTCCTTCACTAGGCTGCTCAATTACTCTATAATATTCAGGGTCCGACCTTGACACCCCTCACACCCCTCACACCCCTCACACCCCTCACACCCCTCATCTAATTCATCGCAACCATGTCAACATCAACATCGACTCGTGCAATCGCACCCGCACCAGCACCCATTCAAAAAGTCGTCGTACCATTCACACGATCAACACCTACACCCATTCGAAAACTCATCTTATCATCCTCCTTTTCTTCTTCATCATTACCATCGCCACCACTCACAGCTGTACCAACAATACCTAAAGAGTTCCACTTCTTCCCGAAATTACCGCTCGAGATTCGTTTGCGCATATACACGTACTCGCTTCCGCCTCCTCGGCTGATACCACTTGTTTACATCCCACCCTCTATCACCTCTACCTTTTCACATCCATATCCACCCCAACAGCAACAACAACAGCCGCAACAACAACAATACCAACAAAACCAGCAAAATCAATACCAAAACCCCCAAAACCAACCCAAATACCTCCCACCACCACCACCCACACCCCATGCCACCCCGCGCATAACACCTAGCCATATCCTGTCACCCTCCTGTCCCTCATCCCTCAGGTCTCTCCCGGCGCTCCTCCACACAACGCAGGAATCACGAAGACACATCCAAACCATCTACCTACCCCGCCTCCCCCTCTGCGGTCTCTCACCCTGCCTCAACAAGATCCAATCGCCCTACCGTCCAAGCCACGATATCCTGTACTTGCCCTCTCTCCCCCTATCCCCGCACTCTTACCTCTCACACAACTCAAACCCAATCCCCGGCTCACACACTCACACACAACCCTTCAACGCCTCAGCCTCATTCACAAACTTCGCTACCATCCACACGCTCGCTACGCCTATATCCTTGACATTCGTACAGCGCTTAGCCGTCAGCGAAGATGTATTCCTAGAAGTGGAGAAGAGGCGATGGGGGAAGATGAGACAAAGAGCTATGATGGATCTAGGCGGAATGGTCTTCGGTGGGAGTGAGAAGAGTTCCAACATACTTTCTTCCACGAGAGCAGGACGAGAAGGAAAAGGCGGGATCGATGCGATTACACTCAGCAATCTCTCTGAATTCTGGGATGTGGTGAGGCGGAAATTCTCGGGTGTGGAGGAAGTTTGGATTGTTGGGGAGGGGATGGAGGAGAGGGTTTTGGAGGGAGATGTGGATGATTGTAAGGGGAATCCTTGGGGGAGGAGCTTTGATGAGAGGAGTCGTGAGCGTAGGAGTGGAGATGGTAATGGTATTGGGAATGGGAATGGGAATGATAATGCTAATGGTAATGCTAATGGTACGATGATGACGAGGGAGAGGAGGATGAGCTTCGAGTCCAAGATCGAGAGGGCTGTGAGTCAATTGGCACAGGAAACGGGGTGGAAGGCACCGAAGTGGAGGTACTTGGGTCGCGAAGACGAAGAAGAGCTCTCGTATTCGAGGTTCGAGTTCGTGGAAGCAGATTCTTTCCCTGGAGTTCAGAAGCGGAAGTGGCAGCAGATTTCACACGATACCACAGTCGCACAGGAATACGACCACCGCAATAAGTTTAGACGCGAGGAAGTCTGCTGATGAATGAAATCTGTTCTACCTTCGAGCACAGTTTTAACAGCAATTCTCGCGATTTTCGCTCGCTGTTAGACCCTGACTTTGTGCCTTGTGATCGATCATCTTGAAAATAGACAATATAGTCGAAGTCCTCACTTGCCTGTCCAACTATGAACCATGACATCCCGGCTCTTTGGTCTGCGAGCCGTCGTTGTGGTTGCAGCATGGTTGGTACTCGAACTCGAGGGCAATGATGTCTTCGGATTCCTTCGACTTCTTCGAAATGCTTCGGCTGGCTCAGCAAGGCTGGGAGAATGTCCGTCCATAACAAAAACTGGGTTTGGTTGTCTTGTGCTGTTGAGCCGCCATCTACACCAGATTGAATCAATGGCGCTTTCATCGTGTTTGATCTGCGGATGATAGACATCGAGTGAAGTGTCCTGGTGGTTATAAATTGGCTTCGACTGGGCCCAGAAATCGAGCGTTTCGGAGTCGTGGCCATTCTTGCTTGCAACGATCGATACATAGCTGGCAGGCCGTTGTTTGGGAAGAACCATTTGGACAATGGCCTGGATTTGCGCGTTGGATCTCTTTTGCTTCAGATGTGGTGAGGTATCGACCACGTACTCGGCGTGGCGTCGCTTACACATAAAGCGAGACCTGTTGGCGCTGGGCTTTGACTCGACAGGGGGCACAAGACCAGCCAATGTTTCTTCAAAAGACGTCTGCTGTCTGTCCACAAAATTACGTATGCTCCTGTCATTTAGTCAGTTCCATTACAAAGCAGTTGTCTTGTCTCGACAATATCTCACATTGCCGAGTAACAATCAAGAAGCTCTTGCCACCCGGAGCTGTCATGATATTCGAATCGACGATCGACGTCGTCTTTAACTGAAGGGTATCCGACAAGTTTCTTGTCCGTCGGAGGCAGTCGCTTTTTGAGAGTCACGAGGAAGCAATTATACCTGTTTTTGAACATCTAGAAGTACCAAAAATGCACTCTCTCTTCCAGGGCTTCCAGCCAGCAACTGATCTGTAGATGCCTGCACTGTCGTTCGATCACCTGTCCCCCACCTAATCTTCCCTTTGTATTATCAAGATTCCGATACGTCAAGATTCCTTGCGCCCATCAGCGAGCCATTACTGCCGGTACGCCCATAGGCCGATCCGAATGTAAGAAAATATCGTTTCTAGTCGGGTCAAAGAAAAGATACGCTCCGGGCGATTCGACTCCAAATACAGTCGCGATACTGCGGCGAAGCTCATCGAATGTAGCATTGACTGGCACGATGATTTGACGCCAATCCTTGTCCTGGTCCCAACACATTTCAACGTCTATCAGAAAGCTTCTCCCACACGTGCATTTGGGCTTGCTTTTTAGGGTATGGCTGATCCAGAGGTCCGTGCAATCATCGCCTAGTACTGATCAACAGATGTAATGACTTCGACATTAACAAGATGGCAGATGAAGCCACACGGCGAGGACATACTGCAGAATCTCAAGGGATAACATGTCTCGCAGAGCCGGTAGCTCATCGTACGATTTGTGGGAACATTGGCATCCCGTAGAGTCGATGAACAAGGACGTAAACAGACGTGGCAGACGAGTCTGTTCCTATGAACCACTAATGCTTGTTCCATTTTTGACAACTCAAAGATATGACTGTCTATGCTGATGTCGTGATACCAGTAGCTATATGTGCGAAATTGTCGTAGTAGCGAACGTCGGTGAAGCGAATGTGGGTATTGATGCGAATGTGTAAATATGTTGAAAAGATGTCGATGGACATTGTTGGACAATCACATTCCTATCGTGGCGGGATAATGCTGCGAATTTCGCGATGACTAGCTCCTGCCACATTTGGCAATCAAGAACTTGAGAACTGCTTGTGCCTTGGCTGGGCGGTAACGACGTCCGGTCGACCACGGAAGGAGGGATGTAGATTTCCTGCATTGACATCATCTTCAGCAGCCTGCTTGATGGGCTGTGACTATAAGTCGATTTCCGGTGGTGATTTAGGATATCAAGCATAGCCATTCTTCATTACTTCGTCCGAAGAGTATGAAAGGCCGCTCTCCTCACTTTCATCTTCGAAAATCTCAACTAGTCTTTCGGGCCATAGGAATTCCTTTGAAGCAGCCACAATCTCATCTGAGCTCTCTGTTTTCCGAACTATCAATATCTTGGTCGCTTGTTGGGCAAAGAACGGCCGATCCCGAGAGTCTGCTACACGGCCACACAAGAACATCTGCCATAATAATAGATCTTGGAATGTGGCTAGGAGGACATTGAGCTCTGGGCAGGCTTCTAACGCCAACTTGATGCGATTTGCCAACAAGATGTTGATCCCTAATTCCTTGGGAAGTTCTCTCAGGATAGTGTAGATGTAGATCAGACAAGCCCAGCCAAAAGTACGGAATATGGGATGCTGTGGATTTTGTGGATCCTCGACATACCATAATGGATGGACTAGTCTTTCTAGTGCTTCCACGCGGTCTGTGAACTGTATATCGGTTGCTCTCGGTGTGTCAAGCATCTCTGTTCCTTCATGTATACCTTCAAGTCGTTCCGAGACATTCCGCAGACCCCAAAGAACGGTGCCAGCAAGGTCTGATAGAGAAGAGCCAGTAAAGTTATATAATCTATTCCCGAAGGTTTTCGTACACGATCCAGTCGCCGCACTCGGTCTTCCAAAGATCGTTTCCAGATCCGATAAGTCTAGAGCCGGTTCGATTAAAGGTTTGCTGTCTAGTGAAATGCAGGCTGCTAAATCGGACCTGTATTTGTGAGACATGGTATTGAGAACGAGGGAGAACGGAACAAACAGATAGATATGTCTCCTCGTTTGGGGACTTAGTCGAGGAGAATGAGGTCCGCCAACCGCAGAAACTATAGTGAGGAGACCATTGATATGCGTCAATGCTGTTTCGGGTCGGCCTTCGAATGACTGTTCCGATCAGCGAAATTCGACATGAGGGCTAGGTACTCCGTACCTCCTGCTGCGAGAATAGAGCTACGCAATTTATGGTCCCTTCGTCATGCGCTCCCTGGCGGATCCTCTCATTAACCAGTCGGATGGCTTCGCCTCGATGTATGTAAAAGTTCCGTGGGAGATCGACCTGCTGCAGATATGCGGCATGGGAAGAAGTCGAGGAGATGAGCGCATTGAAGAAGGCTGGGTCTCTCACTGCCAACGGGTACCATTCCCATCGTGGACCAACGCATGTCACAGTCCGCTCAACAACCACAGTGACATCTGCAATATGTCAGCCTTGCGCATACTCTGGGTCGTGGGGAACTTGCAGTGATGTATCAAGAAGCGCAGAGAAGCGTCTTCCAGTTCCGACTTTGACGTGTAAGGAGCAACTGCTTTGGGAGGAGGGTTTCGTATAAGGCGGCCATCGATTGGCTCGAGGTCCTGCTTGAACAATTTGATCCTCCTGCGCTTCTTGGGCTGCTGTTGCTGACATGCCGACTTCCCTATTGCCGCGCAATCACCCACATCTTTGGTCATTGTTAGTGGTGGTCATTAGATACTCAATAGCACAGTGGATGAATGTCCGTGGCCTCGATTGCCCTCCTATCAGCGGGGTAAAGCCATCGACCTCGGATTTTGGAGAGGGTTGCAGCTGAACCCTTGCCTTGATTGTCCAACCAAGATGCTGCTTAGGCTGCTGATAGAGGGGCAATTGCGCCGCATCCGCACGGGAAGTCTGGAGGAAGCATAGAAATAAATATGAGCGCCTCTGAACGTATACATAGTGAAAGTGATATGTGAAACGGTATTTTGTCTCTAATTTAGTCACTCTGCTTCTGCAAGGTTTCAAAGGTCTGGAGTATGGCGTTGTTGAATTAAGCTTAAGATATCCGGTATGTCTGAATGTTCGCGTGTCACGGAAGAAGGTCGGTAGTTTCTAGACCAGCTCAAAAGCCTCGCTAACAGCCCCTGTCTCGTTCAAAGATGTTTCATTCTGCTAAGAAACTTCAGAACTATGCACACAAACTCACCAACTCCTTTGGCAGTACGACAGACTCTTGGAATGCCGTGATCGTCTCGTTATGCCAGTTATCCTCCTCAACCCCTGTCGCAACAATGACCGCGTCCTCTCCAGCAGCCTTGCCAACAACCGTACCCTCCATTAGAAAGCTGGTCTCTCCTCTTAGTAGATACGCCTTCCCTTGCTGCAACGCAATGACACTCCCATCCTTGTTCCTAACCTCTTGCTTGATCGTCCCCAGGTCCAGCTCCAAAGGCGAAGGATTTACCAGCTTAAGCGTATTCTTGAATCCACCACCAGCAACCTCCGTCTTCGAGATAGTCGTCTTTGGCCCATGCATACCCTTCAGTGGGCAATCCTTGTTGTAATCGATCTGTGCTGACATTCCCATCATAGCTTTGACAGTGCCCTTCCCATTCTTCAGTTGCAGAAGCAGACTCTCGTCTCGCAGGATAGCAGTCACGAAGGCTTTGAACGCTGCTTTGTCGGTAATCTTGATGAGTTGGGCGGGGATATTGACGTCTGTTCCTGCAGAGTTGGTCTTGATGACTGGGAGGTCGAGTTTTCCAAATGCACCGCCGGGTCCGACGAGGTCAACTGTCATGGGGGAGATTGTGGAGCTGACTGGACCAGTGTTTGTGACGCGAGACTCGATTTCCATGACAAAGGTGCTGATATTGTTAGATGTGCCTGAACCTGGATAGAAGAACTTTGGTCTTACTCTGGAGTCGCATCGGTGATCTTGATGAGAGTCACCTCCAGCTTGGAGCTGTTGACAATGTATTGAGTGATGGCGTTCATTTTGACGACGTGAAAGTTTTTGAGGATGTATCAAGAGCTTTGAAGAAGTTGATCAGATTGAAATTGTTCAGACTTCAGAATTGTTAGACACCGAGAAAAAGAAGACCTCTTTCACAGTATATTTATACAGATTTAGAGTTGACAGTGGCGTGTAGCATTGACTTCTCTTCCATATCTTTCATGCAGATATACATAGGCAGCTGTCTCAACTTCAAATAATTCCAGCTTTGGAAGCTAGGCATGACGCGTTCGGTGCCGAGGTCTATCACGTTCACTTGAAGCTGCACAGCTTGTTTCGTTCCTGAGCTACTCAGCTCACGCAGCGACTACAAGCTTTAGCTCGAGCATTCAAGCTCTCTACTGTTTCTAGTCGGATGCGGGGAAGCACCTTGTGCCCCGCGTCAGCGCTGTTAAGATTTGCCAAGCGAGCGTTACGTTGTCTTCTGTATGTGACGAGATCTTGCTGTGCCTCTGAGAAAACCAACATAGCTGAAAGAGATACGTTGTTGTACACGTATGCATTGTACCGAGGTTCATAATCGAGTGTTGGCACTGCCATCAGAGCTTCTTGTTTGAGAAGCTTCTTTGCGATCTTGCGATGTTTCATACAAGCGAAGCTATTGAAACAAAGCTATGAAATGCCTCGGCATGAAAAGATCAAGTGGAGATAAAGGTCAAATAAGCATAAATGAGATCTGCGCAGCAAGAGCCACGCGGCATGATCGACTAATCATGATTGGCGTGGATTGTCAGGCACTGGCTTGCAATTATCCGGGCTCAATATGGATCGGTACATTAGACGAACGGATGGCCACGACACACCAATCTTTGATGACGAAACTTAGGCAGTGAAAATGTTCAATTGCGGCAAGTTTAGAGCGTGTTGGTCACGGCTTGTACAATAGCCCCTTTGCTTCCTTGGTCCAAATCATCCAACGTCTTCATCTCCTCCTTGGAAAGCTCAAAGTCGTACACGTTGGCATTCTCAACAATCCGAGATGGCGTGTCGCTCTTCGGCAATGGAACCCAATTCTTCTGCAAGCAATATCGAATCAGTACATGACCAACTGTCTTCTTATGTGCCTCGGCGATTTTATTGAGAGTTGGGTCATTGGATTTTTGGTTCCGGACGAGAGGGCAGTATGCCTCGACAATGATGCCGTTCTTGTGGCAGAAATCGACTACTTCTCGCTGTTGAGAGAATGGATGTAGCTGTGATAGGATCAGCGGATATTCACTATACACGTATGCAGGCATACCTCGATTTGGTTGACATGTGGAGGGTAGACTTTCGCAAAGCTCTTCAACTCTTCGATGTGGCCGATACCCCAATTGCTGACGCCAATGCTCTTGGTCTTGCCATTCTCCAGCAGCTTTTCAAGAGCAAGGTACATCTCCTTCCTGTTTTTCGAGCCCCCACTGGCAGTGTGTATCAGAAATAGGTCAACATATCCATCCTTGCCGTCGATTTTGTCAACACTCTCCACCAACTTGTCGTATGTCTTGTCCACGCTTCCAGCAGCAGAAATGATCTTGGTGGTAATGAAAACTTCGGATCTAGAAACACCTGATTGGCGAACAGCTTCTCCTACTTCTTTTTCGTTGCCATAGTATCTGCGAAAGCGGTAAGCTGAAATTTGTGGCTTGGGAAGAAGGCGAATCTTACTGCGCTGAATCAATGTGTCTGTAGCCGGCTTTAAGAGCTGTCAAGCAGGAGTTAATGCATTGCTTGCTTGTGGATTGATAGACCCCAAAGCCAAGGCGGGGGATCTTCACAGAGGAGTTTGGAAGGGCGAGAAGATCGGTGAGAGATAGTTTCGCTGCCATGATTCCTTTCGGATCTTTGTCAGGGAACAGATGTGGAACGTGTGTTGTCAAGAAGCAGAAACCGTTCTCGCAGATCCATGGTGGGTGACACAACGGCCATTAGCCTTTCTTTTGCCATTCAACAGCTAGAAAGAAGTCATGATGTAACGCAGCAGAGTTAGTGACTTTGGCACATCCCCTGATGTCTTATCCGCTCGGGAGCGGCAGAGCGGGAGCTTATCGCAAGCGATGACTAAGCTCACCTTATTTTGGCGACACCGACTTCTCTCTTCCTGTCTTCTTCAAACTATCATATCCTGTAAGTACGGAGCTATCGAGGACTGCTATCCATTACTGTGCCCGCATGCTTCAGCTGCATCATTTTTCTTCACGAGCATACCAATTAGAATCATCAATGACGGTGCCATACCTGCTACTGACCCGACGATGGGGGCGGAACCCATCTAAGAACTGGAGATATCTTCAAACTTCAATCTAGAATAAACGCGCCGCCATTCGACATGGTGTGAGGATGACCTCGGGTACCTGGCTCCTGCCGCATGTAGATGGAGTATTTCTCGGTACCGAATCATAGAAGTGGGACAGAGCCCTTTTGAATGGCAGTTGTCATTCGAGCATTGCTTTCTGCTGGGGCCGTCTGACTGCATTTATGCAGGTGATGTGAGAAGCGCTTGGGCGATACCTATCCCTCCTATTGTTCTTGAATACTGAAGTGAGGGTATGCATGCACAACGATGATTAAGCCCGCGAGGCTGAAGAATATATTTTTGGGGTCGGAAAGACGAAAGGCTGCAGCTCGCTTGGATGATTATCGGGTTCAACAACTCCATTAGGAAAACCCTCTTATTTGGACGATGGACAAGAGAGCGAGGTTGATCTCGAAATAGTCTTGCACTACTGCTCCACACCTCTACAATAATATAGTGGAGATGTCGAGGTAGGGTGCCAATGATGGATGTCAGGTCTCATCGTACTAAGGTAATCCAAGGAGATGCCCCAAAATATTCAGCGAACACGATCGTGAAGATCAAATCAATGCCGGTAAGAAATATTGGCTATATTTTCTGCTATAAGAACAACGACTGCCATTCCAGTTCCTCTCTTTGTTGTCCCAAGTCAAGTTTTCTATCTCAAAGTCAATCGTCAATTTTGTTACTCAACCCTAAGTACAATATTCGTCGCAATTGATCCACCAAGCACAATGTCAACGACTGATTTGAATGTCCACGTGGTGAGTAGTCTTCCTGTGGAAACATCGGCCGCAATCTGATATTCGCAGGGTATTTGGACGAACTGGGCGAAGGGTTCATCCGAAGGACGAACCCTCACTCTTCCAACTCAGAATGGGACGATCCTCATCGCAGCTCTTGCGCTGTTCGTTTCTATTGCTGCAAGCCAGTCTTGGGGTATGCTCTCCTTCTTCGTCCACCAAATGAGGACGACTCGAAAGCCTCAATCAGGCATGCATTTCCAACAACAAACAACACTTCGCAATCATGGTTCACCTCTTGCGACTCTCTGGCAGCTGGTGAAAATCTCATGGGCATGGCGCTCGCAATCCGTCGGTAGCTTCAGGAAATCTATTGGTCTTATCCTTCTTGGCTTGGTGTACCTGATGATGTTTGGCGCTGCCTCCGTCTTTTCTTCAAGGGTTGCCACTACGAGTGACGAGGTTCTTGTTCGAAGTCCAAGTTGTGGTATATGGTAGGTATTCCAATATTTCGCAATTCTCAAGACTTGCAAGTAAAACACATCTACTAACGTTTGATCAGGGCCTTGAAACCTGATATGTCGGATGATTTTGAACAGGTCAGTTAGCGGCCCGGATCGATCGGATCATCTCTCTTACGATAGGAACTGGATACTAACAAACTTTTAGATGACAGATTTCAATGTACACCAGAGAGTGGTACGTTTTTCTCTTCAGAACTTCCCGAGACGCCAACTTTGTGTTGATCACAATCTGCTCTCGAAGCTTGACCTCGAAATAAGAATACGTACTGATTTGATTCTTAGAACGCTGATTTAAGCAAATCTTACGTTCGTGATTGCCTCAGTGGTTTCCAATCCTCACCAGAATGCAATATCTTCAAGCAACGAGCTATTCCGTACTTGTCCAGGAAGAACGCGACTTGCCCGTTCTCACCCGAGATGTGTCTTGGAGCTCCTAACACCTCTCTGAGACTGGACAGTACGCTGCTAGACTCGAATCATGTCTTCGGTATCAATGCATTGCCTAAAGATCGAGGTATGTCAACCTTCTCCCTCTCGGTGAGGGCAAGAAAAAGCAATGGAACACGATTTCTAGGCACGGAATGTGGCGAAATATATTTCAAACTGTTAATTACTTTCGGCGAAGAGCACAGCTAATCTCGAATGTATTACAGTTTCGTATCGAAAAGTGGCTTCGTGTTCGCCAGTGACGACCGAAGGGTATGTCGAGAGTGGAACTGGTGACTTCGGAGGTCGCGGGTACAATTACACAGCGGCTTACTACGGCGCAAACGAAAATATGAACTCGAGCCGACCCATGTATGGTGGTTTGGAAAATGCAACATATGTTCACACCGACTATAAAGAACAGCAGCTAGGATACGACAGGCAATCCGGAGCACCACTGTATTCCGTGTTGTGAGTGTAATTCGATCCTTTTAACGTGAGTCGCTAATCGTCTCCTTTAGCATTGCATCTGCGCCACCAACAGCTCCTCACCTGGGCTTTATCCCAATCGAAACCATGAATGTTCCCAATAGTACAGTTTCACTCGTCTTCGCATCTTTTGATGGCTACAGTATGGTGCCGAGCGATGATCCTTGGCTTCCATCGCATAAAGACTTCCAGTTATCAATAAATGATCCAGGCTTTCCACCCCGAAATGTCACTGTTTACACCCCAGACAAGCCAGTCAACATCCTAGGATGTACAGAACAACACCAGTTCTGTAACCCCAATCGCCCCATGGACTCTGAGTCAAGGTGTACACCTTTGATGGATTGGGGAACTCTTGCGCTTTTATTTGACAATTACACCTCCGAGATCTTGGACACAACTCACCAGGTCGAAGCGCTCACTATCATCATGTTTGCTGCTCTTGCCGCCGAGCTTCGTGTAAGTTTCCCTTTCCGATGCAAATATCGCTCCCCTTAAAGTACTGATCACTTCACAGAACACGATCCCATACTTTCATGCACCCCTTCTAGCGAATGACTACACCTCTGGTTTTATGTCCAGTCCTCTTCCATCCAATCAATGGGAGCTAGAAGCAGACAACTGGTTCTCAACCGGCATGAACATCATCCAGCGCTACGTTGCCGAAACAGCCACAGGAGCACCAGGTCAATACGCAAAATACACCATGAACGCCGCTGCCAACGACACGGAACTCCAATGGTTCTGCGCCAACTATATCATGCGCGACTCTGCCTACCAATCCTTCTCCATCCTTGCCCTCAGTCTAATTGGCGGGTTCGGCGGCCTCGCAATTCTCGCCTCCCTCTGGCTCGAGACGATCATCGGTTGGATCCAAACTAGGCTCAACCGCGGTACCTTCCACAAAATGTGCTGGAAGCTCGACTCGGCTCTGCAGCTTCAGCGTATGGCATATGAAGAAGCTGGTATGGGCAATTGGGTCAGGTGCGCCGACGATATCCCGCTTACGGAGAAGGGAGATGAGATTGGGCTACCGGCGGAGTGGGATGAGTGGCATCCGACTGTGGCGGGGAGACCGGTGCCGCATACGGGTTCGACGGTGTTTGATGATGGGCAGGCGATGATCATGATGCAGAAGCAGGGGACGATGGTGACTATGGCATCGGATACTACGCTGGCGCCGACGGTGGAGAGACGTCCTACTTTGTTGACGATGAGTTCAGATGCGGAAATCAGGCGAGAGGCCGAGGATACGGATGTGGATGTCATTAGTCCTATCAGTCCGCCCATGTCGCCTACGATTCCGGCGGCTAGCCTCAGCCCGTTGAGTAAGGAGGTTGCAATCGTGGACGTTCGGGAACAGAGGGATGGATCATCATAGTCTGAGATGGTCTCATTGTTGGCGAGTGACTAGCGTTTACTGTATCAGCTTTGTTGGGTCGAACTTCGTTTTGAGCCGACAATCCAGGAGTCGTTTCGTTTATAATCATATTACGTTTGTGTTTGTATTCGCATCCACTCCTCATTTGAGTGTGTAGAGGGGCGAATCTGCCGAAATATGAAGGTCGCGTCTAGAAACGTCTACAAATACTTAGTGCCAATTCATATAAAAGGTCTTTACACACTCAGTGGACGATTCGAGTCAACAAAAGGGTTGTGATAAAGCTTACTGGGTCCGTTCTTTGCTCTGTCGCTCGCGTTATCTCAAGCAGAACTCTTGATCGAACGTACTCACCGTGCAATATACAAGCACAAATGGCGAGAATACCACTGCCATGAAGAATCTTTCCAGTCGTTGCTTATGTACACATTAAATAGTCTTGTGTATATTTGTCCTCGTCCCTTCATCCCATTGCATTCCAATCATTACGTCGTCCTCCCACCCTTCAAGAATTCCTCCAAAATATCCCTCTTCCTCTCCTCCGCAACCTTCCTCTCCTTATCCTTTAACCCAGTCTGGCCTTTGAAGATCACATCCTTGAACGCATCCGCATACGCCTTCTCCACAGCCTGCCGTCGCAACACCAACGGGTCAGGAGGAGCAATGGGTGACTTCCCCTTCCAGGATAGAGACCTACGTACTGTATCCATACTACTCCTCGCTGTTCCTGCCATTGTTTCCTTCCAACTGTGCTTTGGGACTGGTGCTAATTCACCAGCAACCCGACAGAGCATGCTGGTCAGGAAGACGAAGGAGATGTTATGGTTGGGAGAAACGGAGAGGACGTCTAGGACCCAGGTTTTGATTTCTTCGGTGTCGGTCAATTGCTTGGCGCCGCGGGCTGTGATGGCTTGGTCGAGTTGTGTCCAGAGTGGTTCGGGCACGATGCCATCTGTTAGGCTGCCGAGGAACGTTATGAGAATTTCCGCCATGATCTCCAGCTTGTGGAAAGCAGGAGTCTCAAGCGAGAATGAGTCAGGGAGGTTAGAGTCCGAATCCAGAGCATTCAGCACAGGTCCTCTGCAAGTTTCTCTCGTTTCTTTATCCTTCAAGGTCCAGGAATTTTTATCGAATGGCCACCCGGGATACTCTGCTGGTGGTTGTGCGTCATCGAGCATATTTGAATCGGCAATGACCCGTTCTGTAAGCGCTTCAATGGCTTCAGTGAGTTTGAAAAGCTCGCGAGGTGCACTCCAGCAAACCTCTTGGCCGCGATTGATAGGCGCACCACCTTTCCGAGGAGGACGAAGAGCTCGGACACCGCCTCGAGGAATCCGGATCAGGTCATCAACTGATCTTGCGAAGCAGGATTGCAACCAGATGCCGCGGATAGGAATGAAATGGTCGCGTCCATCGGTGACTCGCAGAACAAGAACATCATCTAGCTGAAGCCCCTTATTTAGACTCTTGACGAGCGTTATGTCATCGACGAAAAGCTCTAGCATAGCATTGACGGTATCTCCAGGCTGGAGTGTGACTTCCCTCTTCTGATTCTTCACGGAACGCTCCTCTTCTGTGGAATCGTCAATGGAGACCGAGAGCCATGCTGGAGCAATTCGATCCTCTTCGCCCGGCTCGCCTGGCCTGTCCACGAAAGAAAAGGTTGCTGGAACTTGGCCGGTGTTTGCAATGGTAACATTCCGTACTTTTCGTTGCCCATACGCCACTTCTCCAAAGTCTACACCCTCTACAGATGTTGCTGATGGACGTCGATCTGAGTTGCCATCGACATTTGGGGGATCGTCTGCAGAATGGTCCACTACAATAGTGATTCCTGGACGTCCTTCATTCTCAGCGCGATCAAGCTCTCTCGCAACCTCCTGTTGAACTTTGGCTTTCAGTTCAGGTACCACTGCATCATACTCAAGAGTGAAGACAGCATCGAGAGGTTTATGATCGGAAGAGAGAACTCTTTGATGAGAAGTGTAGACTTCTTGGAATATCCTGTCCAGATATCCTTCTTTCGTAACCACCGTTTCCGCATGTCCATCCTCGCCATCATCATATTCATCATAGTCGTTATTAGCAGGCTCTTCTGCCCCATCCTCGTCAGGATTGTAGTCGAACAAAACGTCCTCGTCGTCTGCAGCATGATCAATACCACGAGCTTTCATCTCGTCGTCTTTGATTCTGGCTAATTCTTCCTCTTGTGTCTTTCCGTCGTATTCGAGCTTGTCTTTCCGAGTTCTGTACAGAATTCTATCACACCAACTAGGAGCTCTTCTCTTCTCGCTCGAGTCAAACATTCCCATACTCCCAACATCATATTTGTATGTTGGCAAGAATGTGATCGGTCCCTCTCGCCAGCCATCATGGAAAGCCTTCCTCTTTTTCCTGACCTGCCTTAGTTGATCGTGAGGAAGTAGGGAGTCTAAAGTGGCTTGCAGAGATGCTGGATCCTGGCTCGGATCCTGGACGAAGTCATCCGGGTCGGGAAGAGTGTTGGATGAACTGTCGTCTCCTGCAGAAGAACTGTTTGTTCTTGGTATCGACACATCATCGTCTGATTCCGAATCGCTTTCAACACTTTTTATAACAATCGGCCCATTCCCTCCCAGTTCAAGATCAATCTTATTCCGTGATGTCTGCCCAATATCGTATTCGCCTTTCGTATGCAGCATCAATAGTCGTCGTATGTCGTCACCTGGAAGCCCATCTAATCTGAAGTTCAAATCTCCGAACCAGAATGCAAAGTCCTCATCCCCAATGCCCTCGTGTTTATCATCAAGAACTCCGGACCAGCTGATAGGGTCGAAACGAGCGCGTTGTAAAATCTGCGTAACGTCCCAGCACCTTCGATCCAAATGTGCTGGATCTGAACCTGATGCTAGATGCGAATTGACAAAGACCATTCGGGTTGTCTCTCCCAAAACTATCCTAGTCGCAACAGCGCCTTTGTTGCCCAAGTATCCCATTATACCCGTTCCCACGCTGACTGTGCTGACAGAACTGATTGTCGGAGCTATCGTGGGAGAGGCGAAAATGAAGAGCAGCAAGCCAGAGAGCTGCTGCTCTGCAATCAGCACGTATCCAGGAGGAAGTCCATCTGTCATTGCCTTCCTCCATTTCGACGTGGGCTCCGGATCTGTGTATACCCTCCCAATGTATTCTCTTGCGCTATTCAAATCAACCACTTCCTGAAGTCCTAGCACAAATATCCCTATTTCTTCTCCTCCCACAATCGTGCCCTCATCATCCTTGGGTATTGAGCTGTCCTTTTTCGTCCATCGTTCCTCCTGGGATCCCACACTTTCAACGTGGTCCTGGCTTTTATCCTTGGTGATTCCGTCTGCGATCTTCACTCCAGCCAACCTCTTGTCAATGCCCTTCCCGTCCACAAACCAGCCGCCCAGATCTTTCTCCGTCCCCGGACACGCAGCAACATTCCATGTACCAATCTTGATCCTAATCTTCTGCGGTCGAGTGTACTCGGCGCGACGGGCGTGCACAGCCTTGGAAAGGGAGTGAGGACTCGAAGTGGTCGGAGCAGACTCTGGCGCCGGCTGCTCCTTGTCAACGGATGTGCGAGGAGTCGAGGCCATTGTGAAGCAAGGTGCGGGAAATATCCACTGGCTAGAATCGTGAGACGTGCTTGGAGGTTGTTCCAGAGCTTAATCTGGCATATTGGCACGCACGATGACGTAAGGGTTGGTGATACAAAATGTATGTCTGCATGTAGAGACAATTCTGTTAAGCATACATTGTGTGCGAGAAAAGAGCAAGAAATATAAGTGTGAATTATCCGGCGGATGTGGAGTTATGGTTGAGGGCTGTGAAGTGATGAGTTGGTGGGGGCAGTCTGGCAGTCTGGCAGCTGGTCTGGATAAGCAGATCCTTGTTGTCGATCACGAGCTAAACTATTTCGAGGGGTTCGAGGATGCTGAGCTGATGAGCAAGTCCGGTGATAATTGAAGATCTTGGGATGTTATTGTCCTGTGATCAAAGTACCAGAGACTAATATGTCTGGGTATCTGCGTAGGAAGGGTATTCTGCATGTATTGTTAAACATAAGCCAAAGGTCGGTTTGGAACATCAACACACGCTCCATACAACGAAACACAATGCAGAGTATTCCGGGTTGCTTCCAGAGCTTGAGAAAACTGGGAACCGCTTGAAGGTTATGACGAGGGATCATGGTATGGAAATACCACGCACTTGGAGAACTTGAGAAGATGAGGGATGATCAATGTAACGTACAGTTCCTCGATGTTATGGCTGAAACGGGACTAAAAAGACTTGAGACGATGCGCCAGCAAGGCGAATGAAGAATCAGCTAGGATATGTTGTTTCCTGAGAATAAACAAATGAGATAGAAAAACCAATTTGGGTTCAGAATTTGATCAGCATTATTCCAACAACTATTGTTGTTCGTAGAAACGAGAATAAGCGGAGACAGGACTTCAATGTTGCCAAGCCACGGGCGACAAGGCTGATGAGCAACCTCAAACTCCCAGCCTCATTTCAGAGTTCCCAAACCAACAACAACCAAAACAGATCACAACGTTGAAACTTGCAAAAAAGGAACCCGCAGCTGTTCAATCAAGTAACTTTCCATCGAATCAATCCTCACAGACCCGAAATCTACGAGAAATATCCATAAAGCAAGCATCAAAATGCCTCCCAAGACCCCACGCAAGTCGCGACGACAGAATCAAGCTGCACCAGTTCAAGCATCAGACTACGACACTGAAGCCGTCGAAGTACCCGCGCTTCCAACACGCACTCCAGCACAAATCAACTTCTCCGTCATTCGCCGCTATGTCCCCTCCCTCGAAAACATAATCTGCTACGCCCCCTCCGCTCAACTCTATACCATGCAACCCACCGGCACTTGGGAGAAAGAATCCGGAGTCGAAGGCACGCTCTTCGTCTGCCAGCTCACACCATCCCCTGTCACTGGCGGAGGAAGGCATTGCATCGTAGTGCTGAATCGGAAAGGCTTGGAGAACCTGATCGTGGAGTCCGGGGAGATTCAGCATGTGGAGATTGGCGCGGATTCGTTCTTGATGCTGGGTTTCAAACCCCGCGCGCAGAGCCACGAGGAAGACATGAAGGTTTTGGGGTTGTTCATACAGGCTGAGTCGCCGCCGAAAGACGAGATATGTCAGATCATCAAGGGGCATTGGGAGGAGGCTGTAAGAGAGCGGAGTCTTGCGGGAGGAGATGATGGGATCACGAATTTGGGAGATGGCTTCATACCAACTATGGGCGAGGAAGAAGATCAGAAGATTATGGGAAGGAGGTTGAGCTTGTCGGAGCTGTTTGGGAAGCAATGAAGATACCCTGTTTGCTGACATATATTTGCATCGTATGGACGTTGCTTGATGAGATCGAGCCCAGCTAGGTGCAATCACCCAATGAATGGTCCAGAAGACTGCTGGTCGAGTTCCAGGGGAGAGTAATTATCTGCGCCAAATGTGTTGCAGGACAGAGCTGTAAGTGAAGCATGATCAATTCAAATTCCTTTTGATCAAGCCAGGATGTTTCTGTGCCTGCCAGTTGGATTTCCGTCAGCTTCGTTTTGGGATTTCCTTCTATGTTCTCCCATTCTTTCGAATTCGTCTATCGTCTTCTGTCTAGCATATCGCGGATGAAACCCATGGCTTCGTGCAAGCACAGACTACCATCACGCGCCAGCATATCGCGGACGAATATACTGATTCTAATGGTACAACCCAGCCACTCTCTACCAGAAAGCTGCGGCTTCCGCGTTTGTGTGTTTGAGGCAATGCTTGCTTCCCGAAAGGGCAAGAGCTTCCCAAAGTTCCGTGGGGTAGAAGAGCTGAGATCTACTTCCCCTCCCTTTCAATTCCAAACATCAACACTCGCACCACTTAGCACCCAACATAAGTCATATTATCCATTCAGTACATTGCAAGCAACAATTAATCACATACAAAACATCATGGCTGGTCCCCGTGGCCTCATTAAAAGTGCGAAGAAGATTACCTCAAGAAAGACAAGCTTGACCGATCCAGCAGGCGGCGAAAATGCAGCAACAAGCTCATCCAGCCAAGAAAATGGCTCCAGCGCTGGGCACGAGAACGGTCTGAACGGTCTGAACGGTCTGCCTGGTCAGACTGATGGAGCAGATGCTGGCAACGAGGGCGTCCTTGTTCCGGATCAAAGTAGCGATGACAACACAGAGCCATCGCCGACAGCGAGCTCGGTTCCTGGGAATTGGTCGGAGAATGAATATGCACTGCCTCCAAGCGAAGCAATGGCCAAACGGTAGGAATTCTTTCATCGTCCTTACTCTCAGCTGACACTACTGCAGCCTTGCAATCCATCACTCTTTGATCAGGCAGATCACCGGCTTCCTCATTCACCCCATGATCGAGCCAACACTCCCTACCGATGCCAAGATCGCAGACGTGAGTGACAACCTTTCATGCACTGTTCTAATGTCGTATATTTGACCGAGCACTTCTAATTGTAGACCAGCTGAATACCGGAACTGGCGTTTTCCTACAACATCTATCTGGCGACTCGAAGAAGCAAAATTACACCCTTGTGGGCTACGATACGATGCCTGAAATCTTTCCAGGAGGACCGAAAGCGATGTTCAACCCCTGCGTACCCAGAGCCACGTTCAAAAAGCACGATATTCTTCATCCATATCCCAAGCAGGATCAAGACTCCTTCGATTCGGTCCACACCAGCTTCTTAGGTCCAGTTCTGGTTACTGGCCAGTGGGGTAATGCTTTCGATAATATGGTGAGCCTTGCAAAGCCAGGAGGCTGGATCCAGTAAGCGACTTCTCTCCTTGGACACATGGGATAACAGGGTCCCATGGCAGCCAAGGCCAATTCAATGTCGTCAATCCATTTACTGACATTGGAAATCAGGTGGATCGACGTGAACTTGTCGAGTCGAGAGAACAGCGGCCGTATATATGTCTCAAAGCCAGGATCTAGCAAACAATTCCACTTGGAGATGATGCAAGGCATCGCAGAACTTGACAAATTCTTTGACGAGGCAAGTGGCGGAAAGAGGCTTAAAAGAATCGCGCTTGCGCATCCTGAGGTGCAATTCGTCCACGAGGATGTTTTGAACACTGCCCAGTAAGTTTACGGCTATCCTCTCTTCTCAATATCTCAACATTTTCTGGAGACATGCCTTAGCCCTCGAAATTGTTCAAGATCCAGCACTGACCTGCTCTCGTCTAACCAGATTGAATGAGGTGAGAGTCCAGATTGACAAACTCGCTGTACAAGCATGGGCAAGATTGTTACGATTCCTGCCCGGACTTCCCACCACCAGAAATCAATGGGATCAAGACAGAGTGGATAGGATAGTGGCAGGAATGGAAAAAGAAGTTGAGGACGGAGTCTACATCCCCCTGGAAGTCTACGTCGTTGTTGCCCAGAAACATGGTCTCAAGTATTTGAGAGCCCACCGAGCTAAGTGCAGGTATCACCACGCGCAACATAAACTTTGGGAGGCCAAACTGGAGTTTGAGGAACCGCAGAGAGCCCTGGTATCAATGGGTGTTGAACTCCCCTTGGATGAAACCCCATCCCACGAAGAACTGTATTCCGCTGAGGATTAGTCGTAGATGTGTGCTAGGGTTCGATGATTGCACTGAGTATGTCTCTCGGCAGTGGTGCCCTGGGTTTGTAGAAGTCAATGAGATCCTGCCTTTCTAAATGTCCGGCGCATTCTCAGTACATTAATGCTTGCATCTAGAGACCGGGGAGTGTGATCCGTTTACAGACTCTTACGTCGTCCCCATTTTTGTCCTTGCAAAGATATAAAATTCGTTGTCATGTGTAGCGTTGTCAGTTGTGTTGGTCCAACAAGCTTGTACTCGGTGTGTGCTGACCACATCAATAGTTATTAAGTGTTGAGGATACCATTTACCTAGACAGGACGACCAGAAATCAGCCTTATGCACGAGGACCATTGGACAGACCCGTGGATGCAATCACAAGCCCGTATTGACAGGTGATAGAAGTATGTCAGCAAGCCAAGAAAAGCACAACCCGAAAGCTCGAATTGGGACAAGACACTCGAGACTTTGATTACGAGTGATATGGACGAGGCTATAACCTCTGACGATGCAATGCATACCATACTGAGATTAGTTTGAATGCAGTTATGATTCGATCTATTTAGTGGACTATGCTGCGAATTGTTTGTGCTATGGCTTCAGCTGAACTTCTTTCCTAGGAACACTGCAGTAGTGCTGACTTGCTTTGCGCCCCCATACCAGCCCCCTCGATATCTATCTCAAGTGATACCAAGACGCAAAAAGAGGAAACCTGCAGCCCAGGGAGTGAGTGTCTGATGCCGTTATTTCCTCGATCCCATTATTAATTGTTTAATGTACCCGTGTTTTCTCCATCATATATCTTTCCAGGAGAGACTTACCCCACCCCATCTGAGTCCATTGTTCAAAAATCTTGTTCACACTGAAACCACTGTCCGAGATGTCGATAAAGCTATCACAACCGAAGTTGGCTTCTCAGGAAGTCATCAATAAGTTCTGGGAGAAACGGATTGGCAAGGATGCATCCAGGGTCGCTGAACGTAGGTCTTCCCTCCTTTCTTCAGAATAATCGCTGATCCAACCAGCACCTTCTGTCCTCCCCAAGAATGTCCTCACCCAAATGGTAGGAGACAGTATGCCCCAAGGCGTCGTCATGGGCAGACCAGTGACCGAATCCTATAACCGCGCTGTGAAAGAATGCGAGATCAAAGTCCGCCAAATCATCGCAGAATGCCGCCGAACCAACACTAAATACTGCGACCCATATTTTGACCTCGACGACATGGAGTACTGCCTCACAGCTCTATCCGGAAAAAGTAATCCTCCTCCACCACCAGCCGATGGCGCCGTCACCATAGAAGTCATGCAGCGAGCCGTTTCTACAGGCGAGCGAATCCCCTGGGGCAATGTGCAGCCAGATCAAGATCCCCAAGACGAGCCCTCTTCATCTGGCCCAGCGTGCGCGAAGCGAGTAGGCGCTATTTTCGAGGATCCAAAATTCCACGTTAAGAAAGACGTACATGTCAAAGACCTTCGTCAAGGCGCAGAAGGAGATTGCTGGTTCATCGCATCACTGGGATCTCTATGCGTTGAAGAGCGGTTCTCACATCTCGTAGAACGGATCTGTCCTCCTCAGCTACGAGATGAGAAAGTCGGTGTTTACGGGTTCGTGTTCCACCGAGATGGTGAGTGGATCTCGGAAATCATCGACGATAAATTGTACCTCTCTGCGCCGGATTACGACGATTGCGATGATTCCAGACGAGCTGTCTGGGATTCTGCGCATTTCCGACTTGATCCTGAAGTTTCACGGAAGTTGTATAGGAAGACTTTCCAGACTGGTTCGGATGCGTTGCATTTTGCCAGTTGTGCTCACCCGCAGGAGACATGGGTTCCGTTGCTGGAGAAGGCCTTTGCGAAAGCGCATGGGGATTTTGAGGCTATTGCTGGAGGGTGGCCTGGTGAAGGTGTGGAGGATTTGACGGGCGGGATTACGACGGAGATTGTTTCGGCGGATATTCTTGATCGCGACCAACTATGGACGGAGTCGTTCTTGAACGTCAATAAAGAGTTCCTTTTTGGTGCAGGGACGAGACATTATGGAAGCAGTTCTGAAGACCGGATTGGTGGCCGACAAGGCATCCAAGATGGACATGCGTACTCGGTCCTCAGAGCAGTGGAGTATAATGGCGAGCGTCTCCTGATGGTAAAGAATCCTTGGGGAGATACAGAGTGGAATGGTCGATGGAGTGACGGCTCAAAAGAATGGACACCTGAAGCCCTTAAAGAACTCGATTTCACATTCGGCAACGAAGGGATCTTTTGGATGCCGTATGAGAGTTTCCTCGAACGCTTCGTCGAGATCTGGCGAGCTAGACTCTTCACAGAAGATTGGAATGTCTCGCAGCATTGGACCACAATCCAAGTCCCCTGGTCGGGCGATTACAACGACACCGAATTCGAGTTTGTTCTTACCGAGCCGACAACTACCGTAATCGTCCTCTCGCAACTTGATAGACGATACTTTGGTGGGTTGACAGGCCAGTACGATTTTAATCTTGCTTTCCGGCTGCATATCGCTGGTCAGAGCGAATACATCGTGCGAGGATATTCCAGTGGCGAGCGATCAGCTGTCGCAGAAGTCGATCTTGAGCCCGGAGCCTATCGTGTGCTACTACAGATAGGGGCGTTCCGGCAGTCCTCGAGACCAAAGATCGAGGATGTTGTGAAGGAAAGTTGGCTGGAGAGAAGGGATAAGTTGATTCGCATCGGCTTATCGTATGACTTGGCACATGCGAAAGGTAAGATTGAAGAGAAGGTTGTGCCGAAGAAAGTTACAGAGAAGAAAGAGAAGCAGAAGAAGGTTGAAGGGAAGAAGGGGACAGGAGAGGTCAAAGGGGACGAGCAAAAATCAGAGAAGAAGGAAGTGAAGGATAAGAAAGTGGAAGAGAAGCCCACGGAGCCCGCCACAACATCGACCGCAGAACCTGAAAACAAAGCACCCGCCGAAGAGTCTGCTCAACACCACTCCGCACCATCAGATGAAGAACATTGGGCGGCTGTAGTGCAGAACCGAATGCTGCATCACCTCCGCTAGCTCATGACGCCGATTCAGATGAATCAGAGAATCCAGACGACTCGGATGACTCAAACGATGAAGATGGGCAGGGAGATGATGCCCCATGGAACGCACCGCTAGTTGTCAGTTTGAGGGTTTTCTGTCACAAGACCGCAGCGACAATCAAGGTGATCAGGCACGATGCAGAAGATGCAACGGCTGAGACGAGGCCAGAACTGGATGTTGACGATCCTGAGAAAGACGCTACGATGATTGCGGCAGCTGAGCAGCCAGATGTGGAAACGGACGCGAAGATTGAGGCTGGAAAAGAGGTGGAGTTGACACTGCAGCCCAAGGCAGCGTAGATCATCAGGAGTAGCACGTGTTTGACCCTGCACGTTTGATAATGGGCTTCAGTCGGCAACCAACGGCTTGAGATAACTTTCTCAGAATAACCATCTCCAAACTCTCTGCACGCAATTTCGCTTCCCTGCCGCTTCTTCTTCCCGCTGCCATGTCTCTTTGGCTAGGATCTCCTCTCTGCCCGTGAATATATCGATGTCCTCAACCTGATAGTTTTCGTCTTCTTTAGTACCTTCCAAAACAGATACAGACCCGCAAAAATGCTGCGCAGCAAGTCAGTCAGTTACTGATGCACTTCGAAGAATGAAAGTTAGGTGAAACGAAAGGAGAAAAGTGTTGACCTTACGTCAATCCGATATAAGCACTGACGAAGTCCTTGACATCCCAATTCCCTTTCGTAAAAACCTTGATACCATTGAATATTGAGACAATGAGGGAAAAGCAAAGTCCCCCATAAGCCGAGTATAGCTGCCCGGTAGCCCTAAAGCCTAGCTCGGCTCTGTCGACTCCCTGATACTTCAATGCCTTATGTCACCTGATATACGCAAGACAAATCGCACTCCAAGTACACAAGTAGGCGATAGCAACTAAACTCTGGAACCATTAAAAAACGGTAGCACCTCCTGCTGAGACAGTCATATACGTCAGGACACCGATCAGACCTGTCATCAGTATGCAGACGTAAGGATTTCCTTGCTTGTTGCAGCGGAGAAAGATCTTTGAAGCTTGGCTTTGCTGCGCCAGCGCATACAGATACCGCGAACCGGTGTAGAGATTTGCATTCGCCGATGAGGAGACGGATGTGATGACCACGGCATTGATAATGTGTGGGAGGACTTTAAAACCAGCGTTCTGCGAGGCGATGATCCAAGGACTCTTGGCTGTACTGCTCACTGAAAGCAGATCGGGCGAGTTTGAAGGTACGATAAGACCAACTGCAAAAGCGCCGAAGACGTAAAAGAATAAGGTAACATAGAAAACTCGATCAATTGCTTTCGGAATGCTGCGAGTGGGGTTCCTGGCTTCTCCAGCTGTCACGGCGACTTGTTCAACGCCGCCAAAAGCAAATGCTGCGTTGACCAGGACACTAAATAGGCCTAAGAAGCGGCCTGTGCTAGGGTCGGACGAAATATACGTTTTCATAGCGCCAGGATCTTTCCAATATCTGAAACCAAGACGATCTCGGTTTGGACCGCCGCCGAGGTCGATGACAAGCGCGAAGATGAGGAGGCCGACGATCGTGATGATTTTCATGAAGGCAAACCAGAACTCAGCCTCGCCGTATATGGTTACGGTGGCACAATTGAGGAGAAGGACGGGGATAAGGATAATGCTTATCCCGACCGCGGGCTGTGAAATGTGTTAATTATGTTTGAGGGAGTGCAGAGCACGACTTACCGAGATACTATCGTCCCAGAATTGAACAAGGACGACGGCTGCTGATATTTCTCCGCATATGGCGATTGCAAAAATAAACCACTGATTCCATCCTAAGGCGAAGCCAAATGCTGGATCGACGAAGCGGGACCCAAGTTGTGCGATCATGCCCGGAAGGGCCAAGTTGTCATCTCTCCCAAGCACTGCATCTGTTGTCTGTCAGTCGAGGATAAGTTCTCGAAGAAGTGCAAGACGTACCATGGCCCATATTGCAATGCTGCTGAGGAGATATCCAAGAAAGAGTGACAACGGCCCAGCTTGAGCAAGTGCACCACCTATTCCAAGGAAGAGTCCTGTTCCGATGGTGCCTCCAAGAGCGATGACCTGAATTTGCTGTGACTTGAGACCCCGTGCTAGCTGACCGATCGAATGTGCTGCTACGACATTCTCAGCCATGTTAACAGTATTTGTGGGCTCCTGTGACAAGTCGGGCTGGAAAAGTGCCTACTCGGTGTCCTCAGTACCCATGTTCGCCAGGAGAAAGAAGCAAGAATATGGTGTAGAGTGCTGAAGAATCGTAAAAATGAAATTGGGAGACAGGTTGGAGCAATTGTAAGCATGGTTTATATAGGTTGTGGAAGAGTATCGTCCGTACCATGGCGAAAACCAACTTCTTCACTGAGTGTCAGCACCTAGCTCGATTTTCCCGCAATCTCCGGAGTACGTATTGATAACAGAACCAGTGAGACTCAATAAACGGCGCCAGATACAGAGCAGACCTGAAATTTGGACAAGTCATAGCTCGTGTCATCAATGGGAATGTTTGTGGATGTACCCGGTACGGCTGCCTTCGTCGGACAACGAAACCGGAAAGCCGACAAGCAAATTTGCCGACTGCATGATGTCTGGAAAAGCCTGACAGTTCGAAGATAAGCAGAAGTCGTTTGTGAACACGAGGAGATTCCTGGTATCTGGTTAATGTCCAGAATTTGCCGACCCTAGCTCATCGGCTTTTATTTCGTGTAACTTGCCATCATTTATTGCCGAGGCAATAAATGTACGTCAAATCACCTCCCCACGGACTCACTATCAAGCTGCTCCATCCCTAATCGCATCAATCCAGCAATGTTAGTTGTGAAGTATACCAGCCATCCAAACACTCGACACAGACGCGAGTGAGACTAGCTCGAATCCACGATGGAACAAAAAGAGTTCACTCAACCGCTACCAATTCCTCTGCCAAACATATCCTCCAAGGACCGCAGCTCCGCAAAACCATGGATTCTTCTCTCTCCAGGTATCTGGGAACTGCATCTCAATGGTCCATCATCCTCGCATAAATCTGTTCTACAGTTCTGGGAACCTGGAGCAGTGTCTCCTACCAAAGATATAGTCACCCACGAATACATCGAGGAGGTGATGACCATCGAAGGCATTCTGAGAGATTCAACACTGGGAGAAGAATGGGGCATGGGTGCCTATGCGTATCGTTATGTCGGGATGAAGCATGGACTGTATGTTGCAGGAAATGAGGGTTGCTATCAATTCGTCAAATGCATTCCAAGCGAAGAAGCAAAGAACTAGCAGAATCCCAGAAGCTTTTCTCCTACCTTGTGCCTTCATGTTTTCTGGGGCGATGGCTTTCGAGTCGATCGTCGTCCAAGCGATTGACAGGATGCTGCATCATGTCGAGCCTGACATTATGAGTTATCCATTCCGATAGTGTTGATCATTTCTTGCCACATGTCGAAATCACCGACTTGAGGAAATGATGAAAATGGGTCGGCCCAGATGTTGGCATTTGGCATCTCAAAGTATGGTTGAAATGGTATTGATGCCTCTGGTGGAAAAGGCATAGGCTGTCGTGGTTCGGGAATTTGAAACTGGTAGTCAACCGCTGCAGGCGGCTGCATTGGGAGCTGAGATGATAGTTGAGACGAAATGTCATGCGTGTTTGACCTCAATTGTTTTGCTCGAGTGATACACATCTGAACGACTTTGACCTCAGCTAATCCAAATTCATTCATCCAGAGATCGGATGTCTGCTTCTCGCAATATGCTTCCAGGTCTTCGATAATTCCGTACGACTCTTGAGTGTTGGGGCTGCGAACTCCAATGATACCTAATACCAAAGCGCTATTGAATAATTGATGGGAACCAAGCCCCCAGCGAAATCTCTCGACAAGCTCGACATTGTAAATGCTAAGCCTTGACTGCAGGTCGATGGTTGCCGACTCCATGCATGCCTTCCTGGAATACTGAAAACGATTGACTATCGAATTTCGTAAAAGGTAAGGCCGATGCAGGGTAATTCTTGCGAAGTGATAATTTGTGTGTAGGTACAAGCGATGCCATTTGAGAAAAGGGCGAGTTTCGTTGTCCAAGCTCAAGTCGGGATTTTGGAGACTGAAATAGGGTGGTAGCTCATCTTTCCATTTGAGCAGTTCCTGATCCAAATTGAGAACTGTGTCGTAGACTGGAGGGTCGAGGCCAAAGCATTTCTCTTGTATGCGGCCAATGATCTGTGCTAGAGATTGGTTGAACATGCTCATGATGCTGGGTGTCGGGTCGCTCAGCGGCCGTGGTTGGGCCATAGCCGCCTCATCACTATTCATCTCATCGACCCATATATTGGTAACTGGTTTCGTGAGACAGTGTTGATCGGCTATAGCATATGGTCTGCCAAGTGCAAGTGAGATCATCCTATCTAGCGTGTACAGATGACTCCAAAGTCGACGGCGGGTCTCAGTCGCTTTCCTAGGAAGATTCCATCTCTCTCCATCAACATGCATTCCCTGAGCCATGGCGAATCGAGACGCGAATCCGATCGTGAGCCAGCTCTCAGACAATCTTCCAGAATGTATGAGGTATCTTGTGACCAGCAGCCCCGCCCTGACGAGATCTGAGCTTTCTCCGTAGAAAGACGGTGCAATTACAATGGCTCTTCGTGCAGCCCAGTAGAATCTGAGAGAAGACTCTTCGCTTTCCTAGGACGTCAAACCCGATCAGCTTACTTCTTTCAGATGCTGAATACGAGGATGCTTGACATCTGAGCCAGACCTGAGAGACCTGCATTCCGGGAGGGAGATAAAAACGCCAGGACAGAGTCAAGGTCAAGCCGCGTCATTTGAACTTACTCGCTGTCGTTCTGGGGAACATGGCTGAGGACAGTCTAGCAATTCTCCTAGTGCTAATATCGCAAAAAGTAATGCCAGCCATCGAAGATCGACCGTCGTGATATCGTCGAAACCAAACTTTCGATCCCAAAACTTGTTATAGTTCTGTCTGAATGTTTCTGGATGGACTGCATCAATACTCCAATTCAGCTCAACCATGAACTTTTCTGTGAGTCGATCAACGGTCGACTTCTGTCTCGGCAGCAGTCCCAAGAGATCCCACAGCTGTGAAAAGGGACCGGCTTCATTCCTAAACGACTCGGATGCTGAACTTCGTGGGGTATGCACACCATAGTTCATGTCTGGTGCCTGGCCTTGAATCATCTTTGCTGCAACTTGAGGGCCAAAGTAGGACATGCCGTAGAAAGTTGGAGCCCCTCTACTGTTCCAAAGTTGCCCCACTCTTGGAGAAGACGTCCCGGCCTCCGTCAACAGAGCTGGATCGGGCTCTACCGAAGATATATCGCTGTCAAAGATTTTTTTGGTGTTCTGAGTTTTAGTCGCTTTCCGATGGGTCGGATCAGCTTCTCCTGGAACTGAGTGACAAGCATGCGGCACACCTCGCCGTAAGCAGTTTGCACATGGCCTCGAATTATCGCACTGGGCGCCGTGAGCACGATCATGTCTTTGGAAGACAGGAGATTTACCTTTTGTTTACGCGAATGACACTGCGAACACGCAGTAGCTGTCCTTCCACGTTTTCTCTTCGACGCAGAGCCACTGGCGCGTGTGTCGCGTTCGTGATTGGCATGATGGATGCTGTTTGGTTCACTAGTAGCAACGATGCCAGTATCCTGCGTTTCCATTTTCGAAAAGAAATTATGATGAAAAGTAATGAACACAATTCTTGATGTCTTGAGGTTTACGTGAAGAAGCGCTCGCTGGTCTCAACAGCAATGAGAATAAGCCGGCCTGCACGTGATTTGATTAAGTTTGGCTTGGCAGCTTTATTCTCCACTTCAACATGCGACTGCTCAATGGCTTTGAGAGTCGTGAAAGTAGTGTTGATCACTTGCAGTGACATTTGATTATGTACTAGATGGCGTAGACCTGTTTCGAACAACCAAAATATACTTCTGAGACAATGGCTGTCTTTCGCTTACGCCTTGAATTTCGACATCATGTCAACAAAACAGATCCATGCCTTGCCCACCATTGATCGTAGCCGACTTACCTCAGTCAAAACGACAAGCGAGCATAAGCGGGAAGTACAAAATTTCTCTCTGTTGCTACCTGCACATCTGTAATACTTCCACCAAAAGTTGTCGTAGGGGTGCTTCCAAAGAGTCCAGCGAGGAATCGAAATGCCAATTGCTGACCAATATTGGGAGCAAGTCCTGTGGCCATGGTGAATATCATGGATAGAGAAAGAGCAGCAATATATACAGGCTTCTGACTGACCGTCCCACAAAGTGGCATGTTGAAAAGAGCTCCAGCTGCCATTGCAAAGAGGAACTTTCCATTTTCAGGGGCCAGGGGGTTGGGTACTCCGAAGGACTGTGCCGCTTGCATGAGGACTCTGTGGTCGATTCCAGACGCCCTGCCGACAAGGAATCAAATTACTCCTACTATTGCTGCGCGTCGTCATTTAATTCGGTATGACCAGTTCTGAGGATTGAGAGGATCACCGTCGCTTTCGCAAGACACAATGATGATAGCGTTGGGACGCTTCTCCAAGCCTGTCAGGCTCGAGAGTTAAGTTGATAGGTCTTCTCAAATGTTAGGCATGCTAGGCTAGATAATGTACGGAGTATCTCCCCGTACGATGTTGACATCCGCATCTGTTTCGATGTTGATCCGACTTCTATCCGCATCTTGCGAGGTTCATCCGCGAACCCAGTATTCGGCACTAGGTCCGTCAATCCAAATAGTACTGGAAGGCCTTACGCTGCCGTGTCATTCTGACGTAGCCCTATAGATTGTTGTATGTGCCAGTAATCGTACTAAGGGCCCTAGACAGACAGACTCACGGTCTCGGCTGCTTCCAGCTGGCCTCGTTTTCACATTCTGAGTAAATACCTGAAGGTCCTAATTGAATAGTTTTAATAGCAGTCCCTATTAGTTCCTTATGTTTTCCGGCCCTTGGAAGGCGAAAGATGAGATCAAGCGACGAGATGTGACGGTCGTCTGGCAAATAAGTCTTCAGGGAGGTGGAAGTGGGAATCAAGAGCTTGGACAGCATTTGTCACGACTTAGTCATGAGCTCTACCCCTATCAAACACCAACTGCAATTCTCTATCCTTCTGATCAGATAAATGAAATATTTGTTTCTCTCTCCCCAGGAGCCAATATGCTGTACTCCAAGACGAATGCTTCATCAATCAAAGTGATGTCGGCACTCACCGGTGGGCATGGAATCAATCGCTTGTGGAATTTCCCCGCTGTTCCACGCGTCCGGACCTCGCCGCGTTGAGATATACAGTGCCTTTGATAAAGGCATCGACTCCCCACTTTGCTCGATAATGCGCTTCTGAAAGACTTCTTAGCTGGAATCTAATACAGCAACTCACTGAGCATTCAAAATGCTGTATCTTCACGCAACTATCGTGACAGTCAATGCAGACCGAGATGTCATCCTCGATGGAGCGATTCTCGTGAAAGGAGATAAGATCGCCGATATTGGCAAAGCAGCAGCCTTACTCCAGAGGTATCCCGAAGAAGAAACAATTGATATCACGGGCAGGATTATTATCCCTGGGTTGATCAGTACGCATATGCATACGGCGCAGACTTTGTTGAGGGGTAAGGGTACCTAAATACATATTTTGTGGATGATAACTGTTAAGACTTGGTAGGCGCCGCTGACGATCTGGAACTCGTATCTTGGCTTTGTGAACGCATTTGGGTCCTTCAAGGAAACTTCACTGCTGAAGATGGATATGCTGCCGCCAGAATAAGCATTGCCGAGATGTTGTTGTCTGGGACAACTTGTTTTCTAGAAAGCATGGTATGATTTCCACCAGCAATAGTCTTGGATATCAATTTGCTGAATCAAAGATAGTTCGCAGATCGCTATGGATTTGATGGGTTATGCAGAGCAGTTGAAGAGAGTGGTATCCGTGGATGTCTTGGCAAGATCGTCATGGACATAGCGACTTATGCTAAAGATTCTGCTTGGGCAATGCATCCGGGCCTTGTTGAAGATAGAGAGGTATCTTTGCTTGGTGCTATCAGCATGTGGGAGAAATGGGATCGGAAAGCTGATGATCGAATTCGAGTCTGGTTTGGTGCCAGGACTCCTGGAGGGTGACTTTCAATGATGCTATATTCACTCGCCTTCAAAAGCTGACATAAAGCAGAGTTTCAGACGGTCTTTACAAAGAAATGACCGCCATCTCCAAGGAGAAAAACATCCCCATCACGATGCACTGCGCAGAAGTAAAGGCCGACAGGGACTTTTTCGAGTCTCAAAATCAAACACCAATGTCCTACTGCTCATCAGTTGGTCTCCTCGGACCCAATACTGTTTTAGTCCATATGGTGCATCTTGACGATTCAGACATTGCGAATTTAGCAGAAACCGGAACCCACGTCGCTCACTGTCCAACATCCAACGCAAAGCTCGCTTCAGGTATCTGTCGGCTGCCTGAACTCCTCAGCTCAGGCGTAAATGTCGGTTTAGGAACCGACGGCGCACCATGCAATAACACGAATGATTTGCTTCAAGAAATGAAACTTGCGGCTATAATCCACAAAGCTAAGAGTTACGATCCGACTATCATTTCGGCTGAGCAAGTCTTGGAAATGGCTACCATCAATGGTGCTAAAGCTCTCGGTCTGCAGGACTCGATTGGAAGCTTGGAGATTGGTAAGAAAGCCGATTTTGTAGCCATTGACATGAGACGTGTGCACTTGCAGCCGTATTTCTCGCCTGTGAGCGCTGTTGTTTACTCGGTCACTGGGAGGGACGTTGAGATGGTGGTCGTAGATGGGAAAGTTGTTGTTAAGGAAGGGAAACTGGAAACAATGGACGAAGAAGAGGTTTGGAGGGAGGCTGAGAAGAGAAGTCGTGAGATCGTGGAGAGAGCTGGGTTGACAGAGAAGGTTAAGGGAAGGTGGCCATTGAGATGAGAGGCTGGCAGTGGGGGGATTTTTTGTATTTGAATGCATTTGCTTTCTCTGAATCTCGCTGTAATGCCTTGAGTCCTCGTTATCTGTTGTTCCACTTGCTCAGATGCCAATTTGGCAGTTTTTTTTTGCAGCTATAAATCAATCATCACCAATCAAAGGTACCTTTCTTCGAAGTCTCCTGCGGCTCTCAGGTCAAATAACTGCACCCTTGTCGGCCAACCTTCGAAAAAGATATCTGGTATTGTTTTTCATTCATTCCCAGATTTCTCCCCTGTCCTGAGTCATCTCATTGCATCATACCAGTCAATTTACCACATTCCATCAGGTTTACTAGCGTGCATCTACAACTTTCACCTCGTTTGTTTACTTTCTACTGTCGACTTCTTGTCAATCTCCAACGCATGAAAACTCTCACAACAACAAACAATACAGAACAACGTGATAATACTGATCAGTGCAGTCAGAAAGCCGTACGTATTACCTCGAACACCTAATACTCACTTCTGTGGCCTCAAATTAACATTTTCTATCTACAGTATCCTCAATTCAGCTTTGTCTTGTCATCTGTCGCTTTACCGCCACAAAAACTCGATCTCAAGTCACAACAGCGTCTTGTAACATCTCAACTAAACACAAAAGAGGTATTTGGCTAGAATCCATCCTTTCTCCACTATCTAGATCGATCTAATCCTAATGAATCCCGTGATCCAGCTTCCTCACGGCCTCGGATCCCTCTGAAGTACCCAAAACAACCGAGAACATCACTAAACTCCGACAAAATGTCCTTCCTCACCACAATCAAGGCTATTTTTGGCAAGATCTTTGCCCGTAACGGTGGCAAGAAGTCCGGAAATGGCAGCCTTGAGCTGATCTTCCCTGTCTTGCCCTACGAAGACCCAGCTCATGCACTAAAGCTAATTGGAGTCTTTAGAAAGGGTAATAAGGAGCTGGGATTGGAGATTTTATTGGATGGGGAGAAGGGAGAGTACTTTTTGGGTGGGGAGGAGGAGGAGGATAATGGTGCAATGGTTGTTCCGTACGAGCGGGCACCTAAGTTGGGTTTTTAGTTGAATGTCCTGGCCGAAATTGAGGACACTAAGGGGTTTGCTTTTTGAAGAAAGTGAGACGCAATGCGGATATTTGTTCCGCTCGTAAAGTCTACTGAATTACGAATGTCCGTAATTTGCTTCTGACTTTAGAATGAGACTTCCAAAAGTAGTTTCCGTGTTGTGCTCCCAGACGCGGATAGTCACGTGAGATTCCTGGAACCCATCTCAACAGGACGTCTATACCGTTTTGAAGACAATCAACAATCGTACTATTCAATGTCCGAAAGCAAAATCGACATTGAGATTGTGACATTGCAGTTCCAGGATTTTCGAGTGCTGCTTTCCAAGCCTTAAGGGTCTATTTGTCCCAGAGGACGATGCACCTACCGAACCACGACGGTAGCAATGTCAAACCTATCACACATCATGTCAGTCATGTCATCCAAACTTTGCCTCCTTATCTTACTCGCACAGCTGCACAAAAAACATCTTTGTTGCAGATCGACGGTTTCGTGGCGTATGCCGATCCTCGCCACATGGTTACCACCTACGTACAACAGTATGCACCACACAGCCGAGATTTAGGATTTTCGTGCCCTCTTCCCCAAAATACGAAAACGTCAAACGGAGATATCCCAGTCACAAGCCATTGCCTTGTGGTCTGTTGCACATCGTCAGAAAGTGGGCCGTGCTTGCACCTCTTTCTTTTCAGCTTCTCGAAGACATCTGGAAGGTCAGGAAACGTTACAGAAGTTGAGCGCTCGCCAAACAGACGAGGAGCACGTGTGTTGATTTGTTTAGTTAGGGGTGGCCGTGGCTTGGCGTGAACTATGTTCTTACCGGTTAGAACATCACTAACTCCGGAGGCGCTTTTAGAGTTTAGCTACCGAGCTGGGTTTGTCCCTTTTGCTTCTCACTTAGCCTGAAGTTCAAATGCCGTGCCGCAATCGTTCGACAAGAAGCTCGTCATCTTGGACAGCTAGTCCTCCCGCTATGTTACACGTTTTGACTTTCGCGGAAGGACGACAGCGGTCGCACCAAGTTGACGGATGCAGGGCAAAACAGCCGGTAGAGGGTTTGGACTCTGGCGGATCTTTGTGAGAAGTGTGCCTGCTGGCCTCTGCAGAATTCAACATGTTGTTATTGGATGAAATGGGTTTGTTGCACGTCTACGGAGGAACGTCCGGTGGTTCCGGACGACGGGTCCTTGGGGTTGCAGCGCAAGTGCGAAGACTAGGAAATTGTGTTTGGGCTATGTTGTGGGACTTTGTGGCTATATTTTGAGACTTTGTCTAAGCGTCAGTGAAGCGGCTTCTGTCAACTACTTCTCTTAGAGAAACATCCGTCTGAATGCAACCAAGCAGAATTGAGGGAAACCACGAATCTGGTTAGAAGTACGGCTCTGTCAACATATTCTCTTTCCTACAAATTGGGCCTGGATCGAAATGTCAGAGCAGGACAAGAACACAATCTCAAAGTCAAAAGGTTCCGCCATGTAACTCAGCACTAAGTATTTAGCCAGACCACCAGCACCTCACCACGACCCCAAGCTCTTGAACATGTATTGGGGCCCATTGAAGACGCTTTGAAATACGAAAGTCACGGTTAGCTAGCTATATTCGATAGCAAATCCGTCAAAATATCCACTTCCCGAGAGCGTTCCATGCAATGCAGTCTTTGCGTTTGAATCCTTTGGAAATATTAAGCGAGAACCGAGACCTCTTCCTTGCAAATATGAAGCGAATCGACAATGAACCGAGGCATGTGAGAGGAGGTAGAGAATTCATCTATTGTATCGTAAATCAATGTTTGTCATGAATAGAAGGAAAAGAAGCTACACTCGACATTTGTAAACAATTATTATCAGTGGAGAAAGTCGAGTGATGACTCGAACCCCACTTCCAAAGCACACAAACGACCCCACAACTAAACAAATCACCGAAACAAAACAATTCCCAAAGCATCTTCGTCCCAAGAAGCGAGATATCCAGGATTGCTCGTCTCACCGGCAAAAGCAACCTCGAACACATCAAGCAAGGAAGAAGCAGCCATCATTCCAACATAATCTTTTGTTGCATTTCGCAAATTCATCGCGGAATACGGGAGCTCTATTCCGGAGGGTTCCAGGCTGCGCATGAAGCAAGGTTTCAGTATCGCAATTGGGCCGGATGTCTTCCACGCTTCCAGAATTCCAGAGGCACCTGCTCAAGCCAAGTGTTTTCAAGGATGGGAATGTGCGGCCGCTGCGGGCGGGTTTCTTGACTCAAGTCTTGCTTGCATAAAGGGATGATCGCGTGTGATGGCCTGATTTTCGGCCGGGGAAGGGGGGCCGGGCCGACCCGCTTTCTGTTTTGACGTGGGGGTGGAAGGATGAAAGAAGGATTCCATGCGAGGCTTGAACAGGACTGATTGGTGTTTTGGGAATCGTGGTCTCCGAGAGAAGGGTTGGATATTTGATTTATTCTTTGCTACTCGTCCTTGAGTTTGTGTATTCATTCCAAATACCGGTAAATCAGTTCGTTTGAGGTCGTTTCGCTTGACCGAACACGAAAAGACTCCCGGGAAATACAGAACTTACATGAGACCTGTATGAACCATCACGCTTTAAGTGGCTGGTGGAGAGTGCCGTTCAAGTAAGAAGAAACACACCGCCACGACCTCAGCCACGTTTTTGGCCAATAGGCTCGCTGCCGATTATGTTTAGGATCAAATACGACCCTCCTTTTGGAAGCGAGAGAATAGGGGTCCTCCGGGATTAACAAGTATGCATGACTGTGAAACCGCGTCCACATGGATATGTGCCGATGACAAAAACCGATTGATACACCGGAGTCAATCATGACGCTATTGACGCGTCACGTGGGGTCTGTGGAAATTAAGAGCTTGAAGGACGAGGCGCAGATGCATGGTTGTCCTGGTAGCTGAAAGTATAAAAGAGTGAGCACACATCTGTCAAGTATTGCCAAGTAATTGTCGTTCAAGTTGACCATTGATCGGAATTGCATGCATGTCTTAAACCTGAAAGATGCTGAAAATGGTGATATGCGGGATGGTCGACCCCGCGGCATTCAGTAGTTCCTGTCAGAACAGGGGCAATAAAGTTCAACAAGTATTTCTGTCTTAGATATTGATACCCGACGGAGCTATTTCCGGTCCAGACTCTTGAACCTCCAAAATTCCATGTTAGATCTCGTCATCTTACCAGGATGCCAAAGACTTTACCACCGTCTTTGCATATATCCGAGCCAGTATCCGAGAGTCCCTTGATCCAAAGAGCATCTTCCTCACGAAATGTCTCTGCATCTTCAAAGATTGCTCGGATGGTGTCTTCCATTTAATTGCTCTTCCTAGCTCTCACGAGTAGCTGTCCCTGATTCACATTGTCGCTCTGCAGTTCCCGAGCTGTGGCACGAAAGACCCTATCTGCGTCGACTTCGAGACTGAGTTCGATCTTCGGGCCATCTCCTGGCTTCGGCGTAATGCCCGTAAGTTGCAAAGTACCCAAGAGTCTATTCCTGTTGGCAATCAATCGTTACCCCTCCCAGATATTGATCACGACTTTCTCCTGGTCATCGAAGACCGTCGAGATGATTCTAGTTCTGCGTGTTGGAATGACAATGTTATTCGGGACAACTGTATAAAATGTCCCATTGCTTGCTTCGACTCCTATACTCAACTGAAGAATATCGAGAGTCATCGTACAGCCGTCCCATTCAACATGCCTTGGTCTCAGAGCATCCCCTAGAGTTGCGGCTTCGAACGACAGCTTCATCATTGGAAAATTCGAGGCTTGTGATCGCGTTCAAATTTTCAAAATACTCCTCCAGGAAAACCTCAGCCCTGGGGATGAGGTTTTGATCGCCTGTGACGAGAATTCCGTGGACTTCCTGCTTGCTTAAGCTTGCATTCTTCAGAAGTCGCTCGACTGATTTCATCGATGCTGATGACGAGCCAGTTTCCAGGTAGTTCCACGAGTTGTTAATTATGGTCGGCAGGTATCGAAACAACGCGGAGTCTGATCACTGTGACGCTTTCACTTCAGACCAGCCGTGGTCGATCTCCAAAATGGACAGATCGGACTCAGTCTCCTGTGTATCGTTATACGACAATATTGCATTGCTCGTTTCCATAAAAATCGTGCTCGCCACAGTCTTCCCAAAGGTGAAGAAGATGCCCCAAAGCCGCAGCTTCGGGCTCGTCAGGCATACGCAGAACATTCAACCCAGCCATCTTCGCTGCCTTTGCTGTGCCTTTTATTTGTGCGTCTGTGAAATGTGGGGGTACGGCAATAAATGCCGACTTGGCAGTGTTGTTTAGATGGTTTTCCGCCATGGTCTTCAGCTTTTTCAAGATGATGGCGGTAAGATCTTCTGGAGAGAAAAACTGATCTCCCTTGTGGTTTGGACTTTGACCTCGAGGTTGCTATTTTCCTGAGCCATTTTCACGATATTATAGCGGAGGTTTGATATCATCCTCCTGGTTGTAGGATCAGACAGGTTTGCACCGACTAAATGCCTGCGAGCATACGATCAGTGTCACCTCTTCAAAAGGATCATCAGAGCTTACCTGATATCATATATCATGATCTTAGAATGATTGAGAGCCTGCTCTTGAGCCTCATAACCAACCAAATGCTTGCCATCTCCTGTGAAAGCAATGACAGATGGTACGTCACCTCTACCATCCTCGTCTAAGATCATGACAGAAGTCTCGTTTTTAACGATGCCAACTTGCGAGTACTTTAAACCAAGGTCTATTCCAATGACTATATATTAATCAGCTTTATTGATAGAGCAGTACGAGTGGAGCTAGCATTTACCTGGACCTGGGTCTTCAGGCTGATAGTAAACGAGGGTTGTCGATTTGAAGAAAGAGTGGTCAAACGCTGCCAGCAGGAGTGCTATGCACAGTATTACAGCGAAAATAAGAGCATGGTACGCTGTGAAACGTCCCATCGTGGATCTTTCGACACAGAGTGATCGTTGCCTGAAAGCCAGGGCTGGCTATCGTGAGCTGAGGAGCTCTTGAGCTATGCGTTATGGTCGAAAATGAGAGTCGAGCACCTGCTAATGTTTTCTTTCAACACCATTGTTTCGATACTAGCAAGTGTATCGATCAGTGGAATCCGATTCTGAACAAAGACGAAGGATGTTGAGGCCAGACTGAAACTCGGAGGAGACGTCGTCATTCCTGCGGCAAAGGCATTTTCACGTGATGCCAATAAACCAACAAACAAGGCTTCCAGAGTGTCCTCAAACGGAAACTGTTAGTATAATCAAGAGGACAGATATACCAAACATCTCATGAATTAGTAAATTTACTTCAGTCTGATAGGTGTCCTGAGTTGATTGGTCGACTTGAGCTGTCAAACGGAGTTTACCTTCATTTTGCTGCTTTAACATAAGCGAGACATGCTGAAAAGGCCGATCAAATCGCTAAGATGCAGTGAGTGTTAGGGAAGTTTAGGCCCTATCATCACTGAAGCTACAGGCACACTCGCTAAACTCAACGGCAAAAAGCACGAATTAGATTTGGAAGTGTTCCCATCTCTCAACTACCTGGGAAGATCAACGAAGCAACTCTATGGCAATCATGTACGTCCATGACATCCACTACACCATGGATTCTAACCGATAATCGGCAGATGAATCAAAAACTAAGCAACCAAGCAATACCCAACAAAGTAACTATCCACCATCCTTTGATGAGCCTCACAGAAGCTTCTGCGAAAGAGTCGCTAGATGTCGTTGGGATGACTGTTGAAGTGCGTGCTGATGCAGATGGAGCAGGAGTGATTGTCGACCTCTCACTCAACAAAGAACCCGTGCTAGTTTCGGCGATAGAAGTCGTGCTCGCTGCCGAGATAGACAAGATTTGCGTGGTACCGTTGAATGTGAAAGTGAGTGGCTGAGTGAGGGAGCTCATCAATGAGGCCCACGAAGACGGATTCTGTGCAAGGAATGTCATTGGTGATCTGTTTGAACATGTGAGCTGCAGCTTGGATTACAGAGAAGTAACGGATAACACGCTGAATCTTCGACAGCTTGAAGTCTAGAATGAAGGATATAACTTACCCATCGGAGTTTGTAAAGATTGTATCGAGACATACGAAGCCGTTCTCAGGTGCGGCCTGACAAGTGTTGCCGCCCCAGCAGCACCAACCGCCGCCACAATCGACTGGTCTAGGGCCACAGTCATCGATCTGGCGTGATGCGAGGCGAGTTGTAGATCCAAGGACTACAAAGGGCTCAAGAATGAGCAGAAAGAGTAGTTTGTAAACATTGCAAAGCATTTTTCATTTGTCTTGAGTTCCTTCAGTGTGAGGAAATCGAGGCTCTCTTCATTTTCTAGGTAGGGACTTTTGGTTTTAATTGAGTTCAAGCATTCTTAAGGGTGTTCCCACCCTTTACTCACCACACTTTGAAGCAAGGTAGAGTGTTCCTGCACACGCCAATGTTCAAAAAGCATAAAAACAATAAAAGTGGTGTTACACGAAGTAGCCACTCCATCTTTTCGGGAATTGATAGCCATGATGTCGGCTTTTATTCGTGGAATAGAGCTGCTCGGTACCTCCCGATGCCTCCCAAATAAGAAATGTCTCAGCCTCCAGTGCCGTGGCGTTGGGTCGCGATAGGGGAGTGGATAGTTAAGCGAGAGCTGAGCAACCTTTGTTTTTATTGATGCGACGGCGGGATCCAGAGGGGATGAGTTTGATCGTGATAGTCACCCATTTATATCACCTATCAAGACTTGCCTCGTGTTGCGAGGCATATTTCTCGCACGCACTCCTTGAAAACCACAAATTCGAAAGAACATTGAGTGGACACAATGGCACGTTCTCGTACAGAGAATATCCCCATGACTACTGTTAGTCTCAACTCGTCAGAAGGACCTGTAAGCATAATGCGTCTATCGAAAGCAATAAGCCTGATGTGAATCTCCCTAGGCACAACATTCCCAGGTGGCCGGCGGTCTGGCAGAACCACGTCCCGCGCAACACGCTCACGAAATACCATTACCGCCATCATCGAGTGCGAGTTCAGTATCTTCAGTGGATCAGACGCATCAAATATCAGGTAGTGGAGTCTCCGTCTCACTCGATTCTGTGGATTCCCAAATCCCGCCGGTAGAGCAGCCTGCTGTGTCTACCAATACCCACAATCAGCCATTATCGCATCCACAGGCATCGCAGCCGCCAGTCGTGAATGGAAACACATCAAACAATGTCTCTGTTCAGATTAATGGAAACGCAACAGCATTAAGTTCTCCACCACGGACTGTGCCTAGAAAGAAAACATTTCTCGGCTTCTGCTGGTCAATGAAAGGCCCGATATCCTTGATAGCAGTGTACTCAATCACTACGTACATTATCAGCACAGCTCGAGATGTAAATGGGCCTCTAGCCAGATGTGGTGTCACGGGAGGATTTTTGTTGCTGAATGTTCTGGCTCTTCTCAATAATTATGCCCTGCTTGCCGCAGGGGATAAAGCCTGGCAATACACTCAATGGAACGAGCGTTTCATGCGCAGGGGCCAGAACTTGACTGACTTCCTTGCCCTCAGTAACAGTAGTGGAGTGGCTGGTTGGGCCAGAGTCGTTTTTCATAATTCGCGGCCTTTGGAAAAAATCCAAAGACTTCCAGCAAAGCTTCCACCAGTTCTACAAGACTTCGCAAAATTGTTTGGGTGGAGGCCGGGTACTCAAGCAGGAACGGAAATTGGGACTCGAACTCCACGAGCCTCGATGGCTAGAGCACGCTTCTGGGGATTCAGTAGGTAGGTACTAATTGGTTGAAATCTTTCGGTGACATAGCTATAAGTTGACACTAAATAGAGTGGGGTTCTGGCTGCTCATCCAATTTCCGGGTATCATTTTCATGAGTGAGTGAACTCGGATCCACAGCAAGACTTTGAAGTGATGCTCACTATTGCGAAGCCAAGGTTAATACAGGCACCGACTATCGCCCTTCGAGATGGGAAGATGTTTCGGGAGGAATTGGCAAATACAATGCTTCTGAAGCAGCACTCGGATTGTCCAATGGTGCATACCTCTCCGGCTTAGCATTGAACATGATCAGAGACAATACAATGACGAAAGAATGGCCAGCTGCCAGCCCAGAGTGCAAAGTAGAAACCAATTGCGCTTCGTATGTCATTCCTGGAGGGCTCAAGACCGTGTCACCATGGAGGTACTTGACGGAAAATGGGTCATCACTTCCAGTTTATATGACCCGCACTACTCCAGTCTATCAACTGGATTTTTGGGATGGTCCGACTGTTGTTCAATGGGCAGAGAAAGACTGCACTTTATTTGGAATGTACGGGATAACTGGAATCGCCGACATTGCTTTCCTGATTTGTATGACGCCTTATGAGAACAGGAAGATCTTAGCAGGTATGTTCGACATGCTACTGCGGTCCGAGTACTGACCGTAAAATTACAAAGCTTTCAAGTACTGCAATGGAGATGTCACTGCTGAAGGTGGCTGTACATACGAGGACTCCTGGAGAAGAGCTGCAACTTGGAACATCGTTGTTGCTCCATACCGCAGAAATGCCACTGTTGCAATCGACAGGAAGACCGGTGAACTCCTGGACGTGAAGGACTTGACACCAGCTGAACCACAAGACATCACTCCGGCAGATTTCCTGACTGCTTTCAACGGCATATTATACCCTTTCCAGCCTTTGAATGTTAGTTTTGCCTGCGACGAGACAGCCGTTCAGTTTCAGTTGACCCGCTGGATTTCTACTGTGTTGTCGTTTTCCCGGACTGCCTTTTATCAAACGGAACCAAGAGAGATTTTACGAAACCTTTTCATGGTGCCTTTGTACTTCTACAATCCCATGACATCGCCTCTTGGTCCTGCTCCGTCGGTGACTGAGAAAGTCGACGGCTTACCAGACGAAAATTACATCTCCGGGTCATTTTCGCACAAGGTCGAGCTTCTGACAATCACTTGGGTACGCGGAAACCCCACCTCCTTTTCCAGCATATGACCTCATTGCTGACATGGAAGAAGTGGACAATCTTAGCTTACATCATCGTCTGTGGTATCCTACTGCTCTTGATACTTTTGGTTCTGGGCCTCACTGCCTGGGACCAGGTGCAAGAGACATCCGACTTCCCGTTTGTGGACTTTTTGACCATGAGAAGGGACGCCGTGATCGATTTGACAAACACCAACGGAGCAAGTATCGGAAGTCAGGACAACATAGCAGCTGTTTTTGCTAGATGTGTATCGGGTGAAAGTGGACAAATCATTGAGGCAACCCGTGGTGTGAGGGCAATCCCACGGGAGACAGCGCTGAGCAAGGCGAGCGCCCGTGAAAATCCCTCTTCAGATAATGCTTAGTTGAATGCAATGATCTGGCGCACTCGGCCTTTTCGAATAATTCCTTCAGCTGAACACGTGTTTTAAGCGAACCAATCTCGAGTATCTAAGTTAGTTCTTATGTGCTTGGAACTATTCACAACCACTTGAAATGTGTTGTCTCCATCTCAAGCAATCAAGTAACACACTTCAATGGACGCCCATAAAGCCTGAACAGCTCTGTAGCAATGCATTGTTGCAACCCACTAATTTGATTGAGAGTCTCTGAAACATAGCTTGTGTGTGCACATCAAGTTCTTGTATTCCCAACTGTCAGCGTCTCGCTTCAGGTGGCTCAATCTCAAAGTAGTATGCTTGCCACAACCAAGCGAAACATCTGGAGGAGTTTCTGGCAGATCAAGCTTTCATGGTTTCAGAGATATAACAAGTCCAAGTCTCTTTCTATAGCCTTTTCATAGTCATGATAACTGGCGGCATATCGTTCATTACCCTCATTCGTCCATAATTTTATGGGAGTCAGTTGGGATTACGTTCATTTGTATACTTATTCTAGTTGAAATACGAATTCAAAAGGACCCAGCTACCACAAGGCTTTGACAATGGGAATGTCTTCAGTCGAGCTTTGGAGCCTGGAACTAGCTTTGAGCTCTAACGCATGACACTGTCAAGACGATCAAAAAGAAAAGCCGGAATATCAAACAAGATTCCATACAGCGCCCAGAATAACACCGAACCACCACCCACTCGGTTGCTGCATTGACTTTTGCGCTACTGACTCGCTTGTACATGTAGATGTTGTCGTCGAGCAGGCCGAACCCACACTCGGTCCTCTTGTGAAGCTCGGCTCGCTACTGGTAGATGTTGCTGGGCCACGAGTAGTCACAGAGCTGAAGGAAGTCTGAGGAACACGTGTTGATGGCGTCTTTGTACTCTGAACTGAGCTCACAATTGCAAATGAGCTTGTATTCCATACCGTGGTGGTAAAGGGAGAACTTTCTGCTGGTCAGCATGTTGTCTGATACTTGGTAGAGGACAATCGCTGAGGTCATCTCCTATCAGAAAAGTTTCTTACCCATAAGCGTTTGTGGTTGCAGCTTCAACACAGATGAAAGTACTATTGGTATCCACCTGGCATTTTTCACCAAAATAACAGCACCATTCTTCCCCGCAGTCAACTGGGTCGGATCCACATCCGGAAATTTGGCGAGATGCTACTCGCGAGTTCGAGAAAGAAGAGGCGCTGCTTGTGCCGACGATCGAGAATAGTATACAGTACAGGTTGACAAGAATCATGGCGGAATAGCAGATCAATGGGCAGCTGGAAGTATTCTGTAAGTTCATTTCTTGCGCCTAGTCAAGACATTGAAGAGCCATGATATTCAATAGTGGTCTGTCGTGAGCAGGACTTCTTATCAATTCATAATGCTAAAGTGGTCTGATAGATTCCAGGGTTAATGTGGCTGATTCAATAATTGACCAGAAGAAGAAAAGAAGCAAAAATTTGGCCCAGAATGTTGTTCCGCGAACAAAATCGACTTTTAATTCGTCAGATGAACTTGTCCGGCAACTCCCGTTGTCTCACAGTCTCAGCCCTGAGTGACCATGTGTGATGAGTGGAGTGACCAAGTGATAGCTGAGCAACCATGTCGCGATGGCGGCACCCAAAGGAGTTTCGATTAGAATTGATACAAAACAACCAATTTATGCTGGGTGTGCTGCGGACCATGCGATAGAAAAGGGATAGAGCTTTCTTGTGATTCAATTCCTGGGATCAGATATGGCTGCAACGCCGCTGGAACAAAGAACGCGGGAAATAGTGGAAGGCGCTGTTGGCCCTGGCACGAGGAATTGCAGTGGGACGGTATGTTCTGACTTCGAGGAGTGAAATAATCCAGTTCACTGATCGCATACAAGTTAAAGCCTCAACAAAGCCCAGTGCCACCAAATAAATCAGAGCTCGCAGCAGAAGATTCAGCAGGAAGCGACACACCGGAGGACAATCCAAGGACTGCCAGCGAAAATGGCGAGCCAGTCCTTGCTCAGCAACCTCATGGTACTGAGAGAGGCCCATCCTCACTAACTTCGCTATTGGCTCCGTCAATTGTTGATGTCAAAATCGCCGAACCAGAAGGGACTTCTGTAGTCAATGAAGCTGCAACTCAAATCAGCTCAATACAATACCCTAAGACGAATGAAAAGCCAGAAATTGTGAAAAGTACCACGCCCAAACCTCTTTTCGAGAAATTTCGATACCACTTTGCAGGCTTTTTATGGTCCATGAAAGGTCCAATCTCGCTCATTGTACTGTTTGTCATCACCACGCCGATCATATTGACATCCTCGGACTTAAACGGACCACTTGCCCGGCTTGGTGTTACGTATGGGTTTTTGGTTCTGAATATTCTGGCAATCCTGAACAACTATGCAATAGTTGCGGCTACCGACAGAGCTTGGGAGTCTCTGCAATGGGGCCCACTACTCAGAGATGGACAAGAGCTGACGAATTTCCTTGCTCTGAGTACTAGCAGTGGTATGAGCGGCTGGATAAGAATCTTGTTCACTTCTCCAGGTGTTCGACATGGACAGACGGCAGAAGATAGACGAAAGCGTATTAACAAAAGAGAGGGCAACCCACGCATGTGGAGTTCCGGAAGGTATTGATCAACTCGACTTTCGGTGACTCCCATCTAATTCGGATTAGGATCTTGTTCTGGCTACTTATTCAGTTTCCTAGCCTCATCTTCATGAGTCAGTAACTAGGACGATAGATATATGACTGAGAACTGACATGTTTTTAAGCCCAGGTTGAACAACGAGTTGGCTATCTCCCAACACAATGGGAAGCAATCTCTGGAGGAGTGGGCATCTTCAACGCTACGATCGCCGCAAAGAAGACAGTAAACGGACCTCTTATGTCGACGCTCGCGATAAACATGATTAGGGATACTCTAATTACCAAAGCGATGCCACCAATCAGCGAGGACTGTCTGGAAGACTCGCAATGCAAATCTTATGTTCTTCCGGGCGGCTTACAGACGGTGACGCCTTATGCATTCGAAACGCAGAGGGGCTCTAACGTTTTGATGTTCGTCACCCGAAATACTCCTCTGTATCAAGTCGACTTCTGGGATGCAGGAGCAGCAGTAAATTGGACATCACAAAGTTGCCATACATATGGAACATCGAACGTGAACACCACAGCAATCCAACTGTGCATGAAACAACCTTCGCGGGGAAAGATACTGACAGGTATGTCTTGAATGCTTGCTGTAGACCATCGCATCCTGTTGATGCCTTCTAGCGCTCAGATACTGTTCTGGAAATGTAAGCGTCAACGAAGCATGCCACTTGGAAGAATCATGGCAAACGGCAGCTGCTCAATCCACATTCATTTCCATTTATAGGAGGAAGGCCACTGTGGCCACTGATCGTAATACTGGTGTACTTCTTGCGATTCAAGATCTGTCTGCACCTCAAATTCAGAACATCACTATTAACGAGTTTTGGGAAGCCTTTGACGGCATGTTCTACCCTTTCAAAAATACGACTGACAACTCCACGAGTGGGGATCCTGGACCAGAAGAGACACTCACAAAATGGCTTGCGGCGGCACTTCAGCTTCAGCCTGGCTCACTGGTATCTTATCTTTCGGAGCCTCGCGAAATAATCCAGAACATTTTCATGATGCCGTTGTATCTTTACAACCCCTTGATCGATGGTTCTGAACTTAGTCCGATTCCATCACCTTGGGACGTGCAGCCTGGCTTGCCACAAGAAAATTACATCAACGGCTCGTTTGCTCGCGCTGTCGACCATTTGGAGATCTCACAATGGACCGCTATCTGTTACGTAGCTGTTGGTGGATTTCTCCTACTCTTCATATTGTTGGTACTAGCTTTGACTGCTGGAAATCAGGCCCAGAAGACGTCTGACTATCCAGTGGTTGATTTTCTAGCCTTGGAACGGACCTCATTCTCCTCTGGAGATGCACCTGGAAACGAAGGAGTTAGGCCCGGTGGACATGACAAGAGTGATGTTGCAGAAATATTCGTCGGGTGTGCAGCAGGTGATAACCGGGCCATCTTGGAAGCATCTCGTGGGGTGAGGATATCTGCTTGACTATTGACTGCGGTCATGCAATAATTAACAATATTTATGTGACCGGTGATCTCTATCAATTTAAAACAAGAAATTCCGGCGTCAGTATCGAAATTGTCAACAGACTCGGTAGAGTCTCCCATATTCACAATTACCGGTTCTCCTATTTCATGTCAAAATCCTCGGCTATCTGGTTTCCAGAGCATCGGGAATAACCCAAGCCTCCCGATCCCGACTCTTCAAGCAGCCCCCTTTCGTCATGCCGTCCACTAAATCTACCCCGCATCACAGCACCCCGCTCCCACCATCAGCCTCAACATCCCTTCCATTTACATCACTTCCCACCCCTACCCTTAACAGATCCATCAAGGTTGCGCACATTGCCCGAAATATCATCTCGACGAACCAACTAATCTCTGTTGTTTACATCGACAGACAAATTAGCCGAAGATGGAAGGCACCTGTCTCTGCGGCGCTATAACCGTCCGGATTAACGATTCTGAGTTGTTTACGAAACGAAGAGGTCATATTTGTAGATGTGCGAATTGTAAGAAGACTGCGGGTTCTGGTAAGACTTCGCCCTATCTCCTCGCCAATTCCGCCCTAATCTTCTTTATCCCTTCCTCTCTTGGGACTATCCAGTGCAGTGTCGGAGGAATTTGCTTGATAAGAGTTGGGTTTGACAAAATGTATCTAGCTGCTGCGACGAATCTCATTATCGAAAATGAGAAGATTGAGATCATTGGTGAGGAGAATCTCAAGCGGTATGAAGACAAGAACACCTTAAGTGGAACGCCGTTGGGGAGGTATTTCTGTGGAACTTGTGGGAAGTACGTATCGCTGTCTACTTTCTACTCTACAACCGGCCTCCCCCCATGTTCTTCTTTTAACACCATCTTCTTATTTCAAGTCTCGCCATGGTTTCCTGCTTGCGACCAGGTCTGGAAGTGGGAATTGAAGTGTTGATTGACCAACCCCAGCCCAATCAAATCCGTGACCCCACTATATGAGGGCAAGTCCGTCCTGAAATTGGGTATCTTCCCCAAGATTCCAACGCCTGAATGGGAGTCTTTTAGCGGTGAAAGACAGGCTTGGGAGAAGCCGCTGGATGGGACCGTACAGTATAAGGGAAAGAGCTTTGGAGAGAAGATGGAGTAGGATTTTGCGGCGATGTGGTGGGAAGTTGAGCTTAGAGCAGGTGTGGGCTAATGTGGTGATTCGAAAAATAAAAATTGACCCTATTGAGGATGGAGTTCAGGGGTGGCGAATTGAGGATCTTGAGATCAGGCGCAGAAGAATTTGATAGAAGAAATGACATTCCAGAAAGCTGTTATTTCGAACGAAACAGGAGTGACGGAACCTGAACCTGAGTATTATCTCTCTCCTTGGCCATATCATTTCGTTCTTGAAAATGGTTCATTGATATGTGATTGCGTAGTGACATGGTGTATAAAACTCTGTATGTATTTATTGAACTTTCTGCATCTAAATCCCTTAAAAGTGGGGTATACAACTCGTGATGCTCCGCTCTGGTGTCTGATAAACACCAGCTGGCATATGCCTCACTGAAACAAATATTCAACAACGATGAAACAACGTGCCGAGGCATAGAGTAATGTGAATACAGGACAGAGTACGAAATTACAGAGGATATAATTGCCGATTTCAACCAGTCTGGAAAAGAATCGATGGTCGATTGGCAACGGTTTCGATGAAGTCGAAATACCCGACGCCCAGAGCAGCAAGAATCAAAGCGGCAAGTCCTGCGCCACCCAAGAGTATATAACAGGATGATTTCCAGTGCGTGAATTCGATTGAGTAGAAACTATCGTGTGGCCAGCTGTGAGATGGATAGCCCCGTACGCAGAGGTAACAAGGACTAAAGCCATGAATAGAACCTTCGAGTCCCCGTCACCAAGTTGGTCTGTCAGGTCACCGTATCCTGCAGTATTCTGTGCCCGAAATGTGATGAGATGTTTACCAAAGGGTCGAAATCTTCTGGCATCAAAAGGATATCTAAGAGGAGCCTGTTTCCATGGCTTTTGGCTTGAACCCCGAGGATCGTTGAATGTAGCCATTGGCAAAGAGTGCGACTCGTCCAGGGCTTTGATCACCTTGGTAATGTGATTACCGGCTAAGTCAAGACATCTCTTGTCCTCGTGTGAGAGCATCAGGTTATAATACCATGTTGGGGGAAAAAAACCCCCAGACCAGAGCGAGGGGCTCGACCATACAACAATGAGAACGAGGGCGATGGCTCTCCTACTGGATATTTTACTGCGGTTATTCGGGTGCTTTCGTTCAAATGGAGAAGCTCCTCAGCAGGAACAGCTTGGTACCAGTGATCACATCCTTAGACCTTAGCATGGCTGAAGGAAGGGTGTAGTTGTGCTCCCAAAAGTCCAGAAAGTCCGAACTACTTGCAATGGCTTGGTCCTCTTCAGATCTACATATCCTCTTTGCACGACGCCAAGGCCTACGCCGCTGGATAACCTTTGGGGGCGCTTTTAGTGTACGAGATAATCAACAATTCGGAAATATGACAGAGAGCTGTCAATTGACGGAACGAAATGAAAATGATGTTGCCTCTGAAATAGGAGGGATATAACAGTTGAGAAATTGACGTGGAGTTCTGCGTCTGACAATGTTATTTTAACGAGACTCGGCAAACAAGGCTGACAAAGGTTCGGCCCGCCCGCTCCAGATTTTCCAATCCGGCAAAATCCCAGCCTTCTCTCATCATCCAGACTCGATTTCAACCATACAGCAATCCACCTTATATACACGAAACAAAACTTCACAATGGGCAAAAATAAACGTTTGAAACTCAACGGCGCCCAGCCCAAGAAACACAAACCCACAAAACTGACACGTCCGTCCGGAATTTCGAAATCAAAACCTCAATCACAGTCGCAGAAATATCCCAATTTCTCGAATTCCTCGAAATCAGCCGCCAATGCCGCGCCTCAATCCAAAGCCCCCACCAAACCAACACTCCCCTTCTCACCCTCCGACTCAATCCTCCTAATCGGCGAAGGCGACCTCTCCTTCTCCCGCTCCCTCATAACACACCACGGCTGCACCTCCCTTACAGCAACAGTCCTCGAGTCCCTAGCCGAACTAAAAGAGAAATATCCGCATGTGGAGGAGAATATACGGGTTGTGGAGGAAGGAGGTGGGTGTGTACGGTACGGTGTTGATGCGGGGAAGATGAAGGTTTGGGGAAGTGGGAAGGACGGCAAGGGTGTGGGAGGGATGGATAGGATATTCTTCAATTTTCCGCATGTCGGGGGGAAGAGTACGGATGTTAATAGACAGGTTAGGTATAATCAAGGTATGCTTTCATTTCCCCAATCCCAATTCTCAATCACCTCCTTTTGAATAGCACGAACCTAACAGTTACCAGAACTCCTAGTATCCTTCTTCCGCCGCGCCCTGCCCTCCCTCTCACTCCGTCACGGCTCCTCCATCATCGTCACCCTCTTCGAAGGCGAGCCGTACACGCTCTGGAATATCCGTGATCTAGCGCGCCATTCTGGACTAGAGGTTGCGATGAGTTTCCGGTTTCAGGCGGGTGCGTATCCAGGGTATAAGCATGCGAGGACGTTGGGGGTTGTTAAGGGGAAAGGGGGGAAGGAAGGGGGTGGGTGGAGGGGGGAGGAGAGGAGTGCGAGGAGTTATGTTTTTGTGAGGAAGGGGGAGGGGGTTGTTGCTGGGCCTGGGAAGGGAAAGAAGGCCGAGAGTAGTGATGATGAGGAGAGTGAGGATGATCGTGTGGGTGATGGGGTTGGGGGAGATGAGAGTGGAGTGGAGAGTCTGGAGAATGATGATGGCGACGAGGAAGCGGGAGATTCAGCGGAAGATTGAGGTCGTGGGTCACGTTGACGAACTTGGGACGATATATTCCATGACGGCGATGGTCGATGACATCTGCATGTCTGATTCATAGCCATGGCTATCATCTAATGGGCACCTCAACTCCTTCCGCCTAACGCCAGCTCTGATATCCTGGCACATTGGGACCATATCCGACGAGCTCGCAGCCATCTATCGAATGTCTGACATCCATTGCAACTGCGCAAGGATGGCATAGCATTGCCCAGCATCTATCTATCTTACATTCACCACATCTTGGCAGCTCAAACTGGGATGATGTCTGGCTGAAATCCACCATTCAGCGGCAATATTCCATTCATAATAGCACCATTCTCAGCTCCAACCGAAAGAGGCAGCAAAGCTTCGCCGAGAAGACCTTCAGGATGCAGAGGATAGCTTGGTGCTTCCATCGAGTCGCCGTCGAATATGACCATGTTCTGAATTGGCTGTTGGCGAGCACCAAGAACATTGATAACATCTTGCGCAAGTTGACCACCAAGAACAGCTGTGACTGGAGCAACCTCGCTTCCTAGGTTCTGCAAGAACTTACGGAGGACTTCCGATCTAAGTGTTTCGTCTGGTAGACCTAGAGCCTTGTGCTTTTGAGTAGCCAGAACCGTAAACATCTTGAGGTCTTCGGTTGTGCTTGGCATCCGACCGTCGTTGAATTGTAAGAACTCCCATAGAGCACGGAGACAGGACAGGATGGGCGTCACAGCCTTTAGACGACGTCTGCTCTTGAGGAACTCGGCAGGTAGACTCGCAGCGTCGCTGGCCAAGAACCACGTAGAATAGAGCTCTCGCTTTGTGACCATCTCGACGTTCTTCCCTCCCTCCTTCTTGACCTTCACATCGACCACACTCCGCGTACGAGTCTCTGGTCCCAGAACCGTAGCCCTATTACTCTTCTCCCGCTCAACCACATAGTCATGTTGGATCAGATCCGAAAATATGAATCCGTAGAAACCATGTACACCCGCCGCATAGAAAGGTCTATGATTAATCCTCGTAGCCGTATTGATAATATTCAACGAATCCGGGTGCAAATCAGTCGCAATAACCACATCGAACGCACCAAAGTAATCCGGGCCCCTCACTCTGATATCCGTCTGGTCGACAATCACACTGACTCTCGGATTGAGCTTCCTGATCTGCGGCGCAGCAGCCTCTGCTCGATTCGTACCAATATCAGACTCGGAGATGAAGAACTGCGAGCCTAGATCGTTGGCGGTTATGAGTTCGTGGTCGACGATCGTGAGGGAGTGGATGCCTGCTAGGACGAGGTTCTTGGCGATTTCGTTGGCGAGCGCTTTCATGGTTATGAGGAGGATGTTGGCATTGCGGATTTTCTCTTGCGCCTGGACGCCCCAGAGTCGGATTTGGCGGTCGTAGAGGGCAATTTCATCTGCGATCTGTTAGTTGATGGTTTGCGACGGGAGAAGGCTGTCGTACCTGCGCTAATTCCAGTGGGAGCTGGCAGTTGTACGGGCGCAGAAGTAGGCGCATCGCCCAAGATAGGGAGATCTTGAGCTGGGAAGGGCGGGGTTGGAGTAGTTTCGTCCATGTTTGCTTGTTGCGCTGGAGAGCTTCGACAGGCAGTAGTTCTGGGAAAGTAGTTCCACCGTAAAGAAGGCTGTTGATGTTCGAGAAAAGGATCGTAGTCGCGCTTGCAAGGTGACAATTCGCCACTGACCGGCCCAGTATGACAATCAACCTGGTTGCCTGCTATCGTGTTGACTTTGACTGAAAGTGAAGCTCTCCGCAAGTTTAAAGAAGACAAACGCGCGCCAAAAGTGATCAATGCGGCTGCTTCTCGGTTCCTGATCTTGGTGCGTTATCAGGAAATCTGACTATCCATCCAATTACAGGGGTTCAACCCCACAAAGCCGAGCAGCAAGTAAGTCACCGGAACAGCCACAAGAGCCCCAAGGACGACCTCACCTCATCAAAGAAGGGGCCATCGTACCATGCCCAGAGCCTCATCGACCTTCCAAAACATTCAGTACTCGCCCTATCGACAAGGACAACTCCTCTTCGACCCTCAGACTCGACTTTCAACTTTGAACGAATCCCAAACCTGGCCTTGCTGCCATTTCCATGCCGAGACCATTACCATTAATGGTCTGCGAACCCACTCCTGGACTTTGTCCTCTACAACATCCATACTGACATTTCCACTATGCAGTCTGGAAACTTTGATGACCCTCCCGCCTCCAACTCCTACAGCGAGACGGCAGACCGGATCGTAAGAGAGATTCTCAATAATACCCAGTCGCCCGATGACATCAGCCCTTCTGGAGAATTATACAGAGCCATAGAGCGTGCTCATAGGAGACGAGCGATACCCACACAACCTGGATCACCACTAGCCAACGGACCAGGCATGGCTTCAGAGCAGGATCCAGATAGAAGGCGGCGTATGCGCCGAGAAGACAGCGAAGTCTCACCCCTCTTTGTGTTGCCACCAAATCCCCCGCAAGCCGAACCATCTTCCCGCGAACGAGCCTCGCCTTCGAGATTTGGGATAAATCCTAGGCAGAATGCTAGACGTGGGAGGACTCGTATTTCAATAAGTAATAGATTTTCGGAAAGAAATCAAGCACAGCGGGAGAGGGAGATGACTGCGGGTAATGGTCTGGCTGACTTGCAACATGCTGGAAGACAGCTGGAGCAGGCTAGCTCTACGCTGAGGGCACTTCTGGATGATCCCGTTCCGACTATCTCGCCTCCGGCTCTTGAGCCTCATGATTATTCGCCCGAGAGCGAGCAGAATCGAAGGGCCAAAAGAAGGAAGATCGAATCGGACAAATTGGACTCTGGCTTCAAGGGGTTCAGCTACGGAAGATATGGCCAAGTCGAGCCTGGAAAGCTTAAGATGGAAATTGTCAGTTGTGATGGAGGAATTTTCTCAGAGCACGGAGGAAATTATGCTGCGGAAAATGTGTTGAAGAACGATTCGACCGTCTACTGCACCAAGAGCAATCGATGCAATCTGGTTCTCCGTCATCAAGGTGCTACGGTATTCAGTCTGAAGGAACTGGTTATCAAAGCTCCCCATTCCGGTTATACTGCTCCGTAAGTGACCCCTCATTTGCCAAGACTAGGGCTAACCGTGTCCCAGGGTTCAAGAGGGCATGGTTTTCATATCCATGACATCCGACGACCTCTTGACTCGTACAGCTCAATACCAAATACAATATTCCCCACCTCGTCCAAGACGTTCTGCGTCTCAGCGAGCGAATGAACTGCCGCCAATAATGTCTGTTCGACATAACGAAGATGGCAGCATGTCGACTGCCCAAGCCCGTGCACGAAGACTGTACAATATCGGACTCGAAGACGAAGATTGTGATTATCGGACAGCCCAGATTCCGTCCGAGTTTACAGAAAATGCGCCTGCATTTCAAGTCACAACAGAATGCAGCGATTCCGAAGGCGATGAACCACCAGCGCAATCCTCTCGGCATCGAACACTCCATCGTGTAATGAGCTCTATCCGGTTCGAAGACTCAGAGAGCAGCGAAGACGATAATGCAGATCCATCAGGACCATGGCATGAAGACTATCTCCTCGGAATCAACAGATCACCTCGCCTTAGACGACGAGAAACAGCAAGCAACATCACGCTCGCAGAAGCAGCAGAAGCGTCTCAAGCAGCAACGCAAGAAGCTGTTCGTGCTGTCGGAGGAGAGCTTATGGCACCGCACGCGAGATTCTTCATCGAGAGGGATAAGAGCAAATGCACCATCCGATTCGACCCACCTGTCAGTGGACGCTTCATACTGTTGAAGATGTGGAGTCCGCATCATAGTTCGACGGGAAATATCGATATCCAGAGTGTTGTTGCTAGGGGCTTTGCAGGACCGAGATTCTTCCCGGCTGTTACGATGAGATGATTTATGAATGGTTTTGGAGTATTGGCCTGGACGGAGCATGATTATCGAAGGTTATCGATATTTGGTTCCGCGATCCTAGCGAGATACCGGGGGCTTGTGGGGTCCGCGCAAGCCATCACCGTAGTGTTAAGAATATCATACCCTTTGGGTAGGGGAATACAGAAGCATCGATTCCGAGAACGCGATCGTCGCGGACAAATCTGGGAACTTTGAAGATTCAATCGTTTCTCACAGTTAAAATACTGTCGCTTCTGTACGTCTCTCAATCCAAGAGCAAGGCTCCTTCATGCTACCGAGTATTCAACCTCTTCTACTCATTTGGCATTCCTCGTCTAAATTGGCAATTTCTTGTAGTCCGTCTCAGGCTGTCGGAATTAGGAGATAATTGCTCTGCGGTTTCCTGTATCTGCATTATTTTATCATGCTACTATTTTCCATCCTTCCAAAGGAAGAGTTTGGAAATGCAAATGCGCTAGTCGCGGCTAAGCAAACCATCTAGATTATGGCTCTAGAAATACTTACCTAAGGTAGGTAGTTTGGTACACCATATAACCTGACACAAGTCGGGCTTCTGTCTAAATGACGAGAACCAGACCCCACGAGAAGTGGTATAGCTTGTGTGCAATAGGATAGCACCAGAATAATGAGACTCTCAGTCTAGAAACCTACACCAGTCCAAAAGTCAAGCACAATTGTACAAATTGTGCCCTCTCCGTCTCATTTCATCTCTTTTCTCTAATTACCAGATTTCATCTATATCCATACAACCACAACGATCAACAACAACCACGAATACAACCTGAAACATGCAACCATGTCGCAAGTCAAGAAGTGCACAACCGTGCCTCCTAACTTCAGACTCGACACCGAGACATTCACACCCAGCATAAACGCAAAAGAAGAGAGACCCATCCTGCTGCGTGTCGACAGCAAGATGGAAATCTCAGACCACAGCGAAGCCGACCTCAACATCTCAAGGGGAAGATCAACAATCATCGCTCAGCATGACACCGAAGTATCAAGCACCAGCATGTACCAACTCAATTTCCCGAAACAAGACAGCGATATAGAGATGCTGGAAATCTCAGAGATGAGCCGGCTATCCTTACTTCTCTCCCCCGACACACCAACACCCACTGGCTTCGCGATCTCCCTCTCCGTCCTCATCGCTGCACGTCCAAACTTAGCGGGCAAAGCCGCCAAGCATCCACAGAAGGCGTTCAGAGCTGCTTTCAAAACATTCTCAGAGCAAAGACTAGGAGAACTAGAAAAAGACTCGAATTTCTAAACTCAGACGGAATCTCAAAAAGAGTCGAAACTCCTTGAAGAATTCGAAACCAGCGATGAGAATCCCGTGGTTCTCCTCACCGGTGCAAAACAAACTCTTGTGAATCTACAAGAGCAGGGGACGAGGTTTGTGATCACGACCAATTATCATTACGATGATTGTGATTTGGGTGAGGGAGGGAGGGCAGTTGTCCATTTGAGGAATATGCTTGGTGTGCAGAGTCTGCAAGCGAGACAGCTTGTCCAACAGTCCACGCCATTTCGAAGTCTCATTTTGAATTTTAGGCGGAAAGCGGTTCTGGTCTTTAGTCCTGGTTTGGATATGGATGAGAATACAGATGAGAAAGTTAAAAGGATTATTATACTGTGTGGCCGAATCTCGCACCAGCGGGATACAACCCTCCTTACAAAACCTCACTGCAGGCAAAGCGCCTCTACAATGGCCGGAATCAAAAGGGACCAGCTGTAGAGATCAAAGCTATCCTCGTATTCGGCCTCCCAGATTTTGGCGAAAAGGGAAAGAAAAAGTTGCGTAACAGGGCAGATACTTGTGAGGGAGAAAAGGGAGGCAATGGCCAGATGCTGACTATACTCCTGATCCCGATCTTGAAGTCTCATACTGGTGATCTGAGAATCGAATCGCCGTTTGATGGGAAGAAATGCCTACCGAACGAGGGATTGCAGCAAGCTTGGGCGCCGAAGGTGTGTTTTGATGGTAGCGGGCTTAGGATGGACAGATGTGGGGTATTGAAGGGGGAGGTTGAAGGGGCGTGGTGGAGAGAGTCCGGAATGAAGCTGGATTTGAAGAGGCAGGTTGTGCTTCACGGGGAGGGCAAGGGGAAGGAGACACAACAAAGCAGTAACGATAAAAAGTCTTGTTTCAAATTCAGTTTATCTTAGATAACTCCTGATGATCTCAATTCGTGTTTGGAATATTTTTGCGAGCCTGAAACCGTGGTGTGAAGCGAGTAAAGAAAGATTGGTGAGAAGGACAATGAATCCAGAAGCGACCAACTCTCATTGATGTCATTTTCTCGGCGCTCAACGGTAGTCAGCTGATATATGCTTAGAACGAAATGAAACTTGTCAGATCTTAGCATGAGTCATGTCTCAATGTCCCGTACGATGTTCAACTCCATACTTCGCGATTCGTAGATGCGTATGCCAAATCCCAGATGACAGCGAATTCTTCCGTTATCAGTGAACATCCAAGCCCGGCCTATCAGAAGCCCATCGGACCAAGGAGGTCTTTCCTGACTTGATAAACCTCTGCCTCTCTGAGGATGTCCAAAGTACGGCACCAACGGAGATGATCTCAGTGAAGTTGCATCTTGCACTTCTCGCAGAAGTACAAGCCGTTGTTCCGCATCTATGGCCCAAAAGCATCTGACGGCCAGGTTATGGGATGCTAGACCTATGTCAATCAGGGATGGCAAAACGTAATCGCTTGTAACTTCGGAAAAATGAGGTATAAGTGGGGTAAACACTACCCCGCATCGAGACTATTTACTTTGCTAAGCGAGGACAGCATGCCTAATGCTATGAGTCGATAAGAAATTTTCAACTGACTTGTACATTTGCAGTGCTACCAGGATCTCTTTGTTCCACCATGCCATCTACGAAGATCTGAGCAGTGCTTATTCCCGTGACTGCAGCGCGGTGAGGGAGTCCGACTGGATGACTAAGTGTCGTCATTCCTGGTGATCATTTCCAACTTCCAACATAGACGAATTGTCAACATGGCCTCAACATTCTTGACATTACCTAACGACATACTGTTAAAAGTATTGAATCCTTGATCCCGGAAAAATCTCCTTAACGTCGCACTCGTTTCAAGTCGACTCGCTGGTCCAGCTCACCGCCTTTTATACAGATCCATCGATTTAGAGCCAGGCTTTCCAACAAGGGCAGAGAACGCGATAAGAGATAATCATACTCACAAGCTTCTACGACTAGTGAACACATTGAAAGCAAACTCGCATCTACATTCCTATGCATCACAGCTTTCCATCAAAGTATGGATGCACACTTCGCAACCTCGATTTGGAGACCATGCCAACCTCCTTCATTTCCTCCCAAACTTCCAAAAGCTGTCTCTTCAGCCTCTGCCATATGAATTTCTTTCCATGCTGGTATCTCCAGTTCGAAAACGCTTCATTTGGATTTTTCCAATGGCAAAGACCGACCACAACGGAGAAAAATCCCAGGATCCACTTGAATCATTGACGGAGTGATATGGACGCCTTCTCTGCAGCGGCTTCGCATAGAAGGGATATTATTTACACCTGCTTACACCCAAATGTTCCAAGCGCATCGATCGAGGTCTTCGCCTGTTGCCGACCTCCAATTCCGCACAAGCAGCCAGGAGACCATTGGCTGTCTTCCAGACGTACTTACCTACATCAAAGAATTGAAGCGATCTACACTCGAGATGCTGATGCCATGTGAATCTTCACATGGCTATGCAAAAGGGGTGGAACCGGCCATTCAAGTCGAGCAATCGGAGTGCACTCCGAAACTCTCGTACACCTGGAGATGTCACGAGCGACGCAGCTGGATTTCTACCAACTTCACTATTTGGCAGTCTCACAGGATATCCAAGATTGAGAAAGTTGGCCATACTAGACGAGCTTTTGTACGACATAAACGATAAACTTTCGAGTCAGTTGATGTCCTATCACCATGTCTCGAAGACCTGCAGCTTCAATCCTCAATGCTCAGAATGTAAGGAACGGATCCCAACAGACCGCTTCGGCTCGACAGGCTAAGCCAGTTAGCAACTGGGAAAGAACAGCGATTTCCTGCTTTGTGTTTGCGCTGTGTTTCAGCTCTCAGCCTCACGCCCAACTACGGGGAAGTCAACAGCCACAGTGTATCACGACACGGCAAAACCCGTATATTGGGTGGAAGGCCCCTGAACGAGACGCTGAGGCGCTTTATTGATTATTACTCACCAATCATACATAATGTGACTGCTGCACTTGATTTCCGAGGGTGATCAAATGTTCAAACTACTGCGCCAAGGTAATGCGTCCTCCAAAAAGGGGTAGAGGGTGCTCATAAATCAGCACACCGGCCCATGACTTTTCAGCATTCAGCGCTTCAAAAAATTATTCCGTGAACTTTGGATCCCGATATTGCGCTTCTGTATTCATATCATCTTGACCATGGGTAGGTCTCCGCTTTATTTATATGCTCGAGGCTTATATGTTTCAACGCAGCAGCACCTCGTAGGACGTACGAAGACGCCTGTCTTGAAACGCTCGTTGGCGATGGGAAATACCCTCAGAAATCGCTGGATCCAGACAAGAGGGAGATTCGACTGCTCAAAATCCTTAATCGCGGCACATTCGAAGATCTCCTCTTCACGCCAGAAGGTCTTCAACAGTCCGAAGAGGACGCAGACTTCCGACTAGATAATGAACGGACTTTTGTCATTAAGGCAGTCATAGAAGTATATCCTCTTGCATTAGCACCGCCGTATGTTGCATTGTCATACGTCTGGGGGGATCTGAGCGCACCCAGACGCCCTGTCTTTTTGCCCGAAAACCCAGAGGACCACCAGACTGAGAGTTACTACCTCATCAAAGTGACGGAGAATTTGTTCCAGGCTCTGCGGCAGTTACCACCACTGCGTGAAATCTCTCATATCTGGGCGGACGCTATATGCATTAACCAGGAGGACAATGCGGAAAAGTACTGGCAAGTTAAGCAAATGTGGGAGATTTACCAGTCATCGAAGTTCGTTGTTATGTGGATGGGCTCCGGAAATCCCACGACAAATGCTCTGATGGACTCTATGATGGAGTCCATGCAGCATGAAACAGAGAGGGTAGCCGCGAATGGAGGCGGCAGTTTTGACGAGCTGAGACTCCCAGATACTTTCATGATGCTGGACGAGTTCCAACGACTTACGGAAATGCCGTACTGGACACGGGCGTGGATTCGACAAGAAATCAGCTCCCAAGATCCGAGCCAAATAATTGTTGTCTACGGCAGACGCATGATCTTGTTCCAGGTACTGCCTTACTTGGTACGAGCCATTACCAATACAGCACAAGAATTGGAGTCTGTTGCGGAGACTCGGCGGACGCCTCGACAGGCCAAGATCTGTCACATCGCCAGAACCAAGTCCTTTAGACTCATGTCCGATGCCCTTGAATCATCATTGAGCGAGAGAGCACGTATCATACACATTATGTACAATTGGGTCCGAAAGATCTACCTCTGGGGTGACGGACTTCAAGCTACGGATCCACGGGATCTGATATACTCTCTTGTGTGGATGACTACATGGCGCCCTGATCAACCTGATTCCATGAAGAGGATGGAACCGAACTACGATCTTCCAGCTCGTGACGTGTACATCAATATGGCAAAGGAATGGCCTCGGATCTGTATGTGGCGCAACGGTTTCGAAAGCGAGTCCTCGAATGACCTTGATCTTCCCTCGTGGGTGCCAGACTGGAGACACCCCATTCACCCTGTCCATCTGCTCAAGCTTCCTCCTTGGCAAGGCAATTCGGAAGGGCAATACTGGGCTGGTAATATGCTTGCGTATAAAGGCGGCTATGAGATCAAACCTACCAGATACTCAGAGGGCCCTAACAACGAATTCAACGTTCACATGGAGGGCTTCGTGCTCGACACGATCGATGACATGAGCTCGATAATGGTACAAGACTCAGAAGGCTCCAATCGCGAGATATGCCGACAATTCATTGCTGTCTTGAGCGTCTTGGCAAGGACTATGCCCAAGAACCTGGTGGACCGACTTGCTCAGGAGCTTGCCAATGTTACTCTGGAAGCTACTCCTTCGGACCTTGCGTCCGTCTGTCGGCGCAACCTCTGGCAACTTCCGATCATGAACGTCGGTATCGTCGATGGATGGCTGAAGCAAGCACCGGAAAGCTACGAACGAGCCTTCGACTTCCTCTCCCACCGAACTCTTCCCGCAGTCCCCAATCCGAGGAAGGAGAGCGACTTGAAGACCACAATCTCAAGATATGCAGACATTGCTGTTGAGGCGTGTCATAATCGTCGCTTTTTTCGAACCAAGAAAGGCTTCCTAGGCCTTGCTTTCCCGAGTGTTCAGCTTGGTGACTCGGTTGTGGTATTTCCAGGTCTCGATGTACCTTTAATTTTGAGGGGTAAACCTGGTGATGGCTATCAGATCATTAGTGATGCGTATGTCCAGGGGATTATGGATGGAGAGACGAAGGGGTATGTACGGCGCGGTGGGTTTGAACTCGAGGAATTTCGTATCTTCTAAGTGTGTGCGGAGCTTCGGTGCAGCAGGACTGAGCCCGATCTCTTTTGGTAATTTCGTGGGTTGGGATTTTGAGTCAGCAAAACAACACCTGTCAATACTTGTTCATTTTTCAAGTATCGGGTGCCGTGAATCGTCGTTGCATACATCATGGGGCTCTTATAAAGGATTTTCTCCACCAGATGGGTGAGCTTCATCAACAAGTGACACGGTGAGCGAAGTAACGAATTCGCTCTAGCGATATTGCCAATCCACCCGTTTTCCTCCTCCGTACAAATTCCGCTCGAGAAAATCCGTCTCAGACTCAACCAAGATAACACTTGAAGCTTGCAACCTTGTCATTGAATCGTTGCGGTCCTAGTTCAGGACAGCTGAAATCATTCTGCCCAAGCTGGATGGTTCCCGACTCGCCCGTACAATCATCTTCACTACGTATGAAGTTTTAGTTCTCATCTTAATTTCATTGACGAATAGAATCTTACAAGTAGATATCACAGCCATAAATACCACCCTGGATAACCGGGATCTCAACAAATGTCAGATTGTTGATTAGTGGTGCAACATCCTCGGCCGGAAACGATGCCCAATTATCTGCGTGGTGGTTAGAAATGCTGACGGGCACGCGCAGCACCAAATAAACATACAGCAAATACCAGGCTCAACGCTCAAAGCAGCACAAAATCCACTTCCTCGTGAGATTCCATATGGGCATGGGCTGCCAATTGGGAAAGTCGAGTCCGTGCATGGGTAAATATCACCAGCTTGTTGACGGACAGCATTGCTGGGTGCAGCTGAGGCGAAAGTGGCAATGCAAGCCAATGTGGCGGAAGAGACCGAGAAGCGCATCTTGAGACAAAGGATTATGATGCTAAACCGGAGAAGGGGGTCGATGTCAGTAGTGATATCAAAGGCAAGGCATTGCAGAGGCTCAATATATACTTGGCACTTGAGTAGAAGAGGCGCCGCGGCCCGAACCACGAAGTCCGGTCAGCAATACGGGATGGGAGGAGCTAGGCTCTGGCGATGCGATGTGAACAATGGTGGCGAAAGATAAGTGATACGAGATGCTCCGTGATTATTAAGAGCTGGTGCAGCCAGGAACACGAGCTAGAATCTCGAAGCACGTCGCATTGGTGAAATTTTCAACGCACACAATAATGATCTACTTCTCAAAGGGGACATTGTGAAAGAGGTCTCGTATTGGAACACTGAAAGACAGTGACTTGCAATCCAAATCATCAAGATAATTGACCGAGGCATGCAATCCCTATCACATTGTATACTTCTGGATCTCCATCCCCTCCGTAATTACTCTCACTATGTCAACCCAAAAACAGGAGATTACTAGCCATCCCCACACACAAGAAAACCACTCCGTAGAAATTTTCAGTGAGCTCTAGCCATGTCTTTCTCTTTCATAGTCACTTGGAATTTCGAGATTCAATTCACCATTCCTCTTGGTCATGTTAGAACAACTTGGCCGAGAACGCCGCTTCCCTATTGTCCACTCTTTTATCTCCGCCTTCGTCTCCTCGATGACCTTCCAGACCTCATACCGCGCCCATATAGGGGTCCGAGAAGGAAACTTGGAACACAACCACTGTAGCCACGACGGCCATAATCTCCCCGCATGTCGAACGTCTTCTCCAAAGGACCGAGCCGCCATTTGACTCACACGATTCTGGGTGCGAGGGTCGTAGCCTCTCCGCCTCATTCCACCGCCATATCCAGGTGAAATCCAAGGAGGTCGTGGACGCATTGTCATCTGTGCGTCAAACCCTCCCATACCGCCTCCCATTCCGCCACCGAAGGCTCCACCAAACCCGCCGCCTATGTTCGGCATCCCTCCTCGTAACATAGGAAGCTGTGCACCAAAACCAGGATGCCACCGCCACCTACCATATTTGCCATGCCAGGGAGATGTAGCATTTGAGGCATACCCCCGTTAGCTGCATTTGCCATACCTGTCATTTGAGGAAGTTGTCCAGCACGCGCGCCACCTGGCATGGGCATACCTCCTCCAGGGAAGCCAGTGGGGTTTGGAGCTGGACCCACGCCAGCACCAGCACCAGCTTGCTGCATTTGTTGTTGCATCTGCTGTTGGATAACAGCCCATGGGTTGTGTTGGTTGTTCATGATGAAGGAGATGGCGCTTTATATTTGCGAGTTAGTCGGTATCAAATTTGCTCGTTTTTGATCTGAGCTTACGGAGTGGGGTTGGAGTATTGCCTTGGAGCTTGATATCGAAAGCAGATTTGAGAGCTTGAAAGCCAGACAAGATCAGAGTGGGTAAGGCTTTTATACTATTCTTGAGTGCGACTTGCGGAGGGAATCTTGTCGCGTGGGTTCTCAAGGCCCTGGCGTCGACTTTTGTGTGATTCAGCCCCACTCCTCGCTTATGCGTCTGAGTAAACAAACCACTCAACATTCACTTCCTTGCTTCGCACTTCGCACCAAATAGGGTACGGAGCGCCAGAGATATCTTAATGAGATGCCAGTCGTGGCCTATTGAGGTGTCAGGTAGCCACTCAAGTATATGAAGAACATAGTCCTAACTAGGAGCTCTGCACAAGCGAACCATCGACGTCGACACCACATATACTCAGCGAAAGAAGCTTGTTTGGCTGATTTCATTGATATGACGCTCACGGAAAGATCCTGAGATCCACTAGGAGGAAGCTGAGCTATGTGAATAAGGGGCCATGGTCTGATTCACACGACTGGAGACACACACGTGTTTCTTATTATTGATGAGGTCGTTATTGTCAATGTCAGCTTTGTTGTCATTTGCAATCTACTCCTCAAACTCTAATGTATTGCCATCATGTTCATGTCATAGTAATTTTACATTGCCTTCCTACAGAGAAATGCTCAAAGTAACGGGAAGTCAGGTTACTAACAAAAAGCCACTTTCTATCAATGTCAAGAGGAGGACATCCCCAATGTCTTGTCTAAAGCACTGTGGCTGCGTGATGTATCCTTGACCGAGTCTTGGGCATAGAACGCTTGTCTGATTATTGGAGACCTGCCCCATAAGTTGCTGCCAGCTCAAGTACCCTTATAAACAGTCATCGCCAGGTTCATATATGAACAATCCGTCATGCCCCTGACCACGTTTCCGTGTTCATTTATCTCAACCTCCAGAGTGAGTCGTACAATGGACTAGCATAAAAGTACAATTCCTCTCGTGTATGAAGTAGGGCCGAAGAAGTGCGACAGAACTTCCAGCAAGTGCGCAGGGTGGAAGGCGGAGATCTGGCTGCCTTCTAGCCTTGACTAATTGGTAAACCTTTGCCATCGATGACGAGTACTTTGGAAACAGAAGTTTCTTGATGCTACGTTGACGAAGGGGGGTTTTAATGCGGAGTCAAGCCTGATCAACGACGAAGTAGGCTTCGAAGGCCATTATCAAACACCATATCATTGTCAACGGCCCACTTGGTACTCATTGCTCACTCGTCCCAACAACAGAATTCTTCCCAAGCAACGATCTGTGAAGCATATCCAAAATTTACCGAGTTTCTAGATTCATTTGAGATGGGATCAAAAGTACGCTGCTGTTCTTACAAAAGAGACAGCCTAGTCCAATGTCCCGTCATCTCACCTCCAACCATCATTCAGATTTTTTTCATTGTTGGGTCGTCGGAGTTTGAGGAGCTGCGAATTTGAGGAATGTGGCCTTTATATTTTGTCCAAGCCTTAATAAATCTGGTGGATACGAAATCAGCGAAACACTTCACCTGACATGAATATGTGGGATCGAGCAGTTCGGTACTTCCAAACCACGACTCTAAGTGAGTGAGGTGGTTAATCAATATTCTTAAGGGAACGAGGGGTATAAATCTAGACCGCTGGCCTTCCCAAACAGGCCAACAGAGAGCACTTTATTTGCAAAGCAGCATTACATGGGAGTTGGCCTCGGCTGTGAATAAAGTCGGGTCTATTCTGTCTGAATATCGCGACGTTCATACAAGTTCGGTTCGTTAGGCTGTGCCTCTTGTTGTCGTAGAAAGAGTTCATTCATGGGCTACCAGACTGTTTAGCCTTTGGTTGGAAGAAACAAGAAATTCACTGTCATCAAATTCACCATTGTCATAATTGACTCGCAAGCCTACGGAAATCATTAAATTGGATATAGCAGATCAAAGATCCAATGATGGTTTCGGCAGAGAATGGAAGCTAGAGAGAGAGAGAGAGAACCCGACGTGGAATTGGGAGAGGTAATCCTGATCCGACGGCTCCGTTTCTTTTTTTGATTCACATCAATTTTCTTCACTTTCTACTGCCTACATTATCACAACGCCAACCAAAAGTCCACTCACAAGTCTTCCAATATTATATTAACCCCCCCCCCCTCTTCCACCTTGGAAAACCAAGCAAGACAACCAAGAGTCACCAGGAACGATCATTTTGCGAACTCACTTCCCATTACCCTCCCACTGACTCCACGCCCAATTTATGACCCCCCTGACCCAAACCTAGGTAGTAAACTCTTCTTCTCGATTCCCAAGTACCCCGAAGCGACGCACGTTGAATCAGGTCAAAGACATGAGTAAACTTCTTCGGCAGTTGTGAAACAATTCTTACTGTCGTTTGTCAGATTGCTATCATTGATAATGCACCTACCTACAGATCATTGTTGAAATCACCCACTTCATCCCCCCAACCCTCCTCTCAACATACCATCCATGCATACCCTCCCACCCATCCCCTCTCACCACCTCACACCGCAGCCATCACCACAGCTCGCTACCTAAACATCAAAATTCAAAAAAGAAAAAAAGAACACGTCCCAGCCTAGCCCAGCCCAGAGTCGGAAATCCATCGAGATTTTCTGCTGGGTGCGGGAGTATTGGTAATTGGGAATAGGATTTGAGTGGGCTGCTGTATGTATAAGGAGTATAGCGGCAACTAGTACTTGAATTCACATCTCGGAATATACGTCCCCGACACAAGTTACATCCTCGTAGGGAGGGGAGGACACGGTACGTACAACCAGAACCAGAACCACGCTAGGCATCAGATTCACTTTTGGCATTGTAGACCACATGAGTGCGAGGATGGTGTGAGTCAAAAGATGTATCATGTCTATTGATTGATTTTCTTGATGAGATGATATTCTAGCAAGTATTTCCAATAGAAAGTACTCATCTGAAGCTACGTCCGAGAACTTTTGCGGAATGGTAATCCTACATATCCATCCATCCGTGAACCGGATCCGGACCCATACGCCTGGCGCCCTCGCCCTCCCCCCGCACCTGTAATATTCGCTTTTTACTGCTCCGAAACGCCATATATATCTTGATGTCATCCATCCCAAACCACCAATTCCCAACGCCCAATGTTCACTCCGTCGCGTCCGGAAGGTCTCACATCCTCTCCACAGAATCCAGCACCAAGCACTTAGTAAGAATCCAATCAGTAGTTCCACAGAACCTTATGATGCAAAACCCTGCTCCCCAACCTCTCATACTCCAATCTCCCCATCCAACTCTCATGTGTTGTCATCCGCGCATAAACACTCGCACCCTTCCACACCACAACCTGACCATCCATGTCTCTAGGCGCCGAACCCACGAGTAATTTATCGGCCAGATCAGGTCTCTTAGCTTTAAGTTTCTCTTCGAGGAAAGGTCCGAAGCCAGGGGTTTTAGATCCGCCGCCAATAACCATGATGCCGCCTGCGAAATCACGGAGTTTCTTCTCGTCGCCGCGAGCGGCGTGCGTGATGCTAGTGAGGATGGCTTGGTCGAGAGGGGCGATGGGAAGGATGGAGTCGCGCTCGATGGCGAGGTCTTTCTGGGTGCGGGCGTGCTGGTCGACGAACATTCCTGGGGGAATGGGTGTGCCGCTGTTGTGGGTTCCATTTCCGAATTGATAAGGGTTTCCATTAGGGCCTGGAGAGCCGCCATTTGTGCCGTTGGCGCCGAAGACGAAGGGGCCAGATGGAATGGGTGTATTTGCTCCTTCTGGTGCTGGGGATCCGGCAGCTGAAGTGACGCGGGAGTAGCCGTTTGTTTCGCTCTCCATGCGAGAGAGGAAGGGATTTGGCTTTTCCTTGGATGGGGTGGCTAATTCGGGGTTGCCATTCATGGAGAATCCGTTGGCAGTCGTAGCAATAGAAGGCTTGATGCTTGTCAGAATTGCCAGCTGAGCTGCAGAAGCAGGATCGTCTGGAATATCGACATCATAGGCATTGTATGAGCGATCAATGAATTTCCTTCGGCCCACTAATTTATGGCTGTTGTCGAAAAGAGTTGGATCCCAAAAGCCCATAGGAGCCATTATGACTTCATCGTAAGTCTTGAACTGATATTTGTGTGTTGGCTGATTCGGAACTCGAAGATGGAAATCGTGCGTCCGGCCTGCAATTTCCGAATAGTTCAGTGTGCAGTAAGCTATTTTCAGCTCCTCGGCAAGCAGAAAATCATACCGACGCTTGAGGTTTATGTCGGAGTATGGAAAATGGTCGTGTAACATCATCTTGATGAACGTATCCGTGACATCGGCACCACCCTGCTTCAGGTTGATTCTCGAGTCTTCGATACACATGCCATCCTCGACACAGCAAATGGAAGTCTTCTGAGCCCCAATATCGACGATACAAGCACTGGTATAGCCAGCACCATAGGTCCCCGCTAAGCTTTCCTGAACGAAGGCAACTTGCTTGAACCCAAAACCGGTCATACACATCTCCAGAAGTTGCTCGACATATCGCTTGTCGTACAGGTCAGGAATGACAATAACGCAGCTCATCTGCTCCCACTCCAAGCTGTGGACCAGACCCAGCTCCTTTCGTATTGCTGATTCTAGCACAGCTTCAAAGTCGTCGAACAGGTGCTCCTTGGTCATGTAGTCGTTCTCATGAAACCATCCTTGCTGTATTGGCCAAAACATCTTATAGGAAGGTTTTGAGTCGTCTGGTATTCTCAAAGCCTCCATACCCGTGAAGTATGAAGCTGTACTCTTATCGTCTTTCGTGACATCCGTCCATTCGATCCTGATAGGATCATTATGTTCCGGGATCTTCTCTGGTACGGCCCGTCGATTGAAGTTGATGACCAATTCCTTTGAGTTCGGTAGGACCTTGAACTTATTCGCGCGCATATCAACCTTCAACGCATTCGCCATCTTTGTAATCCTCTTCGAAAACTCCTCCCCAAACAGCTGTTCTGGCGTCCCATCCAATTTCTGACGTTTCGGTCTGACTTCATATTCCTGCGACTCGCATTCCTTCCATTTGCAGGCGATGTTCATTGGAATGCTCTTGGGGAGGGCATCGCTAGCGAGGCCTATCCTAAGGTTTTGACTACCTGGGTGTATGACGATGATCTTGGAGAAGTCTGCGCCGTCGCCTGCTCCGTCTTCGTCTTCGTCTCCATCGGCATTGGTGGGGATGGGAACGTCGGTGTTTCCTGTGCGGGCGAGTTCGCGGTCCCTGTCTTTGGCATTGCGGATCATTTTATCGCGATTGGCTTCGTTTTGCAGGCGGAAGGGGAGAATCTGGTCATCGCGCTTCATATACTCCCTAACAAAGAGTTAGCTATTGAGGAAGGAAGCTTCGCGCTGGATGTGGAAGGAAATTGAATTGAAGCTGGGGCATGCTGGAGGATTCGATTTGATTAGGATTGGCATGATGCAGACGTACGTGTAGTAGTTCTTTTGATTGATCATTGGTACTTCTGGCCAACTCGATTGCTTCATGTTATTATCGGTTCGCTGAAGCCCTGCGAGGAGGTCAGTCTCGAGGTACTTTGATTTGGATGTAAGCTGGTCGTACCTTCCTCGCGCAAGAGCGCCTTCCCCGATTTCTTGCCCACCATTTTGTCGGATTCGAGATGCGGTGTATTGGGCAGGTGCAATCGAGATAGACCAGCTTCGCGTTGGGCCAGTACTTGAGCTTTGGTTCGTGTAGTGAGGTTAGATTGCTCAAGCTATTATTGCACCGGAAATGTATGGCGAGGTCAAGCAGCGCGAGGCTGAACAGAATCCATGTTCAATTCGCTGCTTTACGAGGTTATGGCTCGCCTGTGAGGGCTGTTAAAGCGCCGACTGACAAGGCCGAATTGAGGTGAATTAAAGATCAGGTGACCGACGAGCCAGGTTCGAGAGAGGCGTTAGGCGTCAGTGGTAGAATTTGTGAAAAGACTTGCAATGCTTATACATTCTATTGAGAGAAAGAACACTATATCCCCAAAGCTCCGATTCTAGTCCCACGTTTGAGCGTTCTTGGAGACGCAAGTACATGGAATGCAAAACAGTCAACGCCAACCACCCAAGCAGATTCAGTCCGTGAAATAGATGTAAGAAGTGGCAGAAGCGCGTCTGATTACCTTGAGAGACAGTGGTTTGAACAAATCTGCCCTGCAGCTATTAGGTAGAGCAGAGCAGATCGGAGTGGAATGGTCGTCTTCGAGCTTTGAGCTACTAGTAGGGAAATTCATCGTCACCCCACCAGAAAGCGCTCTGTGACATAGATAGCTCACTCTGTGGTTTTTCGATATACGCATCACTAGTATAGCAACTAGATTTGACTGGCTTATTAGCCGATGTCTGTCTTCGCAGGACCTCTGACCAAACTCTGGTATCCTGCTCTCCTGCTTCATCAGTCTACCTGTTCCTCATGCATTAGTGTAAAGACCTGTTGTAGGTACTGTAGATTCACATGATTTCTCATCCCGGTAGTATTCCAGACTCACCGTATATTTAAGTCCATCAGCTCCGTTAACTCCAGGAGAGACTTCCCCAGCTTATCCAGAGCCTCAATCGACTAGAGCTTGAAGTCGTACCGACCTTACGATACGACAAAAGCGAACAATCTCGTACCCTCTCACCAAGAGCGCCTGAACACGCAAACCTAATCATGGTTCTTGCGAGCAGTCACTGGTTAGTGAAGTAAGATGATCAATCAGACGGCGTCTCATCTCATCTAATCTGATGTCGTCAACGCAAATTCTCCTGCTTCTACTGAGTTAACGGCCAAACCCAAAAAAGTCCACAAACAGTCCACCCACAATCCTCGGACACCAGAAACCACAGCTCGGTAAATTCTACTTCCCGAAGCTCTGAAATTACATAAGCTTCTCTCATACACTCCTACCCATGCATAAAATGCATAATTTCAGCCACACTTGCAGTCATGTGAAATCGGGAGTCGGAGTCAGCAGTACTAAAAGAATCTCCGGTGAACCAATCGGGTATGCCTGTGTACGTTGATGGGCTAGACTCTGTTTTGTGGTATGGGGATGGGGAATTGGATACGCGTGTTGGATGGAGACTTGGATGTGGACGGGAGCGGGCTTGGTGCTTATGGAGGGGCAGAGTCTGGGCATCAACATCAACACACAGGCTTCCAGAATTTTTTGATATTGGCAACTTCGTGTTTACTGGTTTAGGATATTGAATTGGTACCGTGAGGTGCTTTTCGAATTGTTTAGATCTCAGTTCGGTTGAGCAAATCTCAGAAGCGACCTTCCTTCCTATCTCATGTTTACATTTCTTCCCGTGCCGTGAGTATCAGGAGACGGACGGTAGAACCATCCGTCTTATGATTGATGCCTCGGAGTCCCAGGTCTCAATGATGGACAAAAGATGCTTGCCTACTCATGATTCGTCATCTTAAGGCTGCCTGTTCTTTTTCTCCAACCGATTCTTTATGTAAGAAAACGGTGGGATGTCAAGGTTCATCGCGTTTTCGTATTCCTCAAACGGCCGGCAGGGCAGGGCAGCCACATGCAGGATCAATATCGTGGAACAGTGTAAGTAAGATCTTAAAAATAATGCTTGAGTCACTCTGTAATCAGCGGTTTCTTGCTCGTGTCGTCATGGTGTATTGCTACATGTTAATTTTTATGTAGGTACCTTCGTAAAAATAAGATGCGAAGTTACACTTGTGAATGGTGGATTTGATCCTATGCCATACCATCCTGCCATCCACATGTCATTTAATGCCAAGGGCCTAGACAGATTCGCGAATTCAGGGTCTTGCGACTCGAATAATAAGCAGGAGCCGCATCGATGATTCCACGGTGAACAAGAAAGACTCGCCGGACGATCAATTACCTTATTGGGACAAACGATGCGCTCTGTTTCGTCCCTTCGTTTGTTGTTGTGCTTGACGTTGAGTTCGGAATGCAATCCGAAAACATGTCACGAATACGCGCAACGTGTACTGTGGCGTTCGGGGCTGTTTGACTGACGGGTGCTTGTTCTGGTCTGGTCTGGTCTGGTCTGCACAACGGACTTGTTTCGTTCCGAGATGTGGATAACTTGCACTCACCTCAACCAACAACCACTCCACCTTTTTCTGCCTGCGCAGGCGCAAAGTGGAAGGCGATAAACTAATGGGGAAATCTAACCTGCGACCCTCGTTTCCTACTTTCCTTTGACAACCTTAGACCTACATTACATCTGCCTGTCCCTCCCTCTCTTCTCTCTTCTCTAATTCGCAACTTCAATTCTCTCTTCTGCTGAGCTATCTCTCTTTGACTACTATACCTCGGTAGCTGCACCATTTCGTTCAGCCCCACCTTCGCCTGCATTGTTCCAACAGCCTCGCCTGTTGACATTCCCATTCGCATTCGCATTCGAGCAAACCAACAAGCCACGTTCGAGGTCTTGTTTGCGCAGAGACAAAACAACACACTCCTAGCTTCCCCAGCTCCCATATTCGCGGCATTCGAGCAATCCATACATCTAGAACCAATTCCCTAATTCGAGCCGCCTACCATGGCTGGCGACCCAGAGAAGGCCGAGGCCGAATCGCATCGAGCATCAAGTCGCGATGGAGATTCCACAGACGAGCATGAATCCACACGAAAACACGAAACCGCCGGCGACACCACCCAAGTGCCCTCTCCGTCCTCCGATCCAGCAACTCTAGCAAAATTCGACTCAGGCGTAAAAGTCAACGTCAAGGATGAAGACATCTACGCCCATCTCCCGCCCGCAGAGGCAGAGATCCTCAAGAGACAAATCAACATTCCGATCGTCAAGGCTGGCTGGAAAACCCTGTACCGGTACTCGACCACGAATGATATTATAATCATGGTTGTCAGTGCTATATGCTCCATAGCTGCTGGTGCTGCTCTACCTCTCATGACGGTCATTTTTGGAAATTTGGCGGGACAGTTCAATGGCTATTTTGCAGGTACGACTTCACGAGCCGAATTCAACGACACGATTGCACACAATGTCCTATACTTTGTCTATATTGGAATCGCGGAGTTTGTCACCATATACATTTCGACTGTGGGGTTCATCTATACTGGGGAGCATATCAGTGGCAAGATCAGATCGCATTACCTGGAGGCTTGCATGAGACAGAATATCGGATTCTTCGACAAGCTTGGATCTGGAGAAATTACCACGAGAATCACGGCAGATACGAATCTGGTGCAAGATGGTATTTCTGAGAAGGTTGGATTGACGCTCAACGCGCTGGCGACTTTCATCACTGCGTTCATTATCGGATTCATCAAGTCCTGGAAGTTGACCTTGATTCTCTCGTCCACGGTCTTCGCTATTGTGGTTATCATGGGAGGTGGCTCCAGCTTTATCGTTAAATACAGCAAGCAATCTTTGGCTTCATATGCTGAGGGAGGAACTATTGCTGAGGAGGTCATTTCGTCAATTCGAAATGCCACTGCTTTTGGAACTCAGGACAAGCTTGCTCGTCAATATGATGCCCATTTGGCCAATGCCGAGAAGTATGGCTACAAGGTCAAATTTGCTCTGGCTATTATGGTTGGTGGCATGTTTATGGTCATTTACTTGAACTACGGCCTCGCTTTCTGGATGGGAAGCAGGTTCTTGGTTAGCGGAGAGATTGGTCTTGCTGCCATTCTGACCATTTTGATGTCCATCATGATTGGAGCCTTTTCCCTTGGAAACGTCGCACCTAACGCTCAAGCTTTCACCACCGCCATTTCTGCCGCAGCAAAGATCTTCAACACCATCGACCGTGTCTCCCCCTTGGATCCTACTACAACCGCTGGCAAGACTTTGGACCACGTGGATGGAACGATTGAGTTGCGACACATCAAGCACATTTACCCCTCCCGACCAGAAGTTACTGTTATGAAGGATGTCAGCCTATTGATTCCAGCCGGTAAGAAGACTGCTTTGGTTGGTGCTTCAGGAAGTGGAAAGAGTACAATTGTTGGATTGGTCGAACGTTTTTACGATCCAGTTGGTGGACAAGTCTTCCTGGACGGACACGATGTCAGCACTCTCAATCTCCGCTGGTTGCGACAACAAATTTCTTTGGTCAGCCAAGAACCTACACTTTTCGGTACCACCATCTTCAAGAACATCGCCCATGGACTGATCGGAACCAAGTACGAGCATGAGAACGAGGAGAGACGCACGGAGCTCATCTATGAAGCTGCCAAGATGGCTAATGCCCACGATTTCATTTCGGCACTTCCTGAAGGCTACGAGACCAATGTCGGAGAACGTGGATTCCTCTTATCTGGAGGACAGAAGCAGCGCATTGCAATTGCTAGGGCTATGGTTAGCGATCCCAAAATCCTACTTCTCGACGAGGCTACCTCTGCACTGGACACCAAATCCGAGGGCGTGGTGCAAGCTGCTCTCGAAGTCGCTGCTGCTGGACGTACTACCATCACAATCGCACATCGTCTCTCGACCATCAAGGATGCCGACAATATCGTTGTGATGACTGAAGGTCGCATTGTCGAACAAGGAACGCACGACGAATTGCTGTTAAAACAAGGTGCTTACTACAACTTGGTCGAAGCTCAGAAGATCGCCGCAACACAAGAAATGACCCCTGAAGAGCAAGCCGAGCTTGATGCCAGAGACGATGCCCTAGTCCGCCAAAAGTCCAACAAGAGTCTAGGATATGAGGAGGATCCAGATGACAAGAATATTGGTGACAAGCTCAATCGCACCGCTACCGAGAAATCCCAGTCATCCTTGGCACTTCAGGGCCGTACTACCGCCGGCGAACAACGCGATTCTCTCTGGACGTTATTGAAGCTTATTGCTTCTTTCAACAAGACCGAGATCGGACTCATGTTCCTCGGTCTTTTCTTCTCTATTATCTGTGGTGGTGGTAACCCGACCCAAGCAGTTTTCTTCGCCAAGGAAATCATTTCGCTGTCTATTCCACTCGAGAACCCTATCACTGGTGCAGAGATTCCTGGAGCTCGTCATCGTCTACGCCATGACGTCGATTTCTGGTCTCTAATGTACCTCATGCTGGCCATCGTTCAATTCATCGCATTCTGTGGTCAGGGTGTTGCATTTGCATACTGTTCCGAGAGACTCATTCATCGTGTTCGAGACAGAGCATTCAGAACTATGCTGAGACAGGACATTGCATTCTTCGACAAAGAGGAGAACACTGCTGGAGCTTTGACTTCTTTCCTTAGTACGCAAACAACTCATGTGGCTGGTCTCTCTGGCGTTACCCTTGGTACGCTTTTGACTGTCATCACCACTCTCGTCGCCGCTATTGCTGTCAGTACCGCTATCGGCTGGAAGCTCGCACTCGTCTGTACCGCAACCATTCCTGTTCTTCTTGGGTGTGGATTCTTCCGTTTCTGGATGTTGGCACAGTTTCAACAGAGAGCTAAGAAGGCGTACGAGACCACTGCTAGCTTCGCCTGTGAGGCGACAAGCGCCATTCGCACAGTTGCTTCTTTGACCAGAGAAGAGGATGTGCTCAAGATCTACGTCGATTCCATCGAAGCTCAGTCCAAGAAGAGTCTGAATTCGGTCCTGAAGTCTTCGATTCTGTATGCTGCATCACAATCACTTATGTTTGCCTGTGTTGCTCTTGGATTCTGGTAAGTCCTCTCGTCCAAAGTTTTATGACAGTGGCTAACAGTCAATAGGTATGGAGGTCAACGTATCGCTGATAGAGAATACAATCTCTTCCAATTCTTCGTCTGTTTCTCCGCCGTCATCTTTGGTGCTCAATCCGCCGGTACCATCTTCTCATTTGCACGTAAGTTTTCTCTTTCGGAACATTTTAGTCAGTACTAACATCGATCAGCGGACATGGGCAAAGCCAAGCAAGCAGCACAAGAACTCAAGATTCTCTTCGACCGCAAACCTACGATCGATTCCTGGTCTGAGGATGGAGCCCGTCTCGAACACGTCGAAGGCAACATCGAATTCCGCGACGTCCACTTCCGCTACCCCACTCGCCCTGAACAGCCAGTTCTCCGCGGTCTCAACCTCACCGTCGCCCCCGGCCAATACATCGCCCTTGTCGGCGCTTCCGGCTGCGGCAAATCCACAACCATCCAACTCCTCGAGCGTTTCTACGACCCCCTAGTCGGCGGAATCTACGTCGACGGCAAAGAAATCTCCAGCCTCAACATCAACGACTACCGCTCCTACATCGCTCTCGTCTCGCAGGAACCAACGCTCTACCAAGGCACGATCCGCGAGAACGTCCTCCTCGGCGCTGACCGCGAAGACGTCCCCGACTCTGCCATCGAGTTCGCCTGTCGCGAAGCCAACATCTACGATTTCATCATGTCTCTCCCGGACGGCTTCGCCACCGTCGTCGGTTCCAAAGGCTCCATGCTTTCCGGCGGCCAGAAACAGCGTATCGCCATCGCACGGGCTCTCCTCCGTGATCCTAAAATTCTACTGCTAGATGAAGCTACTAGTGCGTTGGATAGTGAGTCGGAACATGTGGTGCAGGCAGCGCTGGATAAGGCTGCAAAGGGACGGACGACGATTGCGGTTGCGCATCGGTTGAGTACGATTCAAAAGGCGGATATTATTTACGTTTTTGATCAGGGGGTTATTGTGGAGAGTGGGACGCATAATGAGTTGATGGGGAAGGGGGGAAGATATTCGGAATTGGTGAATTTGCAGAGTTTGGGGAAGACGCATTAGAGGTTGTGGTGGTGCTTGCTGTGGTGGGTGAAGAGTGAAGAGTGTGATTTTGTTATGGCATTGCGATGGCGTTGGTGGTTTTTACGTGCGCATACCAAATCTCTTGCATACATGCATGAATGGGAGCCACGTCGGTACAGTACATACGTACATTGTATGGGACATACATACATATTTGTAATAAGTGGTGTCGGGAGTTAGTATCTATGTTCTTTTGTCAGTTATGGGTGGAATAGACGAGACGCACAGCTCTGCTTCTTTCGGAGGGAGATGAAAAATGTTCATGTGGGTTGTAGATAGACAGGAGAAGAATCTCCGCTTGAGAGCTTGAGAGAGAAATAAAACAAAAGACTTTAGAAACATTAAGATCAAACAACCTTACTAATTTATCTCTTCTCTTTCCATCACTACAGTATTATTCCTGTATCATACAATAGCAAGGCGGTGCTCTTTCGCACCAAATCGCCACGCCTGGTATCACGTGATACTTCTCATCTTATCCCCGCTTTATTTCAGACCGCACCCTAACTGTATTTCCCTTTCCAAATTGCAAGAAAAAATAAAGAACATAATCGAAAAGCCGTTTACATATCTCATGCCATACGACACACCTATACCGTATTGGAGTTAATAATTGAAAGGTATGATTCTACTGAAGTGTGGTATTCAGGAGAGTAGATAGACTATACATAACCTTTTCAGATGTTAAGCTCTTGGGAGGCTTTCCCTTGGAGGAGGAGGAGGGTGAGTAACAGAAGGCAAGAAAAGAACAAGGAAAGGGAAGTTTGTGGATGAAAGTATGGTTGTGATAGGAAGGCAAGTACTCACACGTGTTTTCTAGATGGCAATAAAGTTTGATGGTGAAACAAACGGCAGGTGATTATTAGGTGCTTTTGCTACTTTGGTTGGGGCAGTTAGCGTTGGTATTGGGATTAGCATTGGGATTGGTGAGGGGGGAGGATGGAAGACGGAGATGGAGAGGGGCAACACAAATCGAAGCCCCTTTTCCGGTTCCTGCGGGGTTGGAGAGGGGTGGGAGAGGCTAGGGATAGGAGGAGGATAAGGGGGAGGAGGGGAAGAGGGGAAAATGGGAAAAGGTATGATTGTATTTCTTGCTATTGGTGTGTTGTTGATATGTTGTTGTGGTTTTAACGAGGAGGGAGAGTGTTGTTCACATGAAGACAAGATAGGGAATGATGAAAGGGGATGAGAATAAGTGGGTCTATGTCTTTGCGAGATAGACTTATGAGTTGGGAGAATTTAGTTTTGAAGGGGGGTGGAGGGCTGGAGTATTTGAGTTTTGGGTTAGAAGCGCATGATGAGGGAAGGGAAGGGATTGAGGGAGGGGAGGTAGTATGGAATGAACTCGTTATGGCTTACAGAGCGAGAAGAGAAATTGAATGGAGAAGGAAAGGGGGAAAAGTGTGAAAGGGGGAAAAGGGTGAAAGGGGGAAAAGAGAAGAGGACAAAAGGAGGAGAGGGAGATAGAATGGATGATAGGAACAGGGGCCGTAGGTAGGTATAATGGGAAAGGAAGATGAGCACGACAGAATACGGTGGGTAGGTCAGTTTGGTAGAGAAGGTAGAAGGAACTGGGTGAGCAGAGGGAAGGGGAGGGAAGGGGAGGGAAGGGGAGGGGAGGATATAAAAATTTAAGACGGCAAGTTCAAATTTGCTTCTCGGACATATAGTTCCCATATATCAATTTTGCTGCTATTGTACTTTGGACTGCGCTGGAGTACGTGGAGGGTTTGAGCATGTGGATGATGGAGTGGGAGTACTGATCTGTACTGCAAACCAAAGGCAGGGAGGGCGTTGGTTTTTGATTTTGATAAGAGCGTAGGTGTGTCACTCCGAGAAGAGGGGAAAGTGATGAGGATATGGATATGGTAGGACAAAGAGAAGAGGAGGTTGCATTTCAAGGACTGTCGGCAATTGTATATTCTCATCTAAAAATTCAAGTCTGAACAAACGGTCCTGAGAGAAGACAGAAGCCATGCCATTTTTACTCGAGGCTGTATGGTTATTTGCCAGAAAATCCACTTGCGAATTATCCTTGAGAGGGTTGTAATAAGGGATTTTAGCTTGTGCGAAGCGAGGACTGGGGCTTAGTGAACAAAAGTTAGCTGTCTATTCGGGAATTGGCTGAGTAGAGGATAGCCTTCTATGAATGAGGTAGATAAGAAGGAGTCCATTTTAAGGAAGGGAAGTGAATACTAGAAAGGGCGACGGAGAGGGAGAGAAAGTCTAGGAAGCAAAAGAGCGAAAATGAAAAATCAGATGTGAAAGTATCAAGTTTTATCCGTATTATATTTCTGATATCATAGATGTGTCTAAGAGTATAAATTTATCTAGTGGATATTATAAATTTTAGGCGATAATTCATAAAGTGGGCATAGGTGTTTGGGTTGACGTAAGTACTGGGCGCATGGGTTAGCTGGGGGGAAAGCTCTACTTGATTTTGTGAGATGTACAAAGACGAAAGTGGTTTATGCAAAATGACAGATTGGTAAGGGTACTTTTGATATTTAAACCCTGAAGTATGACTGTATATTATGAATATGGACCTCCGTCGCTGAACAGCAAAAACAAGCTCGGGTGGTACTCTACTTTTCAAGGGACAGAACACTAATTTAAGTTCCTTATCATTTGATACTGTTCGATTGTGATTTGCTGTATCAGATATGTTTCGTTTCTCATCCTTTAGGTCAGCTTCTATTAAGCTTTTGCATATATCAACATGGAGGACCTGTGTAAACTTTTGCAGCCACGAACTTTCTGATCTACTTTTCCCTCCGTAAGGTCCATTGCAAGACATCTTCCTTCTCTGCCTGCCAACACCAAAGATTGCTGAGACCATCAATCTCACCACTTACTGCTTCTCCTTCAATTCCAAATCTTAGTCGGCATTTCTCGAGAACTAGTAATCTTCTCCATGCTGGCTCAACTTCCATAATAACACTCGTCAAAGTCCCCAATCCTTGTACCAGGCGACGTATGGCTATTAATTTGAGTAATGAGGAGCCCTTTCTGATGAGGACCGTTCGAATAGGTGCCTTCTCCCTTAGAAGCTCGACTGCTTCGGCACTAATGACATGACTGCGGGAAGAAAGTTAGAGATAGCCATTTTCAACGCAGTGGAAGTAAATTACGCACTTGATTCTAAGCATTCTCACCCGTGAGAGAGCCTTTGTTGGTAATCCATAGATGAATTCGATTTGGCTGTTCTCAGGCAATGTAAGGTAGTTCGTCTCGTGGTAAACCTCCAACGCCTGCTCATAAAGCTCCTTGTCACCTCTCAACGCAACCAACAACGCCGGACTCTTGCCCTTCACAATCTTCAAGCAATATTTCAAGATCATCCCTCTCAACTCAAATGGGATCTTGCGCAAAGTCAAAACTGAAGTCGTGACTTGGCATCCCGACAGCTTGGATTTGACGAACGGGCTTTCGTGGAGGGTGGAATTGGTGACCTTGCAATCGACCAATGTGGAGTTGGTGATATTGCAGTTGGAGAGAGTGCAGTTTTTAATTGTCGAGCTTGTGATTTTGGCGTTGAATAGGTTCCAAGAGGTGAGGTTAGAGGTCGTGATGGTGAGTTTGCTGAGGGTGGTGTCGAGGAATGTGGTGCGTCGGAAGATGAGGTTGGGGCCCGTGAGGGTGGTCGAAGAGATTTCATTCTCCATTTCTGATAATGGAAATTGAGACGACATGTTTAAAGGTGCTTGATGTGTGGTGGTGTTTTGAAGCAGAGTTGTTGAGGTTGAAGATGCTCTTGATATACTTCGTGGAGTGGAGAGCGGGAAGTCGTGGTCGAATTAAGCGAGAGGTGAATGCTTGTCAAAACAAACCTCGCTCATGGGCACCATGAGGCAATATTCAATTGCAGACTGAATGGCATAAGTGATATAGACATTCAAAAAGAAACGAATCTAAAGCTACAATTACTAACACCGCAACTTGGTGATTTAGGTGGGAACGGCTAGCAAGCTTGAGTCAACGAAATACACGAGGTTCCGCGAGCGTTCCATGGAAAGGCCAGACATTTTAAGTCCAGAGAACATATAAATATACTAATAGATAGTGATTTGGCTAATTTGGTCCATTGAGAGATTCTAGGTCATGTCAGATAGCTGTGATTGTGAAAGTGAGTAGTACTGCTTGACACGGTCCGGTATGACGGATTAGCTGCTCCAAGACTGAGGTTCAGCGCAAAAGTCACCTTATCGATGTGCACAGTGAGCTTGAAAAACACCTGGAACGTAAAATATAACAAACGAAAGAGATCTTACCACAATCAGAAGCATATCTGTCGCGTCTATATGCACGGAACCACGTCGCCCATGTCATTTGAGCGATGCTTGAAGCACTTCATGAGAATAACCAGAATGACCGATCTCCTCAAAAGTATATCTGTCCGCGCAAACGCGCAGTCACCAAAACATGAGAACAACGTTTCTGAGCTCGTGCAAATGTTCAGAAGCCTCGCTACGACCTGCCTTTGCCTACCTCGGCCCTGTTGTTCATCTTACGCCAAGCTCTGTAACCCTCTACCAGGTAGATTGTGGGGTGTAGCTGCAGATCCTCAATTGCTGACTCCCAGTCCAGCCTCTAGATTAGCCGGATCATCTAGTGCGCAGCAGCGTTCCTTTAAGCTCTTGAATTAGCGAAGAAAAGCTTTGACAGCTAGCATGTCAAGCTCAGCCTTAATGGCATGGGTTGCGCATCGTTTCTCGTACATTTCCTAGAAAGGAAATTGATGCCTGAAAAGCTTCACGAGGGTGACGATCTTTGAACAAGGACGAGATTAGGACTGGAGTTTTGGATCTGGTTGATTTGCCGTCGAATTCATACAATTCCGGGAGTCGGTGAGACGAAACACAACCCGGGACAAGAGATGAAAAGAAGACATGGTGAGAAAGGTGTCTAAGAGTATTAGCTCGTTCATCCTGTGCATCGTGTTACCACGCCGCTGGGTCCATAATCCCTGGAGGCATCCTTCTTTAGGCACACATGTTCCTGAAGTGGCTATGCATCCTTCCCAGCCTTTCCTCCATGCACGGAGTCATGCGCAACAGTTTCAACATACGATGACTTCTGGCGAAGGATTGTTTCCTGCCTAGTCGTGAGCCGATTGCGCGGCAGTTGTTACTGCACGACCGTTGTTCCAGATCTATATCTACCTCTCTTTCCTCCTGTCCCATGTCCCTGGATGTTTGCCTTTCTGGGTTCTCTTCGCTGGCATGGATTGATGAGGTAGCGAAAATATGTTACCAAGTGCCAAGGCTTACTTTCGCATACGCATTGCTATTGTTACAATCGTTCTGTCTCTGGTCCTGCTATGGAGCTGTCTTCCTTATGATAATAGAGTGGTGTTGATCATAAGGATCAAGAGCGAGAAGATTAGATACCTCGCGAAAGGCACATTCAGCAGCCATGAAAAGCACGCAAACCCACCTGGAACTTATCCGGTGAATATTAGCGAGGTCGGAATGATCATCAAGACGGGATATGGGACACGGGATAGATTACAGGCAAGGCTAGCGACATTGAGTGAGGGATGGAACGTTGGAAACACAATTATCGCTGGTGACTATTCTTCGACGAACGCAAGAAAGGGAGATCTGCTGAAGAACGCGGATGAGATGGATGTACATGATGTGCTGGAAGGGCTACTGGACGATGAAGCTGTGGATCAAGACTCGAGGAGAATGATCCTGTATCGCAAACTCCAAAATGCCATAGCAGACATTGACGTTGATGAGGAAATCCCAGACGATGTGCGGGGGATGGGTTGGGAGCTGGATATTCTGAAGGTAAACATCTCCTATTCTCTTTGCTTGGAACATTGAAACACAGGAAGACCTTTACTTACTGACAAAGCATATCCCCGCCCTTGAGTTACTCTACAACACTCACCCAAGCAAAAAATGGTACTTGATGACAGATGACGACACGTACATCCACAACCCCTCACTAGTTTCCGTCCTCTCGACACTCTCGCCCAATGATCCACACTACCTGGGCTGTGCAATCTGGCAGTTTGCACACGGTGGCAGCGGGGTTGTTTTCTCCCAAGCTGCAATGTACAAGATTTTTACTGGGAACCCCGAGATTCTCGAGAAATCAGTGCTTGAAGGGTTGACTGCGCCACTCGGAGACCAGCTAGTCGCCAAACTGGCTATGCGAAACGGGATGTACGTGAATGAGGAGTATGCCGTTCACTTCAACGGAGAGCCTTCAAGAAGGAGTACAGTGACAGCAGACAATGCTTGTGCAACATTGGTGGGATTCCATAAATTGAATCCAGAGGAGATGTATGAGACTGAGAAAATCTTCGGGAGAATGAAGGAGCCTTTCACGTGGTGGAGCTTGTGGGCAATATTTGGAGGCCCCGACTTCGATGAAAGAGAGGAATGGCTTGGTATTGATGCAAGAGAGGATTGGGACTACGTTGGATGGTACGGCGATGAGGTAGAAATGATGCAGCCAGGAAGTGAGTTGGAATGTATGAGATTGTGTGAAGAGCGAAGTGGCTGTTTGACTTGGATGTGGGAGCCAGGGAAGTGCAAAGTGAGCGATTTCTTCACGGTGGGTGGATACCAAGCGACTGGTAAGATCTCTGGAGTGCATATCAAGAGAATGCAGGCAATTGCAAAGAGGTGTTGAGGATTGAATTGCGGAACGTGCATTTGCAATTGAACTTGCAAAACCTTGATGCTGGATATCTTGTTGCCAATCAAAACAATGCTGGTTCACATGACCAGAAGAAGCACGTCTGAAGTCACTTTTGATGCTAAAAATTGTGCTGCGTAAATCGCAATGAGTGGGGGATATTACTCGAAGGCCGAAGTGCAACTGAGAATTAAGCGAGAAGTGAATTGAGGTCCATCTGAAGACCACGTTTGCACCCACGATCACGAAAAGGGGGACTACGGAGTGGACGTATGTGAATTATTCATCAGATGAGTTTCTGTATGTGGTTTATGTTTCTGATCAAGTCGTACTTTCGCTGTCGAAGTCACACCTTCCGGGCTGTAAGTTTCCGCCAAATCCTTCAAGGTCAATAATGCTCTCATCCTTCGAAATGCGAAAATGGGGTGTTTTTCCAGAAAATATCAGACAAGAGTGATATGTCTCCTTTCCCACCCCTCCATTCCGAGAGTGTTGACATCGGGCACCGCAGCGACACCCATCCTCTGGTACGCACCATCGCCTTCGTTATCATCGGAATTGCAGGGAACTAACAACAAGCAAAAGATAACGGACTTTACAGTCCCAGGTAGATGATATCTTATGACTTGGAAGAGCTGAACGTTCGAAGGATATGCCTGTAAAATCTGATCCCGCGTAAGTTCGATATCATCCGCCTCTGTATCCAACGATTCACCATCTCCATCAGGAGACGGGGATGAGTTGTCGTTTGGATCCACGTCAAAGTCGCAGATGAGCTGATCAACTGCCAGAGCGCCCTTGTATCCTACAACATGGCTTCTATTTTGGTACGTCGTGACTTTGCGCCAGTACATGTTCACCGAGATACTTCGCGGCCACTTCTCCAATGGAAGCATGAATCCCTCAAGACTGAGTACAGAAGAGTTGATCGTTCCAGACGCATCGTCATTCGCAGTTTCAGCATCGCCAGCCAGTATAGCCGCTGAATGCGGACTTTTCATATCTTTCTCCCATGACCAGACGTGCATATATACTTGGAAGTTTGGATTTGTATCCTGTCCCCATAAGAATTCGACATCTAAGCTCGCCCAGCTCCATGATGGTGCCCTGTACGGAAGAGAAGCTGCTCTTTGGCCTCGGCCATTGACTGCCCAAAGCAGTCCAGTGTGAATATCTTCCAGCCAGAGTCCAGCCTTGTACGTATAGCCAGTCTGCCGCTGGATCTCTTTAGCTAAGCCAGCGATCGCAGCAAGGCGATCATTCTCGAAGGTGAGGGAACGAGTACAGTAGTTTTCGAATAGGCGGTACCAACGTGCAAGTGGGCTGTAAAGAGGCGCCCAATCTGAAGAAGAAGACCCACGAACCATGATGTCGCTAGTTATGGACTCCGGACGAAGAAAGTAGCGTTTGAAGCTCGTCGAACGATCGCCATCAGTATAACTCCTGGGAGTCATGTCTGTTTCCGCGAAGATACACATCTGGCACTCTAAATATAGTTCGTGGGATGTGTAATGCAGAGTGCGTGGCGACAAGACGTCTTCCTGAAGTGTCCAGCCACGAACGCTCAAGTGGGTTTGTGCTGGAGGTAAGCCGGGCATCACGGGGTTCGCCGCGATGACCACGGAAACTGATTGAGGGCATGCCTTTGTCGTGTAGGGGATGCGTACTGAACGATTCCGGACTCTAGTGTTGTCCAAAAAGCTCTCGTGGTCTCCACTTGCGACATCTGAGGCGACAGTCAATACCGCAAGCGAATAGTAGTCTTGCATACGACCCGATTCATGGACCCAATCTTGGTGCGAGTCTTGAATAATGCACAGCGAGTCTATCCAGAGATACCTGTATCCAAGTTTGCGGGTGATAACAACAGCATCACGGAATGTAGGAGGCAACTCTGTCAGATCTATACCCTGTTCTCTCTCTGTCAAATTCGAGGAGTCCGTCACAAACCGCGCTGTTCGGCCCCAACAATGACTAAGAGATACCCAAACTCCGCTGGCGCCTTGGGATTCGATTAATCTCACATTCGAGAGCAGGTCTTCGCCCAGGTCGAGGATACGAGTTGGTAAACTTGCCATAGGATCATGTGGGCATGACGACGAATGGACATTCAGACAATGGTTCACCCAGCCCTTTGCAAGAGTGATGCAAGTTTCCGAATTAGCGGAAATCTGTGCCTCCCGACCACTGATGAGCTTAGAGGTAGCTGGTTTTGACGCTGTCTGTCATCAGTCCAGAGTTCAAGCCACCGTCTGTACACAACATTCTGAAATCACAGAATGATAGTCTTAAAACATGTCACCTTCATCAGCAGTGATGCTGAAATACACAGTCCAATTCGAGCCTTCTTCATGAATAACCATCGTAGCACTCCCTCTGTACTCAGATGCGGGGCCAGAATACCAGTTCCAAACATTGCACAGAATTTCTCCGCCTTTGAACATTGGCTGCGGACTGCGGTCAATCAGTTCCTCTCGGATTAGCTGGCATAGCTCGCAGTTGCTGCTTGAAGCCAATTTAAGACCAAATTCGACTCCAAGTTTCGCCCCTCCCTCTCCTGGAGAGCAGTAAGCTTCGTCGAAATTGATGGACTGACATGCCGAACAAAGCATGTTGGTAGATAACAGGCTGGAGATCAAGAGTAAATCGGACTGTCGTTGAGATATTGAGAGAGTCTGATGGATGTGTGATGCCGGCCGAAGTTGTGAGGCCGCATGACATCGTGGTTGCACCTTGGCCAATCACCAGCGGCTTGAACGTATATGTAACACATGCGTGGCAAGGTCCTAAGATTTAGCAAGATAACATGATCAGAACAAGCGAATGACGAATGTCGTGGAGATAAATACTCCGCGATGAATACCCGATGATTCCACACTACCGGAGAATAAAATCCTTGGTCGACAAAACAAAGAATTTCTGACTTTAGAGGCGGCCGACTGAACCCGAACTGACAGTCTTCTATAGAGACAAAGACAAGCTGAGCGCACACCTTGAAATACTTCCTGTGAAGCTGGTGCATTTGTTCGCATCATGATACTAGCACCGGGTACTCAAGATCTGAGAATTTGCAAGCAGCCATGACAAATCCTACGGACCATTGGGCGTCATTCCAAAAATGGGAAGACGATGAAAAGCATACGCAACGAATCAAGAACGTACTCAATACAGCTAACTTTACCTTTATCCGTAGTACTGCACTCAGCATCCGCGTAAAATCTGAACAAAAACCTGAAGTTCGCAAGAGAAAGCGTGCCCGAGCCTCGAAACCATTGATGTGCACCGTCGACACCACCAAGTTAACCGGCGGCATGCAGAATCTAGTCATCGAGCTGAAGTTTCCAGACGGTGTATCCTGGATTTGTCGATTCCGTTTTTTGCACGAGGGTGATGATGATGAACAAGTGGAAGAATCCATGCTAGCGAAGTCACCACCATGAAAAACATCCGCGCCAGGACAAGTATTCCTGTACCAATGTATTACGGCTATGATTTCTTACCCACGAATGACTTTTGGATCCAGGCACATCTTGGTGGAACTTCAACCAGGTCTAATAGCAGACCACGACTTAAAAAACTCGATCCACGTGAAGCGTCGTAAGTAAGTACGGGAAGTGACAGGAACTAGATGCAAAGGACAACATTTTCAGAGATTTCAATGAATGTGTTATATGGACATCGGCACATTTATCAACCATGAGCGGCGACATTGATCGTCAGTGTTGTTGCCTCTTGTACCCCAATATCGTGTGTGTTGGTGGTATTCTCACCATCGCCTCGCCCAATTCTTCTCCTATAATCTGCCCAATCGTCTCCAGGCCAGACCCCCTTACACTATGTGACCCTTCGGGACAATGTTCCCAGTCGATATCATCCCACTCAACACTCTGCGGCATCTCGACCTCCTTCTGAGACACAACATCCAACGAGAAGAACACCAAGGCTTGAACATCATAACTCAAAATCCTCAGCGCCTTCAAAGCTGGAAAACATTTGGCATCCACCGCCTTTTTCGCAACCTCGACCATATCTTCAAATAATCTCCGACTCGGCTGCTGTGGCTGCGTACATCGATGAGCATGATACACCTTTCCGACCTGCGGAGAATACGCATCGAGAGCTACAACCAGCGTCTCGAGACTAGCGTGCATTTCACTTTTCTTGACGGAGAAGAGGGAAGGGTAGATACAATGTATACGCAGTTTCAAATGCTTCAGATGAGGAAGAGCGTCTTTTGCTAGGATGACTTTGCACACTGCATGTGGATCTCGGATTCCGGTACTGTATCTCGATGTCTGGCCTAGCTTGTCAATCGTGAGACTTGTTGGTATTTTGGGGAGAGAAGTGATGAGGCAGCGAATTGTGTCTGTCCATATACTTTGGGTATCTGGCTCGATGTAAAGGGTTGACTGCGAGGATAGTTTCAGAGTGAAGTTTTGGAGTTTGTGCATATGTGGTAGGCTGGCAGAGAACCTTTTTATGGAACTGCATAGAGTGATGTTGCGAGCCGAGAGGAGGGCGCTGTGTTTATCGAAGCGCCGGAGTCCTTGGGGATCTGCTTCTATTACTGAGGGTGGGGGAATGGTGATACTGTTGTCGCATGGTCCTGAGATTGAAAGGGTTTCGACTCGGGAATGGATGAAGGATCTGACGTCGTTTGAAGCTTGAAGATATCGCTCGAAGCTGTCAACTGATAGATCGATGTCGTCCCACAAGACTAATTGAGTCACAGTATACCTGGGTAGTCTTATTTAGATGATTTGGACAGTTTTCTCAATTTTGGTATACTCACCAAGCTCTGCAAAGCATGATCCTAGCGACTTGAGCTCGGAGGTAAGCGCCGCCCACATACTGCGCTACCCTGAGAAGAATCTCTGCAGGAAGAGTCTGAAAAGACAGCATAGCCATCTCACCGCAGTACGACTTGGGGACAATGAGTATTTACGATCGATGATGGTTTCCTATGGACTAGATCCACGATCTTTAGATCAGAACTGACTTGGGTAGACAAACAAAGAAAGCATATTGGAGGAATGTGTAGCGGGACAGGATTGCACCCGCGGATTGTGGAAACCTTTGTCGCTTCTGTCGCCTTATTTACCGCAATTGATCAAGAACATCAAAGTTGCAGATACTGCTACTAGCAGCAGCAGCTCATGTTTGCTTGCTGTGTTGAATCGTTGGGCTTTATGAAGAGCGGAGCGCGTGTGGAAGCTCACGAGAGTAGAGCAAGTTCCCCGGGAAGTGATCAATAAAGTCCTCAGATATACTCAAAGATGGAGTAATCGTGATTTTGAGATTGTTTGTACCCCATATATACACTACCTAAGTCATAATCTTTTAACTTCCCCTATGTACAGCCAACTGACCATCCCCATGTCACATTGTGCGATGATCTATTGCAGGCCTACACCAAATCAGCATTGTATCGTGTCTTTAAACCCAGCCGTGAACTTACACTGTGAATAGTACTCGTTCGAGAACTTGCAAGTCCAACCGGCCACACAAGTAGTTGGTCCGGTGTAGCTTGGTCCACCTCCGCCTATTTATTGTCAGTGCTACTCAATATCTTGGTATAGAACACTCACACTGTCCATAAGGAGCAGCTGCTGCTGCAGTTGAACTACTTATATGTCAGCGAAGTCTCAACTCCGTCAATCCTGTACTCACGAAGTCGTCGCTGAAGCCACTGTGCTAGTCTTCGATGTCGTCGACGTCGATGCTCGCGAAGAAGTGGTAGTAATGATCGTAGTAGGCTTGCTGGATGTCGCAGACGTCGTGGATGATGTTCTTACAGTGCTCGATCCGGAGGTGGCTTTGCTTGTCGATGTAGCTGAAGCTGTCGCAGTGGAAGGCGGAAGCGTGCCTGAAGCGATGCCGTAGAAGATTCCACGACCATTGGTACCGACGTACACTTTACCGTAGGCTGCCATGTCCGCTCCGACGACATTCGCGGATGCGGCGCCGAAACCGTGTGCGGCGTCACTGATCATGACCCAGTTGACTCCTGCGTCTTCGGTCTTGAAGAGAGCGGTTGTGCCGGAGATGGTGAAGAAGCCGTAGATTGTTGGGTATGCAGATGTAGTGGCACCGGCTCCGAGAGCTATAGAAATCATAGAATCAGAAAGGAGAAAAGGTATCATTTGCGAGAATTCTTACCAAAGCTCCATCCAGCTGTCACGCCACTACCAACCTGGGTAAAGGTGCTTCCGAAGTTCGTGGAGTGGAAGAGTCCAACGTCAGTGCTTACCCACACGTCACCTGCAACTGTTGGATGAACTCGGATCTGGTTGACTGCTGTTGAGGCCCCAAGGGTAGCGGTCTTCGCAAACGTGACGCCGACATTGGATGACACGTAAACACTGTTTTTTGGTAAGCGACATCCTGGCCCAAGGAGAATCATGACTCACCTGCCAGCTGATCCTCCATAGAAGTAGGAGTTGTTTCTCTTGTCAGATGCAATAGCTGCTCCAGATGGTAGAGTTGGAATGGCGCTGAAAGTAGCAGTGTTTTTCGAAATGAGGGGTCCGTTAGCAGTAGACATCAAAAGAATGGTATCAGCATCAGCGGAAATTGCAACCTTTCCTGGCCCTGTGCTTGTGGAAGCACCATAGTATGCATTCCAGCTTGAACCGTAGTTGAATGAGACAGCAGTGTTGATTTCTGTATCGCTCTCTCCCGATCTGACCAAGCTGGCGGGCTTGTTGCCGGCATAATCGATATCCCGAGTCGTGCCGTAGGTGGGGGTGTGCCAAGCTTGATCTGGAGCGACATCCAAGCTGGTGTGAGTGAAGCCTCCAATGTCCCCTACTGCCGATAGCAAAGGAGGGCCCCCTGGTACGACAAGAAGACCAAGGACTGCTGTCTCTTCAATGCCGTTTGCAAGAGACTTGACGGTCACATTGTGCTCAGTGTCCCATCTAAGGAGATCTCCGCTTCCGTAAATGGTGGCTCCAGTGCCATACAACCCTAGATTGTCAGCAGATATTGGTGACGAATTCAAACCAACTCACAATGGTTAGAGTCAAATGGATCTATCACGAGCGCTTCCATCATCCATCCTACCCTGGCAATGAACTCGGCTGTTGACGTTCTGTCCACCAGCCAAGGTGCTTGAGAGATATCGAAGCCGTAATAGCTGTTTTAAAGTCAGTAAATGTGCTAACGACATTGAAGATCTACATCACATACTTGTTGATTGCGGGGTATCCGTTAAACTCCCAGATTGGCGACCAAGTCGCTCCTCCGTTCGTACTTCTCCAGATAAGTCCATCAGGCCACCAGCAATTGAGCGCTGCAACCATGATAGTTCCAGGGCGCTGTAAGTCGACGGCAAACCCACCATATCCATAGTAGGTCGAAGCGAGAGGTGTAGGGCTGATGTCAGTCCATGCTCCAGACGTGATGTTGTACTTGTGGACTGTGCCATTGGTTCCGTCATAAGGTCCAACCCCGTTGGCATAGGTGACGTACAGTACCTTCTCCGCAGGTGAAAGAACACCCTTGTGTGGAATAAAGCCCAGTTGTGGTTCTCCGGATACCCATGCCCCTGGGGACAATCAGCTCGAGAAACAAGACTGCGAATACGCAGACTTACAGGTCGCACCACCATCCTCTGATTTGAACACGGATTGTCCAGCATCAACGACACCTGCTTTGTCAGACCAGATTTTCCGTTTACCGAAGCGTTCAGATACATACCGACGAAAATTCTTGGGGTAGCAGATCCCTTGGTTCCAGTGGTAGTATCGAACGTGATCCAGGCAATGCCGACAGGATCAGAGGTGTATGAGCTCGTCGAATCCTGGAAATAAGTACCTGGGAAGTATCAGCGCGTGACTTTCAAATCGGGGTGCCGACTCACCAGGCCATGTGAAAGAAGTGACTTTCGAGAATGTGGCGCCATAGTCTGTACTCTTATACAACCCATTCCCGCTTCTTGCTCCAAAGTAGATGATGTTGTTGCTCTTGGGGTCAATGGCGAGACGCTTGATTGTTTAGCTGCAAACTAATTTTGCTGGATGTGCATGCTCACCTCACCAATACCACGTCCGGGCATGTTTCCGCCAACCTTGAATGGTAGTTTTGTCTCCAGCCAGGTGTTTCCCTGATCAGTAGAACGAAGTATCGATCCCAAGTTTGGATCCCACTCATTGGTGTACATTCCAACAGCGACATAGAGACGATTTGTCTCAACAGGATCAGTTGCAAGTGCATCAATACCCCAGTTGTGCCTGTGATGTTAACTTTGGAGACGGTAGAGACTGCTCTTGGACGACTGACCAGTTCGAGGAATTTACAGAGTCCATCAAAGGAGTCCATGAGTCGTCGGCGTTGAGCCGATAAGCTCCTCCAATATCAGTACGAGCATAAGCCAGTCCTTTGGTCGTGGGATTGAAGACGATTCCTGGAACGAAACCACCACCACCTGGGTATTCGTGTCAGTTGTGTCGTCATAAACAAACATCATATCATACCTCCAATTTTGACATTCTTCCAAGTAAAAGTTTGAGAGGCCACAGCATCGACAGAAGTTGTAAGCAGACTGGCAGCCAGCAAGGCCGCGCCTTGAAAGAGGAACATGATGCGGAAACGCGAGAGAAAAGGTAGCCACAGCCAGAGAACCACACCTTCAAGGTACATTGGGCCCTATATAATATATCTCCCCGCTTCTCAATCTGGATCCGAGAATTTGCTCCACCAGGTCCCCTCATCCAGGAACACAGGGACGCAAACCCTAGCTGCAAAACATCTGCATCCTCTCGTGCCTTGTTCCTTGCACAATTGACCATCGAGCACTGGACGGAACACTGCAAGGACACCCCGCATCGCTCACGACTCAGCGGCTTTATGGCCAAATCTGGGGTAAAGACGGCCATACAATTCGCCATTCCGTGCTATGGCTCAATACAGCGGGACTTCTCGGTCCGTACCGAACTAGGGCTTGAGGTACGATTTCTTTTCTATTGGTTCGAGCGTCTGAAAGAAGCTTCCGCGTGACGAGGAATTTTGGGGTGAAAAGTGTCCTGACTGATGTTGTGCCGGCTGCTTCAGCCGACGATTTTACCCGGCGCTTCGTGAATACCTAGATCCGATCTCAGGGGTCTCAATTCTTAGCACTTGCTCTTGAGGCGGATGCCTCGGTACTTGAAGCGCTCGAATTTCATAATGCGCTCATTGTGGGTGTAGAAAAATGAAGCGCGAATGGTGGAATCAAACCATTCCGTGAGATGAGGACCCTCGTCAAGACTCATGAATTGCTATATGAGGTTGTCAACGGCCCTGGACTGCAAAAGTAATATATTGCGTGAAGTCCTGTCCCTAGTACCCGGTCAGTGACAGCAGCTTAGACCATATACTGTCGTAATGTGGCTGTATGTTGAAGATGATGAAGGAGAGTAATTTTCGAATCCCCAGCTCAATTCACGTCACGTGCTGGACCATTGAACATTTTGTGGACACTCCTCACCTACCTAATGCATCGTACTATGGCCATGCCGAATGCATAACAATGCCATTCGCATGGGAAGAGGCCCTCTCCCACATTGGTGCCCCTTTCAGATCGCAAGACAAGCACGACCACTTGGCCACTTGCTTGCTTAAGCGAGGAGATCCCTTTCACTTAAGTACATCGATTACTCTAGCAGAAAGTTGTCACTCAGAATTGGTGATATGTAGCACAGCTGATGAAGAAATCACTGGTAAGGAGTAAGTTGTATTGGTTGATGACCCTAGCCCTCGCGTTCTTCAGTGGAGCGAAGGTTTATAGCAGATCCTACCATCGGGGTAGGGTGACTGTCGTCGGTGTGTCTAGATTTAGCTCAAAAGGCTTCCGAGCCCAGCCACTGGCCTTGCATGTATCCTCGGGGATCTAGGTGCCTCCAGTGGCGACATGATGTTCGGAATGGAGCTCCCAAAGCGTTGCCTGGAACAGACAGCGGTAAGGGTCGACAGTGGTGCGATACGGCAGGAAGTTGCGTAGAGTCCGATCCTTGTCTAGGCTCCAGATCAACTTCCCCAGTGATCAGTCGCTTTAATGGCGTGTGGTATATGGTTTTCTTGGCTTATTGGATGCACTCTCCTCAAAAGTCATCGTCGCTATCATCATCGTCCCTTGGCTTAATGTTCTTGCTCATGTAGGGGCCTAGAGTCGTTAGCATACTTGTGGGAACCTGCAGCAATTCACATACCGTCAAGCCAGTACCCTAGCCTTCTATAATAGTCTCTCGTCCCCACCCCAGAGATAACGCTGATCTTTGTACTGCCGTGCTCGTCTCTGGCAATCCTTTCGGCTTCCTCCATAAGCAAAGTACCATATCCTTGGTGCTGGAATTTACGGGGATCGCGAGCATGGACAGGCACGGCAGAGCCATAGACGTGCAACTCGCGGACTAGACTAGTTGGTTGACCGACGAGTTCGGGGCGGAAAGTGTACTTCTTGGAGCACTTCCTGAGACGAAGGAGTCCAATGAGGATGTCTTGCTTGGGATCTTCGTAAGCCAAGAATGTCTCCCAGCCGCCATTTGCAGTGTAGTCTCGACGAACAAGCTCGACTTGCGATGGCCGTATTTTATTCTTGACTTCGTTGATGCCCACTTCACGAGTTCTAACATCTCGGCAAGTTGTTCCGAAGTCCTTCATCCTGCTCAGCGCCAACTCTCGCAAGTTTCCATTTTCGACACCTGACGTGACCAGAGGCATTGGAATGTCTCTCTGCACGCGATAAATTCGAGTCCAGGGCGGAACCAGAGCCAGAATTCGAGCCACGATATCGATGAGAGCGTTGGGCGTGTAGTTCTTGTACCTCCCTGTTCTCCATAATTCGTACAATCCGGTACCTCGAATGACGAGAGTTGGATAGATCTTCAAGCCATCTGTTCGGAAAGCTGGGTTCTCAAAGTACTCCCTGAATTGGTCCAGATCTCGCTCCATGCCGACATTTGGTAAATCTGGCATCATGTGGCTAACGACTTTGAATCCAGCATCCTTCGAAAGACAAAAAGTCTCCGCCACAGATGCGACTGTATGCCCTCGGTTCGTGTCTCGTGCAACATCCTCGTAAAGTGACTGCACGCCGATCTCCAGACGAGTGCATCCATATCGCAGCATATCCGTCAAGTGTGTTGCTAAACAGTAATCTGGTCGAGTTTCGATTGTGATTCCTACACATTTGATATTGCTCATCTCCCCAGCCTCAACTGCTTCATCCACATTATTACCCTGGTATCCACTAAGTGCATTATGTAACTGCGAAATGAAGCTCTCTCGGTAGCTCTGGGCCAAAGACATAAAAGTGCCGCCCATAATGATATATTCGACCTTGTCCACACTGTGCCCCAACGACTTGATCTGGTCTACTCGTCCTCTTGCCTGCTCGAATGGATCGTATCGTGCTCGAATAGCTCTCATAGAAGTAGGCTCGTAACCAGTGTAAGACTGCGTGGAGTATTCGAAGTCAGAATCTGGTCCACCAGGGCAATAGACGCAGATATTGCCGGTGTAAGCAATGTGAGGACATCTGTGGGGTTTGCACATAACTGCAACTACGGCAATACCTGATGCACTCCCTACGAGCGGTTAGCAGGATGTCTCATGGCAAATGGGGCAAATACTTACGAATTGGCTTTGCTATAAGCTTCGGCAGAATGTATTTCTTGTAATGCTCTGGAATCGCAGCAATGATAGCAGTGAGTGGTGGCATATTGCTGAGCCTATGCTTCTTCGACATCTTTGCGCGCAGACTGTTAAGATTGACATCTTTCCTGGGAGCAGATGGGTCTTGCTGGGCTTCATGATCTTGTACTAGGAAGCTGACAATATCCGAACAAGCTCGTAACGATCGTTCGTTCTCCGGAGGTAGGTTTGGGTCATTTGGCTTCCTCTGCCTCTCAGAGAGGGTCATCGTCCATGTTTCGGTCGCCATATTTCCAGCTACGCTCTCCCCTTGTTGTCGACCAAAGATACCGAGATCACTATCAACAAAAGTCGAGCTCGTCGTCGTCGTCGTCTGTGTCTTCGTTGTAGTGTTGTAATGCGCAAGCTGTGTTGCGTTCTTCTAAGTAGGTGTTGATGGTGGGGTTGCTTCTCGGTCCTCAAAATTATTTCAAGGGTCTGCAGCGAATCATCGGTAATTCCCGGCCAAGCATCTTTTCGCGGACCTGCCAGGTCAAGCTCCGACTCGTTCCTTGAAGTTATTCCAACTCCAAACCAATTCTTTCCATTCAATCCGCGCTTTATTTCCTGACATCAATTGTCCTCGGCAAAGATGCAGGCTTTCTCGAGATGTGCCAGACCGGCTCTGCAAGCTGCTGTGCGAAGACAGGGCTATTCCACCTCGACCTCTGCGTACGCTGCGACTGCTGAGAACCTTCGCATCAACGGCGACACCAAGGTCATCTACCAGGGCTTTACCGGAAAGCAGGGAACGTGAGTATTGGACAGGTGACGAAAAAGCTATTGGAAATTGATGCTGACTGTGAATCTTCAGATTCCACGCGCAACAAGCAATTGAGTACGGTACGTGTTCGAGAACGACATACATGAACAGGATTATATCTGATAGGGAATTTAGGCACACAAGTGGTTGGAGGAACGAATCCTAAGAAGGCTGGACAGACACATCTTGGTCTGCCTGTCTTTGCAAATGTGGCAGATGCTGTGAAGCAAGCTGGAGCTACTGCTTCAGCCATCTTCGTGCCGTAAAGCTCCCACGTCAACAAGCCTTCATACAAACTCCAGTCAGGCTAATATTTCACAGACCTCCTCTTGCTGCTGCTGGTATCGAAGAAGCTATCTCTGCTGAGATCCCCTTGGTTGTTTGGTAGGTAATCTGCTTGGCATCTGAAAGGACATTCTAACCATAATTTTAGCATTACTGAGGGTATTCCCCAACATGGTACGCATAGACATTCTATCAGATTCTTCCTCAAACTAATTCATTCACAGACATGGTCAGAATTACCGATATCCTGAAGACACAAGGAAAGACACGTTTGGTCGGACCCAACTGCCCGGGTCTGATTGCTCCAGGGCAATGCAAGATTGGTATCATGCCAGGATTCATCCACAAGCGCGGTCGCATCGGTATCGTCTCTCGTTCTGGAACTTTGACATACGAGGCTGTGAACCAGACCACACAAACTGGCCTTGGACAATCGCTCGTCGTTGGAATTGGTGGAGATCCATTCTCTGGAACCAACTTCATCGACTGCTTGAAGGTCTTCTTGGAGGATGAGGAGACTGATGGTATCATTATGATTGGTGAGATCGGAGGATCCGCTGAGGAGGATGCTGCCGAGTTCTTGAAGGAGTACAACACTGCCAATAAGCCCGTTGTCAGTTTTATTGCTGGTATTTCTGCACCACCTGGACGCAGAATGGGTCACGCTGGTAAGTTCCACCTAAATATCAGGTTTCATCCACCGTTTGTTGACAACTTGCAGGTGCCATTGTCAGCGGTGGAAAGGGAGGAGCTGACTCCAAGATCTCAGCCCTTGAGGCTGCTGGTGTTATTGTTGAGCGAAGCCCGGCAATGCTTGGAAAGACCCTGCACGGAGAGTTTGTACGACGTGACTTGATTTAAGGATACCTTGTGTGAATTAGATGATGGGGAAGGAAGGCACATGGAGCGTTAATGCATTTTCTTTCATGTGTTTTGTGGACAATACCTCGTTCCTGTACAGCTAGTAAATTACCCCTGATATGCCATAGATTTCCTTGACGAGGTGAGGTCAAACAGAACCAACAATGCCCTGATATTGCCAGTTGTGTTGATAGACCAACCTCCGTAATGTAGTTAGAATTTGATCTGTGAGCAATATCGTCCACTCTGCTCAAGCGTAAAAGTCATAGTTGTCAGCCTTGTAGCCGGCGCTTTCTAAGTTTGCCCCTGACCAATCTCGTTCCAGTAGAGCTTGTCGGCATCGGCTGGGACATTTCAAAGCTCCCCCACATTGGAACCTCTAGATCAACGACCACATCCCAACACCAGCTCCTCCCACCTCAAATTCAAGATGCTTTCCGGCATATTGATCTTCAATCAGAAGGGAGAGAACCTGATATTCCGCGCCTTCCGCAATGACTGCAGACCGCGCCTCGCAGACGTGTTTCGGATCCAAGTTATCTCCAATGCCCAAGTCCGGTCTCCAATCCTAACATTAGGAAGCACAACCTTCAGCCATGTCAAGCACGAAAATATATACCTTGTTGCGATTACCAAGAGCAATGCGAATGCAGCGCTGGTCTTCGAGTTCCTGTACAGGCTGATTGCGCTGGGAAAGGGATACTTTGGGAAGTTCGACGAGGAGGCAGTCAAGAACAACTTTGTGCTGGTCTACGAGCTCTTAGATGGTCAGTCTGCATTCTAAGCTTGAGTATACAGCTACTAACTATAATCAAAAGAGATTCTGGACTTCGGATACCCTCAAAATACTGAAACAGATACCCTGAAGATGTACATTACCACCGAAGGAGTCAAGTCAGAGAGGACGATGGAGGACTCGGCCAAGATCACCATGCAAGCAACCGGCGCGCTATCATGGCGAAAGGCAGATGTCAAATACCGCAAGAACGAAGCATTCGTCGATGTGATCGAGGACGTCAACCTTCTCATGTCTGCCACCGGAACGGTCCTCCGCGCAGATGTCAACGGACAAATCGTTATGCGCGCATACCTTACGGGAACACCAGAATGCAAATTCGGACTCAATGATCGACTACTGCTGGACGGAGACAACCTTTCTTCTCTGGAATCTGGAAATCGACTGGGTACAAAAGCAACCAAAGCTGCGGCGGGAAGTGTGACGCTGGAGGACTGCCAGTTCCATCAATGCGTGAAGCTTGGTAAATTCGACACAGACAGAATCATCTCCTTCATCCCACCCGATGGAGAGTTCGAATTGATGCGGTACCGAGCCACAGAGAATGTCAACCTGCCTTTCAAGGTCCATGCTATCGTCAACGAGGTGGGGAAGACCAAGGTGGAATACAGCATAGCTATTCGAGCGAACTACGGAAGCAAACTATTTGCAACGAACGTTGTTGTGCGGGTACCTACACCACTGAACACGGCAAAGATCACGGAGAGATGTACACAGGGAAAAGCGAAGTATGAGCCAAGTGAGAACAACATTGTATGGAAAATCCCAAGATTTACCGGACAGAATGAATTCGTCTTGAGTGCGGAAGCTACCTTGACGAGTATGACCAATCAAAAGGCATGGTCAAGGCCGCCCTTGAGCCTGAATTTCAGTCTGTTGATGTTCACAAGTTCTGGGTTGCTTGTACGATATTTGAAGGTATTCGAGAAGAGCAATTACTCCTCAGTGAAGTGGGTGAGGTATATGACAAGAGCGGGATCTTATGAGATACGGTTAGTGTTCTCCTTACTCATTGTGTGCTTTGCGATTAGCTGACAAGCTCTAGGTTTTGATTGTGATTTATGGCGTTTGGGAGGAGCGTGCATAGCATGGGCGTCGCGGAGGCTAAAGATAATGAAATTCTAATCGATCTATCAAGAACTGCTTCCATGACTGCGAGGACTGTTGTGCAAATGAAAATAATAAGACAGGAGAATACTAAGGGACGAGAACTGCTCAGGCTAACTCGCAAGAACTATGATGAGACAAAATCCACAACACTGCACTCAAGCTTCGAAATCAAACAATAAATCACAGCCGGTTTCTGAGGCTCTCTCTCCTACTTAGATTCCTCAGCCGTCCTCATCGCCTCCCAATCAGGGAATCCAGTTCCAGTCTCCGGCACCTGCTTTCTCTCCCCTCTCGGTGGGATATCGATGAAGATTGCTGCATGGGAGTAGCTCCACGAAAGACAGTAATCATTTCCATATCTCAGATGCGTCAATGCGGGTTCCCATCCTGCCGCAGTGGCCTCATTGAGCCACTGAACACAGTAGTCTTCTACTAGTGGCCAGATTCTCTTGATATTCTACTCCAATCGTTAGCTCGTCTAACAGTATTCTTCTCAAGAATCTATATTTCTGGACTCAGGGGGTTCATACCCAACTCAAGCCATCTGTTTCATCATCCGTCGACATGATACCCTCGAATTTCGATCCGTATCTAGTGATGCCCATCTGCCGAGCCTTCCACGAGTCGTATCTCTCGCCCTCGACATAGTCCCAATGTTCCTTGTACTCTGTGCTATAATATTCGTCCTCCTGTTCCCAGGCATCATTGTCGAGGACCGGACGGACATGGACCTTGACGCCGAGGCTGGCGAACACCGCGAACAGGACGGCATCGATACCTTTCAGCGCATATGGCATGAGTTGGTTCGTGGCCTTACGCGCGTGTGCGTATTGATGAGCGCAGTAAAATCCGAGCGTTCCTCCTACCTCTGGTGTCAGCTCGGATAAATTTTCATCAGGCAACAGTAGCTGTACCTTCACTCATAAACCCAGGCATCTCCAGCATTTTCTTCGCGCCCTCGAACAGCGGATATGAAGATGGATCAGCGGTCGGATTACGCTGTAATATGCCACCGACATGTTCCGAGATATATAGGTTATACGTGATAGTGATGCGGTGACCTGCAGTCACAGGCAAGACTTCATGTTCGCAGTCACTATAGAATGCACACCACCTTACAGCGTTCCTGTCCTCGGAAGACGAGCTTGACGTGCTCCAATCAAAGACACTCACATGACCTTCGTGTGAAATGAGGAGCTGGCCGCCTGGTATCTGGAATCAGCGTTCGATCTGGCTTGGAAGGAAAGGAAATGAGGAGAGGGGAGGGGAGAACCTTCATGATCACAAGGCAAACAGACAACCAGACTCCCAAACTGTGTCACTCCTCGTGGTCTATCGACATGTTTCTGAAACAATCCCGACTGACCAGAATGCAACTATTCAGCCTCCTATCAGCAATGAAACCAAAGATTCCCAGCAGAGCTCACATTCAATTTATACAACTCCGCCCTAACACCCCAATGATCTTCTCTGTCACCCCCAGCACCTGTCCCCGTGCCCAATCCCGCCTTGTTCAACCCCGGCAGAAGGGTCTGCTTTATCGCATCCAAGATCCCGAAATCAGCAGGGTGGAAATTAGTACTGAAGTGCTGGGCATCCAATTTCCCTGCTTTGCGATATGTTTCATCGAGGACGTCGCGGCCTGCGTGACCAAATGTTGCGGGTGTGCAGGCATGAAGGAGGTCTTGCAAGCCGTTGGACTTGTTGCTACCTTTATGTGGAGAGGGAAGTGGAAACGTGGCTTTGTGAATGGATGGGTTGGGCGTGTGTGGTGATGGGGGACGGGAGTCGAAACGGATGGTTATGGGGGGTGATGATATTGGTGCTTTGGGTGGGTCGATGCTTTCATTCTCCTCCGTCTCGTCGCCCTCCTCATCATCGTCATCATTCACATCTTCCTCGGGTATCATACTGTCGCTCCTATTCGTCGCCTGGGAAGGAGAAATTAGGGTTCTTCCTCCCAAGCAGTACGAGGCTGTAGCTTGATGCCCCGAGACTGCTGCTTTCAAGTCCTCGAGGAGGAAAGAAGACGTTATGGCTGCTAGGGATTTACTGCCTAGACTGCTGGCGGTGTTCTGTACGCGCGATGAGGATGGTGATGAAGTATGAGAGTGTGCTCCCGTTACTGTGTCGGAGTCGGAATCTGACTCAGAGGCAGAATTGGAGCCTATGTCTGTGGTGGAGGAGGCTGTGGAAATGCCACGACCTGGTGGGATGGGAGGAGGTGGCATCAAGTTGCGTGAAGAAGATGGGGATGCCATGGTAGTATTTCACTGCTAGTCTGTGCCTGTTATGGTGTAGCAATAGACTGAAAACACCTTTGCATTCAAAAGCTAGATCTTGGAAGGAGGAAATGCCATCATTTATGAAGACGGTAGTCACTACAAAGCGACTCGGAACTGTAGGCATCAAGTCGCTATCGCCTCCATATATTTCCCTTTTGACGACTCCGATATGAAAACACATGATCATTTCCTTGTAGAAACAGTCATCAATGTGGTTATTTTGGGATGTTTGGATCTCGCTTAAAGAGGTTGCCTGGACTTGCCTAGAGGGAAATGCAAGGGGTAGGAAACATCTTCTATCTGGAAGCCCTTTGAACTTTCACTAGACCAAGGCAAAACTTACTCTAGATCGATTCCCTTTGATGTCGCGACTCCAAAAACCCTACGCAGGGAGCGTGTCGTGCTGCTGAGACCATTCATTCTTGGTCGATGATATCACGTGACGTATCAGGACCATGAGTCGTCGAGCGTGGGGAGTAGCATTTCTGTATTATTTGCTTGGGTGTGGTGCTTTTCCCAACCCTATCAAATAACGCGAGGCTCAAACACGTGAGGATAAATGAGAGTTTAAATCCGTCAAGGGCAGAAATATGTAGATTTAGATCTTCGAGATAGCCGAGCTGGAAAGGGATGTCGCGCAGGGACGGTACTCTGGTGGCTGGACATGACCCGAGCGAATGGTAGTGATAGGCGTTCGATGGCTTGAGATGGATTGATTTGTAGAATTCTTAAGTTACTTCAGTATCTTTCCTGTTTTTTTTTAATTCATGAAGCTGATTTTTGTATCGACCGCTGTCACAGTATTCCCAAAATACCTCTTGATATTTCTGTTGTGCTTCCAACAACACACCAACCTTGCATGAAGCAGATTCGTAATATCTTCACCAAACAACATAAAAATACGAAAGAGAGTTTGGCATCTCCAACCTCAGGGATGTCTTGCATCCATTCTCGAGCAGCAACGCGAGTCCACTCCACGGTGGCATTTTGCGCGCCACTCCATTCCTCGCGACTCGCCAAGCGAGAGACACAACATACGAGCATAAACATATAGGTATAGGCACTTGCCTACCAAATGTTACCATCTCAACTCTCTTCGACACCCTGCTCGTAAGCAGCAATCGCCAAACGAAATTCGACAATCGACGAAGCAAAATCCCGACCTCAACCAAATCCATCTCGCCGGCGAGCAGACCCCACCGACACCATGGGAACACAACTTTCAGCCAACAGTCCCGTTCTCATTTCCCTCGTTGTACTGCTCATCTTGATCATTTGTATTATCTGCGGCATGTGGTTCTACCGCCTATACAACACGCGCGGTTTCCACCTCACGGACTTTGAGCGCCTCTCCAAAGACGCCCGCTCCCTCTCTCAAGAAACAAGTTTCATCCGTAAAGACATCGAGAGTGACGACTCGTCCGCGCCTTCGCTCAAAGTCTCGAATATGGAGTACATAACCTCTGCCGAGGAGCTGGATTGTGGGATCCGGATTGCTTTGAGCGCATGGGAAGATATCATGCAGCCGGATGAGGGGGATGCGTTGGATGAAGAGGGTGGTGTTGGAGGCTCAAGAATTGATAGGAAGGGGGAGAGGATGTTGAGGCAGAGGAGGAGGAGTCATGGACGGTATGTGATTGGGTTGATGAGGGAGAAAGCTATGGAGGGGGTGGAGAGGAGGAAGGAACTTAGTCGTGGGTTGCAGGCTATGCATTTGGATGTTTTGTCGAGGTACGTGAGTCCTTTGGCCCTCTCGGGACTCTAACGTGGCTTAAAGAGTTGTGCTGATCCGTGAACGATTGTAGAAACCCCGCTATTCCGTCCAGCCCCGTGAGTGACCGTTTTGAAGGCAGCAGCAATAAACATGGCAAAGGCAGAAAGTTCATTGTAAGTTCCTTTCTCCTCGCTGGCCAGTTTGATATGACCTGACTTGAGGATCCAGCCCGAAAGATTTCGCTTGCTCTCTCGCACACCTTCCGGTTCTGCTACTGTAAGTCTCTCCTCTATTTATTCCGCCTGTTTTCGCTAACGCGTTACTCTTAGCCAAATGTACCGACGTCGCCGTCTCCCGCTCAGTACACGACAAGGCCCATGACGCGGCCGGCCGCAAGTCCCATGCTCCCCTTAGGGCGTGTCTTTTGAGAACAAAAACTTCATTTTTTCAATGCTTTTGTGGAAGCTTGTGACCATAGAGAGCTGAATGGTGTCCTCGGACGATGAATATGATCATGACATGCTTGAACGGTCAAGAAGGAGCGCACTTGCCTTCATGTGCTATATGACGACGCAAGGGATGCTAGAGGGACAGCTGGGTGCAGTATAGATTAGTAGTAGAATTTGCATCCAATGCGACAGTTGGATGCAGCCGATTATGTTCGGATGCTTGGCCATGCCGTCGCTGTTGGCCATCGGGCATTGTCCTGCTGTTGGAGTTTGGTAGATACGCAGACTTGCTTGGCAACTGGATGTCGTTCTTATGAGAGTTCATCCCTGTTGTATGTCATGAGCTATCATATCGAATGTCTGTTTAGGGGCGTACAATTATACCTTTTATCTCTTGCATGATATGTCCCAATCATTGATTGGGATCGCTCGATGTTGTTCATGCGGAATCGATGTTGTGGCCCTTCGGTCCCTGGCCTTTGGTATGCCCATTGCAGCAGTGGCCAGTGACTTCTTGGTTTCAATCAGCCTTGTTGAGCTGCTAGCTCTGTGTCTTGTAAACATTTCCGTAGGTAGTCCGGGTTCTTGATTTTCTTTGATTGGTTTCCGCCAACCAGATCAGACCGATGCTCTGCTCCTCAGACGTACACTTCATCGACCATGCATGTATAACCTCGGGTCCGGGCAAACATTCGACTTGTCAAGTGATCTATTCACGATCAAGTGATTGGCCTGTCGGCACCCGCTTTCATACAATTTTGCCCCTATAATTCTCTTCTGTCGACTTCGTGCGGCCGCAACGAAAGGCTCAGTCAGTTTGCGATGCATCAATGCAGGCGGGCTTCCAATTGACGTGCATATATTTCCTGTAATATAGGCTGTATCACCCTTTAATATAATTCTCGATTTTCTGCCTTTATGCTCTTCCCAGCCATGAAAACTGCCTTCCTATTGCAGCCTTCCGGTACAGAGTTTAGCGAGTCGTGTATTTGGGCTGAATAGGGGTTTGCGAGCACTTCTCTCTTTGTCGTCGCTGACTGATGCAATTGTGCCCCTTTTGTCGCGAGTAATAGGAAGCGGATTATATATCTTTGTTTGAATTTGCACTTTGGATTAGCGATGGTATTAATCATTAGTTCTTATGGTCATCATCCAGTTGTCCGAGCTGCTCGGCTTTCCAATTTCGTTATCACCGGACAAGCCGTAGCTGTATTGCCTGAGGCCCAGAAACCTTGATCTTTCCATTACCAAATGATGGTCTCAACCGCATTGCTGCAGCCATGTTTCTTCTACGTCCAGATGCATGCTCTCCGCATGCAAGCCTCTGCAGCTCGCAGGAAACAGTGAGATGACAGTCAGACAGAAAGCTGTGCCGTCCCGTCAAGCCGGGGTATCTTCCCGAAGCTGCACCACCGACCCGGCGAATGGCTGATGTGTCACATCTAAAGCTCCGAACAAACGGTTCATCCACATTGCTGGATCCAATCGAACCCCCATGGCCGGGATTCTTGGGATCTTTTGAATGCCCTCATTCGATGCTTGGGCCCGCAGCCCCTGTAGCATGTCAGTCTTTGCTGCTGATTTGCGCAAGAAGCGGGCCCGTATCCAATTTATAGTCTAGTGTGTTCCCATTAAAGGCCAGGATCGACCCGAGGGAGAGGTCGTCGGGATTCCGACCGCTGGGAAACCCATCCTCGTCTCTGAACAACCTTGAGTAACGTCAAGAAAACCTCCGTTGCCTGCGGACGAAGCACGACTGCGATCGCAACAACGACGACAAACATCCCGCCGCCGCCTCAGTACACGACATGGCGGACGCCGATGAGCATATCGAGGTGGTGAGACAGCATTTCTCATACGTGGGGAAGCGGAGCTGACATATTTGAAAAGCGCGCCAATGCGGGCTCATCGTCGCGGTCTTCTGAATATGAAATGTGCGTTTTCCAGCTACATTCCTGATGTACTTACCGGACCAGCCGGCTCATTCCAGGTGCATTCAGGGGAGATACATTTTCAGTAGATTCCAGTATCACGCAGTATCGGATCGAGAACGGACGACGCTACCACGCCTACAAAGACGGCCTGTACTGGTATGGGACTAGACTGACGCGGCGATGCAACTACAGACTAACGATGTGTAGGGCACCCAACGACGAAAGACAGAATGAAAATCTTGACATTAGGTTAGTAGTCTCGATTAGGCCAGCGGAACTTGACTGACTGAAACTCCAAAGTCATCACAAATACCTACTTTGTCTTGACCACAAGTTAGTTCTTGCACCTATTGATGATAATATCGAGGTGAGAAGTGTTCTAGGCCATTTGCTAGAGATTTAGAGAAGCTTACTAGAAATGTTGAAGAGGGCTTTGGATATTGGTACAGGGACCGGTATTTGGGTTCGTAAGCCATCATCCGCTATCAGAGCGCTCTGACGCAAGGAAACAGGCAATAGACTTCGCAGATGAGCATCCAAACACCGATGTAATAGGGACAGACCTGTCTCCTATTCAACCGTCATTAGTGTTCGTCCTCAAAATCTGCCATTACGGTTCATGCTAACTGTATACTAGTCCGCCAAATTGCAGGTTCGAAATCGATGATGCCAGTGACGAATGGACTTATCCTACAAACTTTTTCGACTTCATTCACATAAGAGCTTTATTTGGGTCCATAGAAGATTGGCCTGCTTTATACGCGCAAGTGTTTAAGTAAGTCGTTGTTTGTGGATGGAAATGGCGAAAGAAGATCAATTTTACTGATGACGTTAGGCATCTCAAACCCGGTGGCTGGATCGAGCATGTTGAAGGATCAATCGAGGTATGCTTCTCTGCAATTTTTGTTCCTAGATCTTGTCAAGTTCTTCGGCGGGATCAAGGAACCCAAGGACTTCACTGCACCGACTCCTCGGCACTTTTACCAATAACTGACTTCCAAATTCGCAGATCAAATCTGATGATGGTACACTGGCCGAGAACAGTCCGTTAAAAACATTCACAAGCGTGCGTCTGCCATATTTCAGCATCCTGCTGTTGAGTACCAGCAACGGAATTCTCGGGGCTGCCGGCTGACTTGGAATAGCTTTTCGCAGAAGCAGGAGCGATAACCGGCCAGATTTTCAACGTAACAGACATCATGAAGCAGAAGATTACAGAAGCAGGTTTCGTGAATGTCGTCGAACAAGTTTATAAAACACCACTGGGAGGTTGGCCAGCCGATGCAAAACTGCGAGAACTGGGTCAGTGGGCTCTGTTGGGGTTCGATACCGGGCTCGAGGGCTACGCACTAGCCACTTTGACCAGAGTTTTGGGCGTGAGTGACCCGGAGCCGCATACAGTTTTGAGATAATATACTGACGACAGCACAGTGGACACCGACTCAAGTTCACGTTTTCCTGTCAGTGTCAACATCGACGTTCCTGGCCCCCGCGAAAACATCACTAACTCTATTTTAGTGCACAATTACGAGTGGCTGCCCGAGACCGAAGAACGCATTCGTACCACGAGATAAAAGTTGTCTACGCTCAGAAACCGCTTCAATAGCATGAATGTAATGATTGAATGATTTGCATCTTTTCTTCCAATCTATTTCATGAATTCTTTGTCTCACTTCGAGTAATGGCAGATTGCATCGTATTTGTTCTTCCAAGAGATCTTTCATTATTGTTCTGCTTATCTTAAGTCATATGGGTGGTTTTTCGGAATCACATCCTCCAATTTTAGACCCAAAAGTTTCATCAGGCAATACTTGCCCTGCACCAGGACCGCAACAAATAGAGTAGCTCCAAGGTTGGTTTCAGAGCTGGACGTATGGGTCGAATGGGTCCCTTCGATGGTGGGTCCTCCTTACGCAAATTGCCATGTCCAACGGACCGCAGCGCAAGCCTGTTCACAACCCACTCTACAATTGCAATTCCGCCCCTTTCATTCGTCAGCCTCCAAATTGAAGCCTCATTTTGGAGCGAATTTCACTGTGGATCCAGTTGTCGCAGGATTGTTTGCCGGGTCAACCTTCCTAATCTCTTTCCTCGCTAAGTTATCGCAACCGTGCTCGCCCTGCCGTTTGATGTTGGCCGGCTTGCTGCTAACTATTTCCATACAATTTGCAGAGGCATTGACATATCAAACAGGCATGGCGTGGCTCAACGACGATAACCTTGTTTGCCAAGCTCAGTATATTTCTTCAGGCGACAGAGCCATTGGTGAAGCGCACAAGATTCGTCACCAGTTGCTGTTTACGCTGCGTCGAGGAGGACGAACCGCGTGGATCTACAATTTAGAAACCTGCGTTGTGTAATCGTCCTCGGATCGCAGACATCAGCCTTCAAACGCGAACCACTCGTGGCTCATCGAGAACTCACTGCTCGAGATCTGACGTTTCAATGTGCAGATTCTCATCCCAAGTCTGCAGAGGTCCAGCCACAGCAGCCTTGTCATGGCCCAGTACCGCTGCGCTAAAATTGGGCGGTACATGCTCCATTGCTGCTCCGTGCCTGATGCTCCGGTCTCCCCTAGATTGTGCATGCAAGAGCCTCAAAATATGTGGACTTCACTATCCAATGGTTGTCTCTACTCGGAGAACAGACCCATCTGATATCTCGATTCGGCCATCACAAGCATCCTTCCCTTGTTTGAATGCTGGAGATCCTCCTAGCCACTCCGGAGGTTAGAATGCGAAAACGGGTACAGAATCCACCATCGTCAATCTGCTGCGTACGCACATATCCCACGCCTTTTTCAGTGGAAGTACTGTATTTGCTGCGAAACTAACCCCCACAGCCGCCTCTACGATATTGGAACCCAGTGAGAATGCAGCGCGACTGGAGGGAAGCTCCACCAACCCGTCTGCTTTCCACTTTTATGACAGTTGGCAGCTGAGTTAAGTATCTGGGTGTTGGCCGTTCTTTGGGAATGCCCTCCTCACACTATTGTCTTTCAGTCATACCGTTCCCTTTCCTCTTCCTTTTCTTTTCCGTCTACTTTCTTCTCTTTTGCTTTCCCATCTCATCGCTGGCGAAATTTACTTTCTCGACAGCACCACCTTCACTTGATTTCTCTTCTCTCTAAACATTTCGATTCGAAAGGGGGATGAACTGGAGTTTCTACATCTATTCTCTACTGTTGCTTTGGAGATCGGTGTCGGAAGCTTGGAAGACGAGTTTTAGCGAGTCTGTATACAAGCAATCATGCCTTCGTGGGGTGTTTTACAAGATCCAAAGTACCCATATGTGTGTTTGCTGTCTCAACTTACCTTTCCGTGGCGATTCTAATTGTTGCGCAGGTGCCAGGAACAGTCAATCTCAATGAAGAAGTCAGCGCAGGTATGTAACCCAAAAAGGGATCTAGAATTATATGAGCTAATCATTATTATCACAGAGAAGCTTGAAGATTGGGAATATGAGGAGCCAAAGAAACGCGGAGACATTGTGCTCAACCCACAGCCAAGCGACTCACCGAATGACCCTCTCAACTGGTCTACCACAACGAAGATGGCAATCCTACTTATTCTCTCCTTTACAGCGGGTGTCACCGTATCGCTCGGTCCCATGATCACGACAGGTTTGGAGGACATTGCGAAGGAGTTCGGCGTCACGACCGATCAAGTATCTTTTAGCGTGGTCGGACTGTTACAACTTACAACCGGAGGCGGTACATTCTTCACAGCGGCAGCTGCAGCGGTATGGGGAAAGAGACCGGTGTTCATTGTATCAGCATTTGCACTGTTCGGCACATCAGCTTGGGGCTTCTTTGCTGGTAGCTTCTTGTCCTTGACAATGATGAGAGTCTTTCAAGGTTTTGCTGCAGCTCCTCTTGAGACGCTCGTCAGCGCTACTGTATCCGAGCTCTTCTTCGTCCATGAGAAGGGCAAGATGCTGAGTATTTGGAACTTGTTTGTTATGGGTGGTGTCAAGCTCGGGTAAGTAGCCCATCATTCTATCCCTCAATCCCATGCTAATGAGGACTAGTCAGTTGATTGCCGGCTTCATCATTCAGAAACTGGGCTTCAAGTTCACATTTGGTATCTGCGCACTCATCTACGCAGGTATCATCCCTTTGATGTACTTCTTCGTCTACGAAACAGTTTACTTCGCAAAAGATCCCGAAACCGAAATCATCTTCGACAAGTCCAGTCTTCGTGTATACGAGATCGTTCTTCCCGAACCAAAGAAATCCTACAGCGAAAGACTTCAGATTTTCCAAGGCCGAGTTTCTAAAGCTGGCTTCTGGCGCTTGTCCTTCAAGCCTCTCCCTCTCATCACCTTTCCCGCCGTCATCTATGCTTCTCTTACATATTCGGTCTACGCCGCTGGCTTAACTCTTATTGCCCTTCTCCAAGACACTATTTTCTCCGCCCCTCCCTACAACCTCAACGCCTCAGCTATCGGCCTCACCAACCTTCCTCTCTTCGGTATCGGTCTTGTCGGCACCCTCGTTTCTGGCTACTGCGCTGATGCCGTCGTGCAATTCATGACCAAACACAACAAAGGTGTCTACGAGCCAGAGTTCCGACTCGTGCTCATGATTGTCGCTGCCAGTCTCAGCACCGTCGCCTACGTTGGTTTCGGCTACAGCGTAGCTGCCGGTGCACCTATCTACATCCCTATCGCTTTCCTCGGTGTGCAAACGGCTGCCGTTCCATTCGCCACGAGCTCTATGTTCACCTATGTTATGGACTGCCATGCGACACACGCAGCGCAGGCCTTCGTGACGATGAACTTCATCAAAGCACTTTTATCTCTCGTCATGAGCAACTTCGTCAACGGGTGGTTCGAGCAAGTCGGACCCAAATCCGTCTTCACTGTGGTCGCAATTGCAAACCTCGCCGTTTCAGGCTTTTCACTCCCGATGTACATCTTCGGAAAACGTCTTCGAAGCAAGATTGCACGAAGTGCCTTCCATCAAAAATTCTAGATCGGTGTATTTATTCTTGTACAAAATATTGGCGATTTCGAAACCGGCGCAATCAGAATGGAATAGATGGGAGACTTCACGGCTTTACGACACTAGATGATCATTGGACATGATCTAGATGGACTTCGGGTACATATATTCTTGACTGAGTTTGATACTTGTATATATTATTCTTTCCTTTGTCTCCGTGGCTGGTAGCCCAAGTCGTCTCTGAGATTCACTTGGATCGCCACCAAACCTAGAAGTACACAAATAAAAATGTGGATACCAGATTTTCATAATTTTTTTTGTCCACGTCTTTTGTTGTCGTTGCTCAAGTGGACGGCATTACGCGTCTGTGGATGTATTTTCCTACCAAACCATGACCCTTACCCCTGAATGCTGTCCGTCCTATATTTAAGCGAGAGTGTGGATACAAACATTGGAGCCGGAGGTCGCGAGGACCCACTACTTCAATGCCAGACCTTGCATGTTTCAACTTCCAAGCCTTTTCCCATGCGAATACCTCAGCCTTATTCAAACTCTCTATTTTAAGCTCAGAGCGAGTATCTCGGGGTCAAAAACTCTATCTTTGTACTCACATCACTTCTCGCTCCTAACCACGACCGCAGAGACGGCTTCCTCATCATCAAACCCCTCAACATATTCCCGATTCGCAACTTCCTCAAACTTCATAGCACGTTCCTCCTCCACGAAGTCCCCCACAAAGCTGCAGAGGAAATACACAACACTGCTCACGACACAAGTCAAGATCCAGCCAATCTGGTAGATTTTTAGCCAAGCAGGTGACAAGTCATGTCCGAACAACGTGGCAAATCCGGGGATGGGCAAAACAACAGCCACAGTATACGCCACACACGCTCTCCAATTGACTCCGCAAGTGTACCAGTACCTGCCTCTCGGATTCGCAGAATAGAGTTCGCCAACCCAGATATTGCCTCTTCTTACTACCAGGTAGTCGGTCAAGAAGATGCCTACGAAGGGTCCAAGGAAGATGGAGTAGCCGCCGAGGAATCGGAGGAATGATGTTGCGGATGTTAGGATCTTCCAGGGACATATGACGAGTCCGAAGATGTAGCTGAGAAACATTCCGCGGCGAATGTTGAGGAAGCGGGGAAGGTAGGTTGAGATATCTGCACCCCATGGGATCACATTGACGCCTAGATTGGAGGCCATGATTGAGAATAGGAAGCCCATAGAGACGAATGCTATTCCTGCACGGGCACCTGGTCCCCAGTAGTGGGCTAGAATGGCATTTGATAGATCCCAGGGGTTCCAGATTGCTTTCTCGAGATCCCAAGCTTGTTTGATGGCTGAGGTGCCGAAGATGCCTAGAGTTGCGCATAGAGTGTTGCCGATTGGTAAAGCGAGAAGTTGTGACCACAGGGGGGCAGACCGAGTCCTGGCGTATCGAGCGAGATCTGGCTGGTTGACTATATTCGAGGCTGTCTTTCCCATCGTCGAGTTGATTCCTGAAAGCATCGCCCAGGCAAGTGCACTGCCGGTGAGACCCTTAGAACCAAAAGTGCCAGCCTCATGGCCCCGACCCTTCACCATGCAGAAAATGAAGAGGCCGATCACAACAGGTGGAAGCACCACTGACTTGATGGTGAAGATTATCTTGACTTTTGTAACGGGGATACTGAGTAGTGGCATAGATCCGAAGAAGAATATGAGCAGGCCGATGAGTTGCTGGATCGTGATATCCGAGCTCTCTGGAATGGGATCGTGCATGTTCATAAATGATTTGCCGATGATGCAGTTAAGTAGAACAGCAGTAAAATATCCACCCTGCATGAGTTGTATCCCAATCCATACCGTGCCAACCAAAGTTCGTACAAAGACCGGGAACATGCCACCGACCATACCCCACGGTACTCTCGACGCGACAGGAAATCCGAAGTGATAGACTGCTGCACTACGAGAATGCATAGCCATTCCAATGGCTCCAAGAAGATGAGAGATGAACACCACGATGATCGCTATCATCAAGTCAGTACTTTCCCCCCTGTAGACTCGAGCAGACCTCAGAATCAAGTCCCACTTACCCTGCCAGCTCTTCAACCCAACAGCAATCAACGAACTCCCCACTGTCCAAACACCAGTCGAGAAGCCATAACTCCACCAAAACGCTGCATAATTCCTCCACGTCCAGGTCCAATCTTCAGGAGGCGAGATATCAAGATCGGAATTAGTCCAAGGGTTTCGATGTTCGAGGTGTCCTAGACGAGATTCTTTGGTTTCGACGAAGGAGAGGAAAGCTCGTTTGCTGGTGAGCGCCTGTTTCGCGTCACTTAGTCTTGTAGACATTATGAAGTCAACTTAGCCCTCGATGAACTTCAATGCCAGAGAAACGACAGGAAGGATCTGGAGAGAGAAAGATATCAAACCTTCTTTGAGCAGAATTGCCAGAATTCCAGCTAAGCCTACGGCCCGCTTTCTTATCGACGTTGAGGATCTTTGAGATTAGTGGAATTCATTAGTGGGATATTGAAGCTCTAGACACCATGGTATCTGAGGCGCAATGCTGTATCTAGACGAGAATCCGAGTCAGATCCCCACATGGTCTTTGCGATCTCACCTGTCGAAGGTGGGATATATCTTGGAATTGCCTTCGATGCCTTGGCTGTGTTGTTTGTACAGTACTAGCGACAAATATTGGGCGTGCTGGGCACCTGCACAAATGTCTACCTCACCGTCAAGAGTGGGATTTGATCGGCACGCTGCGCCGAAGGCACAGTAACACCACCTGGTAATAACGTCCCCCGCATTTATTATCCTTGAGTCTCATCGAATCTCAAATTTTGTACTTTCAACCTGATTCAGGTCATCTTACAGTTTCCAAAGAGAGAAAGAAACCGAACTTGCAAGTCAGACAAACAAGCGAAGTCATCAAGACCTCTGATCCCAATCGCAATATGGCCCCATCCGCCAATCACCCCGAACCAGAACCAGAATACGTCGTAGTCTTCGCAGGAAAGGGCACTATCAAACGTGAAATCCTAACCGGGTCTCGAGCAAAACCAACATTCTCCACCATTCCACAAGTAGACTTCTCCAAAATCGACAGCCCATCACTTTCCGATCGACAAGCCATAGCCAAAGAAGTCGGAGCCGCATTTCGCGATTCCGGATTCTTATATGCTGCAAATCATGGGATATCACAAAGTTTACAGGATGGGCTGTATCGTGTGATCAAAGAATTCTTTGCTTTGCCGTTGGAGGAGAAGATGAAAGTGCATATCAACAAATCGGCGAGCATTAAAGGGTATGAAGCGCTGCTAGAGACGAAGTTGGATGCTACCACGCGTGGAGGTAAGTTTCACTGAGTTCTTCCCTTCATGTCTCATCTGGAGAAGACAATTACACGTACTAAAAAGAAATGTAGACCTCAAAGAAGCTTTCAACATCGGCGACGACCCTTACGACCCCGAGCAAAACGTCCCTTCCAACTTCGACATCTCCAGTTACCCCAAGAACGGTAATCAATGGCCTACCGCGCTCCCGGAATTCCGAACCCTCATGTATAAATACAACACCGCCGTCCTATCCTTCAGCAAGAAACTCATGCGTATCATTGCACTCGCGTTGGATCTACCAGAGACGTACTTTGACCACATGGCCGCCTTCCCCATGGCCGGTCTCCGAGCCCTACATTACCCCTCCCAAGAAATCGCCGACGACATCGGAATCGGTGCTCATGCCGACTATTCGTGGTTTACACTCGTGAATCAGCTATCTCCCACTCCAGCGCTCGAAGTGCTCAACCACAACGGACAGTGGATTTCAGCGCCTCCGATTCCAGGGACATTGGTGGTCAATGTGGGTGATTTCCTAGAGATGGCGACAAACAATGAGTTTGTGAGTACGGTGCATAGGGTGGTGAATAAGACGGGGGAGGAGAGATATAGTATTCCGTATTTCTTCAGTCCGAGTAAGGATGTCATGATTGAGACAGTGCCGACTTGTGCCAAGGAGGATGGGGTGAAGATGAAGCCGATTTTGGCGGGGGATTGGCAGCAGGAGAGGTTGTTGAGAGCTAGGTACAAGCATCCGAGTAGTATCGCGGCGAGGGCGAAGGGCGAGATCTGATGACATTTTGGTTGTTCAGCGTTCTATTGTTGTCTCGTAGGGACTGTTGGCTATCTAAATGGAACTACACTTGCACTGCTTACAGGTGTTTGGAGTATGCCAAACTAAAATCCTGTCATCATCATGCCCAGATGTAGACGCCGTTATGTACCAAACCTGATGTTTAGCAAGGCAGACTTGATCCCCTGTTTGGGTTTGGCGGTGACCATCTCAGTTTTGAGAGGAGTTATGATCTTTGAGATGAAGACTGTCAAATTGTTTGCGAATAGCCTCCAGCAGAAGTACGTGGGATTATATGCAGTAGTGTATAGAGACCATGGTTTCCCGTACTGAACCCCACTGCCCGGGTTGTGAAAGGCAGCTGCCTATTCTCGGGTAGATCCATTTCAGGCAAGATACGGGCCCTCCTACGCAACTAGACGATCAGTGGCGCAGCAAAAGGGGCAACATCATTCATACAAAGCCCTCTCTGACCTCTTCCCTTTCGGCAATTCTCAACTTCTGCCTTCTCAAGGGCGCCCAGCCCAGCACCCAACACGCCGTCCCACCACCACACCAACAAGCGAAAACAAAACAAGCGAGCTTGCACAACAACTTCGCCTCGGCAACCAAAAACACCAAAAATCATCACACACCCAAAAACCAGAAAAGACCAAAAGAATAAAAGACAAAAAGAAAGGAGCCATATAACAAGCGTTTTTCAACCTCATAGTTCAAATTCATAACAGATGCCCACGACAAAGGGCGTCTTTCATCCGACTGTTACTTTTGCTTCCACGAACCAGATGCCTGCGACGAAGCGCATCTTTCATCCTACTGGCTGTACCTGTAAGAAACGAGAGGAGAGACGAAGCTGGTGCTCCATCACCGAAGTGTTGAAGGAAATTTGCTTATTTCGCTATATGTTGTGCGTTGCACTTTGCAGAATTTTGGTTGAGGCTGGTGATGGTGAGGGAATGGAGGCGAGCCGATATGGGAGAACGCGACGGTGACGTAGCGACGACTACACGCTCACCTTCGCTTTTTCGTGATGCGCACTGCGCGGCCACTGAGCATGCATTTACCATTGCTACTTTTCGTCAAAGGCAGAGAAGGTTCTCTCCTCGTTTGCAACAGAAATCCTTGACTTCGTCGTTTGTCTACTTTTCATCAGCGCCTTGATCACAAAACACCCACCACGCACCGCTGGCAACAGCTTCTCGCTCCGAACAAGCACCGAGAGGAGCTCTCTAGTCGATTCAATGCCAGGATGCAATCCATGGTTTGGTGCAATCATCACATTCGTGAGATCCCGAGCAACTTACGATTCCCCCCTGGAGCGTGGTTCGTCACCAAGTCAACAGCAACAACGACAACGCAAAATGACGCGAATTGGAATGACAAAGAACAATTGCATTTCTCGACAACTAAGCCGACGGACCCGAAGGCTTGGTTTGATCATATTCATTATGTCTTACAATTTGGGTATCTACTCTTATTCCCCAGGCATGTGTTCCTGATATCCTCTGCCTCCAACCATCTGAGTACCCCAGGCTTTTGAGCGGCTTGTGTCACCAGTATCCGCCTTCCGCCATCGCTCAACCTCCCAAGGGGGTAAACATCTCACTGTTGGATTTGTGCCCAGATAGCCCTTGGGCCATATTAGTTTCCCGATACTGCGCGGCCCTTTCATACAGCATCATCAACATTCTCCCTCGAGTTGAGCAACTCATATTGCTGCGTGTTCTTCTGCTGGCGACGGAGTGCGAAGATCCTCGACGATTGCTTTTTGAGCATCTCGCGGTACGTCCAGGCAAAGAAACCAACTACCAGGAAGAAACAAAGAGATACCAGAACCTGGAAGAGAGAGATCGGAATCTGGTCATGTGTTAGCTTTTCGCCCAGAGATTTGGTCGAAAGATATACTTACGTATTCCTCAAAGGTACTGTCGACCACGTCCGTATATCCCAACACCTCGCCGGCTCTGTCGAGAGCCGCAACTCGAACAAATCGGCGTTCCCAGCTATCACGCATGAAAACACCCTCAAACCCATCCTTCTTGATCTCCTCGACAACGGCAAAATCGTCATCAGTCGCCTTCAAAGATTTCGCGCTTTCAAGTCTCCATTTCGCAACCTCAGTTGCTCCATTCCAGCTCGCGAATATCTGGCCCGCGAAGATCTTGATCGCAGGTGGAGTTTTCGGCTTGCCGACCCACTGGCTCTTGAATACTCGGTATGATTTTACCCATCCGAAATCAAGGATCATGAAGAACAGCGATGCGCCGAAATGTGTGTTGCACAGAACTTCACCATCTGCAGTAAATTCTGTATATGCTGGTGTGTTTCCCCATCCAATCATTACGTTCCCAGTCTCTGGTATCACCTGCATGGATCCTTGCGAGATGGACAGAACGTTATCCGGGTGGTTGTATGTTTGAAGCAGTTTTACGGTCATGTTTTCGAAGTCGAATTGAACGAGCATGCCGCGACTGTGCTCCGCGAGAGGATGGAAGACGTTCTTTGCATGGTTGTCGTAGAAGGACATCGTGTTGTTTCCTCTCCATCTCGCATGGTGCTGCCATTTGAAGTTCGAAGCTTCCCCCTCAGACAGGTCCGTAAAGTCACTGTGTTTGCCCCCAAGACTCCACAGAATGTTTCCTTTTGGATCCAAATAGTATATGGCGCGCATGTGTCTTGACGATATGAGGTAGTTCCCCAAATCGTCCTTCTCCACGCTATTTAGATGGAAGAAATCCCACGCAGTCTTCTTCGTCAATCCATCTTTATGTCTGAGCTTATACGAATGGCTGAGGGGTACATGGTCGGAAGCGCGCCATTGGAATAGCAATTTCCCAGTGGCTATATCAACTTCTTGGAAAAGGCAGTCGTCGATCCAGCATAGACCGTCATGTCCAACGTCTGAGCAGTCCACCTCTTTGTCCTCGTATATTGTGAACAGCGCAGTTCCATTATCCGTTATTTCGAATTCGTGGAGATCGCCTCCCATGTCGATGTCGACCGAGTTCACGGTATGCGCGACTTCATACGAGGAATTGAGCTTCGGGAAATTAGTGCTGCACGTTTCCAGATTCTTTCAACAACTTACCATGTAGTAAGAGCCATTGGAATGTGGTCCCCCACTCGTTCCCGACCAGAAGGTCAAGAAATCTTCTCCCTTGTACCTTTGTACCTGCAGGTTCATTGCTTGCCCGAACTTTCCCTCAGACCACACCAAATTGCCCCTCGAGTCAAGAATTACCGGTCCTGGGTTGGGAACATTGACGCCTCGAGGGCTCATCAGAATGAGACCGCCATCTTTGTCGCATCGAGGATCCCATTGCGAAATCTGTGCCCAAGGCGTTGGCTGGCCAAGAGTTACAAAGTTCTGCGTCGGGTAAACCCCATAAAAGCCCAAATCGTACGCGTTCAGGGATAAAGCTCTAACTGCTGCCGGGAGAGCTGTGAGCAGGGCGAAGGAAGTCCTCATCGTCGGATTGAATCAACAAATGCTCGTCGCCGGCATCCGAGGAATGGAGAAGTAAGAGGAGAAGGAGAGGTTCCGAGGAGAGATAGCATTTTCATCTGATATCGCTACCCTGTTCTGTATCCCACTCGATCCTATCGCATCCATCCCATCTTTCGCAATGGGGCAGTGCAATATGCCAAGGACTGCGAGTCGGGTCCGTAACGCGCATTTCAGTTGGTTCGCTCCCGATGGCATATGCCATTCAGACGGCCGCGTGGGGACGGGGAGCGTCCTGGTTGCTGCATGGGGGAGGAATTGCGAGTTGCAGAACGCCAGCCGCGTCATGACAGCTGCTTGGCAGCCCACTTTCCTGATTCGCGTGTTATCTTGGAGATCTTGGAAGTCGGTAAAGAAAAGGGGCAACGCCGACGGGCCGTTGTCCGACATTTATTCTTCCCTTATCATCATCAGCATCTCCATGAACTCCTGAATTGTGTCTGTGGTTTGTATTTGTTGACTTTCGGCTGGGTCGATTACTCAAGTGAAGCGAGAGACCGGCCAGGGAGCTGCTTACGTGAAATGTGGAGGTTGTCACGTGTTAGTCACCTGCCTCGCCTTTGCAGTTTGATTCAGGTGGCTTGGGATCGTCTGCAGATTTGCGAGTATTTGGGGAAATATTACTTGAACCTATTGTTTTTCGACTATGGCTCCCGCATTTCGTACCTCGTCGGCGAAGGGCCAAAATAATGAAATTCGGCGTCGTCCGGTCAGCCAATGCCGACCCTTGTCCTTTCACAAAGCGCTTTCTTTGTCTGTTTACAAAATTTGGACAAGAAGTCTGACTATACATCATAATGAAGCCTGTCTTGCTCATGGTTCATGTGTCTCTCGTCCCTGGAAAATCACTAGGTTTCCTCTCTTGGCTTCAGATACGTGACATTGAAAATTGGCAGTCAACAGCAAGAGAAGAATCGACAGTAGTCTGCTGTCCGAAAATGATAACTTTACGAGTAGAGAAGGAAGGCAAGTTCCAGGATTTAGCAAATCCCGTGGCCAAAGGTACTGCTCTAAGACTGATAGTCAATAAACGAACTTACGAGCAGGTAATACCCCCTCAACTTATCGCACAAAGACCAGACTGGCAACAAATGCGGATAGAATGCAATGGTTCCTTCTATTCGTGGCGAGCAGGTGTGGTAAAACCCCGCTTTATGTACCCGTGGAATTTGAACTTGGCCCTCAGATGCGGAAAGACTGCTTACAGTTGTGTCCAGGTAGAAGCCACGCCATTGGTTTCATATGAACCATGGAATGTCACCATTATCAATCTCCATATCAAAAGTTTAATTCATCCGAATAGTGGATTGTAAGTACTAATTCCTAACCCCAAAAGATGTATCACATCCACCATTACCTGTCATGTCCAGTTACCAGTGGCTGCCCTCCAGTTCTCATAAATTCCGAGCTAGTAAAAGCTACAGCGTCAAAACCACATCATACTGAGGCTTTGCACCGTACTGGTCCCAATCCATAATGTGGTGCTTTTCTTGGACTAGCAGTCATGGAGTTTCTTTTCTCATATTCAAGGAGTGTTATAACTTGTTGCTATACCGAATTATTCCATATTCAGAAGCCGCTTTCGCAAAGACGACGGCGAATGCAAATGGCAGCGACAAGACGTTGAAAAGCCTTCAGCCCCCTTCCATTTGATGCTACGTCCCGTCGATGGTCTCCGTGACAGACAGAGTCGAAGCTCTTGCTTGTGGCCGTCCACCATCCACTGTAGCAAACCCTCCTCGTGCGACAACCTGGAACAAGACCGTCGAGTAATCTCCTCTGGCGCTTCGGTCTACACATTAATCTATGGTATTCTCCAACATGAGAATTCGGTTGCTTTATGTACTGGTGCTCAGGAGACGAAGTTGCTCTGAGCTAGAGATAGCTCCTTTCCTTCATTCACTACCCATTTCCTCTTTTTGGCATGAGTCGACCTGACTTCCCTTCTTCAGCTGTTTGGAAAGTGTTTGGGAATAACCATTTTCCCTTGATATTTGGCGAGTGAATGGAGGGATGAAGAGATCCCATGGTTGCAGGTCTGCCGACCAACGGAACGACAGTCTCGCCTCTTGTCTTCCAAATTTCAGATTCCGTAAGATTGAAAAAATTCAAGCAGATGTCACCACTACGTGCAAGTCTGACAGAGACTGTGGTGAGGTTCCGAACAGTAGCTATCGAACGATGGCGCCGAAGCGGATGACAAGAACTCACACAGCCGAACACTTCGTTTCAAGGCCATCAACATTAACGGACGGGACATTCTTTTCATTCCTTGATCATCACAATAAAATCTAACGCTACTCTACATCGATTAGCAACATAACACATCAATCTTGGAAAGTGCCATCAATGGCTTTAGTGCGGTGCCCAGGCAGGGTATTTACTCCTCCATCTTGGCAAATCGAATTGCTTATATACAACTCGAACACTTCACTGATTTACCTTAAAAACGATGAAGAGTGATTCTCGAAACATATGGACTGACAAATTCTTCTCAAATACTGGATTAATGGTAATCAAGTACTTATACTCCGAGACCGAAGTTCTCAGCGACAGAACAATAGCATCGCAGCAACCATCGAAACGCCTATGCGCGTTCCCAGCGCTTACTATCTAGCAACAAAGCAGGATTCGAAAAGACAGTCTCCCCGCTTTGCTACATGATTATCGTGATGGATGCCTAGTGAAGAGTTCTCTTCCAAGCCGTTGGGTTCGGTATAGATTGGAGGTCAAGACTGAGCGAGCGACAGTGATGCTGGGAATGGCAACAGGAACGAGAACGGCAGGTTACCAAAGCGCTTCAAACAAATCCTGAAGGAGGACATGCACATTGGATACACCATCCGCTGCGTACAAGACTGATAAAACAAATAATGTAAGTTCTTTCGTCAAGAGAATAAGCGGTGCGAGCTTCCGAGGCGCACAATCGAAGGTCGCAAAGCACTTCTTGTCCCGCCATGGGTCACTACAAATGTGTATTTCGCTGTTTATATACAGTACAGCAAGACAGTCTCGGTTGTATGAATGAATGTAGACCAGAGGGTTGACATGGCGGTGAAGAAACATTCTTGCTGAGATTCAAGTCCACTCGGAGGAAACAAAAAAACAAGAAAAAGACGCGAGTAAAGTGAATGCTCTCACCTCACCTCCAACGACGTCCAATCGAGCACACAGTGCTACCATGTTTCTTCCATTTCCTCGACCTGCAGGTAGATATCTCTGCAGCCAACCCGAACCTCAGCTCATAATGCCTCACATATACCTCCACCTATTCTTCCCTCCAATGCCCAACATATCTTTCCCAGCCCAAAGAAGAATTTCCCGACATCACTACTCACCGACCAAACAACCATCTCCGAAACCAACAAACCCACCATCAACCCTTGGTACCGGTACCGGTATACCTCCGATGCGACGGCATCGATGCATCGCATCGGAACCCATCGCATGCGATGACATCTCACCATCCCGAGTCTCTCCACCGAAGCCGGAGACGACTGCATGCGTAGTATGTATGCATGCGCCTGCCACACCACTGCATACATGCGAGTTTATGCATAACATACATACTGTACATACTGTACAGACATAACCTTCTTTCATAAGTCCAGGGAGTAAGAGTACTTGCCTTCGGTTCCAGCTCCTGGAGGGATAGAGATGTGAGACATGAATCTGCACATCGACGATCGCCTCTACTCCGTATGTCATCTGGCCTTCTTCGTAGTATGTCCTCTCTTATTGGACACCATGGCAGCGCCGACCCGAGTTCTGTTTGTGCCGACTTCAGCTCCTTCTTTGCTTTGCACATGCTCTTCACAACATTACCCCTTTCCATACCTTCCCAAATCAGCTCTCCAAAAGAACTTCCTTTCCCGGTACGAGAAGAATACCATCTCATTTCGCTTGCCATATCCTTCACCAACACCAAGTCCAACCTAGCCGATCTCATCTCACTCACCATACCATTCACAACCGAAAGTACATACCACTACTGCAAGTTAACGGCATCATCCTAGAGTAAAGAAACCAAACGGGCTGGCTGAGCCGGAGCGGCATCGGCTGGCGGGGTTGTATGCACGTCTGCAGCGCGCATGCAGCGTGCAGAAGGCTAGGCTAACTTACTCGGTAAGTAAGCCTGATGGATTCTTGAAAAGGGAGGTAAGTGGTGCGTGCGTTTTGGCCCCCACGCCAGATACGTGATAAAAGGAGGAATTGAAATAAGGTGAAAGCTCATCTTAATAAAAACATGGGCTCGAATTTTGGAGTTACGACGGGTTGAAAAATGGAAGAATGAGGCCTGAGGAGATGGTGAGAAGCAGAAAACGAGCGAAGAAGTGGGAGGTGTGAACGGGGGGCAACTATAATTCGGCCACGCAATAGTTGGCCTGCGAGCGAGTACTGTAACAGAAAGCGTTGATTGACACTGAAGGAGAAGGGAAGGAGGAGGAGGAGGAGAAGAAGAAGAAGAAGAAGACAAAGAAGGAAATATATGAACCGGATTTGGAAACTATCTGGAGGCAGAAACTTTAGCGGAGGGAGACGAGCCTCTCTCTTTTCATACCCGATGATGTAGAAGGAGAACCATGAAGCAGCGCCCGGATTACCTACGCAAGCATTCAAGCATCCATGCATTTATTCAAGAATGAAAATTCCTCCGTCCCTTCCCAAGCAAGAGACTTGAGCCCGGATAGATTTTGAGAGACCTACCTCTAGTGCTAAATCCAGAAGCCGTCGCGATGCCGAAGAAGAGAAGGAAAGAGAATGGCAAAGTATTTGTCAAACCTCTCCTTTCCTCCCGCCCTCGTCCCCATGCCATCCTTCACAACCAAACCAAAACAAGGCCACCGGCCACCAACCACCAAGCCAGCCGACCGCCAGCGGCTCATATATTAACCCACACCCTCAAGTCTCGCGTGTGTCGTGCTGTCAAGTTCATTCATCAATACCTTCATCTGGAAGAAAAGGGAACTACCCGTCTTGACGCCCGGCTGGCTGGGCGGTTAACCATACAGCGGCTGGGCTGGCTTGGTGTGAAAACAATCAAAATAGACGAGGACGTTCGCGAGTTCGCATATTAGGCCTGTCCGTTCGTCTATCGTGCCCATCATCTACTCTTCGCTTTGTTCCCGCGGAATCTCGATTTTCTGAATTCTGCCGGGAAAAGGAGGTGGCTGGGCAAGTTGGCAGTTCGTAGGCACATGTTCTTTTAGGTATGTTGCGATGCGAAGAAAGTCGGCCCGTTCGTGGGAGATTGTCCTGCCGGTACTTACTTACTGCTTAGATGGTAGCCAAGTCCGTAACATGCCTATGTTGATGGCTCGTTTTTGATTCTTTTTGTTATTGGTATTGCCGTCCCTACTGTGCATTACAGTGGTAGGTATACTTTCTGGCTCTCGCTGTACCTGCATGTTGTTACAGTGCTGTGCTCCTCCACCTCTCTCTCCTGCCTCCCGATCCCTCTATTGTACATCCGATGCACCTATGCCGTGCGTGTGCATCCGCCTGCTACATCTCCCCTGAAATTCAGATCCGTCTCCCCTGTTTCTGTCTCGATCGCACAATGTGGTATCCTTCCAAAGCTAACTAATCAAACAAAATTGCAAGCAAAAATCCGTCCCAAGCAAATCAAGCAAATGTCCGCCCTCCGTTTCCATTTCCTGACCATGTTCAGATACGCTGAAGAGAAAGAGCCAAAGATAAATATCGCCTGTATACCGTTGAATCCGAATGAAAATGATGTAAAATGTGAAGATGAAAGGCCAAAAATGTATAAATGCAACTGCCACGATGCACTATGCAAAAAACAACGCGTGGCCACCAATGCTTGCTTAGTTGCTCGCTCGCTCGCTCGTGAGGTCAATGGTATCGTCCGATTGCGTAGAATCGTCAAAGGCCCTGAAGGTCGAATGCAAAGAGAATTTTGTTGCGTGTTGGTTTGGGCGGCAGGTGTATTAAGTCGTTGCAACATTCGAGCGAAGTCCGTCGGAATTTTGTCGCATAAAGGAGAACGTAAAGGCATTAAGAGAATCGGATATAAGGCGTTATTACATAGAATTAGTCGTCGATGGCGTGCATAGGAGTCCAATAGAGGCGATCGTTGAAGGCGTAAACTCGAGTAAGAAGCGTCTAATCGATGGAGTCCCGTCGTAAGAAGATAAGTTCGTTAAGTATATTGGATGGCGATGAATTGAATCGTTTTTGAAAGAAGAAACAGATTTCGGAAAGTAATAAATTAAATGTCGGGCGGTGGTTGTGTTGTTGGTAGTGGTGGTGGAGGTGCTGCTGTCGCAACAGGAATCGTGCTTGGGACTGAACTAGCAACCTCGACTGGACCTGTTACCGGAACAGCATCAGAAGTCGTTATTGAAGCAGAGACAACTGGTTCTTGTGGTTCTATCATGGAACCAATTGTTGGGGGATTGACCTTGAAACTGCCTTCTCCTGGTTGTTTGGGAATAGTCTTTCAAGAAGTTAGCATTTTCCACCACCACAAAATCACTACCTACCTTAGGGGCTTTAGGAGCTGCTTTCAGCCGTCTTCTCTTCCCTGGTGATCCTGCACTCTCGGGAATTTCTCTCTCAATTGGTATCCCTGGACTCGGCGCATATTGAAGCGTTGGAGTGACCGCTGGACGGATTGGCGCATAACCCGCAACGCTAACTTCCTCTCCTGGCATCTGGTATCCCATTGAAGGCGCCGGCGGTATAATATCTCCACGAGCAATAGCTTCCTGCTGCTTGCGCTCAACATCCTTTTTGGAAGGTCGACCGCGCTTCTTCGGTTCTTGGGTCGGAAAGGAGGTCATGGACAGAGGAGATCCATTGGAAGGTTTCGGACGTATATCGCGCGTAATTGAAACAGGATCACCGCTGGATTGTCTTCGCTTTGCTGGAGGGCCAGCCGCTGAAGCAAAGGGTTCCATCGCTCCTGGAGCTGACTTGCGCTTGATACCAGAGCTGGCACTGGGAACAGGAAGATTGTGGCTTTGACTTTGGTTCAGGCTCTGGCCATGACTCTGACTCGGGATATGGGAGTGAAATACTGGCGCCGGAGGACTAATTCCAAGACTTGCGAAAACATCTTTACATTGTTTTAGGTTTCGCCCTGTTCTAGAAGTCAGCAATCTAATAAATCGTCCGATATATAGGTCAAAGTCCCGACGATGTCTGTGTGTCGTTGCCCGAGATCGATTCGCGATCTGGGGAACCTTGCTTCGGAAGTTTTACTGAAAGTCGACGACAGACTTACCTCGAGGAAGCATCATATCGTCCCACGCTGGGACTGGGGAGTTTTCATTGAGAAATACGAATAGTCTTTCCAAGGGAATCGAACTGGTCCTGATGGCTTCTGCGAGGACAAAGCGCTATAGACGAGGACATATTAGACTTATAGGCGCAAAGATTGGGAGACGATGCGCCTGGAGTGATAGAAGCGACCTCTCCACATCTTTTGTAATACGAACTGCGCCAACCCATCAACATACCTTTTCTTCGTCTGAGAACGGTTGGTTGTCCATCTTCCTGGTCTGGTATTGATAGTATTCGAGGAGAAAGATGCGCACAGGGGAAGTGGAGCAGTTGGCGCACGGTGCTGTAGGATGGAGGGGGGTGGAGGAGGGTCGGCGGGAAATGCGAATTAGAGGGCATTAAGTATCTTTCTGGGTCTATATCACTCTCAAAGCAATGTAGGGAGCGTGGAGTCGGTCGATTGATCGTCTGATATCGTAAAGGTAAGGTAACTGGACGGGCCGCCGTGGTAAAGAGTGAGGCCAGCGGGGGAAGGTCAAAAGAGGGTCGGGTAGTAGGATATGCAACTAAGTAGGTAATGTACTGTAGCAAGGTAGAAGAGGTAAGAGGATGGGCCTCGAAAAGGGCCACTGGGTGAGGCAGGGAGGGAACGAGAGCGAAAGGGCGAGTCCTCGAGGAGGGAGGTCGAGAGAAGGATAGAGTAGGAGGTGGACCAGAGCAAGATCGTGTAGGTAGGTAGGTAGGTAGGTAGGTAGTGTAGGAAGGATAGGGTGCCAGAACAAGTAAAATGGCAGATCCGGACCGGTTGACAGGTCGCCTGGAGCGTCAAACCAGCGTTAAAGGAGCGGGTAGGTAGGGTAGAGGTAGAGAGAGATGGGGTAAGAGGTGGACCATGGGTGAGGGAGAGGGCGAGGAAGGCCAGAGGTAGAGGTAGAGGTAGAGGTAAGGTAGAGCAGATGGCAGAATAGTGCAAAATAGCAGGATAGGAAGGAAGCTCGAGGATTGGATTGCCGTGCAGCAGCAACGATCAGGGTGCAAACCAGACCAGATCAAACCAAACCATACCAAAACCAGACAGAAATCCACTGAAAGTCTGCATACTGTAGTGCAGTAGTAAATTACTCTGAAGACGTGCATGATGCACGCTGCACCAGGTGCATACTGCCTGCTGGATATCCAATCCAGCGAGTGCAAACGGGGCCGACACCCCAGAACAAGTGGCAGAAAGTCGCGATATGGTATGCCCGGCCGCCAGGGAAGTCTAGGGAAGTTCAGGCCTGGAAGAAGCGAACGGCTCCCTTACAATAACCAGAAGCTCATCAAGCTCATCAAGCTTGCAGTGCTGCATCGCTGTTGCTGCACTGCTGCTCTTCGGCGGGCAGGGCATGGCATGGCATGGCAGTCCACCCAATCCAATCTGTACCGCCCGGCTGCTGCAGCCAGCCCGCCTTCGTCCTCATTTCGTCTTGCAGCACCAATTTCGCCAACTTTTTCGTTTTGCCCTCCTTTTTGATCATATTTTCCCACGATGATCCCGTGAGAACCACGAGTGTCGTCGAATTTGGATTCAGGGGAGACGATCGTCTTTTCCATTGGCCGCCACTGTTTGCTTCGCTGGCAGACCGCACAAGCCTTTCAACCCCAGAGGATTGGACAGGTTCGAATGCTGATACCGCCAATCACCACCCAGAAGTGCCGTGGAAGCCTTAGCGGACCCTGAGGGATCACAAACCACCGTGCCATCTCCAATCGTTCGTCCACTGATCAACTCCATAAGGCTGGCAGTTCGTCCGCTCGCGCAATCCACCTTTGAGCCGCATTCTGTTCTCGACATCGGACAAGACATTGCTGAAATGTCGCGCAAACCTCGACAGCAGCAGCCCCGTTGGCTATGGCGGGGTGGGTTGAGATGCAAAGCAAACTGCAGCGCATCAACGCAAAACATGCGACCAGACGCCAGACCCCGACTTCGCGGACTGGTAGCATCGCAACAAACTTCAAAGAACCGCAGACTCTCAAACAATAGACACCTCCACCCGCAATCTATCCTTCGTCGCGGATCTGGCCTCCTCATATACTAAAAATCAGCGGGGCAGGCAAAGTTCGCGCCAATTCTGCAGAATGCGCTGTCAATCTTTCATAGGGAGGAAATAGCCCTATGCCTCCACTCCGAACATCATAGTACTCATCGCTGACGTTACCGGCAGGTGGATTAGATGCAGTTCGTCGCTCCTTTTACCCGACCAGCCATAAGTGTGAGGCGTTGGAGGTCAGTCTGCAGATGGTGGTCTGTTTGCTGGCAAGAAGCGGTCAAGTATTGTTGGGCTACCGGATGCAAGCCAATATCTGCAACAATTCAGACCGAATGACTTCGAAGGTTCTTGACGATGTGGCCGAATATTTGTCGACACCTGCGTTCGATATGGAATGTGGGCTGGAAGTCGGATGCTCTCCACTTGAATACTGGATGTGGACATGGCCAACAATTTCGGAACCAATTTGAGTGAGACAAAGGGAAGGGCTTTGCGCAAATCGAATAATCGAAGCTGCCGATCATATCAACTGTTTCTGGAACTGTTACTATGCTATACATGTATGAGAATAAGCTGGGGCAATGCTGCCCTCAAAAGCGATCTTTGGAGGCAGATGATGTTATGGATGGACTGGCTAAGAATGCCACATGGTCACCGCAAAACATCCACGAGTACCGCGAACCAGCATCAACTATGCCAAAATATGATAGGATGATTCAACGTATCCCAGGTTCATGTAAGTGGTATTTATCTTGGGGTCTATATATATTGGGAGGGATGGTGGCAGGGTTATCAGGCACCGAGGCTCTCTCACATTCAATGGACATTGATGCTCCATGGCCAAACTGTTGAGAACAGAGTCTTGGATTGGTTACGGCAGCTCAGAGAATATTTGCTCTCCAAAATTTCTGCAAACCTACTTACAATCCAGAAATCTATCAGATTGTGGAAAGCGCATTTTTGACGTATGGGGGAATCTCGGCAAATTCCGGCGCTTGGTTCTCCAAACTGTATCTACCTTCCATCTTCCTCTTCCTTCATAGCAATTGATATTCTGAACGACTGGCACGGACAAGAGGGCGAACAAGTGAAAAGTGATATGTGAGCACGGAACAGCCGAGCAAAAGGCAATTCGAGGTGTGGAAACAAGAGATAGAGATGTGGACGAGGTAAAGAGGCGCGCTACTGTATTCTTCATCCATTTCTACTGCATCATTTTCGCGACCATCTTCTTTCTTCCTCCGCTTTTCGTCCTCGGAACTCTCCCAAGTCGTTCACTGCGAGATTGCGCTTCATGTGTGCGTCTGCCAGCAGCTTCGCTCCCTCGACTACCACGAGTTCACTCTCCGTCGCAAATCGCCCTTCATTGTCTCCACCCTCCCTTCAACGGGCCAACCCAACGAGGCGCAACCACTCTTTTGCATTCGAGTCCTCCTCGCGACAGCAGCATCCTACATATTGACAGAGCCCTCTACATATACCGCGATAATCACAAATAGTACCTAGTCTGCTGCGGGCTATTGTGGTGGAATCCATTGCGGCACCCCCAAGGTTGAGCTAGAGCAAAGTGAGGGCATCCTCAAGAGCAACCACACCTGCAGACTCCCGGACGTCCGCTGAAAAGCGTTACAACAATGGCAGACGACACTCGAGACTTAAAACCAGCAGCGGTAGACGCTGCTCTTGGGGAGATGAAGCTCCAAGGAGACGGGTCGCCAGACGAAGGGGAAGATACAATCATGGTCAATGGCAAGCATGAGGAATCTTCTACTCCAAGCTACCTGAAAAGGTCACGCTCGCCAACTCCGGCCATGAAACAGTCTGTATCCCAATCTCCAGTCAAGGAAGGAAGCGCAAGCCAGACACCAAGGTCCCAAGATGAGGAAGAAGAAGAAGAAATTATTGGTGGCGACATCACAGTTACGGTTGAACCTGGGAAGGCACCAAAATTGTCGAGGAAATCGTCACAGAAGGTAATATCTCGACCACCAATTCTCTACGACGATATGCCAGATTCTACAGAGGAAGCAAGTACGGTGTTTCAAATAATCAAGGACTGTATCTACGGTTCTAAGCACATGGGATCCTCCGAACACGATGCTTTGGATTGTGACTGCTCAGAACAGTGGAGTGAGTTCATCTGGTCCCAAAAAGAAGTGCTGTACTGACGGGTTCAGGCAATGGCAAAAACCAGGCATGTGGCGAAGATTCGGACTGCATCAACCGTGCGACTAAAATGGAGTGTGTGGACGGAGATTGTAATTGTGGCTCGGGGTGTCAGAATCAGCGATTTCAACAGAAACAATACGCCAACGTCTCGGTCTTCAAGACCGAGAAGAAAGGCTACGGTTTACGTGCAAATGTTGATCTCAACGCTGACACATTTATTTTCGAGTATCTCGGCGAAGTTATCAATGAACCGACATTTCGAAGACGAACTCAACAATATAACGATGAAGGCATCAAGCATTTCTACTTCATGTCCCTTACGAAGCACGAGTTTGTCGATGCGACGAAAAAGGGCAATCTCGGGCGGTTTTGCAACCATTCATGCAATCCAAACTGCTACGTGGACAAATGGGTTGTCGGGGAGAAGTTGCGCATGGGCATTTTTGCCGAGCGACACATCAAAGCCGGCGAGGAGCTGGTCTTCAACTACAATGTGGACCGATACGGTGCTGACCCTCAACCCTGTTACTGCGGTGAGCCAAATTGTACTGGTTTTATTGGTGGCAAGACGCAGACAGATCGCGCGACGAAATTGCCTCATGCCACGATCGAAGCACTCGGAATTGATGATGGCGATGGTTGGGACTCGGCCGTCGCTAAGAAGCCCCGAAAGAAGAAGACTGGCGAAGACGATGAGGAATACGTTAACAATGTCCAGCCTAAAGGTCTTGACGAGGAAGGTGTCCGAAAAGTCATGGCCACGCTCATGCAGTGTAAGGAGAAGTGGATTGCCGTCAAATTGCTCAGTCGTATTCAGCGCTGCGATGACGATCGGGTGCGGAATCGAGTCGTGCAGATGCACGGCTACCAGATTCTACGGACAACCCTGACAACCTGGAAAGACGACAACAATGTCATTCTTCAGATCCTCGATATTCTTTACAAGTTTCCCCGACTTACTCGCAACAAGATTAGCGATTCCAAGATCGAGGCGACAATTGAGACCCTTGTGGATTCAGAACACGAGGATGTTGCATTTGAAGCTAAGCGACTTTTGGAAGACTGGAGCAAGCTGGAGGTCGCTTACCGGATCCCCAGAAAGAAGTTCGACCCGAACGCTGTACCGATCTTTGAACGTCGAAATACAGATCGATCAGAAGATGTTACTAAATCCCCTGCGACTCCTGCAATTGTTGCTCCTACAGGACCAAGAAGCAATCTTCCCCAAAGAAATCTTAACTTTGCCGCTGCACGACCTCTATTCCGGCGACCCCCAAATGCATTACCTGTTGGGTGGTTCCAGGCTCAAGACGGGAAAGGAAATGCGTACTATTACAGCAAATCCGGACAAACAACCTGGGTAAGACCTAACTTTCCAGCTCCCGAACCGCCTCCACCACCTAAAGCCCCACCGAAAAGTGTTCAAACTGCGAGAGCTATCCAAGACATTATCGACAGCATAACGAAACCTGATCCAAAGACTCCAACACAATCAATACCTACAGGTGACTCGACTCCAAAGGAAAAGAAACCAACTGAAAAATGGCGTTCACTCCCCCAAGAAAAACAGATGAAGCTCTATGAGAATACCGTGAGCCACTCTCTCCCCACAATTATCAATAAGCCCAGCTAACACACCTCCAGCTCTTCCCACATATCAAACACGTAATGCAAAAATTCACCAAACAACTTCCCAAAGAAGACCTCAAAAAATTCGCCAAGGAAGTCGGCAAGAAACTCGTCGCTTCAGACTTCAAGAACAACCGCGTCGAAGACCCGACCAAGATCTCCGAGAAGCAAGAGAAAAAAGTCAAGAGCTACGTTAGGGATTTCTTCGAGAAGGCGGTGGAGAAGAAGAAGATTCTCGATAAGAAGAAGGCGGAGAAGGCCAAGCTGAATGGCGCGGGAGCCAATGGGACTGCTTCAACTCCCTTGGCAGGCTTTGGAGTGAATGGGAAAGTCGGTGATGAAGACGATGAAGCAGACCAGGATCCGGAACTAATTGTGGATTTATCGCCTACGGCACTCGATGCCCCGCCTTCTTCACTCCCTGCTACACCGTCTATGTCTGCTTCTGGCTCAAACGCCGATCTGAAACGGAAACGTGATGATGAGAATGGCGATGGTGATGAGACCCCGAGCGGGACTGGAGCTGCGGATGATTCGGTCTCGGACTCGAATAAACGGTTGAAGGAGGAGGATAGTCCGCCTCCTCCGCCGCCGCCGCCGCCTCCTGCTGGGGGGATACCATCGCTTAATGGAGATGTGGATGCGGTGATGGGTGGGGATATGGAGGGACTGAATGGAAGTGGGAAGGTGGAAGAGAGTGAAGAGCAGAGGGAGTTGAGGAGGCAGGAAGAGGATCTCATGCGGGAGAATGAGGAGGCTATGGCGCTCGAGATGGCGGATAGTGGTGGGAAGGGTGTTAATGGGAATGGTGCGGGGCATGATGTGGTTGTTGATGTTGATACGATCATGGAAGGGTTAGATGGGGTCGCGCGAGGGATACCAAGTCGGTGACCGAAGGGGCTAGGGAGAGGATGATTTGCGACCGATCTCTGGGGCAGAGGGGGCCAGGGGACGTGGGAACTGTATTTTGCATCTACTTGCCTCATCGCGCAAGTATCTAGCGAGCATATTCGTTCATGGCTATGGCTTTAGCTTCGCCCGGTGGAATGGAAAAGAAAGAAAGGAAAAGTGTACGAGTCTGTATGTACTTTTTGTATCATAAGATCGATCATACGGCGCCGTGCCATACCATATCATACCATACCATATCATCGCATACCATCCTGCAAAGCCATCAAAGCTCAAGCCTCTTCGTGCTCACTCAAGCAAAGTAAGAAAGCTAATGGACTTTGTCTGTCATCCAATACCGTACATACCTTAAGGGTAGCTACTCTACAAATCCGGCATTTTTGATCCTTTCCTGTTGCAATGCCTCCATCGTATCTCTCCCACTTCCCCATCCATCTCTCATCTACAATCCGACAGGCCCTGACGCCCTGCCCTCACGCCTGAGCAGCGAAGCGGGTAGCCCCACCTTTTCCCGGCGCTAGTCCTAAAGCATCCTAGAAGCTGTTTCTGGACGACAGGGGCCATAGCTTTGTTGCACATCGCACTTTTCGAGCAAGAGGGCGATTCTCGCTTAGGTTGGTGAACTGAGGGGAGGGGATTTTTCGACGAGGAGCGCGATGGCCAGGCTGCGCTTGGAAACTGGTCACGATCCAATACACAACATCGCATGGATTAATCTGCCTTCGGCAAATCTACCTCACTATCTTCTCTTGATAATTGTAATCATTTCGCGATGCGCTTGTTTTGCATAGGTATGCGCGTGCGTGTGTTCGGGGGAGGATGCGCCGGCCGCGGTCTTGACTCCTGAGTTTGGGGGGCGGTTGAGCATAAGGTTGCTGTAATTGCTCGATGGAACGCCATTGGTAACTCAGAATATGAGCCATGTTTGAGTTAGCAGGAGCGGTTGTAGGGATAGTGTCCCTACCTGATGTGCTTCCTTCTTCGTTCTTTGAAAACCCAGTACATCTCGCTCTCTTTCCTTCTATCTTGCTCTTCGCGACTTCATTATGTCTTCTTCCTTCCTTGTTCCTCTTCTTTTTTGCATCAATCGCTCACGAAATTAAGTCACCCTCGGATCGATGAGTAGCTCATCCTGTTGCAATGCATTCTGCATTTGCTTCTCCTTGCCTCGTCGGGTACGATGCAAGTCTGCCGGTGGCGCTCGATGTGCAGTCGGGCGTCCTGGCTGTGCATGACAGCACAACACACTCCATTCCATCGCATCGCCATCCATTACTGATTTTCCAACATGTTGTTTCCTGTCCTTCGATACACGACCCTCTTAATTGGCCATTTTGTATCGTGCAATTGTCTCCGCACTATCGAAGTGTCGGATGTCAAGACACAAAACGGCAAGGCTGCAAGCATTGTGCGTTGTGTTTGATTGTGCTGGTAGAGGTTCTTGTCTCTTCGCTCCAAAGATCAGTGACTTACTAAGATTTAGCTAATGCTTTGCCCCGTAAAGTTACAACGACTGAACCCTCGCCCATTTCACGAGCTCCTAGCCTTCATTTCCAATTTTCGGGTTTCGACGATGGCGGGCATTTCCTGGAAATGGAACTGTAAAGGACCTTCTCCCGACCTCCCTCCTCCGTCTGAGTGCAATCTTTGCGGTTCGCCAGGTGTACTCAATAAGAGATGCCTATGCAAGTCTTGCGCGACGTTGCGAATTTTGAGCAATTACAACAGTCCACCTTGAGACTCTGCCCTAAAGAGTCCGAAGACTACATTCCAAGATAACGCCATGTCCTATAAGAGTGGCATGCAATTGTATTCCGAGGGTATACTGGATCTTCATAAATATTCCATCTCGTGTTCACTTTTAGAAAAACCACTCGCAGATATTTTGAGAATTCTTGAGCATGACTACTGTTTCGTTACTACGTAAATTCCTGGCTAAAGGTCTTTTTATCATTGAAGCTGATTATAAATACCAAAGCGAAAAGCAGCTGAAGGATGGTTTGAAGAGGTTGGGCCTTAAAGCGTGCAACACGTCTGCTGATGGAGCCCACATTGTGCAAAACCAGAAAGAAGGTCTTGGAAGTGTAGAAACCACCACAATTCGTGGACGAGGGTGGTCTGCGCCGGAGCCAGAGGTTGAACAATGGCGGAAAGACCATCCGGCGGGTGTGAGTACAATACAAGATTATTCTTGTGAGTCTCAATTAGTCAAAACTTTAAGATTTACTGATGAGGGTTTCTTGATCACGCACAGGTCCACCGTCTACCCCGTCAGGTATGGGCTACTACAGTCCAGCATATATTGCGTCTCCGATCTAACGTTATACCCAAGACCAGGAAGCCTGGAGTCCTGCCGCACAAAGTTCACCTGAGCAGCGCAGAGAAATGCTAAGCGAGGATGTACCGGACCTCCGAACACTCTGTGGTTCCTGTGCTCCAATGGTCCCAGCTGTCTTTCTACCCACTCTGCTGACTACTTGCCGATTTCGCAAGCACATTTTCCCTGCAGATACTTTCCTCGCTCTCCATTTCCTCTCTATCCATCCTTTCTTCAGACTCATGATCCTCTATCCGAATCCCGTACTCGGATTCCTCCTCGATACAAGCAACTCTCATCTTCCACTCCTTCTCAACAGCCTCCTTCCTCACATTCCCCATCTCCTCCTCCCAAATCCCTTCAGTTCTCCTAGTGTTTTCTCACTCGTCAACCTGGCTAGAGTTTCATCGCGAATCGCACTGAGGATAGCTTCGTTAATGGCTTTGGCATGTTCTTCTTTCCAGTGCATTTCGCTGTTGAAGCGGTCTTCGGAGGATTCGTGGGCTTGCTTCATGATTTGGATGCGTACGAAGGACTCATTTTTGATGCTATCGATCTGGGCTTGAAGTTTGGCTGCCTCGAGGGAGGCGAGGCCGGCGATTTGGGACTCGCTGTAGAGGGGTGTTGTGGGTGCCATTGGTAATTTTGCTGTCCCAGGGGTGTCGGTGGCTCGGGAATGTTGGCGTGGTTTTGAGGTTAAGAAATGACTCTGTAGAGAGATACCTGGGCTGGTATGTAGCTATGACTCTCTTTCAACGTCTACGAGTTCGCCTAGCTTAAGAATCTGAAGATCCTGGTGACACCTTCTTTATCAGGGGTTGAAGGATGAGGAAAGATCTGGACGATTAAAGCGTCTGACGACAAGGATCCCGGGTAATGATAGAGAAACCTGAACGCAAAGGCCTTTAAGTGCTTTGAGAAGTTTTCCAGATCAAACACGATCAGATCTAGAATGGGGTAGAATATCAAAACGCCATCAAATTTGCTGCTGATTCTCACGCCTGAAAAACAACCATAGACATGAGCTGCGCAAACGAATTGAATATAATTAATGCGAGCCGAAAAATACTTAACTATGAGACAAAGCCGTTGAAATGAAATCATGGGGTTGCTCGAGTAATTCAAGTACCGGTACTTTGCTACCGCCAGAAATGAGATTCCTCTGCATCAACAGCGCTCCAAAACCACCTCGCTTAGCTCACCTCGCCAAAACAAACACATCCGTAACCTGCCAAAAGAAAACACCAAAAAATAAGAAGCCAGAAACAGAAACACCCGACCACTTGCGCCTTCCAAAATAGAAGAATGAGAATGGCTTTCCAAGATAAAGGCAAAAAAGATATGCGCGACTGAGAATGCCGACGAATCAATATCAACACCCGAGCATACCTTTTCGAAGTTCGCTACTACTTGAACAAGTCAGATTTCGCTACGTCTTCACAATCTAGCCAATAAGCCAGGCAAGCCAGCCACTATGACGTCCTTGATTGATGGTAGAGAATTGCTTATTTCGTTAGATGAGGTGGCTTGAAATTAGGAAAATATTGGGTTGGGTCGCCGGGCTGTGGCGAGGTGAGTGTGCTGTGTGGGCGCGAAGAGAAGTTCACTTTGGATGGGTTTTTCTTTGACTATGTCAGAAAATTATGGAAAGTTTGTAGTATTTGAGTGCTTGTTTATAATGCCTTTACTTCATTCTGATTTCCATGGAAGCTTTCAGGCAAGATTTTCATGGTCGGTTAGTTTAAGAGGGACGTATCTGGCATGAGACTGGATACAGGCAGCAGAAGCGATGTGCTAAGTCCCAGACACCAGGTATTTGCCCTTCGTCTATTTATCATAGAATCTTGTAGATTCGTACAGTTGGGACTTATTCCTGTAGCGGAGCGACAAGGGAAATCTAGCTTCTCGCCTCGAAGCTTGAAAAGTCAACAAAGCCGATGTGGAATCTGGAATAGCCGCGGAAGCTGGCTAAAACTTGGTTTGCTTATGATCTAGGTCTATCATTATATTGTATGGAAAGTAGACAGACAGTCTCAGATAGATGAACATATCTGACTCAAAGCGTCACGATTCATTGTTCCGATTCATCATAAATGACCATTGAACCCTACCTGGAAAGCCACATCAACATTCCTAGCTTCGACATCACTAAAGGAACCAGAAGTGATATTTGAAAACGGAAGCAGCAAAAAAAGCAGGACGAGATGACAGGCATATTCGGCAGTCCGCTACGCATGCCCGCTCCTCCAGCTCAGTTTCCCGTCAATTGGTCCTCGCAATCTGGAGCCAACCCATCCAGCTGAAGCCGCCCTGCATCCTCTCGAAGACCTCGAGCCAAGCCATCTGCAACGAATTCATTTCCCCCTTATGAGTCCATCCCCCGACCGCGCCCCGATTTCACCATTCCCAACCCAGGAATACACAGCCTACCAAGATCCAGACCCAGCCAACGCTCATTCACTGTCGAAAAAGAGATCCCCGACACGACTGTGGATACCATCTTCAGCTCAGTCCAAATCCGAGCACTCTTCGACCAAACATCGGATGCTCTGAACGTTCAGCACCAAACTATCCTCCGTGAAAGTCCAATTTGGACTTCGCTGATGTAGGCTGCATATGCTGAGGAGCAGGTGCGGTTGAATAGAGAGTCTGATGCCAGGATTCGGGTGATGAGGGAGGGGTGATGGCGAAGAGGAGTTGATAGGGGAGATAGTAGAGCGGAAGAGAGAGACGCATGGTGCACTGTTACGGAGGAGGGAGAAGGAGAATTGAGCAGGTGAGAATGTGGCTGAGCTGGAGAAGTTTGGGCTGGTTGTGAAAGTTGTTGTTGAGGCAATGTTGGAGTGAGGCAGCTAGCTATGCGTGGAGGACTTGCGACTTGGCTGGCTGAGTTTGGTGAGATGTATTGCTGCAGCTGTGCCTCAATTTGATAAGGAGTTGGGAAACATGGGATCGTTGAATTTGGTTCTGAGTCGATATCGCTTTGGGCCTTGGGTTTCACAGACACTATTGTCAGGACGTGTAGCTCATGACGTTCGTAGCCGCAATATGAATAGCATGGCGTACTGCGCCACAGAATCTTCCGAATATTGCTCAAAAGCCATGTTTAACGACACTGAAAGGGACTTGAAGTGTGGTTCTGCGGAAAGTGTGGACATTGAGAGTAGTAGAATTATGAGGATAGGCATTCCACCATTTAATCTGTGAGGGAGCAGCTTTGCTGTACCTGAAAGTGTTGCAAGATTAAGGCACTTGTCTGCTGCCAATTGTCATTATTAGCAAGCCCAAATATTGCTGAAATGCACTCGGACACAATAAATTCGACGAGTTGACGTTACGCTTAATGCTGTCCTACCATATTCGTGCCATACGCCATTACCAACCAGATCCCCATGCTGCTTTCCAGTAGCAACAACCTCCAGACTCCAGAGCCCATGCATTCCTACCAGTGATTTCATTACGGTCATTTGTGCCACACAGGTCAAGACATCGTCGTCGCCAATCATGGCTCGCCCAGAAGTCTAGCTGTGATATCTCCCATATATGCTTCCTCAAGCTCGTAGTCCTCTCCGTTATTCCGGTCGATGCTGACAAAATTGAAGGCATCGACTACTCGGTCCAGTTCGAATCCCATGGCTACAAATCTGTCGATCAGGTCTCGGTTGTATCCTTGGTATCTAATCTAGCATTAGCGTAGTCTTTCTATTTCGAATAGAAGCGTACCGAGCAATCAGCATCCTCTCCTCCTCTTCGCGAGACAGAACCTTTTGGGATTTTGGCTGAGATGAAGCAGGCTGCGAGGCTGTGGTAACCTCCCATTGTGTTGACTTTGGTGCCGAAGCATGCTTGATAGCCCATTCTCTTGCAACCTTCTGGAATTGTTCTGGATGTTTCATGAGCATACTCGCTACCTCTGCATCTTGCGGATCTTTGGGCTCGGGTGTGCTGAGGAGGGATTGGAGGGAGAGAAGGGCGGATTTGATGGTGAGGACTGGTGACCAAGCCGTTCCAAGAGTATCGAGACAGATGGCACCCTGCATTGTTCTTAGCTTCACAGTATTCAAGAGAGTCAAGGCATGCATACCGTTTGACTGCTAACGTTTGGGTGCCACAGCTTTGTTTGAAACTTCATGACTGGGGGCCGGAATGGGTATTCATTGGGAATAGTGATGTTCACGACATAGGTTCCGCCTTCATACGGGGTATCTGGAGGACCTGGGAAGGAGGCGTGCAGATGTGAAAGATCTCCATCTGCAGCCTCGCAGAATATCTTGGACTGGGTATCATTCTGAATGTCTGCCAACTCCTTAGCCACTCTTCGCAGTCTATTAGATGCCATAATCGACCGAGAAGTAACTTTGGAGAAACAGATGCTCTCAATCTTCTTTCAAAAAGTGTGAAGGTGATCTTCGGAACTAGGTCTTGATTGTATAAGGCTCGAGTGCAGTTTGACGGCGTGATTCGAGGATATGCCCAGGGTGCCGTGGATTGGAGATGGAATTAAATGGATGAAGTGAACGCAGGGTTGGCTTGCAGGACAAGTTTTCGTAATCTATGGGAAGTTAGAGTGTGAGGAAAACTGCTTTGATAAGCTAGATACAAAGTTGAGTAATGAAGTAGTGGAAATGCTGGCAAGGCACTCGAGGGAAGCCTTACCGTGGGGTGAGTTGGTTGTGCTGGCGGGGTACACTCGGGCGACTCGAGTTGCTTCTGAAGAAGATTGAGAAGTTGCTTTCCTTTGTGACTGCTCCAGAATGAGACTGTTCTATTTGCAGACGCAGACTGAACGCTTCTCTTTCATGGATATGGCCGAAGGTGGGTAATGTCTCAACGTGGTTCCAGTGGATGTTACAGCTCCTCGAGCATTCGAGGCTGTGAATGTCATCGGGACTTGATGCCTCAAAGTTCCGACTGTATGCCTGATCATCAAGGCTGCAAACGAGGCTGCAAGCTTAGCGCGGATCCGAGCTGCCATTCGCGTCTCTGTCGCCTGCTGAGCTTCAAGCTGGCGCCCCTTCCATTACAAACACCGAATTCCTTACACCATCCATCCATCAACCTCAAATTATCGATTAGACCAAGCGGGTCTCTTCGGTACTTCAAACCTTCATTTCTTGTCATAGCAGCGCTTGGAAAACGCTGTGGGCACGATGGTAAGCTTCTTGACGATGGGCTGAAGACCAATATTGACAACATCAAAGGGAAATCAACAGTCCGGGCTCGGAGGAGCTGGTCAAGGCGGAGACAACAAAGATGAGAAGGACAAGAAGGTATGGGAGGATTGTTTCGCATGATACACCTGATGATGCTAATGATTCGTTGCAGAAGGAGAAGCCCAAGTACGAGCCACCACCACGTCCAACAACCAGAATCGGTCGCAAGAAGCGCAAGGCCGCTGGTCCAAATGCTTCTGCCAAACTCCCCGCCGTCTATCCTACCTCCCGATGCAAGCTGAGGTACCTTCGAATGCAACGAATTCACGATCATCTGCTGTTGGAAGAAGAATACGTTGAGAATCAAGAACGGTTACGAAAGGCAAAGGCTGCGAAGGAAGGAGGTGCTCCAGTTGCTGCCGCCAGCGACCCTGAGGCCCAAGATAGAAATGCCGACGAGCGCGGAAGAGTCGATGATATGAGAGGTAGTCCGATGGGTGTTGGAACTTTGGAGGAAATGATTGACGATGATCATGCCATTGTCTCCAGCACCACAGGCCCCGAGTACTACGTCTCCATCATGTCTTTCGTCGACAAGGATCTGCTGGAACCCGGTGCAAGTGTTCTACTCCACCACAAGTCCGTTTCCATCGTCGGTGTTCTTACAGATGATGCGGATCCTTTGGTCACGGTTATGAAGCTAGATAAGGCTCCTACAGAGTCATACGCGGATATCGGTGGTCTGGAGTCGCAGATTCAGGAAGTTCGGGAGTCGGTCGAATTGCCACTTCTCCACCCAGAGTTGTACGAGGAGATGGGTATCAAGCCTCCGAAGGGTGTCATTCTTTATGGTGCGCCAGGTACAGGAAAGACTCTGCTCGCAAAAGCTGTTGCAAACCAAACAAGTGCGACTTTCTTGCGTATTGTTGGTAGTGAGTTGATCCAGAAGTACTTGGGTGATGGGCCACGGCTTGTCAGACAACTTTTCCAGGTATGCGTATTCCGCTTTGATGCTATTTTTGACGCTAACTTGTACAGGTTGCTGCTGAGAACGCCCCTTCAATTGTGTTCATTGACGAAATTGATGCAATTGGTACCAAGCGATACGAGTCTACATCTGGAGGAGAGAAGGAAGTCCAAAGAACTATGTTGGAGCTTCTCAATCAACTGGATGGTTTCGATGATCGAGGAGATGTTAAGGTCATTATGGCCACGAACAAGATCGACACTCTTGACCCTGCCCTCATCCGACCTGGACGTATCGACCGAAAGATCCTCTTTGAGAACCCCGATCAAGTCACCAAGCGCAAGATCTTCACTCTTCACACATCCAAGATGTCTTTGAACGAGGATGTCGATCTGGAAGAGTTCATCAACCAAAAAGACGATCTTTCTGGTGCTGATATCAAGGCTATTTGCTCTGAGGCTGGTCTGATGGCATTGAGAGAGCGCAGAATGCGTGTCCAGATGGCAGATTTCAGAGCTGCAAGAGAGCGTGTTTTGAAGACGAAGACCGAGGGTGAGCCGGAGGGATTGTACTTGTAAGAAGCATATAGTGGATGGAAGGGAGGATAGAGCGATTGCTTCTCTTCGTGGAACTTGTATTCTAGAGAGGATCGTAATGCATCACAGATGATGACATACCGGCTTTGCCCAAACTTCCTTGTCCATTTGTCCTCTATCTGAAGTCTGCAATGGATCCCGGGAAATCTGTTTCAAGGCGAAGCCATACGTTTTCGCCAAAGACAGCTGTTGGCTGGTCTCGTAGCACAGCACAAATTCCCGCTGATCAATTAAAGTGACAAATACTTTTTTCCTGTACACGTTATCAATGCTTCACTGCCAGAAGAGAAGTAGGAATCAATTGTCTTGTTTTGAGATCAGGATTACCTCCTGAATGAATATAAGAAATATAAGCGACTAGGTGGTCGGTGGAAGGAAGGATGGATATATGGATAAGTGCATTGATCTCAACGATATTCACAAATAATTAATAGGTAACCTGAATTGCCAACACTTGCAGTCCCATTTGTCCTTGAGCTTTGGAATTCATTCCTTCCTTGCTTATCTACGTGATATGTCCATTTCTCTGTATTAGACTTTATCAGTTTCAGCTGTGATTGTTGATTGTGCAGATGCGAGAGACTTCTTTGCTTTTTCTGCTCTGCTGTAAGATCTTAGCTTACTTTTACAGCAACTCTCACTTTCGTTTGGGAGAGAAAGTCCTGAAAGTGGCATTATTATTCTACAAGATATAGTCTCAGGACATTTATTTAGGTGGAACTTGATGTGATGGTTTGAAATCTCACTTTCTTTTCACTAGTGAGAGCCGTACATGGAAAGGAAAGCTTGGATTGGAATTGAGTAGCACTCGGCACGTAAAAATGCACACACTCAGCAGGCCACCATCATCTATCTCTACATATTCGTCGATATTTTTCAAGTTATTCAAGACTGACTTCAAAAGAACAGGTGAATGTACAACAATAGAACAAAAGAAGACTATCAATAAACTTACTTCAATCAGAGCTTCAATCTTCCGTACCGTACGTACACTCTCGCTTGTAACATCCACGTCCCACACCAGTCCTCTCCCCCCCTTACAAAAACCAAAAAAGGGGAAACACAAAAAAATAAAAAGTGAAGAAGCTCTCCTTTCCAGAAGAAGCAACCTCGGGGATTGAGCCCGAGGTGGGGCTCGAACCCACGACCTTGAGGTTTGTACTTTTATGTGATAGAATATCTCATCTCTCCAATCTTGTGAGAAAGGGTATGTATTCTGAGTATAAGAGCCACACGCTCTACCGATTGAGCTACCCGGGCATTGAATTGGATGGGTTGGTATGCGTGCGAACTGTGTAATTAGGTAGATGAAGGGATTGGCAAGGGTTGGTGGGAGGGTGTGGAGAATGTAGTGTGGATAACGGTGAAAAGTTTGAGAGAAGAGATTTTCTGCTTGGGGTAAGCGGGGACACCGCTTTTTTGTGGAAGACAATGTTCTTTTATTGGGTATGTTTGCTTGGATGCGGTCTGTCTATATTTTCAGTTTTGATTTTGATTGCTCAGTGTCCCATCACTTCCAGTGTCTTTGGTCTGATATGGTCTCTTGAGGCTGGGCTGGCTCATGTGAAGGTAAACACTGTAAGCGAGCACGGGCTTAACGAGCTGCCTCTCGGCCTTCCCTTTACTTCGGATCAGGGTTATCAAATCAGTGTGTAGAGTTGTAACTCTCAATTTAGCAGATCTAAAAAATCTAAGCGTATTGCAAACGACTCTCATCCCATCCCGGCTGCAACGCACTCCAATCCTTGTTGAACTCGAAATCCGTCTGGTAGGCACCATACGAGATCAACTTCACGGTATCAACCTTCGCGCCCTCATCCGTCATAGCCCAGAGACTCAACGCCACAGTATTCAATCCTCTATTATTGATCACCCCCGGCGGAACCGGGAATCTCGTCTGCGGTCCAATATGCGGCACGTACTTCCCATACTGATACCCATTGACCCAAATCATAACTCTAGCCACCGTACCAACTGGAGCACCGAGCTCGATACCAAGTGGAACATCGAGATCAGAATCGATGTTAAGGTGGAATGTCGTGGTGTAGAAGCGTAGCCCGGAAGTGCTGAGACCAGTCGACGGGCCGTTACGGTCAAACGAGGAGTCTGGTGTGAAGCCTGGGAGATGCCAGCCTAGACGTTCGGCGTACAAGCCGCCTTCATTCATAGGGCCACGAACGGGATCGAGGTTCTTGGACCCGCCAGCGTTGCCCTGGATTTTCCACTGAGTGAAGCCGGTTGAGCTGGTGGTTTTGGGGAGGAGTGATGCGCCGAGGATGCCGCGGGGATTCTCAACGCCTTTCGCGGTAGAGGTTTGGTCGTGGCCGTGGTAGTCTACTACTACTGTGAGGAGGTTTTGGCCGGATTTGAGAGAGGCTTTGGGCAGGGTGAGAACGGATGATGTGGTTGTCAGGGAAGCATTGCCGACGTTGCCACCGATGAGATCGCCGTTGAGCCAGGCGGTCCAACCAAATGCTAGACCACCAGAACAGGTAATGTCTACAGATGTGTAGTTTGTGCCAGTGAAGTATCCGCGGTAGATCTTGGCACCTGTATAGAAGCTGTAATCGCTTGAGAAAAGGACAGGCTTTGTCAAAGGTGCCACTGGGCTGAGAGTTGTGGACTTGTTGCATACAGCCCACTTCGTGTCATCGTATGATGCCAACTTCTCTGGAAGAGTATCCTTGGAGCGCCAGTTTGTAAGAGCGGGAAGAGAGATTGTTCGATCTTTAGCTCCTGGGATCTGTGCTGTGACCGACCCATAAGAGGTCTTTGTCGCACTCAAGCGTATCCCATTCCAATCGATGGTTTGGATGTCGGAATTTCCAGTGTAGACCTCGATGGTTGTCGCATTGTCATTGTCGCCAGATACGTGTACAACACCGTGGGAGACATATGCACTACGGATCAGGTAAGGACCCAAGACAAAGATCTGCTCATCGGGCTTGACATCTGGATTGAGCGTTGTGGGTGGAGCCCAGAATTTCCAAGCGGTTTCTTGGTCGAGAAGATAAATCAGCACATTGCCAAACTTGACAACTGTCTTTCCAGTTCCTTGGGTGTATGTGAAAGTTGTTGTGCTATTCGTCGACTCGACTACGACTTCAGTAGACCCTTCAGTGCTGTGAGCAGTATCTGTAGTGCCAGTCTTGATGGCAAATTGACCGACTTGGCCCGGCTTGAGGTACAGAACAAGGACGTCGACATCAAAAGTCCCGTAGGTCAACACATCTGCTGAAGAGTACAGTAGTGTGTTTTTACCAAAGGTATAGTCTGTGACAAGGATCTTGCTTTGGCGTCCATCGAGATTGATATTTGGCACAGTAACGACACCTGCAGAGGTATTGAGACTGGCAGAGAAAGTTGTTGAGTCTCTTGATTTGGATGTCGCTTGCTGTACGGTGTAGAACGCGGCACCTGTGTCGGGATTTCGAAGCTCCCATGTCCAGATCAACGGGGTGGATACCTATGATTGTTAGCTGAGAATGCACGGGCGGATTGTTCCAGGACTTACAGCATATCCAGTTCCATTGCCAATCATGTCTGTCTTCAGGAGGTCTGTGGACACTCGTGTGAACAGACTTATCAGCTTGGTCTGATAGAATTTATCCTGGATTTGACGAGTCTCTCTGAGAGGGGCAGAGTAGTCATAGGAAGTGTAAACCACGGGAGCAGCGGCTACGGATTTCAGTAGATGCAGTGATGAGGAGTAAATGTACTTACAGTGACCCCAGTTGGTTCCTCCCCACGCCATGTAAAGACTCAGAAGTGTCGTTCGCTGCGCAATGTTGTTTTTGTAGTAGACATCCGCAAATGCTGGATCGTGTTCTGCAGCACAATCATCGTAGAAGCTTCCACCCCAAGGGGTGAAGTACCCGGCTTCAAACTCTGCCAGGTACTCCGGCTGGGTATAGGAGTAGTTTTGGAACCACTGGTAATAATTTCTAACCAGGTTGAAGCCAGTGTTGATGTTTGTGCATGAGAATCCGCCAGGGTATGAATCGAGGGCGTAAACGTTTACAGCGCCGCCTACGTTCTTCACGAAAGTTAGTATCGTCGCCAACCAGAAATGGTAAGGAGGAACTCGAGATTTCCCGCCCAATTACAGAAATTTGCTCGTTTTTGAAGATGGTACGAACCTGATAATCTGTGCTCCATGACTGCGAACGCATACCCTTCTCATTGTGTGTTGACGGCACTGTAATTCCAGCTTCCAAGAATGCCTTCTTGATCTGCTCCATGTAGATGACCAAAGTGTTCGTGGCAACGTGAGAAGTTTCTTGGAGCTCGTTCTCATGCTGGTTCAAAATGACGGGTCCGCCCTTCGTGATCTCGTTCCTCGCAATGATCTCTCCAATCTGGGTTATCCATGGTAACCAAGCTTGGTGGTATGTCTCATCGCCGGTCCGCAGGTTACCCAGGCTTCCGTCAGATCCCCAGAGTGCCAATCCTCCTCCATTTGTTTCGGCATTGCAGTATGGTCCTGCTCTGGCAATGACCCAAAGCCCTGCTTCTTTCGCATAGTCAAAGAGCTTTTGAACATCCTTTCCTGAGGTTTCGAAGTCGTAAACGCCTTTCGATGAGGAATGGTAAGACCAGAAGAAGTAGACACTGAAAGTATTAGCTGAAGTCCCTAGACTCTTGAAGCCACGTACCTGATAGTGTTGAGTCCATTGGCTTTGAACTTATGGAATATGTCCAACCACATTTCCGGCACTGGCATGCGCTGATAATGGACTTCCCCAGAGCTGAAAGAGGTAAGTATCTCTATCAGCAGCATATTCGGAAGACTAACAAGATGAAGACTCTGCTGCCATTGACAGTCAAACTGTATGGATCCCATGTTACGGCCGTTTGCAGGCCATTATCTGTCGCGAAACCACCCCACAAAAGGGTGGAAAGCACAGTGAAAAGGTGGAAGAAACGCATTTTCAAGAACTGGGAATTGCCCAAAGTCGATGAGGTGCTGCATTGTGCTATTTCGGCAGCGTGACATTAGTTTTATAGCAATCAATTTGTGTGTATAGCAAATGTTACATTAGAGGGACATTTCATGACGAGCTTCTCCCTGCTGTCAATGTACGTGATAGTTCACCCCACTTGCCACTTGGGATGGGTTGGAAGTATAATTGATTGCATTTCTTCCAGCAATCAGATGCTCAACAGAGGCCGGTCATGCCTGGATATGGTTGGCGCGCATACCGGATGAACTGCATAGGATGGATGGAAGCGGAGGTAGAAGCACACGAGGTATAGTCAATGGCGGGTCGGGGATGGATGGGGAAGGAGAAAATTACCCCAGAGTTGAGAAATCAAGCGAAATCAAGCTCTTGCGGCCGGGCTCGGCAAGACATGCGCCGAGGAATTGCTGTCACGTGCCAGGTACGGTGGTTGGCGACGACGATCCCCCTCTTTCGAAGGTTCAAGGTTCGTGGAGAATGCATCTCTGACCTCGACTTGTTCGTATCTCGCCCGAAGATCAAGTGCTGCGCCGCTCAATATTAACATTTCCATCTATCCGGGAGCCGAATAAGCGAGACCATCGAGGAGGGCTGGACACGTCGTGCAACTCAGTCCTTGATGCGGCTATGGCAAAGGGACTTTGGGCTTTGAACTTCACAGACGGAGCATAAAGTTTCAGATCAGCATATATAATTCTACATTGACTCAAGAGGATTGTCGTGAAGTGTAATATCGACAAAGATGTTACAAGACCGACGTCTTGTACCCTCACTTCCCTACATGCACAATAATCTTCCCTTTGCCCCCACCACTCTTCAAAGACTCGATGGCCTTTGGGACATCCGCGTACTCAAAAGTCTGCTCAACAGGTACTTTCACCTTCCCTTCAGCGATCCACCGCGCAATCTGCTCCAAATCACCCCTACTATTCTTCGTAAAGAACGCCTCGAATTTCCTGCTTCCACCGCCTAGAATTCTCGGTAGGAACAAACGACTCGCGTATATTCTAGCCGTCTCAAGAGATGCGGAACCACCCACTTGCACGAACTTGCCTTCTGGTAATAAGAACTTGTCTGCCCTTGTGTACAGATCCGACGGGGATGTCCCGACATTATCGACAACGAGGGAGTAGACGAGTCCGACATCGACCAGCCTCTGAGTGACATCCTCCTTTGTATAATCAATGACCTCGTCAGCTCCAGACTGTTTACACGCCTCAATCTTCCCCGTCGAGCACGAGACCGAAATGTGACAACCAACCGCCTTAGCAATTTGAATACCAAATGTCCCAACAGACCCTGATCCACCATTAATGAACACCCTGTCCCCCTCCTTCACATTCGGCACAATAGTCTGATACGCGGTCAACCCCGCTGTTCCCACTCCCGCAGCGAGATCCTCATCCAGTCCATCAGGAAGGACCGCACACGCATCATATGCCGCAACGACGAACTCTCCCAAGGAGCCAAATTGACCTGGTTCTAATCTCCCGAAGACTCTATCTCCGACTTTGAACACGTCTGTTGAACTTCCGAGTTTGACGACGCGGCCGCTAAAGTCCATTCCTGGTGTTGCAGGCTTGGAGACCATGAGATTGTTGATGAGGGGTGACATCTCGGCGATTTTGTAGTCGGCCGGATTGAGACTCATGCTGGTAACGGCGACGAGCATTTGAGGCTGGGTGGGTGAGAAGGGCGGATATGGGGTGGAGGGGTTCAGGTGGATGGTTTGGGGGAGGGGACCATTGGAGGTGCTGTATTGCCAAGCGCGCATTGTTGGGGTGGTAGGAGCTGCCATGGTAGAGTGAAAATTCGGAGGCTGTTTAATTCGGAGGCTTGAAGGATTAGATTTGGGGTTCAGTGATGGAGGAATCAGTTGAGATTGAGAGCTCGAAATGTGTAATGTTGATCTGGGTGAGGTAATGAGGTTTGGAATGGTGACGTGATGCCTTCTTCGCTTGATGTGTACGGAGGTGGACGAAGATTCTGCAAGGAAACTTAGAAAAGTGGATTGAGTGGCGTCTTCGCTAAGTCTCGCCTAGAAAAGGGGTGAAAACAAATGAACGCGAACAGCTGGTTGGAGAGTTGCGGCACGATGCACTTGCTTTGATGGAGAAGGTATTTGCTATGGACATTCTAACTTTGGTTCTTTGACTGCATGGCTTTGTGGGAGTTCAATTGTTCAAATCGGCAAAGGTGCAAGCTAGCACCCATAGGTTAGATCCAACTTCGCCACGCCTGGAATGACAGTGTGGCTGGACTTCTTTGATACATCAAAATCGGTAGTGATTATTCCTAAGGATGAAGTTTTGATTTTACAGTCCATCCGATGGTAAGTATGCCTGTCATTGTTGACTAATCCTGGATAGCTGCATACTGGAGATGTATGCAAGACGCAGAATGACAGGCAAGTCTACAATTAATCGACCAATGATAATGACTCTCGTTAGTCTCTATTTTAGTCAAGCTCTATCCATATAGAGACTCCCAGCCAATCGAAAGGCATCATCTTTTATGCCAAGCCTCAAATATATGAATCATGCGGCATGAGGCTACTTGTCAACGCGTGCTGATCACCTAGCGACATAAAAGGAGCACCAGAAGCTTTGAACCATTCCAAGCCAATCATTCTTTCTGAGGTCAATCCGAAGTCTCGGACCCCAGCTCTCATCGCACATCTTCCACATCCCCACCTGCCACTTTCACCGAGCACTTCGCCATTCGCACAGAGCAAAAGAAGAACTATGAAGCAGGAAAATCGTGTGAAGCTAAAGAGGGAGCGGAGTCCCGAGAACGAGGAAAATGCGTTGAGAGGATTAAATAAGAAGATTAAGATGATTGCGTAAGTTGCTGCCCTATTCTTGAACTTTCTGCTTGGGTACATCAATGGCTGACACCAAATGCTAGATCTGCGACAGCCAATGGCAGCTCACACGAAGCAAAATCTCAATCTGCAATATATTCGGACAGCTTGGAAGATAGTAGCCGAGTTGCTGCCACTCCACACGCAACGCCAACTACAAATACCTCTGATGGCAGCGATCAACCACAACTCGAAGACAAAATCTCTCGTGATGAAAATCACTTGTCAGGACCCAAAGTTGAGCATCCAGATCATGCCAAGAGTGAGCCCAACCTAGACCATGAGTTCCAAGCTGCAAAGCCCAAGCCCAAGCGTAAGAGCAAATCCAAGGAAGCGGCTGCCCCGCCCCCACCGCCAGCCACCAAAATCGGCGACGCCTTCTTCGAGCCTGGTTGCCCATCAATCGGATGCTTCCTCCCAGCAAAGACAAAAGGCATGAGACGTCCCGAGAAGAAGGATATGATCTGGAGATGTCATTGGGAGGGATGTGATAAGATCAATTGGTCGCTGTATCGGCTGAATAGACATATCAAGGAGAAGCATACGCAGAATAAGTTTTGGATTTGCCAAAAGGAAGGACAAGCATACCCATCCAAGGAGGAATTTGAGGAGCATCAGAAGGAGACAGGTCATGTTAATACAGAAATGGGGAAGTAGATGGGCTTGAGGGCAGGTTTTGGGAAGAGAATATGATATGATACTTACTGTGGAGATTGTGGTGTGGGATTGTCTTTGGGCGATAAATATGCGGTGGGAAGTCTCATCAATGCCTATTACGATTACTTTGGAAGAATAATGTCTTGAAGCGAGTGCTTCCAGGCCGTCTTCTTGCTTTCTTCGGATCAACTTGGTTCATGTAATTGGGATTCTTTGTACTTTGAAGCCATCACTTTGAGTTATATTCCTGTCCCATTTCAACTCTATCCACAACTTGTCTGGCTGCCTGAACTCTACGAGTAGCTCTGTTCCTACCGGAAGAGGCTCATCGTCGATAAGAAGCATCGGATGAGCTTCTCGAATCTCATCGTGCAAGCTCATGAGCCATGGGTGGACTGTAGAAACATAGTCATGTACTGTGACAAAGCGAAACTCAGATGATGCCTCGACCAGTACGCTGATGAGATGTCAGCACTTCTCTCCTTCCTAATGTATATACAAAGCTGGCTGACCTGACAGCCTTTCCAAGCGGACGCTGAGTTCCACAACACTCCAACAGATGCGGACCCTCTCCCCAATCCTCCACATGGATCAAGTCCGGATTAGTTCCCCATCGAGCACTAGGAACGCACCACTCTGGAGAATCGGAGTGTTCGTGATACTCCAACCAGTTGTCCTCCCACCGTTCCAAGTCGTCCACACGGACCGTAATTGATGAGCATTTTGGCTCAAACATTGAAAATTGCGATATTTCGTGCCATGTCCCAGTGGCCGAGTCATAATACGGTTGTTGAGAGTCTGGACTATTGGAGATATTTGTCACCCAGATGGCGCTCCCGAGTGTTGGTTCATCGAGAGTCCATAGAAGGCGCCGGCTGTCTTGGGATGGGAGTATCATGGGGCGGTTGTTTTCATGCGAGATGTGAGTTGGCTCATATCGGCGGTAGCCTAAAGTCCCATTAGGATTTTCTGCACGGCCCTCTGGTGGATTGGACATTTTCACGAGGCCAGGAGCGAAAATACCCCAACAAGCCGTGGCCTATATTGTAACGAGGAGAGCTCGAAAATGTTTGGGCGCAACATGTCATTCATCGTTCCATGTTATGTAAGCCACATTAGCGTCGTTTTCAAGTGTTGGTACTTGGCCTTGGTATGGATCTATTTCGTGCCCAAAGTGGAAATCAAGAATGGTATGCTGTATCACTTGAGGGCGCTTTGCAAACAACCTGGAGCCTGTCAACAGTCTTCCATGGTACCTAAGAGTGTGCCATCAGACATCCGAATATATTCTTACGATGGTCAGATGTAATCCAAGTTACTTCACGTCAGCCAGTGACTGCCACATGGGGTGTCCGATCATCATAAAAGTGCTTTTCAATAGCTCTCTCACGAAATCCATTTCACCATCGCCATGCAGCATTCATGCCCTTCCCCATCTGTCTCAATCATTCTCCAAGTTTATATCCGTTTCCAAAACTCAAACCCTGGCCACCTATCATCCTTGTGTCCCGTCCTTCTCAAATGATCCGTCAACTTCTCCTCTTCCTTAGCAGAAAAGTGCCCACACTGTTGACAGACCCAATTTCGTCCCTTCATATGCGTAGTCTTGATATGCCGGTTTGCTCGCTCAATCGTGCTGTAATACTTGTTACAATTGATCCAAGCACAGGTAAAACGGCGTGTTGTGGTTTCTCGAGCGGCGTCAGGAGGGAGCCATGGGGAGCCAGATTGTGGCAAGTGAGGTTCGGGACGGTTGGATGGTGGTGGGATAGCAGGTATGCGAGTGAGAGGACGTCGAGGGGCAGGCAGATTGGCAGCTGGCTGAGGAGGAGGAGAAGCTCCGTAGAGTCGGATGACCAATGGACGGTTGCTGATATCTGCTGTCAGAGGTAGAGTCCGTACAGTGCCGTAGTGGAAGCCAGTAATTGTCGGGATTGTGATGAATGGAACATCTGACTGAGTTGTAGCAGGATGAGCAGAGATCCAGCTGTCTTGCGTGACATTGTACTGTTGTTCGGCACTGCTGCTCATTATTAGAGATCCGTGCATGACCTTGATATATGAGAATTGGTTCGTTGGCATACCTGAATACACGAGCCTTCTTCGGTAGAGGTCCCTCATTTTCCTCATCTTTTATCTCAATCTTTCTCTTTCCCTGAGAAACGTTCGCCTGCTCTTGTTCCTTCTGCTCGACAACACGCAACCGTCTCTTGATCTCGCGACGAAGTGCCATCTCCCTATCTCCTTTCATTACTGGATATGGAGTAGCGTCCATGTCGTGTACTCGTGGGCCCGTATCCCTGACCGTTAATTGTGAGTTTGAGGTCAATTGTGTTGTATTTGTTCTCATGAAGCTTTAGTTTGGTACCAAACTGTCTAATCCCGCTCGTAGCGTTGGAGCTCGGGTATGACTTGGTGAGGAAAAGGAGGAAAGATTAGTAGACTTCTTGACCTTCGTCTCGAGCAAGAAATTCTCGTAATGCGGTGATTTCTTTCACCCTTTGCTGACCTAGGGTACTTCCTTCAGGGTAGTTTGCTAAGAACGCCTTTCCGAGAGAAATGTGGGGAACCACATCAAATTAAGCGAGCTACTTTTTCAAGTGTAAACAAACCAGCCAGTCTGAAGATGGACACGGCCCGTCTCAAGATATACTCAATAATAGTTGTAAAATAATTAAAAAATTACTTAAACAGGAAGATTATCCGAACTGAAATAGTGTCCTCGAAGTGGACCTCATGAATGAGCGCTGTGGGGCCATATCTTGGCAAGTGTTCTTCCGCTTGACCTTCCACCTTCACCGGCTAGCCACTTTATTGCAACTTCTTTCGACACCTTCCAACATCAACGCACCTTACTTTCACACACATACAGCGGATACATACGTCACTTTCAATCGCAAATCAGAAAGACACAATGGCAGACTCCCGTCACCCACAACGAAGAGGGGCTTGCGTCGCTCGATAGCCCTAGCAAGGTTACTCCAAAGTCTCCTTCCAACCCAACGGCCTCTCCTTCTCAAGACCCAACCTCCCCAAACTCAGCTGCATACTCCACAGTGGCTCAAGCTGCTGCTGCAGGTGCTTGCAACATCATCATCCCTGCCTCTGCAGCACCATTGTTTGCCTCCTCTTACCATCCCACCGCCTCCGCATCCGCACCAGTCGTGACCACCGCCGCAGCCGTACCATCCGCCGTCAGCTCTCCCTATCCTCCCTACCCTCCCTACCCTCCTTACCCTCCCTAGCTCCTCGCCAAGTATTCCTCAACCATTCAGCAAGGTTACACCGCCGCCCCAGCCTCCCGTTATTCACCCCCCCCCTCTCCAGCTCCTCCAGCTCCCTCAGCCCCTTCAACTCCTCCAGCCCCTTCAATCTCCCTCCCCTCGTCCAATAAAACTGCTGCGGAAAGCAGTATAGCAACAAAGGCCGATACCATCTCTATCGAAATGAGAAGCACGGCGAGCGCGATCGGAAAGATAAGTTGTGTGGGCAGTGCAATAAGTGGATTGCTAGTGGATCGATGGCGAGGCATTTGAGGGATGTGCATGGGTCGTGAAGGTGGGGAGGCTATAAATTTGGTGGTGGATGAAGGGTGATTTGGAGGGTCACGGCGTGGAAAGGGAGCAGGATTTTTGATTGGGATTTGGGTGGTTGCTTTGGGATTGGCATCTTGGTGGAAAGAATCATCTTGGGTTTTATGTCTTGCTTCAGTAAGCGCTCTCAATCAACAAGGAGTTGCGGCTTGGATGGTGGGCACCTCATTGTATCATAATTCTGGAGAGGATATGATCTTTTTGGGACAGATGGCAAGTGGTCCTTCTTGAGTGAATTGAAGGATGCAAAATGATGGGACAGAGGAGAGTTTTAGATACCAGCGCAAATCCAACGAATCCAGAAGTCATTGAGAGCCCGTCGGAGCTCCATTCCGCGTTCGCTACATTTCTTGCTCCCGTGAAGGCTCGTAGTCTAGGTTCTAGCCTCTATTGCTATGATCAATTACCCCACGCCTTATCGAGTTCCTACATCTGTCGCACTCAAGACCAAGTACAGATCTTTCAAATTTTTGAAAGAGATTCAACGCATTCTTCTATTTGTACAATTTTCTCGGTCTCGAGACCTCCATCCGTCTAGCAAACACCTTAAATGTGTCTTGAGACTTTTCTCTCTTGTATACCATGACTCCTCCATTCCATACCAATTGGATTTCGCCCCAGACTATGTGTACAGATGTTGTACATACACCATCAAAATAGCTCCACCAAGGAATTCAAATGCTCGACCAATGCAAAAGATGAGGCATGAAAACCATCAATCCCAACCTGCTAGATAAGCCAAGCCTTATACCATCTTGTTGCCCCGGCTGTAGTCTCCCAGGCGTAACTCCTCAAAAGAAAACGGGCTCCAAGGGGCTTTGAAAGTGATGATCTGAAATACGTTGTATTGACTAGAAGTGCTTATCTCCTTCTCAACATGAGTGGTGAAGTTCAACGTGCTTGGTGTATTTGGAGATACTGTGACAGACTTCGGAAATACACCTTGAAAAGATGTAGGAGTGTGTGCAGAAGACGGAGCAATGCTGAGAGTTGCGCTGGGTTCGAATAGAGGAAGGCTTTTCTGCTCGGTCTTGACAGCTATCTGATCGTTGCGCCCGAAAAATTTCTGTTTTCGTTTCCAAAACCAAAACTTTCGTGGCGAATGCGGGTGCAGCTGATGTAGCCTGACTTGCGAGAATTGAGGTGCTGGAACTCACGCTAGTCGTGTTGATGTTAGCGGATTGTTCTACTTGCGATGTACTGAATACAGAGGATGTTGTTGTGGTGTTGAACATTGCGGAGGAATTTACTGTGGCTGCTTCACCAAATGTCGTGAAAGGAGCAGTATTAGAGTTGAATATCGACAAACCATTTGATTTCTTGGCGGAAGCCAATCCAGCGGTAGACTTGCCCCCAAATGATGCACCATTTGCAGGCATATCAAACATCGAGGAGCTTGGTGGCGCATTAGAAGCGAAGCCCGTAAATGCGAAGCCACTCGATGAAGCAGGGCCGCCAAAATTGGAAGCACCGGATGTGGCACCAGAAGCTTTTGTAGCAAATGGCGCATCAGAACCCAGTGCCAGAATACTTCTTCCTCCATCAGCGGTTACTCGATCCCGAATCTTGACTCGGAGGTATCCGATGCCCAGTCGATCAATCTTGGGTGTTTCGACCCCGGACTCGTCCTTTGTCGTCTTCACATTGACAGTAGCGCTTGGAGCAAACAGCAGGGCTTGTCCGATCTTCAATTTGACGATCTGATTGAAGACATTGTTGAGCTTCGATTTCGGATTCTTTGTCAAATCATCATCGTTGTCGAGTGAAGCTAAGTAAGCTCTCAGGCAGCGCAGCCAGTCTGGTGATGTGAAACGGTGAACGATTGTAATGGAGCAAAGATCCAGGAGCTTTGGCGATATAGAAGGCTCTTGTGTTGAGATGAAGACTCTTGTGCCCAAATGGCGTTGCAATCGGATCGAGAATAGGAGAGTGTTGGTCAAGGTAGAAGCTTCCGAGCCAGCGTTCATATACTGGCGTTTGTCAATACAGAGAGGCGGTCTCAAGAGATCAGGGATACGTACTTTGTGCGCCTCGTCGAGAGCGACGACTCTGCCAACATTCGTCTTCTGCTCCAGGAAGAGACTCAAACACATGTTGAATAGTGCGCATGCGCCTTCTGCTGTAACACACGGGCATGAAAGGTCGACAATGGTAAGCATTTCAGCCTGGTCTTGTTAGCTACAGAACGTGCCAAGCCTGATAAACAGACCTTGACAGTCCAGTCATTCCCAAGTAGCTGTCCAGATTGCTTGGTCTTCTCGTTTGTCACTCCAGTCTGTGATTTCGGCATGAACGATTCCAGAGTATCAAGACGCTGGATTAACGGAGCTTGTTGTCCGGCAGTCATGGGTGAGTCCTCGACCTTTTGCTTGAATTCGGCGTAGTTGAACGAGCCGTTGCTCTCCTGTTGCGAAACGCGCATCACTCGCAGGATCCGAGTAATTTCGTGCAGATAGAGTGGCATTTTACCGTCCTCAGTATTTACAGTCATCAAGTCCAGCATTCGCTTGGTGTTGAGGTCACGTTGGTTGATCATCAGTGGCTCAATCTGGACATTCAAGCCCGAATAGGTACGCCAGCGGAAACATCAGCTGGATGAACTACATAGAGTGTATTGTGATTGTACTCAACTTGATGGTCTGGACGTTAGATGGAGAGCATAAAATGCGGACCTTGATGTTCGGGTTGGAAGAGAGGTGGGCAGCCTCACACGGGGTGCCTCGGATGTCCGAAATGAAGGAATCATAGTGGAAAACAAGACCCGAAAGAGGATTATCGAGTTTGCTGACTGAGGACTTCAACAGACAGTTCTCAAGTAGGCAGGAAAGAGTGTGGCTTTTGCCAGAACCTTGTGATCCGCAGATGAATGCACTTGACGGTGCAGATATGTTGAAATAGATCCGTGGGTCGAGATTTGCTGGAAGAGAAGCTGTGTCTATGCCTGAGGTAGCGATCTCGTCCAAGATGTCTGCATTTCCAGCCAGGAAGCCGAACTGAGAGAAGCTGGACTCGGCGTGTCGTAGAACAGGTGTGGTGAAGATTGGTGAACCAGCAAGTTCATTCTCCTCCTCCTGACCACCTCCAATAGACGACAGCATGGAAAGGTGCATTGAAAGTTCACTTTGATCAGCTCCTTCACCAGTCTTGGACTGCTGTGCATGCTCTGTCGGGTTGGTGCGAGACGGCATTTCGGCGGACGGCATCGCTGGAGGTTAAAGCGCGGGGTGAGTGGTGGGTTGAGTGGTGGGTTGAGTGGTGGGTTGGGGCGGAGGAATCGAGGTAAAGAGACTGGTTGTGAATGGTTCTGCCTTGAAAGTGGTCTGAGGAGCTATGAGAGCTTTCAAACTGAATTCTGGTACAGAAGCGCTCTTATATTGAGCTGAGGGCCTGCGAGAGGCTGGTGGAGATTCATCGTCTGAGGAGGTGTCTGATCTGGCACCCGACCGATACCCATCGACGGCGCTGATGAGTCTCGGAAGCTGAAAGGTCTCTTCTGAAGATCGGCTGCGGACTGACAAAACATTGTTTGTTGCGCGTTTGAGGTGTCTTGTTTTCCTTGTCTGGAAAAGAGTCGACGTTTTGGATGGGACACGCGATTGGCGTCGCTCTCTTCAGAATTTTCTTGCACCGGAGCTCCTGTCATTATTGCCAAAGCAAAAATGTGATATTCTGATTAAACAAAGGACTTCCGAAACCTCGCTCGAGAACACAGTAGGTATCCTAAAACCGATGTTCAGTGTCTAGGTCAAAAATTAAGAGGAGGATTTCAGGAAGGCAATTTTGTATAGTGTCATGTGACCTGGCGTTCTCGCGTCAGGTGCGAACCCTTGAAGCACAGGTGAGTAAAGTGGGCACATCCAAATCTAAATTGAGTCCAAGAACCTTTACACCTTTATTGTAATTTCGCCTACTCTGCGTTCATCGTCTTATTCGGACATATTCTATTGCTGAGGTCTTAGAAGGAGACACTTGATTGCTAAAAGAAGGTATTGCGAACATTTTGCGTCACAAAACACTCAAGTCTCTCCTCACGTTTCGAACATGTCTCTGTGGCCGTTCTTTGTTAGCTTAGGCCAGTGAATGACGGCTCCTTAGGGGATTTGTTCCGAGATTCTTCACCTGAGAATCTTTCACACATAATATACTTCGTTCGGAATAAGTGTTTGACCTCTCCATGCGCGATGCGGTGCCAAGTGTGTTCTTGCTCTGACTATTCCTTCCTCACTTCATCATTTCGAAGCCCGGACATATGCGCTCTCAAACCATCCGAACTCACCCGTGCATATTTTTTCCATTTCTAGCTCAAAAAATAAAGAATCAAAGTTTTGAATTTATTCAATCTATAGTACTTAGCAAACACCTAGTGTTGTTACATCCTCAACCTCAACCTAGCAACTCTGGTTACGCATCTTGGCGAAAGCCATTTCTCTCCCCTTCCCACCAGTGACCCTCATGCCATGTACTGCAGCACAAATTTTTGGGCCACAGCTTCCATGAAGCTGGCAGCAGAGTAGAGTGTCTTCAAAATTGAGCGTGTAAATCATCAGGTAGAGTCATGGTCGACTGGAAGAGGTTTCCGCCAGACCCAACATCACAACAATGAGACTGGGGGAGGTCCTTTCCATGTTTTTGCCCTAGGAAATCCTTGCCATGTCTATTATCGCAGTAAGAATGGTGTTTAGTGTTTTTCAAGAGGTAGTGAATCAACTAGAAGATTGCCCAGAATCATGCACGTTTGGATGTGCGTAAACTAGAAGTTGGCGTATTCACAATGAGGCATGTTGATCGTCAACACTCCACTACTGATGCACCTTGAAGTTTTTATTCCCTGAAAACAGAAAGCAGACGCTGTAGTCAAGACTTAGGTCCCCTGAATCATATGCAGCTAAATGTAGGGCGCGGTGTTGATGACTTGGTTCTCTTCACAAAACGTCATATTCTGGTCCGTGGCACTTGCCTTCGGACCAAGCTACCGAATAGCTTTAACACGATGAAAGTAGCCAGAATCCTCGGTATGACTCAGAAACTACCGTTAGCCTTCACACAAATCTATAAAAATACAACTCGAGTTCACTTTGCCTTCCTCTTCTTCTTTTCTCCTCGTCACAGTATCTGTCTCTTGGCTTGACTGATTCATCAGCTTTGACAAGCGACAGTACTCTTGCCCGATATTGACCTCTTGTCCAATAGAGCAATCTGTTGTTACGGTAGTTGATATCAGTCTCAAAAATGGCTTCTTTCGAGACCCATTACGAGACCTTGGGTGTTGGGAAAGGTGCTTCTCTCAAACAGATCACCGTTGCGTATCGCAAGCTCGCACTTAAGAACCATCCGGACAAGAACAAGGGGGATGTCACAGCGACCGAAAGATTTCAAAAGGTACGTTCCCGTAGTTTGCATCCCCTACCTCACCGTATTCGTCGCGTGAATGTAAGTTGTGTGGCGTTGGCTGTATAGCGTTCGGTTTACAGTTATTTTCGCAGCGATTCTTGGCGTTCCTCTCAACTGCACTGTGCAGACCCTCAATTTTTGAATTTTTAGAAATCGTTTGTGTGATTTGCATTGACGCTAACTTTTGGCAAGATATCTAACGCTCATGACATCCTCTCGGACGAGAAATCTCGTGCTCGTTACGACTTGAGCCTCTCGTGTCTCAAAGCTGCATGGGAAGCTCAGCAAGCAAAAGAAGCTAAGCAGCAGCGACACCGTCAGTCCGCGCAACCCAAGCATTCTCACAAAATCGCCGAACTCGAAAGAAAGAAAACGTTGATTGAGAATTGCATCCGCCGTCAGCAAGAAGAATACTGCCGTCTCATGTCATTGTGGAACAAACTTCACTCTGGTGAGATCCCTGAGGGCTTTGAAGGTATGAATCCCCGTGACGTTACCTCCCCCTAATCTAGGACTAGCACCAATTTGGTACCTAGTTAATCTTCCCGCACATCACTGACCGTCCTCATCTAGATTATCAGCTCTATGGCGGAGACGATGAAGAGGTCTTCATGGCCATTCGCAACAAGTAAGTATCAATTGTGATTCGTGATTCCCTCCGCACCTTCCTCATCGACGTCCACGATCCTTGCTCTACTGTCCATATGTCCGCGAATCACCTTTCTGACTTTTGATTAAGGCTTTGTGAAGACTTACACATTCTCACCAAAGGCAAGATGGAACCGGCAAATAACATCTTGGCTGAGATCGAGGTAGCGCTCAAGCGCTACCAGAAGTAAGAGGCACAGCTTTGGTCCAACCGATCGAGGATCCATCGATACAGAAAGTACCAGAACAGTAAGTCGTCATGATGCCACAAAACAATTTTCAACCTTTCTGACGTCAGATAGCACCCAGAGCCCACGGTCCAAGTCCCAGAGATATCAGGACCGACCAAAGTCGACCGGCAGCCACCAAAGAACATCCACTGAGCGCCATCGACAACACGACAGGAAGATCACACCGTCTTTGAGCTTTGCTCCATAAGATTCGTGTCTATGTCAAGAAAATCGTTCTGAGAAGACAGTCTCACGATATCAAATTCTTGAAGACAACCTGAGGTTGAGCAATGCTCTTCCTCAAGCGGACATCAAGTACTTCGGTACAAGTCTGCGCCCAGAAAAAAAAAAGCACGATTGACACAACCCACAAAGGGCCCATCACCACGTCTGGTGACAATAAATCGTCAGTCCACGGGATGACGCCTTCTCTACTCCCTACGACTTCATTTGAGAAATCGAGATCCAAAAGCTTTCTCAAAGCAGATGTACAACGCTCAATGCATCTGTCCCAAAAAGAATGTTTTCAAGAGTTTCCTACTCCACCACGTCAGGTGAATGTCAACAAGAACGGTACCACGCCAGGTATCCTTGGCGACAGCAACATTCCAGATCGACAACTCAGTCTTTCAACACCGCCGACGAAGATTTCCGTCAGCGGAGTCGATATTCAGCAACAACCTCTCCACCATGTCAGGTGGAAAAGTTGAACCAACGATCACATGCACGATGCCCTTACGAGGAATGTCATCCCATGTCCACGATCGACTCTTCCGCAGAATATCAGCCGATGAAGATATCATTCGATAACCATCAGCACCAAAGAAAGGGTTGGTAAATTGTGCCTAGCACAAGCCAACCAACTCTCCGGGAAGCAGCAAACGCATCCTGCGTCGACCGGCATCTTCCAACATGCCCTCGGAGAACCATCTTCTGAGCATCAGCTCCAACAAGACTTGAACGCATCACATCCAAGAATCTCAAGCCAAGAAGATACCCGACAAGACCATGATCATATGATGGTCTTGTCACCCATCGTCTAGGAGACCTCATGCAACAAACAACCCCACCACAACAAAACAGCACCACAAAGGTCGCTGGCAGAGGTGCTCCAAAGCGATAGTCCCATCCTCCGGCATTCTTCTGAGCCTCGGAGCTCAAACGAAGAGAAATCTCATCACCTCAGATGTCAATATCGTTGAAGAATCCAAGCTCATCACACTCAGTGAATGAAGCGAACCCAAAACAAAATCTCTGAGCTGCGATACGCGCTCTGCCGCAAGGCGTCAGATAGAACAAGAAAGACATGCAAACTATCATTCTGATGATGATGTCGCCGAGCCACTTCTTCATAACATACAAGAAGTATGACTTCTATCTGGAGTAAGGGTCTCTACCTACTTCGGTACCGATCAAAGTCCTTTAGATGGGACGCCCGATCGATCTCAAACAAATCTGTCATCGAGTCTCTCTCCAACAATACATCTCCAAAAACACAAAACAATTCGACTTTAGCTGCTGCGTCCCTCGACTGCGCACCTTCGAACACAAAAAAAAACATTTCGACCTGAGCTGCTGCATCCTCCGACCGCGCACCTTCGAGGCCCCAAAAAAGTCTGAATCGCCCTGGCTGCCGTCACATCACTGAGCGCCGCGATTCGATTCAAAGGCCTCGCTTCACTTCCCATGAGCGAGGTTTGCCAGCCACGTCGAACTTCTGGCAGCTCTGAAAACCCAACTCAGCGCCGACAACCGACACCAAAAAAAAACATGCAGTCCAAATGGTAGCTCAAAGCGCCTGATCTGCAATCATCTTGGAGAGGATGAAAAGACTGAAGCAAGTACAAGCAAAAAGCTTGGAAGCACGACACCTCTGGTGTATTCGTAAGTACATCCCTTCCTTTCCCCTTCTCGCCCACGACCCAAGAAGACTTACTGACTTTCTCCCTCCAGTGGTACAAAAAGTTAGACCTCGAAAGCGAATGGCATCGCCACTCCACAAAAACAAAAAGAAAAAGAAGGAGTGGTTCATTCCTGGCGGACGGACTGACTGAAAATGTTCTTGTCATTGATGGAGGGTATGGTTGAAGATAGGTGTGTCCGGTTGACAGGTGAGAAGTAACCTTTTTCCCCACAGGGGTTTTACTGGTGCCTCGAGGTGAGAGGAGTTCGTTAGTCATGGGGCTCCATGGATTTGTCTTGCTTGCAGGCGTTCATGTAATTGCTTTGACGGGCTTGTTGATTGAATGAAAGTATTCGACAACAAACATTAATGTGCCTTCGTTACTTGATGCTTCGTGCTTCCGTGAAATGTCCCCTCCCCAACCTCGTTGCCGTACTTTACTTTTCCCTCGGCACGAACTCAACCCAAAGCTCCCCAACCTGCAGCACAGCATGATCTCTTACCCCCTTCTTCCATTCCCGTTCATCATACTTCTCTCCAAACACAACGTCCCACCTCTGCACCACGCTCGCCAGCACCGCCCTCATCTCATTCAATGCAAGCTGTCGTCCTACACAACTGTGCACGCCGTACCCGAACGGGAAAAAAGCTCTTTTGTCTTTAATGCCTTCCTGCCAATCTAGCCATCGTTCGGGGATGTACTCGTCTGGTCTTGAGAAGTAGCGGGGATCGGTCATGAGTGCGATGGGTGGGACGCTGATTTGAATATTGCCGGGGATGAATGTGCTGTCAATGTAGACTCCGGATGGAGGGGTGGCAGCGTGAGCTCCCATTCTAGACGAGAATGATCGGCTGACATTTTGATTTCATCTAGGAAGGATTTGGTGACTTACGGGACTGGATTTAGGAGGCGGAGACTCTCATTTACAACTGCATTCAAGTACGGCAGATTCCTCACTCCTTCCACAGTTATCTCGCCACCTCTCAAGCACTCATCCACTTCAATTTGCAGCTTCTTGAGAATCTCAGGCTGCATAGCCAACAGACGAAAGGTTCGTGCCAGTGTCGTGGACACAGTGTCCGAACCGGCGATGATTATCAAGTTCGCATTAGAATCCAGCTGTGCTTGCGTGAACTTGATGGGCGTGCTGGTCTCGGTATCGGTACGCAGTAGATGGGAGAAAATGTCCTTCCTAGTCGTCCCGAATTTTTGGCGGGCTGAGAGGAGGGCCTCGCCCCGGAGGCGGAAGGCTTTCACGTCGTGGGGTTCGGGGAGGTATTTCACGAGCTGGGAGAGATTTCGAAGGACGGCGATGACCTTGTGAGTGAGTCAGAATTTTAGACAGTGGAGTTTGGAACCTGCGGGTCTTACTCCAAGTGCAGATAGATACTTATGGATGAAATGCATGTAAGTGTTGTCGCCGGTGCCGCTTAGCATGCCTGCGTCGTGGGCGAAAGATAGGTCGGCCATTCTGGATTGCGAGGTTAGCTGTGTTTGGCGAGATTGAATCGGGAGCGTTACACGTCGAAAGAGAAATCCTCCATGAGTTTTGAACAATTGATCTCCTTTTCGCCAGCCGATTCAATTGCTGCAACCAGATTGGTAACGTGTTTCTCGACTCGCGGATTGTAGTGCTGAAACTCGCTGCTAGTGAAGGCTTGTTCCCTGTCATGAACGTAAGTACTGGTTCCAAGTTATGACAATGTTCTAAAACATACCAGATTCGTCTCCAAGGCGTGTGCAGTTTGTAGTCTCTTTGGGTGTTCAAATTGAATTCACCATTCATGGCGCCAACCTCATAGAACGTTCCCCGTGGATACTTCCCGCGATAGATCGCTTCCACCGCTTCGACATTTCTGATACTGAGCTCCCTTGGACCGATGCGGATGAAGTCGCTGTTGTACTGCTTATGCAACTTTAGCAAAGTATGAGATCCTCGTCCAGTTCGGAATTCGTTCGCTAGCCAGATGTTGGATATAGCTGCTAGTTTAGGGCCAGGGATGTGAGATAATGGGCAAAAGTAGAGACGACGGATCACGGTCAAGAAGACAAACACCAAGAGGAACGTAGAATTCAAGATAGTGAGGCGAGCGGCAGAGGGCCATAATTCGTGGTGAGAAGAAGAGATGATGCCGAAGAGAATGGTATTGGCGAACGAATATGCCTTCAAGACTTTGATGGTTGACGCCTCGTGGATTGGAAACAGGATGAAGTGCGCAATAATTGCCGCTGCCACTACGATTGAAGTTGATCTTTCCATCTTCAGGTCTGCTGAGTTTCTGTTGACAGGAATCTGAACTTGAATGGATTACTGGACTTTATGCATAAAATCTGGGGTTGCGGCCCGATGAGATGCTGCAGATGTCGGTAAGCACGCTGGGCTTGACCAGGGTACTGTCGTACAAGACGTTTCGCTGGGACTTGATTGGATTCAGCCATCTGGTCTCAGACATGGACCTCCTTCCATATCGGGCATGAAGTGAAGCTGAAAAGCCACTTTCGATAGAAATTGCCAAGATTGCAGGGCTGCAAAAGAGCAGTTGTCCTGGCTGCCTTTGCCAAAAATCCTGAACATTTGAATCATTTCCGATCAATTTTGCTGTCCGTTTCAAACTAGCTTTAGACGATCCCAAGTGGAAACGTCAAATTTGGGGTTTCGGATTGGACTGGAGGAGAACGGGTAGGTCGTTGCTTTCAGTTAGGTTGTCCTTTCACCATCACTGTCATGGCAATCTTGGCTTGTTCAATCCCATAGCCTGTACAGAATAACCAGCCTTGTCATAGTGCTCGAACAGTGAGCATGGGGACACATTGCCTACGGAGGTAGGCTCAAGGCGTTTCCCTACGACCTTGAGATCGCCACCACTCACTGACCTTGAGTAAACAAAACTCTTGCCGAGATCGCTTAGTCTAGTCCTCTCAAATTGAGGCATCGTGCGGGCAACATTGTATACAATTATAGGGCTGCTTCTTGTCCTGAATATTGCTTGAACTATGGGCCCTCTAAAATACCATCAAATGAATCGATTTGTCCTTGCTGCCATGCCCTTGACTTCAATGCACGACCGGAGGAATAATGGCTTATTTCTGGCCATTGAGGTAGTTCCGATTCATCGTCCTCTACTGCAGAGACCACCGAGGTATGAAGAGACTTGAATGCTCGATCTGATATTGACGGCAGATTGTTAGAAGAGGTGGAGAGGCAGAAGTTGAAAGGTCCCTGAAAAGTCGACTCCCAGCTGATTAGTCATCATCTTGTGCTCGGCATGGTGAACCACCAGGACAACCAAACCGCATCACCATCGAAGGACCCTCCCACCCAACCACAAGACGATATGGAGGTAACTACTCACTTGTGTGAAATACAGATCAAAACTACTGCCCAGCAAGTCCTCTTCACCCCCGAACTGCTCGAAATCATCCTGTCCCAACTCTCCTTCTGCGACTTGCTCGTATCTGCACAACGAGTAAATCGATCATTCAATGCTGTCATAGGCAGATCCCAATCGATCCGAAAAGCGCTGTTCTTCCTACCCTCTACCAAGCAGACCGACCCTCAGCCATGCCCATTGATGCGCGCTTCGAGCACTACAAGATTCGTTGACAGAAGAGTAGAGGACTGGGTCGAGCTACAACGAGACCTGATGAAGCAAGGAAAGACGGAATATATGAATGAATGGCTGGATAATACAGGCCTCAAGCCGTACAATTGCAAAACTGCATCACCTGCGAGGAAAGAGGCCATGAATAGAGTGGATGCAAGTTGGCGAAAAATGCTGGTAATTCAGCCTCCGATCAAAGAAGTTCATATCGACTCTGGCAAGGGCTGGATAGTATCAGAGGATTGGATGCGCATGGGTGATCTGCATAAGAATCCCGTCACATGTCGACACATTGCGGTCGATAAGAATGGGATAGGGAATCTTCGCGTGCAGCATTACTTCTCAAAGTGAGAGTGATGGGATGCCAGCAACTTACGCAATAATATCTTTGGTATGGCTGAAAGCATATCCATTGCCGTAGGGCTTGCTCCTCCGCGGATCATGTCATGGATGCCTTTCCCACCAGTCTGGTGTATTGGCTGCCATTAGCGCTGTGAAGTCTTGTCATGTTGGTGCAACATGTAATCGACTATCTTCGGGATACCAAAACCCTCAGCAAGAAGATCCGAGACTATCGTATGTCTCCGGATTACCATCGGCCGATGTGAAGACTTTCTGCACCGGCTGCGGGTCTTGTTGTGAACTTAGTTGAGCGAAGAGGGTGAAATCGCTGCCATTCTCCACGCTTCATGCAATGCGACCAACATCCGAGCCGGCAAAGTCTTTGAGGTTTTGCCGTGAATAATTTCGGACCGAAGCTGCATTCCATAATATCGGTGGTTCTGGAGGTAGGCGTGCGAGCTGCTGACTCCGTCTCTTGATTACCTACACAGCTGTAAGGGAAGTGAGACATGGATTTCAGCCGTGTCTATTGAATTCTGTCGTGACACAACCCGAAAGGTCTGTCGACAAGTACGATTCGGTCATAATTCGCAGATTCGGAGGATACTCCATCATCGATCGCATGTAAGTTGCCAATCGCTCCTCTTACAATGCCAAGGCTCCTCTCAAGACGATAGAGTGTTGCGATGTGCTGCTTGTATAAGGAGGGACCGTACTAAGAAGGACACTTCAGACTCGTCGACGACTATCCTTCGGTGTCGCTGCGAATACGTTCATGTCAGACACTTCTGGACCTTGAAGAGGCCGACAGCGAGTCGTTCGCATTCTTTCAAACCTTTTTTCTTCTTGAAGCCGTACTACGAACCTTCTTCAACAGGCGTCTATGGGTGACATTCGATTGCTTCCCCGCTTTCTATTCGCACATGCTTCATTGTGACTTTTGCTTCGAGGGCTTTCTATTTGTCGGTCTCATAGCTGGAGATACATTCTAAAACGTGTTTATCATGCAACACCTGAAAGCCTAAAACCTCATGCCTTGTCCTTGTCCCTTGATGCAAATCATGGAAATCCGTGGATATCCTTTAGCCTTTGTCTCAGATGCACGTCAAAGCTCGTCCAAACAAATGCGTTTCGATGGCAATCAGCCCAGTGGTGACAGTTCGCTACCCAAATCAACCGATTAATTCGAGGTTGGTAGGTAGCCCACGGACATCTGCAGCCTTCAAACTTCAAACCGCCTCAGGCCATGGCATCAAACTCCAACTCAACTCTATTTGCGTCATGCTTGTACAACCGTACATTTCGCTTCCCCGGAATCCAATAAAAGCTTCATCCACGCTTTCATCCTGGCTTCAGGTAGTAATACCCCTGTAGTCATGTCGCCAGCGTGATGGTTCGTTTACAGCCAGCGTGGTGGCAGGAGCTTTGACAGTTTCGCTATCCAGATCTGGACCTCCATAATATGTACTCAATTCCCATCCCTTTTCCGTCCTCTACGGATGAGTGTCAATCCTCTGTTCTGGCGTAGCCAATCGTCGACGCCACGATGACGCTTGACGAAGCATCATCGACCCTCTCACCTCTTCCAGACGTTCTATCCCATGGTCTGGTTGCGGTATCCACCTTTGGTCTCCTCTCCTTCTTCTGCTCTAGCTCTCTCTTCTTTTACCTTACCTACCGCCTGATCTCGTGGCATATCCGTGCAGAAATCAAGTCACCGCCAAATCAGTTCCTCCTATTGATCTACAATCTCCTCTTTGCGGATATCCAGCAAGCGATAGCCTTTCTTCTCAATATCAGCTCTCTACGCGACAATGGCATCATAGTCGGCACTCCAACATGCTGGGCTCAAGGCTGGTTTGTATCGACAGGAGATCTAGCAAGCAGTGCCTTCATCTGCGCAATTGCCGTACATACCTTCTTCAGCGTCATCAAGGAATACAGATTGCCTGCCGGTGCTTTCTATTGCTGCATCGCCGGAGCCTGGATCTTCGTCTACGCAATGGGCGCCTTAGGCCCTCTGATGCATGGAAAGGATTTCTACGTTCGTGCAAGCGCATGGGTAAGTCGTCTCTCCTCTCTTCTCATACAATGCTAAGCTCAATCAAAGTGCTGGATCAACGAAGCCTATTCCCTGGAACGTCTCTGGCTCCACTACTTCTGGATCTTCCTCGCCATGTTCCTAACCGTCATATTCTACTTCGGCGTCTTCATCTTCCTGCACACCGCACCACACTCCTGCGCGGCACACAAACACCGCACCGAGCTCGTACACCACGGCGCCACGCCGCTCATGATCCTCTACCCTCTCATCTATACCGTTTGCACTGCTCCTCTTGCCGCAGGTCGCATCTACGCTATCGCCGGCCATGAAGTCCCGCTGGGTTTCTTCGTGGTGGCTGGTACGATGATTGCTTGCAATGGATGGCTTGACGTCCTGCTTTACGCGAGCACGAGGTCGGATATTGTGTTTAGCGAGGATCCGCCGGGTGAGAATACGGGGTTGGAGACTTTTGCTTTTCTGGGTAAGGGTGGGAGAGGGATGGGGACTGTGACGACTATTGAGGCGGGTTTGCCGCAGAGGGATTGGAGCGGCAGGGGAAGTTTTAGGAGTCGGTTTGGGAGGGGAGGTAGTGCGGGAGGAGGGATTAGTAATGGGAGTCAGGAGGTTCTTTATGGGTTGGGGGAGATTGGTGTCAAGGGTGAGGTTACGGTTACCGTTGATGATTTGCGGGTGCCGAAGGAGACGGTAGCGAGGCATGGGAGGAAGGGGAGTGGGTTGCAGAGTAGAGGGAGTGAGGGGACTTGCGAGGATAGGAGGAGCTTTAGGAGTGGGAAGAGTTATGATACTTGGGGATGAATGGGTCGGCGGAAAAGTGAATGGATTGGTAATGACTTTATGATGCTATGAATACATACAATCTTAGGAGATAGGCTTTAATGTTTGATGTCGCTGTTGCTGCGAGACGAGGTGCAGGAGTGAGTGATGTCTGAGTACTCTAGGAAATTTTACACAATAGTTGTATTGTTGAATAGGAATGCATCGTGCCATATGAAGATACTGGCTCTGGCCTGTCAAAAATGCGTTCCCAGATCCTTTGACGATGAAGATTGGTTGCTGTAGTCGTCAAAACACTTCATCCTAACAATGGCTGCCGTTCTCCACGATCTTCTGCTCCTCTGTGACCCTGGGCCTCTGCTGCTTCAAAATCCTCCCCAACTTGCCTCGAACGCTTCTCTTCTATCTTCGCGTAGATCAAAATAGGATAAAACAAGGTCCTGCAGGGGAGCCCACGTCAGTATATATATTTCCCTCCCTCTTCCATTTGTCTCGTCTTCCATTTCATCTCTTCGTACAACCAAGATGAATGACAAACTCACAACAAAACAACAACGCTGATCCCCGCCCTCGCGATCCTCGGTCCCTTCGGCGGCCTCCGATACGGGCTATTCCAGTGTCCCGGCTCGAAGATAGCATCGAGTAACAGCCATAACCAAGATGTAGTTGCGAGACTGGATTTGGCGATCTCGAAGTAGGAGCTTATGAGAGCTGAGGGGGCGGTATTGAGTTGCACGAAGACGATGAATATTATGGCGGCCGCGAAGAGCGAGTTGAATGTTGCTGTGCTGTTGGAGTGGGAGTTTAGTGGGGTTTTGAAGAGGGGGATGGTTAGGACTGAGAGATTTGGGGAGGTGGGGAAACAGGGAGGAGATTTACATGAAGTCGTAGATGGGCATGTTGATGTAGAAGAGGGCTTCTAGTGCCCATTCTCCTAGGATGACCATTGCTGGAAGGGCTACGAGAGCTTGGAAGAGCCCAACCCCGCGGGCCATTTGTTGGCCTACTGTTCGAGGCATGGCGTCGAGAAAGCAATTTATCAACACGGAGAATATGTGGTCGGATTGGAAATGAGAATTCGACAATATGATGGAGAGAGTGAGGATACGAGAATCAGGAGAGTTTCGGTATTTGACAGGTACCAAATGTGGCAGCCTGGACTTGGGACTTGAAAGCTTTGACTTCTTGGAAAAGTAGAAATGAAAGATTTGGATGCCTAGGACTTGTGATAATATACAAGGGTTACCATCAGATTTGAGCCTTTGAAATCCTTTAGAGGAACATATCCTGCTATCTGTGCCGGCGGAAGGATTTGGCCAAGTAAATAGAGATAGAGAGGATCATTGGGAAGTTTGAAGGAAAATTGGACACTGAAAACGGAATTAAAACGCGACAGGATCACTTCAGGAGCAAAATCATACCCAGGAGACACTTCTATAATAGTATAAGAAATCTGCAAACATCAAAGTACGATCAATGACCGGTCCCCCGCGATATGGAGAACTTCACGAGTCATTCGAAACAATGTCATGTGACCCATTACATCACGGTGGCTGAATGGCTCACCAAGTGCCCGTTAGCGAGACGCTGTTTCTCACCAGAAAAAAAAGTCATTTGAAATTTCCAGAGGCCGGGCTCAATGAAATACCTATTATTTTCAAACTTGTATTAAGCTTACATTAACCTCCTTGTTTTGCTTCCACTTTCTTCAATTTTTGTAAGGCTGTATTGCCACCACCAATCCTCAGCCAATCATAACATTCACGTTGTTAGCGGTTGGGTTAATCTTGCCCCACACCAAAAACCCCTCCATCCCGCCCCGATAAACTAACCTGACAAAATCTCGAAAACACAACCACAACTTCCTCCTCTTACCCAACTTCATCCCTCACAACTCGACATCATGGTTTCAGCATCCAAAGCCGCCCGTGACGCCAAGAGGGCCGCAGAGGGAAAGCCTGCGAAGAAGACAGTCGCCAGCCGCTCCAAGGCGGGGTCAAAGACTGCTTCTGGTGCCTCCTCTGTCGCCGGTGACGAAACCCCACCCCTTCTCGATGAGGAGGGAAACCCCCTCCCAGATGAGGACCAACCTGCAACCTCTGGAAAGAAGATGGACGAGGTCAAGAGACTGGCGGCCCAGATGGACAAGCATGGTCTCTCCGACCGTGTCACAACTGGTGTTCTCAGCTCGCTGAAGCAGAGCAGAGATGTCAAGATTACCTCCGTCTCCCTCGTTTTCCACGGTCGTGTCCTGCTTACCGATACCACCATGGAACTTACATACGGTCGCCGATACGGTCTCCTTGGTGAGAACGGTTGCGGAAAGTCGACTCTCCTTAAGGCTATCGATAAGCGCGAATACCCTGTCCCAGACCACGTCGATATCTACCTGCTCAACGAGGGTGCACCACCAAGTGAACTTGGTGCCCTCGAGTGGGTCGTCAAGGAAGCAGAGAATGAGATGGAGAGACTCGACAAGTTGGCCGAGCAGATCTTGGAAGACGACGGACCAGAATCGCCTCTTCTCATGGATCTTTACGAGGTGTGCAATTACCCCACCAACAATTTTATTTCTTGCTAACAATGTCAGCGTATGGAAACCATGGACCCCTCTACCTTCGCCACCCGTGCCTCGCAGATTCTTACTGGTCTCGGATTCAACAAGGTTACCATCAAGAAGAAGACCAAGGATATGTCTGGTGGATGGCGTATGCGAGTGGCTCTGGCCAAGGCTCTCTTCGTCAAGCCCTCTCTTCTTCTTCTCGATGACCCAACAGCACATTTGGATTTGGAAGCCTGCGTGTGGTTGGAAGAATACCTCAAGAAATGGGACCGAACTCTCGTCCTTGTTTCTCACTCCATGGATTTCCTCAACGGTGTCTGCACGAACATGATCGATATGCGTCAAAAGCAGCTGATCTACTACGGTGGTAACTACGACTCTTACTCGAAGACCCGATCCGAGCAGGAAGTCAACCAAATGAAGGCATACACCAAGCAACAAGACGAAATTGTCCACATTAAGAAGTTCATTGCTTCCGCCGGTACCTACGCCAATTTGGTCAGACAAGCCAAGTCCAGACAGAAGATTTTGGACAAGATGGAGGCAGATGGTCTGATCCAGAAGGTTGACGAGGATCGTGTTTTCACATTCAGATTTGCCGATGTCGAGAAGCTCCCACCGCCAGTTCTTTCTTTCGACGATGTTACCTTCTCATACTCTGGTAACGCCAAGGACGATCTCTATAAGCATCTCGATCTCGGTGTGGATATGGACTCTAGAACAGCCTTGGTCGGACCCAACGGTGTTGGAAAGTCTACCCTTCTTCGTCTGATGACCGGAAAGCTCTCGCCTACCGGTGGTGTTGTTTCCCGCCACACTCACTTGAAGATGGGTGTCTACAGTCAACATTCCTCCGAGCAGTTGGATCTTACCAAGTCTGCCCTCGATTTTGTTCGTGACAAGTACGCCGACAAGTCCCAAGATTACCAATACTGGCGACAACAGCTCGGAAAGTATGGTCTCAGTGGAGAGTCTCAGACTGCCTTGATGGGTACTTTGTCCGAGGGACAGAAGTCCAGAATTGTGTTTGCTCTCTTGGCTATTGATGGACCGAATATGCTGCTGTTGGACGAGCCTACGAACGGTCTCGATATCCCTACCATTGACAGTTTGGCGGATGCTATCAATGCTTTCACTGGCGGTGTTGTCGTTGTTTCTCACGATTTCAGGTAAGCTTCTCCCCGTCCCTGGTTCGCATGCACGTACTAATGATTACAGATTGCTCGACAAGATTGCAAAGGACATTATGGTGTGCGAGAACCAGACAATCCGCAAATGGCCAGGATCGATCGGAGAGTACAAGAACCACTTGCGAAAGAAGATGATGGCAGCTGGTGCTGTCTAGGTTGGCTTTTTTCATTTCGGGAAAAACCAGACAAAAGTTGAAGCTGCATTTCGGCGACAGTCATATAGCTTAGCTCTTGTAGTAGGTAGGTTGGGGTTGCATTTGGATGCTGGGTCTCTCATTAGCATGGGAAAGAAGCATAACTACCGACCACCTTACGGTATATGAGAGCTGGATACGCCGATGGCGGGGATAGAATGTTGTGCTTTAGAGGCGTATTGTTGAATTGATTATCATTGAATTGAGAAAGGGGTCAGTCTATCTTGAACGAAATGTGGTGTGGGTATCAACTTGACACCCAGATTGGCCACGTCTCAGACCAACATCGTGATTCACACGTGCTTGAAAATAGCTCACTTTATTGCAGGTGGACAGAACGAATATTTGCTTCACATTCCATGACCCGAGTTTAGGATATCCTTGTGCTGCGTGCAGTTCCGGGCAGTCCCGCGTGTTCTATAACAAATGCTTTCAACAGTTACCCTGTTGCTTCTTCATGAAAACTCTTCCAACTTCTCATAAATCCGAATATTGGCTCTTTCAAACCCCAGACCGCGCCCATACTATGCCCATACTATGTACGGTCTAGCCTCTTGGATCAGATCCTAGTGGCCCTCCCTCGCTTCACGGGCGGCCCACACCCGCCTCATGGGGCTGCGCTGCACTGGGCGCACTGCACTGGACTGGGCTGGGCTGGAGCTGGAATGGATGATTGCGAGAAACAAGAACGAGACAGCCAACAATTCCAAACGTACCTAAAGTCCGACTCCCCGAGGGGTCAATAGGACAGAACATGAAAGGTAGATGCGCAGGTATCTCGTACAGTAGAGACAGGTAAAATAAAGATACTTTCCGTCGAGTGACCTGCTTACTCCAATAAATGCACGTATGCAGGGGTAGGGCCTTAGCCAATAACCGTAAGCAACTTATCGTCATACCAATTTTGAGATGCGTAGAGAGAAGAGAACAAGAGGAGAGGAGAGGAGAGAGGAAAACGATGAGATGGGGCGGAAGGCAATCGCGCGCTGTGTTCGGCAAAGGAACTGGACAGGACATGAAAGCCAGAACTAACAATTATCAATCAATATTGCCCTCTTAGATATTGGTTCCTTTCATTCATTAATACCGACTGATTTAATCCGGATTCCTCATCCCCGCCGCCGCGTCAAAGTCGCGAAATATTGCAGCGACATCTCCAACTTCCATCCAGAAGCAAAGCCCAACAGCGAGGCTTGTGCCGTGATATTTAGTTCGCCTCTGACAACCAAGTATCATCCGCGCACCCTTCACACGCCCACTCACACTCACACTCACACTCACCACACTTACTCTTTGTTCCATCCCTCCATCCATTTGTTAGACGGGCTGATTCAATCACCGGGCTTCATTCGCATTGCACCCCTCCGTTTCCCCTTCCCTCTCAACATCTGGCTTTCCCATCCTTTCCAATCCCAGAACAGATTTCATTCCACCTGGCAACAATCAATCAAACATCCTTTCATCGACACCCACCAACACCTCCTACCAACCTTCATCGCAACTCGTAATGCTTCACTTGTAATTCTATACATCGCATATGCCCATCTCCGTGTAGCCGACATCTGCGAGCATCAGAATATCTATGGAGCGCCAGTACTGTTGAATTCGCGAAGGCTGTGATGTATCGACACGAGGAAGTCGCGAGACGTGAGGGCGAGGGGAATCCCTATTCACCCCCGAAACATCAATTCAATAACCCGTACACGCCGGCGCCGTTAACAGCATCTCACATTCCGGGCCCGCCAGCTTCACCCAGAGCTTTGACAACTCCTTCGACCTATCAAAGCGACAGGGAGAGGGATTATCAGCCTGCGCCCGCACCCCGAGACAAACCTACAAGTAATTATTACGATCCAACATCAGATTCGAGCGAGAGGAGACCATCGGAAACTCCTGCGTGGAAGGAAAGCCAGGCACAAACTCCACAGGTACGCAGTCGCAAGTGAATAGGAGCCGCCGCTACGGCTAGAAATCATCGAATCAATTGCTAACGTCATTTTCACCCAGACTCGGGAACCTTACTCCTATCCTCCATCTTCTGTCGAACCATCAAAACACTACAACGGAGCATACACTTCTCCTGCCGCGCCATCATATCCCCCTCGATCACCTGTCTCACATGCACATCCTCGTCGATCGTCAATAACACAATCACCAAGGATGGCCACGATGGCTTCACCAACTCTGCGGCATAATGGGGTCGTGATGGGAACTCCGGTGAATGATCCAGCACCAGTTGCAACGGTACGTCAAGACAATTCTACAAATTCTACAAGGCATACTAAATTATTTTATCAGACTCCAAGTCGCCCAGCAGATCCCATGGCCTTCTCGAGTATCCTCTCCAACGCCGATCCTTCACCCAAACCAACACCACCTGCTACCGTAATGAAGCATCCTCGTAAGGCATCACGACACAGCGAAACTCACGCAACCTTCCCCCCGCCCATCTCCAGAGACAGTTCGCGCCAGTCGTCTGCTGCCCCTGCTCCAACACCAGTCTCACGAGTTCCAGCCAAGCGAAAAGCAAACGGAGAACCAAAGAAGACATCTCCCAAGGAGAAGCAGTTGACAAAGGAGCAAGAAAAGGACATCCAAGCTACGATGGCGAAGATCGAGGCAGAGGCCGGCGATATGGAGATGGATGATGTCGATAACGAGAAGTCTACTTACAAGGCACGGCAGCTGAAGCGCAAACTCGATACTGAAGCTGCTGAAACATCTAAGACAAAGCAGCGGAGGATTGTCTTCGGAGACAAGATGGTGGCCAAGCTTGGACGACACGCGGATTATGGAGAGATGCGATACAGAGACATCCATCTTGACGCTGCGGTCACGTCTGTACAAGAAAAGGAGGTCCAGGCCGAGAAGGAGCGGAAGAAGGATATGCAACGGAAACGTCGACGCGAGAAGACTGTGGCTACGAACATCGAGCAAAAGGAGATTGCTATCGCTAAAGCCCAGGCCGCAGAGGACGAACACGAGCGACGAAAGTTCATCAAAGAGGCACAACGAGCAGAGAAGAAGGCCCTGCAGACGAAGGCGATACTGGAGCGTGGCGACAAGGCCTCAGATCTCAGAGCAGTTTCACCACTCGAGCCAAATCTAGTGGGCGGTATCATGTCGACATTTCCAACCGCGGACGAGCCTGCAAAGACCAAAAGCAAGCGTGGAGGTGCAAGACCCAAGAAGTCCAAAGAGCAGAAGCAAGCAGAGAAGGACTCGGCCGAGGCTGCGCAAGCTGCCATCGATGCTGGGGAAGAGCTTGCGCCACTACCGATTATCAGAGAAGAACCAAAGATCAAACTCAAGTTCAACACCAAAGAGCTCAAGGAAGTTCGGGAGGAATCGCCAGCATCATTCGAGCCATACGTCTCCAAGGGTTACAACCAGATTTATGATCAGATCTGGCGAGATCTGGCGCGCAAGGATGTGAATAAGACATTCAAGGTGGCAGTCGAGTCCTATGCTGTCAGAGCATCCAACTTGAAGAAGACGGCTATCTTAGCATCGAAGGAAGCAAAGAGATGGCAACTCCGTACGAACAAGGGTACCAAAGACCTTCAAGCCCGAGCAAAGCGTGTTATGCGTGAGATGATGTCTTTCTGGAAGCGCAATGAGCGAGAAGAGCGTGATCTCCGAAAGGCAGCAGAGAAGGCTGAGATTGAGAGTGCGAAGAAAGCAGAAGCTGATCGTGAAGCCAACAGACAGAAGCGGAAACTTAACTTCCTCATTTCGCAGACCGAGCTCTACTCACATTTCATCGGCAAGAAGATCAAGACCGACGAGGTTGAGCGATCAACCGATCATCCTGACGTTGCGCCGACCGACAAGGATCCGAATGCTCCTGTCGTCGACGTGCCTGACCATGATGGTGTTACGGCTGCTCCCAAGGTCACGAATTTCGAGGATTTGGACTTCGATGCAGAGGATGATTCCGTTCTCAAGGCTGCTGCCATGGCCAACGCACAGAACGCTATTCAAGAAGCTCAGAATAAGGCCCGAGCCTTCAATAAGCAAGAGGACGGTCCAGCAATGGATGAGGAGGGAGAGATGAACTTCCAGAACCCTGCTGGAATGGGCGATGTCGACATCGAGCAACCGAAGATGCTCAACGCTCAACTCAAGGAGTACCAACTCAAGGGACTCAACTGGCTAGTCAACCTGTACGAGCAGGGCATCAACGGTATCTTGGCCGACGAGATGGGTCTCGGAAAGACTGTTCAGTCTATTTCGGTCATGGCATATCTGGCTGAGAAGCATGGTATCTGGGGTCCATTCCTGGTTGTCGCACCTGCTTCTACGCTTCACAACTGGCAGCAAGAGATCACGAAGTTCGTTCCTACCCTCAAGGTCCTGCCATATTGGGGTACGGCGGCGGATCGAAAAGTTCTTCGGAAGTTCTGGGATCGCAAGCACGTCACATACACACAGGATGCTCCTTTCCACGTTCTCATCACCTCTTACCAGTTGGTGGTGTCCGATGTTGCTTACTTCCAGAAGATGAAGTGGCAGTACATGATCTTGGATGAGGCCCAGGCTATTAAGAGTTCTTCCAGTTCGAGATGGAAGAGTCTGTTGGGTTTCCACTGCAGAAATCGACTTCTCCTTACCGGTACCCCTATTCAGAACAACATGCAAGAATTGTGGGCTTTGCTACATTTCATCATGCCTAGTTTGTTCGATTCTCACGACGAGTTCAGCGAATGGTTCTCCAAGGATATTGAAAGTCACGCTCAGAGTAACACGAAGCTCAACGAGGATCAGCTTAAGCGTCTACACATGATCTTGAAGCCCTTCATGCTTCGTCGTGTCAAGAAGCATGTACAAAAGGAGTTGGGTGACAAGATTGAGCTTGACATCTTCTGCGACCTTACATATCGTCAACGGGCATACTATGGCAACCTCCGCAATCAAATCAGTATCATGGATCTGATTGAAAAGGCTACCATGGGCGATGATCAGGATACTGGTACTCTGATGAATCTGGTCATGCAGTTCCGAAAGGTCTGTAATCACCCTGACTTGTTCCAGCGTGCAGAGACCACCTCGCCATTCTCCTTTGGACATTTTGCCGAGACTGCTTCATTCATGCGTGAGGGTCCTCTGATCAACGTTGCCTACTCGAGCCGGAATTTGATTGAGTACGAGCTTCCTCGATTGGTCTGGCGTCAAGGTGGCAGACTAGATATGCCGGGAGGAGACAATGAAAAGGCCGGCTTCAGAGGCAGATACCTGGACCAATTGATGAATGTCTTCACACCGGAGAATATTCGAGCCAACGCCAAGGAGAACGAAGCATTCTCGTTTTTGAGATTCGCTGACTCGTCGGTTGAAGAAGCCTCTACAGCTTCCCAAAAGGACATCTTCTCTCGAGCTGTTGATCTTGCAAAGAAGCCACGTCGACTAGCACCGATGACTATTGTCTACGATGAGGAAGAAGAGAAGAATTTCACTCCTGCTCAGGCAATGCTTCAGATTGTTGAGAGAAACGATCGAAAGCCATTGGCGGAAGTTACGCACGAAGGATATCTCAACAAGCTCTTCAATATCGCGAAGGATGTCTTCGCTGATTCTGGCTTGAGTCGTGTTGAACAATGTGGTCGGCCAGCAGTCACTGCGCCACCGATTGAAGTGTTCTGTGCCAGTCGCGGAGCTGTCATTGAGAAGGAGAATGTCCTTTTCAATGTCCCTGTACGACGCGCTTTGTACGGTCCATCGCCTGTCGAAGAGAAGGCCTTGATCACTTCCAAGATTCCTGTTCCTTTCTGGCCAACCACCAAAATGCTGCCTGCTCCAACATCAGAGAAGCAGCGCTTTACCAACATTCGTGTTCCTTCGATGCGTCGCTTCGTCACTGATTCTGGAAAACTTGCCAAGCTTGATGAGTTACTGTTTAAGCTCAAGGAGGGTGGACATCGTGTACTACTTTACTTCCAAATGACTCGCATGATCGATCTCATGGAAGAGTATCTCACGTACCGCAACTATAAATACTGCCGTCTCGATGGTTCCACTAAACTCGAAGACAGAAGAGATACTGTACACGATTTCCAGACAAGACCAGAGATCTTCATCTTCCTCCTCAGTACCCGCGCCGGTGGTCTAGGTATCAACTTGACCAGCGCCGACACCGTCATCTTCTACGACTCCGACTGGAACCCCACCATCGACTCCCAAGCCATGGACCGCGCCCATCGTCTCGGCCAAACCCGCCAAGTCACCGTGTACCGCATGATCACGCGCGGCACGATCGAAGAGCGTATCCGCAAGCGCGCCCTTCAAAAGGAAGAAGTCCAGAAGGTCGTCATGACCGGTGGCTCGGGCGGCGGTGTCGACTTCAACACTAGGTCTAAGGAGAACCGCACTAAGGATATTGCGATGTGGCTTGTTGATGATGATGAAGCTGCGGAGATTGAACGCAAGGAGGCCGAGCTGGCGGCTCAAGAGGCGAATGCCCCGCCGCAGGAGAAGGCGAAGAAGAGGGGTAAGAAGAGGAAGGCGGAGGCGGGCGGTGGCAGTTTGGAGGATTTGTATCATGAGGGTAAGCTTCCTTTTCCATAATCCCTTACTTTCCTTCTTCAAAATAGAAGGGGTGTATGCCTATGTGTTAATAACTTTCTAACGATGAAAACAGGCGAAGGTCACTTCGACGATGGATCGAATCGTCCTTCTGGCGCTGCTACGCCCGTCCCGGGTGATGGTACGCCGGTAGGTGGTCCCAAAGGCAAGAAGCCGAGGAAGCAGAGCGCGAAGAAGGCGAAGACGGCCAAGCAGAGACTTGCTATGGCCGATGGGGATGTGGATATGGGTGGTTAAGTGGTTGAGTGCTGAATGGAGGACATCAACGCCAGCATGGCTTGGAGAAGAGAATAAATGTCACGATGGGATTGGTTGGGTGCGATGTGTATTTTATTAGAGAGAGAAGGAGCGTTTTGCTTGTTCGGGGAGGGCAGAGAAAAGCGAACCCAAAAAAGAAGTGCCCGACTAAGGGCGTTAGACTTTGCGATTCTTTTGGTTCAGAAGAGAAAATAGGGTTGATGGTGGGTTGAGGGGGTTTGGCGTTGGGCTTTGATATTGAGCATGGTGGGAGGAAGAGAAGATGAGATAGGGAAGAAGAGCTGAATTGTATTGTATTATATGTATGGTGCATTGAAGACTTGCTGTTCTCTCTCCTCTTCGTGTGAATACAGTGGACTTTGTGAACTAGTGAACTTGTGATTTCGATTATGATGTGATTCTCTCTTCTTCATTTTACACAGTGTACACAGAGAGGGAGGGGGTGAATGAGAAAGACAAAGAGTGTGTGTTTGCGTTTGGGTTCAGCGACCTCTGGGAGTTTAGGCCGAGGCGGGAAGGGAAAGAAATGGCGGGGGCTATATAATACGCGCTTGGTGCGTGAGGGTTGAGGAATGATTGCAGGAAATGACGCAGATGCGATAAAATAGCGTTGCGATGGGCGGAGATATATATATTTATATACATCAAGCGCATGGCAGGACAGGTAACGAGAGGAGATATACAATGCTCGGACTTGGGATTGGGGAGAGCAACAGGAGTTACATGACGTGGACGCGTCTCATGAGGGGGGGTTGGAAAGGTGGGTAAAGAATGGTTTTTTGCCATGGGGGGAGCAAGAGAAAAGTGGAGAGATTGCTGTTGTTGGCATTCTTTCTGATGCTGTTGTGGGGTTTTATGCTGTCACAGTCCTTTGAGTGAGTCTTTTGTGCCTTCTTCAAAATTTATATATCATGTATTATGTTCACTCCGTACTCTCCTATCTATCTCATCAATAGAATACTACGTGAGTGAGCATGGAAGATTTCGGCAGTAGTATGGATGGTCATTGAGAATGAGGTACTTACTGGTTGTGCAATGCTGGGGCTGCGCACAAGCTCAATCGTCAGGGTTAACGTCAGCAGGGGATTCATGAGGGAGGGTCTTATACGCGACCCCGGCGGGCCTGTGGCTGTAGAAGAGGTGTAAAGGGGACTGGGTTTTTAGGTACATGGTGGGCAGAGAAAATGTAGAGTGAAGTGAATTCCCTGTAATGAATCCCAGCATCTGGATTTGACGTCGAAGTCAAAGTGAGTAAGTATATAATCTGATCACATCCGTGGGGCTTTCTCGAATGAGATGCGGAAATTTACCAAAATACCGAGCATGACTGGGAGGGATGGACGGAGTTCATCCTTTTGTGAGTAGGTATACATAAGGATTCTTGCTGTCTTCTTAAGTATGAAAGAATGCGGGACAGTAAAATAGAGTATATTTTTTGGGAAAACTGTGCTTCTGTGTGAAAGGTCATATTGTCGGCCGCTGGGCCGTTGTCAGTTGGTGATGATCTCCTATCACTGCCATTGTTCAGTTGGTCAAAATGACATTTCGCCCTTGCATCCTTCATCTCTATGAAAGGCAGAAGGGCGAATCGAGAAAATTGGCAGTTCCACCCATGGCTGTTAACAGGCCGTCCACAACGTGAAGAGGAGTTACAGCCAATGGTTGCTTCCTTTCCAGCACTTCCATTCAGCATTCGTCTGAGCCGGCTTAGTATGATGGAGAAAACCCAAAGCTTACAACAAGAATTCATATGCCCTGGTCTTGTACAGAGGTGAGAGATGAGGCGGTTGCCAAGCAGCGTTTTTGACCTCCAACAGCGGAAGCTAAGCGGGAGAAGGTGAACGCAACTCCACACTCATCCCACGGAGTGGGTGAATAGACTCAGCCCTGCTTTCTAATCACTATGCTTCAGCCTCTGGATAAATATCAATATATGAGATAATGGTTCACCCGTTCATTGAGTGCTGTGTGCTCCTCCAGCTACTTAGTCAGCTTACGTGCCTACCTCGCTTAATTTATAGGGCGCTGTTTGTGTACGTGGGGGCTGGCACAATATTCAATGCCGTAAAGTGTGTCTGTCAAACCCCCAATATACCTTACTGTAGCCCTTACTCAGCTTTTGTACTACAATTAAGACCGCAGATAGGTTTGTTGTTGTGAACTTGGTGGTGGCTTGGACTTGTTTATGGTTGTCATGGCATGGTGCGTTAAGGCTGTGAAGCGCTTTCAGCTCATTATCACACAAAAGTCTCTACATCCCGATGAGCCGATTATCAACCACCCTTCGAGGCGGTGTGGATCAGAAGTGAGTGTAGTCTTGGGGTCTGGCAGTGGAGGTATTGAGGAGATAGCTCTTCTCAAGCTCTAGGCCCAAGTCCTGGAGTTTGAACCTTACCCTACGGCGGTATATAAAGAGCTCAGAATTCGTTGCTGGATAATTTCTGTGACGAGTTCTATAACTCAATTAGTAGGCTTCTTCGCTCATCAAGATGCTTCTCAAATTTGTCTTCGCTTCGGGCTTGGCATTGTGGTCAACAGTCCAAAGTGTTCAAACCTTCGCGAACAAAGGCACATATCCTGGAAACTGGGATGGCGAATATATTGACCTGGGAACTCAAGGTATGAGAATATTTACAGCTCAAGCAGATTCCATCAAGATGTAGACTAACCCACCTCAAGGCTCAATCGACGAAGTCTACAACGTCTTCAACGAAACTCCCTCCGCCATCAAAATGACTCAAACCTACAACGCCTCCTACACCGGCCGCTACCACGCCGAAGTGCACAAGTACAACGCCTATAAGAAAGGTGACATGGGCTTCTACGGATTCATGTTCCGCCTCTCAGACCAATGGCAATTCTCACCCGCCCAAGGCTACAACCTCGCACAATTCATCGCCGATTTCACCGACTTGCCTTGCGATGAAGACTACATGCCGTCCAGCATGATTTGGATCTACGGCAACAAACTGCAATCACGCGTCAAAGTCGGGAATGTGTGTCCAACCACCGCACAAGTACCTATCCCCATGACGTTCGACCCGCCTGCGGTTGTGGAGGCCGGGAAATGGCACAAGGTTGTTATCCAGGCGAGCTGGAAGAGTGATGAGAGTGGGTATTATAAGATTTGGTTTGATGGGGTGAAGGTGGTTAATTATACGGGGAGAACAACAGTTACGGATGGGAGGGCGTTCCAGTTTAGAGTGGGGTTATATGCGAATTCCTGGACTTCGAAGGATGGGATGCTGGGGACGCAGGCGTTTAGACAGGTTTGGTTTGATGAGATTGCGTTGGGGACGGAGTTTAAGGATGTTGATCCTGGGCAGTGGTGAGTGAGAAGCGCGAGGTTATTTGTTGTGGTGACACGGGAGATATGTGTTTGGTGTCGGGTAGTACTAGGGGTAAAGCAAGCTGATAGTGAAATGTCTGATGAGAGTAATATCTCGATTTCTTGCTCTCATCGTTGTTTATAGTATTTTGACCATGGTGACATGACTCAGAACGTGTTGACAGGACGCTGTAACTTCACACTGTATTAATTTTTACAAATAAAATGATAGCATTTTTTATCTGATATATATGCTCATTAAGGGTATTCATACAACAGTACAGGCTCGCTTCCCAATCAGCATCAACTTGGCAGTGGTTGCTTTCACGTAATTTACTCGCATGACTTTTTATAAGTCTCCAACGCGACGTCAATCACAATCTTTCCCTTTGCTCTTCCCGTCTTTAGCTTCTCCAGGGCCTTCGCACCATCTTCAAATGCAAACTTCTGATCGATTACCGGCTTGACTTTGCCCTCCTTGATCCACGTTGCCACCTGTGCCAAGTTTTCTGGCTTGGGTGCTGGCCAGAATCCGTCAATCTTCCCTTTTAGTCCTCCAAGGAACTTGGGCAGCAGAGCTCTCTTGGCCATATCGATGACGCTGGTTACTGATAGCTCTCCTGCAACTAACACGTATGATGCTCCGGGTTTGGCGTACTCGTTCCATCGCCACCAAAGCTCCTTATCCTCAATATGTCCAACATTGTCCACCGCATGATCGAACTTCTGCCCACTAGCCAGCAAAGCAGCCAGCACATTGTCTTGCTTGTAATCGATAACCACATCCGCACCAAGCCTCTTACACAGCTCCACATTCGTCGTCGAACAAGTTGTCGTCACATGACACCCAACCGCTTTCGCAAACTGAATCCCCAGAGTCCCAGTCCCTCCCGACCCTCCATTAATAAAAACATGATCGCCTTCCTTAACACGCGGTACAATCGACTGAAATGCCGTCAAGCCCGCCACACCCAGCACCGCGACATCCAGCGTACTTACACCCTCCGGCACAGCAACCGCATGCTTCTCCTCCACAATCGCAAACTCAGCGAGAGCTCCTCCAGCAAGTGGTGAGGTTCCAGCTACGCCGAAAACGAGTTGCCCAGGTTTGAAGTCTGAGCCGTCGGCGGGCGTAACGATGGTGCCTGCGAAGTCGAGGCCGGGGGTGGCGGGGTAGGAGACGAGGAGACGCCCGACGAGGGGCATTTCGGCGGGTTTGTAGTCTACGGGGTTGAGAGCTGTGGCGAGGATTTGGACGAGGTGTTGGGTAGGTTTTGGCTTGGGGGTAGTCGCGGCGGAGTTGATTTTCATGTTTTTGTCGAGGCCGCCTTTGTTGCTGCTGTATTGCCCTGGATGTGTTGTCAGTATTTACCCTCAAATTTCTGGAGGGATGTGACAGAGTCAGTGTCATTCAGAACACAACCTCATGTGATATGAGGTGGAATGGGTCTATATCTTACAAGCTCGCATTGTAGCTGGAGGAAAATCCTTGGCGTCGGCCATATTGTTTGTGTGAGTCTCTGTTGATGAGAGTGTGATACCACTGATATCAGAACCACGGAACCACAATGAATGATCTGAATTATCGTTGCGGTAATCCAAGGTGATAAATGAGCCTTTAACGTCTTGATATGAGGTTGAGAAGTATGGTGTTTCATCGTTCGGTGACGCGAGAAGTTGCGACCCTCGCTTCTGGTTTGGGTTTAGCGTATGCGCTCGGGACAATTTCAGATTCCGGGGAAGATACCCTGCAACCTTCCTGGAGAAGCCTATCAATTCAGTGGTACACAGCCTGGGAATATCCGCCCAGCGCTGTACTTTTAGCGCACACATGCTATAATTTCTTGAGCTTGTTCCTCGCCACGGTAGGCGAATCGGAAAGGGGTTCAAGCGACCCCGAAAGCGATATTGACATTCGATCCGGATGGTGGGAAGTACATCTGCATTTTTCTCTTTCGGCACTCGAGGTTGCACCGAAATCTTTCGAAACAGGATACTCCCAGCGCTGATATTGTCGTCATTTTATTTGGTCTGGTCCCATAGGGAAGGGGCAATGAGCTACGCTAAGATCAAGTCTTCCAGGTTCGTATCTCCTTCATCCCACATTTCGCCATCCATCATTCCATACACATAAGCAGTTCCTACAACCATGAATTTCCGCTCTCTAGTCCCCGATACTGGCCGTAGGACGGCTGGCATTCTCATTCCGCTGATCAGCACTAGAACGTCATCCCTCTTCAGGTGGTTGGGAGCAACACCAAGCCATCCCGTCGTGGTTTCGAAGATAGCATGACCCCTAGCAACCGCCCATAGCAAATGCAAGTCTTTCGAAATCGTAGGATGGACTTTCATGGCACACATTACCTTCCACTCTGGACTGTCGACATACGCCCTGTAGCCTGGCATGTTGAAGTAACGGCTTCTCATTTCTGGATCGATCTCAGCTTGTTCAAGATTGTGTTCGACATCCGAAGGAGACACGGCTTGATACCAATCGCAATTTCAAAATAGTAGGTCCAGAAATGCTGCGAAGTCCTTGGGGCCACAGTTCATGAGATTCAAGTGGCCTTGTGTGGCAACATACTGGGCCACCGTATAGAAATTACTGTATTAATCTATTACCCGTGATCCGCTCGTCATAGCTATTGTCACCCATGCTTGTAATGTCTTGATTATTGGAAAGAACATATCTGGATCGTCTAGGCCAAAATATGGACATCACAGACAGCTCGAGCTCCGAACAGCGGTGCCTATACTTTGTTTCGGACATTGTGTGATATGCTGTCGATGATGATTCCTGAGACTCGGAGCTCTGCACTATGATTCTGAATGCTCAAAATCGGTAGGTTGTCTTTGGTGGCGTGATGAGTACTGTTAAGATATATGAATGAGTTGATCTTCCGGAAGTCAGGAACCCAGGTTGGAGCCATTGGTATGTGGCTGCCCATGCCAGACGCCAGCGACAACGTAAGATTCGGCTCCTTTCCCAGGATTGATTCAAAAGACTGCACTCGATAACACTATTCTCATCTTGAGCATGAACGCATGCTGATAGTTGTTCACATTGTAGGCATCAACAACTTTACGAAAGTTTTTGGATTCTTCAGTCGATGGATCAGAATCTAGATTTGCTGAGGGGTAGAAGCTGACGTCTCCAATCCATTGAAGGAACCCCAAGCCAAGCTGAATGTATATACATATCGCGAGGCTCGCAATGTCGATATATCGAGACGACAGGAGCGAGTACGCAATGGACAAACTGACAATAGAAAAACAAATGGTCGAGAAAGGTTTTCGAAATAGTCCTGTTGCGTAGAGATATACGAGATATCTCCGAAAATATCGTCTGTTTTGTGTTCGAGAAAGAGGTATTTTGAGATATATGCACCGAAAAGATGTTGGTAGCCGAGCACGAAATTGTAGAAACGTTCTGTCATTTTCATACCAAAGTCAAAAGACAGCAATGATAGGTGGCGCTTGGATCACTATGTATGGCCATTACAGACTGTTCACTCATCAGTGGCGAATGCCGAATTGTAAAGAACATGAAGAGTTGCGAAACTGATCAGATGTTGGGACTTCAGCTGAGGCTCCTTCGGTGAGACCAGACAGTCTGAACATCTCGCTTGGCTTTTCCAGTAACGAGACTTGCCAGAGCTGTGGTATTTATCAGAACGCCTGCGCCAAATGGCTCCAACCTTATCCGACAACTTCTCCCGAAGATTTCCAACACAATTGAACCTCGCCGCGTTGGAGGCCAAATTCTCAAGGCCCTTAATGAAGTTTTGTGATCTTACGAGGAAGTCCTTGGCTTGGAGCTATTCGCCCGGAGCCTAGCAATCTTGGACTGAAATACCATATTTCCCTCCTCCCACAGGAGGAGATGCTCAGGTGACGGATCTTGCCATAAGAAATATGGGAAATCAGATGGGAAACAGACAATGTGGAAGGCAAACTAGAGGAGGGACTAATTTTTCCATCAAATTAGTCCCTCCTCTAGTAGATAGAAATGATGGAGAGCAGACTCTCACTTCGGAACGGGTTTTTGTGAGGCTCAGATCCGCCGGGTTGCTGTTTCTTTCGGATGAGGGAGGAAAAATCAGATCCCAAGGTTGAACAATGTCGAGCACGAGCAGGCGACACAGAACTTGGAGATACAACGTCCTGTGTAGCGGATGAAGTGTCCAATTGGACGCCATACAGCAAGGACATTTCTTGATTGTGGATAAGCAGGTCGGTTTCGTACACCGGGATGCTCGCCGTCGTATAACCTCGTATGTTGTGAGCCCGCGATTTAGCGGACGATGTAATACAACTTTGCTGCTGAATTCCCTTTCATTTTGTTCTGCTCTAAGTTATATGTTTTTCTTGAGCCCGGTATAATTCATTTTGTTTACTGATTGGCGTCGATTGCATATTTGCTGTCTGAAACAACACCCCAAAATGGCGGTCTTATTGCTCATCAGCTGCGTTCTAATTGCCTTCATATCACATCCAGTGTTCAATCTTGGCAGAGGATACTATCATGCACAGAAAATCGGCTTCCCAGTTGTCCTCGGCCCCATCGCCCGATCAAGTCGGATAATGAATCTTTTTGGAGATCGCATCACACCCCTGCTCAAACATCTTCCCTTCCACCTGGGGCGGTTTGTGGGATTTGGGCACTTCTTTCACGACAGATATAGCATACATGAGTGGCTAGGGCCGGTATACACTATTGTGAATCCTGGAGGATTGACGTTAGTTTAAGCATTTCCACAATTGGGGTCCAAGATCCGCTTCTATTTTGGAGATTCGCTTGCACCAGAGTATCTACTGACTTTCATTCTCCTAGAATCGTCGTTGCCGATCCAAATATTGCTGATGATATTCTCGCACGACGCAAAGACTTCATCAAACGCAAGTCGATGTTCAAGCCTTTAGAGCTCTTCGGTCCCAACGTGGACACGTTGAATGGAGAAGCTTGGCAGAGACATCGTCGTCTCACAACGCCGCCATTCAATGAACGAAACAGCAGTCTTGTCTGGCGAGAATCTATTGTCCAGGCAAACGGCATGATCAAATCTTGGATCTCGAAGGGCCGACATGGAGTCGTGAAAACTACTGGCGATACGATGACACTGGCGCTTCATGTTCTTGCAGCTGCTGGCTTTGGAAAGTCGTATCCTTTTGAAGGAGGTGTGGCGAAACTCAGTGGTAATCACAAGCTGTCTTACAAAGATGCGCTGCGGATTATCATCAGCAATATCTTCGTCTCATATCTGGTCAAATCGAAGAAAGCGCCATCGTATCTGCCAAAGAGCACAGTTGAGGAAGTCGATACTGCACTTACTGAATTCAGACAATACATGGAAGAGATGGTAGACGAAGAGAAAGCGAAAATTGGCATCTCTACATGGAATGATAATCTGATGAGTGTGCTCGTCCATGCATCCGACTCCGAGAACCGAGGAGATCAGCGGGGTGGCCTGACGAAGGATGAGATGCTGGGCAATCTGTTCATATACAATGTCGCAGGCCATGATACCACAGCAAATACGATCGGATATGCGGTATATCTGATGGCATCTGATCCACGATGGCAAGCTTGGATACACGAGGAACTCAACTTTGTCTTTCATGGGCAGGGGAGCGTTGGGGAGGATGATTACGAGAATGCTTTCCCGAAGCTCAAAAGATGTCTTGCGGTGATGGTCTGTTAGGCCCTATGACGAAACTTCCACCACGCTGACTTTCGCAGTACGAAACTCTCCGTCTCTACGGCCCCGTCGCCATCATTCCCAAAACCACGGGATCGACTCCTAGAACAGTCGAGGTCGACGGAAAGACACATGCCATTCCTGCTAACGCTACCATTCTCGTCAATGTCACGGCTCTCAACACATGCCCAGAGTACTGGGGACCAGACGCTCTGGCATGGCGACCTGACCGCTGGATCGTAACAAAGGAAAAGTCTGCGGGTATTGCAGAGGAAGAAATTATGCAGCCGCCGAAGGGCAGATTCGTTCCATGGGCGTCTGGGCCACGAGTTTGTCCTGGGAAGAAGTTCGCGCAGGTTGAGTTTGTGGCTGTCATGGCGAGGCTGTTTAGAAATCATCGTGTTAAGGTGGTACTGATGGAGGGGGAATGTGAGCATGAGCTGAAGAAGAGAGTGATTGATACGGTTGAGGACTCGAAGTTGGGAATGACATTGAGGATGAACCATCCTGAGAGAGTGACGCTGGCTTGGGAGGCGGAATGAAGAATGTACAATAGCTGTTGTTACTGGGAATCTGCCAATCGGAACATCCGGTACCTTGACGTTCTTCCGCTCTTCAAACAGGCGGTGAATACGATGATGTCTTGTACCAAACATGTTCTCAAAATGTTAGTAGGTACCCAATCCCTTGCTGCCATTCTAGTGCCCATAGTATTTTCGAGGCTCTGTTTCTTTGGGGTTGGAGGAGGCCCGCTTGAGACCTAGAGACGAGCATTGAGCTAGGATGTAAGACGAGCCGACACCTTTCTATTGTAAAAACATCTCGTCAGCTACTGATAAACAGATAGCACATGGCAGGCTGTACTCGATACTGTCTGAATCGATCTTATATTCCTATTGCCTTACTGTATCCTAAGTCTTCTAATCCCTTCCAACCAGGCACATGACGTGGTGGCACTGCAGGCTTCTCGCTGCCCTAAGCACAACCCAATCTAATCCCAAGCTCAACTTACTCAAATAAGAAGAACCGTAGACACTTCGTCAAACATACGCGGAGATTACCTTTGCACACGCATGCCTCAATCGAGTCGTTCTGTGCTCCCCCAACCCCGACATGAGGTTTGAAGACCTGTCAGATTCCCCTGGTGCCCCTGAGGATATTTTTTTCGGGAGGGACCCGAGAACCTGGTAGATTATGTGGTAAGATGGGCCAAGGAATAGAAGAGAGTTGTGGCCAGACGAGAAACTTCGTTGTCACGAGCTGTCAGGGTCGGGTACTTGCAGGAGATTTGGAGGCTTGAGAGTATCGATATTTTGGACGGGTGGTATTCATAGGAGATGCGCTGTTCTGAGAAGACAAGTTGAAGAAGGACTCAGGCGATTGACTTTGCTTCTCAATCAATTGAGCAACTGGCCGTTGAATCTCTCAAAGAATCGGACACAAAGTCGAAACGTTGATGTTGTAAAAATCGTTGCTGGTAAGGAGAAAGCAATTGGTAGGTGGAAAGCCTATGGAATGGTTATACAAGACTCACATTGGAAACCGTGAGCTGTCAAATCCCGGAATTTTGCAGTAGATTCTCGACTGAGGGGAGACGAAGATCCATTGGTGAGCCTTTGACAGATGAGAATGGACCGGAGGACTCCGAGTTCATGGAGAAGGATGCAGTGTAACGTGGAAGTTGAGCTGCCATCACACGAGAGAGAAGGATAGGTAGGAATCTGTTGTGACACCGAAAATGCAACTTCCGAATAACGTGGACATGGAGTTGTACCGAATGACTTATACGAAAATAAGAGGTAGATCATGACGATTGAGGATTCTTGGGTATCAAGAATTGATATGCAATCAATGAGTAACAATCAAAGGAGCAAAACGGAAACTTTATATAGCACACAATACTGAGCACTAGTGGCTGTTGTGCGAATAGCAAGACGACAAACCAGCATTAACCTCCGCCAAATGTGTGTGACTTCCCTCGCTCGAGCCCTCGGAGCCACACGAAGGACAGCAAAGGAAAGTATTTGCCGACCAACCCGCACGGGTGTTAATCTCAGCAAGAGGCACAGGTACTTTCAAGACTCAATTTTTGAGTATGATACTGTTTCGTTCTTTGGCAATTTTGAAAGGTTGGTCACCATCAGTGGTTTCTGAGGTCAACCAGGAAGTCTTGGCATCGGAATTTAGCGATGCGCTTAAAGTGACCTCCTTTCTTAGGTCCTCTTCACCAATTGTCATCGTGAGGACAACCGTTAAACAATCATTCGCAGACTTGCAGCGCGAATAACAATTACCCCTCGGCCGACTGAGACATTCGGGGGACGAATTGCAACAATGGTGCGGCTGGCAGCATCATCTCGGCGGAGCTTCAAACGCATGAAGTACAGAGTTTCACACAGCCTGAAAGGAAGACATGCGGTTCGACTCGGAAGACTCTTCCTCGACGTCACACAACCATTGCTGAGAGCCCAAGCAGAAACTTTGGCGATCAACACCTCGTCGTGAACAGACCAGATGCTGTGTGGAGTCGTCGCGGGGTGGAGCATCGATAGTTTGTGAAAAGCTGGAAATTCGGATGATGTGGACGAACTGTTCGTCCCAACTCCCAAGTCTTCGATCGGAACAATCGGATATCGATAGCCAAGCTTCATATCCTTTAAATCCCATCGACGCGACAAGGCTGGCTTGGGGGAAATTGTCCAGCTGATGGTCTGAGCACATCGTCAAGGCCATCGAACGAATCCACAGTGGCAGCGGATGTGGAATATCGTCGCCGGAGATTTTCTCGTTGTTCCTGGCGCTTGACCATGTTGGGTGAAGTTACACGCCTAATCGAGTTGACCCCTGAGAGCTGAAATTGGTATCAATCCCCGCGATTTATCGCGTCGCGTCCATTCGATCTATGAAAGTGCACAGCAGAGCAGAGATATCAGAGGTTCAGGGGAAAGAAGAAGCATTGCTACATTGTTATATCTGATTAAAAATCTACGAAAAGCAACAATTCTCTCGCCTCGAGGTCTCAGCTGAAGAACACGAAAAGAGGCATCTGCGAGACTGCGGAGAACCACTTATTTATCTGCATCTGAAAACGTCCACAGCCACATCCCGGTTCATGCAACTTGATGCAGATGCAATCTCGCTTAACAACATCATCTCTTGAAGCGGCAGACCTCCTCCCAACAGCTCGCAAGCAATCCTGACATTTTCCTTCTCGGAGTCGAGCCCTTGACCAATCCCAGTTCGATGGGATGGCCTTACGTCAGGAGTTGCTGAAGGAAACTCAGGATGCAAATTCTCCTATTCTTTGACCCGTTCCAAAAAGCTGGTTTCTTACTTGCTGGTGGTTGGGACATCTCCTATTATTGCAAGATGCGTGGCGCTGCACTTCAATGCAATGCTGTAATTCCCACATTCAGACCAAACACATCGACGCCCTCCGTCTTGGTGACATGCGAGTGGTCTGACTGCACTTGGAGGCTGCCATCGCAAGATCTGGTGTTGCAGGACCGCGCGGGATGAAGCTCCAAGTTGGACTAGTCTGCTCATAAATCTGGACCTGTTAGAGCTCCATTGGTTCTCGAACTACCCGGGCAATCCAAGGCTGCTCTACCTGGAAGCAGATCATCAAGCCGTGGAGCATTTGACTGGCTGGCTCTGGATTGAAAACCCATGGCAGCCATGCATCCCACCAGTGCCGCGGATATCTCACTGGAGGCGTTCGGGGCCATAGTAATTTTCTTTTGCGCCTCACGCCTCGCGCCTTGGAGTCCAGATATTTCTATTTTGCGCAAGTTCTGTTCTTTCCAATCTTGTCTCAGTCCTCTGAAGCTTCGGCACGCCCCTCATCTCATATGCATCCACCTTCCACGCTCATTCGCCGATGTCAGAAGTAAGTTTACACGGCCCGTGAGCTAGACCCCCCTCTTCATCCTTGTGGGCCTTTCCTCTTTACCGGATCGGCACTACCTACCAAGCTAGTCTGCTATCTTCTCTCTCTAACCTTGGTTTCCACGTCAGAAAACTTTCACCAACCTCATTCTTTTGTGCTGCATTGCATCTTCCTGCTTGGAGCAACGCCAGCCGGTTTGTGCGCCAATGCAGCTCACAGTCGTTACACCTTGAAGAAACCTTCGCCCCTCACGCTCTTTACTTTCATGAAAACCTTCCCACATCGTTCTACCGTGCACACGATTTCCCGTCACAATGGTATACACGATGCGGTCTAAGGTTCTATTACTTCTGCTGCTATGCTTCTGCTTTGAAGCATGTGTGGGCAATATCATACACAGGCAGGATGGACCTACAAATTCACCAACAACAGATTCCGCAGTTGCCACTACATCTTCGAACCAGCCAGAACAAACAGAAACCAGTAGAGGGGAGAGCAAGGAAAGCACTTCGGCAGATCGCTCTAAATCAACCTTTGCAACATTAACTCCAACTGCCAATTCGACCTCAACCTCAACCTCTGCTACAGCTACCGCGATTGCTACTACAGCGGTTATCTCGAATATCAATGGAGCTTCTCCGACAAGTTCACTTAATCCTTCGACATATAATTGTGAGTCTAGGTCATATTGTTTTGTGCCTGGTGGGTTGCTTGATTTGAGAGTGCTTTCAAGTATCGCCAACAGATCTCGCGGTTTTTCATAGAGAAGAACTTCAGACTTTATGCGAAATTGTTAGACTGACTGTCTTCAGCTACACTCACACCGGACAAGCTACCCCTTACGCCCGAGGTCACTCCAGCTTTTGGGGTTGCTGGGGTTATCTTGATCCTCACTGGAACAGTCTACACCCTGATTGGGATAAAGAATACGTTCCTCCATGTCTACCTCTCGGCGGCATATCTTTCGAGCTTGGCAGTAACAGTACTCATTCTCTATGTGATGAACCCACCAGTCAGCAATGCCATTCAAGGAGCATACCTTGTGGCCATTGTAATGACAGGTTTGATCCTTGGTGGAGCCGCCATCGTGTTTACGGAAATGACCGAGGGACTGGGCTCTCTTCTGGGAGGATTCAGCTTCAGCATGTGGCTTCTGGTCTTGAAGCCAGGCGGACTTCTCACTTCGACAAGCAGCAAAGCCATATTCATTGCAGCGTTCACTGTTGCAGCATTTTCAACCTCCTTCAGCCATTACACACGACCGTATGGCGTAATTGGTGGTATATCCTTCGGAGGAGCGACTGCAGTTGTATTGGGAATTGACTGCTTTAGTAGAGCTGGGTTGAAAGAGTTCTGGGCCTACCTCTGGGATCTAAATTCTAATCTGTTCCCTATCGGAGCAACCACTTATCCTCTTACCAGAGGCATGAAGGTCGAAATCGCAGCTATTGTCATCATCTTCCTGGCTGGAATTGTTTCCCAAATGAAGCTCTGGAAGGTAATCAAGGAGCGACGGGAACAACGAGCCTCTGAACGACTACAGGATGAGCGTACCATGGCGCAAGAGGAAGAAAATGTTGGAAGGCGAGTCGAGAATGCCACAGCCGAGGATCGAAGCCAATGGGAAGCTGTCTATGGCAACAAGGAAGGGGACAAAGCCGCTGGCCAATCTATCCGTGATTCTGGAGTTGGTGACATGGATAGTCAGAAGAAGGGTCCCAGGAGCGAGGTGACATCCGTGAGGAGATCTGCTGAGGAGATTGAGATGTCTGACATGCCAACAACGGCACCATCTGGGCTCGTCATGAACAGCAATGGCCAGGACGGTGGGCAGATCACTGTACGAGTGGCTAGAGATCCAGAAACACCCCAACTTTTGGACGAAAATGGCAACCCAATCGACTCGGACCCAAATGGACGAGACTACGCTTCAGCCCCTGGTTCGACGCAAATGAGTCTCGAAACAGAGAAGATCTGGGTTGTTGGTGCCGACGGCGAAGCCCGACTTGAAAGGCGACCATCTAAGCGAGATTCGAAGCGCGTCTCAGGTTCTGCGGCACCAGAGGTTGTACCTTTACCTTTCAAGGTGCCCGAAGGTGACGTCGAGGATGATCGCTCATCAGTTGCTACATTTGCGGATGACGAAGAGGGTTTCCACAAGAGACGATCAAAGCATTTGTCGGTCGGTTCTATGCTCATGCGAAAACTTTCCGGGAAATCGACCAAATCGTACAGAGACTCGAAGAACTTCACTTCTGGTGAAGGCATGAGCACGGATGATCTAGTCATTCCACGTGGAGTTGAGGATGATAGGGCAAGCTCGATTGCAGCTACCATGGATGGATTGAGCGATGATGATATGAGGAGTGTTCAATCGTCACTTGACCTTGGACCGGATACCACCGAATCTGCTCGGCCAGATGATTCGCCAGTACCATCTTCTACCGAAGTTCAAATACCCGCAACGAAGAATCAAGAGCTAGCCAGACCAGAAGAGAAGAGTACAACGAGACCACTTTCAGCTGCGACAGTAGCTACTGACACCTTGGATCCAACGTCAAAGCAGGAAGAAATCTTACAAGATGAAATTGCGGCAAAGCGAAAGTCTTTAACCTCGAGCACTAATCCCAAGCCAGAAACTCAGTCAGTCCCTGAGAAAGAGACGGGCGATGTTGAGAAACAGACTGTTGCACCTTCTGTCATCTCTGCTATCGAGTCGAAGCCGGCGAGCATCACAAAAGATAGACTACCCCCGCAACTTTCGAAGGTTGTCATGTCATATCGGACCAACGAATGGGCTAAGCATCTCAGCAGCGCTGATGCCCCTGAGTTGGACGAGTTAAAATTGGCGGAATATCCTGTTGAAGAAGAGACAAAAGCAGAGATCGCAGCACCAGTGAATGTTGAAGAACTCCAGCAGACGGCCGAGATCGCAACTCCTCGCCCTGCATCAAGGGCAGCGTCCCAAATTTCGAACTATGGTCCACCAGCTCTAACGAGGTCGACATCTTCTTTGTCAAAAGCGCCGCCACAAGTCGGACCTCCACGAAACAACCAGTTCCCACCACAGGCTCAGGATAACAACCTTTCTCGTAGCGCTTCCCAGCTGTCACTCAACTCACAAAATGTTCCTCGCGGCTTCCGTTCATCTTCAGGCCCTCTAATACCTCAGCAGATCGTCGAGTCGCCAGTTGAAGAAGACTTTGCTTCCAACTCTCCCGGTATGCAGTCAAATGGTCAATTTCAGAATACCATCCCATTTGGACCATCGACTACGCTTCTCGGGAAGCGCGATTCCATGTTGAGAAGCAAGACCTCATACTCGGCTAACCATGCTACGCTCGCATCAACTCCCGAATTCCCTCGCACTACTCAGTCTGCATCCCGAGCAAATAGTGAAGCCGGATCTCTCTACAACTATCCCAATACCAATGCCATCATTGATGACGATGAGTTGCCTTTATCCGTCCGTCGGGATATGATCCGCCGAACATCGATTAACCAAGTTGAGCAATCTCCCAGTCAACCTGTACTCTACGACTCCCACCAACCGAAACGACAGTCCTCAGCCCCTCATCCAATGGTGAGAGAGCAGCAACTCGCCTCTTGGAGAGCAAGCGTGCAGCAGGACTTGAAGAGCACAGCGGTTCCCAAACATACGATCGAGCGGTCAAGGAGTGCCTTGTGGCAGGAAAGACAAGCCGAAGAACAGAAGAGGATGATGGACGAGAGGAAGCGGGGCGAGCGAGATAGTAAGTTCGACGAGAGGATGCGAAGAGGCGATATGCTGGATGCTCATCGCGAAGCGCTACGAAGGATGCAAGCTAGTGCAAACAGGCACGCTTAAGGCCGCGTCGGATTGATACCCAAACACATACGACATGTTTATTTTCTAATATTTAATTTCGAGGACGAGGAGTTTGGACCTTGGAGATCATGGCAATGTTATGATATGATATGACATGTATGACCCAAGGTAATGTACATAGGAATTTCTCAAGAAAGGAGTTGGGGTGATATGGACTATTTTGGATGAATGGATGGATGGAAAAACAAGATAGGACTGGGTTGGAATGGATGTTGGATACAAGAGGCTTGAGATGGGTATTGGAATGCTGGGAGTTCTGTACAAAGAAGTCGGTACCTTGTCCTATCACGGCTCACGCTGTCTTGCCACACGACGTATCGGGAGAGGTAGATAAACCACTTACAATAAAAAACATATCTTATTAAGATCAACATTATCTCCGAACTCAATGGAGATTTCTTCATTCGGCAAGTAAAAGTCTGTTTAAAAGTTTTCAAATGCAAATCTCGCTTCGTCTATTTTGCTCTTATTGCTGAGTAACACATCCCAGCAAGTGTGAACCCCTCTTTTCGAACCCTGGATAGGAAAGTGAACGGGAGGGGAAGGATACCCATATGCGTTTCCATGCATGCAATAAGATAGCACATGCAAGATCCTGGTATCTTCTGAAACACTTGAGAGGTTGCTTCTCACAACCTTCTTTTGGAAAGTGGTACAGGCTAATGCTAATGTCGGGCAAGTCTAGATCGGCTGTAAGATAAGTGCTCAGTGCCTCAGCATTGCTGATCTTTTACGGCATGGGTGCTTACGAAGGTAAAGATTGCTGGACGTTACTGGAGGTGCACATCAATATCTGTTTGAGGACGTGTAGAAATTGCTTGGCCTATTTGCTTCCGGTTTCGTTTGTCGGTCTCGGAAGAACAAATCCAATCTCTTGTTATGTGAACTACTGCTACGAATTGGAGGATGTTCGAGATATATCTCGACACGTGATTAAGCCGCTTGGCTGAACTGTTCGCCCAAAACTTGTTTTCTTGCCCTGCTAACAATTCAGCCCCTTCATCTTCATTGTCTACACAAACAATCATCATCTCTCATCAGAGAGGTGTCCCAAAAAGGGTTTCATCAAGAAAGTTAAGTTCGAAGTTTCCGCTAGGATCGCGTTCAGTCATCCTCGGATTTCGCACCCTTACTCATCATTCCACATTAGGGGACGGGGGGTAAGCACCTAGACGCCGAAAGTTTATCAACCACCTACAGTGCACCTCCAGCGGATCTCGGGTCTCGCAGCCAGCCAGCCCAACAGCAGTGCGGCGTTGAAACTTCTCCGTTTCTAATTCCTTTGCTCTACTCTCGCTCTTCCTTTGCTTCCGTACTTTTGACACTTAAGGTACCTGCGACAGCTTTATTGCTGCGATGAACATGATCTTGCTTTTCTGATTGATCGACTGAGGTGCCTGCTGACCGTGGCCCCTTTGTGTCTTTGTGTTCGTCTGCGTTTGTTCCGGTCATTTCCCATTTCTCAAATCCAAGATGACGAGCTGTACGGCCTCGAAATGCTCGGTTTCTGCTCGCGATCGGGAGGTCTTCAGGTAGGATTCCTCTTAGTATGCGTTCGAAAAGCTGCAAATACTGATTTTAGCACGTAGATATTACCTGCCCTCATCCTCGAGCATTCCCGACAAAGAAGCTGGCCCATCGAAGAAAGCTTCTAGCGATCCGACCTTAACAGCATTTGCACAGCTAGGATGTCTACGGATCAACTGCAAGCGGGGAATCATCACACTGTCAACGAAAGATACGGAATACGTTCTGGCAGAAGCAACGCAAGAGCTATCATTACAGAAGGACGATGACGAGACGGACAACCTGTGGCATGGCGAAGGAGCGCTTCTTCCTGGCAGGCAAGGGCTAGGAGCAGAGATCAGGAAGGTGTTCGATGGTCCAGATCCGCCAGCTATTTTCCTCTGCGGCGACCTTACGGCAGACGACCGATTCAAGGATACCTATCCTGTTGTAAACCCGCCGCATCTACGAGCTTTTGCATGCGTTCCGCTCATCTCGCCTCTACATAATATCCATGTAGGAAACTATATTGTGGTGGATGATAAGCCGAGGGATTCGCTGAGTGATGGAGAGAAACAGTTTTTGGCCGATATGGCTCTTACGGTTATGGACTATCTGGAGGCTGGGCGGGTGAAGAAACAGCAATACCGAGCGGAGAGGATGATCAAAGCAATCGGACTGTTTATTGAAGGGAAATCAACGCTGCGAGAATGGTGGCTGGAGACTGGACATAAATATCAACATGCGGCCCTCAAGAAACGAGCGAGGGATAATACACCTCTAGATCGACAAGCGGACATTGAGTTTGGTGTCCAGGAAACGACGGATTACTTTTCGCGGAATGGGCTGACTGGGTTGACGGACCGTAGTTACAGAAGTGCTCTTAACAAATCGCCGTCCTCTGTCTCGTTATCTACCACTGATCAAGGCGAACGAACGAACATTGGCGATGGAAGGCCGCCAATACCGCGGAACGATACTGTTCTTTCTGGAGACCTCACGCCAACATCAGTACCTCTCAGCACGGATGGAAGCTCACAGGCTACGAGAAGGGATACTTTAGCTTCCACGGCTGATACGACACCCTCGACGTTAGTCTCGAAATCTTACCAGGATCGCAACAGTTCAGTCACGACATTTGACGATACAGTGACAGATCCCACTCCCGACCCAGAGAAGCACAACTCTGTTCAATTTGACCTTCCCCCTGAGCCTGCGGCGCAAGATGAATCCAAGGACTTGCAGAACGCCGTTCTATCATCCGACGTGAAAGGCGTGTTCGCTCGAGCCAGTAATCTCATTCGTGAAGCTATCGGAGTTGAAGGTGTAATTTACTACGATGCCAGTGTTGGTTCGTTCGGCGGAAGTTCCAACAAGGAAGTCATGAACGAGAAAGCACCAGGCGCATTCAATGCGGAACAGCTAATCGACAACATGGTCACTACCAGCGAGGACGACTATGGCCGACAATCCTCGGGCACGGACGCAGATTATAAAGTCGGTACTCCAGCCCCAGACACATCGTCAGACAAATTCTGCAACGTTCTTGGGTTCAGCACACGTCGAAGGTCGAGCTTGAGAGGACACGATGTTATTGAAGAGCGTAAGCGAATGCCGGAGTCTGTACTGAGGAAATTGCTTAAGAGATATCCGCATGGGAAGGTCTTCAATTTTGATGAAGACGGCACTTATTCTTCTAGCGAGTCTGACCATAATCCGGCTGATAACTTGAAGGATGCGCAAGGGAAGCCGGATGGAAAGCAATTATCGGATAATGCGAAGAGGAGGAATAGGAGCTCGAGGGAGTCGGAAGCTGCTGCTATTTTAAAGGTTCTTCCTGGTGCTAGGAGTGTCTTCTGGTAAGTTTGTCCATCTTAGGGATCAGTGTTGATATTATACTGATCAAGCGCGCAGGTTTCCTCTCTGGGATTCATCTCGAGAACGTTGGTTCAGTGGATCATTTGTGTGGTCTTCATGCGCTACACGCACCCTTTGTCCAGTTGAGGATATCACTTACCTCGCTGCGTTTGGGAATAGCACGATGGCTGAGATCGCCCGACTCTCAGCCCAGGTCCTGTCGAAGATGAAGACGGACTTCATCTCTAGCATTTCTCATGAGCTTCGTTCCCCACTCCACGGTGTCTTGGCCAGTGTGGAGTTCCTTCAGGAGACGCAAATGACAGAGATACAATCCGATATGGTCAGCAATATTCATGCTTCCGGAAAGGTCCTCCTGGATACAATCAATCATGTTCTAGACTTCTCGAAAGTCAATCGGAAGACTAAGAATAAGAAGAGGATGCCAAAGAGAAAACTGAAGAAATTTGGAAGACGGGAAAGCATGGATGAAGGAGGGGAAGAGAAGGCCGATATCTGTATATTGTCAGAGGAAGTCATCGAGAGTATTTATGCCGGCCAAGGCGTCAGCAAAAAGGCTCTTGGATTGGCTGGACATCGTCGACATGCATCGGTAGGCAACTCGGAATCTCCTGTCACTGTAATTGTGGACATTCAGTGGAGGCCGAATTGGACTTTCGAAATCGATGCTGGAGCTTGGAGGAGAATCATCATGAATCTCTTCAGCAATGCGATGAAATACACCAAAGCGGGTTTCGTCAATATCGCCATTGAGATCGAAGAAGACGTAGCGTCTCACAGCAAGAAGTCGAGGGCGAACATCGTTCTGAAAGTCAAGGACTCTGGCAAGGGCATCTCTCAGGAATTTTTGAAGCACCAGCTTTACAAACCTTTCACCCAGGAGGACAATCTTGCAACTGGAGCAGGTCTTGGTTTGAGCATTGTCAAAGCGATCATACAGGATTTAGGAGGTAGGATTGAGTTTCAGAGCGAGCCTGGTTGTGGCACTGAAGCTACTGTTCGCATACCGCTTACAGAACGTTTGCCAAAGTCCGACAGTCTAAAGATCGTGAACGAGGTCAAAGAAAAGACCCAAGGGCACAAGTTCCGATTAGAGTGTTTCGACCGGTACCCAGATATTACGGAGACACCTACTGGCATATTGTCTGCTGAATTCGAGGCTGCCATGATGTTGAAGTCGACTGTGCAAGATACACTAGTAGACTGGTTTGGCATGGAAGATGCCTCAGCCACGACTGCTGAGGCTCCCATTGCCGATGTGGTTGTCGTTATGGAAGCCGGAATGGGCGAGAAATCTCTAGATGAGATATTGCAAGCACATTACGATGCTTATCCGAAGAAAGAGGGCAAATCAGTTGCCATTGTTCTTACGAGCTCATACCATTCTGGACCGAAGATTGATTCTCATAATCACTTCCGGATCTTCTATCTTCAGCAACCGTAAGTACCCACCCTTGTTATTTGAGCTCAATTGCTGATCTTAGATAGATATGGACCACATAAGATTGGCAAGATCTTGCACCAAGCTTTCTGCATGCTGTCAAACGGTGTGCCTCTCGAAACCTCAATCTCATCACCCTTGGAGAGCGAGCCTGTAACACCCGTCGTCGCTCACGCGCCCGAATTTCCTATCAGTCCACCGACGTCTGCCACACTAGACTTTGCGCAACGAGCTCCTCTCAAGGAAGTCCACGTGCTGATCCAAGAGCATCTAACCATTGAATCGACCCCTCCAACTCAGGTGAAATCGCCGGAACAAGAAATCGCGAAAACGCCACCAACAAATGGAGAGACTCATGAGGCAGAGAAGGGTCTTCGGGTCTTGTTAGTGGAAGACAATGAGATTAATCTCAAGCTCCTCATTGCTACTATGCGGAAGCTTAAACTCGACCACGCGACGGCGGTTAACGGTCTTGAAGCTTTCAATTCGTATAAAGACTGCGAGGGCAAATTCGATGTCATCTTCATGGGTGCGTTAATCTTCCCTTCTTTTCCCAACCCCATCAGGCTCTCCATATCGGTACCAAGGTACTAACACCCACCAGATATATCAATGCCCGTGATGTCCGGCATCGAATCCACGCGGCACATCCGCCGCTTCGAGAAAGAAAATGGTCTGCAGCCTGTGGCGTTGATTGCGCTTACAGGTGCAGCAAACCCGAGTACGAGACAGGAGGCATTTAGTAGTGGAGTTGATTTGTTCTTGACGAAGCCGGTGCCGATGAAGGCGCTGAGGGGCATGTTGGATGATTTGAAAAGGGAGGGAAGGGGCGTCTTTGCTGGCATGTGAGGGGATGAATGGATGATCTGGATGAGCTAGATTGGTGAGGGACAAGAGGGTTGGAATCTACAGTAATGACGGATGGGAACGGAATGGAAGTCACTGGAATGTTGGTTGGATACACGGAGTATGTGGTGTTCATTTCTGGATGGCACTTTAGGATTGACGGCGTCCAGGCCATTCTGACGAATGGAGAAATGTCATGGGAAAAGGAGACAAGAAAGCAGTTACTATTAGGTCTGCTCCTCCAACAATCATCAGGATCCAGGAGTTTAGTAGCGCCCTCACAGTTATAAAGGGCCGAGAATTGAGATTATACCAAATACCATCTATTTATACCTACAACTTTCTTTCTAAAGTTATATTTAATTCCCTTCTCAACATGAACATCGCAACTCCCGGTGAATGCCGGTACTCAAAATAGCGAAGCAATACAGCGGCTCAATTCCAGAGCCGAGAAAAGAAGCATCATCCTCGTACTTCCTCGCCGAGCTCGCATGACCAGTCAGCTAGCAAGACTACACAGACTACGAATTGATCACTGCTCACCTGTCATATTATCAATATTCATGCACGAAGTACCGCTACGAGAACCCACCCATTTTTACATTGGGCTGAAGTGGATCTTGAGAATTTTCGCTCATGGCGACTCCGAGAGGGAGCGGAGGGGAAGGGTCACAGGGCTGATGGTACGCGCCTGGAAGCATTGATGCCGGGATGATGGGAGTTTGGAATGTGAAATCATTGAACTGGGAAGACGTGTATATTTCAATTATTAATTGGTCATTTAATTAGACGGAACAGAGGAAGAATTCTGGATGCTTCTTCCAGCTCTTTGTGTCTTTGTGTCTTTGTATCTTTAGTGGAACAGAACAGAATATGCTTTCGATCGTGACACTTGTACCGTTGTACCGCTGTACCTGTGTCCTGTCCTGTACTTCTGTAATAACACCTTGTACAGAACTGATGATGACCGCATACTGTATCCTGCAGGACCTGCGGTTCGGTACAACACCTCCGTGATCCTGGATGCTTGCACACTTGCATACTTGCATACAGACAACGGGAAGAAACTGCAGATTATGGAGGGACATGATACATTTGGAGCCGCAGAGAAGGCATGAAGGAGGCGTCATATCATGTCTATCACATTCACTCGGGCTGGTGTGTGCGCTTTGACTTTTTCCTGTCAGCGGTGCCGTGGGATTGGAGCAGCAGGAGCAAGCAGTTCAGCGGGACAACCTCCTGAATCTCGGCCTGCCTGTCAAAGCAAAATAGAGTAAGTTCGTAAGTACGTACTCCTGAGGTACCCCTTTCTCCTGCTTCTTGGTTGAGAGAACTGAATGTTGTAGCTAAGTATATTTGGTACTGCGTACCGTAAGATATCGATTAATTTCTCGGAAGAGGCAAAGAAGAAGATCTTGTGATACTTTGTAAACCAGTAGTAGTCTGGCTTGTAAGTACAGGAAAATATACTAATAAATAGCGTACTCTGGCCGAACCTGACCCAGACCCCTGGGATACTCCTCGTACAAAGTACTAAGTACTAAGTGGCGATCCACTACACTACAGCACACCAAACCAGCTGAGTGCGCCATCGTCCTGGAATTATACCATTTCTTCCGAGTTTAGTTAGGCTCCTACCTAGGTTTTCGCCCGCGTGGCAGCCCCTCCAGCAGGGAAATTGATGTCGGGTTCTGATTAGACCAGGAACAGGAATAGGTTGGATCCAGGAACGCGAAAAGATGTCTACGGACGCATCAGGCATCCCCATCGTATCTAGGACGTGCCTTGCTTTAATGAACTGAGACGCGACGAACGAGGCGTGTGCTGGCTGGTGCTTATTGATTGATTGATTTATGCCGGGCCTGGCCCTGGTATGATATATACTTGCTTGTCCATTGCGCGCATGCAGTCCGGGTCTCCGACGTCTGTGAGACTTGAGATCGATCTACACACTCGTCCATTACATCTCTTACCAGATTCTCTTCTCTTCTGTATTTGTTTTACGATTTGACGAGAGAGTGATTTGATGTTTTGTTTCTGAACTGATTGTATTATTGTTTGGTTTGGGGTGGGATCATTGTATTGCTTGCTTGCATGCGAGATGCTCTCAGCATGATTTCTATGAGAGAGGACATTTCGCGAACGGCCACCGGCGCTAAATTTCTCCTGCAGCAAGACGACACTCCAATTGGTATCAACAGCAACACCACCAGAACGACGACCACCAACCGACAGCCCACGACAATTATTCGTCCACGACGTCGACGACCGTCGTCGTACAACAGAAATTCCTCTTCCCGTCGTCGGGAAATACCCACTGCCGTTGAGGCACCGTTGAAACGGCGTCGCAGGCAGGTCCGTCTTCTGCACCTGGGACCGCAACATCCACCATAACCACCACAACCACCAACCCACGCATCCCCTCTCCCAGCTTCCAGCCACCGTACCCCTCACCATCGCCCAACGTACCATCAAGTCCTCAACCCCAAGTCCGCGTCACCAGCCCGACACGCTGGAGTCTCCGCAACGCTCTAATCGGCGGCGGAAACCCGGACTTGAGCAGTACCTTCGCGTCACCGTTTCGCAGCCGCTCAGGCACAGGAGGAAGCAGCATTGCTCGCGGACGACCCCGTCGTCCTAGTGCTGCGCGTCTCTGGAATCCGAGTAACTCGACACCGCGAGGGCCATCGTCGACGCGTCGGAGACAGCAGAGCGAGGAGAGGGTCATAGCCATCCCGCTACAACATCCGGATCTCAACTCACCGCGAGAGGGCGCTGCTGCTGGGGGAGAATACCCGCTCTTGACGCTTCCCGAGCAGAGACAGAAACGGCATTCGGGGTCTACTAGGGCGAGTCTGCAGGTTGAGAGGAGTGGGAGTTCGAGTGCCACGAATAGGGTTTCGCTGCCTAGGAGTGTGAGTATTGATATTGCGCGGAACAGGAGCGGTGAGAACTCGCCGAGGCTTGATAAAGGGAAGGGAAAAGCTGTTGATGAGGAACGAGAGGATACGCTGAAGCAATTGGAACGGAGACCGACCACTGGATACAGGAAAAGAGGCCAGACTATTTCGAGTGTTATTGCTCAGGAGACGTCAGGTATATCGTTTGATAAAGGGAAGGGCAAGGCGAATATGTCGGGAGATATTGAACGTGGGCCAGATGCCCTTGGGTCTTACGAGGAGGGAGGGACATCGAATCTGCCGAATAATGGATCGAGAACTTCGTTTCAATCGGGGATTGGGGCTGCTATGTCGGATAATACTTCGATTATTGGATCGGATGGACCGCCTATGAATCCTGGGGAAGAATGGGGACCTCAGCACCCATGTTTTCCACACATGAATCCTCATGTACCTCTCTCGTCGCCTCTCTATCAGACGACTCGAATCATTCGGATTCGTCGCGATTGGATGATAGAAGGGGATCTGGCACCAACATTTTCAAATCTGTACCCCGAGATTCTAGATCCTGCGGGTGTCTCAGAACAGGAATTCCGCACGTTGGTAGAAAGGGTCAACAATGAACTGATACCTGCCTTCAGTCCTTGGAGTATCCGAAATCTGGTAGACGGCGTGTTAGGACTATTGACCGGCTGGATATGGGACGACATGGGTTTTACAGCTGTAAAGAGCCGCCTGAATAACGTGGAGAGGTATTTGGAAGAATGGAACAGGGAGATGGAGGGGAGGAGTAAAGAGGGTCCAGGTAGTGCGCCAAGGGTCGTGCCATTGAGGAGGACAGGGTATATGAATGTACGCTCTTCCCTCCTCCACCCTCCTTTACTAGTCACTACTAATATCTATAGCTTGACATCCAAGTCCCAGACCCAGAAGTCTCCTACCCAGCCTCGAATCCAGCAGATGATCGAACGGCTACCGGGCTCTCACACACCACCCAATAACCGTTCCATGCCAATATTACCTCGATGCCATTCAGACCTATTCGACACCAGTCTTCATTGAAACCTACATACTACTCACGAACATATTTCTTTGTAATACATACCTAATTAGAGAAGAGGGGAGAAGAGGAGGAAGGAATTCGAATACCCATGCGTGCGTGCCTCCATAGGCTTTTTTAGTTGTGCTGCGGAGGCGTTTCTGGTGTACAATAATGCCGCATTGCATTGCACTGCATTTCATTGCGTTGCATTGTAATTCTGTGCATAGCAGGTTGTTATCATGACTAGCATTGGCTACTGATTCGATGTATCTAATTTTTTGTTTTGGTTTGCCTTTTCTGGATCCTGTCTGACCAATGAAAATCATTTCTAAAAACAACCACCAGCATACGTATCAACTGCGATGCTGCTGACGAGATGTTTACATCGGTTTGATACAAAGTAGACATTCCTCCGAGCCAAAAGTTTGCCATCTAGTGACATCTCAATTGAGGCTCTCTGTTCAGACAGCTCGGAGGCCTTCGAGTAGGTCTATCTCTTTCGTGGCGCAATGCCCATTGCTGAAGTTGCGATCCCGGCAATCGAAGGACTGTATTCTGGTCCGTCCGGGATACCTGGTTTTCTCTTCTTCTGCAGGCAGTTACACCTGTGCATTGCGGCGGCGAATGTTCAAATGTCAAGATTCGACTTTGAACTTCGCTTAATGTTGAATTGCGATAAGAGGTTTTCGAATGCAGGTAGATGTGGAGGTTTGGATCAGCCACAATATGCTAAGGGGCTGCTCGGAACATCGCGGGGCTCATTTGCTTCGTTCTTACTTGGCTGCATATACATCATTCTCTTTTAGGGCCCGATAGCGGCAGCAGCTCGGACTCCGACTCGCGGATGAAGTTCAATTTCTCTTTTAACGTGCCTGAAGTCGACCCAGCCCTTCTCGTTCTGGAACTGCTCCTCTGCAGTTCGTCGGCGGCTTCAGAATCATTGCTTTGTATTACTTCATGACCTTGGGCCCATTCGCGAGTACACTAGCCTTGCAGACTTGTGTCAATTGCTTGTACAAGTAGCTGCGTTGATATTTGGCTCGCGGCACTCATAGCGAGCCTAATCGGACGTCTAAGAACTAAGGAATAGTAGGGACAAGAAAATCGTGGGTTACGCTATTGGCTATGTACAATCTATGCTCAGAGTCTTATAAGTATTCAAGCGAGTGTGAAAGCGAGAGAACAGAATCTAAAGCAAAAGGAAACAACAACAAAGCAAACGCAAAGAAACGCCACATCTAGCAACGCGTAGCCAGAACCTCCTCCCAATCACTTAATCGCCAGTCAATCATCGTTCGAAGCACTCAATTATCCGTATTAATGCTCTGACCAGTACGGAAATTCGTCCAGGTCATGAAGCCACACTCTTGCACCTCCTCTCCCGTCACATTCTCCAGAACAGACGCACTATTACCCATCAACATCGGTATCCCATCATCAGTACTGTTCGCCATGAACAACTTCGGGAAGACCTTCTCCGACTTGTACACACAGATGATCGGGAAATAAATGTTGCCCTCCACATCACTGATAATCATAGTCGGATTCTGCGTCGCCAGTGCCGTGGTAGAAGTATTCCGCGATTCCGGAATCGTGGCGGCGAACATGACTGGCCAAGCAGACTTTGGGATCTGGTCAGCGCCGTGGAGTCGCACTCTGCTGACTCCGAGGTTTTGGATCGTGTCGAGGTACCCGTGGAAGATGCGGCCATGGGTGTCCCCGATGATAAGGGAGCCAGTTTCATCAGAGGCGAACCAGCCGGACCATTCTTTGCCTTTGGCGTCGGCGGGGACTTTCTTCTCTTCGACGGCGTAGGTGTTTCCGTTGGGGGACCAGCGGAGACGGAATTCGTTGTCGAGGGTGGACATTGATGTCATGAGGCCGTCTTTCAGGGTGGTGTTGCCGAGTGTTGAGGGTGGGGATGGGAATGAAGGAGGGATTGTTTGACGACGAGTGATACTTCGTTTGCGGAGGAGACTTGGGGATTGTTAGCTTTGGTCACGATCACAGTTAAGAGAGCGAGGGGAGACACATACTCGATACATTCGTCGAAGCCAGGACCATCGAGATGCTTGATGTTGTTCCTCTTCTCGAATGGTAAGCCTTCGAAAAGGACGAAATCAACGTCGAAAGCTGTTGTGAGTCCGATACCGAGTCCAGTACATCCTTTGGATGATTCTGCCAGTCGAACGCCGTTCAAATCAGCCTCAGCCGCTATGGTGGCAGTGATTTCTACGCTCGGTATCACAGCGACACCTGCACTCAAGTCGAATCGCCCATTCAAGATAGAAACACCGAACGCCATCTTGAACTGGAGGTTGGCTCCTGCAGTGATCGTAATCTCTCCGTCGGCCTCGAACACTGGGGTCACAGTGGGCGCAAAGCCATCTGCCTTATTCTGTCCAGCATCTGTCAAGTCGATCTTGGCATCGATATTTGGCCAGGAGAATATGACGCCAACCAACAATTTCCCTTCGGCCGCAATTCCCAAGTTTGAGCCCAGATCAAGAGACACGATCGGTCCAATATCGAGGATACCTGGGATGAGGAAGTCGGCCAGGGAAAGGCTGACAAGTCGCTTATCAAACAACTCTCGTTTGCCTGGCTTGGGCTTCAGAGAGTTCTTGATAGCGTTGTTGATGCCGGTCGTGTTAACTTTGCGATCGAGCTCGGCTGATACCTCAAGCGAGCCCGTGAGACCCAGCGAGAATCCGGCGTCCATATTACCCTTCAAGGTGATCTCGGCCTTCTCCATTCCTTGTCCAATACTGAAACGAAGTGCTCCAGTGATGACAAAGTTGCCCTCAATGCCGCACTCAACACAGAACAACTCGGCTTGACCCTTTACAGTCACGCCATTCTTCTCGACTTCTTGCCCAACTGAGAGCATCTTGATCCCCTTCACGCCGTTGAACGGTGTAACATCGGTATTGGTGCTCGCGATCGTATTGAATGATTGATTTGTCGTGAAGCTCTTGTCGAATGTGAAGAAATCATTGAGTTTGTCACCGATGACCTTGACGGCCTCCACGATCGCTTCGGCCGCTTTGACGACGACTTCTTTCACGACCTCGACGGCTTTCTTGATAGCTGCACCGACCTGCATGGAATATGAGCAAAGGTTCAACTTCAAAATCATGGTTTCGCAACGTACCTTCTTGACGGCCTTCTTGATCCTATCCCCGATCTTCCTCTTAGCGAGATTCTCCGTTGCCAAATCTTGGAGATCGCTTTCTCCGTAGAAGTCATCAAGAGTGAAACCAGCTTGACCCAATGGACTCTGAGCCAAGGAGTCCTCTGTCATGCGACCGATTCTCGAGTCGAAAGACCAATCGAAGTCCGAGTCGCCACTTGTATCCTTCAGCGGGCTCGCAGCATTGACCGTTTCCTCTCCACCGTCAGAGTCAGGCGCATCCTCTGCAACATTGAATCCCTGTGGGGTGTTTGCCGGTCGAAACTCGCCAAATTCGATATCGTTGATCGCATCTTCAGGCACGGTCTCGCTAAATGGAATCGGTTCAACGTTGCAGCTGATTGACATAGTCCTGTTATCACGCTCTTCGGTTGTGGCTTTGAGGAAAGATCGCTCCTGGGCAACACCGTTCCCCTCCCAGCATCCAGGAGCGTCAGTAACGACCAGGTAGTCTCCCTCTGTAGCTCGGACTTCATTGTGCCAGTTATTCCATGCCCAATCGTAGGCTTCGCGATCCTTGAACTCCATAATGATCTTCGTCGGATTGGTCTGCGTGCCCAAGCATTGGACTTTGGATACTCTGTCCGTGTTGTAGAGCTGGATTGTGGGGTACTTCATCTCTGGCATTGTAACCCAGGCGACAGGCGTCTTGCGAGAAGGCTCTTCAGTGTGTTAGCTGGTATATTTCGGACTGGCTGATGAGAACTTGCTGTTTCCAATTTCCACATCTGGACTTGTGTACATCATCTTGCAGTGCTTCTCGGCTCCAAGGTTTTCAACCTTACTGGCATTAATCCTCCAATCTCTCTTGAGAGCCATCGTCTGAGGGTCTGGCTTTGGTTTTGGAGATGCAGTTTCGGTGGCATCTGGTATGAGCGTTGCCGAGGTGGTTGAGCTTGATTCGATGATTGAAGTAGTGACATCGGACTCCGAGAATATGGTAGAGTTTGTGAAGGGTTTGCAATCCACATCGCCAACTGCACATTCGGTTCTTCGTACATGGCTTTTGCTTTGGGGGTGACTTAACGCAGTAGTGAAAAGAAAGGTCATGCCAATAAGGCAATCAATGGAAAGCCGCATATTGGCGAATCCACACACGATGAGAACCTAGGAAGGAAACGTTTGAACGAAGGTGTAAAGAGTGAACCTTAGGAAAAGATAAAGGGAAACTGTTGCTTGGTGTTTGTTTCTGCTGAGTACTCATTGTGCCTTATATATTCTGTTCATTGACGAACCTTGACATCTCGTATTGCCAAGCTCATCAGCTGCATATAGAAGCTATCCATTCTCACTTACCAGCAACAATGCCTCTCGAATATGAACCAATCACTTACAGCATCTTTGACCGTCCCTGTCCTTCATCATTTCTTTGGGAAAGTATATCCATGACTTCAGGTCTTGAGAAAGCGCCACGATACGCAGCCACAACGCTGCAGCGCGCTTGACAGGCCCCAGAGTGGCTGGTGGAGACATCGTGCATACTCAAATAGGCAAAATGTCAATACCCCAGGGTTTTCAGGTAGCAGGGCTGAGGAATTTGCCAAGGCGGACACCTCAGATCGATTGCTGGTACAGTAAGCTGCTTTGGTTGCTACAGCTAGGCAAGGTCATTTTCTAAGTGACCCTTCGGGATCAATATGATCCCAGATGTCATGGAAGCGGTCAGCGACCAAAAACACAATGGTACGGCGTTTGATGTATGCTTGAAGGGGCCGTCCGAAATTATCGCGTTCCTAACAAGCTGATCAGTGACTTGTTTACCATATCCGTGCTTCTTAAAATCACAGAACTGTACAACAGAATAGTACATGCATTTATGCACCGTATGTGTTGTGGAATAGAAAGCCTTTTCGTAGTTACGTTGACTTCAACTTTAGCTCATTTTGCTAGCTTTGGGCCCCAGAACTATACTTTGTTGCACACATACCTCTCTCAATTCGTACCTGAATCCTAACCCGAGTCAGATCACTGCGCATATGCTACCCTCTACCTTCTCAGCTCTTCACAACAAGCCACAGACTCAAAATCCCATCGCGGAGAATGGCGCTTATACGCGCAGCCATGCCAAGTAGGCGAACAAGTCACGTCTATCGTCAACATAACCTCCACATAAACTTGGCGACTACAAAGCTGCCTCGAAAAACCTCTTGATTCGTCGCGCTTGCCAGCATGGCACCCATTTTCGGTCATGAGCTGACATAAGCACATAGCAAAGACAGTGTATGTTTACCGATGATCCGTTAAGCGAGGCTCGCTTCCGATGCCTTGCAGATATATTATACCTGGCTATGGCCAAGGGTCACTCAGAGGGCAGAATGCAATGGTCCCTAGAGCTGCAGCGGCTTTGGTACGGAAATTGCCCATATTTGGTATCAAAGTGGTCCTTTGCGATGGCTTGTTCGCGGGAGCCCGATTCGTTGATACTCCCTGGATTGTTGCTGCTCCTCTATGGAGTCCACCTGGCCTGCTCGGATTCCAATGCGAGCATCGCCTCAGGGCCGACTGTGGATACAGAAACTTGAACCAGCATTGGGAGAGGTTTTTGCAGCTGTGATGAATATCATAGCAAGTTCAGGGTGATCTCCCCGTTGCCCGGAATGAGCAGAAATTCTGCAGCTGATAACGCGATGTCTGAGGGAATTATATTTTGTATCGTGCTCGTTGGTTACATTGATCGTAGAGTTATTCAAATTTACCATTCAAGTAGCAATATCTATGTTGAGTATCCGTCACGTCCTTACACTTTCGAGATATTCACAACTGTGTCAGCAACAGCGACAGTCGGAGATGACAGCTGTTCCGCTGTTTGGGTGCCTCAAAATTTTGTATCCTTGAAACCATGACATCTCATTGTGAAGATGAACCAGAGGTATCTCAGGGTGACCCACCGGAAGGTACGAGACCTGTGTGCCAGTCTATCAATGCCACCAAACAGCCCACCACCTATTGCATCTCGCCCTCGCAGCTTCTCGAAAAGCTTATTAGATTCTCATAACTGGAATCCACACACTCGGCCGAGCAATGCTGATTAAGTTAGATTCGACTTTCCACAACTTGAGGCAGCTGAAACGATCATATAGCAGTCTAATCCATTAGTTTGTGTCTGCCTGGTCTTGTATTGGAAAAGGATCGCTGCGATTGCAGCACCCCATGATCTACAACTCACGCGCGAATGTCTAGGAATTGAAAACGCTGCACACACTAATGCGATCCCTATCTACAGAGTCAGCTGCTTCCCCAATGTGATTGCCGACATAGGCTCGTAGCCCAAGCTGGAAGCCGGCGGGTTGTGCATTCCATAAACTCAACTTACCCAGGACACAATGAAGATGGCTTAAATGCCCGGGAACAATCTCAGAGCCATGGAGTATTCTGGTAGGTTCTATCTTTTTTTTTGTTCATGCTCGACGCTGTCAAAAGTTCCACCCGCCTCGTCAAATTTGCCGAGACTCTATTGTGGGGAAAGGGGGGGCTTAGGGCCTTCGATTGGAAATTTCGAGGAAGTTCTGCTGAACTCACGGGACGCCAATGTTGTCTGTTACCTGACCAATGTCGCGTGCTTGAACACACGTGCAGATATTTGCGATCAACTAAACTTTCTCTGTCTCTTCATCAAGGTTCATGGACATCGGACAGCTTTACCCCCGTCAACCACAATTGATCCCCGATCCGACTGACCATCCGATAAATGCACCAATACATCCATCAAGACTTATGACATGTCCGAAAGTCTTACAAACCTGAAATGCCGGCCAAGGGCTTCGTCCCAAGACTTCCAGATCGCAATCGACATACTGGATAACGTCCGTCGCCACCGCCAAGCTACCTTAATCCTTAGCGCCAAGGTCAACGATGTCACTGCACACGCCAACGAGAGGCTCTGAAAGCACACCTCCCGAGTCTAAATCATGGCGCAGCTCTCCCAGAGTTCTTGAATCACCGTTGAGGGCTTGGGGTTAGGGTTCCGGAGACTTGATCTTCCTCTTTCCGTGGACCCTGTGACGAAAGCCAAGAGAAGCACCTGCTAGCTATTCTCTCCCAAGAACACACGTTCATGGCTGACGTTAGAGAGGCTGTGTCATATATCTTGGCTGGCAGACAATTCAAGATCGAGAATATATATATGTCTCGCACAATCCCCAGACACATCTTCGGTTCTAGACCATCAAATAATCAATCTTCACACACAAACCCAGCTTCAAGCTAAAACCACAAATATAAATCTACACTTATGTTTCGCTCAAAGTCACCCGCGAAGGCACCGAGTCCACGACCAACAGCCCAGCAAAATACCAAGCTTCTCCACGCTCTCTTCATGAACGAGGAGAACAAGCGGGACCCCTACACTCGCCGACCCAGCACAAGCACTCCATCAATATCAGAGCCTACAAGCCGACGAAGCTCTGAGGGAAAGTCAGAGGACGAGAAGACAGGACGGACTTCACAAGATGGGACTCTGCATGTCATCGGGCAGGAGGAGGGTAGCTTACGGACCAGCTCCGGTTAGAGTTGTTCGTCATCATCATGGTGGTGGAGGAATGGGAATGGGAGGTTATGGTCGACGAGGACCGAGGATGGGTGGATACGGAGGAGGGTATGGGGGCGGAGGATATGGCAGGAGGAGAGGTAGGCGCTGCTGATAATTGAGGGAAATGGCATTGAAAATCAAATGAATATTCGCTGGATGAAATCTGGGATGTGGGAGGAGCGTTTGATATTCCTGACGATTGATGACAATGGGTCTCGGATAGAGTTTACAATGTATGAATAGAGGGATTCTTCGACAGAGTTTGGTAATGTATCATATATGATCACTAGAATGTTGAGTTGATAAGTGATTCATTTGCATTGATAGTTTTGTATCTAGAATTAGATTTTGCTTTTGTTCGATTTCACAGAGGACAGTTTCTCCTCTAGTTTTGCAATGCTTCTCTGCATATTCTGCAGTAAATCCATGATGTTGGGATCCGTGCCCGAGTTCCCCAAAGCTCCCTCTGCACTGTTGCTACGAGTAGATCCTGGCAACGTTGGTAGTTGAGAGCCCTTGGCCGGCTTGCAAGCGCAAGAAGAACCATTGCAAATGCAACCAAGGTCAACTGGAGCGCCCGGATCGAAAGAGGACGCCTGATGAGCGAGACAAGCCATGTCGTCCTCATTTAGCAATGTCCATGGCTCGGTGGACAGGTCAAAGTTTTCATCTAAATCCGGGATGAAGTCATAATCATTCTTGCTCGTACAGTGGAACTCTGTTTTTGGGTACAGATGAGGAGCACTCGAGAATTGATCAGTGGCAGACCTTGCAAAGATACTGTCCTTCAATGGATTTCTCATCGAAACCGAGTTGTATGACACTGGGTGCTGTATCATCTGTAGGTATCTGGCATTGATGGCCTCTTGAGATACGTCAACGATACTAGAGACTTGTTTGGCAAGTTGATCTTGCAGTGGTTTGATCGCCTCGGCGATGAGGCCTACCGCACGCTTCCTGAACTCCTTCGGAAGTTCCAAATCACCAAACTCTTCCAATGTCACTTTGTCCTCCTGGGGTCGCTTCCCGAGAAGACTTCTGCTGGTGGCCTGGCACACTAAAAGTTGTTTAGTCTCGGTTTCATTTCTTGGTTGGGGTCATGAACATACATGTATTTGTGACTGTATCTGCTAGCGGGAAAAGCAGCTGATATTATCTCTTTCCATTTGTCCTGCTCATCCTGATTCGGAAATGCTTTCTTCTTGCTGAGAAGGGCCAGTTTCACGTCAGATGTAAAGCCATCCTTTGCTTGCCGTAGAGCTGGTTTGCAAGGAATGTCGGATTCTGCATGTAGATCGAGCTTCTGCTTTGAGCTGAACCCCACTTTGCATCGCTGGCATTGATATTCGATATAGTGTTTCCTATACAGATGTTCCCTATGACAATTAGTAGTGGCTCCTCAAAGTGCTCTTGAATACTTACTTCAATTTTGCAATGTCCGGCCACGTGCCCCCACAAGTATCTATCCCAGTGTTCTTCTTGAACAGCGTAGAATCGTATATACGAAAGGGACAAGGAAGCCGCTGCTGGACTCTAGTTTCCAGGAGTTTATCAAAGGAGTCTTTTGCTGGCCGCTTTCTTGGCCTCTCATCTTCTTCCTTGCCACCGTCCCTATCCAGATCCCGTTTCGGGACTCCATTCTGAGTACTGCTTGAAGGAGTCGCAGAGGAAGAATTTGAATTCATAGACGCCTCCGGGGAGCTATCTGTTGAGTCAGGTCCTTGACTCGATGATTCTGAATGCCGTCTGATACTGTTCGACCGTCGTGAACTGATTTTAACAAAGAACAGGCTCATCATCGTTGAAAGCAACATGAGATGGAGAGTATTCTTCAGTGCTGACAACATCTGGCCATGAATAGCATTTGAAGTTGTGTTTACGTCCAATATCGAATCACACTGCTTGTCTGCCAGACCGTCAGATACATTTGTCTCGACTTGGGTGTCTCCTGTCGTCTGGAAGCTAGCCACATCTCCCTGTAGGGAGGCGGGTATGGACACATTTTTCATTCTCGTCCCGTTGGGTGCATCTACCAGATATTCAGCTGAGGCATCGTGTTTTGTGTATTTACTATCGCAGGCGGAAGCAGACGATCCACGCGGCGCTATCGGCGAAGCATTCTCATTGTGCTCGTGCGGTCCTTGCTTGAGAATAAATTGTCTCTCAGTATGATGCTGATGATGATCATGAACCATAAGCCCTTCCACTTCAAGATTTTCCCTAGAAAGTGTACCAGAATCATACTCCTCTTCTGGCTGTTCACTCTCATCAAGCTCTGCTTCGTCTGCATAGCCACTGTCAGGGTCACCTAAATGATAGCCCTCGTAGTTCAGGTGACTGGGATCGGCCATGTTCGGGTTGAGAATACGCTCACGACGAGCACAGGAACGGGCCGCTGTCTGGATATTCTTCAGACTCTGGCTCATACACTAAAGACAGCAAAGTGCTTAGTACACTTCATCTCTACCATCTCAACAGTATTAAAACTAAGATATTACCTTTTGCTCTACCACATTCCACTTTTCACCAGTCTGAGCAGCAAGAGCAGACCATATCTCACGCCTCATAGCCATATAATGCTTCGCAAGACTCTCTCGTTTGAGGCCGTCCCAATCATCCACGGGTTGCTGCTCCATTTAGACGTTCGTGTCTCTTACGGCATGCATTAGCCGTCCTAGTTGGAAAGTGCATCTGTTGGATTGGTGCCCAATTCGCTCCTCGAGCACGAGCTGCCAGGAGTATCTCATCATCTGAAGGAGTCCAGGCACCGACTGAGGGTCGGATCATAGTCGGTGGAGTGGAGACCCCTTTATACACTATCGGCGTTGACTTGAGTCTGTGATATCCATTGACCGAAAAATCATTTTTACTGGTTTGATTTAGAGAGACAGGATCTTTGAGGTCCGGTACAGAGTGTTTTTCAAGTGGCCAATCCGAGTATGGACCTGAGAGTTTTTGTGATGGCTCGCACATTTCGTTTAATTATGTGCTGGAGTGTGCTTTGATGACTTTTTGTATACTCGTTCTTTGGCGTAGGTCACCTCTGGAGGACATGCGCGAAAGAGGACAGTCAGCTTGATGAGATGATAAACGGCGTCGCTCAAGCTTCAACAAGCCTTCGCTGGATCATGTAACAATGAGATGGAGTATCAGAGATTTCCAACATGTAGTTGATAGACGAAGGACATGATAAGCAGAATTATGGCGGCAGCTGAATCAGGCTGCGAGATTGTTGCGAGATCTCCGGTGAGGTGTGCCACAAACCGTCGGCGCTTATGACCAGGCTGCGAGTTTCCTAACTGGACCGCATGCATCTCGAACTTTGATCTTGGCGATATATTGTTCCAGGAGGATCTCGCAGATTGATGGGAGCACAATACAGAAGTTTCGCAGAGTGATGAACACAAAATCCAGCAGATTTCGCAACAGTTGAACGCAGAGATGTTCGTCTTTTTCGCAGAAAGTCATGCTCTGCAGGATATAAATTTCCCTATCGGCCACGAATCATGGACATTTCCAGTCACTAGATCAACAACTGTGACTCAAAGATACAGCACTATCGTCTAGACAATCTCAGTAAGAATCCAGTGGATCCAAAGGGCCCAGCTAATTTCGATATCAGATTACCTCGCACACCATCACGTGATATCGTCAACAAACACCCAGAACTCCGCAGGCTTCACCAGGTAAGCATTGCATCTTGACCGAGCTCAAATAAGATAGTCGAAGACTTCTCCATGATGGAAGCGCTAAGATGAAGGTCAGAAGCGAAGCAGCGAAAAACGCAGGCACTACCGAGAAAGTCAACAAAGCTTCGATGCTCGCTTCCTATCTATATGCCGCGCCGAGCATCTCCGAACGCCTATGGCTAGAGGGAAACGGTCTCAAGAACGACAATCGCTTCAAAGCGCTGAGTACAAATGTTGAAGGACTGGAGAAAGCAATTGAGAAAGAATGAAGTCGCGCCTTGATTAGTATAACAAGCACTACGTGCTACTGCTGCTGTTGCTGCACGCGAGGAAATCGTATCAGGTACAGTTTTCAATCTTAGAGAATGGGAAAGCTCAGCTTGTACTCTATTTCCAGACCTCTGCCTCTTCCAATGTAAAAGCAAACATTTGTAATCCAGGTCTCAACAATTCATGATTGCATTTCAGAAGCAAGACATCTAGGAAGATAAAGCGAATCAGACATGATGACTATTCTCTTTCTTATATATATTCTCAACTTGAGCATCTTCTGCCTTCCCAAACAATTTCTCCCGAGAATCCCGATATCCTGTGTCCCGACCACGTTTGGAATGACAATTCAATGACTCGAAATATTCAGCGGAAGTTTCTAATGATAAAGAGGTTGAATAGACGCGATTCTGACGTGCGGGGTAGTGTGTATAGAGCAATTAGTAAGTAAATCAGATTAGAGAGATACCAACGACAGGAGAATGTATGAAGACTATTTACTGTCTAGCGTCAAAACCATATCTTCACGAATTCCAAAGACGTACCTGAAAGATGAGACACTTGCCTCGTCCACGTCAATGAAGTCACATACCGTCGGGAACATTGACAAGAAAGACAAGATCAAAGTGCAAAAGATACATCTGTATTAGTCACTCGTGTATCAACGATCTCTGACCTAATCACATGTATGCCACTTAACTCTCCCGACCTCTCTTCAACTCAATCCACTCAACCTCAAAAATCCGCCCATACTCCCCTAACCATGCAAGAAGACCAGCCGGCACGGTCTGTCACTTCCACGCTCAAAGGCTTCGACCCAATAACAAGTCTGTACGCAAGCAAGCAGGTAGGCAGGTATGCAGAAGCAGAGAAACCAGGATGATAGACCCTATCAAAATGAGACGCCGTCAAAAATGCTGCAACAGAATTCACAATACCAATTTGACTACCCTGATATCCACCCGGGCACTTGACAAAAGAAAACTTCATCCCGCTGAAGGTAGGAGGGAAGATGAAAATCAAGGACAGCCAGCAAAATGCCAAAGTGGGTATCGCTGTCCATTCATCCAGTTCAACCATCTTACACGATTGTCGTCCGCCAGAATTGCAAGAAATATGTGCATTAAAGGAGCGAACAAGATACATCCGGACGCTTTTGCTTTTGGAAGAAAAAGAGAAGCTGCGCCGGGATTTGCTTTTATGTGCCGCACCAAGTCGAATGACGAAAGAAGATGAAGGTGTCTAGTATCTGTTGATACTGCCAGAGCTAATCTCGGCTCGCTTCATTGGTGGAGGTGGCGGTGGCTTCTTTGCTCTGCTAGGTGGTGGAGGAGGTGCTTTTCGACCATTCGTAGCATTGTTCAAGGTTGAGTAGCTGGCGGTTCTGCTTCCTACACTTCCATGAGAAGTTGCTGGACTAACAGATCTAGCACTGTATGATCGGTCGGGACTGGCGCTGTTCAGAGTAGAGTCATCGGAAGGATCACCGAAAACATCAGGACCGTTGGTGTTGACTCTGCTTGAAGGCCGAAGTTGTGCGCGTAGAGAGCCTGGATCCTGTGGAACAGACTGCTTGCGGTAACCCGAAACTGGTGTGGATTCACGGTATATGGCAATTGGACCCTGGAATGTGGATGCGCGACCAAAGTTTGGCCTATTTGGAGACTCGACTTGAGGATATTCGTCATGTGTATCGAGACGGGTATCAAGGCGGGAAGAAGATGGAACACGGCCTTGAGATCTGATGGTAGGTCTGACTTCTGGTTCTGGCATTGGTGGAGCCTCTTCCTGGTATCTGTCGCTGTAGGAATGGGCTGTGTTGGATCGGGATCTTGGATTCGGTCGTCTAGAATCTCGTTGAGGGGAGGTTTGTCTGTTGGTGTTAGTGAGGTACGCCAAATGCATCGTTGGAACTTACCCTGCAGGCCAGTCTCTCTTCAATCGAAGAAGCTCATCGCGACATTTGTCATAGTACTCCAATTCGGACTCCAAAAATGCGCCCAAATCCGCAACACTTTCTGCTTCTGCTTCCTTGATATCCTGCATACGTCTGAAAACGTCCTCGTTGGACTCTTCGTATTTAGCCTTCTGGGAACGGAGCTCCTCTTCGACCCGGAAATCCTCCCTCTTTGCCTTTTGCATCTTCGAGAGGGACGCATCGTATGCCAATCGACGTTGCTCAAGCTTCTTGCGCGCAGCCTACGAGAGTCAGTAATTGTACGGAAAGAATCCGCGAATCCATACCTGATATTCCTTCATCATCGCCAATGATCGTTCCAGTGACTCCAACCATCCTGTTGTGACATTGGCTACGTAGCTCTCCTGTGTCCGGGCAATTCTCTCGTTTGCTCTTCCCATGCCTATGCCAGTCAGTACATTTCCCTACTATTTGGCCAGATATACGCACTTATGAGACAATTGCCAAACTCCGAATCCGGCTCGAAATCCTCGCCATGGTGTATCATCGTCTGGCCAAGATACCCGACTGGCAAGACCTTCTCCTTATCCTCAACCTCGTTGCGTCTCGAGAGCGACTTGACGTAGACAGTCATGGACTTTTGTAATTTCTCCATACCTGTGTAGGATCAGCATCTGCCATTCTCGCAGATCGAACAAGCATACCTTCGTGCCTCAAGGCCATCTCCATCTCCAGAGCTTTGAATTCGTCAGACACGCCGGTCTTGGACTCCTGTCCCATCTTCTCCCCTGCCCATTGCTTGACCCTGTCGAGCTTCTTATTGATATTCATGTTTGCGGTGTATGGATCGAATTGGTGTATTCGAAGGTGTAGGATTCGAGGAGGAAGAGAATCAATGAGGTTGGCGGGGTTGGTGTTGTTGTTGTTATTGTCGCTGAGAGAATAGCAAGCCACCCAATTTGTGAATTTATCCAAGGGATGGTAGGTTCTTGGTCCGAGTAATGTCACAAGGGACAGTAGCGACAGTGTGGTGTAGAAAGGTGATCAGAAACAGCAGAACCCGGGGGACCCAATGCTATTGGGATTTTAAGGCCGTGAGAGAATGAGGTGATCCTGGTTTTGTGGACGAGTGAGTGAGTGGTGGTCGAAGAGTCCTGTCCTGTCCTGTCGAGGAAGATCGGTGGGAGGGAGGGCCGGAGAAAGAGTGGATTAGGAAGGGAGTGGGTTCCTGGCCGGTTGGGTTGGTTTGGGAAGGAGATAACAGCGTCGAACGTGGGATGGGATGGGATGGACAGGATGTGTCGAGTCGTATCTGTCAATTCATGCAGTTGGAAGGTGCGCTGCAGAAGAAAACGGTGGGTTGTGGAGGAGCATATGCGGAACAGAAAAAGAAGAAGATGTGAAGCAATTCAATGCACTACGAATGTACTGTATTGTGTAGTAATTTTGTTAGATACATACATACAATACTGATCAAAAGTCCGGGGAGGGTTGGGGTGGTATTGTTATTTTGTTGGATGACAGTCTTGGGCCCTGTCCTGGTTGACCTGGTATTATCCCGTAGTTATCCTCTATCCTCCCTATCAAGCGCAATTCGATATCTCCGCCAAGACCCGCCACTCGACCTGCATTTGCCTGCCAATACTGCCCCTGTCCTGACCTATCTTCTCCTCTTCTCTTTGTCGCTACAAATAATCATCCTATCCTATCCCGTTTCACCCCTCAACGACGCCTTCTCCTCATGCCTCAGGAAAATTGCTGTGAGTCTAGCTTCTAGCAAGTCAAGTCAGGAACCCAGACCCTGATCGCTCACGCTATCCAATCGGTCCCGTCTCACTCCACGACGGGCATCGACAGCGTGTCAGTTGGTCTAAGCCACCATCTTTTGTGGATGAAACTCTTTTCTCTCCGTTTTGGCTAAAGTCTGACGCGGCAAAAAAAACCGAAGGGCGACATTCCAGCACGCGCGGAAACACGAGGTCCTCTCGATCATCAAGTGGCAACGATTCATCCTCATCAAGCGCTCAATCCCACCCAAGCATCGTCCCGGCATCCGGTGATGGGAAGTCTGGGTGTCCTGACAGACCTGTATGAAACCTTAAGGCAGATATATTTAGAGGTCCACTGGAGTTTCAGATGAGGCCAATCTTGGTCGTCCAACTAGATTCCGGAGCTTAAATTCGGGTGAGTACGCCGTCGATGACGCCGTTGAGAACTTGCAGAGTTCTAGAACAGGCCTTTAGAGCATCTATGATTTGCTACACATGTGAGCGTTTCGCTGGCGCCTTTTAAGGTTGTGTCTGAAATATCATGGAGTTTGAAGAAGATCAGAGATTGAAATGTTTTGTCCCAAGAGATGTCAAGGCTTCCTATACATGACGAGTAAGTTTGAACTGTAAATGCGGAATTTGCCTTTTATGATGTCAGATTGTAAGAGATCAAATGGGTTGACGAATTCAACCGCTCTGAACTTTCATAAAGATGAGATGATTCGCCCTCGGTTTCTGATGAGTGAGCTGTTCCGAGGAAGCCGATCTGAGATTCGCACGTAAGATTCGATATACGATTTGATATCCTGTCGGAGGATGGTGTACGGACTTTCCCAGGACTTCGGCTTCTTGCCAGTTACGACTTGACGCCGTATTGATCGTATCGTAAGGTCGAGGAGGGATCTCTACCCCGCGCTTCCGTACAAGAGGCAGCTCTTCAATTGGGGAGGTTGAAGAGGAGATGCAAATCGCTAGGGTAGTCCGAATAGAGGGACCAGGTCCAACACTACAATTGAAGAAATCATCTCTCCATCTGGCGTAATCGTAAAGTCTCGGAGTTCTGTAGTGAATTGTATCTTGGCTAGAAGGAAAAGGGGATGCGCTAGCGTTGTATCGACCACACTCCCAGAGCCTTTCACTAGCACACAGGGCGCTACATGGTACATAAATATCAAGATACTGCTCAAGTCCATGCAAATCAGTTCAGTGCTAGATACATAATTGGCCTTCGTCCACCGCTGGATTTCTGTGGTACACCATTTTGACCTCGGGACCAAAAGCGGTTCCACCCATTGGTCGGCTCTTAGTCATGAAGCAGGGTGAAGATTTCTCTCACAACACTAATGGTTTTACGTGGTGTAATAAGACGTTTTGCGACATCACACGTCAAAAAGAGACGTCTTCGTGGCTCAGTTGGTTAGAGCGTTGGTCTCATATGCTAAATATGAAGTGATTGAAGAACGATCACATGATATCCAAAGGTCGAGAGTTCGAGTCTCTCCGAGGACAATCCATCCTTGAATACATTTTCTTTTTGCATTTTTTGATGCTTGTTATTGTTTGGGAAGAAAAAATGGCTTGGGGCAATAAGCGAGCAGAGACTGATAAAGCGGGGCTCAAAACCACCACTCTTGAGTCCGCAGGGACGGAGGCTCTATTTAGAATGCTCTAGATGTCATGAAAGATCTTTCTGACATTTGTTAAAGTGAGATTCCAAGAATTATTCCTTACTTGCCAGACGAATATTTGTTCTTCATTTGTTGAGCAGGCCCCAACCAGTCCAACACCCTTTCTGGATTCCGAAAATTGGATGATGAGTCCTTCATTTTGCTTCAAGATGGTTGCATGTCCATACCTATGCTATCTTTCTATATGACCTGTAATCAGGTTAGTCACTATAATTATCTGTCGCATTGGGCAACTTGCTTGGTGCTCAAGAGTCGAGACTGAAAGGGGAGAGGAAGGGTGAACTAGTCGAGACCTGGTGAGCCCTCAGCGCTGGGTGATGCAGACCTCACCCAGAATGGGGAGCATATATCTGCGAAACAGAATAGTTATATGTATCCTTACTCATTCAGCACTTGAAATTAATCAGAAGGTGTTCTGACCGCCAGATTGTGCAAGTGACCAGCTGCAGTTTGAGTCTCCTTGCTGATGCAGAGTTGGCGACCTGGCAGCTTCCGACATGTGTCTGACCAAGATGCACTGGGGTTTTCCCGTTGCATCTGTTCTCAAGCGCAGTGATAAAGCTGTCGCTAGATGTGTATCTCTCTTGCCTAAGTCTTCTTGTTTACGTTGGGATTGCTCTAGCTCGCTTAGACGCTACCAGGAGAATCTCCAGGTCTAGCCAGGAAGCGTAGCGCATATCTAAAATCAAGCTGAGAAGGGCTAAGTCGTTTTCCTACAAATGCTGTAGTGGTAGGTCGTACAACCGCATCTTCCCTCAGGAAGAAAAATCATGTGCATCTCATGTGACCCTATTTCGGTTCTACATTTTCGCCCGCATTCCGTCTTCATCGACGTCACCGATTAACGAAACCAACACCCTAACACCCCGCACTTCACCCGCTCTCTCATCTCATCTCGCCTCATCACACAGCATCCGCTCATGACATTTCAAACGTCAAAACGCGGGGAGACCGAAGGCTGCCGCCTTGTGAAGAGATGGAGTGTAGTAGCTCATCCGCCATCGAAAAGGACTCATCGATCCGTATGGCGATTAGAAAACCGGTCATCTTCGCCCTACCATCCTTTGATTAGTATCGATGGATTGCGATACATGACCTTGAGAAATGCGTATCAACTTGATCGTACGAGTCAAAACGCTCAATTAATGGGGCTATTTTGAATCAGAACCTTATGAGATGTCCAAGTATCAAAAAAGGAGCACCACGAGCTGCCTGCCTTTCTTGGTCTTTGCCAACACTTTCAAACACAGATCCCGAAGCGCAGGATTATGATTGGATCTTCAAAAGCAGATATCACAGATCTGAGGCTCAAAGCAGCCAAGACGGCAATCCTCGTTACGAGATGCAAGATCAACATCAGATTCTCACAAAGGCAGCCACCCGCCCACAATAATACCGCCGAGGCTACCTCATCATACAGATTAATCGCCTCATCTACCAGCGTACGCCGCATCCGCATCTCACCTGCATGGAACTGTTGGCGTGGGATTGGAATGAGATTTTATGGAGTTCTCATAAGGACATACGTCATAGTATTTGCTATCGCCGATGGCCTGTCAATTTTTGACATACCGGAGCAACAAGCTGCACAACTTCTGGAGGAGTACATGACCTGCAAAACTAAGTCGGCTTACCGATTCATCCTGCCGATCTCTCACGTCAAATCAGGTAAATGGTTGCATACGCAAGGTACCATAGGCCGAACGACGAAATCCATAAACCCCACCTCTCACAATTCCGATTCTGGTAAGGAAATTTTGGTCTGCCAACGAAGCAGAAGTCCTTAAATGAGGTTCAGACATAGGACATATTACCTCTTCATACTCATCGAATTGTTATATAGAACTTTTTACGGAATTTCAAGTCAGTCTATCAAATGGCACACGACCGATTTCGGGTAGCGCAGCTGTGCCGTTAGACCCGCCTCCTCGAAGTCGAACTAAGCTTCAAGCAGCGCGACTAAGCATTTCACAGCGGCCTTGACCAAAGCTTCCTCGATCTCCAAGTGGAGGCTCACACCTCCTCGTACAGGATATGACGTATTCCGAGATGTCGGTACCACAGTTACTGACTGCTGGTCTCCATGGTCTCAAATATTATGAGCGAGCCATCCCATCTTTTGTCTGATGCTCTTAAAGGATCGCATTTCCTTCTTCTTCCCCTCCACCATCTCTCCCCACAGTGTGTTCGCTCAGCTGGCGTGGTATTAGTTGGATTTAAATGAGCTATCGGTGGTAAACCCCACATGTATCTCGATTTGTTCTGAGAATTTTACAACACAATCCCATTTCTTCCAATTATCAAACACGCATCATGGAGAATCCTGGAGAGAAGAGCGCGAAAACAGCGCCAATGACCGAGAATGGACATGACGACACGATGAATGAAAAGAGAATTAATGGGTCGGAAACCTCATCCACAACCAGAGCGGAACACGATACACCACACACAGAAAAGACGGAGGACATTGCACCTCGCACCTCACACCACCCACGGTTTGGGGAAAACCAGGTATTCATGCCACCAACAAACGGCTCTGGTGATGCGGACGACCTTCCAAATGCCAAACAAGTCGGCACATACGACAAGGTAGAGCTTACAGAGGACATGTGCTATGACGAGCTGGGATACTCGTTTCCAGAGTGGAAGAAATGGTAAGAATTCCCGAACATATACTTCAGGCTAGGCACTAACAGATATCAGGATGATCCTCACCATCATTTTCCTCGTCCAAGTCTCCATGAATTTCAATACTAGTCTATACTCGAACGCGATCCCCGGTATAACGGAGAAATTCAATGTTAGCGCACAAGCAGCAAGATGTGGTGCAATGATTTTCTTGGTCCTTTACGCCTTTGGTTGCGAACTCTGGGCACCATGGAGTGAGGAACTTGGACGATGGCCGATTCTGCAGCTCAGTTTGCTGCTTGTCAATATCTGGCAGCTGCCCGTAGCTCTTGCCCCGAACTTCGCCACAATCTTGGTAGGCAGAGCTCTTGGTGGCATATCCTCCGCAGGTGGATCGGTCACACTCGGAATGATCGCAGACATGTGGGAAGCCGACAACCAACAATACGCAGTCGCATTCGTTGTTTTCTCCTCTGTTGGTGGCTCCATCCTGGGTCCCATCGTCGGTGGATTCAGCGAAGCCTATCTTAGCTGGCAATGGTCGATCTGGATCCAGCTCATTTTCGGCGGATTTGTCCAAGCCCTCCATTTCTTCTTCGTCCCAGAAACGAGATCAACGATCATGATGGACAAAATTGCCAAGAAGAGACGCAAGAACGGCGTCGACAAGAACATCTACGGACCCAATGAACTTGTGCCATTCAGAGATCGATTCTCAGCAAAGGAAATTTTGGTCACATGGATCCGACCATTCAAGATGTTCTTGACTGAGCCTATCGTCCTGACTTTGTCACTTCTTAGTGGTTTCAGTGATGCTCTTATCTTCATGTTCATCCAATCGTTCGCTTTGGTGTACGATCAATGGAACTTCAGTACCGTTGCCCTTGGACTGGCTTTCATCCCCATTGGTATCGGATATGTTATTGCATGGATCTCGTTCATTCCGGTCATCAAGCGGAATATCAGAGAGCGACATGCAAAGCCCGACGACGAAAGAGTACAATACGAGTCCCGTCTTTGGTGGCTCTTGTACACTGCACCATGTCTCCCAATTGGTCTTATTGGATTCGCATGGACTTCAACCGGCCCACCAATCCATTGGATGGGAACTATGGTCTTCGCAGCCATCGTCGGGATTGCCAACTATAGTATTTACATGGCAACCATTGACTACATGATCTGTGCGTACGGTCCATACTCCGCCTCAGCAACAGGAGGCAACGGCTGGTCCAGAGACTTCCTCGCTGGTGTTCTCACCATTCCAGCAACTCCATTTTTCACAAGTAAGCCTGCCCTCCTATCCTCTCCTCAGAACGTCACTAACCTCAACCCCCAGATATTGGCAGCAACCCGCTTGCCTACGCATCCACAATCCTGGCCTGCATCTCCTTCCTCCTCGTCCTTGCAGTCTACGTGATCTACTGGAAAGGTCCCGCGCTCCGTGCACGCTCGCCCTTCGCCCAACAACTATCCGATGCCCGTAACGACCAAGATACTCTTGGTCGTCGCTTGTCCAAGATCCCGTCTGAGAGCCAGAGACGTGCGAGTGCTGTGAGAGCCAACTCGTATGTGAGATCGCAGCAGGATTTGAGGACCAGACATGCGTTAGGAAGTAGACAACAGAGTTATGCTGGACAGGCTACGCCAAATAGAACACCTAACAGAACTCCTGTTGCTAGTCGGAGGAATAGCTTGGCTGGGCATGGGAAGAAGACGGTTGCGTGAAGGAAGGCGGAGTTGTAAGATTTATTAGATCTTTGTATAGCATTTGTATCTATTAGCGGCGTCAGACGTATATTAACATATACTCAACCTGAACTACATCGAAAACGGATATATTTCACAAGTCTGTTGAGTATTGCTACGAGGTTGTGACCGAGGTCCTTCTATTGGGCACTAGTAGTGTAAACGTCCATTTGCATTTCTGTTTCCATCTTTGGAACTCCACGCCGAGAGACGAAACATTTTCAGAAATGATACATTAAAAAGATCTCCATCCTTTGAATAGACATCCAAATTGTACCATTCTCTTTCACAGAAACCCCAAAACCGGACAACATCACATGACTCTCCGCAAGAAATATTCGAAAGTGGGGCATTTGAGGGGCAACTGGGGCATCTTCTGTAAGAACCACCAACCAAGCAGGATCAAGAAACCCGGACGTAACGTTTCTCTTTGCTCCATTCGAGGATCTTTCAGTCTTCAAATAATCACTCGCGTCCTATCTTTTCTTAAACAGCAAATATCAATCTCCAATGGCCGTGACGTACGTATCTCGGTGAAGCACCAACCGAGAGAACTAGGCGTTCAATTACGCCTCCATCTTTCACTCCTCGTTCACTGAACTGTTCCCAACCATGGATCTATTCAGAGTCCAGAGTGTGGAGGGCTATCCTCTCTTCCCTTCCCTCCCAATTGACGACCAGATAGAAATAGAAGCGAAAAGTGGGGGACTCCTCACCTGCAAACGCATCTGGGTTCGACCCTCTCTCAATCTTTCCCCATACCCATCACGTGTACACATCACCACTAACAACCCCTCTCAGGATCCCATCAACGCACAATTTACACTTTGTGCACTCCCCTACATCTCAGCCATCCCGGCCGTCGTAGCAATACTCATCCTGCTCTCCACCATCCTCTCATTCCTCCCTTTCTATCGCCTCACGCCACGATGGCTCCAGAGTTTCGCCCAGGAGCCAGAACTACATTCCCAGCGTGTCACTTTCATCAGGAAGAGATATCTAGGATGGAACACCATCTTCCTCTTCGCCTTCTCAGTATCCGGGCTAGCATTCCAGATATGGAGCGTATTCTGGCCACGATTCAGTCTCTTGATGGTATACCCATGCACAGCATGGATCGTGGGCACGATTCTTATCGCTGTGTACCGGCCGGCAAAGACTCCGAAGGCATTGCTGGCTTTGTTTAGCTGTGTTGCAGCTTCTCAACTCATTGTCCTCGTGGATGGATCTTCTCATCCATGGAAGAAGCATGATGTCCCCTCAATCCTAGCGATTGCCTCAGCATTCGGAGCAATCATAACTATTTTGCTCATGCCCCTCCGGCATCCTCTCCGCGGAAACGGGGAGATCAGTCCGGCATTCGCGAAACCAGCGTTCGAGATGCGCAGTCCGGAGGATAATTTGACGCTGTGGCAGTTCATGAGTGTGTCGTGGATGGCGCCGCTGATCAAGATGGGGAATGAGAGGCAGTTGAACGATGAGGATGTTTGGAGTCTCGGGTATGAGTTTAAGCATCGGGGATTGCATGATGAGTTTAGGGAGTTGAAGGGGTCGGTGCTGAGGAGATTGTTGGAGGCGAATGGGTTGGATTTGTTCATCATTTCGGCGTTGAGTATTATCGAGCTTGTTGCGAGTGTGTATCCCTCATCGTTTCGACGAAGATACTGCTAATGAAGCGTAGATTTCTCGGCGCCAGTGCTATTACAGAAGATTCTGCAGAGTATGGAGGATCACAGAGCGCCTAAGCAGGCTGCTTTGAAGTATGCTCTTCTGTCTCTCATTGTTCGTCTAGTCTCAAGTCAATCGGGCGTCTTCTCGCTCTGGTATGGAAGACGTGCATATGAGCGATCCAGAGGCGAGTTGATTACTATGCTTTATGAGAAGACTCTTTCCAGGAAGGTGGTCAGCGTGAGTAGCAAAGCTGTCATTGAGATCGACCCTGAGAGCATTCCGAACGGTCACACGAAGTACGCAGACCGATCTCAGCTGGAGAAGATTAAGGACGTTATCATGAAGCCGATTCGATGGCTCAGAGGTGGATCTAAGAAGGCGAAGAAGCCGAAAGATCTTGCATCGATGGGGAAGATTATGAATCTGATGAGGTTCGTTCAGCCACGTGCTTTCATGCTAGTTGGATACTGACAGGTGACAGATTCGATGCGTACGAGGTTGCACAGCGGTAAGTTGGCTCTCGTCTGCACTTCAATTCCCTGCTAACAAATTTCCAGGTTTTGGGAATTCTCATCCCTTGTTTCTCAGCCTCTCGGGCTGGTGTTCGCAGTCATTTTGATCTGGCGTATCCTAGGCTGGGCATGTCTAATCGGAGTAACAGCCGTTTTGGTTGCTCAGGCAATCAACGTCTTGATCGCGAAAGCGGTCTTGTATTACGAGCGAGAACGCAGGATCGCAACAGACACGAAACTGCACAAGATCTCCCAGCTAGTCGATGCCATACGGCACTTGCGGTATTACGGTTGGCAAGATGTCTGGCTAGCCAGAATTATGGAGGCAAGACAGCATGAGTTGAAATTGCGGGTGATTACCGCTCTTTGGAGAGTCTTGATATCGTTCACAAACGAGTTTGCGAGTGGACTGTTCCCCGTTTTGGCCTTTTGGGCATATACGGTCCTGGCGGGCAAGTCACTTAGAGTCGATGTGGCTTTCCCTGCACTTCAGCTGTTCGGCATGCTCGTGTCCAGTTTACGCGAGTTGCCGAATTTGATCACTGTAAGTTTGTATCCTCCATAGCCATATCCTAGTGCTAACTCCAAGCAGGTCCTCTTGAATGCAAGGGTCTCTGTCGGGCGTCTTGAAGAGTTCATGAATGAGCCTGATAAAGAAGAGACGACCTTCACACCAAGCACGAAGATCGAAATGAAAAATGCATCATTCGCCTGGCCTGGTGCGAAGGATCCCGTGCTACGCGATATCAATGTATCCTTCTCTCCCGGGTTGACAGTCATTTGCGGAGAAGTGGGTGCGGGAAAAACTGCTTTGCTGCAAGCTTTGCTCGGTGAGCTTGATCAGCTGGATGGAGAGTATCATCGTACGAACGAGATGGTTGGGTATTGTGGGCAGACGCCCTGGCTGCAGAGTATGAGTATTCGAGAGAACATTCTATTCTCAGCCCATTATGAGGAAGCTCGATACAAGCAAGTCTTGGAAGCATGTGCATTGATCCCAGATATGGCGAACTTCAAGCATGGAGACTTGTCTCTGATCGGAGAGAATGGAATTGGCTTGTCAGGAGGACAGAAGGCACGCGTATCACTGGCGAGAGCCGTGTACTCGAAAGCAAACGTGCTACTTCTTGATGATCCGCTCTCAGCACTTGATCATCAGACTGCTGAGTTCATCGTACGAAAATGTCTAGCTGGGCCATTATTAGAAGGCCGCACAACGATTCTGGTCACTCATCGTACGGAATTATGTCTTGGTATGGCAGCCCAAGCAATTCAAATCACGAATGGACGTTCGGTTCTCCTTGACCCAGAGACCATCCCATTCGAAGAACTGCACCAAGTTCAATCCTCAGATTCTGCGAACGAAGCACATGGAGACGAAGAACAGAACCAGGCTGCAGTCCCTGATAAATTCATCGAGGATGAGTTCAGGGCTCATGGAGGAGTCCAAGCATCAGTCTACTGGGAATACATTAAGGCCGGAAAGCTTAAATGGTGGTTCGTCCTGATTTGCTTGCTGGTCGTCGGCAGGATCGTCGAAATTGGCCAGACCTGGTTTCTGAAGCAGTGGGGAGAAGCATATGGTGATCCGATCGAACAGGCATCAGGCCCATTCGGCGATCTGCCTTCTCCCGAAACGAATATTCGTCCATGGCTCATGGGCTTCTTCCTTATTGCAGTGGCTCAATCGGTAGCTTATGCAATCACTAATGGGTTCATGATTGTGATCATCTACAAGGCTGGAAAGTACTTGTTTGAAAGAGTTATGACGAAAGTCACTCATGCCACGTTCCGCTTTTACGATGTCACGCCTGTGGGACGCCTGATGAACCGCCTCACATCCGACATCAACACTGTTGATGGAAACATCAGCGCTCAATTCCAGTATGTCGCGTTATTATCCATATCTTGGGTATCATCAATCGTCGTCATCGGATCTGTCACGCCGCTATTTCTAATCTTCGCTATCGCCCTTACAGTTGCATTCGTGGTAATATTCCGACACTTCCTACCTACCTCACAAAGTCTTCGTCGACTCGAGATGGTATCTCTGACGCCATTGATCTCGAATTTTGGGGCTTTGACTGATGGCTTGACAACAATTCGAGCCTTCGCTGCTTCTTCCCGGTTTCAGGATAGAGTGATTCATGTGACGGACGACTTTCAGAAGATGGATCACTTTTACTGGAGTCTCCAAGCTTGGCTCATGTACAGGTTCGACACCCTCTCCGCTGGCTCAACATTCATCCTTACAGTCCTTGCTCTTTACACCGGTGTCTCAGCTGGCCTCACAGCATTCGTGCTCACCGCAGCAGCCACGTTCGTTCGCTCAACCCATGCTCTCTGCAGACAATACGGCCAACTTCAGATGGACTTCGTCTCCGTAGAGCGTGTAGTGGAACTCCTCCACCTTGAACAAGAACCACCAGGAAAAGTCATGCCGCCAGCTTCCTGGCCATTATACGCCAGCGATATCGTATTCGAAGACGTTACAATCCAATACGCCCCTCATCTTGATCCAGCACTCTCCAACATCTCACTCACCATAAAGGGCGGCTCTACAACCGCACTCATTGGGCGTACTGGCTCAGGCAAAAGCACACTTGCTTTGTCGCTACTTGCAACTACACTCCCTGTGACAGGTCGTATCCTCATTGACGGCATCGACATCTCCACCGTCGATCTCCAAGCCCTCCGCAAACGCGTAACATTCCTCGCTCAAGAACCCGTCCTCTTCCCCGGCAGCATGCGCCAGAACCTCGATCCGCTAGAAGAATACAGCGACGTCGAATGCTCGACCGTGCTGTCCAAGATCGCATCGCGTCACGAATGGACGCTAGACACACATATCGACACAGGCGGGAAGAACCTGTCGCAAGGACAAAGACAATTGGTGGGCTTGGCTAGAGCGTTGTTAAGGAGGAGTCCGATAGTGGTTATGGATGAGGCGACGGCGAGTATCGATAAGGAGACTGCGATGCGGATTCAGCGAATTTTGAGGGAGGAGATGAGGGAGAGTACGGTTGTGACGATTGCGCATCGGGTGGAGGCTGTTAGTGAGGCCAAGCATTGTGTTGTTCTTGAGAAGGGGAGGCTGTTGAGGGAGGGTCCGACGGAGGGGTTTGTTGGTGAGATGGAGTAGAGGAGTAATCGGTAAAGGCGTCTTAAAGAAGATAGAAAAAGTCGCATAGAGCATTCAAAGCCTGGATATCTTGGATTCCTGCTATCACTCCTCCGTACCTGGGGCATATCTGATTGTATTCCTAATCTGATCATTTCTCGCTTGTCACAGCCTTCATGAAAGTCAATATGCCCCTGGATAAGCGAGTCTTCTCAAAGCTGGATGAGGACATCTAAAATACCATTCAATAACCAAAACAACACACCGGGCATCGCAGATATTCCAGCATACAATCTTGAAAGATCGATATGCAGATAAATAAAAATAACGATGTAGAGTATCACTACATTCTCCAGCCTCGGTTCCCCTTCTTGGCATACCAATCCCGTCTGCAAGGCTACGCAATGATGTCATAGCCATATATTTTCCAAGTTCACTCTAAATCAAAACTAACAATCAACAACCAGCTTCTCTATGCAAGTAACACAGAAAGTATGCTTTCTCAACGCTCGCTTTTGGCTCCAATTGCTTTATTTCAAATCATTACAATCTCAATTGCTGCACAAATTCCTCTTCTTCCACAGTCCCATTCGCAGGGATACCAATTCGATCCTCTTCTCCAGTAAGTTCCCCTTAACCCACTATTTCGCATTTTATATGGTTGCAAATATACTTCGACGGATACAAGAGTACTTAACTGAACAATCGCTGACTCCCTATTCCCTTAGTCTTCCTGGTATTTCACCATATTTCGATGCAATTGGCTTTGGCCTCAGCCACGAAGCACCCCGACATTGCGAGGTAACAGCAGCCTCCTACCTAATTCGCCATGCAGCCATCTACGCAAACGACAAAGACTATGAAGCCTACATGGAACCATTTATTGCGAAACTAAACTCCACATACGACACCGCCTCGGGCAAGAAACGACAAGGCTGGAAAGGGCCCCTCTCCTTCTTTGACAAATGGGAGAATCCCATCGATGACCCAGATACACAATTAGAGCAGATCACTCCCCAGGGGATCAAAGACTCCAAGAAAGTCGGGAAACATCTCCTCTCACGATACCCGAAATTGGTACCAACGACGAAGAAGATATATGCGGATACGAAAGCCAGGACGCAGGATACCGCGACGGCGTTTGTGAAGGTCTTTCCGCAGGAGGTGGAAGTGGTGGAGATTGATCTCAACCGCACTTCATTCCACTCCCAGGATCCACATAAAGCGTGCAATGCGTTTTCGAAGAAGGCGGGAGATGATGAACAAGGAGCGTTCATGTCGAAGTACACCGCTCCTATCATAGCCCGTCTACAGCGCCATTCGCCAGTTGAGTTGAGCGAGACGGACATCATGGGCATGCAGCAGATGTGCGGGTACGAATCTGCCATCACCGGCAAGAAAAGCAAGATCTGCGAAGTCTTTACCGACGATGAGTGGATGGCCTATGAATACTGCTGGGATCTGAAATACTCGCATATGGTCGGGCACGGCAACGATCTCTCTCCATACCTGGGCTTTCCATGGCTGAACACGACAGCTCACCTTATGTCCAAGTTCCACAAACCTCGCCACACTGCTGCGAGTACACCCACAACGCCCAAACCAGACCCAGAAGTCCCCAACGACGACGGCCAGCGCTTCTTCCTCTCCTTCACGCACCGCGAAGTCCCACCCTTCATCGCCACCGCCTTGGGCCTCTTCAACAGCTCCAACTCGCACGCAGAGGAATTCCCCACGGATAGAATAAACTGGAGTCGATCGTGGAAGATGGCCGAACTGATCCCATTCCTCGGTCATGTCGGTATCGAGAAGTTGACTTGTAATGCGGTGTCGCTTGATCCAGAGGATGATCATGAGTATATTCGGATTATTGCGAATAGTGCGCCGAGACCGATTCCGGGGTGTGAGGATGGACCCGGGGCGAGTTGTAGCTTTGATAGGTTTGTGGAGAGGATAGGGAGGGGGATGGAGGAGTATGGGGATTTTGATGGGGTTTGTGGGAATGGTGAAGAGAAGGAGGGGAGAGAGGAGTTGTAGAATTTACCGCATTTGTATAAATAGACATCGAGCTACTGTATACACAGTAAACATTATAACCGAGTGATCATGACCGTCCTGTCAAACAGCGGCGTCCATATCAAGTTCTTGCCCTGATATGTCTATTGTGCACGGGCGATGACAGGTTTCGAAGACCCTCGCAGTTGTATGGGAATGAAAGGTTATTTGGCGAGTATGTCAGCCCCCATATTCATCTATGGAAGACTCTAAACCATCGCACATCCCATGTAAACATCACGTGCTAGTACACGAGAAGCCCCCCCCCCCCCCCAGAAAATCCCTCCTAATATATCACTGGCAACATCCACTTCTACATTATACTTTTTGCACTTTCCGACCCCTTCACCTATTCCAATACGTTCCCATAGTGTCCCGATACCCAAGATAAGGAAACCAACCCCACCGATCCATCGTGCAGTTCGCCGGATCCAGCGGGGTAGTTTATAACCAGCCATCAAATCTCGTAGCTTCACATCCAACAACGCACCCAGGTACGAGCCCAAAGATGGGATACTGCATGAGAACTTCCACTAGGAAAACCTTGATATCCTTATCTTTGACATTTGAGAAATTCGCCGCTATTTTGCTTCGTTTGCTGGGATGTAGCACAATAAGCGTCTCCACTCGCTCCACTATTGGAGGCTGGAGGCTGAAGAGTGGGATATGCCCGGCGATGATGTGTGTGGAGCCGTCAGGTACCGAGAAGACTTTATCTATGTTCGAAGATGATTGTACAGTAATTGTGATGACGGTAGTAACTCGCTGTGATTGAGATGAGTGGTTTAAGTGATGTCTTTGGGCGAGTGTTTGGCGGGGATCGGGATTTCCGATGGAGGGAGGTGGTATATAATAAGTCTTCAACCTCTTCTGGCACTTGGTTAGAAAGGTTGACAAGTCAAGAAAATATCTCTTTCTCTATTCTTCGGTCACAAAAATGTTGTCTCTTGCTACCTCCCTGGCACTCCTCGCCTCCATCAGCCATGCCTCCCCCATCCTCCAGACCAGACAAACCAACGAGACAAACCCATTCGTCTTCACCAATTCCAATGGCCTAAATTTCACTCAAATGAACGCCAGTCTCCCCAATGTCGCCATCTTCGCCACCGGTAAGTCTCCCTCCCATCCCACTCGCACCCATCCTAACGTTTCCCTAGGTGGCACAATCGCCGGCTCAAGCTCCAGCTCAACCGCAACAGCAGGCTACACCGCCGGCGCCCTAGGAATAATGACCCTCATCTCCGCCGTCCCCGAACTCCTCAACGTCTCCAACGTCGCCGGCATCCAAATCTCCAACGTCGGAAGCGAAGACGTAACATCCACCATCCTCCTAACCCTCGCTAAGCAAATCAACAAATACGTGTGCCAAGACGACACCATGGCCGGCGCGGTCGTCACACACGGCACTGACGTTCTGGAAGAAACGGCGTTCTTCCTTGACGCTACTGTCAATTGCGGGAAACCCGTAGTAGTTGTTGGTGCTATGCGTCCTGCTACAGCTATTTCTGCAGACGGACCTTTCAATCTTCTCGAAGCTGTGACCGTCGCAGTGAGTCCGGAAGCGAAAGATCGGGGAGCGATGGTTGTCATGAATGATCGGATTACCAGTGCGTATTATGTTACTAAGACGAATGCGAATACGATGGATACGTTCCGTGCTCCTGAGCAAGGACATTTGGGAGCGTTGTTGTCGAATACGCCGTACTTCTATTATCCGCCTGTGAAGCCGACGGGGAAGAGGGAGTATGTGGTGGATAATGTGACGAGTATTCCGAGGGTGGATATTTTGTTTGCGTATGAGGATATGCACAGTGATACGTTGTATAATGCTGTTAAAAGTGGCGCGAAGGGTGTTGTCGTAAGTTTCATGTCCTTGGAGAGCTTGAGTTGAGCTAATGGGGTTTAGATTGCTGGTGCTGGGGCTGGTGGTGTCAGCACTCCATTCAATGCGGCTATGGAGGATGTCATCAGCAATCACAGCATACCCATTGTGCAGAGTACGAGAGCTATGAGTGGTGAAGTGCCTTCCACAGGTGTGGCGAGCGACACTGCACTTCACATTGCGAGCGGCTATTTGAACCCGATGAAGTCAAGAATTTTGTTGGGGCTTCTACTGGCACACGGGAAGAACATGACTGAAATCGCAGAGGCATTTGCTCCGTCGACAGTGGCTTGATGGGCCTAGATGTTGTGATGATAGAATATTTAATGATTGAAAGAGTGAAAGCTTGCAACGATATGTCCTAGGAGTGAGCAGCTCAGTAGGTGCACTGACCCATCTGATGTAGAGAAGGAGGTAATTCGAAGTGTAGGGGGAGTCGAAGAGAGTGTGTCATTTCCCGAAATCTAAGCTACAGTTGGAGGTCTTATAACCTCGCCGTGATTCCTGTTAATCACAGATGTCATGTAATGTAAACAAACCAAACCGTGCCCTGGCTTCGCCCCACCATCCGTCACCCACCAGCACCCCTGACATTCCTAGAAGTTATGAACAAAGAAGCAGATTTCCACCGCGAAACAGCTTGATTGGCGTAGTTTATGGGGCCGATTTATGGAACAATGATCGAGCCCCAAAGAAATTGAGCAAATATAACTCTGGATGGCCAGTATAAGCAGGCTTGCGTAACTTTTGAGTTAGGAAGCGCCACCTTCTTTAGAAAAATTAGTTTTGTAAAATTAAAGGAATGCAAGACTTTTGACACCAGAGACTTTGCCTCCTGATAGGCAGCCCTAGCAAAAGTGATTAGCCGCGGATTAAGAAAGTGTTCTCCACTGTACCAAGCATCTCTCTATCCTAAATTCAAGCAGCGTGGTATTAATGCTTGGCACATAGTTACCTTTTGAGCTGGTGATCTTTTATGGGCGTATCATCTTGTACTGGATGTGTTTAAAAATGCTTTAATTGATGCCATTGACCCTCGCAAGATTCGCTCAGCGCGACGAAGTGTAACGAAGACTATGGTTTTCGAGTATCTACAACTTCGATTACTCCTGCTCTAATTGCTCTAATTCTCGGGAGTAAGCCCAGAAATGGTGAGCTTCAGCGATTTCGTCTAAGAGAAACAGTGGTGCAAGTATGCTCCCCTCTCAACCCAAGTCTAATCATACACCAATGGTACAGTGCAACTTCGCATGCTTCAGCACTCGTCTCAGCTACAAGCCGAGATACAACATGGATCCATGATAGTATGGGGCATCGGCACAAAGCACCCCCTTTCTCTGTGATCCCTTTTATATGGCCCGATATTATTGTGAAGACTCGACAAGACCATCTCGAGCGACATGTGCTCAATAGTCTGATCCACTCCGATCAATTGCTTGACATATTCTCCGATATGCTATGGTAGAGCTTCTTAGAAGTTCTAGGAGTGTGTTTCACGAAGACGATCTTGCACTTTTTAGGAGGTTATGCCTGGCACAGATCCGTTCTACTTGCACTAATGTCGCAATCCTAGATTCCTGGATTATCTTTCAACAACGGTATCTCGCGCTGGTGTGTGAACCTGAAGTCAGATGATGGAGCATTCTCAAGTCCAGCTGAAATCCATTGAGGGTTGAGTCACCAGGCGACGCTCCATACGCTGCGTCAATTCCGTAATCGTGTTCCTGAAGTGTACTGTTTTCAGGTGGTCCTCGCCCAGCATCAGAGAGGATTCCTGGGTTGCCTTCTCGAACATGACCAAAGCCTCATCGAGACGGCCTTGACCTTCGTACGAAATGCCGAGTTCAAATGAGATGAAAGTCGTCAAGTCGTCACTTAGACCTAGCCCTTCTTGCGAGAGCGAGGATAGCTCACTCGCAAGATCTTCAGCCTCAGTGAATTTCCTCTGCCCATTGAGTGCCTGCACAAGATCTGCGCGGCATCTCAAAGTTTCCGCGTGCTTCGTACCCAGGGACTTCTCCAGCTTCTGTAGAGTATCTTGCAACATCATATTGCTTTCGCCATGTCTTCCGCAGGCTCTTAAAGCGAAAGCAAGGTACTTTTGCGATACTAAGGTATCCTTGTGCTTCGGTCCCAATAGCTTGATTTGCTCCGATAGAACTTGTTTCAACGTTGCTTCGGACTGCTGATAAAATGACTTTCTGGCATAAACATATCCCAGAAGTGATCGCACGTGCATTTGAAGTATGTCTACAGGCTTCGATGAGAGGAATTTGGCCCCCAGAATTGCAATTAGCAGCTTCTCGGCTTCCGCAAACTCTCCTCGTGATACTAAGATCTTGGCTAATGTGCTCGTGGGCCTTAGCAACAAATCGTCATCGCAAACCAGAGTGCGTTTTCCAACCTCAATTGAATCACGGAACAATTTTTCAGCTTCTGTTAAATCTCCCGAGTTGTACCGACATATTCCAAGCTCATTCGAGATCCGTATCTTCAGTCGATGCTCGGGAGACAGGATGGAAGAAGCTCTCGAATAAAGCCCTCGATAGAGCCTTTCAGCACTGGCCACTTTACTTTGACTTAGAAGAGCCATCCCAAGGTCCAAAAAGGCACTCATAGTCCCCATGTCATTTTCTCCCAAAGTGGCTAGACACGATTCAGCTACTTGTCTGAAGTAACCTTCGGCAGACCGGAGCCTCCCCTGGTCGAGTAACACATTTGCGAGCCGAGACATGGTATCGAGTGATGCTGGGTGATTCAGTCCGTGCCTCAGCTCAAGACTCGTTAGTCTCTGCTCCAACTCGACTTCTTCTTTCTGGCGATACCTCGTCGTCTGTGGAGTTTCCGACGTGCCAGGAGCTTGCTGAATGGCACGTTCTTGCGTATTCCACTGTGCAGCTAGGTTCGTATTCTGTTGATGGTAGACTGTGAGATCTTGGGGATTCCATGTTAGATTTTCAAATGAATTGAAGGATGAATTGTGCAGGACGCCCTGTGGAGTAACACTCGAGATGTTTCGCAGGGGCGCATATGAAAGGCTCGGTGAAGGTGCAGGTGAGGGACGAAGTGTGAATGGAGAAGGACTTCGTCCTTCGAATGAGATAGAGTCCTGAGCCATGATCGAATCAAGAATCCCTGGATTTAGGTCAAAAGTTGCCGCGGCTCTTTCATGGCCATTGTCAACAACATATCGACGCTGTTGACTCGAGTCTTCTGGCCAGTCAATGATCGAATGGCTTTTTGGACTTGATGCTTTCCCTGGTTCCGTAATCTTTGGCGAGGGAGATTTGGCTGACGGAGGACTGTAGCTTATATCTGATGGAGTTGATGGGACAGCTTGAACAAGGTCAGAGGGTTGTCCCGAAAGAAGCTGTATTATTGAGATACCCACGGGAACCAGTCTTTTGCAGTTCTTTTCCAGGCCCTTTTTGCCATCGTAAGATCTTGTCTGGATCCACAGTGTGGCCACGAGCGCGAAAAGTAGTGGGCTTTCTTGCTAGAACTCTTTGATGCTGCTTCTGGACAATGAATGCCATTTCTGAGCTTTGTACATTTTTGCCAATTTTCCAGTCGTCAATCTTCTTCTTTAGTTGTCGCTCACTCCACCAGTCAGCTCGTTTGGCTAGTCTCTAATGTTCCGAGAACTCACTTGACAATAAACTCGAAGTCTTGCTCAAGTATTTCTTTGATTGTTCTCAATTTCATAACTTGCATAGGGTACAGGCCAACTATCAAGCCTCGATGGACTTCCCATTCCTCTTTGCGATATCTCCTTGTCTGCTGTAGATTCTCTGGGGCCTCCATCGGTCGGGGGACCGGAGAGGGGGTTGAATCCATTCGAGCCGATATGTGTTGCGTTGAGCATCAAAATTGTGACTGGAGATGCAGAGAATGTGATCCCAACCATGGAGAGAAATCTGCATCGGTGTGAGAGTGTCTCAAGCTCAGCCACTGAAGTGGTGGCACGGCAGGCATTGGCAACACCTAGCATAGGTATGGCGGGGGATTGGTCCGGAAGCGAGCATCGGGTCCTGCAGGCTTTACAAAAGTCCAATTCTTGGCAGGGACGCTCCGTATCGAGGTTAGCCACAAGGTCTCGAAGGCGGTGGATGAAGTACAAAAACCAGACGGTGTTCCATATCCTAGGCGTATTTGTAGTGGATTGCCCGAGAGGCACTAGACCCATGTGCGGCTTTCACAAAAGTACAATAAGGACGACTAGAGCCTGTCAAAGTCGACCAATGACGGGCGCATGTCACGACAGAGCCGCTCCTTTTCTAGCCTACCCAAATGCATGTTTTCCAAAAGTCCAGTTCCGAGAGATTCGCCCGTGTGTATAGCTTACAAAAGTCCAGTTTTGAGGACCGACCGCAACAACAATTCTGGTTGTGTGCCTACCAGTGACGACGAGGCGACAACATCCAGGTCCATAGAAGGAAGCGACCAACACTTGACTTCGAGTATATAACAATGGTGGAATATTAACTGTCGGGAAATATATATTGAAAGATACCTTGCCTCCGTTTTGTGATATGAACGATTTGCCAAATTAGTTTTCCTCCCATCTATATTGTGTCTGCCTGGTAAGCTATGTCTCGGCAATCCATCAACAAAAATAGGACGTCCCAGTCAGCTTGCAATTTGTCCAGGCTGGAACCGACCCCAGTGAATTCGAGAAGCTCTGTGGTATTTGATAGTCCCACAACAATCTCAAGCCATGCACTGTAGTTGACCATATTCGAAAACAACAGCAGAACACAAGCTCAAAAACCTATACCTCCATCACACGAGACTTGCCAGCTTTGCCTTCCCAACAAGCAACACGAGCTCAAGCTAAGTCTCCACCCATCGACAATTCGACGGCAGAGCCTACACCCCTGCAGCGTGTAAGTCCACAAGATACACCATCCTATCTTTATCAGATGCTCTGGTATTTGCACTAGCAAAGTCATAAGATACACGCAACCCACCTCCATGATCTGAGAATATTGTCGACTGACATGTTTGAAACAGTGGATGAACGAGACTTCGCAAGAAAGTCCCTGGAATAATATCGCGGAAGTGCAGGTTGGTAGAGAGATATATGGTGAAGGAGTGGATGATGGAATGGGTGACAATCGTAGCACGGCTGGGACTTGGGGATCGAAGTCGAAGTGAGGTGCGGCGCCAAATGGAGAACTCGCATGCCTGTATTGGAGTGTACGATGATTAGAAAGGAAGTAGAATAAATGATATGAAGTGCAATACTGTCGAACGATGCAACGACAGCTACCTTAGCAAAGATGCCCAATAGCTCAAGAATCCACAAATGTACTGGTATTGCATGTTTCATCCTCGTATTGTACATCGGCATCTCCTCCTCACCCGGTTTTCAAGCGCATACAAAGAAAGCATTTATACGATGCTCAAACCCCGCCAGCAAACAAGGAACATTTATTTCGCATCGATATTCGTTTCGCCGAAAACACCCTTCCGCCCAACCATCCCCAAGTTTAGAAGCAAGCAAGTACCTTAAGCATACGCCCAGCAGCTCTCGCATGTAAAAAACAACATAACGTGATCATTTCCTCGTAATGCTAATTCCCGAATCTTCCTCCTACATTTAAACTCCGACAAAAGAAATCATTTGAGCTACTGAGTGATAAATCCATGCATACATTGATAAGATCTAGCTGAGCGTTGGTGGTGGGCTGCCAGTTGCGCTGATACCATTGGGGAGCTGATGGAACATGCTTGAGTCTGGCCCTGAACCTGAACTTCGATGAGGACTACCGCCGTTTATCGACTTTGACTGATCGGACCTTGGAGGTGTGATACCGTTCATCTGCTCTGGATGCATCAGATCGCTCATATGAGGGTTGGTCGAAGATACTGGTGAAGACTGATAACCTGGCAGACGTTGTTTTCGACATTGCTCTTCGTAATCAGGATCATGTTCCTGGACTCTGGTGACCCCCTCACGTCTAGGGAATCTGTCCAATGGAGGCGGGTGTTTCAAGATTCTTGTTGCAGCTCCACCTTGTCTGACCAAGTTTCCATTGATGTAAAACTTTGGTTCGGGTATGGAGGTTTGTCCCGGAGCAGTTTCTGGGTCAGATCTCCATTTCGGCTCGCTCAATGGTTGTGTAAGATCGCTCCGAGGCGCTTGGAGTTCTCGATACTCGACTTTCAGCTGGACGGATCGGAGATGCGCAATGGTTGGAACAATGAACATGAACTCGGATACCTGCGGTAGTTAGTAAGGGCGAAAGCCATTAGATGGGCCGGCATACCTTGACAAAGAACAAATCAAGATCCAAGAAAAGTGATCTGTTCTTCTTGATGACTTCATCCTGTGGTTCATTTGTAGCTGGCAAAAATTTACGAAGGCTTGACCAGCCATCGTAGAGGAGATACTGAGAATTGTGGGTACTCCAGACTGCTCGTTTCTGATCGAAAGTCAACGGAACACGATCCCAGGCGGAGACTGATACAAGTTAGCAGCTGAGATAAGCCATGTGAGAACAATACGTACATCTGCTCAAAAGGAGATCTTGCTCCCCGAGAAGTATCGCAGCATGAGTATTGAGCATCCACTGTTCCCGACCAACAGTCTGTCCGGTGTATTCTGGCTTGATGGTATCGTATCGATAACCAACGATCCTCTTGAATAGATCCACAATCTCTGGAGACTGATGCCCATTAGGCTGGTCGAATGTCAAGTCAAACCATTTGAGCAGAAGAGGTAGCTTTGCCAGACGAGCATCCTTTCTCTCCTTTTCGATCCTTGCCTTCTCCAAACGCTTTGCTTCCTCTTGCGCAGCACGCCTCCGTTCGGCTTCTTCTTTCTTAACTCTTTCTTGTTCAAGGAAGATCGCTTTCGCTTTGGCTTCTCGCTCTTCCAGCATCTTTTTGTGAATTTGTTCGGCTTCCAAGCGCTGCTGCTCTTTTCTCTCTGCTTCCTGCTGCTCTCGTTTCTCTTCCTCCTCCCTCTCAGCTCGTTCTTTGGCTAACCGATTTTGCCTGGCCTGCTCTATCTTTTGGTCCTCGATCTCTTTCAGCCGAGCAGCTTCTGCTTCACCCTCTTCTTTTTCACGTAGAAGTTGCGCTTGCTTTTGAGAATCTTCCTCTTCTAGTTTTGCTGCCAAAGCTGCGGTCTCGTCCTTGGTTTCTTTTGATGCTCGTTCAGAGACCTTAGACTTCTTCGAAGTTTCCGAGGGTGACGTAGGAGCGGACTGTCCCGTTTTGGCTGAACGACTTGACTTTTCTGTACTAGAATCTTTTGGATCCTTGGCTTCGGAGACTGTATTCTTCTGAACCAAGCGAGCATGTTTTGCTTTATCAGAAGTGGATTTCGTTGTCGTGTTATCGCGAGATAGATTGGATTTCGCGACCGAGGTCCGGTGTTCTGGCGAGGAACTGTCGGTTTTGTGCCCGCTAGTGGTGTCTGATTCTAGCTTCCGTCTTTTTTGGTGGGGACCATCCTCGTAGGCAGGTGTCACTTCTTGCATACCCGACCTAGGAGGGGTCTCACTTTTGCGAGGCCGCTTAACTGGACTCTCGCCACGAATGGCACTGAGTCTGTCCTTCGAATCGTCCCTCTTCAGTGGTCTTGCTCGATCCTTATCGGATGTCTGATCTCTATCGGACTGAGTAGAGCCAGAATTCTTGGACACGCGCGGGAGGTTGGGACTAGATCTTCCATCTGACTTGTCATGCTTCGAGTCGGAAGGCGCACGCTTCTCTTTGACAGATGCAGTAGATGCATTAGAGACAACACTTGCACGCCTCTGCTTCTCAAGCTCACGCTCTCCCCTCAACTCTTTCCCTGACACGAGCTTCCGGCGGGGCTTCACGGCAGGTTCACTCTCAGAAAGAACAGCGACGTCGGATTCGGATCGACGGACTTGATTCTTCTGCTTTGGCGGGCCAAGGGGGCTGGTTTCCCGGTCAGATATGGAGCTAGAGGCTGCATGTTCCTCCTTTCTGGGCCGACCTGGTCCTCGTTTGGTGATATTTTGTCCATCTTTGGATTGTCCAAGAGATGAGGTGCTTCTGTGAGCGCTCTTGGTCGGCTCAGCTTCTCGTGTTTTTGGGCTGGAAGTGCTCCTCTTGTGCGATCTGGACGGCTGGTGTTCCTCAGTGCGCACTTTCCTGCTATCCACGTCCCTCCCATCTCGCCGGAGTCCAGGAGACCGAGGCTTTCCAGGAGATGCTTTATGGCTTTTCTTGTAAGAATTGAAGGCAGTTTTAAGAAGCTGCTCCTCTTCCTGCCAATATGGTCCAGCACGCCTCTTCGCCAATTCATAGTATGTTTCTCCTTTAATCCGACGGGTTGGATCGAAATCCGAGTTTCCAAGGAAGAGTTTGATGACTTCGAGATGGTTGTCTTTTCCAATTGCAGCGAGTATTGGCGTAGACTGGTCTATCGGTACTCCGTCAAGTGCAGGAGGATCCGGGCTGAAGTTTCCGAGGGCGAAAAGTAGATTAATGACGTTGTCATGACCTCCTCTTGCAGCGTTATAGAGAGTCCGAGCATCGTTCACATTTGGCTTGACGTTTAGGATCCGATTTGTTGTCTCTAAATCGCCCTCACTTGCAGCCGTCTGTAGCTCTTCTATCGTGTAGCCCTTCCAAAGATTTCGATCCTTGGTTTTCATCGAAGACCGTGCCGTTCTTGCGATTCGATTTGTGGGACCTAGACTCTCATTGGCCGGTGGTGTTTGTCGTGGACTACCTTTTGGATGTGACATTCGTCCATCCCCGTTGTCATGCATGTGATGATCGTCTGAGCCTCTTCGGTGTCCAGAAAATTTCAGCTTGGCCGCAACGATAGCTTCTCTCATCTCCGTCGCCTTCTGCATAGCTTCCATACGCTCTTCCTCATCATCGGAGTCGTCCCCACTTTCCCCTTCCATGTCAACAATAAGATCAAGAGGTTCATTGCCCATCAGATTAGGCTTGCTTGGATTCGCCCCTGCCTCAAGAAGCAGTTTCACTACCTCCACATTCTTGTTGTCCACAGCGTCGTGCAGCGGTGTATCCCGTTCGAGATTAACACAATCCAATTCACAATTTCCAGTATCAAGCAGAAACTTGACAATTTCCACGTGTCCGCCTAGACTAGCAGTATGAAGTGGAGTGTTCATAGCATTGTCCGCGAGGTTCAGATCTTCCGGCCGTTCTTCATACCGTTGCTTGACATTTTCCAATCTACCTCGGCTGCATGCAATCGCAAGAAGAGTTTGACCGGAAGAATTGACGTGCTTCTTATGCGGTGCCATCTTGGCGGGTGATATGGCAGATTCTCCGGTCGTTGGTGCCGCAAGACTGCGCAATCTTGAGCTCCGTGGATGCGAGTTACCACTCACCGAGGAATCGTCCGAATGGTACTCCGTGGACTGCAAGGGAGCAGGAACACGTTTCTTCTTGTGGCTCAGGCCATGGGCGGATTTCGAAGGTAACTGGGTCGAAATGCTGCGTTTGTGACTTCTTGGCTGGGGCGAGATAGATCTTGTTCGTTTCCGTGGGTTGGTCTCGTTGTGACCCTTGGATCTACCGGCTTTGTGGTCGGCAGGAGAGCTTCTCTGTCTCCCAAAGGTGCGAGGCTCCGTCTCCTCCTCATCTCCAGATACAGATGCGTACCGTCTCCTGCGCGGGAAACCCCTGTCAACGGACTTGGCCTTATCACGTACTGTTGAGCGCGATCGAGAACGAGGGGAAGGTGACCTGGAGACTTCTGAATCTGATGCTGCGGGCTTTGAAAGTGAAGAGCGTGTTGTTGCAACCGGAGATGTTGGGACGGAGCTGAGTCCACTGGAGTTTCCAACGTGTGCAGTCTCCTCTGCGCTGGTTCCATGTTTGGTCCTTTTCCTCTTGCCCAGCGTGGAAGTCGCGGTCGCCTCGCTTGGATTTTGTGCCTTCGCATCTACATTGCCATCATTTGGGGCCGGCTTTTTGTTGCCATTGGTAGCACTCGGGGCGTCTCGCATTTCCTCATCATCACTCTTGTCCTCGTGCTTGATTGATTTACGGATTTTTGACGGCGAATGGCCATCCTTACCAGGCAGCACTATCGTCTCCGCCTCTGAGTCGCTCTTCTCTCCAGTCTCCTCCGCAGAGGGGTTGGGACGGTCTATCTGCATGGCTTCGTCTTTTGCCAGCACCGGTGATGATGACCTGATGCCATTTGGGGTTCCTGTTGCTGCACTGTGGGTGCCAACAGGCTCCGTCACAGAGGCATCAGGCTCAGCGCTGAGTTTTGCGGCGACGGCGTCCACAATGGCCTGCGCATCCATAGCATCTATCCCGTGGGTCTCTCGATCCTGCACCTCATCGTGGGCCGGTTTATTGGGAGACACTTTGACAGTGTCGGGCAGAGAGGACCAGGAGGATCATCCAAGTCCTATCACGGTGGGGGGTATAGGCGTCCTGTTGCGGAGGGAAGAGTGGCGCACGGAGTAGAGATTGAGTCTCACGAAGTGTGATACATGCGCGATACTTCGAGAGGGTCTACGGTATTTCAAGTCGTGGGTTGGGGGGTCGTTTGTCGTGGTTTTGGAGGAAGAAGCTCAACTTCGAGGTTGAGGCTCAGACTTCCAGCCATTGGATTCGCTAATCTGGGCGTAGTGTACGGCGGCGGACTGCACACCACGACCTGTTTTTTCGCCCTTCAGGGATGAAAAGGGGCTTCTTCCAGTCCACACCAGCATCCGTATCAGCAGCACCAGCTCGTATCAGCACTCTATCAGTCTGCTAGGCTCTTCAAGGCAAGTCGTTGTCGGCAGTCAGGAGCAAAAGTAAGATCAAGGGGTACAACTGTGAATAAACAAACTCCTGGTCATCTGCCGTACTTCCTTCTGCGGGATGGGCTCCTGCAGGCCGCTGCAGTCGCGTTTTGACCAACTTTCTTCCACCCAGGCCTCAGCTCCCTCGCGGGCAATATCAACAAAAGAACAAAAGCAGAAATGACCTCAAAAATACTCTAGTGCATCAGGTGAAGTCTCTTCAGGAGGAGGAAGAAGAAGAAACGCAGACCTACAAAAGTGTCGATGCGCCGAATTTACCTCCACATTCCAGAGACCTGGCACAGAGCTTCCTTTTCTATTGGAAGCCGTCATTTTGCTACACCATGGAACCTCAAATGCAATCACTAACCATGCCAGTATGCTTGGAGGACGTGAGGATCAAAGGCATTCCCCAGAGCGCCTTCTACATTTCGGACTTCATCTCTGCAGAAGAGGAACAGGTGTTGCTGAATAAGGTCGGTATGCTATTTTGGTCGATTACTGGTTCTGACGATGGTAGATCGAAACGGCCCCGAAGCCCCGATGGAAACAGTTGTCGAAACGGCGATTGCAGATATGGCCTTCCGATCTCAGCAAGAACAATACCCTCCTCGAAAGCCCACTGCCAGAATGGCTTATAAAGCCTGTGATTACACGTCTTCTCTCATGCCCCGTGTCGGGGGACGAGCCTCAGATCCATATCTTCTCCAACAGTCCGCATAAAGCACCGAACCATGTCCTCATCAACGAGTACTTGGCCGGACAAGGAATCATGCCACACAAGGATGGATCAGCCTACCATCCAATTGTCTGTACCGTCAGCCTCGGGTCTTCGCTCTGTCTAGACTTATATGGGACTAATGAAGACGGCACCAGAGAGCCTGAACCGAGATGGAAGATATTGCAGGAGCCCAAGAGCTTGCTTATCACGACCGGACAGCTTTACACCGACTTCATGCATGGAATCGCGGACGCCTCTGAAGATGCTGATCTGAACCCGAGCACAGTCGCCAACTGGGAGTTACTTCGATCCCCTGACGAGTTCAAACATGGTCACAATAAGCGCAAGACCCGAGTTAGCCTCACATACCGTGATGTTTTGAAGGTCTCGAAGTTGGGAGGGCAACTGGGGATATTTGGCAAGCGCTGAATCAATACAAATATGGAATCATCCGCCATCTGCCAGCCAGCTTCTCTGCCCCGAACTTCTTCACATACCACTTCCTGGTCGAGTCTGCCGTTACCCCGAGGTTGGAAGCGACGAATCCAAGGCCTGCTAGTACGGTCTTATTCAACCATCGACCTGGGGGTGCAGCTACGATTGCAATCGCGACATATATCACACACTCACTGGTGTAGTGGGGGCAGACAACTTTATGGAACCAATATTGCTGAGGGAGGGTGTACTTTTTGAGGCTGGCCAGATGCTCATGACACACGTGTTGAATGCTGGATGCCAGAAGGAAAAGCAGAACGGCTATACAAGTCTTTAAGGATGGCGGTCCAAATTCCAGGCCAGTTGCTCGTCCATGCTGGCTCAAGGCAGCTAGAGAATCAGTACCAAGTGTGAATGATAGCTTAGGGTTACGTACCAGCACCCTCAATCCAAACCGAGAGTCCAATGAAGATATAATATGCCATTCCGATCAACCAAAGACCCACCCACATCTTCGACTGGGAAGGTTTCGTGAGTGTGAGAGATTCGTACAGTCTTCTTGTTCCTTGGAAAGTCATGAAAAGCCAGGCAAGAAATACCTGGTTGACGGTCATCGAGTGGTTTGGCTGAGAGTATGAAGCAAGGAATTCGAATATACGCCCATGACTGTAAATCTGAAAAGCCCAAAATATAGATGATGATACCGAAACCACATAGTAATGAGTGAACCATGTATGAGGTACTTGAATTGATGCAACATAGTCAAACAGAGTCCTTGACTGCTTCTTGTCTTCTGTCGACGCTTGTGAATCGGTCCCTCGAGACCCGTATGTCATGATATGTTCTCTGAAAGAGGGAAACAAAGTGCCGCCAATATCGACGGCTATGCCGAAGCAGAAGAAAGCTTTGCATAGCAATGAGGGATCCATTGTAAAAGCAGTGCTGAAGAGAGGCGTCGTTGATACTGCTTCAGCTACGATTCGAGTGAGGTTTAGAGGAAGGTTTGAAGGTCCAACTGGAGCGGCCAAGCGATCGAAGATTTAAGTGGGGCGAACATTTTGTCCCAGCGCAACTTTCCTCTTTTGAATTTCCCCCACATTGCGATCAAGACTACTCGACCACGACTGTACTTTGCAACAACATAAGAGACTACGCTCTCTCCATACCTCATAATCTACCAGTAGTAAGAGTCATCGGACCCAAGTTTAGCAGTCATGTCGACCACCGTGGATAAGGTATAGACTCTGTACGCAAAATGGCAGTGATATCACAGCTAACACCCCGCCACAGATCAAGGACATTGAGGCCGAAGTATGCTCCCCTTGCCAACACCGCCTTATCGCCGCAGAAGATGGATGATTGCGTTACTTTATACGATTCGCACATGGCAGAAGTACTCCATTGCACCCAGCGCATGCTGACTTGTCGCAGATGGCCAAAACCCAGAAGAATAAAGCGACATCCTTTCATTTGGGACAACTGAAAGCAAAGCTTGCTAAATTAAAACGAGAGCTTCTGACACCAACAACGAGCGGCGGAGGTGGTGGAGCAGGATTCGATGTCGCAAGAACTGGTGTAGCCAGTGTGGGATTCATTGGATTCCCATCCGTGGGCAAGTCTACCCTCATGAGTAGATTGACCGGGCAGCATTCCGAAGCTGCAGCATACGAGTTCACAACCTTGACGACGGTCCCGGGCCAGGTAGCATACAATGGAGCAAAGATACAAATGCTAGATTTGCCAGGTATTATTCAGGGAGCCAAGGACGGAAAGGGTAGAGGTCGACAGGTCATTGCCGTTGCAAAGACATGCCATTTGATCTTCATTGTACTTGATGTTAACAAGCCCCTCACCGACAAGAAGGTCATCGAAGCAGAACTGGAAGGTTTCGGAATCCGGATCAACAAGCAACCGCCCAATATAGTGTTCAAGAAGAAAGACAAAGGCGGAATTTCGATTACAAATACGGTTCCTTTGTCCCACATCGACCATGACGAGATCAAGGCTGTCATGGGCGAGTATAAGATATCATCCGCAGATATTGCTATTCGTTGCGATGCAACGATCGACGATCTTATCGATGTCCTGGAGGCCAAGAGTAGAAGTTATATTCCCGTCATATATGCACTCAACAAAATCGACGCCATTTCCATCGAGGAGCTGGACTTGCTATACCGAATCCCGAACGCATGCCCGATCTCGTCGGAGCACGGGTGGAACATTGACGAACTGCTGGAACAAATGTCAGTCCTCTTCTCCAAACACGGGAGGTTCAAACTACCCCTTATAATAGCCTCTATACCCCAGAGGTCCCCGAACTCCCGAAACCCTGGACCTTGAAGTTGATAGATTAAAGTTACTGACGTATGCAGGTGGGAAAAACTCAACCTCGTGAGGGTATACACAAAGCCTAAAGGAAAATTACCCGATTACACACAACCCGTCGTCTTACGTTCCACAAAGTGTACAGTCGAAGATTTTGTATGTGTTCCCTACGTACTGATTGTGGCTTGTAAACAGCTAGCTGAAGATTATAGTGCAATGCCATTCACAAGACCATTGTTGAAGACTTCCGTGTTGCTGTAGTATACGGAAAGTCGGTGAAGCATCAACCTCAACGTGTCGGCTTGAGCCACGAGTTGGCCGATGAAGATATCAGTAAGTCACAGATTCAAATCCTGTCATGAGCGCTCACTCACTCCTTCAGTTACTATCATCAAAAAGTAAGAGGATCAGGCTATTACAAACAAAGGCCTCAAGAATCCAACTCATCAGCATGCCAAGACACGGCAACCATTTACGACTACCAGATGCCGAAGGAATCAATACTTGAGAGAAGAAGAAAAGAATTGAGACTTTGTAAATAGCTGCACTTTTGCCAGAAGTCGACGGCTTGATTCTCGGTCAAACGAAACGGACCTGGATGATGACTACCACGGCTCAGGAGACTTCTCTTGCACGAATCAGCCCGTCTAGTCCGTTCATTTTCCGGGTCAGATAGAGTTCGTTTTGACGGATGAGGAAGGCGAATAGATGAATTTATCCCAAATGTCTGACAACGCTTTGGCATGTTCGACGTTGCGTCTGGCATTGGCTCCCAGTTTCCAGATATCAATATCGAGTCTCAACACTCAATATTCACCCCACTGACTAGACGACAGGTCCTGACCGTGCCTGCCCCAGACAGCCACTGTCATGCAGCAGCCGTCCTGTCATCGGAGAACAAGCCTTCAAGGTTCGAGTTGCTTAACCGAACAATGATCCTTTTTGATGCATCGAGCGGATCATTGCCAATCGACAGTAAACGCACAGACAAATGTGGGCGCTTAAGTTTGGACAATGGGCTGTAAAGCAGCGATGAGACGGCCAACCGGGGGCTTTTCACCCAACCTATCAGCACTCAGGGCAGTCACAAAAAACAAGCGAGATTTCGAATTTTATGAGCCAATCGTTCTGGGAAATTGATGGTTGACATTAATTCGACAGGTTCATGCTTGACTCCGGCCTTTCAGATGGCCTCTCCAGCCGCCGACCAGCAGGGTATGGGACCTGAATCGTAACATCGTCCAACGGTGACTTTTGATCATCGTTTAACGCGGTGAGAACAGAAAAAGGAGAGCTTTTCATATTCGCAAGCCTGGCGTTGTACGAAGATGATCGTCTACGGAACGGTACAATTTCCCTAGTAGTTCGAGTCTAGAACGCCTCTGGACTCAAAATCCGAAGTCGAGATAAGATTGACCCTGGTAAGCTCCGAAAGCAGTTTGGCACTTGGCAAATAGTTGGCGTGAAAACCGGAAGTTGAGACGGCGGTTTGAACAAGGCGTATCAAAAGAAGAATAATGCCTCTCCAACGAGGCTGACGGGCGTCCAGAAACAAGTCTGCAAATGTCTCTCCTGCTGATCCTCTATCCCGTTCCAAAACAATTGTCGTTGTGCCACAAGACGGCGCAATTTAATGCTACGATAATGAGCCAATGCCAAGGAAAAAGAATCTGCCAGGGACCTCTGATCGCTCGTTAAGGATCACCAGTAAGCAGAGGAATTGGCTCCGGGGTCGCGGTCTGCGCGAGCAAGCGATGGACCTTCACAGACGGAAGGCTTTTCCCCTTTTTCCTTCTGATCGCCATCGGCATCCGATACAAACGGTCTCAAATTTCAGAATGCGCAACAGAACTGCTGGTGTTAGATTCGAGATTCTGAGCATCTGAATGTTCAAGAGAAAAACAGAGATCTTTTTAGGAGGTCAACACAGCAGCCGAGGCGAGCCAACTGGAAGCATTCCATTTTGTTCCCGAGAGGTCGCTTGCTTGGACTTGGACCACCCTGCATCCTATCTCTTATCCAATTGCCTCCCCTGGTCAATCCTACCCAACCTCCACCTCCACGGCCTCTTCTCTTGTTGATTTGGTTGCTGACGGCGGAGGAACGACATCGGCCGCCTGAAAGGTCAGCCCTCATCCGCACCGCTCTTTACGTGCGAGGAAGCCAGGTTTTATGCCCTGTTCTTGGCCTGGCTCTCGTGATGCGCACTCACTAGAAAGCCTCAAGCTCGGGACGTGAAGGAACGGCCCATAGCCCGAGATGGACCGCGTGCCCAAGTGTGGACTTTCTCCCCGATCATGCCGCGAGACATGGCTAATAACGTGCTTGCGTTGATGATAGCGGCGGCGGGCTGTCCAAAAGAGCTGGAATGATTCGTGGACATTGAAAGTAAAATCAAACATATGCTGGAAAGATGCTAGACTCGGACCTGGCGCAATTGTCCAGCGTTGGTTCAAGATCGATATCGTTTTTCTACTGGCATGCTGCCCTGCTCTTCCCCATTGGGACAACGCCAGACGCATAGGGCGGCCCTTAATTTTGACCTCAGAAAGCCCCCAATCTTCCCGCGATACTCGAGAGAGACACTAACTACTCTGCGCAGCTTTCTCTGTGGCTGCGTCCTGGCCGTTGCGGTTGCCGATTCTCGCTGCTCAAACCAAAGCCCAACTCCCCCCTCCTTCGTTTCCCTCCCACGCTGCGCTGCCCTATCTGTTGCCCTTGTACACACCAGGATTATCACCGTCTGGCTGCCATGCCATGCCATGCCATGCCATGCTGCCCATGCACCGTGGACACCAAGACACAGGCTACCCTCGTACCCGCGCTCATGAACCTGGACGGTCTTTGTGGCCCTTGTTGCCCTAGAGAGCTCTCGTCTCGGCATGTAGTCAACTAAAGCCACAGCTTCTCCGCACATGTAGTGTAGTCTCGCCCAACCCTGCCACCATCTGCACCTCCTCCCACACCTCATCCACACCCACACCAAACCCCGTACCGTACCTTTCTCAGTAGCACGAGTACATACATCTCCTTGTGTGCACTGCACTGCATTGCTCTCCCGGCACTCAGACTGACTGCCTGTTTCTGCTTCAACCTGCATGCTTGAGTTGCTTTTATGCTGTTTGCGCGTTTAAGCCAGCAGCCTCTCGCGCTCGACCTCGACTACGGACGTGTCTCTGTTTCCCACGTTCAGACTTCAACGCTGTTGCAGCTACTGGAAGCAGGGTTCATATATTGACGCCGCAGCACCCAGGAACCAAAGCCATTGCTTATCATGCATGCGTTCTGAGGAACAGCCAGCCTTAGCCAGGAACAACATCTGCTTCTTCGACACGAATTGCCTGGAAACAATTGCTGTATATGTTTGCGCTTGAACCATTATTCCGAGTATCATTCTAGAACACGGCTTCCACCGGCATTTACGACAATTTGGACGTGAATTGAACCAGAGGTTTTGCGATCCTATGATATCGCAATTCGGGATGGACCATGAGAACCATCAGACGGGTCATGAGAATGGGGCTTATGGGGGAAATGGAGGATGGGTCGACATGAATTCAAATTACAGCTCGACCTCGCAACATCAATCGCCAGTGTATGAACAAAATGGGTTCACATTCATCCAACAACCACTTCACAACAATGGGTTACCGAACGAACAGTCGTTCGCTACGCAAAGGATGCCAATATTACAGCCGTCACCACCACATCCATCTAATCCGCAATTACATCCTCTGATCATGCCCAGTCATCCAACATGGCCAAGTATGTTGACGCACCCGGCGAGCTATCCTCCACCAGCTGTATCAATTCCGGTACCAGCTCCTCCTGTGATCAGAGGGAGTGTAGCAAGGACAACAACACACTCTACTTCTTCGCCTCGGAAGACACTTACAGATAGTGATAGGAGGCGTATGTGTCAGTACCATGTGGACAATCCGACTGTAAAGCAGACAGAAATTGGAGGTGAGCTTTGTCAACATTTGCTTAGTCCCATGGATCATTGTTCAGAGATTCCGAGCAATAATCTCAAGAACTGATGAATCCCTAAACTTGTTCACGTCAGCTAATTTGCCATAGCGATGTTTGGTGTTGAGAGAAGGTATGATGAGGCAACGCTATGTTCTGGTTGACCGACTAACCTCTGTTTAGTACCGTCTCAAAAGTAGTGCGCCAAAAGGACAAGTACCTAGGCCCGGAGAACGGATGCCCCTCCCCAGTGAAGCGTAAAGGAAGCAAATTCCCGGACATCGAAAGAGCGCTTTCCACGTGGGCCAAAAAGATGCAGCAACAAGGACACCCTTTGAGCGACGATCAAATCAAGGCTCAGGCTAACTTTTTTGCGGCAACGGTCAATCCGAACAACGAGAGCTATCTGAAGATGCATAGCGCAGGCTGGCTAGAGAAATTCAAAAACAGGAATGGGATTGGAGGCGCCAAACTCACTCGGAGAGCTTCTGAGACGAACATTTCAGACAGTGGTTCGCTGAACCCGGAGTCAGCTGGACACTCGGCCTCGCAAACGCGCAATGGCATATCTCCGACCTCACCAAGTGGCTTACCATCACCATCACCACTTTCTGCCACCAAGAGCGAGGAGGATCTCAAATCGGAGCAGTTGAATGGATATTTTAACCAGGAGAACGGAGGTTACAGGCATTCGAACTCCCAGAGCACTACGTCTTTATCGAGTGCTTTTACAGACACTGCGCCCTCCTCGTTCTCAACAGGACCGACAAGCCCTTCTACGCCATTTGCCTTCTCGCCTGATCAGGCCGGGTCCTGGCTCCCGTCACAACAGGCTCGATTACCTCCTCCAGGCAATTTTCAGCGGCCGCGATCTCAGACATTCCCCATGCTTGGGATCGATCCGTCGTTCATTTCGACGCAAGGAAACGAACCGCTGACTCCGAAGTACAACCTTCCGCTTACGGCACCTTCATCAGCATTGGACTCTCCCATGGAAGAGATGCCACCTCCATTTGGAATGGACTCAGCAATCTCGTCTCCTCCACAACAGCCTCTGCACCACCGTAGCAGCAATGGATCCATGACAAACTCGTCGAATGGAGCGACAATGTCGGGTCTCCAATCACCTCCAGGATCCTCAGCCCCAGCCTCGCCAACTCAGGACGATGCTCGAAGAGCCTTGGACACTCTGATGGCGTTCATCAGACAATCCTCTGGGCTTGTTGATCAGGACGAATACCTCACGGTTCTAAAGCTGACCGAGAAGCTACGCTTGCAAACCAACGGTCCTCTCCCAGGAGGCCTTCACAGGATCGCAGAGCAGGATTGCGAGCTCGCGCCCAAGATGGAGCAATCCATGAGCGCAGGCTGCTAATGCTTCCTTTTGCCGTCACGCAAAATACCTTGTACATCTCACACCGCATCAATACTCGCATATATTTCCTTCAACCCTGTTCCTTACAACCAGTTACAGCATCAGCACAACTCCGGCGTTCATCAACCTGTCCATCTATCTCATCATCGATTTCCGCATTACGAGACAACAAGTGTACACATCTTCCCGACGAATTATCGGCAAAGCAACATATTGATTTCCACGCCGTACATCTTTCTCGCGAGCGCCTACTCTTCTCTTCACACCAATGTCTCTTTTTTATCCTCTTCTCTTCGATACCTTCTCGTATTCACTTCCTCTTCTACTTCACTACGATTGCCATTACCACGGTTCAGGGCGGGTGCAGGCTGGCACCCATATCCATATCAACAACAGGGGACACGGACACAGGAAAACCAAAAGAGCCATCTATCTATCTATCTATTCTCATCAACTCTATATACCCAAGAATACACTCTCCACGCTCACGCGACCCTCGATTCGAAAAATTCTCGCGCTGTTTTTATGTCTCTTCCGCAACTCGATCTTCTCTATATCTCGGCTTTTTGTACTGCTTCATCATTGGTTTAGCATGCTTTCATTCCCATTCGAAATCCCAGCACACGCGCTTTTCTGGTGCGGGTTCTCTATTATTTCTATTTCTCTCCCTGCGGACGGTTTGGTTGGGAGCGGAGCATGATACCTGAGGACTGGGCTCAGGTCCGGGGTATTTGGTACGGATGTTGGAGCTTACTTGTTTGAAGTTGTTTTTCATGTTGGGGGCATTTTTGTAACTTTCGGTTTGGCTGTATTTTTCTCCCTCGCCAATTTCATTTTGTTTTTGGAAAGGGATAAGGCACTGGTGAAAGGGAAGATGGGTATCGCAAGATAGGGATTGAATGGCGGCGGAAGATGGATTGTTGTCTGGAAGGGCACAGATAGGCAGGAGGCGAGGAGGGGGTCCATGATGGGAAAGGAAGGATTGGAGGGAGTGAGGGAGGTTTATAGTCGTGTTTCTCTCTCTGTCGTCGTCGTCTCTCTCTCGCGCAATCAAAACTACAGGCGGCCCATCTGATATTTCGGGAGGCCCCTTCTGACAAAACTGTGCCACTTTTGGACTTGTGTGAATCGATTTGTGTGAAGTGAACAAGCAAGCAAGTATAATCATTTCATTTCATATCATTCGTCGAGTCTGTTTCTCTGGAACTATAGAGTCAAGTCTACCTACCTCGACTAACCAAGTCTCTCATCCAAAAGCTCCTGCACCCCCTTCTCCGCCAGCTCCGGCAACAGGCGGACGAGTATGAGCTCCACAACACCATACAGCAAATGCCTATTACAGTACGCATCATCGAAGACGTTCAACACGTCCTCGACTTCCTTGACTCTGCGCTCTATACCAGGGCCGAAATATACGTCTTGGACGCCTGTCGGGATGAGCGCGAGCAGAGTCTCGGCGCATCGCCGTCGAATGAGCAGCTGTTCGGACGGCGAGGGGATGAGGCGTGGGGGAGCGAGGGTGTTGTTGGGGAAGAGCGCGGAGCGAACGGTGCGCAGGAGGAGGGGGAGGAGTGTTGGGTCGAGGACGTGGGTTTGGAGGGCGTGGGAGAGGATTCTGGAGAGTGAGGTAAGGAGTATGTCAGCCAATGGTTCTGGGAGGTAGATGGAGGGTTTGTCGGGTTTCTCTCTTGCTCTGCATCAGCAGGCAGGATGAGCTAGCTACTGTACAGCTACTGTATAGAAGCCGCGTGCGGCGCATGTACGGCCGCATGCAGGAGGAATTGAAGATGGAGAAAGATTTCGCTTGTGATGATGGATGCAGTGAGAATGGAAAGGGAGATACATCCACGGAGAAGACTAAACCTTTAACGGTGACGATGTATATTTCAAGAGGCTAAGAGAGATGATCCGCAAAGCAAAGTAACCTCGATTCCCAATCCCAATAACTACATGGGGAAGAGCAAGGGCCACGGACATTGTGGGGCTTGCAGAAGCAGGTCGCTTTTCTGGCCTGGTCGAGAATCGGTCTGGTCTGGTCTGGTCTTGGAGCGGCATGCAGACTCGACAGCGGGCACGAGGCGAGACGAGAACGAGTGGCTGACAGGACAAGCTCGGTGCGGGAGGAAGGGTGCGGTACGACGCGAAGCAGCCGGATAAGAGGCCCTTGCAACAATTCCGCCGGGCGCGTAAAGAAGGCTGTCGTAAGGCTTCCTCGCTCTCGTCTTCCGACACCGCTGCTCGATGTTTTGCAAGGGTGGCAATGAACAGTTATGCGGACAAGGTACCCAAAACGTTGAGGCCATGCGAAGGAAACACTTCGAACATGATTGGAAATGAGACTGCGTGGGCAAGGTGGGCTGATACGACATGATAACATTGCGCGAAAAGGCAAGCCCAGGTTCTCAATGGAGAAGTGGTTCATTGTTCCACAGCATCAATATCTGTGCTTAGTATCGAGGGAACCGACATCAAATACCGATCTGACCTGGTTTGCAGAGACAGACGAACCGCCTTCCCGTCTCAACATCCGCAGATTTGCATGCATGTCATGCATAACGATAACGGGAATTGGAAGCTTGGAACCAGAATCGAAAACTTCGTGTTCTGCAAGCTCACTGGGACAATTAAAGTCAAGTGATTGAAATTTCATGCGGGGTGATATAGGAAATTACGCGCCAGACCAGGAAAGCAAAACGTTTGGACGGGTTTCAGAAATCAACCACTTACTTATCGACCATTCCGTCCGTATTTCCGACTTCCCCAGGCCCGGTAAGAGAAGCCCATTGAAGGAAAGATAATGTGGCGTTCAGCCAAGGCATGCGGGCATCTAGATCTAGCAGACTAGAAGCACAAGACCATATCTTCATCTTCACGATAGGCTGCTTTGAAGGTATCTGTCGAGTTGCTGAAGAAGTCGCAGGGCTGGTTGATTCTAACGGTTCCATGCGATCGTTCGCTAAAGTTGAGCCAGTAATCTTCGTCGTAGGTGTAATACGAGAAGGTAATGAAGATGCAGTAGCGAGAGTAATGATGAAGAAGCGGATCGCAGTAAATGCGACATATCCATATTGAAGCACGAGCCAAAACGTTTTGTGCAACGAGCGACCGAATTTCCACGACCTCGCTCTTTTGCCAGTAAGATTGAGCGGAACAGAATCCATCAGGTCCGAATTTGATCTCTCAACTCGAACTTGCGCCTTGTTTTTTGGGAGCTTGGTTTGGATGACCTCTGCAATCTTAGTGATACCCTCCCAGAGCAACCACGGCTCGGACGCCTTTCCACCAATACCACCACCTAGGATCATCTCAGAAAATATTTGGCCTACAAGGGTAGTCAGACAATCATTTTCCAAGTCCTCCGTAGGCAATAGTATGGTCAAAACTCCTTGGACCAATAGCTGTCTGTATGCCGACTCGTTCTCCATCTGCTCGATAGTAGTATGTTCTCCGTCGGGAACGGGCGACAGAGCGGGGAACGGCCATAATGAGTGATATATCTCTCGAGGATTTGATTCGACTGGAATTGGGTGGAGAGAGATGCGGGAAGCTCGATAAGCTAGGGGTGGTCAGTCGAGGAATATGACAGTTCTGAAGGATGTAGTACCTTGAAGATGAACTTTCAGTAGCTCTGGCAGTTCGTCAAAGAGCAAGCTCTCAAGATCAACCTTCCGCAACCTCTGTTCTAAAGCTCTAGTGCAATGCGCTATGATCTTCACCACTTCCTCCACGAACACCTGGTCCGGGGTGATCTTCGTGTACCATGTCTGCACAAACTCCCGTATTATGATAGATATGAGAGCGTACAGCTGCAAGTCCACATCATTACTGCTCGTCAAGGGCGGGAGGAGTTGGTCGATTGGTGCAGGTGTGTTTCTGCCCTTCTCTCCTAGCTGTGAACACAGCGTTCGACGGATCAAGAACAGCGTTGCCCGATCGGAGACTGGGTCGACTGGAGGAGGTCTAGCACTCTGACGAGAACTTGGGGTTGCTGGTCTCGAAGGCGGATCTTTCGTTGCAGAGGCGGACTGAGAAGAAACAGTCGCGACAGCCTTGAGGCGTGGCTGAAGTCTCGACATTGGCTGAGCAGATGGCTCGCGGCCGGAGAACTCGCATCTAACTTTGCAAAAGCAGCACTGAGTATCGCCGTCGCCTCATTTATTCTCACATCCTAGGAATGTCTGTGTTTGCTGACGTTGAATCTTTGGAGCTCTGACCATGGAAGGCTACTGTATCTGAACTGCACCTTATTTGGCGCCAAGCTAGTCTGTCTTTGGATTAGTCACTTCTCAGCCTTGTCCCCCCTTTTCTTGCTCGCTTCTTCTTACATAAATGTTCTTGCTTGTTTTGTTACTGTTTTCATGCTGAAATTAACTGTAAGCGATGCTTTCAGAATATCTTCCATTCCGAGTGCATTACCCATTGCAAATGTCGCACAGCAGAATTTTACATCTTCAAACGTCTCATTCCCAAACGTCTTGTTCTTTGACATTTCCAGCTATATGTGTGCTTCTTGAAGCAGGTAAAAGATGCAGTACCAGCTTCATCTTTCGGAAGATACGCAGATATCTTATCCTGGAGGCTATTGTTCAAGGTCTTCTTATCCATTGACTTCAATCGCCGTGAGAGTTGAGTATTCACCTGGTTCTTGCTTCCGAACTATTATATGTTTAGACCTTTCACTATCAGAAGTACCATGTATCTTTCTTCAGAGTATGTTCCACGAGCAACAGTTTTGATTGAAAATGCCGCAGATATCTCAAGCGGGGAGGTCGCAAAGATTTCCTATTTGTTACAGTACAGGTATGAGGGTTGTAACATAAGACATCCCAAACCATTCAGAAGCCACGATGGGTGTCACGACTTACGGCCCTTCGACATTGTACAATAGGTCCGATGAAGAGGGGGTGCTGATCTCCCGAACACATCTCCTATGGAATTTGTCTCACATCAGCTCTAGGTCATCATGACAGCAATCATATAACAATTCAAATCATAGAACATCATCGGACTTAAGGAAGGTACGGCATTGAGAACTTGAATGTCATAGAACTTGGCAACGACAATACTGACTCGCGACACGAGTAAGGTGACGGAGCATGAGATTCCGGTCGAGGGGAATGGACACGGTAATTGTCAAATAGTTGTCAATTTGTTATGTAGATTTTTGTCCATATCGTGACCCCCGTGGCCGGTTCTGAGTGCCTGCATCGACATGGGACGATAGAGTTGAAGATGATTCGATCGCATGAGCGCGGGCGTCAGCGGGTGAGCGAAGGATACTGCGAGATCGCAAAATCTAGTTCTAGAAGGACTTTATCGCTCACTGCACGGACATGAAGTTGGAGAAGATTCAGCAGCTGACCAGTAATTCCTAGTCATCAGCTGCATTTCGGACGATTTGGCCTCAGTTCTCGGAGTTGGTGTGTTTTCATCCTCGCTCGGGTGCATTTGTTCTTTGAACTGCATTTGCTAGTCCTTCCGACTTGGGGGAGAAATACATGTTTGATATTTGAATCTTGAAGAATACAGTGGTGTCAAACGTGAGCGGACTTGCGATACACGATTCCAGCCTCGTACGTCAATGCCCCTCCTTGTCCAGATCGATACAATCTGCTGGAAAGTTGTTTCGTTTCACGTGCAAGAAGAGATCCGTTGAGAGCTTTAGACTGCAGATACCAAAGAGTCGTTCTCCTAATCCAACATCCAACTCTTCTTCTAGCTGCTTTCCAGCTTAGTAGCGGCACTTCTTTCCCCAAATACCTGTATCCCCTCCCATCGACGGAAAGTGTGCCCACCTTTCGGTGACTTCTACAGGGATTGCATCCCCAAGTACCGAGAAATCAAAAATCCTTGCGACGACGATTTCCATCATCTTGATGCGTTTCATCCAAGGACCTTAAGCAGAACACGCCAATGCGATACGGGTATACGGGAACGCGCAGCAGAAGACATCACCAATAGTTACATTCCTCAATCCAGCCGCAGCCTTGCATCTATATACCACAACCACCAACTATCCTATACCTACCTTCGAATTAGCTCCAAAGACCCCGCCACATCCCGTCGTACCTGGGTCATCACAGAGAAGCAGATTACCAGAGCCGGCCTTTGATCGTGTTCAACTATGCTTGAGCCGAATGGGCAAACCCATCATGGTAAGCAGCACAGCATATTCTACATTGTATCAATCTGCGATTCCAAACCCCGCCGTTGGGCTGTTGTGAAGCCGACGATTGTGGGGATCGACGAGACGTGGAGCATTGTACCGAGCAAGCGCGAAGACTATATCGCACCCTCATTTTAGGACCCCTCTTTTCCAAACAGGCAGTCCGGATTGATGCCCAAAGTCACGGTTGCTAATATTTATCCCTCTCCAGGCGTCGAACAACCACGAGGCTCGAGTGATCGAGGGCGACGAAGCCCGTCGCCAGGACCTGCGCAGCTTTCAATACCTAAGAACCGAAGTACCCCAAATTTCGCACATGCTGGGACGGAAAAGGCGCGAATACGTTTCTCCTTTGACGCAGGGTTGGCGGCGGCAGAGTACGATACAATGTCGAGGTTAGTTTCGCGGCATTTGGTCCTTAGGAAGTATATGGACGAGGCTCTCCATGTCTCTGGTGCCTGGATGATGAATAGAGTCATTGAAGGCTGACTAGACAATCATCAGATCTCCGGTCATGACGGAACACGAGCATGGACTTGGAGCTTCTGGTCTGCGACGCATTCGACAACAGCCTCCCAGAGCACCTACCATTCCCTCCTCCGAGTCATCCTCTCGAAATGCATCTATTACACCGCGATCGAGTTCTATGACTCTCTCGTTCCCGGCATCTCGAGCAGGCTCCATGGCATTGACCTCTGGCCCTTCGTCACCGACACTGAATTTTACGGAAGATCTAACTAGATTTCCATCCGAATCTCTACACTCTTTCTCCTTCGCCCACCAATCCGAGGAGTTTATACATAACAGACAAAATGTCTTGAAGAGATCAGTAGAGTTCATGTCCCAGAAATTGGGATGGGGGAATTCAAATGCTGGAATTGCTAGTGCTCAAGCTCGTGTCAGTGGAGACCAAGAAATGCAAGGGATGCTGGAGCTACTGGCAAGAGCAAAACTGGTTGGGGCAAATAACATTCCGGGCTTCTCTTCCCAGACACATCTGATCGGCCCTCTTACTGGACCAGCTGGTGCTGAAGATTCCGGGAATCCATTCGAGGCTAGTTTTCTCCCACGATCAGCGAGCCCTGATGAAATGCTCGAAAGTCCACTTGCTTCGCCGACAAGCAGCCGGAGGCCTGGTCCTCCAAGTCCAGAACTTGAAAAGGCGAGACCGCAGCAAAGTGAGTTGACAGAAAAGGCAATGCTTGTACCTGACTCTGAACCATCTTCCCGTACTCCAACGAATGAGAGCCGAACGACTGCCCAGACTTCTCCCCCAGCGACAAGACGGCAAAGTTTAAAGCGAACATACACAGATACTGCTCCATTGACGCTCAAAAACAAGCTCATGGATGCCCTGGCGCAGCCTTACCAAGCGAATGATATAAACGACCAACTCTTGTCCCCTACCATGCCCCATTCTGCTGTAGGTTCATTTGTCGGGACTTCTCATCCACTGGGTCCTGCCGTTCATGGTCACTCCAGTAGATGGGCTCCAGCTGCCCAAGCGATATTCACTACATCAAGTACTGCACCATATACAATTCTGGCAGCAAACGATCTTGCTTGCCTTGTCTTTGGAGTGACAAAAGCTGAAGTACGCAAAATGGGCATCTTGGAAGTAGTTCAGCAGGAGCGGAGAGCTTGGTTAGAGGAAAAGCTAGGTGCGCCAGGATCAAGCTCCGATTCTGGTAGACCTGGGCCTCGCTCGCCGCCTGAAAGCCAGAGCACACAGACGAGTCCGACTCCAACAACGTCATTCCTTCTAGGGAGATCCGGTGGAGTTACAGCGGCTCTTCTCAACAAACCCAATTCACGTCAAAATCCTAAGCCGACTCGTAGGGCACAGACGGATGATGGGGCAGGTTCGAGCCTAGTGGCGCGGTCGAAAAATGTAAAAGGAGGTCTGTACCATCCCAGCAACAAGTCCAGAGGTGTGTTACTCTGCGGAGATGTCGTGCCGATTCAGAAACGAAATGGAGCCACAGGATCCGCCAGTCTTTGGGTCAAGGAGAAACGCGGTGGTTTGATTTGGGTGCTTGAGGAGATTCATGAAGACGTTGCTGTGCTAAGCTTAGACGAGGACGCGCAAGTCACAAAGATCACTGGTGCTACCGGTCCAATTTGGGGCGAGAGTATCACTAGAGTTGGCATGGATATCGGGAAGCTCTTACCAAGGATACCTCGACAAGGAATTGATTCTGGCACAGGGGAGATTGACTATGCAGAAGTTGCGAAGAGAAGATACTTCTCGGCTCGAAATTCTGGTCGTGTGAACATCCCCTGTATCGTCGACCGAGTACCTGGATGTACCGATCTAAAGGTGTCGAGCTTTCCTCATATTGCTGGGATTATGGTCCTTTCGGCGAAGACATTGGCGATCACAAGCTCCAATTCAGTATTTTCAGCAGCCTTGTTTGGTCAGGAGAAGCCGGACGGCAGGCCCATCACGGAGTTGATTCCTGATTTCGATCGGATGCTCAAGATTCTGATTGAAGAGGACGGTGTTATTCTCAGAGATGGTATCGTCATTCCTGAACACAGCTTTCGCCGCGCACGCGCATTCCTGGCCTTACGGGACGGGAAATCGGATGCTGCGTCTTACTTCCTTAGACCAGATGGTCTTCCTGCAAAGCACAGGGATGGCTCAGAAATCAAGATTGACGCACAATTGAGAGTTGTTAAATCTGACACCAAGCCTCCAACGCCTTCGTATGACGAGAACGTCATCGAGGAAAGGAGCGATGAGGAAGATGAACATTCCGGTTCGCATGCTGAGAGCTCGTCTGAGCTCGTGTATGCCTTGTGGATCACCTATTCACGTCACATTCATGCATCGAGGCAGAATCTCGGTGCGGCATCTCCTCTACTTTCGGGAGTTGCTACTCCTTTACATCAACCATCACCTGGACAAACAGAGGTCGCCACACCAATGGAAATGGAATCATCCGATGAAGAGACCAGGACTAAGCCATCGCACGCATCACTGCTTACTACTCAACTCAAGGCTGCTGCCAAGAAGACGGCTGCAAAGCTCTCGAGGAAAGATCCTCCGCCACCTGTGGAAGAGAAGAAAGAAGAGATCCCTGCCATCGTCGAACCCGAGCACAAGAAGACTATTGACGATTTTGTCATCCTCGAAGAAATGGGGCAAGGCGCTTATGGTCAAGTCAAGCTTGCAAGATACAAGATGAATGGGAATAAAAAGATGGTTCTAAAATATGTCACCAAGCGACGAATCCTTGTCGATACTTGGACTCGAGATCGACGACTTGGGACGGTACCGTTAGAGATTCACGTTCTTGATTATCTCCGAAGGGATGGTCTGAAGCATCCCAACATTGTTGAGATGGCAGATTTCTTCGAGGACGATATCAACTACTACATCGAGATGATACCGCATGGCCTCCCTGGAATGGACCTCTTTGACTATATCGAACTTCGAGTAAATATGGAAGAGAATGAGTGCAGAAGCATCTTCGTCCAAGTTGCCAGAGCAATCCATCATCTTCATACCAAGGCTTTGGTGGTACATCGAGACATCAAGGACGAAAATGTGGTGCTCGATGGTGAGGGCAACATCAAGCTTATCGACTTTGGCAGCGCTGCATACATCAAGAATGGTCCCTTTGATGTATTCGTGGGCACCATTGGTGAGTTGTTTGTCTGTTTTCTTGGATTTTGCTAACGGAGAACAGATTACGCAGCACCCGAAGTCTTAGCTGGAAAGCCCTACCGTGGCAAGGAGCAAGATGTCTGGGCACTTGGCATTCTTCTCTACACCATTGTCTACAAGGAGAATCCGTTCTACAGTATCGACGAAATCATGGACCGCGATCTTCGGGTTCCATACGTCATGAGCGAAGATAGCATTGACCTCATTCGCGCAATGCTTGACCGAGATGTGGAATCTAGAGTTACCATCGACAAAGTACTTGAGCATCCCTGGTGCATGGCAGTTGAAGATGAGTGAGGGTTATTGAGGCGCGAGGTTTTGAAATTTTTAGGTGGCGAGAGAGGCAGAAAGAATTTTTAGACTTCAGCGTTGTTCTTCTTGTTGTTTATGATGCAAGCGAGCAAGCAGATTCGAAGAGAAAGAGATGAAAGAATTAGATTTCAAGAGTTATGCAGCGATGAGGATGGTTGGTTTGATGGGAGCTTGATGATACCCAAGAGCGAAGAAGACAATGGTGGGATAGTGGAATGTATGCATGGTCGCGTGGGAGGATAAGGACAGGTATTGACATGGCGGCGGGCTGCTTTCATGCATCGGATAGGAGGTTTTGGCTGCTGGGTTTGGAAGATGTGCATGCTGTGTATATTGACGAGGAGTAGAAATGGAACACAGGAATCATGACTGTGATTCTCTCGAATTTCCACACCTGTGACTAGCAATAGTCTAATGACAAAAGTGTGGAAAGGGGGAAAATGGAGGCGGGTCGACCCTCGCTTAGCGCGAGAAAGTCAACAAAGACTGGGCAGCTTTTGCGTCATATTGCTTCAATCTCTTTGTCAATGCCGATATCGGATTAAAATTGCCCATCTATGGCATCACAAGCCAATCGCAGTTGTTTCTGTCCCGCGCAAACGATGCTGGACAATGCTTTATATTTGAACAAAGAGAGCAGATTTGGGGCTCCACGATTGGGTGGATTTAAAGCTCCGCAACAAACAGCGCCTCTCACACAATACTCGCTTCTCTGAGTTCTAGATAAGCCCCTGACAACAATGGCATTGTCTGTGACTGATGTGCACCATGTTCTGTTCAGTTAGACTCAACCTGTTCTCTGTATGAGAGTCTTCAGAACACAATTTCTTAATGAGTATATATCTGCTGATCCATTCTCTACCAGATGTCTTTCCTCATCATCGATCATCTGCATCGCGACCACCAGTACTAGATCAAATCTCGTACTCTTCCAGCATTCATATCCATCAGTATTCGTTATCACGATATCCATGCTCCACACGCCACACACCACACGCTTCATCCACATCACTCAAAATGTCGAACAGTACCACCACACATTCCGTAGTCGGAGGAGCCCGCTGGGTCGCGAAAGCACCAAAATCGAAATTTAAGAAGCCAGCATCCAGACAATACACCATTTCTGAGATGAAGGTTCTCCTGGCCCCATGCACAAGCAATTGGGCTGATGAGGAGGACGAAGAAGTCGAGGCTATTGATATGGTCACTGCCAAGGCGCAGCCTTTCAGTTACGCTGATGCTGTTAAGCCAATTCGGGATCGCGTTGAGGTTAGAAAACCTGTTCCTGAACCAGTCGCTGCTGAAATTACTCCTGCTGAGGCGGCTGCTTGTGCAACTAAGTCTAAGGGTAAGGGTAAGGAAGTTGTCAAGCCTGTGGCAGCTGCTACTCAAATCGGGGAGTCTGTCAAAGCTCTCGAGCAGACCATCCGTGCTCCCAAGGAGCCAACAGTGCAGGTCAACATGTCTAGCACAGACCCTAAGCCAAATGCATGGGTATCTGGCGCATGGCGACGACCAGAGCAAGTGCGAGACGATGCTTTGAAAACTATCGCAGAAGCACAGAAGCAGGCTCTCGACTTCAATAGCCCCGTCGAAGCACAAGTAGCCTCACAGAAGTCGAAACTAAACAAAAGACCACGAAGATTCCCAGTTTCTGAGCAGACTACACCAGAGCCACAGGTCATTAAGCCTGTTACCATTCCTGCCCCTACTCCAGTCTTGGTGGATTCTACCCGTCCAACCAAGCCCAATCCTTGGACGAATGGACCCAAGAAGCAAGGCAAGGCTGCTCCAGTAAGCGAACTCGCAGGAGCTACAGCCGAGGTCCCCAAGCCTCTCAAAGCTCCTGAGGCCCGATCCATGCCAGTTGCCAGATCACAGAAGAGCGACCGCGAGTCATGGAGACAGCCAGAGGGCCGGAGTAAGCCCAATTCTGCTTCTGTCTCTTCTACTGACCCTACAGACTCAGCTACTCCGGCAACCAAGAACAAGAAGCGGTTGTCTAAGAAGCAGCGCAAGGTGAAGGCTCTGGCAAATGCAGCCAAGTCACAGACGACACCGGTTGTTGAAAAGCCAGTCCGCAAAGATGCGCCGATCAAGCCAAGTGTGTGGTCGAAAGCTGCATCAGTGACTGCTGTCTCCAAGCCAGTGGCTGCTGAAATATCACAAGCTGAGATGATGACACCACTGTCACCACCAGTTCAGACTGCGAAGGAGGAAGTTGTGGTCAGGTTGCCACCATCTCCTCCACAACCTGTGACACCTGCTACGCCGGACAATAAGAGTGCAGTGGCTACACGACGGAAAGCAGTGAGCCCGGTCGTTCCAGTCATTCCCAGATCGTTTGATTGCTCTAAGGCTAGAACTTCTCCTCAATCCGAGCCTCAGCCAAAGTCTCTCGAGACTAGCACAGGAACAGAGGAGGGTTCGACTATCATCGTGGCAGATTCAGCTTGCTCGCCATACAGATCAAGAGCTTCTTCTATCATTACCGGAGATACTGTGATCATCACGGATTCTTCCCAGTCGCTGCCACGCAGACCGACTTTCATGAGAAGAGACTCCGAGATCCAGGATCATGAGCAGTGGGCTTGTCCTCTCAATGGACCATACATCAGCCCGAGATGTATGGAAAATCCTGAGTCAAACAACTCGATTCCTTCGAACTTGTCACCGACAGCTAAACCTTTCGTCCCTCGTAGACAGACGGAGCAGCACGTCCATACTCTGGACACATCAGCTAGATGCTCACATGGAAACGGTCGCACACTGCCAGACCCATCGAGCTCACCACTCCAGCTCTCACCCAATGGCATTGAGGTAGTCCACCCAAACTGTCCAGCTCTGAATCTGACGATCCCACCTCAAGAACCATTTCCACCACACTCACAGCAATACTTTGCACCGACGGAGATCTACCAGCCACACCCACTGCCTCCACGTCCCAAGCAGTACTTGTCACCACCCATGACGAGAGCCCCCGCTCTTCCCACTCGAGCCCCTACTCCTACACCAGAGATCCTCGATAGTTTGATCCACGAATGCAACAGATTAGACATAATCTTGATGCAAGATGATCTAGTTCGCGAAGCCGAAGCTCGGGTTGCGAGATTGGCTCTCCGTGGTCTCTACCCGGATGGAACCAAGAGAGATACGTTGCAGGTTGAGGCTTGAGAGGCGGAGCAGCAGTGGCATGCAGAGCAGCAGCGAGCGCAGCAGTTTCGCTTTCACTAGTTGGTCGGAGGTTAGCTGGCCTAACTTGCCACCACCAGTGCGACAGATTTTGTACATATTAGATTGATACAATGGAAGTAATGCCTTAGGCGACTAAAAACTATGCTATTTCCCCTCTAAACTTGATTCAATAATATGTCTTAGTGATGATGTTAGATTAAGTGACGTTAGACGTTCCACCTCCAGGGCAAGCCGTGTTTCACGTTGTCAACAAAGTCTCGCTTAACCACTGCCTTTCAACAAAGCTGAAAAGGAAACAAAGAAAGCACAGAACAGGCACATACGATCGTCACAAAGAAGCACTTTCTGCAGTCATGTAAGTCGTGACTCAATCGTATTTTGATCGACACTCGATGTAAAAGGCAGCGCTGTATCAAACGCCTATTATCACCAACCTACACACCATCCAGAACTAGAAAAACGCACACCGTCGAGAGATAGAATATCGATTGATTATATTTTTTTAATCCCAGAGTTTAAATAAACATGCTTGAAGAATCCCCTGTCGCTGATTTGCTTGTCATTGTTGAAGCTTTGAGCCATTTTGTATTGGTGAATAGACTCTTCATACGCTCAGCTGGATAAACGAAATTGGGCGAACAGCCGTGTCGTGTAACCACCACTCACTGTCCAGTAACGCAGTGACACATTGACTTTCCGATTTTTACCAACAGAAATTGTTATCTTGACCAGATTAGATATGCTCCATCCCATGACTGCAAACATATCTCTAACAAACACAAGGCCAGCAGTTAACAAGACCAGCTTTCCAAATTTCTTCAACGAGCTTCGCAATGCTGCCTTCACAGCTACTGTCTATGCAGCGATATTGCCCGCAATCTACTGACGAGGTATCACCAATGATCACATGTCAGACCGGAAAAATCAACAGCTTCCTCGATCTTCCCAGCGAGATTCGCAATGCGATATATGAGTTGTGCTTGTTGCACCAAGGACCCATCAGAGGTCTGTTCGCGGAAGACCATCCTGTACATGGGCTCACATCTGGGCTTCTCCGAGTCAACAAGGCTGTCCATCGAGAAGCTAGCTCATTCCTGTACGCGCAAAATTGCTTCGACCTTACAGACGCCATCCAGGAAGCGGACGTAACCCGGCTTCTTGGGAAGATCGGCTGCACGAACGCGGGCTATATCCAGCATATCATTACCGACTTTCCAGAGTTTGACAAGCTGGAACCAGAAAATGTCACCTTGGAAAAGAACAGTATCGATCTTTTCCGAAAGCTCAAAAGCGGCTGCACCAGCCTGGGAACACTTACTTTGTCCCCGGACAGCACATCTGAAGTGCTACTTAAGCTTGATGCACTCGACTACCCCAAAGTCGCTATCGAGGCCCTGACACTGGCGAATAGTCTACTCAGATCAGATACATTCGTCAACGATATTGTGATCGAGATGTATGAGCACAGTCTTAGCGGATACCTAAAAAGGGCAATGGAGAGCGATGGATGGACGATCAGGGAGATTGAAGATTTTGAAGAGGACTGGGGATCTGTGAGGTCATACGGTGACGGTCGAGATCTCTACGACGATGACTGGGATAATGGTTATGGTTATTCTGAAAGTGACGACCACTACGACGATGAATATGACAGTGACTTTTGGAGAAGAGCAGGGGATTAGATGTCCTGGAAGATACGCCTTCTGTGATGCCGTTCTGTAGGTTTCAAGGACGACGGCATCGAAAGTTTGATAGTTCGGCTGAAGTGAGTGAGCATGATTGTAGGAGGAGCGATCGACAGCTCCAATAAATCCAACAACTTGAAGAACGTAAGTGCATACGTGCACTTTCTACTGTACTCCTGTTCTCGCTCAGCTGTCCATGTGTACATGACCTGAGAGCATCAGTCTGGATTCAACTCAGACCACTGCACTATTTCCACTCACTTTAAATACTCACTTTAAATTTGTTACAATCACAAGCCATCATTCGAACATAAAGTCTAACACAATGGCTACCTTTATCCATATCATCCTCAACGCAGGTATCTGGTGACACTTAAATAGTATCACTGAAAGAATACATTGCCACTTAAAGGAGTAAAGTGAAGTAGCTCATATAACAGCTTCCACGGCCATATAATCGATAGGACAGTAAACATCAGAGAGTGTTGATATCAATGCGTTCAAAAAGCACCGAATTGCACGATAGCTGAGAAGCCTGGATTTCAGGTTCTGGTCCCCTGAATTTAGCGTGCGGATGCTCCCGAGGTGGGCTCCCGTGGGCAGGTGCCCGCTGTCATATTTAGCGATATCAGGGTTAAGTGCCCGTGGAACCGACCCCGCACTTTCGCGGGGTAGCGATTCAATATTTACCAGCATTTCCTTTTCACAATCAATTCACGCAGATATATACTGCAGCTTCATGAATTAAAATTCCCTCGTAGGATCTATGCTCTGCACATTCAAAGTCAGCCGAGTCTGCCTGCCAAGCCAATAGTCTGGGATCTACGGAAACAGCATCAAAATCGGGGTGGCTGGGATAGTGGGTTGGTTAACCGCCAGCCTCGTTGTACTCGGTCGTAATCAGCTCAACCTCGTGCGAGGCTTCAGGTATTCAGCTTGTACACCGAGAGATGAATTCATCTCTCACGCACATTGGATTGTTCAGACCGTTTCCTTTGTCACTTCAATTATTCGTCAAGGAACAGCATCAAGATTGTCACCGCAGAAATCTTCAACCTCTCTAGATCGGCATGGCTACCATGACGGAACAGGAACAGGCTGGGCCGGAAGTCGTCGTCGACAAGGGAACGGATAGCGGGGAAGAGAGTCCCCAAGCAAAGAAACAACGTATTGGATGGTGTGGGCGTTTCGAAGCAGGCGAATGGTACTGCAAATGTGATAGGAAAGCCAAAAAGTTGCCAGTGGTCAGGAAGACGCGCAATGAGGGCAGATTATGTATGAAATTCCCAATAATTCCTCATTCTCAATAACTAACTTAGGTGAACAGTCTGGATGTGTCCAGTACGAGAACCAAAGCAAGAAGGAGACCCAGAGCCATGTCAATTCTTCGTATGGGACGACGAACATGATGCAGCAAAGAAGTGGATGGAGATGAACCCGACAACCCCTACAAAGCAGCCGGCTCCAAAACCTCGCGACGTACAGACTCCGAACAATGGGTCAAAGAAGTTCTTGAAAGGGTGGCTTACTGGAACGAATGGTAAGAAGAGGGCGATACAGGACATTTCGGACGAAGATCCTCAGGAGAACGAAGAGAACAAAGACGAAGACTTTGTGATTGTCGAGAACAATGACGACGGGGATGTCTTCAATCCAGACAGTAGACGGAATGGCAGCCCATCCAGGAAGTCAGCAAAGGTCACTAGGTTCGCAACACCTGGACTGCCAGTGAACAAAACTCTGGAGGACTGCCGAAACGCCTTACCCACACCAGCAACCAGTGGCAGAGATGTCGATGAAGTCCGCCAGCCGCAAGCAAGAGACGTTTCACCTACTCCGATTCAATTAGATGCTGCGATCAATCTTGGTGATGCGAGAGAACCTTTCGAGGGCAAGACAGACTTGTTGAAGAGTATCCTTGCTTTGATCAAGGCGGATTACCCTGGCCTGAAGGCCTCTACGGAAATCATGATAGAGCATGAGATCGAGCAGGGAACGAGGAGACATAGGGCCGAGACGAAGGGGTACAGAAGGACTATTGCTAGACTTCGGCAGACGGTGGATGATTTGGAGACAACTGTGAGTCATCTGACGGATGGTGGTGCCGCAGATGATGTTGTGGTGCTTTCTGATTAAGGTTGCCGGGTGATGTGAAGCATTTGGGACTTATGGTTGCGGGAGTTGGTCTTGCATTCGAGAGATACCATTGATTTTTGGGGATTAATGAATTCATCTGATGATCAGTCGCAACTTCTTGACTCAGACAGCATCTCGCTCGATAGTGATTCGGGTAGGTACCTTGGGAAGTAGGACTCTTCCTTCCAAGCATGTTCTGTGCTAGGCAGACAGCACCCGGGCCGTACCCATATTAGTGCGCCTCGACTGAGGTGAGCAAAAGGTTCTTACTGAGATGGTAAAGGTACTGATCGGCCGGTTAATGCTTTCTTTTCTTCCAAGCAAGCGTTTGCCGCGGTCCTCACGCATGTCGTTCAATGCCCGTACCGCGCGAAAGGCATTTCGATATGGCCGAGCACAGTCAGAGTCCCCATTGAACCCGCTTATCATCTATCCCATCAGTATTCTTCAGCCAACTGAGGACTCAAATCATCAAGGGAAGGAACTGCAGCCTACAATCGTGAAACCAGAAATTCTAGGCAACAGGCGGTGACCTTCAGGCACCGAAGCTTCAACAATATAAAGAGCTAACACCCGTTCCACTGTCTAAGAAGTCGTGGTATACTCAAAGTATATCTCAGTCTTACCTCAAAAGATCAGATCATAGTTATCGTAACCATGGACACCGCAAAACTCACACAAAATGCCTCTTCTGCTGACAATGGCACAACGTGCTCGGCTGCAACGAAACCCTCCCCGACAACACACAGTACCAACCTAACAGACTCGCCAATGGTGGATAACCAAGACAAGGAAAAGCTCAGGCCAAATGCGAATGTAACGCAGTCATATTACGCTGACAAGGATTTGACATGGTGGCTTCAACTTGCCAGGGATTTCAAGAGCGCGAGACAGATTCCCTTGCCTTGTGATGAGGGGGGAGAGTTATAAATCAACTACATTGGTTTGAATCAATGTAAGCAAGAGAATCGGTGATGCATTTATGCATTAGAAAGGTCATTGGGGCTATGCCTGAGACTGAAAGTGGTGGATGAAAGAGGCAGCTAATTTGAATCTAGGATAATGATGGGAAACATAGTTAGATACGCTAAGAAACAAAACACACATGCTACTGCTTGAAGGGCCATGTAGAGATAGACTAGCATAAATGATCAATCAGCAATCTAATTGCCATCTCAGAAGCCTGTCAAATATAAATTCGACCACAGCTACGGAGCCAGATGCTATGACCCCTTAACCGCGACTCTATTGATGTTGTTGAAGCCCCTCCCTGTAAGCGAAGCCTGTAAGCTTGACATTACGCCCACGATATAGGTACTCAATCAGCCTCGACGCCCCGCATTGTACCCCGTGGAGCCCTGAAGGGGGTGCGAATACAGGCATGTAAATGGATTGAGTTTTCCACATTACCGGACCTAAACGTCTACTGAATTTATTGAGTGATCAGTTAGGATTATTGGTTGGGTTAAGTGAAGTCTGGACGATTTCATAGGCGAAAATTTGGTGGGCGACATTTGCCTTGGCGACAACACAGGAGGCAGGAGCGACCCTCTTTCTTATCACAACGCAGGGCCTACTACGGTTGGAATTTCGGCAGACTAAAACTTTGCCAGAACCCAGAAGGATGATTCCCCAAATATTTGATGCAAATCATATTTATTCGCATCCATCTCAAAGACAGGTTCTCCAAACGTCAACAAAAGGCAACCAACCATCTAAGCGAGGACGACCTCCCCTAGCCCTTTTCTTCCTTCAGCCCTAATCTTATCCAAAGAGAGGGCACCCTTCATCTTTCTCTCATTCTGCTGACTCAAGACCAACTCACTACCCGTTCCATCGAGGTACTTGTAATCTTCAGGTGGCACTCCAGCAACGAGATCTTTCCAATGCTGTCGAATATACGCAACATTTCCAAGCGTCGAAGGAACCGCTGGGATGTAGCAAACGCTTGCCGGCCCTTTTCCATTATGTGTCGTCTCGACGGCATGGCACATCTACTGCAGTCAACTAAATGCTCCCAACACTGCCAAAAGTACTTACATCTGCATGCCACCAAATGGTATCACCAGGTTCCATCGCCGGAACACTCATCAAAGTCTTTTCAAGATGCAAGTGAGGATGACTCGCCGGACTCAAAAGCTGCGAATCCCATCGGTACGTGCCAGGAAACCATCCCGTCTCGTCATCAATCTCCCAATGCTCTGCCTTCGTCCAATCGCCATCAGGCTTTTTGAAGAAAGGTCTGAGGATCATGTACGCAGTCACAGTCTTGATATCAGGAACAAGCATCAAACCTCCCTCTCTAGGCTTGCATGGTGTCAAAGCCGTCCATCCTTGGAAAGCTCGCATAACGCTACATTGAGCACCCCCTGGAAACATCGCTGGGTTGGCGTTCTTGCGGTGTGCCATATCGTAGGGATCGTACCTCTCGGGATGTCCAGAAAGTATATCGTGGTACGTCTGGCGATATTCGGAGTCTGCCCAGCGGCTTAGAGAACCACCATCGATATGTGGACCTAGACCGAGGAACTCCTGTCCTGATTGTCTGATTCGAAGACCGTCTGGGTAAAGGACTGGCTCATTTTGAGCAGACTGTTCTTCGGCTGAACAGGATGAGTCTGTCCAGATAGAATTCAGTAGGCGTTGAGTTTGGAGATGTCGCGGATTGGTCTTGATTTTGAGCTGTACTGGACTTGAGTACAGATGGTAGATTGCTACGCTCTCTGCTGGCCATCCTGTGACTGTCTCCTTATTGTCCTCGATGAACTTCTCAAGGTCTATGAAGTATTGTGATGCTTCGGGTTTTGGAATTACGCCGCGGATGATACAGCAACCCGCTTCTTTCATGGTCTCCAGGCTCTTCGGATTTGAGAGTACTTCGTCTGCTTGAAAGATCGGGACGGCGGTGTTTCCTTGTGATTCGAGACGAGATGTGACATTATTCAGAGCGTTGCATGTTTTGACCCAGGCAGTTCGAAGATTGCGGGCTCCGTACTCGCCAACGATACTGGCTTTGAGGTCTTTCTGGACAATATCGGTGGGATCATTGTCATTTGGGGTAAATGATGGCCAGCCACTAGGCCAAGTCGATTCTGTGTTAGGCATCTTGTACGGTAGATGGGTATCTCTCTTGTCACATACACTCTCTAATGATGAAGATGAGCCTGGAAAGTGGGGGGAAATCACCTGATGAGAAGTCAATATATCCATCAAAACGCAAAGATCAAACCCATTGAACTCATAAGTCATATATCAACACCTAACTCCCATGTCATAACCCATACCCACTTCTCCGCGAGTCCGCAATCAAACTTTGATAAACTCCCAAATGATCGCCTCCTCCATATTTTCACCAATCTTCGCCAATTTCTCCTTTCCCTTATCATTCTTGGTTCCAACATGCCAAAGTCTCTCGAAATGCGTCATGAGGAGGATATAATCCCCATCCGGAGTCATCCTCACGCAGAAGTTCTCCCAGCTTTGATGTTTACCTGCTGAGCAGATGAGGTTACCGTGTTTCCCGTGACCTAGATACCTTCCTGAGACAGTGTTCTTGAAGCCTAGCCAGCCTTTAGTTTGTACGCATGCCCAGTGGATTGAGCCTTTGCCGCCTATGGATAGGTTAGTAAGTTGTTTTGACTTCTTTCCAAGCGAGCAAGATGAGCGAACAAGTTGATGATATCGCGCAGTCGGAGCACTTGTGAGAAAGTTCCAAAAGAACTTCGCTGCTACTTTGAAGTCACAAGTAGTTTCCAGGAACGGTTGAAGATCGAAGCAGGAGCCGAAGCAACATACCAGGTGGAGCCAAGATAACTTGACCCTCAATGAGAGTGAGAACGTGTCCGGAAATCGCGGAACGTATGATATAGCTGTTCCCGGGCCATGGGACACTGCTCTTAGGACTTTTCACTGGGTCTAGATCTTCAGGGGTGTCGGCAACGGTTTCTGGTGGTGTTACGGCACCGCCATTGACGGTCGAGGCGTCGTCGTCTACCGTTGGGCTGGGATCGAGCTGATAGAGGGACATCTCGGATCTGTGTAGGAGGGGCTTGAGCTTTAGAACAGATACTGATAAGATAGCCAGAGCGCTATCCGAATCAAGGAAGTGCTTGATGTTGAATTGTTGATAGTGATCACTGAGTGCAGCTGACAGGAGCCTAAATATGGGGTGTTGGCTCGGGCCCACTCTTATGTTAGCCACTGTCACCTGACGTGAATGAGAAACTCGATCTCTGAATACCTCGTCGAAGCCTGGAATGGCATCAAAGAGACTAGGAAGAAGGTACTTACACGAATGAGCTAAAATAATTGGTCGGGAGCTTGCTGAAGCGGTTTTGGTAGATACGGCCCCTGATACACATTGTGTAGAGGAGCAAGCGAAGGAAGTTGCAGCAGGAACGAGAAGAGCCATTCTGGTTTGGGGAAAGCAATTAGGAATCTTGCCGTATTGTATCTAGGAGAGTCCTTTTCATGATAAGTTGACAAATATGGAAATATAATAGAGAATTTTGAAAGTGAGAATCTCGGGCTCGCCTGAGTGGATTGGGAACTGACAAACCAACTCATATCTATTCAATTGTCCAGAGCACTATGCGGAACATTCAGAGTCTTCGTCTGGACTACTGAGATCTATTCTGTGATAAATATTGTAGTGGTCATATGCGGCTTGTAAGCTCGTTCTCTCCGGTTTACGAAGTCTTCAAACTGCTCATATCGCTTCTTTACCCTTTGAACACCAGGCGCTGGTATGAGTAAATATGCTCCGAATGAGGTGATTGCACAAAGCAGTGGCTAACGCAAATGAATCGTTTCTATTTAAAATTTCCAATGACTTTGCGTCTTTCCTTTCACAGGCTATGATTTACGACCCATTGTTTGAACCGACATAGCAAATGAGTCTTTGACGTGCCTTCCTATAAATATGTAGCTGTGCTTCACGGTCACAGCCTGCTCTATAAACACCCAGGAACACAATTCTTCGAAATAAACTCGCATCTTCTATTGACATACGCCTTCGGAAAACAACCATCGAGATGATTCTACTCATATTCATTGCCCAGCTCGTGGCCGTAATAATGCTCGCAGGTCCAATCCTCGCTCTCAAAGCCGACGTAATTCACCGTCGTCAGGAACCCGACATTCCAAAAGGCTACAAACTAGGTCATCTCCATGTCACGGGCAACCTCAACGGTGTTGCTATCAATCATACTGGTACAGTCCGAGAGGTTTCGAACAACTCGATGCGGAGGACAATAGCTTCAAGCTGTCTGACTTAGCTGCCGTTCAGAAGATCAACCCAGGTTCTGACCATCTAAACAAGGCGAGTAACGTAGCATACCGAGCTCTGCGCTGTTATCCTCTATCTTTCGGGTTTGCACGCTGACTGGCTCTTTGGACTCAGCGATGGATGACAGACGTCAACTGCTGCCCAATCCCTGGACAGAAATGGGAGCGAGCCGATGGCATAGCTATCAGGGACGGCATCAATTATCTCAGGACAGAAAATTTAACATGTGGAGCTGCGGGTCATAGCTGCTCAAGAGTTACTTGCTCACAGAATTCGGCGATTTATCTGGTACGTCCTAGTGCATCATCTATGCTCTTTGCTTCTCGATGCCGTTGAACAAGTTAGAAGCTGACTATAATTCGAGTGTAACAATATGAGTGAATTAGACTCCTCTGCCTATCAGCCTGATGGTTGTTCTAATATTTCTGGGGCAAGAACGATTGGACTACGGTCCCCTCATGCGGTGTTGTTGCAATGTTTGCAGAAAGATTGAGAGACGATTGTCAACAGAGGCGTTACGAATATGAGCACTTCACATTTTGTGGGCAGGTATGGGATCACGAGAACATGAATGTCTTCATTCGAAAGGAGGATTGCTCGATTTGACACTTTGCGGATAATGCCATGCATGGCATCTTGCAGCGGGTTCGGAGTCTGGTCAAGCATGCCAAAATATGCTCATGCGTGACGAGGGAACTGTACAATTACTGGTGATTAGATTTGGAGGGAATACAATTCGGGTCTGGGGTTTTTTAATTTGAGATGTCCTCCGCAAAAATGTCACCAAAAAGCGATCCCCTCCTAACCGGATTCCCCTTTTTGAGTTCAAGCTCTCGCCTATTGTAAACACTAAGCCACTCCAGAAGAGCCGGTCTTGCCGGCGGTGAATGCTGACAGCTTATGCTTATATTGACGACGTTTCGTCGATCCAACAAAGAGAATCTAAAAAGCTTGTTGATCTGTCAAGGCTAGCTTTCGTACCGTGGGGTATATGAAGATCTAGACGCCTACTGCCGGAATTTCGATTCGATCATGTATCCTGGTTCCTGAAATTTGAGCATATGAGTCCATTCCAGTAGGATGATATGCGATAAGCACTTGCTACCGCTCAAGAGGATCATGTAGTGCGGAGACGATCCAGGAAAGACGGTACGTTGAGAGAGAGCAGATTATCGTATTAAAGATCTTTAAGGTCTACCTGATGACTCCAAACAAAGTGCTGTATCTGAACAGCCATGCAGAGCCCCAACGCCACGCTGGACACATCAACACATCAACACATCAAATCAAGTACTTTGGTATCACAAACATCCCTGTCTCAACGCTCTCTTCGCAATCTCCGGCTCCTCACCCAGCATCGTTGGATATTTCCACCTGAACCCCCACTTCATCCATAACTTGAACTTCTCGCCCGCCTTCATCTCCTTCCACCTCTCCAACAGCACCGCCTGCTCCTCCGGACTCTTCGCCTTGTATGTCGGGCCCGTCCAGCATAGGAAGATAATGCTGATGCAGCACCATGCGTACGGTAGACCTCTCTTGCGATGTTGGCCGAGCATGAGACCCTTGAAGGACATCCAGCTCTCAAAGAGACCGATGATGAGCCAGAGGAGGAACCATCCGACGGGAACGAGCACGCAGATGAGGATCAGGGGTGTGAGCCAGTAGTCGTGGTAGTAATCGTCGTAGTATGAGGAGCTGCCTCGAGAAGACGACGAGGAATCGTAGACGAAAGTTGTTGTGCACTGTGCCGCTGTGCCTGTCGGGGTGGAGCAGGTTGTGGTTGGCGTGTAGCAGTAGCTCAGGTAGGATGGTGCGTAGTAACTGCTAGCCGATGCGACTTCAGCAGCATCGACATCGCTGGCGTTCAGCACTGCAATGACGTAAGTCTCCTGAGGTTTGTTGTACCCGTACCCGTATGCATATGTGGTAGCTGACGTAGTTGCCGTGACAGGAGTAGGTGTGATGATTGCTGGGAGGGATACTGGAACATTCGTAGAATAAGTCCAGTTTTGACTGCATGTCGCGTCCGCTGAGTACGTGATAGGAACCACATAGCTCGTGTATGGGATATCCTCGGTGCCAGTGTTGTATGTGCGGGAGATTGAATCACCACTCGCAAGTACATTGTACACAACAGTGACATCAGCATAGGCAGCGGATTCAGTCAAGGTCGACAGAACGGAAACTGAAGCTGTTGGGCTTGCGACTACACTCGTGTCCGTGTAGAGATCGGTACTGCTGCCGCCATAGTAGGTATATGCTTCGACCGAGATGACGACGTAGGAGGTCACGATATACGGAGCAGCTGAAGCTGTGAGCGCTAGAAATGCGCACAGCAGGAGGAAAAGAAGCTGCATGGTGAGGGTAAATTAAGTATTCTGAGCGAATGGACGAGTGATGACCGTCTCCACGGTATTGACGCGATGCTTGCTGAACGAGTGAAGCAAAACAAATGATCGTGAACGGAGAAAAGGAAAAGACGCGAGAAGGGCTTCACCTTATGTTTAAGCTTGAATCTGCGGCACAGGCCGAGTAGCTGTATCGAGTCACAAACCCACTTATTTCATGCACGCCGGGACCAATTTAGAATTATTTTCAGGGGCTGAGTCGCATTTGCTAGTGGTGTTGTGAAAGAAAATTGAAAAATTGAGACGAATGTGGCGTCGTTTCCGTCTTGGCAATCTGCTGTGCCCCTCGGCGGCGGCGTTGGTCTCGATTTTGAAGGGCGTTGATCTCGGCTGGAAGTTACAGGGGTCGCAATATGTTTCTGGAAACGAGGGAAAGATTCTGTCAAGACTGTGCATAACTCGTAACCGGACGTTTTGGCAATGCTGTGTTGGTGTAGCCTCTCATAGTTATCTATGGCTGGACATTCTGACATATTTTCCGCTACTTCTGTGCCGTTGAGGGCTTTCACATCATCGAAAAAGTTTAGACTAGACATCGATGTCTGAGATATGCAAAGTCTGGGCTGTACTTGACACACGAGATCGTGATTTTGGTTGGCCTGCTCGTTAAAAACGTTGAATTAGCAAGACCTGATAAATGTTCTTCGGGGCCTTAAGGGAATTTGCTACGATTGATCTCATTGATTACAGCTGTTCCTTCAGATCCAAGCTCATAAAGCATTGCCATGTATCTCGGTCCGCATAAATCGTCCGATTTCCTTCACCCCATTCTATACTCCCGTGGGCTGGATAGTACGAGTGTAGAAGGGTCTCGTTCCGTAATGGCTCTCAATTGACGACCCTGCAGTCTGTGAGCCCGAGGAAAGATGCGTGTAAAGTCTGGTACGTTTGATAACTTACAGAGGCAAAGTTAGATCGACAATTATTCTTCTTAAAGAGGCGCTTCCTTTCTCGCCGAAGCGGACGTGAAGCCCCTCTGGAATTTAATGCGATGACGGGAGATGACTTGAGCAGAGAAGGAGGACCCAAGCGAATCGACGGAGAAGTGAAGTGGTCGCGACTGCCTTTGTTGACTGACTTCCTACTTTGGAAAGCACTAAACTAGTCTGGCGAAGCGGCCATCACTCTCTTTCTTCTCCCTCCTCTTCCTCTTTCCTCTTCCCTCTTCCTTTTCTTCAACCTCACTTCACAGATCTCATCACTCCATCCAAAGTATACAATAGCCGTCCAATTCGCCCGGTACAATGGAGTCTGAAACTGATCAGACTGCTGAGGCAAAGAAGCCATCTCTTGGAGGACATTCGGCTCAGCGATGGTTTATACGAGGTGTCAGACGTGATGTAAGTCCCCAAGATCCAACTCGCTGATACATTGCTGAGTATTGTAGCCGGATAATTACTATAAATCAAACTTTTGCGTTGGGGGACCTCTTGCAAAGTCATCAGCCCAGCTCGAAACATTCCACCTCTTCCCCAAACTCCCGCCCGAGCTCCGCAACCGCTTCTGGAAGTACGCCTTGCCACCAGGACGCCTCGTCCGGATCTTCTACACCGAGATCTATTATCCATCTGGCACGTACTCGGATGAACACCTCGGCCTGACGACCTTCACTTCAGATACCCCTGTCCCCGCTCTACTCCACGCTTGCGCCGAATCCCGTCAAGTCGCCTTGCAGGTGTACAAGCTCTGTCTCGGCACCGCTCAAAGTCCAGCAACGATCTACCTTGACTTGTCAGTTGACACTCTCTCCTTCGGCAGGTTCGCCGATAAGAAGCGCATATTCAACGCTAGGACATTGGTAAACACATTTGCCGAGGAGGATTTCCAAAACATTCGTCACATTGCCGTTCAGTATGACACATTCTGGCGCTACTTCTGCAACAACATGCATGGGATTGCGGATTTTGTAGGCATCAAGACTCTCAAGCTTGTGTTGGAGAATAACCCGAAGAACGAGACCAACGAGATGATCCTGGTTCATCCGGATTGGGAACCAGAACCTTATTGGGTGTAAAACGGACATCATGATGACCATCTCGATGCCGCTCAGCTGAAAGACTTGGAGGTTGGAGCCACGTATGAGTACGACTCGACTTGGAGAGATACTTCGCATGAGGCGGACGAGATCCTTTATGAGATCTGCAATGATTGCCCTGCTCTGAAGCCCTTGCTCCCTGATATCAAGATCATGCTTGCTTTGAAGAAGATAGTCGCTTGATGGATATGAGAGTGATGACTAGAACCCTTAGGTTCCAGTCTTGCTGACAGATTGTATTTTATTTGCATCATCTTCTCAAGGAGAGCAATGAGATCCGAACAGAGGCTGAGATGGGGAACGATGAATCATTTGATATCGAAGAGCTTCTGCATGTGCTTAACCTTGCTCATTGCTTAGGATGAGAATATAGCCACCAGAGATGCTTCCAACAATGAAATATACATGGCCAAGCAGAAGCTTATCCTCAGATCCAGACTTGAGTCTGTAGCACATCCTTGCCATCGATTAGACTGTCCACGATCGCTTGCATGGGATGAGCCACTCCCATGTCGTCTCTCCCCGATGTCCCTATTGAGTTATGAGGCATAACGTTGAGACAGAGTCGAGCAGCGAATATTTATCTTTCTTTTGATGTTGGTTTTTGCTGAAGTGGGAGGGGGGACATGACTGGGTACTGACCCATTCTCATATCTACTCAATGGAGAACAAAGAAGGCAGACATCCAATGCAATCAGGAGCTTCACCTCCCTTTTAACTTCGACTCATGCTCCTGCCAGAAATTCTTACAAGCTCTATGCCCCCAATGCTCAACCCACCACTCCCCAAAGCTATCCTCAACCGCGATATCCACCTTCGTAATTCTCTCCTCGCGCTTCAGCCCACAAATCAGACACTGTTTAGGAGCTGACAAGCCTCCTTCTTGAGCCTTGACATGCATCGTCTCCGAAATCTCCGGGATAGCCAAATGCATAGCCGTATCCTTCAAACTCGTATTCGCCACCGCAACCGCAGATTTCAGCCTCCCAAGCTGCTCTTTCCACACCCTGACCACATCAGCAGCTTCTCGATCCTCGCGAACGACTTCTGATTTGTCGACGCCGGTAAGCTTCATACCGCCCTTGCCACCTGCTGCTGCGGGACCAATCTTCATGGCTTGGGAGAGGAAGGTGTCGCGTTTCCAGCGGAGCTTACGGCCGGCTATGATGCGAGCGGCGACGGTGGCGATGAGGAGGTAGGCTCGTAGAAAGGAGATGGTGGAGGGGTCGGAGATGATGCGGTTTTTGAGCGAGAAGGGTTGGTCGGCTACGGCTTTGAAGAGGGTTGATTGGGGGAGGTCGAAGAGTGGTGGGAAGAGGGAGAGGATTATTGATGGAGGTGGGATGTTAGTTGGTGGTGCTTCGGCTACTTCTGCTGGGGGAGATGCTAGAACACCGTCTGCGTTGTCCCAGGCCCAGGCGTCGGCTTCGATTCCGGTGGTTGGCCGTGGTGATTTCACAGCTGGTACGGCTGGAAGGTCTTCAAAGTCGCCCCATTCTTCTTCCGCGTTGTTTGGTGCTGGGGAGTCTTCATATGGGTCTGGTTTTGGTGGTGCAAAGTTCGGCCATGCAGTTACAGGTGATGCTGTATTTGGTCTGGAGCCTTTCTTTACATTTGACAACTGCTTCGTTGCTAGTATTGGACCTAGATCACCAAATGGATTCCTTTCTTGGAAGGACGGTGACTTTGGTGCTTGTGGGTATGGTAGACCCCCAGCATTCAAGCCTGATGGCTGCAAGTTTGCAGGCCGTTTGGAGGGCTTATCCTTCAGACTAGTTGCACCAAACATATTCGTCAGAGATTGAGATGGAGGAGGCGGTTGTGGTGGCGGGACAGGCTCGGGTGCTGCAACGGTCTCAAAGTCCCCAAATTCATCGTCGTCTTCCTCTTCAGCTTCAGCATCAAAGAGAATATCTCCCCCATATGATGGCTTCCGGACTGGTTTGGGAGCAGCTTTTGGTGTAGGCTTCGGCTTTTCCATTGGGGCCGGAATGTCTTCTATGTTACCGGAAAACATATCAAGAGTAGACCTTCGTACTCCTGTCGGCCTGATCTCGCCAGATGTTGTGCCCCATCCTCCATACTTTGCTTGCGTTGTAGAATATGCGGGCGTATTCTGGGGTATCGTAGCCTCGAACGATCCCCATATATCCTCTTGGCTTGTGGTTGCAGATTGCGCCTGAACAGTTGAAGGAGTAGATTGGAAGCTGCTCATGTTCCCCCATATGTCGTCCACTGGCTTCTTCGCTGGAGCTTGCCATTGTTGTCCTCCTCCATGTGCAGATGCCCCCGTAGAATTCGAAGTATTTAGAGAGAATAGGTCATTCGATGCTGGCGTTGTGCCAGACTGTTTACTTTGCGAAGGATTGTAAAAGCTGTCGAATTCGGCGAGGAGATCAGACGACATGTTGGGCAACAGCAAAGGATATGGCGTGGCAGTGAGAAGTCAATCCTCTTAAGGATCAAATCATTGGGTGGATCATGGCGGTATGACTGCTTGCGGCGGTCCGGCTTTCCAGCTCTTTGGGTTGGGCTCGCTGTTCAATCTTGCCAGATTGTTCCGCACAAGAACACAACGCCCAAATATATTCTGCAAGCGACTTGCTCGCTGGCCGTCTATTCGATATTATCGTGGGGGCGCCCGCCAAAGGATTACTTTGCTCGAAGGAGCAGAACCTGGACGGGAAGGCTGAATGCCCAGACCCGCATACCGGTGATTGGCTGGACCAGCTTTCCTAGCTGAAATGACCCGTGCTGCACATCTCCAGCCGCAACCAACATCAAGACGGCTCCATATCTACAAGAGTTCTTATCCTTGGTTAAATTCCAGTGGTGATGCGTTCTCTGGAAGAAGCAAGGTTCGAGTTTCACCTGTTCAAAATTATCCCTTATCTACTATCTACTAATCATGTCTCAGAATTCGATGGCAGGTCACTACAAACCATGCTGCAAGCCTCGAGACGCTCAAGAAGTCGGTGAAGCTCGAGAGTGACATCAGTCCATGCATATCTGGGCTCCGTTCGGTCTGCTGGAAGGCATGTTATCTTGTCTTACCATTCCCATTCAAGCCAAGGATTAACATTACCTCCAGACTTTTCTGCTTTTCCAGACCACCGATATCACGAGCTGGTCACGAGCCCTGGACGACTCCCGAAGTGCCTACACTTCTCTCAGAGAGCATTTGTTGCGTTACATTGAAAACTCAGATGAGCTCGGGTCTGCATTAGACCCTTTGGACGACGATCAACATGTAAGAATTCCTAGTCAAGCTAGAGATTTTCAAGTCACTCGATTGTGCTGAGACATTCAGTCACCGTGGAACACCTTGCGGCAGGATGAGGAGATACGAGCAGAGATCTTTCAAGATGTCGAACGCTGTATGCCGGAAGAGCCATATTTTCGACGGCCCGAGACCCAGAGAATCTTGCTAGACATACTGTTCGTATTCTGCAAGATCAACCAGGATGTTGGATATCGGCAAGGAATGCATGAAGTTCTGGCTCCTATCCTTTGGGTGGTAGAAGAAGATGCTTTAGATTATGGGAATGGAGGCCTATCATCCAGCTCAGACACGGACTCGCTTCTGAGGCAGACTTTAGATCCTGCTTACATTGAGCATGATGCTTTCACCCTCCTCTCACTGATCATGAGAACAGCGAAATCATTCTATGAACTAGGTGAGCCAGATAAAAGACTGAGTCTCACAGGCTCTGGAACACCTCAGCAAGGCGCTTCACCCATTGTCGAGCGAAGCAAACGCATACATGAAGTCTACCTTGCACGGTTGGATCCAGAACTGGCGAAACATTTAACCGATATTGAAGTGCTACCGCAGATATTCTTGATGTGAGTACATGCCCATCAAATGCAAAACAAGGTGTCGCTAATCGTTCGATGCGAAGTCGATGGATCAGATTGCTCTTTGGGCGAGAATTTCCATTCGATGATCTACTAGCTTTGTGGGATACACTTTTGGCCGAAGACCCTGGGCTGGATTTGGTAGATATGGTATGCGTAGCCATGCTCTTGAGAATCCGATGGCAATGTAAGTGACTCCAACTCGAACGGGAATTATCTGATATTACCTAGTGCTCGAAGCAAACTACTCATTCGCATTAATGCTTCTGCTCAAATATCCTTCGCCAGTGTCTCCGAATGGCCCACATACATTTGTGAATGATGCTATTTTTCTCCGGGATAATTTCAGCGCCGCTGGTGGTGCAAGAATCATCAGCAAATACAGTGGGAAGACGCCAGTTCTACGAACATCTGATTCACGACCTGGAACCCCGCTCGGTCAATCACTGAGTCCAAAGCGCACACTTTCTAGGACTAAATCACCACTACCATCGCCCGCAAGGTTCTTACAGCAGCAGGGTGGGGTCGAAGCTATATTTCAAGGTGCAGCCAAAGGTGTTTTCGAGCGAGGAGAGAGACTCGGCATTAACCAGGCTGTTCGTGACGCGGTTGGCGAGGTTAAGAAGAATATGCAGGGCCTTCAAGCATCACGAAACGGCCCCAGACGGACCTCAGATGTGATGAGATGGTCACTAGATGAGGGGAGGTCTATTCCAAGCTCGAGAGCTTCAGTGACAGCTATATTAGCCCGGAACCAGCAATTGGCACTCATGCTTGAGCAGGCTATGTCGGACCTTCGAGCCGTATCAATGTCAACAGATGGAGATAAGGACAAATATGTCCAGGCAATGGATCTTGCAATCGCTAAAGTGGAATTCGTCAAAGTTTACTTGGAGGATCCGACAATGCCTCTTCCAGATTTACATCCCACACCCCCAAACTCAGATCCTCTGGCACCCACGCCAACCCCACAACCCCCACCCGAAACTCCCTCGAAATCAACAGTGCCCGATCAGCCAGCTTTGTCAACACCAGACACCCATTCTCCAAATTCTACTACAGCGAAAGCAGTGAGCGGATCATCACAATCCAGTCCAACATCAGAATTAAGCAGAGAGGCTCTTCCCCATCAAGCACTATCAACTCCAATTTTAAACATTCCAGAAGCTACTACTGCGAAGGGAGATCCGCCGTCCTCATCAAGACCAAAAGCACCAGTACCAACTCGATCAAGCATCGCACAGTCAAGCTTTTCATGGATGCTAGAGCCAGATACTCCTTCGAGCTCTGCTAAATCGTCTCCTCCAAAATCTGCGTCACCATTTCTCAAGTCAGGAAGACGGCCAACATCAGGTCCGAATCGAGAAAAGGCGGCCTTTTTATTTGGTGATGATGGAGGAGAGCCGAATTCCAGGCCACCATTATTGGACGATTCTGAAGAGGTCTTTAATATGGGGACTATGAAAGGCAGTAAGGCAAAGTCATAGGAGTCAATCCGCTTATTATGGGACTACTTGCGCAATGCCAATGAGCTCACTCAGCCTTCAACGTACATCGTTGGATCTGCCTGAATGCCACATTCTCCACGAACAACAATCGGATGATGTGCATCGAATTCACGGTCATATGCCTACTAGATAGCTCTATCGAATTTAGTGACTTATAAAACGAGGCAAACAGGTGGTGTGGAAAGAGGGTCTGGAGCTGCACTGCAGTCTTTTCCAAGGCTAGCTACTGCAGAAGCACCATGTGGTGTACCCACGCAAAATGCAATCCACATCTCATCCACGCGCACACAGCTCGCTCGGGTAGTAAGACACCATTATATGTCACATTTTAATGCCAAATCCGTCGGCAAGGCAGTTGTTACCAACAACCGATTCCCAATCTTATTTTGGGACCCGTATTGCATGTGAATTGGAGCGATAGCAATCAAGTTGAGCAAGTAAATCCATATCAATTGGGCTCTGAGCTCCTCATACATTGATATGTCGCTTCTCCGCTCGAATCCGGTACTTCAATATTCGTATCTATCAGACTATCACAATTGGACCATGTGACAGTGCGAACCACTCGTCTCCGGATGCATTCCGTCAATCTTGAGAACCAATTGTTGAGGCAATTGGTTGAAAAAATAGGATATACCAGCCAATGAGATTCAGGATCCGGGATTTTGCAGTGATTGCTCTCTGCAGATGTGCTGCACGGGGTTTTCACAATTGGGGCGAACAGAAGCAGAGAGAGGCAGAGGGGTCCCACCGTCCCACGAGGCGCTGCAGCTCTGATACGCTGTTGAACGGCCGCCTGAGAGCGGGCCCATAAGCCCATGAGCTCGAATTTTCTGATGCCAGACTATCAGAGGCAGAGGCCAGCCGGAACTTGAGGTGAAGTATCCTTGCCGCTTGACGCAGCCAGTGACTTCAACTTTCCCAAGTGCAAGTGCAAGTGGTCCTCAGTCCTCTTGGTGTTACCCAGTCCCTCGTTTAACAGTGACTGACCCCGCGATGTGAATTGAAGCTAGCGACTAAAGCGGCCTAGGAAGTTGAGTAGCAATAATATCAAAAACCCTTTGTCTTGTCCTGCGACTGCGACTCTTCCTCTTCTTCCTCCACCTTTCTCTCCACCACAATCACAGTTGCATATCTGCACCGTCTCCGTCACCTCACCTCACCTACTCTTCGCCCCTTCTCCCTTCTCCGTCCACTCCCACTCATCACCTCTTGCTTCGCGACTCTCATATCGCGTCTTCTTCTTTCCGCATCCGATCTTCCCACCCCACTTCCTCAAACTCAACGCCTCCCGCAAAACAATCCGCGCACTCTGCCAGAGACTCAACACGGTATGTTCTACTCTTTACGCGCTGCTTTCTTCCATGAAACATGTTCAGGTCCTTGTTGTTCACCTCCCTGTCTCATATTCCCGTTTTGGTCAATCTGCTGACATCGGGAAAGGTCTTCATTGATCGCTCACAATCAACGTCTCTCCCACAACAACACCCATTGCTAACGCAAACAACCTACCACTTCTCTCCTTCAACATGTCTGCTCTCCAAGATAATGCGCCCAATGGCGACGAGCTCGCTGATGGCATGAACAACCTCAACGTCAACGACGAGGGACGACTTGGACCTGATGGCGAACCTCTCCCAAAGACCGAAGAAGAGTATGCTGAGTCGCAGCTCACGCTCCGTGCCATTGTTTCCTCCAAGGAAGCTGGTGTCATCATTGGCAAGGGCGGCAAGAATGTCGCGGATCTCCGTGACGAGACTGGAGTCAAGGCTGGTGTTAGCAAGGTCGTCCAGGGTGTTCATGACCGTGTCTTGACAATTGCTGGAGGATGCGAGGCTATCTCAAAGGCATATGCTATTGTCGCAAAGGCTTTGTTGGAGGGCGCACCACAGATGGGCATGGGAGGTGTAGTTTCTACTACTGGTACCCACCGTACGTTGATTCTTGCTAGTTGACGCGAAACACGCTGACGATATACTAGCAATCAAACTTTTGATTTCGCACAATCAGATGGGTACGATCATTGGTAGACAAGGTCTCAAGATTAAGCATATCCAGGATGTATCCGGCGTGCGCATGGTGGCACAAAAGGAGATGCTCCCTCAATCGACTGAGCGAATCGTCGAAGTTCAAGGCAACCCTGAAGGCATTCAAAAGGCTATTTGGGAGATTTGCAAGTGCTTGGTAGATGATTGGCAACGAGGAACTGGTACCGTGTTGTACAACCCGGTTGTCAGAACCCAACCAGGCGGAGGACCAAGCATGGGACAAAGTGCTGGAAATGGCCGTGACAACTACAGCAACAACCGGGTCATGCGCACCGGAAATGGCAACGACTTCAGCGAGAGCGCTCCTCGATCCTACAACAACCGCCGCTCCGATTCCGATGCTGCGCAACGTGGACCTCCCACCCATGATGAGAACGGAGAGGAGCTCCAGACTCAGAATATCAGCATTCCTTCTGACATGGTGGGATGTATCATTGGCCGCGCTGGTAGCAAGATCAGTGAGATCCGCAAGACTTCCGGAGCCCGCATCAGCATCGCTAAGGCACCGCATGACGACACTGGTGAGCGCATGTTCACCATCATGGGAAGCGCTAAGGCCAACGAGACTGCGCTTTACTTGCTGTACGAGAACCTCGAGGCTGAGAAGATGCGCCGAAGCCAAGGCAATGCTCAAGATTAGGATGTGAAACCTTTTTCGCTTTCTACGATTTTCTTTTCCAAGCAGACCAGCACTCTCGATTCTTCCAGATCTGACTTGCCGCAAGGCTGATACTGCGATGAATCTTTGGACGTCTGCAGCGACTTCTTTTAATGAACGGATTCTCTTCTACCAAAAGCACTCATGGCACTTTCTCGATGTTTTCCTTTCCTTTTACGACATGGACTTTACGAATTTACGGTCATCAGCGGCACTTGATTGGTGTGTACTACAGGTAGCGCCTTCCTACTTCAACTGTCACTCCCCTCGATACTCGATTCAGACGATTCGCCTTGACATTCAACAACTCGAGACACCGACACACTGTCTCGACTTCTCTGTTATTCCGACGTCCTCCCTCGAACGCACGAGAATCGTCCTAATCTCGTCATTCATGCGGCTATGACCCTACTTCTCCTACAAGTCACGAAAAACACATTGCCCCACTCCATCACACTATACCAGAACGCCTGGCCTGGATTACTCAAGTCTTGACTCTTGACTCTCGAACTTCGCTCCCTCACATCACAACATCCCCCAAAACGGTCCTATTCGACTCACGTTTGCCTGGTCTTCGTGCGATGATATCGACATCTTGATCTCTGGAGGAGATAGATGATGTACGTAGATTTGTTCATAGACTAGGCAATATGAGCAATGAACAAGTCAAAACAGGTTGATCTATGAACGTGATACTGCTTCTTTGATGCTGGAACACAAACTTCCAGATACTAACTTTCTTGACATGACGGGCAGGTATAAATGGTTTCGAACAGGTCCAAGTATCCAATGGCATTGGAAAGGTCTAATGGACGATACCCCAGCTTCACATGTCCAACTACGCCCAGCAAATGCTCGAGTTCACCACCTCTCCCAAACGCCCGCGCTTCAAACATCCTCCTTCTCCTATGCAAACACCCTAGAAATCTACCCCCTCCCCCCATTATAATCTGCCCCTCCCGCCTTCCTCAACCTCTTCACAATCTCCTCCTCCTCCAAATCCCCCTTATCCCTCGCATCAACCTGAATACTATGATGCCCCAACACCCTCTTAACAGCACCACTCTCAATACTAACCCTCGCCTTCCGCATCACCTTGGTGCCCTCCCCAATCCAGATTATCAGGACGAACTTCACGCGCTTGCTCTCGGTGTCGTTGGCGTATTCGATGCGCACGTAGGCGTACTGCGCTTCGGTGGGGGAGAGCGCGCTGGAGAGTTCGGAGAGACCGCCGGTGCCGGTGGAGGAGAGTTGTAGCTTGTCGCCGACGGCTGAGGCGTAGGATATTATGAGGTAGTTTGTGGGGTCTTTGTCGGAGCGGACGGCGTCGTAGGCGGCGAGGATTTCGGGGGAGTCTGCGCCGGACATTTTTGGTGGGAAGTGGGAGGTTGGGAGGGTTTGAATAGAGCGGATTGGGATTGTGGAGGTGAGTTGGTTTGTATCGGATATCGTCAATACTCGAGGGGTTGAAGTGGGGTTCTTTTTGCTTTGGGGAGGGTTGTACGGATGGTGGGGTGGGTATACAGCCCGCAATCTGTATTCGTGGGACTGAGTTGATGCGATGAGGATTGCGGACTGTGTATGTAGACTGTAAGTTTTGGACGATTGAGTGCTTCGAGAAAGGAAGTCAATTGAGTAAGAAGAGTGAAGGAAGAGGAAGTCAAGTACTCGTAGCAACCTTGTGTCAGATCCGCCAGGGCCAGGGTTGGATATTTCAATTCGGCGCCGCGGCCGCCTCCATGTTCAGCTGGAGTGTATGCCACTGCTCACCGCCTGCGCAACACTCCATCAGGAAAAGCGGTGCTCTCAGCCCGGTCCAAAGAATTGTGGCCAGCTTGTCCCTCAGCCTTCTCGAGTGATTTACTATGTACTTCGTCGCGATCTTTCACTTCACCCCATTGTTTTCCTTTCCTTCCCGTCCTGCATTTTGATTTTGAAGTGCATTGAGATTCAACATTACCTTTCCTTTCGCCAATTCCTTGTTGTTTCCAGACGTTTACTCTGCAGCAATCGTTCACTCATTTGGAGATAGTAAGAAAGACAATGGCGAGATCAAAACAAGCTACTCCATTGAGGAGGGAGCCATCTTCCGAATATACTAGCAAAATAGACGGAACACCAAGTCGCAGCGCCAGAAGTGTAGACAAGCATATGAACGGGAATGGAGCAATGAATGGCAGTGCGGCTGAGAAAGTACTCGAGAGTGTTGTACCAGGTGTGAAGGAGGCTGGCGCATTGCAGTTCTTGATTGCTGTGGGTGGTATTTATGGATCGTTGTAAGTATTCGCAATTCCCGAGGAATGTTTCTATAACAAGAACAAGGCTGGAAAAAGTATCGCAGAATCAATGCTAATACTCACAATAGTCTGACTTGGGCCCTCCTCCAAGAACGACTTACAACCACTCCCTACGGCCCAACATCCTCCCCCGAACTCTTCAAATTCCCCGTCTTCCTCAACACAGTCCAATCGCTCTTCGCTGCTCTAGTAGGCTACATCTACCTCCGCTACGACACCAAAGGCTCCGCAACAGCACCCATCTTCCCCAATCGCCGCATCATCATCCCTCTCTTCCTCGTCGCCGTAACATCCTCCCTAGCCTCTCCATTCGGCTATGCCTCCCTCGCACACATCGACTATATCACCTTCATCCTCGCAAAGAGCTGCAAATTGCTCCCCGTCATGTTCCTCCACATCACGCTCTTCCAGCGCAGGTACCCTTTGTACAAATACCTCGTCGTGTTAGCTGTGACTTCGGGAGTAGCAGTTTTCACTCTGCACGCTGGTTCTGGAAAAGCGCATTCGAAACCCTCGAAGGCAGCCATCAATCCGGATAGGAACAGCACTTGGGGTTTGCTTCTTCTAGGCATCAATTTGCTTTTTGATGGCCTCACGAATACCACGCAGGATTACATTTTCCAGACCTTCCAGCCGTACAAGGGACCACAGATGATGTGCGCCAATAACATTATGAGCACGCTTCTTACCTTCTCGTATTTGGCGCTGTCGCCGTACTTGGTTCACACAGGCGTCGGTGAGTATCTGGGCATGGATCTCGCAGCTGGTGGTGGTGGAGGCGAGTTTAAGGCTGCGTTAGGGTTTATGGCGAGGCATCCGGGGGTGTGGTATGATGTGTTGGGGTTTGCGATTTGTGGTGCTGTTGGACAGGTGTTTATTTGTAAGTCTACCTCGTCCTTTCCCCTTTCTTGATTCAAGTTCAAAAGTACAGAAGCTAATATTCGCTGCGCAGTCTACACCCTCTCAACTTTCTCCTCCCTCCTCCTTGTTACCATTACCGTAACCCGCAAGATGCTCACCATGATCCTCTCCGTCGTCTGGTTCGGACACACGCTAGGCGGTAAGCAGTGGATGGGAGTTGGACTTGTGTTCGGTGGGATTGGTGCCGAGGGGTTGATTACGAGGAGGGAGAAGGCTGCTAAGGATAGGGCGAAGAAGGAGGGGAAGGGGAGTCTGAGTGCGAAGAAGGAGTTGTAGATATGGGAATGATGAGGTTGGAAATAGCTGTACATAGATCAGGAAGGAAGTGGAGGATTTCTTATCTTGCATAGTGCGAGAGGCGGCGTTAAAAGGTTCATTTTCATTGATCGCATAGGGAGGATATCCATTAAAACTCGTTTGATAGGATGGGAAAGAGCAAATTCAAGATAGTATTGCATTTGAAGATGTAGAAGGACATACACACACAAATAGAATAGAATGCTACGAAAGTATATTCTAAATTCTGCTCCATGGCATTCGGATTCGGGATGTTCGCGCTTTGTTGACTTTCGCGCTGAAGCCGCCCCCTCGCTCGCTTCGCTTCCGCCGGAGGTCGACCTCGAGCCTGGCACACTACTCCGCTAATTCTACCAATCAGATCAGATAAACAGACTTAACTCTCTTTAATTACAACCTTCAGTCAGATAACATAAGGTTATGGTCTACCTACGTCCTGTCTATCATAAATATAGACCTCATCATGGAGGGCTCTTTCCACTGCTTTGGACTAAGCTTAAATAAGCTGCTAAGCATCAATGGATAATCAGACGAGGTAGAAAGTCCTGGAGATATGTAGGACTAGGGCTTAGGCTAGTTTTTTCAGCTGGGAGCAGTCCTACAGGTCAATGATTCAAGTTGCTTGATATGTGCTGGCAAGCTAGGATCAGCTAGGATCTGTTTTCCCCCTCTCTGTGTGGAGGTCCTACCAGTCACGATGAGTCAGTAAATCACTAGGTAGTCATTGTAGGACTTCCACCACCTAGCCTAGCACACCCAATTTCCAACACCCAACATTCGCATCCCCTCGAGGTCAATCCTCACAACTTCATATTCACATCAACATTGAAGACACGCAGCAAAATGGCCGGAAACAATCATCATATTCCCAACCTATTCTTCCTTTCTTTCTTTCATCTTTTCTCTCCCATTCCATACCCCTCATCGCTTGCTGTCCCCCGCCCTTCACCAAGTACTCATTACATTTTACACTTGTTTATTCCGGCACGATTCGTATAATCGGCCTGCCTTTCCATTTCCGCTCTTCCCTTTGCCCCTACACTCCCTACCTCTTTTTTCTCACTCACTCCCCACGCCCCGTCGCTCCCCGCTTCACAAAAAGAAAAAAGAAAAACGCCAACTATGCATCAGATATCTGTTCGGTTCCGTTCGGGTCGCAGCAAGAACGCCTGTTTCCAATCAACCAACCCGCCACTCATTCGTCCGTCCACCCATTTGTTCATCCATGCATCAATCAATCAAGCAATCCACGAAGGCGATGATGAGAATGAATAGAATGGAATGGAATGGATGCGAGTGAACTCTGAACGCCTGAAAAGCACAGTTCCCTAGGTCCGTATCGCTCAGTCCGGTCCGATTCGATCCAGTGGATTTTCTTTTCCAAAAAGAATATCGGTGTTCCTGTCTTCGAAGGGCAGGGTAGAATATATGGTCATCTCAAATAAAGTGGTATATCTCGCTGTCAATCAAGTTATGCCGGCCCACGCGTCTCTTCGTCCGTCAGTCTTCCATCAGGCCATGTCAATAACATTCTTCTCGGTCGTTGCTCGTGGTCCTTTCTCTTCACTTCATTCAAAGGAAATCGTCGATTGAGCGTATGATGGGCGCTTCACCCTTGGTTGGGGGACTTCTAGGGTCCTCGTCCGCAGCGAGCGATGCTCGTTGTGGCGGGAAGAATGATGACCTGGGGAACTCGAAGGCTCGGGGCGAGAAGAGGCTGGGCACAGACTCCGCTTCGGGCTCGGGAACATACGGGCGGGTGAAGCTGTGAATTGGATTGTCTGTCATTTCCTCCAGCCGTGGAGACATCAGATCTTCCCATTCGTTGGTTTCCCGCTGCGGCGGCCGTTCATTGTTGATTGACATATTTCCGAAGCCGAAGTCGAATCCTCCTAGCCTCGTGATGGCCGAGTGTGTCGCAACTGGAGAATCATTGTTCTCTTCCGGTTTCGCCAGAGCGTTATCACGAGCTGAGACACTTGGTGTCGAATTCCCACGAGCCCTTGTTGGCGTTGGCGGAGCTTCGATAGCGTCGGCTGATAATGTCGGCCTGTGCTTGACGGTAGGCTTCCGTACGGTGTTATTGTTCTCCGATTTCTTCTTCTCAATAACCTTCTTAAAGTCGTTCAGAGAGAAGAGGAGTGACATGTTGGGGTTAACCCAGCGTGACTTCGACTGCGCCTGGGAGTATGCCTCATTGGGACCCAGCGATTGGTTCTTGTACATGTGGTACGCAATAATCAATGTCGCCGAACGACTTGCACCTTGTTGACAATGGACAAGAACCTTCTTGCCTTCCTTCGTTCTGTTGTCAATAAGCTCGCACAAATCCCACAACTCATCCTTAACGTCTGTGTTATGGTCCCAAGGCACGTGGATGTACTCTGGTAATGTCTTGTCCACGCTGGGTCTAGGTGTTGTCGGTGAAGATTCCGTGGACCCTGACGGCTGAACCTCGAAAGCTGTTTGGAATGACAACATTGACATGGCTGTGTCAGGTGGTGTATCACTGGCGGCTGGCGCCGTACTTGGAGCATCTACACTGGGCATGTCTGCGTGTGCTTTACTCTTCTCTGCGGCCTCTTTCTCTTCGGCAACCTCGAAGGGATTCTTAACCTCTCTTGCTACGTTGATAATGACGTCGAAATTCATTGCCTCCTCGACCTTCGGTTCCAAATAAAGATGAACGCTAGGCTCGTGCATCAAAATGGGTCCTTCTGGATACGAAGGCGACTTGGCGTCTTCTCCAGAGTGGGGTCTATCGAACGAGTCGCCACCTACAGCGACTCCTGGGACTCTCGTGGCCATTTGAACTCCGGTCGGGGCTTCCTGGACGTCCTCATCTATGGTGAAGGTTTTCATTGCAAGGTTCGACTCCTTGAACCTTGAAGGTCCTAGTGGAAGTTTTCTCTCCCCCAAGGTCATCCCGCCACTCGGCCCAAAACTTGGGGTCGAAAGTATCTGGGGAGAAGAAATCGAGTGCTTCAGTCCCCGTCTTTGCAACATTGTCGGTACCCCAGGAGACCCAGGCGGTTCAAGATTCAAGGAAATACCATTTGCTGCCCCAGTGTTGAGACTCAGTAGACTTGGTTTCCGTCTTCCGGTTAGTGTTGGTGGTTTAATGAAAGACGGTGATGATGGTTCTGAAGTTTGTAATGTCTCGATGCTAGGATTGAGATTGAGAGCAAGGCTCTTGAGATTTTTCGTTTTCCTAGGCGAAGGTGAAGTCATAGGCCGTTGAATTGGTAAATGAGGAGGGCTGAGGTCGTCCATTTTCAAACTCTGAAAGGAATCCAAACCAAAGCTAGATCCAGAAAATGATGATAACGGTACCAACGTGATTGGAGATTCGGGAGACGAACTCGGAGAGGGATCTGATAACGATGATGAGTCCACGGTGGAAATTGTTGTTGTAGGGGAGGAGTCTGTTGAGTCAGATGCTTGTGTCGACGTACTTTCCCGATGTTGATGTGAATGTATTTGTGCGTTCTGGTCCTCCGCTTGTGGCCGTAACAACGACTGTTTTGTGGTGTGTGCTGTACTGCTGGATAGTTTGGGGAGTGGCCCAAGACCTGGGCTTTCTATGACTGTCGCATCCATGTCATAAACAGACATGAATGATGGTATGTGATTCTCGTACATCCTCGGGCCAGCTGCTGACGGCATAATTGGATAATGACAATTCCGTCGCCCTCCCAAGTCTAATGCCTTCACCGGAACACCTTCCACTCTTTGCCCAACTTTCCTCGATTGAATTCCGATAGTACTCGATGTCGTTCGTTTGGGAGAAGGTGGGGTCGAGATCGTAACAGCAGTAAAAGGCCTCTTCAGAGTACGACCGTTAGCATCCGAAAGACTTGACAGAGGGGCCATGACTATAGTACTTGAGACTCTGAAGGTAACGTGGAAACTGTGCGTTCTAAGGAATCATTGTCTCTGTTTAGCGACAGAACAAACACAACTCCACTATACCAGACAAGAGCCTTTGGACGCAGTGCTTCGACCAACTCTGCGATAGAACATCCCATACAAGAGGAGGGAGGAAGAACAACAAAGAGAAAGAGGAGTAATTACCTGGCGCTATACGGCGCTTCGGAGCTGGCTGAATTGATGGCAGACTTGGTGTTTAGCGCCGCAGATTCCCATACAACGCGCCTCGAATACTGAGGGTCAAAAGAAGGTCGGTATGTTCGTGAATTGCCTGTTGGAGGCTGTCGTCGAAGTTGTTTGACGGCCGAAGGGCAATCACTGCCACGAAGGATGCGTCTAGTCGGCAAGAATAGCCCAACAATCAACCTAATCCGCTCTCGCAGGGCAGTGGAGGCGAGCGTGTGCCGCAGTCGTCAACGGGCAGCCCGTAATTCCTCGTCGCTGATGGGCTACGCCTCGCTGAGCCCTCTGTTGTCGCGAATGTCAGCACGCAGGCCGATGACAGTTGGTGAAAGTCGACGATGAGGTTCAAGTTTGGAGAAACGGAACAGAAGAGTAGAGTCTCGACGGTGTTGGCGAGTCGATTGCAGGGTGGATTATTGTTGGCTCCAGCTAAAGAGTGTCAGCTCGCCCGCAACCAGTAAGACAGGGCCAGCCAAACGCACCATCCAAAAATAGACCAATCCGACAAGTGTGGGCGCCAACGACGAGCGAATGAGCGACGGGTACGAAGATGCCTTGTAAAAGGAGGCCCAGAACGGGAAGAGAAGAGAGGAGAGCAAATCAGACTCGATGTCGGGAATTCAAGCACAAAGCCTCCCGCTGGTGCTGCAACAAAGCCGATGCGATAATATGGTGTGTGTTCGGGCTTGTTGGTGTTGATGGTGTGAAGAAAGAATGACCCGATGGTCTCTACGCATTCCACCAGGGACTGACAGAGGATAGAAGAAAAGGGCGATGCGATGCGATGCTGAAAAAGGCTGCAGGCGACTTGAGAGAGGGATTGAAATTATGGATTATATAAGACTGCGAAAGTGGTGGGTTTGTTGATCCTTTGGATGCGTGCGTCTCTAGCCCGTCCTTCGAGGTCGCGATGGATGGCCGCCTCGTTCTAAACCCCAACCACTTCTCGAATTTGAAGAATGAAACTGAAAACAAGTATTGGAACTCTGCTATGCTCAATCGCCTCTCAAATTTCTGTTGCGGCAGATTTGGATGTCAGTTTCAGTCGTCTCGTGGCTGGCCAAAGGAGCGGGAAGGTTGACGTTTGCGACCGTTGATCGAGGCGAGATAGATGCGATTTGAGAGTCTGGATGAAGGCGGACGGAGAATTGGTTTGAGTATGCCTTGAGGCAGGGAGATCAGTGTCAGAGAACCATCACCAGGCAAGGCGTTCTATTAAGAGGAGAGGATATTGAAGACAAGAGAAAATTGTATGAATGCTGTGCGGTCTGGAGACTGAAGGCGCTGTTGTGAATCCACTTCTGGTCCTCTGGAGAACAGAGGTCTGCCTCAGGTTATAGGCTGGTAGACGCCAGGCAGTCATGCTGGAAGGCTATTTTCAACTAGCTTTATTTCCAGAGTAAGCTGAAACACGCTAAATTCTGCTGGACTCGGAAACGGAAATTTGACGGGGAAGACGAGGACCCCCCTTTTCACTGGCGTAGTAAGGTCACGTGGTACTATTGCTGGGAGATTATCCTTCCACCTCCCAAACGAGGGGGCATCCGAGAGGAATCGCTGGAAATAGAATGGAAGAATACGGGCATAAGGACAAGAAAGAAAGACATAATAAACATGGCCGCGATTCCTCCATCGACTCGTTGTGGCGCGTTCGTCTCATCTTGCCATCGATATCCATCCCAGCAGCATCTACGCTTTGGCCAGAAAAGAGTCGGTGAGTCGGTGAGACATCAGAAAAGCCATGAGGCTGAGAGATCATGGACAGGCCATGCCATGCCATGCCCTGTGACCAGTGGGGACTCTCGAAACCCGCATAAACCGAACTTCTTTCATGCCTTGAACCTGGAAAACGTTGCATATCACACGTGGCATCTAGCTACGAATTCTGTCGCGTCTGGCGCTGTTCGACGTTTATGAGGCTCAATTATCGACAGTATGATCCTCGTAAGAACAAGATGTTCACTTGGAAGTTCCTTGGGCGATGGGAATCATATTTGATGGTGAGAAATTATGTTATGCCGTATGTTGTGTTGTATCGTGTGCCCTCTTCCTCTTCATCTGCGAGAATTCCGGGGAAACCATACCAAGCATCGGTGAGCACGTCTCAAAAAGCTATTTCGGGACATTAATTCAACGAAAGGGCTGGTGCGTCGCAGCTATTCCTCTTCTGATATTGACATCGGATCTCATCTCGGGACATAATAAACGAGAACGGACGTGGCGTAACCCGGGTCCGCTGAAGAAGGGAAAAATTGCCATCTGTTGACTTTCTCGCTTGTAGGTCCGATCTCAAACAGACGTAAATTTTCATAAGCTACAGAGATTCTATAGAACTATTCAATGCCTACACACGAGTTGCATCACCTATATCTCAACAGCCGCACCATCAAGCTCCCCAAACAACAACCTTGGAGATGTGGCTCAAATCCGGAATCACCATCTTGCTAACATCAACATTCTTGGCCACAACACCATTCACCTTCTCATCCCAGCATGTATCCTCCTCAACATCCTCACAAAAATCATACCACGTCTTCGTAGGCATGAAACAAAACTTTCGCTCGGCGAATGAGACGAAGCTCTGCCCCGCTGGCTTCAACGATCTATTGCACAGTTCCGTAGCCGCGTGCTTTGGGAAGTAGCTGTTGACAACCATTGGATCTTTCTCAAATCTCCTCATGATCTTCTCACTTCGCAAGCCCGATTCCAAAGGGAATGCCTCCGAAACATTGCCAGATGAGCTAGTATTGGCCTTAGAGTTGCATTTCTGTAGCCAGTAGGCGATCGTGTTCGGACCGGGATGGTTGCGAAACTCAACGGACGGGTTATTGTTGCAATAATAATTTAAGCTGCGATCAGGTGAGTTGTCACAGTCAAGCTCAGGCCAGTGGACCGAGAAGCCAGTGGTGGGAATGTCGCCCTTGCGATCAATCCAGGCACAGAAGACGTCGTCTTCGCTCGAGATGCCGGGGACTTTCTGTCCAGAGTAGAACCTGCGTATTGTTAGCTTTCTTCTCCTTTCAGATGCTTTGCTATTTGTGGTTGTCATGAGGACATACCAACACCCACCACGATCTCCAATTCTATCACAGGCATGTGCTCCGTTTCCCGCGTGAAACCCATATCTCTGCTGGCGACCACCTGAAGCGACGCCCGTCCAGGCAATGCATATGGCATCATCGTTCCCTGAGAAAAGGGCATAGGTCGGCACCTCCTGAGTGTTTATATCGGTCTTACAGGTGGAATATCCCTCTAGACCATCGCTCCCGCCATAATTGGCACCGTGCAACTCAGCCGTCTCGTCAAAAAGACGGACGCAAATCGCCACCAACACCATCCGAGTACTCTCCTAGAGTCTCGAGTTCGGTTTGTGACGTTGTTGCCAGCTACTCCTTCCACACCGAAAAGACACACTTTCTCGGTGCACGTTGAAATGGGGTAAGATGTCTAGAGATGGCTCTTGAAGCGAGTGCCTCTCCGTATGTACACGCGGGCTCGCCACATTATTCGCTACTGAGGCTCGCTTGTCTACTTTCAACTCACACGGCTCCACCGAGATCCAAAAGGCTGAAATTGTGTGTTTTTGGGTGTGGAAGGGTTACATCTCATCTGCTCGCAAGCAACCTTCAGCTTTTCTTGGTGCCGCTCCCTGTCACCAATGCCACTGCAGGTTCTTCTCACGGCATTCAACTGATCTCCCATCCCTCACTTGCAAAGCATTGATGGTTTGTGTTGTGCTACGCCCCATTTTTATTTTTATTCCGTTGTTTGGCTCTGAATCTGTCTGGACTATTGGAGGTTGTCCGGTTAAGTCTCTGGGCTGTCAGAGTAGCTATACTCGTGGCCAAGTCACTCTCCTACTTACAAGCTTGGTCTCCAGACTGAAGTTGCTGGTGAGATCATAGATAAGCTGGTGGAATTGATAGAGCAAGTTAAGATCACCTGATTGCAGTCAATTGCTAGGCTAGCGAAGTCAAGTCAAGGGAACATCTTGGGAAGCTCCAATGTTGTGGTCCTGAAGTTGGTTATCCTGTGTATTGAATTCAGTCACAAAGACACATGAATCAAAATTGCCGCCGTACTTCTTCAATAGGAAACAAGGTCATATTCGCTGCCTTGCGTAACATGTCATTTTGCGATACAGAAACTTCGCCTCGTGGTCTAGGTTGAAGCGTGACCTCGCCTCCTACAGGGATTTGAGGGGAGATCCATTTCTAGATATACAACATTCCGGTAAAGGACCATCAACTGTGAAGTCAAAAACTTGGTATCTGGGGAATAACACACTCGTGTGCTGCCAAGGCGGTCTGCACCGGGGCTTCAGCCTTGGTTGTAACCTGCTGATTGTCTCGGCCAATGGAATGGTAGCTCGTCCCGACAGCTTCCAGCGAAGCGAATCAAAACAAACGTCATGCCATGCCAAAGAGGCAAAGACACTTTTAAACAAGGGTACTGATATTCTGGAACCTCAATTCCCCAAGCTTTGAAATTTACGCACACAAACAAAATCACGCAGTCAAACAATCAAGTAGCCTTACGAAGAATCCAGACACTTGACCTCTCACTTGTGCGATCTCGGTTTCAAGTTCCAAATCTTTATCGCAACATTTCGCAACAGACATCATGAGACGAAGCAATATCGGCGGTCTGCTCTGCGCAGTCTCAGCAACAGCTCAGTATACCCCTCCAGCAATCTACACCTCCGTTCCCGAAGCCTACAACCCCGTCGTCCCCGTCTCCTCCTGCCAAAGCCTCACTTGCACCCCGCCCAACGGCAGCGTTTGTTCCACAGTCGACAATCCTGGTCCGCCAAAAGGCGTGGGAATCGCCGCCAACGCCATCGACCTCAACACCACTTCCATCTCTTACAGCCTCATCAATGGCATGGCTGCAAATGGCTTCACCGGCATTGGGAGTTCACAGTACGAGTATTCGGACCAACAGCTCTTCGTCGGCCTCGATCCGAATTTGGACGAGGACTCATACCCAACTGGCTGTGTCTTAATGATGCAGTACCTAGCTCAGACATTCCCTTTGGAACCCTATATCGACACCACCGAGCCCGAGAAGAACACCACGTCGTGCAATGGTGTCCTAAATGTCTTCTGCCAATCTGACCTCTCGGGCATGATTCGATCTTTCAATACCTCGCAGTCCAGCAACTCGAGTAATGTTGCCGATGGATTAGACAAGTGCGCACTTTTAACGCGCTATGTCAACGCCCAGCTCCAGCAAAATGACGGAACATGTAGCGGAGAAGGGAAATGGATCGCGAACTTCATGAATGCCACAGGCGGATCACTTCCCACGCCTCAATCATCGCCTTCCGCGGAAACCAGGCTCGGTAGCGATGAGTGCAAACCGATCGAGCCTGCATCGTACCAGATGTACAAGGTGGCTAGTATGAGACAGCTGTATTTCGCGGATCCGCCTGATTCGGATACGGATTATTATGGTAGTGTTTTCGGAGGTCAGGCGGGATGGACGCCGGTCATTACGGTGGTGTATGGTGAGGATGGGGAGGAGATTGGGGAGCAGGGCATTCAATTTTCTTGTTTGCAGACTTTCCAGCCGGATGGGGAGGAGAGGGAGGATATTTATGAGAGTGTGGCAGCTAGGGGCCCTGGAATGTCGAATGTTTCTTTGTTGATGTTATTTGGCTTGGCGGGTGTGGTTTTGGTTGTGTAAAATATGGCGTTCTCTTGGTCGAATTCTGGTCTTCTGAGGATGTTGGGAAGCTCGAGAGGGAGAAATAGACTTGAGCTTTTGTGGATTACTACCAGATAGCTGAGAGGACAGTAGGGATAGAAACATTGTCTATTTCTTGGAAGTTCAGACGAGAGGATTAAGAGGCAGTAGTTTTGTGCCGGGCTCCCACAAATCCGTTTGTTGTCTTCCATCGGCTATCAGGTCATGTGACCAAATAGCAGAAAGGGGCGGCGGGGATCGTCGAGTGCCGTGAGCCGAGTCATATCTTCACAGAACTGACCTGTCTGTTTCCAGCCGTATGATAGATATTCCAATTTCATTTCCCGAGCTTGCTGTCATCTGAAAATATCCTTTCTGTCCCAAGAAAGTCCGTTCGTTAGACGAAAGTATGCATGGTGGCGAAGTACAGGCGGGTTGAGATGCGGGCGCACGTTTGAAACCCCTCTTCCCTGCCACCAGCATGCAGATATGCAGCTGCAAATGCAGTCTTCTTCAGCAACAATCATCCACATGTTCCCGGGAAAAGTAAGACATGCAACGAATAATGTCTCTAAGTGCTGCAGGTCAAGGTTCTTCATCACGACTTTGATGTATCTCTTGCAGCGTCAGCAACGATGTGCAGCTCATCTTACTTGTATAAGATCCCGTGCTATCATTCGCCGTGTTCGATCGTCCCGAGACGGAACACTTGAGGTCAGTCCACCGCTTGTCTTTGCGGAGGTGATGCGAGTCTTGGGAGACTTGGAGGCTCGGAAACTTCCCCTCTCGAGGCTCCGCCTCTCACTTGTCAGTGGCAGCTGCTAGACCTGTTGGCTTCAGATCCGTCCCTCCTTGAGATTCCCCTTAATATTTGGTTGGAACTTGGAAAGCCATCTAATGCAAGGTCCTCACTAGATGATGTCGTTATTCGTCCCCTATTACCCCTGATGAAGAATTAAGCCACGCACACAAACGATCAACAGAAGATGCTGCAAGTGTCTGTTTGTTTTGCAGGATGCAGACCCATGCCATATTTCATATCATATCAAACGTTTACGGAAGTGAGGAGGTTGGTCGGATCGGTACCTCGGGCATTTAACATCCAGTAGAGTAGAATAGGAATGGCACGAGATGTCAAGAGTCCCGAGACAGTTAGAACCTATGCAGTTGCAATCACAGCCCATGAACTGCTTTGCCCTCGGGCAGCGAAGTAGCAAACCTTCTTGGTCCCCGCAGCCCGGGAAGAAGTTAGATTTACTATAACTTTTAGCAGACAAACAAGTGAAGCGCTACTGAAACTCTTAGCAAAGTAAATCATTGAAGGCTATCTACTACTGCAGTTCAAATGGGGCTCCTCTGCCAGAAGATGCAATAGGATCAAAGCCTGCCCTGCCATCCTGCCACGATACTCGATTTACGGGTTTACCAACAAACACTTTCTCCTTAACCTTGCCTTACGGTTCCTTACCTTACCACTTATCTCTCGACCTGCATGGGGACAGCAGCGCTTTGATGATCTAGAGCGAACACTGCAACGCACGCAACGGGAACAGCTGGAGCATGGCTGGCAATAATACTGGGGGGAACGCCCATCACCACAAGAGATTCTCGTCCTCACTCTCCGAGTCTCTTCGCAAAGGCATGGCCAGTATGGATATCCCCATCGATGCCCTGCGAGACTTCACAGCATCACGGCTGCCGACTTACAGGAAGACTGACCTCTTCTCAGCAGCGCACGGCTCTCCATCCCCCCAAACTTTATTCTTCGACACTAAAGCCAGCAGCGACGACGATGAGAGGCTGTCTCCCATATCTCCACCAGAGCACGGCCATGGCCAACATACTCGAAACAAATCCGCAAGCAGCGCACAGTTAACGACGACATCAACAGCTCCTTCTGCTGTCCGAGAAGACCACAATTATGCCCCTCGAATGAATCGCCAATCCACCTTTCCCTCAACACAGTCAGAAGTGCTGGTGCGCTCCCCGCAAGTGCCATTAAACGACGCGACCTCCAATGTGAGCGCGACCCCGAAGCAGGCCAATCCTCGCGCGAGCAGAGCGGGAAAAAATAATAATGGATCATATCCGCCCTTGTCGATGATTACACAGAATCGAGGACATTTCTTCGAGCAGCAGCAGCCGGTGGAAGTTGACTTGGCCAACTCGACGACAAACTGGGTGACGCAGCAGCAGAAGCAGCAATCAGGAATGGCGGCGCTTCAGGATTCCTCGGCTGAACAGCACCAGCACCACCAGCAGGGCCAGATCCTCGCTGGTGACGAGCAACAACAGCCTCGCGAATCACAACCTCGAGAACAACGACTCTCCCTCACGCGCTCTCAAACAGAGCCTGCGTCAGGACGCCCACTAATTAAACCCATACGGGGCTTCAAGCTTTCTTCTCAACGCAAGAGCACCGAGATGGCATCACGACGGACATCGTACAACGACCAAGACACAACCTTGCGAGCACTAGAGGGGCGCGACAATACATTCCACGCACCGTCGCAATCAGAGCAGCAGGACGAAAACAACAGCGATGAGAGCAGCGATCTGTTTCTGCGAGCAGCGCGCGAGGAGGAATTGCAGGCAAAGAGCATCATGAATAATGGCGAAGGCCCTGCAAGGCCGAATAGCCTCAGATCGAGAGCACCCTCCGGATCGACCTTCCAACAACTCCCCGAGGTTCGTCATTCAGTTCACGTACAACGTTCTTCAATTCCCATACTTCTTGCTTCGAGATTCACACTGGCGTGTTTAAGCTCAAAAGCCATGTGCGGCTTGTGGCTGATCTCATTTACTGACCGTCCCTAGTCTCGATTTGGGCAACGCGTATCACTTCCTCCATCCAGTTCCACGACCTCATATCACCCCTCTCTATCTCGCCGTCGCGGATCCGACAATGACAGTTCTGTCAATGGTACAAGACCCATGGACGAACAAGAAAGCATCGCACAGGCTTTGACCTACCGACCAGGGGGCAGGGATCGCCCTGCGGCCCTAGAGGATTTGAACAGGAGCAGATATAACGTGGTCAACTCTCGCTCGAATCCTACAACTCCAAGGGGCACAGGAGGCAGAGAGATCTCTCCTGAACAACCATCATACAACGGTCGTCGTCCATCGATACCGGAAGCCAATCTGCCACAACGGTCGTCTTATCGCCAATCGAATCTATCATATACGACACCTCGAACTTACAACTCATCTCCGCTAGTATCCCGCACAACGGACATGCATGAGGTGCCTGAGACACCTCGTGCAGCGGAAGGAACGGAATCAACGGTTTCTACAACAGCACCATCAACGGTGTGGGACGAATTGGAGGATTTGAAATCACGAATACACAGATTGGAATTGACCGGAAAGCTGCCACCTACATCTGGCGCTGCAATGTCGAGGGCTTCTCACGACCGTCCGCCAACGGCTACGACCACTGTTACCACAATGTCGTCTTCCCCGAAGCAGCGTGGTCGTGGCAACAGTATTTCACCAGTCGAAGCCTCCGCTGAACCTACCCCTCCCGAGACCCATCCACTTCTACATTCTGCATTGGCAAAGTCCAAATCACTTCTCAATCCGGAGATCTATCGAGCACTGGAGGCTACAGCAGCGGACGCTCTCGCTATTTCCTCGATGATGGGCACATCTGGACAGCCAGGTCCAATATCAAGTTCTCAATCGACCGTTGGAGGCACTTCATCTGTATCTGATCGACAGGTACGACGAAAGGCTGATAGCATGTGTCGTAGTCTGACAGAACTATGTCTTGCTCTTTCTGAAGGGAAGAATGAGGTTGTACCTCCCGTCGTTGCTCAACCAGTAGCACGACCAGCCAGCCGCGATATCGAGATTCCCAGTATAGAAACGAACAGCACGCAGCGTCAGCTCGTCTCGACGGATCTAAACCGGGTCAAGTCCAGTCCCAGAGCTTTAAGTCGATTGGAGGCTCGTCGAAGCAGTCTTCTAGCTACCAGTGCATTGCCAAGTCCTCGTTATGCCCCTTCAGAAGTTGGAACACCTACTCAGTCTACAATGGCAGGACGTCGTACCTCGTTACTTCTCAGAAGCCGACGTGGTGGTACTGAGGAGCCTGAGGAGGACGATGATACCAGATTCCGTGCTCCGTCCAGGGCAACGACTGAAGTAGGCCGCCTCAGAAATTCACCACGAGAGTATACATCACAACAACCACTTCCGGAACGAACCTCGTCGATGCAGCCCGTTCAATCGTCTTTGCCAGTTCGAAGACATTACCAGTCCACAAGTCTGACAAACAGCATCCCAGCTCCCACGCCACCAGTATCGAGTCTTGGTGGCAGGAGGTTCTTGGACCGATCAACTCCCGAGCGGGACACAAACAGTCTGGTGGGCCGATTGGCCGAAGATCGCGGACAGCGAAAATCCTCTATTGGTCTGGGCAGTTTCCAGATTGGAAGAACGACCAGTCTAAACCGGAGATCGATGCAGCCCAATGCAAATGATCTAGACCCCAACCAGCAGAGACATTATCAATGATCTTGGAGAAAGAATATGATACCCTTATTGTACCGATATATTTGCATGGAGTTATGGAAAGGGAGGAATGGGAAACCAGGGTGTTTCCGGATTGCTTATACTGTTTCTTCATGGCATCCTGGTCTGCATTTTTCACGTTACATTTTGCCAGCATTGAAGGGAAGGATGGGAGGAGTGCATGGAATACGGGCATTTTTCGAGATACCCAAGGAAGGAGATGGCTGGAAGAGCAGAGAGGGTTGCTCCGCAGTGGAACAGCGATAGAGAACGGAGAAAGCAAAGTCACGGTACAAACGACGGCATGAACAACCGATCAATCAACGGATAGACTCATTTATGGACGCCTTTGCTACGGACAGGACAGGACGGGATACACATGGGTATGATGTACATAAACTCACCATCGTGTTCTGATGTATGTACCCACTCACTCACGGACCCCAAAACCTCGCATTCGGAATCGGAACCTGGGATCGCACCGCATCCACAATAAAAATGAAACGCAAAAGGAAAGAAAGTGAAATGAGACAAGGCGAGGCAAAGTGATGCGAGGGAGGAAAAGAGTGGAGTGCTTTTGCACTGTACAGTATGCAACAGCTACTACAACTGCCACGGCCTCTCGTTTCTTTACTCTTCCGGGTTTGCTGTTTAGATAGATAGGGTTGGGGGGCTTTTGGTGTTTTTGGGGTTACGAGAAGGGCAGGGCTCTATCTCTCATGTGGGGGAGGAGAGGTAGAAGGAAGGGAGGCGTTGCTATGCACTGCGTGCGATGCGATGAGATGCTATGAGATGCGAATGAATGTATAACATATGGGTTTTTGGTCTGCTATGACTTTTTGTGTGTCTTGAGTTTGATCTGTGACTTGTGATTTGTGATTTGCTGTGACGAGGAAGTCGTGTAGCTGCTGAGATTGCTTCAAGAAACAAAATTCGAAATATCATCCTCAGCCTTCATCGGCCACTCCCCACCCGCAATTAAAAACCTCTCCATCTCCCTCGTCCTCTCCCTCGCGTTCGGATTCCTGGCTGGCTTCTCTGGCGGTGGCAAGTCTTCCCAATCACCTTCGCTGTCCGTTCTGTAGATGGGCCACAACATCCAGGTTGGTCCATTGCGTTCGGCAGGTTTAACTACGCCTGCTAGTTGAAACTTTTGTAGTTGGCTTCCGAGTGCATCTCGAAGGCTGCAGAGGAAGGTCTTCCAGTCGTAATTTTGTTCTTCGGTCCATAGCTCGACCGAGCTGAAAGATAGTTGGCGGAGGCAGGGGGTATGGGAGCCGAGAAAGTTCAGGAATGACCTGGGGTCATCGCCGGTGCCAGTCAGGGAGAGGGATTGGAGGTTGAGTGTTGGTGTTGGCGTCGGTGGCAGGAGGAAAAGGATGCCAACGCGGTTGAGGGATTCGAATTTTATGGAAAGGCTTTCTAGGGTGGAAGGCAAGTAGATGTGTGTCGTATTGGCGAGAGATGATTGCACGGTATCGTTGTTCCCGTGTAAGTCGATTGTGAGTTGTAACAGATCGCCTTGAGGATCATTAATAACGAGACTGAGTGACCGAAGCGTAGAGAGCTGATGAGAGAAGTCCCAGGGGACGTCAAACTCAGCATGAGTCTCGTCGAAGAAATAATTGCTGTTGAATTGTTCGTGGCGGAAGTGTCTGATATCCAGCCCGGCATCTCTTGCAGCGACCAAGATGTTGCGGAGTCTGAGAGGCCCAGCTTCGAACGAAGGCTTCCGGTAGGTTTCTAGATCATATTCTTCCCAGACTTTGCGTAACATGGGATTTTTGAACGGATTTGGACAGCATATGTGGAGTCTTTGGAGACGAGGCACGTGCTTGAGGACTTGGGTGAGGAGTGTAATACTCTCGCCATGGATTCCGTCGAGCTTTCTCTGCTCAATTAAGCCATCTAATTCCTCTAGAGCTTCTGATTCTTGCTGACATGGAACGAAATCTACGATTTCATACTTGCTTAGATGGACGTGACGAGAACAAAAGATCGAACGCAGGCAGATGATGTCCCAGTCATTGCTCCAAAAGCTGAGAGTCCGGATGGTTTTTGCTGCTTGTTGAGCAACTTGTGGGCGGCTACCGATTTTCAGCAGGCGGGAGATATCGATCGCAGAGGACTTGATGGTGAAGGTTGGGAGGAAGAGTAGCTCAATGCCAACAGCAGCCCACGATTGCGATACTAGCCGGAGTGACTTGATGGTGGGAAGGTCGATATGGTCATAAATCAGTCGTTTGACCTCGAATGGGAGTGTGGTTTCAGCCATGATTCTGCGTCTTCAGTAAGTTGGTTCTCATAACGAGCCTTGCTGTCAGACGCTGGAATGTTATTACAACAGAAGAAGGGGGTTGCAGTCTTGATGACAAACCATAAGCACGGCAACCAGCAATCCACCAACGCCAAGGCCTAAACGAACAAGCCCCTGTCGTGCAAACGACGACGACGACGATGACGGTCTTTTCGTCCTATATCGAGGGAGATACATTATTGTAAGCTTCCTGATATGATTGTCTGGGGAGATCTTCCGTATATTCAGAAGTCCTCGTATTTCATCGTAAGTACTAGCATCTGTATTTTTTTTACAAAGCTGTAATAGGATCGATTGTGTTTACATACAACGATATCACATTGAAGCCCTCCGCACTTCTATTTCGAGAATGAATCAAATACTGTTACCTTCAGTCTCAGGGCATCGTTTAGCAGAGACATTGTAGTAATTAGAGGAAGCTTCGGGTCTCAATCATTGCTTTCAGTAACATGCACGGATCCGAGACCTCATGATGGTCCTGCGGTTGAATGCAGCAAGTTTTAGAAGTGTTGAAAGGCAGATAAAGCAGGAGAGCGACGAGGTGAGTGGAGGACTCAAACAAATTGAATACAATTTGCGGCAGATGTGAATGTTTTATGTAGCTCCTGCCCGAGCTGCTGGGCTGGCTCTTTCCAAGAAAGGAAGGGACGAAGACAAAGCTCGCTTACGGCTGCGTGCCTGCCACGCTCCTGCTATAAGAAAATGGTAATCCTTTGCGTTTCATCTCTCCCTCCATAACATCTCAATAGCGAAACTTTCGAGTATCTTGACCGAGCCGAGAAGTCGTCAGACCGACACAATACACATCTCAGACCCTGCAGTATGTATCTCCCTGGTCCTCGCCGCCTGTATCTCGAGCTGACCTCATTAGCAGCTTCTTTTTGAATCGTCCGCTCTCATACCAAGACACTCAGACCTCATCGGTACGTCATTAATTGCAGTTTCAGCTGTAGGAGAATCGCCAATCAACATCCAACCAAAGCTGACCGTCTTTACTACATACAGGACCCACAAGAATGTCCCGACCAATGCACAAGTGGGAAGCCGCGCGCTGCATGATGAGACATGATGAGACATGATGAGAGCTAATCCATCCGCCTGGTTCGGAAAATCTCCCATCGAAAATCGGGATCTTGATCTTCTCAATGCATATCCTGTCTCGTTCGTCGATTATGAACAGGGCTCCTATCTTCGCAAAGTTGTAGGTTGATCTAAACTCGGAGCCCATGCACATCTCTAACCTCCTAACTAGTATCACACGAAGGCAGGAGAGGGATTCAAGCAAACTGACTGGAAGGTTGAGCAAGATGTCGAGTGTAAGCGGATGATTGCCTCTGCTGGCGGCAAGCTGATCGGATTTGATTTTCAACCTCTTGATGAAACCCACTGGGCAAGCATGACCATCAATGTCAATATTTCGGCACCACCTGGACAACCATTTCAATGGGGATTCCTATCAACCAGTCCCAAGAATATTCGAATTTTGAAGGGGCCCGCTGATACATGCGAGTACGTCTTAACGAAGTCTTCTCCCACATACTTGCTAATAGTGGCCGATAGTCTTCATCCTTGGGATGCTATGATCTTGCGTGACTGCACGACCAACACCAGTAGTCTTCATGCAGTCAGCAAGGTTTCTAGACGAAAGTGGGACATTCTGTTGATCAAGTGCTGTGAGGACTTCGACCGTAAGTTACACTCTGTTGTTCACCTGTGTATGTCTAACTCTGTACAGATCCCTGGGTTGTGGCTACTCTCCTTGATGTTGGACCTTTCGACCCCAAGACCTCTCATCGCTGCCTTGATAAGTCTGCCTGCGGCTGCATATTCAGTCGCTGATCATGATGGATTATATGCGGTGTTGACGAGACTCGGGTTGCTTCGATGGAGACTCGAGTGATCATACTCATATTGCTTTGACCTATCATTTTTGCTGGGCGACATACACCATGTAATCGATGGATGACAAAGGCGGTTGACGAATGTTCAACATGGAGTTGCTGCTGTGGAAAAGAACTCTAGCATTGATTTCGGGAGGAGATCGTGGCGCAAAGCGGCTTAAGCTGATGATAATTAACTTGCTTCATACGAAGAAATTCAACAACGATTTCTAACAAGGTCGGTACTCGCGTTGTCTTGATGTGATCCAAGGTCTTCTCGTAGCTGCATTCTAGCAGCCCAAAATAAATTTAACCCATCTGCTGGATACGAGTGAGGTGCCGAAGCTAGAGCATACCGTGGGCCTGCGTTCAGAAGGTGTGATTTCATGCACTTTTGGTCTTTACATGGCGTCTCATAAAATATAAATGAGAACGCGATATCTCCAGCGGATCCTCATCGAATGTGGAGAAGAGAAGAGAAGTATCTGTACCGAATCGGTCTTGGAAGTGGTGTTCCAGAAGATGATGCGATATCCTATGCCTCGAACAGGATGAATCTTTTCGAGATGTGCGTTCGAGTGAGACAGATTTCGATTCATCGAAGAATAGAACTGGATCGATTCGACATCCAGCTGAGGATAGACGAAATTCACGCGAGCATTATGAACGGAACAAATGGGACCGTCTGGAAAGAGGCGAGGGGAAATTGTCAGTAGGGTAATGTGGCTTTTATTACAATAAAGAGATAGTTATTATAGCATGTTATAGAATCACATTTGAATGTCTTGGAGATCTGTTGATCATACAGTTCATAAAATTTCATAACCTCGTAGAATCATTAGAAGAGACACCTTAGATCTTTGCTGCCTTGTTGCTGGTGTCGGAAGCATCAGAGCTGGATCTCTTACGCTTCTTGTCCTCATCCTCAGCATCCTCCTCAGCAGGAGCCTCAACAACAGGAGCTTCTACATCCGCAGCTACAACAACAGGATCCTCAACTACAGCAGCCCCACCCATTCTCTGACGCTCGATATCCTTCAAGTACAAGACTACGTGTCTTGCAACCGCCTCCTTGGCACTCTTCTTTCCATACACATTCTCAACTCTTCCGACCCGTCCATCAACAGAGGGCTCATTAGGGAACTCGGCATAACCATCGCAGACCGGGCCATTGGGGACCACCGGTGTGATCTTGTAAGTCGGAGTACTGAATCCTAGGCGACGGCAGAGGAGCGGAACCTGTGTGATGTAGGGGAGCTGACCGTCCAGAACGGCGTTGGGGTCTGTTAGTGGAGGACGTTTTGGGAATTTGACAGAGCCATCAGCCGGCATGTGATTGTTGGCGATGAGGTATTCGATGGCACGCATGGCGGCGAATTGCTTTGCGACCTTCTTGACGCTGAAGGAGGCAACGATTTGGCTGTAGCCGTAGTTACCGCTGCAGCCGAAGATCTCATCGCTCTCGGAGAGCTTGACGGTGCAGGAGAAGCGTGGACTGACTTTGCCAGGACTGGTTGTCTCGGTGTACTTGATGCCATCATCGTCGCCTTCAATTGGGTTGACTTGGCGGTATTCTGAAGGAGAGGTCAGCCAAATTCCGTGAGATCGAATGTTGAAGTACTCACCAACCAACTTTCCAATCCAATTACCATTTCCAATTTCTACGATAGCCTCATTCTCAACAATGAGGACAGGGTCTTGCGTGGCCATGTCGTTGACTCGAGCCGGACGGTTGACACCCATCTGGTTGTCGAGGGCTTCCTGTTCAGCGACAAACTCTTCCATATCTCTGAACTCCAGAGAAATGGCGGTTTGTGGGATAGCTACAGCTGATTCAGCCATTGTAGAGATCGTTATCCTTGGAAGTTGAAAACTCGAAGGTGAACAGACGTGATGAGGCTCGAGCCTTGCCCAAAAACCTTGAAGGAAAGTGGGAAGACCTGCGGTTTTCTACCAAAGGAGGATTGTAAACGTCAAGTTGAGGAACGACAGGAGACTGTTGTCGGTATTGTTTGCACCAGCTTGTCGTTCTAGAGATGTTGTTGTGTTGAAGGAGCAAGGCTGAGGAGGAAAGGAAGATTCGTGAGGAGATCGGGTTGTTGCAGGAAAGCAGCAGGGGGGTGCTCGAGCTAAGCGAGAAGCTAGCCCCTTCGAGACGGGTGCAATTCTAGGTTGGAGGTCAACAAAGAAATATGCTTCACCAGACAGGATGAACAACATGGGGATAGCTGCCAGCTTTTACTGACACGTAGTTGACCTTGAAATACTTTCATTATTTGGTGGATCTCTAGATTTCTATACAGCTTTCTTCTTGCAGCTTGGGCGTTGCTGGTCATTGTCAACAATGAAGGCAGCACGAAGACATAGCCTACCACTTTATGTAGCAGAATTAGGTATTGTAGAGCACTGAACTCCAGGCTTCTCGTGTGAGGTTCATCCTGTAGAGAATACTGGATCTCCTTCAAAAGCAGTATGTCCGCCAGTCAGACCAGGACATCTGTCAGAAGTGTGCATGATCCTAGAATCCATGGGGCTTCAAGGCACAGAGATATGAGACGCACGAGAAATATCACGCAGTCATTGACTGAGGTGGTGATGCTCAAGTATACTATTTCCTAGCGATGCCTCTTAGCTAATGAAAGTATAGCCTGGCTATTATAGTCCGGTCCGGGTAGAGATCCTGCAAAGGTTTGACCAACTTTCCTGACCAGAAAGAGCAAGTGAGATTGTGAGTCTGATTACCGAAGGCAATTGTCGACATTGTTGTTCCAGCTTTATCTTCCATAGACTGGTTATGTTAGCTTACACTGGGCATCAAGACGAAGGCGTACAGCGACCGGATTGCTGTCAATTATTCAAGAGTACATACAAGGATCAGTAGGTTGAGGTACCAAGGAAGCTGACGGCTGCTGAGGAGTTGTTCGAGACATACTCAGATACGTCCGATATTTTGGGACTGACGCTAGCAAGTCAAGTAAGGAAGAGTCGTGTAGGTCTCGACGCGCTGGAGCTTGGAGCAAACGAGAGGAGGAAGAGCGAAGAGTTGGGCCGCAACCAATAATCGTACTAATGGATTGACTTGATGCGAGCGGAGGGTGTTCGGAAGATGTGGTTGGGAAGAGCCAGGGAGGCAGAGCCGTTGGTTTTATTTGTCGAGTGGCTTGGTGAGAGTGTTCGCGTTTGGCGTCTGGTAGCGAGACAAGTTTTTTCCGGTTGAGCGTGCGATGTCCCAGATACAGAATGCAAGTAAACATTCGAATCAGTCTCGAGACTGGCAGGACAGCCAGTCTTCGTCATCATATAGAGGAGAATACATGCTGCCGAGATAGCGGTAAGCATAGTACGGCTTCACACGGACAGACATCCCTTTGAACAAATCACTGAGTACGTGGGCAAGCCTTTCACCATTCTCGTCACCGTGGGGAGACGATAGCACGATCTCGCGGCTGTCAATTGTCTTTTCAAGCGATGTGGCAGTCATTGCAAGGACTAGGACCACAGTCTGTGATCCCCGCCAGGGCCGCGCTTTTGGGGCCCCTACCAGGATCACAGTCGTTGCAAGGATCTTGCAATTGGCAGGCCGCGCTTTAAGGGCTCCTATCGGAATCACAGTAGTTGCAAGGATCTTCCAATTGGCGTCAGTATTCATCCTATAGAAGCCGGGCGTTGGCTTGCATGCCATGTATGCAACAGCTTCCCAGCCTTCAAGCGAGCCATGTAGCTTTACGTATTCTCCTTGTTAGTTTGAATAATAGCATCAAAGACTCCTTCGCCATCTTTGAAATCCAGGATCTCGCTGATGTATTTGATTGGCAAAGTCACAGAAAACTTGTGAACAACGTCTATAAGAACGCCTCCTGGACGAAGCTGCAGAATACAACCGTGTGCAATCATATAGCAGCAGGTGCCAAAACGTCAGATGATATAGATGCAATGAAAATTGAAACACTTCAGAGCCATGCCAATACATAAAGCTGCGCTGACAATTTATCAAAATTTCAACTAGAGACTATGGTGCTGAAAGGCTACCGCGAGAGAAACACAAGTGAAATGTGACCAACCGAAGGGCAAAGAGCATTTAAATACATTGCTATGCAGGCACGATCCCAATGACCAAGTGCTTGAGATTGACTTGATTCAAAAGATTAAAAGCAATGGCACCGAGAGGCAACTTTGCCTTAATGGTGGTTCGATCGCACCTAGAACATGTTTCTGATATCAACAATGACTCAGCTTGATAGCAGCCAGGCGCAAAGAGTCTCAAGCCGGATTTGCCTCAACAAAGGGTATCATATAACTCCTAGCAATGCTTATTGGCGTCTTCACCTGGCTCGATCAATCCTCAAAGAATCCACCATCACTGCCATCATCTTGGCCCCCAACTGCTTCGCCAATCTGTAAAGAACCGTTCTCTTTCGCCTTGGGTTTGGCCTTTCCTCTTGTATCTTGGACGCCCAGCAACTTCCTCCTCTGTCTCCGATTGAGACCAGTGGTATCAACAGGAGCAGGTTCTGGTCTAAGTCTCGGCTTCGCAGGTTTTCTCTCCACCATTTTGGGTGCCTTAGCTACTTTGACCGGAGCAGTTGACGTTCTATTCCGCAACCTGTTTAAAGTTCCGTCCTCCATAGCTTGCTCTACTTCTGCCCACATTGGAGGCTTCGGCTTCTCCTTCGAATCATCTCCCTCTTCGTCTCCTATTTTCGTGAGTGGGTAGAGAGAGACATAGGCCTCGCTGAGAGGATAGTATTGTGTATAGTTGAGATCCACCTCCACAATATGCATCTGAGATTTTAGTGTCTCGACTTCCTCTGTTGATTTCGCCTCCAGCAGCCGCTTCCGTAGCTTCTTCAATTGCCTCGTAGCTTTTTGACGTTCTATTCAGATTTAGATACCACTCCACCACAAAAACATAGGAATACATACCGAAGAACCGGACCATATGGTACTTCTTGATCATTTTTTGTCTGATCTTCTCTGCCTCTGCACTTGCCAATTCCTGCTGATATGCTGCGAGAGCTCGTTCATCCTCAAGCTTCTTATCTGCGGGCGCGTTTTCCGACCGTTCCAACCTTCTTGTGACATCTCGTATCCTCTTTTTGATAGCATTGACGCTCGACGCATGCGCCTGCTTCTTGTAGACTGGAGGTTCGAACTTGCGGGGTTTCTTTGGCTTGGGCTGGCTTCCTGGAACCTGAAATTGTCGCGAAGGGTGGACAGCCTCTTCGAGCTCCGTCTCTTCATGCTTTCTTTTGGGTGCCATAGTCGTTGGAGGATCGCCCTGGAATTTCTGACCTCTAGAATGATCTATTGTTGTCTTGACTTTTTTTTTCGAGAATCGAGGGCTGGAACTTCACTAGCGTCGGCAGAATCATCTCACCGCCGAGGGGAAGCATCCCCCACGTGATTCACCTCGACTTCAGGCACTCAACTATCTCATCACTATATGCGCCATCCCTTGGCCGATCTCCATTACGATAATGCAATTACACGTTCACTCAGTTCGCAAACGTCTAAGATAGCTTCTAGGACATAGGAATAACTATCTCAAAGATAGAATAGACAGAAATGCCGATTCTGTATACAGTCACCAACTTCGACTTGTATCTGTTGGATTGCTTGTGGTAGATAGGAAGTGGGTCGCATAGTCGGCTTGAAAATGGACCGGAATAATGAAGGCATCGTCAGATGGTCTCCAAGTCCATCTCGAAACGAGTTCATGATCTTCAACCTTAACAACAAAGTATGCCAACTCTTTGAAGCTACAGGACATGCTCAGCCGGGGCGGTTTGAGTACAAAAGGGTTTCAAAACACACAGAGCTTCCAGCAGTCAATACCTATGATTGGTCTCCAATATACCGAGGACTTGTTGCTGTCGGCACCGCTCATGGAGAAGTCAGCCTCCTGAGAATCGATGACAACTCGAACGCCTGCCTTACATTACCTCTCAAGCTACAGAGACCTTGTCAGTCTGTTTCGTTCAACACCACTGGACTTCTTGCAGTTGGATTGGATAGAGTTAGAAACGATTCTTGCTTGCAGGTATGGGATGTAAATGAGCGCTTGGCGGGTTGGGATCAGTCAAAGAAAGGATGGTCGGTTCCGCCTATGAACAGCATAGAACCGAAGAAGAAGCTCGAAGGAAGTACCTCTATCACGAGCATACGGTTCTTTGAAGATCAGCCGAAAACACTCATTGCAGGAGTCAAGAATCAGAGTGTGCGAATACACGATCTCCGAGGTCAGTATTCGTGGTGCCATTCACACTAAGTCACTGACGAGACAGATCCGAATTCGGCCGTAATAAACTTCCAGACGAGATGCAATAACAATGTTGCCATCGACTATACGGATCCCAACTATTTCGCTTCTTCAAGCTTAGACCAGCCTGGACTTGTGATCTGGGATCGGCGTGTAGCGGGGCGTTCTACAGCTTCCTCTATGTATCTTGAGTCGATTGATCAAGAAGAAGTACCATGGGGTGCTGTTCTGAAGCTGGATCGTGCAATAGAGGTAGACAAGAATACCTATGTTAAACAACTCCGCTTCTCCAGGGAGCAGCGAGGAGCGCTAGGAGTTCTCTCAACTGCAGGACAACTTCAAATCCTCGAAACCAAGAAAGAGTTCATCGAGCCAGGGTCATCAAATGATGTACCTGACAGTCCAGAGCTACTTGAAATCAAGAAGTCTATTGACCTTGAGTATCCTTTCTTCGAGCACAATCATCGGAGAAAGTACGAGCATCGAATTGTATCTTTTGACTGGTTGAATCTTGGGACATCAGAGCTTCAAGGCCGAGTCGTAGCATTAAGGGCGAATGGAGAACACGAGATTCTGCAGATGCCGGCTGCAACAGCAAATCAATTATCTCAATTGATGCCGTGGAAGCCACCACATCATGGTGAGTTCGTCATGAGACTCATGAAAGTTGCTTCTAATATTCTCTACAGACGGTGACCCCTACTTAGATCTCATGCGATTTTCGGATCCCATTGAGCAGGAGAAAGTTCTTGGCCCGCTCTACTCTACCGCTGCAAAGGCTGAAATTGCTGTTTTCGGTTCGGAAAAGTTAACCAAGAAAGCGATCATCGAGTCGTTATATGAGGATGTCAAGAAATCCTTACAATCTACTGAAGATCCTGTAGTCGATCTTCTCGCGCCTCAAGATCCAGCATCGGGTAGAACAGCGAGTACTGTCAGTGCGCCTGAGTCACTCGGCGACGATTTCACGCAAGTCCATCTGGAGCCAAAGGAGAGCAAGCAGCGTCAATCCGCCCCCGAAGATGCCATCGAAACAGTGCATCCCAACAAGACCTACTCAAGTAGAGAGCTGTACGAGAAATCTCATTACACCGCAGTCAGCAGAAACCCATCTTCGAAAGCTACTCGGGATCATTTGGACCACGTCATGCTACGGCGGGCTACTAACGGCTACCTTTTCAACCCAAAGATCAACAAGAAAATTTTGGCAGATGATGCATGGCTTCAAGATGTATGGGAATGGATCGCTGGTGCTGAAGAAGCTGCCCGAGATGACAGCATGGTATCGATGCCTCTTGACCTAAGCTACATGGGCGTATACACCATTTGGATGAATCTGCTAGGTAATTTGACTGCGATTCTGGTATTTCGTGGCTGACTTTGTGAAGGAGAGAATGCTCAATCACGTCTGATAGACAGTACCGTGATTCCTGACGCGACTCAATGGGAGCGTCTCATCGCGGTCATCAACAAGAAAGCTGGCCGTCCCGGTTTTGACGGCGTGCAGACGTCAAAGCCACATCACCGACAGCTTTGTCTAGCAATATGTGGTCTTCTGAAGTCACCAGAGCAGCTCGAGGAAGACTTGACGGAACTTGAGAAAGCAGGCAAGTACACCACTGCCGCTGCATGGGCTCTATTCGAAGGTGTCCCGAAGCGTGCGGTGGAGATTCTTAAGAGCGGTGGAACAGATTTGCTCTTCGTTGCAATGGCTCTCGACATCAAGTTGAAAAGCAATGCTGCTTTGGACCTGGACGACACAGAATGGAGCAGAGCGCTCGAAAACCACCCACAGATGGGCGAAGATCCATATCTCCGTGCTATCTACGGCTACATCACGACAGGGAACTGGAGAGCTATCGCAGATGCCACATCTCTACCTCTTCGTGACCGAGCCTGGGTAGCTCTGCGGAACTTCTCAGATGAGAAGTTGACTGAATGGCTGACCAAGGAAATGGAAGAAGCCATTAATACCGGTGACATAGAAGGAATCGTGTTGGCAGGTATCACTGATAACATGGTTGACATCTTTGCCAAGTACGTCGAGAAGTTCATGGACTATCAGACTCCGATCTTGGTTATGTCCTTTTGCTACCCCAGATACATCAACGACATTCGCTGCGACGCTTGGCGCAAAGCATACAAGGACTTCCTGCAACGCCACAAGAAGTACATACTACGAGTCAAGTTTGAACAGCAATCGACAATAAAGAGTCGACAGCGTGACGAAACTCCAGTCATCAAGCCACCGCCTCGCCAGATCACCATTCGCTGTCTAAACTGTGATGCCAACTCAGCCAATGACCTCGAAAATTCTGGCGCCACTGCCGGTCCGCTGCCACTCTCCTCGTCAACGTCCATGGATAAGCGGAATCCGCTCATATCGTCCGGTATCAATGCAGGACTGAGCTGTCCAAGATGTGGCTGCCACCTGCCTCGGTGTGCGGTGTGCATGGAAATCGTGGGAATGCCTCGCTCGGACCGCCCTGAGATGTCCACCGATAATAGCATTCGAAGGATGGCAAACTTCCCGACATTTTGCTTGAAGTGTAAACATGTCCAGCATATGGACCATTCAATTGCTTGGTTTCAGAGGCATAATGAATGCCCGGTGCCGGAATGCCAGTGTCCGTGTAACGAGTCAAAAGGTCGGGAGAAGGTCTAGGGGTCATGAGCTGGAATTAGAGCTGAAGCAAAAGTGCTCCCATCATCGTTCAGGCAATACCTGAGTTGAGGTATGATGGTGCCACTCCCGCTGGCGAGGCGTTGAAAGCTTTGAGGATGATTTGTGGCGTTGAACTTGGGAAGAATAATCCCGTCTTACTTAACTGGACATTGTAGGACAACAGCGACGGCATATGTTCGCCGGATGTCAGGGAAAATGGGAAGTGCAATATAAATTTTGACAGCAATTTTGGCAAGCCATCGAAAGCAAAAGTACCGCTCCAATTTCTCCTCACGTGTCTCCAATCACAATCCACATTCAGCTCCGTCTTGGCTCCCCGTCCGAGATCGTCTTCTTCTACGTTCCGAATTCGATTCGGCCCGGAGATTATCTGACGTATCAATCAGCGCGACTTCCATCGAAATTCTGCTTACGTTCTTACATCAAATGCAATGTATAACTCGTGTACCTCGCTGATTGTCGGCAAAAGAACCACCACGACCACTAATCCACCACTGTAAATGTCGTCGGAACAGGGGACGGGAAGTAGACTTCCTACCCGTGCCATGCCTGCACGGTACTAATGCACCCTGGTCTGGCCGTGTTCTGGAAGTGGGATGGATGCATAGCGGCGCGCTAGAAGTTGACATTACAGGGGAGCTTCTATTTTATTTCAAAGCACTGACTTCATCCCATCTTTCAACAAATATCTCGACCTTGAAGCTCTACTAAGTCTTTTCTCTTATATTTCATTTCTGTTGTTGAAAATTTGAAGGAAAAGAAATGTCGTCACAAATGTAACATCGCTTCGCATTCTCTGTACGATACTACGCGACACAGACAACATGGCGCCTTCAAATGATGGAAATCCCGAGCCGACAGAGCGGACTTCGCTTTTGAGAGAGTCGGACGAAAGCAGCGGCAGTAAGCCAACTTATTCAAACCCGGATGATGGAATCGCTACAGGTGTCCGTCCTAGCAGCAACGGGCATGGAAGTATTTTGAAAAATGGAGACAATAGTGCAATTGATGAGGAAATCGGGGAAGTGGAGGAAGACAACAATCCCCTGTTTGATGGAAATCCAGCTATCAATATGAGACTGCTGTTTCCTGCCGTTGCTCTTGGTGTAAGTGACACAATCCATTGGTTACATTACATGATAGGTCGAAACCTGACGGATAATGAAAATTAGATATTGCTCAGTGCGGCCGACCAAACAATCATCGTCAGTTCATATGGCAAGATTGGAAGCGATCTCAAAGCTCTAAACAATACAAGTTGGATAGCCACTGCGTATGTTGGACTTATTCCTTCTGTACCAACACCAAACGCTAATACCAGAAAGTTACTTCCTCACCCTCACCAGCTTCCAACCACTTTATGGCAAACTAAGTGACATCTTCGGACGGAAACCATGTTTACTCTTCGCATACACCATCTTCGGTTTGGGTTGTCTGTTCTGCGGGCTTGCCAGAAATCTCAATGAGCTTGTTGCTGCCAGAGCATTTGCCGGTACGTCTACTGTACTTTTCAATCCTGTTCATCATGAATACACTCTGAATAGCAAAGACTAACCGAACGCAGGAATCGGAGGTGGCGGCATGACAACAGTTGTCAGCATCCTCTTCAGCGATATCATTCCCCTCCGCGAAAGAGGGACATGGCAGGGCTACATGAACATAGTCTATGCATTCGGAGCTTCACTAGGCGCTCCGTTGGGAGGTATACTTTCCGACAGCATAGGATGGCGCTGGTAAGATCTCATCATCTCATCTCACCCCAATGTCTCGACTGTCGCTCCTTGCTTTTGATCACATTCGAGCACCCCAAACATCCAAGGCAAATAGAAAACCGACCTAACACAACCAGGGCATTCATAATCCAATTTCCCCTCACCCTCCTCGCCTCCCTAATCGTCGCCCTCGTCCTCCACCTCCCCCCGATCGACTCAACTCACTGGCTCTCCAAGCTCCGCCGCATCGACTTCCTCGGCGCCTTCACCCTCATCCTTGCCATCTCCTCCCTCCTAATCGGCCTCGACCGCGGCAGCAACACATCCTGGACATCCCCCCTAACACTGACAACCCTCCTCCTCTCCCTCCCCCTCTTCGCCCTCTTCATCTACACCGAAATGCGCATCGCCACACACCCCTTCGCCCCAGGCCATATCATCTTCACCCCAACCCTCCTCGCCTCCTACCTCTGCAACTTCTTCTCCCTAGCCGCATACATGGGCAGTGTATTCTACATCCCGCTATACCTGCAAGCCGTCGACGGCATGAGCGCCACCTCGGCCGGCCTACGCTTCATCCCCGTCATGGTATGTTCTGTAAGCGGGAGTCTGGGAGCGGGGAAGATTATGCATTGGAGTGGACGGTATTACGTTCTCACTATTGCGAGTTTAGGAATGAGCGTGTTGGGCAGTATTCTTATTTTCATGTTCTCGGGCGGGTTTGGGATCCTCGGGTCGTTCTCGTCGTGGTTTTTGATTTTGGGGTTAGGGATGTCGGCGCTGGGTGGTGGCTCGGCTATTACGACGACGTTGATTAATGTTATTGCTAATGCGGATGCGAAGGATCAGGCGATTGCTACGGCGTGTACGTACTTGTTTCGCTCGTTGGGGAGTGTGGTTGGTGTGAGTTTGGCGGCGACGGTGGTGCAGCAGAGGTTGAGGATTGGGCTGAGTGAGAGGCTAAAGAGTGGGGAGGAGGCGGATAGAATTGTGGAGGGAGTGAGGCAGAGTTTGGATTTTATTGAGGGGTTGGAGCCCGGTGTTAGGAAGGTGGTAAGGCATTGCTATCAGCTGGCTACGAATGCAGCGTTTGGGATGAGTGTGGTGATAGTTTGTATGGCTGTGGTGTGTGCTTGTTTTATAAGGGAGAAGAGGTTGAGTAAGTGAGTTACTTAATGCAGAAAAGTAGATCTGAATGGCCAGCTATAGAAGCTGCCTAAGTCACTTTCATGAAAGTGCTACGGAACATGAGATCCCGATCTACAAGACTGGGCACTGCAAGTTGCTTCTCATATTGGATGCTATGGCCCAAATCATCTCTCTATAGCCGCAAGAACAACTCAACCATTCCACCTCGCCAAATCTGAACAGAAGTAGTAGTAGAGTTTGAAACGCTAAAGCCATATCTCCAATGGCAGCAGAATGCCTATCCATCCATCACAGCATGTTTGTGGTATAAGACCGATTGAACGCCTCCAAATGCACAAATCGTTTCATATTTATTTTGCTTTCGTCGCGCCTCCAAATGTCACACCGTCACCGTCAACCTCTCTGACGGAGGAATCCTTGGAGGTAACCTGCAAGGCCTTTTCTATCGGCGGAAGTGGTCATCGATTTGATGAAGTCATTTCCGTTGAATCCCATGGCTGGAAAGAAGGATTGCTGGAGGTGATCGAGGAACATTTGACCAGTCTTCATGTAGATCATCTGCTCTAAGCCAGCAACCTCGTTGAGAACTTGTTTGGCCTGGGCGTCGGTTGCTGGACGGAAAGTTGGTTCGCGAAGGACGACCCAGCAGATAGGGTGGAATCTTTCAATGAGGAATCGATCAAATCCGTCGAATGCTGGATTTGGGGCAGCGGTGGAGCTAATTGCTTGGGGTCCAACAGTAGCGATGCTAGGGCCACCCCAGAGATCTGCCATGCGTGTGATGACAGAGAAAGCCAGTCTACTAGCAGCAAGATTGCCGGTGCCGCTGGTTACTGTCTCGGCCAGACCTGTAACAGATGCTACAAGGGACTCAAAGAATGCTTGATTAGAAGCGCTGACTAGAACAGCGCCAAGATCATTGTTCAGAATGATCTGGACGAAAGTCAGGTACTCACGGCGAAGTTCAGCGAGTTGGACCTCATCGTCGGTTCCGGTAATAGGCTCGGCTAGACCAGCGAATACTCTTTGGAGAAGAGGAGTAAGGAGCGAGTCAAGCACATTGTAGATCTCCTTCTTGAATCCAAAGACCACCTGATCCAGCAATCGCAAGAACATGGCCATCTCATCCTTCGAAGAGCTTTGTGAAAGGAGACCGTCGATGTAGCGAGGAAGGAAAGGTAATATTCCAACTCCCAAGACACCCATAAGTCTGGAGAATGAGGCTCTAGCTGCTGAGCGGACATCGAAGGAGCTCTTTAGGGCTTCGAGGGCAATCAGGATAGCTTCAGCGGCACGACTGAATTCTGCCGAGACTTCTGGTTTTGGAGCATTTTGAGCAGTTGATGTGCTACCAGGAGTCCAATCGGAGAAGCCATGAGCCAAGGTGCCGAGAGCCATGATAACATGGTGAATTTGCAAGATTGCTTGAGCATCACCAGCTTTTGCTGGCCCCAAATTTCTCTCAATATCGGAGAACAACGGGTCCATGATAGTACGAGCGTACAAGATTTGCTTCTCGACAGGAGTGGTGGTTGTCGAGGAGATGCATCCAATAGCCTCGAAGAGATACAATTGACCATTGAAAGCTGCGTCGGCAGAGTGATCGCTCTCATCAGAAGACATGTCATCGTCCGCAGTTTCGTTTGGAACCTCTGCTTTGATAGGCAGGAGATCACTGATGGACTGAATGACGGTTTCCGCAACATTACCAACATGTGCTCGAAGATGTTTGACAAATCGATGGAACAGATACCAGGAGCGGGTTTTAACTCTGATATGCGAGTGGTGAACAAGGCGAACGAATTGTTCAAGGACAGGCTCGATGAAATCAACTTGATTTTCAAAGAAAGAGCAGTATCGAACGACGATCTCCATGTATTGCAATTGGATTGCAGGATGTGCGAATGTTGCAATACCTGGAACTGATTAGCCAACCTCTTCACTTTGTCCTCAATTGTTTCGGGCCTTACCAGACTTGACCATCGTCGACATCATGATGATCAGACGCTCAGCTGCAACACTAGATGGTTGGCTCTTAGCATAAAGACCACCATTGGGGACGGTCAATTCTCCAAAGAGGTACATCTCATGGAGTGCCAAATCAAGATCACGCCAGTCCATCTGGCCGCCTTGCTGCTCCAAATTCTGGAAAGTAGTGCCGACAACATTGCTAAGAATCTCAACATATAGAGCTTCGTCGACAGCAGCCACACTCTTCTGCAAAACCTGCAATCTCTTCCGCAATTCCTGGAACTCCGCTTCATCTGTCTGCTCGTCTTCATTACCCCAAGAAGAGGTCTCGTCATATCTCATCTTCTGGATTATGGCATTAAGAACTGGCGGCAACATAGCCGAATATACTGGTGGAAGTGGTTGAGCTTTCCGCAAAAAGGTAAGGAGGTCGGTAAGAGATGGGATGACTGTAGAGCATATCTCGTCGTACTCATCCGAGAAGAAGCGTAATAGGAGGGGTAGAAAAGACTGGATGAGCTGTTCTGCTTGTGCTCGGGTACCAGTTTCGGCCTGTGTATCCTCAAGGACTTTCACAATATCAAACACCACATTATTGACAAGCTTTGCCACAGCTTCTGCGAGATCGGTGTCATAGCTGGAGGTGGTCCGCAAGTCGTGTAAGGCTGGACTTGCAATAAGTTGAGAGATGACCGTTCCAAGGTTCAGGAAGACAATCATTCCAATCTTGTCGGCAGGCTTCATCTTCTTGGCCACGATCTCGGTAAAAGTGTCAATAGCCGCATCCCGAACCTTATCCTCTCCATTTCCTGGATTAACTCTTCCAACCAACTCGAAAAGAATGTTCAGAGTACCGCGATGAACTATCAAGGAGATGTCGATCCAGCTGACCCATTTGCCAATGACCTTAAGGCACATCTCCACCACAACATCATTTTGACCTCTCCACTGGCTCAAGATCTCCTCCCAAGAAGCAGCAATTTTATCAACATCACGAGCTCTCATGATATCCTTGAGCTCGGTATTCCGCTTGGTCTCGGCAGTCGAGCGGGATATAATAACATCGGCAATCTCATCATGAATAGACCCAAGAATTCGAAGGTACAAAACGGTGCCCACAATATTATCTCTGGATCCATTATTCTGAAGACTCGTCAGGCTGAGAAAGTCGTCCATGAAAGTCTCCCATCCTTGCTTGTACAAAGCCATAAACAAGAAAGTCAAAGTCTGCGTGAGCTTGTTCTGCAAACTGGCGGGGTCAACCTGGTCCTGGCTTCCAGAACCATATGTGCGGCGGATATATTCCAGCAGAGTTTCTTTGATGTAGCCCAAACTCTGAGCATCAAGCTGCTGTGTTTGTATAGCATTGTTGACGACATCCAGAGACACCAGACGGACGACCTCCGAGCATTTTGGGGTTCGAGTGAAGAGAGCAACGCATGCTTGACGACCAGAGGCGTCGGTTCGAAGCTGGTTGAGGAAATCGAAGGCTTGGGCCTTGAGGGTTTGGTCAGAGGCAGGATTCCATGCTATTTCAATGGCACTTTCGACCTGTCACACACGCAAGCAGAATATTAGCCCGAGTTCGAGGTCCATCATATGCGGACTTGTCTCCATTTTGGAGACATGCACCCCGCCATAAACAAACCCGGTGCATGGGGCGGTCAAACAAACGTACCTGAGTGTCCATGACGGCCCACTCTCCAAATATGGCAGATCGAGAGCAAATGGTACGTTAGCAGACAGTTGTTGAAGTCGCTGCTATGTTGTTCGAAGAAGGCTTTGGTGCATGTATCATGCTCTTTGAAGGGTGGCTATCGAGTCATAATTCTTTTGTGGGAGGGGCGGTGACGATTTTGGGGTTCTTTTTGTATTGTTGACGTTAGCAGGGTGATGTCGCCTTACTAGAAGTGAACTGCTGTTCGAGTTGGGTGGATTTTATGCAGGTATTCACAGGGAGACTCGAAGGTGACAGCAAAATTGGGCTCTGATGTTGGCGGTATTATTTCAGTGCCTGAACACACACACCCCACCACCGGCTTGAGTGGCAGGTGCCAAGCCTCCAGCCTTCCACGTTAGAGTTTTGAGCACGTGCGAAGTCGCGTGTGGGCTACGAGACTTGTTGATCTAGGGCTCTTCTCCACCTAGCTGAATTGTCTAGTATACTTGAGAATGCTACTAAACATCTTCAATAGATGTCATTGGGAAAACTTGATACATTTGAGCTCATTTGACTGGCCATGCGTTCGACAATTCACTGCTCTTCACCTCTCATAACTTTAGCGACGCCGGCTTGAGGGCTTCATGAACATCACTTTCATCCAATTCTTTCAAACATCGTCTGAAAAGAAGGAAAGTTCACAAACTACGCTCAAGAACGTCTAGGTTGAAAATTGTACATAAACATTGTATTATCTGTCCAGTGCAGCCCACCCACAAAACGAGGCAGATAGGTGAGCAGCCAAGATGAGGACCACTTGAACGCCTGCAGTGAGAACTGTTGAGATCTATCCTTCCCATTCTATGATTATGATGATGATGAGGCGCCAACCATCTGCCACGCATAACGTACCGCTCTGAGCACTCTGAGCAAAATGTAAAGCCCCGCACCTAGGATGGCCAACAAAGCCAGCACGTCAAGAGGAACAAAGATAGCTGCGAGCAAGAGCCCCATCCCCACTTTACGAAGGCGCTGTAAATGAGCATCTGAGATATCGTTGCCAACGAACCGGTTCCCCTTTGCTGCCGCTGCGGCTGCGGTACTCCTGGATCGGGTATCATCGTCTGAGTCCTGAGATGATGGGTCGTGACTCTCCTCGCTAGCTTGTCATTGGAAAGAGAACCCGCCGGGGAAACCTTGAGGAGCGCCTCGTTGACGTCCTCCTCCTGGCATACCTCCTCCCATACCTCCTCCGAAGCTGTGGAATCCACCGCCACCGCCTCCTCCACGTCCACCGCCCATCTGTGCGCCGAACATTTGCATCAGAATCTCGGGATCGATGTTCATGCCACCGCCCATGCCACCTCCGCCGAATCCTTCCATTGGATCCATAAGGTCCTCGCCACTATCATAACGAGCTCGCTTCCTGGCATGAAATTAGCGAGTAATCAAAAGTAAAGACTGGAATCGCCAACTTACTCAGGGTCACTCAAGGTCTCATAGGCCTCACCAATATCCTTGAATCTCTCCTCAGCTTGCTCATCATCTCTGTTCTTATCAGGGTGATGAATGATAGCCGCCTTGCGATACGCCTTCTTGATCTGGTTCTCATCGGCGTCCTTTTCGACACCAAGGATCTTGTAGTAGTCCTTACGCTTGCTCTTCTTCAGCTCCAATTCCGCGTTTCGTACTTCTTTTGCAATACCGCTATCGGATGGATCCTGTTCTTGCAGTTCCTTGAGTTCACGAACAGCTGCCTCCCAATTACCTGATTGCCCAAGAGCAGTCGCCTTGGTCTTCTTGGCTTTTGTGTACGAAGGATCGAGAGCAATAGCACGTTCGCAATCCTCAATCGCTCCAGTGTAATCCTTCAGTCGGGTTTTGCACAGAGCTCTGTTTTGTAGGAGTTTTGAGTTTGTTCCCTTGTTCAAAGGATCAACTTCAAGGGCCTCGGAGTACTTGTCAATCGCTGCCTGCCAACGTCCAGCCTTGTAGTCCGCATTTCCGTCAGCCTTCATTCGATCCAGCTTCTGTACCATTCTCAGATACTTGACGGCATTTTTGAAGTCTGGGTCGTAGTTGAGGGCTTGTCTAAAGTGCTGAATGGCCTTCTCGTTCTCGCCTTGGGCATACAGAGCTCTGCCTCGGAGTACCAAAGCCTCGGGATCCGCGCTGTTATTACGCAGCAGTGACATGGCAACGTTTTGAGCATCGCCCAGAGCATTGACATTTCCCATCTTGAGATAGGCCTCTCCTCGCATCAGTTGCCACTTCCTTGGCTTCTGTGCTCCCAAACCGAGTAATTTCTCGGCCTGGTCGAGAGCGTGTAAGGCCATGGAGCCAGTCGTCCCGTTTTTCAATGCATCCTCTGCAACAGCGATATGTTGCAGCATAGCCTTAGCAGGAGCAATATCCTTTGCAGACGCAGGAGGTTGAATTCGGGCGTATGTGTCGAGAGCATCTTGGGCACGGCCTAAACTGGTATAAATTCTTGCTAACCGGAGGAGAATCTTTGGATTGTTTGGATCCAGCTCGTCGGCTCTGGTGCAATCTTCCAAGGCATTTATGTACTGGCCGTTCGAAATGTAGGCAGCTGCTCGGTTGCTGAGATATGTCGCCGATGACGGTTGTGCCTCGACGGCTGTAGCACAAATATGTCAGCCTTGACTCTGCGAACGTTTCAGCGAGAACAGTAGCATACCTTTTGTGTATTCTTCAATAGCTTTCTTGTATTCCTTCGCCTTGTAGAACTTATTCCCGGCAGCCTTGAATGCTTCGGCCTCCTCCACCGTCGGAGGGGATGCCGCTGCAGGACTCGTGGGATTAGACTTGTGAGGAGGAGGAACCGGACCTTCACCATTCGAAGCAGCAGGAGTCCCATTCGCCTTTGGCGAGTCGAAGGCACCGGGCATGTTTGCTTGTGGTGGGGGTGAAGTGGGAGCGCCGTTAGGGCCCTCACTATCAACATCCATTCGATCAGGATCCGACATATTAGAAGAAGCGCGCGCAGAGAGCCTCCGCAACTGGTCTGGTGGTAGGTTTAAGGGGTGGGTATTTGGGTCGTAGGGATGTCGTGGTGTTTTTGTGTTGGCTTTGGCAAAGCTGCGGCTGCTTCTAGAAGATCCTTGCCCGTGCTTGTAATTTTCTTCGCGGCCCGACTTGGAAGATTTCGAGGTTGAGGATGAGGGAGTCGTAGATTTCTTTGTGGGCGACCGCGACCGGGATGAGGCAGAATCGTCGTTGTCGCTGTCGGAGGTCTTCTTGGAGGATTTTTTGGGGGATTTAGAGAAGAAGTTCATTGGAATAATAGCTCCCGCGGATGGTGTTGAGTAGCGTCGAAGATAGTGTGTAGGGAATGTTCGGTCGGCGTTGCGGTGCAGTGTAGTGCGGTGGACTGACCAAACTGAGGGTGGTATGCGAGGCAAGGAAGAGAAGGCAAGGGAAAGCAGTTCAACGTAACCAGCCGGTTCCGTGGGTACAGCCAGCAGCAGTAGTGGGAGAAAGGCGTGCAGGTGGTTGGCTCAATCCATGCACCCGGAAACCGATATTTCTGCTTTTATATTGACGTACCTTGTCTTCGAGGAGAAAGCAAAAGAACCAAGCAAGCAAAGCAAAATGCAGCAAAAAAGTGAGGATGTGGGCAGAGAAGTTAGTAAGAGAAGAGGAGCACGAGCTGAAGAAGAGGACGTGTGCAAAAAAAGGTAAAGGTGATGGCTGGAGGCTCAGATCACGACAGCGGCAGCGTTTGATGCAGTGCAGCTTGGAGCAGGCGTCAATTGGACTTCGGATTTCTGTTCTTTCCAATCAATCATCTCCGGTGCTGTCATTGGGAAGTCTGCCTCGTACTGTGGGGGTGAGCCCGGAGAACCGGGTCATTGAAAAAAGTTACCAGATTTCACATTGCCCCGAGACAACTATTCTAGAAGCTTCCAAGATGTGAAGAGATTGGAAAGGGGGGAATTACACAGACTCAACAGTCGAAATTGGCGCAAGTTAAAGGATGGCTGGGAGGTTTCATGCAGATTATCTCGCAGGACTGAATTTTATTCCGAGTCTTCTTGTGGAACTGCTGGAGAATGTTCTTGAAGTTCATCTACAATTGATGTCATCAATATCTTCGGATGCCCTGTTGATATTATTTACAGTGCCCAGTGATCTTCAGCCTTGTCCCCACCCTCATTTGGAGAGGCTGAGGAACTACGTTAACAAATGTTACCAAGCAGTAATGACAAGTCGCCGAACGTGGGGTAATGTTATGTACATGATCATCTCATTTGATCAAGGTAGTTATACAATTTCAATTTTCGCACGGTTTTCAATGTTGTAATCGGGATCTAGACAATGATGTTCGAGTCAACAATGGAGACTCGAATATTTTCGTTATCGACGCCCCTATCGCTACAGTATCTACTACCTACAGGTGGTAGTAGTTGTTAAATGTCACCCCACTACTCTCAAAGCGGCCACAACTCTAGCCAATCAGGTGCTTTTGTGATCTGGAGATTCAAAGTGGCATGATGCTGCTTTAATAAAGACTGAAATTCCTCACGATCAATTAAAACATCTTAAATTTGCTTAACAACGATTAATATAATGATTATGAATGTTCTTACACCTAAGACACCTACTCATATGGCCTCACGAGATGATAGGCTACGTATTCAGATCTTATATTACTCTGCGGGTTGGTCAATTGACGATATTTTACTGCAAAACCCAAGAATCACGCACCGGCAAGTTCAATACGCTCTCGAGAATCGCCTTACCTCTCAGAAACATAAGTGTGGCCATATTACGAAAGTTGACACACCTCATCGACAGTATCTTATCCATTGGGTTACGCAAAGCTTTTTCCGACGAGAAATACCTTGGGCAGAGCTCCCGAAATGGCTCGAGTGGGAAAACTGGTGCGGAGGATTAGCTATTCGTACAGCTTTTCGGAAAGAGGGTTATACACGAGCTGTAAGAAGAAGGAAACCGCCACTTTCAGCAAAGAATCAAGCGCTACGTCTTGCGTGGGCTGAGGAGCACAAGAATTGGACCGATGAAATGTGGGATTTAATCCTTTGGAGCGACGAGAGCTGAGTCCAACCAGGATACCATAAAAGGCAATGGTATACACGCAAAATAGGAGAATCCGAGCTGTTCCTTCCTGATTGTGTAAGCCATAAATGGCAAAGAAAGATAGGCTGGATGTTTTGGGGTTCGATGAGTGGTAAATATGGTAAAGGCCCTGGCCTTTTCTGGGAGAAGGCTTGGAAGACGATTACAAGCCAAACCTACTGCGAGCATACCTTTCCTGTGGTCTGGAATTACCTTTACAATAGCGAAACACCTCATATGGAGCTTCGATTTCAACAAGACGGAGGGTCGGGACATAATGCGGCGGCGACGTTGATATACATGAAAGATAGGGGAGTTGTACCGATCTTTCATTGCCCCTTTTCCCCTGATCTCCTTCCAATCGAAGCTCTATGAGATAAAATGAAAGATATACTCGCTGTTTTACACCCTAAGGTCCATCGAAGCTCTCCACGCCTTCGTGCAGCTGTAAAAGAAGCCTGAGACTCAATTACAGATGCGGAAGTCCGAGACCTTGTGCATACAATGCACCAGCGATGTCTGGATGTAATTAATGCACACGGAGCCTACACAAAATGGTAGAAATTCAATGAATAACCTCAAGTCCTGCATTTGCCTTCGTGGTGTGACATTAAAAGCAGCGTGAAGTGGCGATTTAACATTTGCTGAACCCTGTGGGGAGTAC